>Ga0182005_1000009_pt1 | contig 455334 bp, 411 predicted proteins | sample Sormic07211103_1_FD_123021 | JGI IMG/M metagenome (GOLD analysis project Ga0182005, IMG submission 123021) | Rhizosphere microbial communities from Sorghum bicolor, Mead, Nebraska, USA - 072115-103_1 MetaG | ecosystem: Host-associated > Plants > Roots > Rhizosphere | place: USA: Nebraska...
AACAGGACCGTGAAACAACTTTGCGCCGATGATAGTGCTGCAACCAGTGTGAAAGTAGGTTATCGTCAGGCTTGTTATTCGCAGTAAAGAAAAAACCCCGCCAGCGATGGTGGGGTTTTTTTTTCGTCTGGCGGTTTTAGCGTTAGCCCCAAGCGAAGGCTGGGGTCAGACCCCCTTGGGCGATAGCACAAGCCCCTGAGTTTGCGGCATCGAGGGTCTGACCCCGGCTGTTCATCAGCTGCCAATGCAACAGACGAAAAAAAGGCAGCGCTGCGCGCTGCCTTTTTCATTTATCAAACCCATTAAAAGTGATAAGCGACTTTGACGTTCATGTAATTGACGCCGCTGTTTGGCTTTTTGTAGCCGCCGTTCGAGAAATGCTGGATCTTCGCAGCGACTTCCCATTTGTTATTGAAGACATAGCCGACGCCGATATGGTCGCCGAACTGGAAGTGGGTCGACAGGCGGTTATCGTCGTTATCGTACAGCTTGGACAGCATGTGTACGCCAATGCCGCCTTCCGCGTAGAAGCCCAGCTTATTCGTGTTTTCAAAGCGGAACACGGGAGTAAAACCCAGGTCCCACAGTTTTTGATGCTGGCCAGGGACGTTGCGATAGCTCTTGCCATCCCAACCGCCGATGCTGGCATCCCAGTAACCGCTCAGCTGCGTGCCATTCGATACAAACCAGGCTTTATCCCAGTTCGACGTAACGCCAGCGCGCAACATCTGCACTTTGACACCCTTGGCATATTCGCCGTAGACGGAGTCGATCAGTTTGTCGTCGGCGGCAAAGCCGGCGTTGGCCGCCATCAGCGCGGCAACGGCGGCGATGGATTTGAGGAGATTCTTCTTGAAGAACATAGAGGCTTTCATCGTAAAATTGGCCGTTAGGCTATTGTCTTGTTTGTACAGGCACCTGCTTTGATGCCGCTCTCGCCACTTGTTGATCTCAGGGGTTCAATTGACATTCTCTACAAAAATCGCATTTCTCGGTATCGGTCTGATGGGGGATCCGATGGTCCGGTGCCTGCTACGCGCTGGATATTCTGTCACAATTTGGAATCGCACGCACAGCAAGGCCCAAGTCCTGCGTGCGGCAGGGGCGCAGCCGGCCATATCCGTGGCTGAGGCGGTCGATGGCGCGGACGTGGTGATCTCCATGCTGGAAGCCGGTCCCATCGTGGCGCAGCTGTTGCAAGAAGCGCTGCCGGCCTTGTCCGCTGGTGCGCTGTGGATCGATATGAGTTCCACGAAGCAGTCGGAAGCCCAGCAATTTCATGCCACTTTGCACGCCGCTGGCCATGGCTTCATCGATGCGCCCGTGTCGGGCGGCGTCGGCGGAGCGCAGGCGGGTACCCTGGCCATCATGGCCGGCGCCAGCACCAGCGATTACGCCCGTGTGGAAACTATCCTGGCGGCGATGGGGCGCCCGACTCTGGTGGGCCCGCCCGGCAGTGGCCAGGTGGCCAAGCTGTGCAATCAGCTGATCGTCGGCGCCACCCTGAATATCGTGGCGGAAGCCTTGCTGCTGGCCCAGGCGGCGGGCGCCGATGCGAGTGCCGTGCGGGCAGCCATCCGCGGCGGTTTTGCCGAGAGCAAGATTTTGGAGGTGCATGGTCAGCGCATGTTGGAGCGCAACTTTGTTGCCGGTGGCCAGGTGAAGAGCCAGATCAAGGACATGCACAATATCCTCGCGGCGGCCGAGGCGGCCCACGTCACCTTGCCGGTGACGCAACTGGTGACGCAGCGCTATGAAACCCTCGCCACCAGCCACCCGACGGCAGACCATGCGGCCGCCTTGCTGGCCCTGGAAGCGTTGAATCCGGGTCAGCGCCTGGGCACCGGTCCGGATAAGCTGAGCTGAATCAAGCGACGGGCAGGCTCGCTTCGGCCAGCTTGACCCAGAAGCTGGCGCCGATGGGCAGCAGATTGTCGTTGAAGTCGTAGCTGCCGTTGTGCAAGACGCACGGCCCCAGGCCGTGGCCGCCATCGCGGTGCTCGCCATCGCCATTGCCGATGAAGATGTAGCAGCCGGCCTTTTCCTGCAGGAAGAAAGCGAAATCTTCCGCGCCCATGGTGGGTTCGACATTCGCGTTGACCTTGTCGGCGCCCACCACGCTTTTCATCACTTCGACGGCAAACGCCGTTTCTTTCGCGTGGTTGACCAGCGGCGGATAGTTGCGCTTGAAGTGGAACTCGACTTCGGCGCCAAAGGCGGCGGCCGTGTGCACGGCGATGTCGCGCATGCGCTCTTCGATCAGGTCCAGCACGGGCGTGGTAAAGGTGCGCACGGTGCCAACCAGGCTGGCGTCATCGGGAATCACGTTGGTGGCACTGCCCGCATGGATTTGCGTGATCGACAGCACGGCCGTGTCGAGCGGACTCTTGTTGCGCGTGATGACGGTTTGCCAGCTTTGGGCGATTTGCACGGCCACCATCACGGGGTCGATGCCCTTGTGGGGTTGGGCCGCATGCGCGCCCTTGCCCTTGACGGTGACGTGGAATTCATTGCTCGACGCCATCATCGGGCCTTCCACCACGCTCAGGGTGCCCGTTTCCGCGCCTGGCCAGTTGTGCATGCCGTAGATGGCATCCATGGGAAAACGGGTAAACAAGCCATCTGCTATCATTTCGCGCGCGCCGGCGCCGCCTTCTTCCGCCGGCTGGAAGACGAGGTAGACCGTGCCATCGAAGTTGCGGTGTTGCGCCAGGTAATGGGCCGCACCGAGCAGCATGGCCGTGTGGCCGTCGTGGCCGCAGGCGTGCATCTTGCCCGGGTGGCGCGAGGCATGCTCGAAGGTATTCATTTCCTGCATGGGCAAGGCATCCATATCGGCGCGCAGGCCGATGGCGCGTGTCGACGTACCATTTTTGATGATGCCGACCACGCCAGTGCGGCCCAGGCCGCGTACCACGGGAATGCCCCATTCCGTCAGTTTGGCGGCGACCACGTCCGAGGTGCGCTGTTCTTCGTAGCACAGCTCGGGGTGCGCATGCAGGTCGCGGCGGATACCTTGCAGCTCGGATTGAAACGCCAAGATCGGATCAACTAGTTTCATGGGACTCTCCTGTGGATGCTGGCACGCGGCAATGTATGGCGCGCCGGACCGCGCTTGTTTGATCAAAAACAGGCGCGGCTAATAGTGCATTGTAGCCCTTGTTTGCCGGGTAAATCCAGCGCACGGACGTGCTTGCCATGGCGCCAACAGCAAGCGCGCGGAATGGTTTACAGTATCGCCTTCCCCCCAACGTTTTTGGATTGCACCATGACCACCACCCAAGTGCGCGCCGCCTGCCCGCTCGATTGCCCCGATACCTGCGCCTTGCTGGTCACCGTGACCGATGGGGTAGCCACCGCCGTCAAGGGCGATCCCGACCACCCGACCACGGCTGGCGTGCTGTGCACCAAGGTATCGCGCTTCACGGAACGCACCTACCATGCGGACCGGCTGCTGCATCCGCTGCGCCGCGTCGGCAAGAAGGGGGAAGGCAAGTTCGAGCGCATCAGCTGGGAAGAGGCACTGCAAACCATCGCCGCCCGATTAAAACCGATCGCCGCGCGCGATCCGCAGGCGATCTTGCCGTACAGCTACTGCGGCACCATGGGCCTGGTGCAGGGCGAATCGATGTCCTCGCGTTTCTTCAACCAGCTCGGTGCTTCCCTGCTGGACCGCACCATCTGCGCCTCGGCCGGCGCCACGGGCTACCGTTATACGGTGGGCGCCAGCATCGGTACGGACCTGGAGCAGTTCCAGAACGCGAAATTGATCATCATCTGGGGCGGCAACCCGATCGCCTCGAACCTGCACTTCTGGATGCGGGCGCAGGAAGCCAAGCGCAACGGCGCCACCCTGATCGCCATCGACCCCTACCGCTCGCTGACGGCCGAAAAATGCCACCAGCATATCGCCTTGCTGCCAGGCACCGATGCGGCCCTGGCGCTGGGCTTGATGCATGTCTTGATCACCGAAGACCTGGTCGACCATGACTACATCGAACGCTACACGGTCGGCTACGCTGGCTTGAAACAGCGCGCGCTGGAATGGCCGCCCGAGCGCGTGGCCGAGGTGTGCGGCATCACGGCCACGGAAGTGGTGGAATTGGCGCGCCTGTACGGCCGGGCGTGCCGCTCTGGCGAGGGCGCCGCCATCCGCACCAACTACGGCGTGCAACGCGTGCATGGCGGCGGCATGGCCGTGCGCAATATCGCCTGCCTGCCGGCCCTGACGGGCGCCTGGCGCCACCCGGCCGGCGGCATGCAACTGTCGAGCTCGGGTTCCTTCCCCGTCAACCGCAAGGCCCTGCAGCGCCCTGATTTATTGAAAGGCACGCCGCGCACGATCAACATGAGCACCATCGGCGATGATTTACTGAAAGAAAGTTCCGCCGAATTCGGCCCGCAAGTGGAAGCCGTGATCGTCTACAACTCGAATCCGCTGGCGGTGGCGCCCGATTCATCGAAAGTGGCGCAGGGTTTTGCCCGCGAGGATTTGTTTACGGTCGTGCTCGAGCACTTCCAGACCGATACCGTCGATTACGCCGACATCGTGCTGCCCGCCACCACGCAGCTGGAACACGTCGATGCGCATTCCACCTACGGCCACCTGTACATGATGGCGAACAATGCGGCCGTGGCGCCGCTGGGCGAAGCGAAGGCGAATACGGAAATCTTCCGCCTGCTGGCGCAATACATGGGCTTTGATGATCCATGCTTCCAGGAAAGCGACGATGCGCTGGCGGCCAAGGCCTTCGATGCGACGGATGCGCGCGCCGTGCATTTTGACTGGGAATCGCTGAAACGCAGGGGCTGGCAAAAGCTGGCCATGCCCGAGGCGCCATTTGCCGAAGGTGGTTTCCCCACGCCATCGGGCAAGTGCGAGTTGTATTCGGAGGCCATGGCGCAGGCGGGACTCGATCCCTTGCCGACCTATATCGCGCCGCACGAATCGCCAGCCAGCAATCCCGCGCTGGCGGCGCGCTTCCCGCTGGCCATGATTTCGCCGCCTGCGCGCAACTTCCTCAATTCCACTTTTGTGAACGTGAAAAGCCTGCGCGCGGCCGAGGGCGAGCCGCACCTCGATATCCACCCGGACGATTGCGCCGCGCGCGGCATCGCGGCCGGCGACATGGTGCGCATCTTCAATGACCGCGGCAGCTTTGTCGCCAAGGCCAGGGTCACGGACAAGGCGAGACGGGGCCTGGTGGTGGGTTTGTCCGTGTGGTGGAAGAAACTCGCCAGCGATGGCAAGAACGCTAATGAAGTGACGAGCCAGCGCCTGACGGACATGGGCCGCGCGCCGACCTTCTACGATACGCTGGTCGAAGTGGAAAAGGTTGCCTGACATGGCCCGCTGGCCGGCCCGCCTGCTTGTCGGCATGCTGTGCCTGCCGCTGGGCGGCTGCACGCAGCTGCGCTACTACACGCAGGCGGCGCAGGGGCAATATGCGCTGTGGTCCGGCGCGCGCCCCGTCGATGCCTGGCTCGATGACCCGGCCACCGAACCGCGCTTGAAAGTGCGCCTGGCCAAGGCGCAGCAGATCCGCCGCTTTGCCGTCAGCGAACTGGATTTACCGGACAATGGCAGCTACAAGAATTACGCCGCCCTGCGGCGCCCGTTCGTGTTGTGGAACGTGGTGGCCACGCCGGAACTGTCGCTGCAGCCGCTGCAATGGTGTTTCCCCATCGCCGGCTGCGTCAATTACCGCGGCTATTACAGCAAGGACGAGGCGCTCGCCTATGCCGACGAGTTGCGCGCCCAGCATTACGACGTGCAGGTGGGCGGCGTGCCCGCGTATTCCACCCTGGGCTGGTTCGACGACCCGCTGCTGTCGACCTTTATCAACTACAACGATGCGGAACTGGCGCGCCTGATTTTCCATGAACTGGCGCACCAGGTGGTGTACGTGCCCGGCGATTCGGCCTTCAACGAGTCGTTTGCCAGCGCCGTGGAAGAGGCGGGCGTGCAGCGCTGGCTGGCGCGCGAGGGCAATGACGCCATGCGCGCGTCATACGCCCAGTATGCGGCGCGGCGCCAGGATTTTCTGGCCTTGCTGCTGACATACCGGGGGAAACTGGAAGCCGTGTATGCAAGCGAGGCCAGCGATGCGGAGAAGCGTGCGCGCAAGGCGCAGGTGTTTGCAGCATTGCAAGACGCGTATCAGGTGCTGAAGAAAAACTGGGGCGGTTTTGCCGGTTACGACCGCTGGTTCGAGCAGCCCTTGAGCAATGCGCACCTGGCTTCCGTGTCTACCTACAATGAATTTTTGCCTGCCTTCAAAAAATTGCTGGAAGAAAAAAAGAACTTTCGTGCTTTTTATGCTGCAGTGCACACAATGGCCCAGCTCAAGAAGCCTGAGCGCAGGCATGCGCTGGAACAATTGTCCAGCCCCTGACCCGTAAAGATTGTCCCATATGCCGAGGCAAGCGATTCGGTAACAGCGTATTTATCATGCTGCAATGCAGCATAAAAAGGCCCTAGAGTTGCCGCTCGAATACTGTTGAAAGCGCTTGCATGGAAGCGCGGCGCCCGATAGCATCGCATTAGTAGCATAGAGCAATTGCTCGTCAGAATGCTCAAACTGACTGCCGGACGACAGAATCCGCAGCAATGATCCGCGTCGGCAAGATGCGCCGGCTCCCCCACGATTATTCGAGACAAGAGGCACAGGATGGAAAAAATTTGGCTGAAGTCGTATCCTCCCGGCGTCCCCGCCGACATCGATCCTGATCAATATCGTTCGCTGGTGCATTTGCTGGAAGAAGCGTTTCAAAAATATGCGGACCGCAATGCCTATGTCTGCATGGACAAATTTCTCACCTATGCCGAACTCGACACCTATTCGCGCCAGCTGGGTGCCTGGCTGCAAAGCCGCGGCTTGAAAAAGGGGGCCAGAGTCGCCCTGATGATGCCGAACGTGCTCCAGTATCCGGTGGCGATCGCGGCCGTGCTGCGCGCCGGCTACACGGTGGTCAACGTCAATCCTTTATATACGCCGCGCGAACTCGAGCACCAGCTGAACGATTCGGGCAGCGAAGCGATCATCGTGCTGGAAAACTTTGCGCATACGGTCGAGCAAGTATTGAGCAAGACGGCCGTCAAGCACATCATCGTCGCCAGCATGGGCGAGATGCTCGGTGGCTTGAAAGGCATGATCGTCAATTTTGTCGTGCGCAACGTCAAGAAGATGGTGCCCGCGTATTCCTTGCCGAACGCCATGCGTTTCAAGCAGGCGCTGGCGCTGGGCAGCCGCATGAAGCTCACGCCCGTCGAGCTGAGCATCAACGACGCCGCTTTCCTGCAATATACGGGCGGCACGACGGGCGTGTCGAAAGGCGCGACCTTGAGCCACCGCAATGTGATCGCCAACGTGCTGCAAAGCGAAGCGTGGTCGGGTGCGGCGCTCGACCAGAACAGCAAGGAACAGCTGATCATTGTCTGCGCCTTGCCGCTGTACCATATCTTTGCCCTGACGGCCTGCGCCATGTGGGGCACGCGCGTCGGCGCGCTCAATATCCTGATCCCGAATCCGCGCGATATCCCGGGCCTGATCAAGGAACTGGGCAAGTACAAGTTCAACCTGCTGCCGGCGGTCAATACGCTGTATAACGCGCTGGTCAATCATCCCGACTTCGCCAAGCTCGATTTCTCGGGCTTGAAGATCGCCAATGGCGGCGGCATGGCGGTGCAGCAAGCCGTCAACGACAAGTGGCTGCAAGTAACGGGCGTGTCCATCATCGAAGGCTATGGCTTGTCGGAAACGTCGCCCGTTGCCACCTGCAACCGCGCCGACAGCACGGCGTTTTCCGGCACCATCGGCTTGCCCGTGCCCTCGACCGACATTGCCATCCTCGACGATGACGGCAAGGAAGTGCCGCTGGGTCAGACGGGCGAAATCGCCATCCGTGGCCCGCAAGTGATGAGCGGCTACTGGAACCGTCCCGACGAAACGGCCAAGGTCATGACGCCCGATGGGTATTTCAAATCGGGCGACGTGGGCATCATGGACGAGCGCGGCTACGTGAAGATCGTGGACCGCAAGAAAGACATGATTCTCGTTTCCGGCTTCAATGTGTATCCGAACGAAGTCGAGGCCGTCATTGCGGCCCATCCAGGCGTGCTCGAGTGCGCCTGCGTGGGCGTGCCCGACGAACACTCGGGCGAGGCCGTGAAAGTGTTTGTCGTGCGCAAGGACCCGAACCTGACCCAGGCCGTGCTGGCCGCGTATTGCAAGGAGCAGTTCACGGGCTACAAGCGGCCGAAATACATCGAATTCCGCGATGAACTGCCGAAGACCAACGTCGGCAAGATTTTGCGTCGCGCCTTGCGTGACGAAACGAAGATAGCAGCATAAACAATGTGGATGCGCCAGGAGGCGCATCCCTTTTACAGATAAAGATGAGGCGAGATGGACAAGATTTGGTTGAAGTCGTACCCGGACAGCGTTCCCGCAGAGATTGATTGCACGCAATACCGTTCCGTCACGCATTTGCTGGAAGAGTCGTTCCAGAAATATGCGGACCGCAATGCCTTCGTGTGCATGGATAAATTCCTCACCTACCGCGAACTCGACAAGCTGTCGCTGCAGATGGGCGCCTGGCTGCAAAGCAAGGGCCTGCAACGTGGCGCGCGCGTGGCGATCATGTTGCCGAACGTGCTGCAATACCCGGTGGCCATGGCGGCGATCCTGCGCGCCGGCTACACGGTGGTGAACGTCAATCCGCTGTACACGCCGCGCGAACTGCAGCATCAGCTGATCGATTCGGGCAGCGAAGCGATCATCGTGCTGGAAAACTTTGCCACCACGGTCGAGCAGGTGTTGCCGCACACCCAGGTCAAGCACGTGATCGTCGCCACCATGGGCGACTTGCTAGGCGGCTTGAAGGGCACCATCGTCAATTTCGTCGTGCGCAAGATCAAGAAAATGGTGCCGGCGTTTTCCTTGCCAAACGCCATCAGTTTCAACAAGGTGCTGGCCGAGGGTTCCCGCCTGACGTTGACGCCGGTGCAGCAGGGCCATGACGATATCGTCTTCCTGCAATACACGGGCGGCACGACGGGCGTCTCGAAAGGCGCGATGCTGTTGCACCGTAACGTGATCGCCAACGTGCTGCAAAACGAGGCGTGGATGGCGCCCGTGATGACCAAGGAAATGCGCGCCACCTCGATGGGCTTCATGTGCGCCTTACCCCTCTATCACATCTACTCGCTGACGGTCAGCGCCCTGATGGGCATGCGCGTGGGCGGCTTGAACGTGCTGATTCCCAACCCGCGCGACATTCCCGGTTTCGTCAAGGAATTGAGCAAGCACAAGATCGTCGTCTTCCCTGCCGTTAATACCTTGTACAACGCGCTGCTGAACAATGCCGACTTTGCCAAGCTCGATTTTTCCAGCTACAAAGTGTGCAATGGCGGCGGCATGGCCCTGCAGCGCAACGTGGCCGAACGCTGGCTGAAACTGACGGGCTGCCCGCTGATCGAAGGCTATGGCATGTCGGAAACGTCGCCCGTGGTGACGGGCAACCGCGTCGACATCACGGAATTTACGGGCACCATCGGCTTGCCTTTCCCGTCGACGGAAGTGGCCATCTTGAATGACGACGGCGTGGAAGTGCCGCTGGGCGAGCCGGGAGAGATCGCCGTGCGCGGCCCGCAAGTGATGGCCGGTTACTGGCAGCGTCCGGACGAGACGGCCAAGTCGATGACGGCCGACGGCTACTTCAAGACGGGCGACGTGGGCGTCATGGACGAGCGCGGCTACGTAAAAATCGTGGACCGCAAGAAAGACATGATCATCGTTTCCGGCTTCAATGTGTATCCGAACGAGGTGGAAGACGTGGTCGCGTCGTGTCCGGGGGTGCTCGAATGCGCATGCATCGGCGTGCCGGACGCCAACTCGGGCGAAGCCGTGAAAGTGTTTGTCGTGCGCAAGGACCCGAACTTGACGGTGGAACAGATCCGCGAGCATTGCAAACATGAATTGACGGCCTACAAGAAGCCGAAATACATCGAGTTCCGCGATGAATTGCCGAAAACCAATGTCGGCAAGATCTTGCGCCGTCAATTGCGCGACGAAAAGAAAGTAGCTTAATTCGCCGCCAGGGCCGTGTCCGCCGCCACGGCTTGCCGTGGCTTGGCGGGCAAGCCGAAACAGGGGCGCAGCCAGTTCACCTTGCTGATCAGCAGCGACGTCCCCAGCCAGCAAGTCGCCACCGTGCCGCTCAGTATCAGTAGCGGTTCCAGCACGGGACCCAGCTTCAGCGGCACCAGCCAGTAGGCCAGCAGGATAATCGCGCTCTGGTGCAGTATGTACCAGGGAAACACGGCCTGGCGCGCCCATGGTAGCCAGGAAAAAGGTTGATTCAGCAAGGTGTGCGACCAGCCCAGGATGGCGCAGATGGCCAGCCACATGTACAGGTTGCGCATGGGCCAGGAGCCAAACGCGGCCCAGGTCAGCAGGTTTTCCGAATGCACGAGGTCAAAGCCCAGATACACTGTAAATGCAAAGGGCGCCAGCAGCAGCGCATGCCAGCGCAAGCGCGCCAGCTCGTGCCACACTCCCTTGTCGTTGCCCAGCCACCAGCCATACAGATACATGGTGAAATAGATGGCGTGCGCGTACCAGTCTTTCACCAGCGCATGGGTTTCCGGATAGCGCAGTTTCAGGAAAGCCGTTGCCGCCAGCGCAGGCAGGGCGGGCAGGACCAACAGGCGCCAGCCGCGCAGTCCCGTGAACAGCGGCCTGGCCTTGGCCAGCAGCGGTTGCAGGGCTACCAGCACGATGGTGTACAGCAACAGATACACCAGATACCACAGATGATTCCAGGTAAAACTGGTTTTCCAGCCCGTAAATGCGCCGGCTGGCCAAGCGTAGCCGCCAAAGTAATGGAGCAGGAACGCTCCATAGCCAGGCTCGACCAGGCCGTTGCTGACGCCCTCGCAGTAGGGCTGCACGGGGATCACCACCAGCACGCCAAACAGCAGGGGCAAGAACAGGCGCTGGAGCCTGCGTCGCAGGAACGCGCCCCTGGACGTTTGCGTCATCATGGCGCACGACACGCCGGAAATGAGGAACACGATTTCCATGCGCCACCGGTTGATGAAGACCATGGGGAAGTTCAATGCGTCCGTCAAGTAGCTGCTCTTCATGTGGAAGGCGGCACCGTCCAGGTACAGCATGGCCGTGTGGTAGACGATCAGCAGGCTGAAGACAAGAAAGCGCAAGGCATCGATATCGTAACGGCGAAAATCTGTGGTCATGGTCGCGGGGTCCGTTGGTGAAGGAATGCCCCAGCATAGGCAGGCCGCAGGGGCTGATCCAGCGAAAAGTGATCAATGGCGGACTGTTTGTGACGAGCGGTGACGCTGGGACGGCTTTGGGACCTTACAATCATGCAACTAATTCACCGTTCGACACCATGCGCCTATCTTCCATCGATTTGTTGCAACGATATCAACGCTGGCGCCAGATCGCCGAGCCAGCTTTCTGGATCGTCCTGTATCTGCTGCAAACGTCGCTCAACTGCTGGATCAGCTGGACAGACCACCAACGCGCCGGGCTCGCGACACCCTTCTGGGAGGTGGCGGTATGGGAATGGAGCAGCAACCTGGTGTTGCTGGCGCTGGTGCCCGTGGTGATCCTGGCTAAGCAGTTTCGGCCCTTGCACCTGGTTTTCCAGCGCCAGAACCTGCGCTGGCATCTGATCGCGTCGCTGGTCTACAGCCTGGTGCATGTGCTGGCCATGGTGGCCTTGCGCAAAATGGCGTACTGGAGCGCAGGCAGCGATTACGATTTCGGTAACTGGTGGCGCGAATTGCCTTATGAATATGTCAAGGATGTGCGTGCTTACTTCTCCATTTTATTGTTCGCCGGTTTTTACCAGTTGCTGCTGATGCGCTGGCAAGGCGAGGCGACGTTGCTGGGCGAGCCCGATGAAGGACCCGCCGTGGAACCGGTGCAGCAGCCGGAACGTTTCCTGGTGCGCAAGCTGGGCAAGGATTTTCTGTTGCCGGCTGCCGAGATCGAGTGGATACAGGCTTGGGGCAACTATGTGAACCTGCATGTGCGCGGGCACGATTACCCGCTGCGCTCGACCATGGCGGCCATCGAGCGCCGCCTCGATGGCAAGCGCTTCCTGCGCGTACACCGCAGCTATATCGTCAACCTCGATTTCGTGCAGGCAATCACGCCGCTGGAGTCGGGCGATGCGCGCGCCGTGCTGTCCACGGGCGGCGAAGTGCCCGTCAGCCGGCGCTACCGCGACGCCTTGAAAAGCATAGGCTAGGTGCGTTGCACGCCAGCCTTGCCGTCCTGCACGGTGAAGCTGGCCAGTGTCGCGATGCCGGACGCGCTGTCGCGCACATTTTCCAGCCCCTGGAACAGGGTCGTGGTTTTCTCCGGTGTGATCTTCAGCAACATATAGCCGCGCTTGTCGCTGCGTCCGTAGCGGATGTGCGGGTTCATCGCCACGTACTGGTCCGTGCGTGCCTGCGGGCGGGAGCTGGACGTGATCGAGGTGCCGCAAAACTCGGTCGCCAGCACGGGATTATCCTTGCCTGTGGGCCGCATGGCGTTGCGGCTCAGGTCCGTCGCATAAAAAGTGTGCACGTCACCCGACAACACCAGCGGGTTGCTGGCCTTGCTGCTGCGCAAGGCGTCGAGCAGGTGCTGGCGCGCCATGGGATAGCCATCCCAGCCATCTGTCCAGATGCGCTCGTCGCCTGGCCGCACGATGGGCACCTGGCTCGATTGTGCCATCAGGGTTTGCTGGGCCAGGATATTCCAGCGCGCCGGGGAATCATCGAGACCGGCTTGCAGCCATTGCTGCTGTTCCTCACCCAGCATGGTGCGGTCGGGCTTGAGCAAGTCGGGACAGTTGCGCGTGGTAACGGAATTGGAGCCGCCGCGGCCCGGTTTGGCGCAGGCGTGGTAGGCGCGGTATTGCCGGTCGTCCAGCACGTGGAAGCGCGCCAACCGGCCCCAGTCGTAACGCTGGTAGATGCGCATGTCGACGAAGCCGCGCCGTCCCAGCGGCAGCAGGCGCAGCGGCATGTGTTCGTAAAACGCCTGGTAGGCGGCCGCGCGGCGCTGCAGGAAGGTGGGCGTGAGCAACTCGTCGCGGTCGTTGCCGTAATCGTTGGCCACTTCATGGTCGTCCCAGGTGACGATCCACGGCGCGGCCAAGTGCGCGCCCTGCAAGTCGCGGTCGCTCTTGTATTGCGCGTAGCGGGCGCGGTACTCGTCCAAGGTAAAACTTTCATGCGTGCGCACGGCCCGGCTCGGGTGCTGCAGCTGGTACGGCCCCCACTCATAAATGTAATCGCCAAGAAAGGCCACCAGGTCGGGCGCCGCCGCGGCGATGTGCCGATGCGCCGCATACGCGCCGAATTCCCAGTGCTGGCACGAGGCGACGGCCAGTTTCAGCGAGGCAGGCATGGAGCCGGGCTCGGGCGCCGTGCGCGTGCGACCCACGGGGCTGACGGCGTCGCCCAGCATGAAGTGGTACCAGTACCAGCGTCCGGGCGCCAGGCCGCCCACGTCGACGTGCACGCTGTGTGCGAGGGAGGGCATGGCCGTGGCCTGGCCCTTGGCGGCGATGCGCCGGAAAGCTTCATCGTCGGCCACTTCCCAGCGCACGTTCAGGGCGATGGCGGGCGTGGCGGCGGCCTGCAGCGGGTCGTAGCAGATGCGCGTCCACAGCACGACGGCGTCGGGCAAGGGCGAGCCGGAAGCGACGCCGAGCGCAAACGGATAAGCCGTGCCGTTCAGGCGCGTGGCGGCGCCGGCGCTGGAACCGGACAGCACGCTGCCGGCCGCGGCCAGTGCCGTGATGCGCGCAGCACTGAGCAAGAAGATGCGGCGCTGGCTATCCATGGTGTGGATTGATTACGACAATCAAGACGCCAATAAGGTCTCGATCGGCGGCACCTTGCGCGGCTTGCGGTCGGAGTCCGTCGCCACGTAGATCAAGGTCGCTTCCGTGACTTTCACGATACATGCCTGCAGGCGGTTGCGCTCGGCATATACCTCGACATTGACGGTGATCGAGGTATTGCCCACCTTGACGATGTCGGCGTAGAAGGACAGCAGATCGCCGACGAAGACGGGATTTTTGAAGACGAAGGAATTGACGGCGATGGTGGCGACACGGCCGTTGGCGCGCCGCGTGGCCGGCAGGGAACCGGCGATATCGACTTGCGCCATGATCCAGCCGCCGAAGACGTCGCCGTACACATTGGCGTCCGACGGCGCGGGCATCATGCGCAGTTCGGGCATTTTTCCGGCGGGCAGGCCGGAGGCGAGGCAGTTGTCGGGACGGTCGGGGGAGGTGCTCATCTTTTATTCTCATGAAAGGCTACAATTGCTGCGATTGAACCATAAAAAGCCGACCTTCGCCATGCGCCGTTCCCAGACTCCCCCTCCGCCCCGCTCGCCAGCTTCCGCCAGCCACAGCGATTTCGCCACCATCAAGACCTTGCTGCCGTACCTGTGGGTCTACAAATGGAGAGTATTGCTGGCGCTGCTATGCCTGGTCGGCGCCAAGCTCGCCAACGTGGGCGTGCCGCTGATCCTGAAAAAACTCGTCGACGCCATGACGATCACGGCCGCGCACCCGCAAGCGCTGCTGGTGCTGCCCGTGGGCTTGCTGGTGGCGTACGGCTTGCTGCGCCTGTCGACCACCTTGTTTACGGAATTGCGCGAATTCCTGTTCGCCCGCGTCACCCAGCGCGCCGTGCGCACCATCGCGCTGCAAGTGTTCCGCCACCTGCATGCGCTGTCCCTGCGTTTCCATTTGAACCGCCAGACGGGCGGCATGACGCGCGATATCGAACGGGGCACGCGCAGCGTCGGCTCGCTCATCTCCTACACCCTGTTCAACATCCTGCCGACCCTGGTGGAAATCACCCTCGTGCTCGGCTACCTGGTCTTGCATTACGACATCTGGTTCACCGTGATCACGGCCGTGGCGCTCGTGTCGTACATCGCGTTTACCGTGCTGGTGACGAACTGGCGCACGCACTTCCGCCGCACCATGAACGACCTCGATTCAAAAGCCAATACCAAGGCCATCGATTCGCTGATCAACTATGAAACCGTGAAATATTTCGGCAACGAGGATTACGAAGCGAAGCGCTACGACGAAGGCTTGCAGCGCTATGAATCGGCGGCCGTCAAATCGCAGACCTCGTTATCCCTGCTCAATACGGGCCAGTCGCTGATCATCGCCACGGCCGTCACCTTGATTTTGTGGCGCGCCACCGTGGGCGTGATCGCCGGCACGATGACCCTGGGCGACCTGGTGCTGGTGAACGCCTTCATGATCCAGCTGTATATCCCCCTCAATTTCCTCGGCGTCATTTACCGCGAAATCAAGCAAAGCCTGGCCGACATGGAGCGATTGTTTTCCTTGCTGAACGAGAACCGCGAAATCGCCGATACGCCGGACGCCAAACCGCTCGTCACGCGGGGCGCGGCCGTGCGTTTCGAGCACGTGGATTTCAGCTATGAAGCCAAGCGGCAAATCCTGTTCGACGTGGATTTCCAGATTCCCGCCGGCACCACGACGGCCGTGGTGGGCCACAGCGGCTCGGGCAAATCGACTCTGTCGCGCTTGCTGTTCCGCTTCTATGAAGTCGATGGCGGCGGCATCACCATCGATGGCCAGGATTTGCGCAATATCACGCAGGATTCCCTGCGCGCGGCCATCGGCATCGTGCCGCAGGATACGGTGCTGTTCAACGACACCATCGAATACAACATCGCCTACGGCAAGCCGGGCGCCAGCAAGGAAGCCATCGTGGCGGCAGCCAAAGCCGCATCGATCCATGATTTTATTGAAAGCTTGCCAGATGGTTACAGCTCCATGGTGGGCGAGCGGGGTTTAAAACTGTCGGGCGGCGAAAAGCAGCGCGTGGCGATTGCCCGCACCTTGCTGAAAGACCCGGCCATCCTGATCTTCGATGAAGCGACCTCGGCGCTCGACTCGAAGGCGGAACAGGCGATCCAGTCGCAGCTGAAGGAAATCGCCAAAAACCGCACCACGTTGGTGATTGCGCACCGTCTGTCGACGGTGGCCGACGCCCAGCAAATCCTCGTGCTCGACCATGGCCGCATCGTCGAGCGGGGCACGCATCCGCAATTGCTGGCGGCGGATGGCCTGTACGCGCAGATGTGGCAACGCCAGCAGGCGAATAGGGACGATGAGGCGGAAGAGGACGAGTTGGCGGGGCTGGCGCCAGCAAAATAAATCGGGAATGGGAAATCAGTAGGAAAAATGCTACAGCCGCGCCCCTTCAGGCGCGCGTATAGCGCCTATTTGAGGGCAATCGCAGAAAACGGCTGGTCCGGCGCTGAAAATGAAATAAAATTAATTCCATTGGTGGCGTCTGCACCACAGTTGTTTCGTTCGGGGTCCATCCCGTTTGTCCGCCCAGGAGAATTTATGAAATTGACCAAAATCATCGCCACGCTGCTCAGCGTCGGTGTCATCAGCAGCATGTCGCCAGTCCAGGCTCAGGAATTGACCGGCACCTTGGCCAAGATCAAGAAAGCCGGTTCCGTCACCCTCGGTGTGCGCGACGGCTCCGTGCCCTTCTCCTATCTCGATGACAAGCAGCAATACCAGGGTTATTCGATCGACCTGTGCATGAAAGTCGTCACGGCCCTGCAAAAACACCTGGGCATGAGCGAACTGAAAGTGGTGATGAGTCCCGTCACCTCGGCCAACCGCATCCCGCTGATGGCCAACGGCACCATCGACCTTGAATGCGGCTCGACGACGAACAATCTGGAGCGCCAGCAGCAGGTGGCATTCGCCCCGACCATGTTCGTCATTGGCAACCGCGTGCTGTCGAAAAAATCCTCGAACATCAAGACCCTGGAAGACTTGCGCGGCAAGACCCTGGTCGCCACGGCCGGCACGTCGACCATCAAGCAGATGACGATCCTGAACAAGGAAAAGAACCTGGGCATGACGATTGCCGTCGGCAAGGATCATCCCGAGTCGTTCCTGATGCTGGAAACGGGCCGCGCGGTGGCCGAAGCCAACGACGACATTTTGCTGGCGTCGCAAGTGGCCAACTCGAAGAACCCGAACGACTACGAAATCACCAAGGAAGCGCTGTCGGTCGAACCGTACGGCATCATGCTGCGCAAGGGTGATCCGGCCTTCAAGAAAGTGGTCGACGATGCGCTGATCCGCCTGTACAAGAGCGACGACATCAACCGCATTTACGCGAAATGGTTTACCTCGCCGATCCCGCCGAAAAACATCAACCTGAAATTCCCGATGCCGCCGCAATTGAAGGCCGTGTTTGCCAATCCGACCGACTCCGGTGACCCGGCGGCGTATGCGGCAGTGCCCGAAGCGCAGAAGACTTCGGACAAACGGAAAAAATAACAAGACTGCGTAACAAACCGGGGGGCGCAAGCCTCCCGTTTTATTTACGGGACGGGCGGCGGACAAGCCGCTTTCCTTGAGCTGCACGGGAAGGATGATCATGAATTACAACTGGAATTGGCGCATTTTCTGGGAGATTTCTCCCGATGGCGTGGGTACGTATATGGACACGCTGTGGTCCGGCCTGGTCTGGACACTGGCCACGGCCGGTGCGGCCTGGATCATGGCACTGATATTGGGCCTGGTGGTCGGCACCATCCGCACCTTGCCGAACAAATGGCTGGTGGGCGTGGCCAACGCCTACGTCGAATTGTTCCGCAACGTGCCGCTGCTGGTGCAGATGTTCCTCTGGTATTTCGTCATGCCGGAACTGCTGCCGCCCGACCTGGGCACCTGGGTCAAGTCGCTGCCGAACGCGCCGTTCGTCACGGCCGTGCTGTGCCTGGGCTTTTTCACCTCCTCGCGCGTGGCCGTGCAGGTGACGACGGGCATCGAGGCGCTGCCGCGCGGGCAGAAACTGGCCGGCACGGCACTGGGCCTGACCTTGCCGCAAACCTACCGTTTCATTTTGCTGCCGATGGCCGCGCGCGTGATCCTGCCGCCGCTGACCAGCGAATTTTTGAACATCATCAAGAACAGTTCCGTGGCGCTGACCATCGGCCTGATCGAACTGACGGCCAGCGCGCGCGCCATCCAGGAGTTTTCCTTCCAGGTGTTCGAGGCGTTTTCGGCCGCCACCATCATCTACATCGTCGTCAACCTGCTGGTCGTGGTGCTGATGCACCTGATCGAGAAAAAGGTCGCCATCCCCGGCTTCATCGTCGCCGGCGCCAAGACGGGAGGACACTGATATGTTCGGCAATTTCGACTTCGATGTCATTTCCCGCTCGTGGGTCTATCTGTTCCAGACCGGCATGGTCTTCACCCTGAAACTGACGGCGCTGGCCATGGTGGGCGGCATCGTGCTGGGTACCCTGCTGGCGCTGATGCGCCTGTCCAGCAACCGTATCGTCTCGGGCGTGGCATCGAGCTACGTCAACCTGATACGCTCGATCCCGCTGGTGCTGGTGATCTTCTGGTTCTACTTCCTGGTGCCGTATATCGCCGCCTGGGTCATCGGCGCCAACGAGCCCGTGAAAGTGGGCGCGTTTTCTTCCGCGCTGATCACCTTCATCATGTTCGAGGCGGCCTACTATTGCGAGATCATGCGCAGCGGCATACAGTCGATTCCCCGCGGTCAGGTGTGGGCGGGCCAGGCGCTGGGCATGAACTACCGGCAAACCATGGGCAACATCGTGCTGCCGCAAGCGTTCCGCAACATGATTCCCGTGCTGCTGACGCAGACCATCGTGCTGTTCCAGGACGTGTCGCTCGTGTACGTGCTGTCGATTCCCGATTTCGTCGGCGCTGCCTCGAAAATCGCGCAGCGCGACGGCCGCCTGGTGGAAATGTACGTGTTTGTCGCCGTCGTGTATTTCGTGCTGTGCTATGCCTTGTCGTTCCTGGTAAAACGCCTGCAGAAACGCGTCGCCATCATTCGCTAACCGTAAAAGAAAGAACAAGATGATTGAACTCAATAACGTCAGCAAATGGTATGGCCAGTTCCAGGTACTGACCGATTGCACCACCAATGTCGCCAAGGGCGACGTGATGGTCATTTGCGGCCCGTCCGGCTCCGGCAAGTCGACCCTGATCAAGACCGTCAACGGCCTGGAACCGATCCAGCAGGGGCAGATCATCGTCGATGGCATCACCGTCAACGATCCGAAAACGAATCTGTCGAAACTGCGCGCGCGCATCGGCATGGTGTTCCAGAATTTCGAGCTGTTCCCGCATCTGTCGATCCGCGAAAACCTCACCATCGGCCAGATCAAGGTGCTGGGCCGCAGCGCCGACGAAGCCAATGCCAAGGGCTTGAAATACCTGGACCGCGTGGGCCTGCTGTCGCAGCAGGACAAGTTCCCCGGCCAGCTGTCGGGCGGCCAGCAGCAGCGCGTGGCGATCGCCCGCGCGTTGTCGATGGACCCGATCGCCATGCTGTTCGACGAGCCGACATCGGCGCTCGACCCGGAGATGATCAACGAGGTGCTCGACGTGATGGTGGGCCTGGCGCAGGAAGGCATGACGATGATGGTCGTCACGCACGAAATGGGTTTTGCCCGGCGCGTGGCGAACCGCATCGTCTTCATGGACCAGGGCAAGATCATCGAGGATTGCAGCAAGGATGACTTTTTCAACACGACGCGCTCGGACCGGGCGCGCGATTTCCTCGCCAAGATCATCCATTAATTTTCCATCACTTTGAAGCTGAGTACGAATGCCTGACATGAAACACATCGCCGGCGCCATGCTGGCGCTGGGCATGCTTGCCCATGCCCACGCGGCCGACAAGATCGCCGTCGACATCGCCTTGCGCGGCGCCACCCTGATCGACGTGGCCGGTGGCCTCGCCGTCAAGGGCAAGACCGTGCTGCTCAAGGGCGACAGCATCGTCGCCGTCGTCGATGACGCGCAGCTGCGCAGCTACGCGCCGAAGCGGACCATCCGTCTGCCCGGCAAATATCTGATGCCGGGTCTGTGGGATACGCACGTGCATTTCGGCGGCGGCCCCGAGCTGATCGACGAGAACAAGCAGCTGCTGCCTTTGTACCTGGCGCACGGCATCACCACGGTGCGCGACTGTTCGGGCGACTTGCCCGACACGGTGCTGGCATGGCGCCGGCAGATCAACGCTGGCCAGCTGGAAGGTCCAACGATCTTTACCTCTGGCGCCAAGCTCGAAGGCATCAAGCCGCTGTGGAAGGGCACGATCGAAGTGGGTACGCCACAGGAAGTCACGCGCGCGCTGGACGGCCTGCAGGCGCAGCAAGTGGACTTCGTGAAGATCACGGAAAACACCCTGAAGCCGGAGCTGTACCTGGAAGCGCTGCGCCAGGCGCGCGAACGGGGCATGCGCACTTCGGGCCATATTCCCGTGCAGCTCACGTTGGAGCAGATGGCCGATGCGGGTCTGGGCACGATCGAGCATCAATCGTATCTGCTGCGCGCTACCACGCCGCGCGAACAGGAGCTGACGGACAAGGTGGCCGCCGGCGCGATGACGGGCAAGGAGGCCATGCGCGAAAGCCTGCAAAGCTACGACGAGCCGACGGCGCGCAAGGCCTTCAGCTACCTGGCCGCGCGCGGCACGGCCATCGTGCCCACCCTGTGGGGTTCGCGCGTAACGGCGTATCTGGACCGCGAAGACCACACGCACGACACGGCCCTGCAGTACATCGGCAAGGGCTTGCGCGCCACCTACGACTGGCGCGTGCAGCGCGCCGCCAAGGATGGCCCGGATGCGATCGCCCAGCGCCACGCGCAGTTCGAGCAATCGGCAAAGCTGCTGCCCATTTTGCAGCAGCAGGGCGTGAGCATCATCGCCGGCACCGATGCGGGCTTCTTGAATTCCTTCGACTATCCGGGCCAGGCCCTGCACGATGAAATCGGCCTGTACGTGCAATACGGCCTGACGCCAAAGCAAGCCTTGCAGTCGGCCGTCATCAACGGTCCCCGCTTCCTGGGCAAGCTGGAGCGTTACGGCAGCGTGGCGGCCGGCAAGGCGGCCGATTTGCTCGTGCTCGACGCGAACCCGCTGCAGGACATCGGCGCCACGCGCCAGATCCGCCTGGTGGTCAGCCGTGGCCGGGTATACGACCGCGCCAAGCTGGACCAGATGCTGGCCGAGATCCGCGCCTGGGTGGCGAAGCAGGAGACGGCATCGGCCAAGTCCTGATGCTCTTCATTCTTTTAGTTAAAACGGCCGGGTGATACCGGCCGTTTTGCCGTTTCCCCGCCAGCATGTGCGGGCTCTCCCGGCCGGCGGGACGGTCCTGCGGCTGGTAAAATGGCGCTATCCGCAATGACCGCCTGAGAGCAGCCGCCATGTCCACACTCGATCACACCCCAGATTCCATCACCATCACCCGTCCAGACGACTGGCATTTGCACCTGCGCGACGGCGCCGTCATGGCCAGCGTGCTGCCGCACAGCGCGCGCCAGTTCGGCCGCGCCATCGTCATGCCGAACCTGAAACCTCCCGTCACCACCACGGCCGATGCCAGCGCCTATCGCGAGCGCATCCTGGCCGCCGTGCCGGAAGGCGTGAACTTCGATCCGCTGATGGTGCTGTACCTGACGAACAACACCTCGCCCGACGAAATCCGCCGCGCGCAGGACAGCGGCATCGTGCAAGCCGTGAAACTCTATCCGGCCGGCGCCACCACGAATTCCGACCTGGGCGTGACGGATTTGAAGAATTGCTACAAGGTGCTCGAAGTGATGCAGGAAGTGGGCATGCCCTTCCTCGTGCACGGCGAAGTGACGGATCCGGAAATCGACATTTTCGACCGCGAAGCCGTCTTCATCGAGCGCGTGATGCGCCCGCTGCGCAGCGCCTTCCCGGCCCTGTCCGTCGTGTTCGAGCACATCACCACCAAGGATGCGGCGCAGTATGTGGCCGAAGCGGAAGGCCCGATCGCCGCCACCATCACGGCGCATCACCTGCTGTACAACCGCAACGAGATTTTCAAGGGCGGCATCCGTCCCCATTACTACTGCCTGCCCATCCTCAAGCGCGAAGAGCACCGTTTGGCGCTGATGACGGCGGCTGCCAGCGGCGACGAGCGCTTCTTCCTCGGTACCGACTCGGCGCCGCATGCGCAAGGCGCCAAGGAGATGGCTTGCGGCTGCGCCGGTTGCTATACGGCCTTGCACGCGATGGAAATGTATGCGGAAGCGTTCGAACGGGCCGGCGCGCTCGACAAGCTCGAAGCGTTCGCCAGCTTCCACGGCCCGGCCTTCTACGGCGTGCCGCGCAACACGGACACCATCACCCTGCGTCGCGAAAGCTGGACCTTGCCGGCTTCGCTGCCGCTGGGCGACAGCCACGTGATTCCGCTCAACGCGGGCGAGCAGATCAACTGGAAAATGGTCTAGGCGTTCATGCTGCCATCGATAGACTGGACCCGCCCCTGGTTTGCCACGGTGCTGCCGGCGCGACGGCAGCTGGACCTGCAGCGCGACACGGTGATCGCGGCGCTGAACGGACGGGCGCGGGCGCTGGACTTGCGCAATCCGTCCGGCCTGCCGCTGGCCTTCGTGCCGCAAGCGGACCTGCCCGAAGGCGTGGCGTACGAGGAGTTCATCGGCGCCACGGGCGGCGTGCCCACGCGCGACAATCTGCACGACTTTTTCAACGCGCTCGTGTGGCTCACCTTCCCGCGCATCAAGCGGCAATTGAATGCGCTGCAGGCGGCGCAGATCGCCCTGTCCGGCGTGGGAAAATCGCGCGGCCCGGCGCGCGACGGCGCGACGATTTTTGACGAAAATTCCGCCTTGCTGGTGCTGCGCGACAGCGATGCGGGGCGCGCGCTGGAAACGGCACTGCGCGGGCACGACTGGCGCAGCGCATTTATCTCGCAGCGCGAGAAATTTGGCGCGGGCGGCGATGCCGAAGTCTGGCTGTTCGGCCACGCGCTGATGGAAAAACTGGTGGCGCCGCGCAAGGCCATCACGGCGCACACGCGCGTGATTTTTGCCGGCGACGCCTATTTCACCCTGGACGATGCGGCACGCCGCGCCTGGCTTGACGAGCGGGTGGCGCAGGACCTGGCGCAGCAAGGCCTCACGACGGCCGACTTCACGCCGCTGCCGGTGCTCGGCTTACCCGGCTGGTGCGAAGGCCAGGACGACGATTTTTACAATGACGCGGCGGTGTTCCGCCCGAAGCGCAAGGTGGCTGGCGCAGAAAGAGATCAATAGATGGAAAATACCGTCCGCTGGGGCATCCTCGGCACCGGCAAGATCGCCCGCGCGATGGCCAATGGCTTGCGCGACGCACCCGGCGCGCAGCTGGTGGCGGTCGCCTCGCGCAGCAGCGCCGGCGCGCAAGCCTTCGGCGCCGAATTCGGCATCGAGCGTTGCCACGGTTCCTACCAGGCGCTGGCTGACGATCCTGGCGTGGACGTGATCTACATCGCCACGCCGCACACCTTGCATGCGGAAAATGCCCTGATGTGCCTGGCCGCCGGCAAGCACGTCGTGTGCGAAAAGCCGTTCACGATGAACGCACGCGAGGCGCAGGCCGTGGTCGATATGGCGCGCGAGAAAAAGCTGTTTCTGATGGAAGCGATGTGGAGCCGTTTCCTGCCCGCCGTGCAGGAAGCGCAGCGCATCATCGCCAGCGGCGAGATCGGCGTGCTGCGGCAGGTGCAGGCCGATATCGGCTTTGTCGCCCATTTCCCGCCCGAGCACCGCATGTTCAATCCCGAACTCGGCGGCGGCGCACTGCTCGACGTGGGCATCTATCCGCTGTCGATGGCGGCCTTCTTCCTCGGCCCGGTATCGCAGGTGCAGGCGCTGGCCGAGATGGGCGCCACCGGCGTCGATGAGCAGGTGGTGTTTTCCTTGCTGCACGCGGGCGGCGGCACCTCTTCCTGCGCCTGCAGCCTGCGCGCGCAGACGCCGACGGAAATGACCATTTCCGGCAGCCTGGGCCGCATCCGCCTGCCCAACCGTTTTTACAAACCCGATCACCTGATCGTCGAAGCGATGGATGGCGCACGCCGCGTCGTCGCCGCGCCGCACCTGGGCAATGGCTACGCGCACGAAGCGATCGAAGCGATGCGCTGCATCCGCGCCGGCCTGCTGGAAAGTCCCGTCATGCCGCACGCCGACAGCGTGGCGCTGATGCGCAACCTTGACACCATGCGCGGCCAGATCGGCCTCGTTTACAAAGCCGACCAGGCGTGAACAGGAACCCCATGACATCGCACTCATCCCGTCCCAGCCTGAAGACTGTCCTCATCGCCAGCGGCGTCGTCCTGACCCTGGCGATGGGCGTGCGCCACGGCCTGGGCTTCTGGATGCAGCCGATCTCGCAAGCCAATGGCTGGACGCGCGAAACGTATTCGCTGGCGCTGGCCATGCAAAACCTGATGTGGGGCGTCTTCGGCCCGTTCGCCGGCATGGCGGCCGACCGTTTCGGCACCATGCGCGTCGTCATCGTCGGCGCCATCAGCTACATGGCGGGCCTCGTGTGGATGGCGCTCGTGACGCAGCCCACCTTGTTCATCGTCGGCTCGGGCATCTTCATCGGCCTGGCGCTGGCCTGCACGGCCTTTGGCGCCATCAGCGGCATCATCGGCCGCAGCGCGCCGCCCGAGCAGCGCTCGTGGGCCTTCGGCATTTCGTCGGCGGCCGGCTCGTTCGGCCAGTTCCTGATGATGCCGGTGGAGCAGCAGCTGATCTCCGCCGTGGGCTGGCAAAACGCCTTCTATGTGCTGGCCGCGCTGGTGCTGCTGGCCATGATCCCGATGGCCTTCTATCTGCGCGAGCCGCCCGTGTCGCACGCCAGCGGCCCGCAGCAAAGCGTGGGCGCGGCCTTCAGTGAAGCGATTGCCACCCGTTCGTTCTGGCTGCTGCTGGCCGGGTATTTTGTGTGCGGCTTCCAGCTGGTCTTCATCGGCGTGCACTTGCCGGCCTACCTGAAGGACCAGGGTCTGATGAATCCGAACATCGCCGTCACGGCGCTGGCCCTGATCGGCCTGTTCAATATCGTCGGCTCCTACTATGCGGGCAAACTCGGCGGCAAGATCGCCAAGCGCTACCTGCTGTCGGCCATCTACGTGACGCGCGCCGTAGTCATCACCGTGTTCCTGCTGGCGCCATTGTCGGCGTGGTCCGTGTACCTGTTCGCCGCCGGCATGGGCGTGCTGTGGCTGTCGACCGTGCCGCTGACGAACGGCATCATCGCCGGCATCTTCGGCGTCAAGCACCTGTCGATGCTGGCCGGGATGGTGTTCTTCTCGCACCAGGTGGGCAGTTTCCTCGGCGCGTGGCTGGGCGGCTACCTGTACGAACACCAGGGCAGTTACCACGTCGTGTGGATGATCACCATCGGCCTGGGCTTGCTGGCCGCGCTGATCAACCTGCCCATCGACGAGCGCGCCGTCAAGCGCGTGGCGGTGGCCGCGTAATGGCCAGCTGGCGCACATGGCTATGGCGCCTGGCCGGCGCCGCGCTGCTGGCTCTCGTCTTCCTCGCCTATCTGCGGCCCGATTTCATGCTCGACCTGGCGAACCGCTTCTGGATGTGCATGTAGGCTGCGCGGGCGCAAGGCCGATTGCGAAAAGCGGGATTACGCTGGAAGTCGGATTACGCTACGCTAATCCGACCTACCCGACCTATTGCGGTGTCTTTTCGCGTAGGTCGGATTAGCGCGCAGCGCGTAAGCCGACAACACCCGAAACCATGCGATATCGACGTGCATTCCAGCCCGGCGGCAGCTTTTTCTTCACGGTGGTGACGGCACACCGCCGGCCCGTCTTTACTTCGGGAATTGCCGTGGCTTTGCTCAGGGACGCTTTCCGCGCCGTGCGTCAGAAGCGGCCATTCGATATCGACGCCATCGTCGTCTTGCCCGATCACTTGCATTGCATCTGGACCTTGCCTGAAGACGATGCCGACTTCATGACGCGCTGGCGATTGATCAAGACGTGGTTCAGCAAGCATGCAGGATTGAAAGACGTTTGGCAGCATCGCTACTGGGAGCATGTGCTGCGCGACGAGCGCGACTTTATAAAGCATGTCGATTACATCCATTACAACCCCGTCAAGCATGGCTTGGTGAGTAAAGTCATCGATTGGCCGTATTCCAGTTTTCACCGGTATGTAAAGCACGGCTTGTGTGCGGAGGATTGGGGCGGGGATGTCGTAGACATGACAGGTGTTGGGCGGGAGTGACATTAGTCAACAATGTTGTCGGATTACGCCAGAAGTCGGATTACGCTACGCTAATCCGACCTACCCGACCTATTGCGGTGTCTTTTCGCGTAGGTCGGATTAGCGCGCAGCGCGTAATCCGACAGCACCTGAAAGCAAGACCGGCTTTACACCTTCAAAAACTCTTCTTTTCCACCCAGCCAGCGCGCCAGGTGCGCTTCCACGGTGGCTGCGGCTGCGGCCGTGGAAGCGTGCAGCAGATCGTGCGCCACGTCGCGGGCCTGGTCGACCAGCCATTGGTCCGTTTCCAGGTCGGCGAAGCGCAGCATGGCCTGGCCGGACTGGCGCGCGCCGAGGAATTCCCCGGGACCGCGGATTTCCAGGTCGCGGCGGGCAATTTCAAAACCGTCGGTCGTCTCGCGCATGGTCATCAAGCGCTGGCGCGCCACGCCGCCCAGGGGGCCTTGATACAGCAGCAGGCAGACGCTGGCCGCCGAGCCGCGGCCCACGCGGCCGCGCAGCTGGTGCAGCTGCGACAGGCCGAAACGCTCGGCATGCTCGATCACCATCAGCGAAGCGTTCGGCACGTCGACGCCCACCTCGATGACGGTGGTGGCCACCAGCACGTGGATATGGCCGGCGATGAAAGCGTCCATCACTTCCTGTTTTTCCGCCGGTTTCAGGCGGCCGTGCACGAGGCCCACCTGCAGCGCGGGCAGGGCTTCGGCCAGCATCATGTAGGTGTCGGTGGCCGTCTGCAGCTGCAGCGCTTCCGATTCCTCGATCAGCGGGCAGACCCAGTACACCTGGCGGCCTTCAAGCGCGGCCGCATACACGCGGGCGATGACTTCGTCGCGCCGGTTCTGGTCGATGGCGCGCGTGACGATGGGGCTGCGGCCGGGCGGCAGCTCGTCGATCACCGACACTTCCAGGTCGGCGTAATACGTCATGGCCAGGGTGCGCGGGATCGGCGTGGCCGACATCATCAACTGGTGCGGCACGGCCGCGCTGTCGCCCTTGTTGCGCAGGGTCAGGCGCTGGCCCACGCCGAAGCGGTGCTGCTCGTCGACGATCACCAGGCCCAGTTTCGCAAACAGCACGTTGTCCTGGATCAGCGCATGCGTGCCGATCACCAGCTGCGCTTCGCCCGATTCGATCAGGGCCAGCGCCGCCGTCTTTTCCTTTTTCTTCAGGCTGCCGGTCAGCCACGCCACCTTCACGCCCAGCGGTTCCATCCAGGCGGCGATCTTGCGGAAGTGCTGCTCCGCCAGAATCTCCGTGGGCGCCATCAGCGCGGCCTGGTAGCCGCTGTCGATCGCCTGCGTGGCGGATAGTGCCGCCACCACCGTCTTGCCGCTGCCGACGTCGCCCTGCAGCAGGCGCTGCATCGGATACGGCTGGCGCAGGTCGGCGCGGATTTCCTCGAGCACGCGCGCCTGCGCGCCCGTCAGCTTGAAGGGCAGGGCGGCGCCGAAGGCTTCCGACAAGGTGCCGACGATGGGCAGGGAGGCCGCGCCTTTCGAGCGGCGCGCGCGCTGGGCGCGTTTGAGCGACAGCTGCTGCGCCAGCAGTTCATCGAACTTCATGCGCACCCAGGCCGGGTGCGAGCGGTCCATCAGCGCGCTTTCATCGATGTCCTGCGGCGGATAGTGCAAGAGGTGCACGGCGGCGCGGAACGGCGACAGCTGCATTTCGCGCAGCAGATCATCGGGCAAGGTGTCCTGCCAGTCGATGCGGCGCATGGCGTCGGCGATCTCGCGGCGCAGCACGTGCTGCGACAGGCCTTCGCCGGACGGATACACGGGTGTCAGGGCCGTGGGCAGCGGCGCGCCCTCGTTGACCACCTTATACGTCGGGTGCACCATCTCGGCGCCGAAAAAGCCGTGTTTGAGTTCGGCGCGCGCGCGCACCCGCGTGCCTTCGGCCAGCTGCTTGACCTGGCTGCCGTAGAAATTCATGAAACGCAGCAGCAAATTGCCCGTTTCGTCGGCGATCGTCACCAGCAATTGCTTGCGCGGCTTGAAATTGACTTCGCATTTGGTGACGATGCCTTCCACTTGCCACGACTCGCCGCCGCGCAGACAGGCGTCGCGGATGGTGTAGACCTTCGTCTCGTCCTCGTAGCGCATCGGCAGGTGCAGCACCAGGTCCATATCCGTGCGCAAGCCCAGTTTGGCCAGCCGGCTTTCCGTGCTGACCACTTTTTTGGCGGCTTTCGGCTTGGCGGCAGGCTTGGCTGGGGGGGGGAGATCGGGCTTGGGATCGGACATATGCAAGGTTTTGGTGCCGCTAGCGTAAAATAGAGGGTTGTCCGGCACACCCTGTGCGTACCGCAGTCGTAGTTGTTGCGGCGGATTATTGTAATGCCTGTATAGGCGCACAGTATAGTGCCAGATGTTCCATTGCGCACTCCTAATCATTTTTGACGTACTTTTGAAGCAAAACGCATGTATTCGCTTTCCGATTTCGATTTTAATTTGCCGCAAGAAAACATTGCGCAAACTCCGTTGGCCGAGCGCAGCGCCTCGCGCCTGTTGCATCTGGACGGCGAGACCGTGGTCGACCGCCAGTTCGCCGACATCGTAGGACAGCTAGCCGCGGGCGACCTGCTGGTAATGAACGATACGCGCGTGCTCAAGGCGCGCTTTTTTGGCGTCAAGGAAAGCGGCGGCAAGATCGAGGCGCTGGTCGAGCGCGTGCTCGACGACCGCACCGTGCTGGCCCAGGTGCGCGCGTCGAAGTCGCCGCCGCCCGGCTGCCGCATCCGCCTGGCCGACGCCTTTGACGTGACGGTCGGCCAGCGCGCCGGCGAATTCTTTACCTTGCACTTCGAGGCCGACGTGTTCGAGCTGATCGAGGCGCATGGCCGCTTGCCGCTGCCGCCGTATATCGAGCACGATGCGGACGAATTCGACGAAACGCGCTACCAGACGGTCTTCAACAAGGTACCGGGCGCTGTCGCCGCGCCGACGGCCGGCCTGCATTTCGACCAGGCCCTGCTCGATCAATTGAAGGCCAAGGGCGTCAACTTTGCCTATGTGACCCTGCACGTGGGCGCCGGCACCTTCCAGCCCGTGCGCACGGAAGTGCTGGCCGAACACAAGATGCATACCGAGTGGTACACCATGCCGCAGGAAACCGTCGATGCCGTACGCGCAGCCCAACTTGCCGGGCGCGACGTGGTGGCCGTCGGCACGACCAGCCTGCGCGCGCTGGAATCGGCCTCGCAAAGCGGCCAGCTGGTGGCGGGCAGCGCCGATACGGCCCTGTTCATCACGCCCGGCTATGCGTTTAAAACGGTAACGCGCCTGATCACCAACTTCCATTTGCCGAAGTCGACCCTGCTGATGCTGGTGTCGGCCTTTGCCGGCTATGAGCCGATCCGCAACGCCTACGCGCATGCGATCGCGCAGAACTACCGTTTCTTCAGCTATGGCGATGCGATGCTGCTCACCACGCAATCGCGCGCTGCGCTGAACCTTGATACCCCCGTGAAAGACTGACCATGCTGGAATTTAAACTACTCAAGACCGACACGAGCGGCCTGACCAAGGCACGCCGCGGCACCTTGAAACTCAACCATGGCGTCGTGCAGACGCCGATCTTCATGCCAGTGGGCACTTACGGTTCCGTCAAAGCCATGTCGCCGCTGGAACTCAACGAGATCGACGCGCAGATCATCCTGGGCAACACGTTTCATTTATGGTTGCGTCCAGGCAACACCGTCATGGAAAAATTCGGCGGCTTGCACGGTTTCATGGGCTGGAACAAGCCGATTTTGACGGATTCGGGCGGTTTCCAGGTGTTTTCGCTGGGCGCCATGCGCAAGATCACGGAAGAGGGCGTGCATTTCAATTCGCCCATCAACGGCGATAAACTGTTCCTCTCGCCGGAAGTGTCGATGCAGGTGCAGCGCGTCTTGAATTCCGATATCGTCATGCAGTTCGACGAATGCACGCCGTACGAAATCCAAGGCCGCCCGGCCACCATCGAGGAAGCGGCCAAGTCCATGCGCATGTCCTTGCGCTGGGCGCAGCGCTCGAAGGATGAGTTCCACCGCGGCGAAAACCCGAATGCGCTGTTCGGCATCGTGCAGGGCGGCATGTTCGAAATGCTGCGCGACGAGTCGCTGGCCAAGCTCGAAGAGATCGACTTCCCCGGCATCGCCATCGGCGGCCTGTCCGTCGGCGAGCCGAAGGAAGACATGATGCGCATGCTGGCCCACGTGGGCCCGCGCCTACCGGCCAACAAGCCCCATTACCTGATGGGCGTGGGCACGCCGGAAGACCTGGTGGCGGGCGTGTCGAATGGCATCGACATGTTCGACTGCGTCATGCCGACGCGTAACGCGCGCAATGGCTGGCTGTTCACCCGTTTTGGCGACATCAAGATCAAGAACGCCAAGTACAAGGAAGACCAGGCACCGCTCGACGAAACCTGCAGCTGCTACGCCTGCCGCAACTTCTCGCGCGCCTACCTGCACCATTTGCACCGCTCCAAGGAAATCCTCGGCGCGCGCCTGAACACCATCCACAACCTGCATTACTACCTGGACCTGATGCGCCAGATGCGTGAAGCGCTCGATGAAGACCGTTTCCACGCGTTTACGCTGCAATTCCATGCGGAACGCGCACGCGGAACTTAAGAAAACCTTAGCTTGAGCCCTGGCAGCAGCAGGGCTGGAAGTTTTGTGTATTGGTGCTTGGACGGGGGCGATAAAGCATTGCATAATGCCTTTTTAGCCCCATTTGAAGCTGCCATGCCTGCAATTGGGGGCTTGGCGGATTGCCAATGCTAGAATACAGCGCTATTTTTTCAAACTGATTAGAACTGGAGTCACCGTGTTTTTCATTTCCAACGCTTATGCGCAAGCCCCAACCGACGCCCTGGGCCTCGGCGGCAACCTGACCAGCTTCCTGCCGCTGGTATTGATGTTCGTGGTCATGTATTTCCTGATGATCCGTCCACAGCAAAAACGCGCCAAAGAACAACGGGCGATGATGGACGCGCTGGCCAAGGGTGACGAAGTCGTCACCGCCGGCGGCATGCTGGGCCGTGTTGTCAAGGTAGTGGACGCTTACGTCACCATCGAAGTGGCGACCGGCACCGAAATCACGGTGCAAAAGAGCTCCATTACCACCTTGCTGCCTAAAGGCACCCTGAAGGCGCTGTAATTCCTCGCTGTCATTGCCCCGGCAATGATTGAACGGGGCGGCTATCCGCCGCCCCTCGCGACGCCTCCGACGCTCAACACTGAACGCTGAATCAATATGAATCGCTATCCTGCCTGGAAATACATCATCATCGTCGTCGCCTTATTGCTGGGCGCACTCTATACGGCGCCCAATTATTTCGGTGAGTCACCGGCGCTGCAAGTAACCAGCGGCAAGTCGACCGTCAAAGTGACGGGCGAGCTGATGACGCAAGTCGAGCAAATATTGACGAAAGAGAACGTCAAGTCGGAAGGTGTCACCATGGATGGCGCCGGCAACCTCGCCTCCGTGCGCGTACGTTTCGCCGATCCCGATACCCAGTTCAAGGCGAAACTGGTGCTGGAAAAGGACCTCAATCCCGATGCCAGCGACCCCGCGTACATCGTGACGGTCAATCTGCAAGCCAATACGCCGATGTGGATGCAGAAAATGCATGCCTTGCCCATGTTCCTGGGCCTGGATTTGCGCGGCGGCGTGCACTTCCTGATGCAGGTCGATGCAAAAGCCGTACTGAACAAGAAAGTCCAGGGCGTCCAGTCTGCCGCGCGTAGCGTGTTGCGTGACAAGAATATCCGCCACGCGGGCATCGAGCGCGTGGGCGATAGCGTCCAGATCAACTTCCGCGACGCGGAAACGCGCCTGAAGGCCAAGAATGTGCTGTCCGACCAGATGTCGGAACTGGCGTTCGCCGATGCGGGCGAAGGCAGCGACCTGAAACTGAACATCACCCTGAAACCGGCCGCCCTGAAAGCGACCATCGACGAAGGCGTGAAACAGAATATCTCCACCCTGTCCAAGCGCGTCAACGAGCTGGGCGTGGCCGAGCCGCTGATCCAGCAGCAAGGTCCCGACCGCATCGTGGTGCAGCTGCCCGGCGTGCAGGACGTGGCCCGCGCGAAAGCCATCATCGGCCGCACGGCTACCCTGGAAGTGCGACTGGTCGATGAAACCATCGTGCCCGGCACCGAACTGTCGAGCGCCATTCCGTTCAACTCGGAATTGTTCACCGTCGGCAAGGGTGTACCTGTCGTGCTGGCGAAAGACGTGATCCTGACGGGCGACTATATCTCCAGCGCCACGGCCAGCTTCGACCAGAACCAGCAAGCGGCCGTGTCGATCGACCTGAATGGCGACGGCGGACGCAAGATGCGCGAAGCGACGCGCGAACGCGTGGGCAAGCGCATGGCCATCGTGCTGTTTGAAAAGGGCAAGCCGGAAGTGTTGTCGGTCGCGACCATCCAGCAGGAACTCGGTTCGCGCTTCCAGATCACCGGCATGGGCGGCGCGGAAAACGCGAATGAACTGGCCTTGCTGCTGCGTTCGGGCGCCCTGTCCGCACCGATGACCGTCATCGAGGAACGCACGATCGGACCGCAACTGGGCGCGGAAAACATCGCCAAGGGCTTCCATTCGACCTTGTATGGCTTCATCGCCATCGCCGTCTTCATGATCGCCTACTACATGCTGTTCGGCGCCTTCAGCGTGCTGGCCTTGGCCACCAACCTGCTGTTGTTGGTCGGCTTGCTGTCGATGATCCAGGTGACGTTGACCTTGCCGGGTATCGCCGCTATCGCGCTGGCGCTGGGCATGGCAATTGACGCCAACGTGCTGATCAATGAACGTATCCGTGAAGAGCTGCGCGCCGGCAATACGCCGCAAGCGGCGATCGCCGCCGGCTTCGACCGCGCCTGGGCCACGATTCTGGACTCGAACGTGACCACCCTGATCGTCGGCCTGGCGCTGCTGGCCTTCGGCAGCGGTCCCGTGCGCGGCTTCGCTGTCGTGCATTGCCTGGGCATCCTGACCTCGATGTTCTCCTCCGTCTTCGTCTCGCGCGGCGTGGTCAACCTCTGGTATGGCCGCAAGAAAAAGCTGACGACCTTGTCGATCGGCACGGTGTGGGTGCCGGGCACCAGCAAATAAGCGACGGCCCCGACTCACCCAATAGCGACAACAGCGATCGCGTCCGGTGGCCCAGCCGCCGGATGCACAGAATAGAACTCAGAGGATTTCATGGAATTTTTCCGGATCAAAAAAGATATTCCCTTCATGCGCCATGCGTTGATTTTCAACGTGATTTCGGCGGTGACCTTCCTTGCCGCCGTCTTTTTCCTGGTGCACAAGGGCTTGCATCTGTCCGTCGAATTCAAGGGCGGCACCCTGATGGAGGTGAAATACCCCAAGGCGGCCAATCTTGAAGGCATACGCGGCACGCTCATCGCCATGGGCTACGAAGAGCCTGGCGTGACGAGCTTCGATACGGCGCGCGACGTGATGATCCGCCTGCCGGTGGAAAAGGGCGTCAGCGCCGCGAACACCTCGCAGCGCGTGTTCGAATCGCTGTGCAAGGCCGAGCAAGGCGCGACCAAGGCCATCGACACCGTCACCGCCAAAGGCGAACATGTGCTCAAGAGCGCCTGTATGGACGCTGCCGGCAGCGAAGCGGTCGTCTTGCAGAAAGTCGAATTCGTCGGCCCGCAGGTGGGCGAGGAACTGGCGCAGAACGGCTTGAACGCGCTGGTGGTGGTGATTATCGGCGTGATGATCTACCTGGCCATCCGCTTCGAATGGAAGTACGCTGTCTCGGCCATTATCGCCAACTTGCACGACGTGGTGATCATCCTGGGCTTCTTCGCCTTCTTCGAATGGGAATTCTCGCTGACCGTGCTGGCGGCGATCCTGGCGGTGCTCGGCTATTCCGTCAACGAATCGGTGGTGATCTTTGACCGTATCCGCGAAAACTTCCGCAAGCAGCGCAAGGCGACCGTGCATGAAGTGATCGACAGCGCGATCACCAGCACCATTTCGCGTACCATCATCACCCACGGTTCGACCCAGATGATGGTGCTGTCGATGCTGGTCTTCGGCGGCCAGACCCTGCATCACTTCGCCCTGGCGCTGACCATCGGTATCTGCTTCGGTATTTACTCGTCCGTGTTCGTCGCGGCCTCGATCGCCATGTGGCTGGGCGTCAAGCGCGAAGACTTGATCAAGCCGGTCAAGGAAAAAGACGAAACCGACGGCGCCGTGGTGTAAGCGCAGGTTTTTGCAGGTCGAATGAAGAACGATCACCGTTTGCGGTGGTCGTTTTTTTTATGGTGGATGACGATGAAGCGTTTGATAGTGATGGGCATCATGGCAGGCATCGGCACGCTGGCCAGTGCCGCGCAATTGAGCCGTGCGGACAGCGGTGCCATCGCCCTGCGCGGCCCGATTGCCGAGGGCGACGTGGACAAGCTGCGGCTGCTGGCCACGCCGGGTACGACGCTGTTGCGCGTCAATAGCGAGGGTGGCGAGCCGCTGGCGGCCATGCAGCTGGGCCGCTACCTGCGCCGGCAGCAATGGGATATTGCCATCGACACCGTGTGTGCGGGCAGCTGCGCCCTGTATGTCTTCCCGGCCGCGCGGCACAAGCGCATTCCGGCCGATGCCGTGCTGGCGCTGCAGGAATCGGCATTCCAGCGCGCGCAGACCAGTCCGGCGCAATTGCGCCGCACCTTGGCCGAGGCTGGCGTGGCGGCCGAGGACCTGGAGCGGGAAACGGCGGCGCTGGCGGCCCGATTGGCCGACACGGCGGCGCAGGAAACGGCGTTTGCCGCGGAGCTGGGCATTGTCCCCGCGTTTTACCGCGATTTTCAGCACGTGGCGGCGCAGGCCGAGAGCGTGCGCCAGCGTTTTCCCGACCAGGAGGCGGCCGTCTACTGGTGGCCGGCCGCCGCCCGCCTGCAGCGCTGCTATGGTATCGCCGGCGTGGAAGAGGGGACGCGCGCGGCGCGCCTAGCGCCCGACGGCTATCTGTACGTGCCGGCCCTGTCCGCCCTCGTCATGGGCGACCAGGCCTTGCGGGGCTGCCCATGAGCCGCAGCGGCCGTCTTTTCCTGCTGATGGACGCCATGCGCGCCAGGCGCGTGCCCGTCACGGCAGCCCAGCTGGCGCAGCAGCTGGGCGTATCCGAGCGCACGATCTACCGCGATATCCAGACCCTGGCCGAACTGGGCGCCCCCCTGCAGGGCGAGGCGGGCATCGGCTATGTGCTGCGCCGCGGCGCCTTCCTGCCGCCGCTGATGTTCGGGCCCGATGAACTGGAAGCGCTGGTGCTGGGCGCGCGCTGGGTGCGCCGCCAGGGCGACGCGGGCCTGGCGCAGGCGGCCAGCAATGCCCTGGCGAAGATCGCGGCTGCCTCGCCGCGCGATTTGCGCGACAGCATGGCCGAGACCAGCCTGTGGGTGCCGCTGGGCCGCCCCGCCGATGGCACGCAGCCGGACGACCGTTACGTGCAGCCTGTGCGCGAGGCGATCCGCTACGAACAGAAACTCACGCTCGCCTATCAGGATGAGCATGGCAGCGCCACCTCGCGCACGGTGTGGCCGTTTGCCCTGGCCTTTTTCGAAGGCAAGCGCCTGCTGGCCGCCTGGTGCGAGCTGCGCGGCGATTACCGGCATTTCCGCATCGACCGCATCGCCAGCGTGCAGCAGCATGAGGAGCGCTATCCCACGCGCCGCCACGCCTTGCTCGACACCTGGCGCAAGGCCCACGATATCGACTCCGAATCCTGATATTCGCTCCTGACAAAAACTGTCAGTGACGGCGACTACGATGGTGGCTTCTTCACTCACCGGAGCCATTTATCATGCGCCTGTATCACCACCCCATGTCCTCGAATGCCCGCCGTGCCCTGATGACGGCGATCCACCTCGGCCTGCCACTGGAACTGGCCGAAGTCGACCTGATGAATGCGGACGACCGCCGCCGTCTGGCCGAACTGAACCCGAACGGCAAGGTGCCCGTGCTGGCCGACGGCGCTTTCCTGCTGTGGGAATCGTGCGCCATCATGCAATACCTGGCCGAGCAGGTGCCGGGCCAGACGATTTATCCGCAGGCGCCGCAAGCGCGCGCCGACGTCAACCGCTGGCTGTTCTGGGCCGCGCAACATTTCGCGCCCGCCATCAGCGTGCTGGCCTGGGAACGCGCCTGGAAAGGCATGACGGGCAATGGTCCGGCGGACCCGCTGGAAGAGGCGCGCGGCGAGCGCGACCTGCACGAATGCGCCGTGGTGCTGGACGCGCATCTGGCGGCGCGCAGCTGGCTCAGCGGAGACGATGTGACGCTGGCCGATTTCGCCGTGGCCGCGCCCCTGATGTACAGCGAGGCCGTGCGGCTGCCGCTGGCGCAGTACCGGCACATCGAGACGTGGTTTGCCCGCGTGCGGCAGTTGCGCGCCTGGCAGGAAACGGATGTAGAACTGTTGCCGGGATAATGTGCGCGCTAAGTGTGCCAACGCACGGAGCAGGTGCGGCGCACCGCATAAGATAGGGCTGTCTCTTTCAGGACATCCCTAGCTTTGGACTTTACCCGCTTTCGAGCGGGTTTTTTTTGTCCGCTTTCGAGCGGATTTTTGTCTGGAGGGGGAAAGTGGGCTTGATAAATTGATAATCGCCGCACAGATGGGGCGCATCCCACTTCCTGCAGGTACGCCATGTTCATGCCACGCCATCCGAAACCCCTGTTGAGTACCAAGGCGGTTGCCACGCAGGTCGTCCAGCAGAAGCAGGGGACGCAGCCCATGGACAAGCATGTGCTGATCGTCGACACGGTCAAGCCGGCGGCACCGCCGCCAGCGCTCAAGAAGCCTGCAGGCTAGTGCACGAGCACCTTCAGCAGCGACTGCACTTCATCGTCCGATTCTTCCATGATGCTCGACAAGGTCGCATCGTCGCCGATCACGCAATCGATGCTGCCGGCGGCGCGCGCGGCGCGCACGGCGATGGCGGCCGGGCTTTCATTGAGGGGCGAGGAGACGGGCGCCAGGTCGTTTGCCAGCAGCAGGGTGTCGCCCAATGATTCGGGCGGGATGGCGCGCAAGCCTTCCCACAGCGCATCGATGGCGCTCATCACCGCTTCCGGCACCTTCAGTTTGGTCAGGACGCCGTGGCCGATGGCTTGTTCGCCATGCTCGACCCAATCCTGCGGTTCGCCATCGAGGATGCCGGGGAATTCGGCCGCGCGCGACAGCAGATAAAAGCCGCCCACTTCATGCATGATGCCGGCAAACAGGGCCGTATCGGGGTCCACCTTGGTGACGCGGCGGGCCAGTACCTGCGACAGGGCCGCCACGTGGGCCGTATGTTCCCACAGCTGGTTGGCCTTCGCCTGCAGCACGGGATCGGTGATGGTGCTGCCCAGCTGGCGCACGATCAGCGATGCCACCACCGACTGCAAGGTACGCACGCCGAGCCGCTGCACGGCGTTGCGCACGCTGGTGATTTCATTGCCGGAACGGTTGAACGCCACCGAATTGGCGATGGCCACCGTGCGCGCGGCCAGCAGCGGGTCAGCCTGCACCAGCTTGGCGGCGGCTTCGATATGGCAGTCGGGATCGGCCAGCGCCTCTTGCAGCTTGAGCGAAGCGTCCACATTGGCAGGAAAGGTCAGCTCGCCACGAGCGGCTTGCGCGGCGATGCTTTTAAAGGCGTCGAGTCTGTTCATTGAAAAAATTATACTCGCAATATTTCCGTACGGAACTTTTTAACCGTGATCTTTTCGCAAACAGCCGGGCAAAAGGCAAGCAAAGCCCCGTAAACGCAAAATGGGCACGCGTACAGTCGACGCGTGCCCATTTTGAACGACGAAATTCCGAACGCTTAACAAAACCATTGCGAGCGGATGGGATTTGTGGCTAAGAAGCGCAACCGTACTTTAGTACGGGGGCGCCGAGCCGGTGAGCATCGCAGGCCGCAAAGCGCACCGCGCAGCAGGTTTTGTTACGCGTTGTTAGAGAGATTCGCTGAAGATGGCGTCGCAGCCTTCAACGAGTTCGTCGCTGTCTTCCAGCTCATCCGTCAAGCCCAGGTCGAACAGTTCCTCGACGGCGTTCATGAAGCTGTTGTGCTTGGTGGCGCCGATCAGGCGGTAGATTTCGCCGTCTTCGTTGCGCACGCCGATGATCAGTTTTTCCTGGCGTACCAGTTCCGGCGTGCTGGCGTTGAGCAGCAGGTTGCCGATGATGTGTTTATCGAAATGAGCAGGCTTTTTGCCTTCGAGCAGTGTGGTTTTCAACTTGGTTTCCTTTGTCTTGTTTGAATGTCTGTGCTTGGTGAATGGTCAGCCGTGGCCGTTGGCGATCGCGTGTTTCAAGCCTGCCAGGGTGCTTTCCAGACGTATGAAATCGTCTTCGGTATAGCCGTCGAACAGGCGCTGGCCCTGTCGTGTCAGCTTGGGGAACACGTCATGGAACACCTGTTCGCCCTCGCAGCTCAGGCGCACATAATAGGAACGCTTGTCGCGTGGACAACGTTCGCGTATCACCAGCCCCTTTTGTTCCAGCCGGTCCACCACGCCCGTCAAAGTCCCCTTGGTAATCAGGGTTTTCTGGCCCAGTTCCTTGTAGGACATGCCGCGGGTGTTGCCGAGCGTGGCGATGATGTCGAATTGCGCATGCGTCAAGCCGTACTGGCGCACGAAGTCGCTAGAAAACCGCTCGAAGCCTTGCATGCATTCGGCCAGCAGCCGGATACTTTTTAAATATCGTTCACCCATGGCAGTGATTATATCCTTCCGCTCCGCTTTTTTCCGCCGCGCCAGGATGCGCCCTTGCATGAGAGTCTCGATGGGGCGGAAGTCCGGTATCATGTGGGCAACTCAGCCCTTGTCCCGATCCCGCCCCGCCGATGTCCTTCGCTAATCTTTCCCGTATCGGCCTCGACAAACCGCTGCGCTTGCTGCTGGTGCATGCCGGCGATGCCGAGTCGATCACCTGGGCCGGCCTGGTGCAGCCGCTGCGCCTGTGCGCGCGTGCGCTGGGGCCGCAGGCCCTGCAACTGGAGGTGCGCTCGCCGGAACAGGTGGCCGCGCAGGGCGGCAACTGGCATATCGCACTGCTGGTGGCCGATGAAACGCAAGCGCCGCTGCGCGCCGAGCTGTGCCGGGCCGTGATCGAGCGCTGCCGTTCGGCGCCCTTCTGGGGCGGCGTGGGGGCGGCCGTGCTGTGGCTGGCCGACGCGGGCGTCATGGATGGCGTGCGCATCGCCTTGCCCTGGGCCTTGTATGCCGATGCGGAAGCGAAGGCCGAACGGGCCATCCTGACGCCGCATTTGTTCGACATCGACGGCCCGCACATCACCTGCTGCGGCGGCGCGGCCAGCATCGACTTTTCGCTGACCCTGATCGAGACCATCTTTGGCGCCGACGTGCAGGCGCTCGTCAAGGAAGCGTTGTGCGTGGACAAGGTGCGCGGCAAGGAAGAGCGCCAGCGCGTGGCCCTGCAGGCGCGCTTCGGCGTGTTGCAGCCGAAACTGTCCGAAGCGGTGACCTTGATGGAAGCCAATATCGAGGAGCCGCTGTCGACCGACGACATCGCCAGCCTGGTGGGCCTGTCGCGGCGCCAGCTCGAGCGGCTGTTCAAGCAATACCTGGGCAGCCTGCCGTCGCGCTACTACCTGGAGCTGCGCCTGCAGCGCTCACGGCAACTGTTGCTTGATACACATTATTCCATCGTGCAAGTAGGCCTGATGTGCGGCTTTTCCTCCGGCTCGCACTTTTCCACGGCGTTCGGCACCCTGTTTGGCAATACACCGCGCGAAGAGCGGCAAAGAAAGCTGATGCCGCCTGTTTGATTAAGGCAAGCCCGGCTGTGATGAATTGTGAAAATCCTTGTCGCAGATTCAAAAGAGTTTTAGCATCCCGCTTTTTATAATGCAGTACACACGTAGCTGTCGTAGCTGCGGAGTACCTAACATATTGATGGGGAAATGCTATGAATGCCAAGCTTGATTCGACCGTAACGGCTCGTCCAGTCACCCGGGAAACCTTTGACCAGGTCCTCGTTCCTACCTACGCCCCTGCAGCCATGGTGCCCGTGCGCGGTTCCGGACTGGATCTGTGGGACCAGTCAGGCAAGCATTACCTCGATTTCACCTCCGGCATCGCCGTCAACAGCCTGGGCCACTGCCATCCCGTGCTGGTCGACGTGCTGACCAAGCAAATCAATAATTTGTGGCATTTGGGCAACGGCTATACGAACGAGCCTGTCCTGCGCCTGGCGCTGGCCCTGACGGAAGCGACCTTCGCCGACCGCGCCTTCTTCTGCAACTCGGGCGCGGAAGCCAACGAAGCGGCCCTGAAACTGGCGCGCAAGTACGCGCACACCAAGTTCGGCGCGCACAAGTCGCGCATCATCTCGTGCTTCAGCTCCTTCCACGGCCGCACCCTGTTTACGGTCTCCGTGGGCGGCCAGGCCAAGTACACGGAAGGCTTCGAGCCGCTGCCGCCATCGATCGACCACATCGCCTACAACGACATCGAAGCGGCGCGCGCCGCCATCGGCGATGACGTGTGCGCCGTGATCGTCGAACCGGTACAAGGCGAAGGCGGCGTGGTGCCAGGCAATCCGGAGTTCCTCAAGGAACTGCGCGCCCTGTGCGACAAGACCGGCGCCCTCTTGATTTTCGACGAAGTCCAGTGCGGCATGGGTCGCACTGGCGCGTTGTTCGCCTACATGGGCTATGGCGTCACGCCGGACATCCTGACGGCCGCCAAGGCGCTGGGCAACGGTTACCCGATCGGCGCCATGCTGACCACCAACGAACTGGCGCAAACGCTGGCCGTCGGCACGCATGGCACCACCTACGGCGGCAACCCGCTGGCCGCTACCGTGGCCTTGAGCGTGCTGGACACGATCAACACGCCAGCGTTCCTGGCGCGCGTGAAAGAAGCGAGCGTCAGCACCATCGCCATGCTGCAAGGCTTGATCACGGATTACCCGCAAGTGTTCTCCGTGGTGCGCGGCAGCGGTTTGCTGCTGGGCCTGGTCGTCAGCGATGCCTGGAAGGGCCGCGCGAAAGACATCCAGAAAGCGGCCGAAGCGCAAGGCTTGATGGTGCTGATCGCCGGCATGGACGTAGTGCGCCTGGCGCCGGCCCTGATCGTCTCGGACGAGCAGATTGCCGAAGCGGGCCGCTTGCTGCGCGCCGCCATCGACGGCATGCTGAAAGCCTGAGGCTAGCCTCGCTCCCTGTTTGATCACCGGCCCGCCGCTTTGCTGCGGGCCGGCTTGGTTCTACCCCAGCATCGTCAGCATTGAAGGAGTACCCATGTATGTTGTCCGTCCGGTAGAAATTGCGGATATTGCAGCCCTCGAAGCGCTGGCCGCGGTAACCATGCCGGGTGTCCATACCCTGCCGAAGACGCGCGAGAAAATCGCCGCCTCCGTCGAGCGCTCCATCGCCTCGTTTGCCGCCCATGTCGACATCCCCAGCGAAGAGTCGTACCTCTTCGTGCTTGAATCCCTGCTCGACAAGAGCATCGCCGGCACGGCCGCCATCTTCGCCTCGGCCGGCTCGAACGGCACCTATTTTTCCTTCCGCAACGACGTCATCCAGCAAGTCTCGCGTGACCTGAACATCAGCCACAGCGTGCATGCGCTGACCCTGTGCTCGGAACTGACGGCCTATTCGCAGCTGTCCGGCTTCTATGTGCGCAACATGGAGCAGGCGGGCCTGGAAGCGGCGCTGCTGTCGCGCGCGCGGCTGCTGTTCGCCGTGCTGGCGCCGCACCGCTTCGGCGACCGCTTCTTCGTGCCGCTGGCCGGCATCACGGACGCCAACGGCCAGTCGCCGTTCTGGGATGCGCTGGGCCGCAAGTTCTTCCAGATGGATTTCCTCGATGCCGAAAAAGTCATCGGCGGCGCGCGCAACCGCACCCTGATCGTCGAACTGATGCCGCACTACCCCGTGTACGTGCCGCTGCTGCCCGGCGACGCGCAGGCGGCCATGGGCCAGATCCACCCGAGCGGCGAGCTGGCGTTCAATCTGCTGACGGAAGAAGGTTTTGAAGCCGACGATTACATCGACATCTTCGATGGCGGCCCGATCCTGCAGGCGCACAAGCATGCGCTGCGCTCGTTTACGGGCTCGCTCACGCGCCGCGTCGTCGCCGGCGTCACGCCCAGCCGCACGGGCCTGAAAGTGCATTACGCGATCGCTTCGGGCGCGGAGCGCAACTTCCGCGCCGTCACCTTTACCTGCGATGCGCTCGAAGCGCAGGACACCGTCGGCTTGCCGCCCGAGCTGCTTGAAGCGCTGGCCGTGGCCGAAGGCGACAGCGTCATTTGCGTGCGCATCTAACCGAGAGAACATTATGCTAGTAGTACGCGCCATCAACGCTTCTGACCTGGACGCCCTGTACGGCTTGGCCAGCCAGGTCGGCACCGGCATGACCACCCTCAAGCCGGACATGAAAATGCTGGGCGACCGCCTGGCCATCGCCTGCGCCTCGTTCGCCGAAACCATCGCGCCCGAAAAGCGCGACTACATGTTCGTCATGGAGGATACGGACACGGGCCGCCTGGCCGGCGTGTGCGCCATCAAGGGCGCCGTGGGGCTGGAAGAACCGTTCTATAACTACCGCATCGGCACCCTGGTCCATTCCAGCCGCGAGCTCGACGTGTTTACGCGCATGGAAACGCTGTACCTGTCGAACGACCTGACGGGCAGCACGGAACTGTGCTCGCTGTTTTTGCACCCGGACTACCGCAGCGGGAACAACGGCAAGCTGCTGTCGAAAAGCCGCTTTTTGTTCATCGCCCAGTTCCCGCACCTGTTCACGGAAAAGCTGATCGCGGAGATGCGCGGCTACCAGGCGCCGGACGGCAGTTCGCCGTTCTACGAAGGCCTGGGCCGCCACTTCTTCAAGATGGATTTCCACCACGTCGACGACCTGACGAGCCTGGGCAAGAAATCGTTCATCGCCGAACTGATGCCGCGCCAGCCCATGTACGTGGCCTACCTGCCCGACGAGGCACAGGAAGTCATCGGCAAGGTGCATCTGAGCACGGCGCCCGCGCGCCGTTTGCTGGAACAGGAAGGCTTGCACTTCGAAGGCTATGTCGACATTTTCGACGCCGGTCCCGTGCTGCAGGCGCGCGTCTCCGAACTGCGCGCCATGCGCGACAGCATGCCGGCCGTGCTCGACGCCGGGGCTGCGCCGGAAGCGTGCGGCGACGCCGCCCAGGCCGAACCTTACCTGGTGTCGAACACCGACCTGAAAGATTTCCGCATGATCGTCACCAGCGCCAATCCGCACAGCGGCAAGCTCGCGCTGGACGACGATGAACTGCATCTGCTGCGCTGCCATCAAGGCGATACCGTGCGCACCTTGTCACTCAACCCGAGGAAGCATCCCCATGTCTAATGTGAATACCACGCAATCGAACTTCATCAACGGCGCCTGGCTGCCGGGCACGGGCCGCGAACTGGTCACCATCGATCCGTCGAACGGCAAGCAGACGTGGGCCAGCCTGGAAGCGACGGAAAACGAAGTCGGGCAAGCTTGCCAGGCCGCCCGCGCCGCCTTTGAAGCATGGGCCGATACGCCCGTCGACGAACGCATCGCCATCTGCGTGCGCTTTCGCGAGCTGCTGAAGGAACATGCGGAAGCGCTGGCGCTCTTGATCTCGGAAGAAGTGGGTAAACCATTGTGGGAGTCGCGCACGGAAGTGGCCACCATGGCCAACAAGATCGATATCTCGGTGCAGTCGTACCACGCGCGCACGGGTATCACGCAAAGCAAGATCGCCGATGGCGACGCCGTGTTGCGTCACCGCCCGCATGGCGTGTTCGGCGTCTTCGGGCCGTATAACTTCCCTGGCCACCTGCCGAACGGTCACATCGTGCCGGCCCTGATCGCCGGTAACACCATCGTCTTCAAGCCCAGCGAATACGCACCGCGCACGGCCATCAAAACCGTGCAGCTGTGGCAGCAGGCGGGCTTGCCGGACGGCGTCGTCAACCTCGTCAACGGCGGGCGCGACACGGGCGTGGCCCTGGGCGCGAATGCCTTGCTCGACGGCGTGCTGTTTACGGGTTCCTGCCAGACGGGCATCAGCCTGCACCGCCAGTTCGGCGGCCAGCCGGGCAAGATGCTGGCGCTGGAAATGGGCGGCAACAACGCTTTAGTGGTGTGGGATGTGAAGGACGTGGACGCGGCCGTGCACCACGCGATCTTCTCCGCCTTTGTCTCGGCCGGCCAGCGCTGCACCTGCGCGCGCCGCCTGGTGGTGCAAGATAACGCTGCGGGGTCTGCCTTCGTGGCGCGCCTGGTGGAAGTGGCCGCGAAACTGGGCATCGGCGCGTCCGACGCCCAGCCGCAGCCATTCATGGGCCCAGTCGTATCGAGTGCCGTGGCCGCGCGCCTGGTGCAGGCGCAGGCCGACATGGTGGCCAAGGGCGGCACCACCTTGCTGCAGATGCGCCAGTTGAATCCCGAGGCCGGCTTTGTCACGGCCGGCATCGTCGACGTCACCGCTGCCGTCGGCATCCCCGACGAAGAATGGTTCGGCCCCCTGCTGCAAGTGATCCGCGTGGCCGATTTCGATGCGGCCCTGAAGGTTGCCAACGCCACCGAATTCGGCCTGGCCGCGGCGCTCCTGTCCGACGATGCGGCCCTGTGGCAAACGTTCCAGACGCGCGCGCGCGCCGGCATCATCAACTGGAACCGTCCGACCACGGGCGCGGCCAGCACGGCGCCGTTCGGCGGCATCGGCAAGTCGGGCAACCACCGTCCGAGCGCCTATTACGCGGCCGATTACTGCGCCTACCCGGTCGCGTCGATCGAGAACAGCGTATTGGAACTGCCGGCCAAGCTGTCGCCCGGCCTGAATTTTTAAGGACATCCCATGCACAGCACGCGCGAATACAATTTTGACGGCCTGGTCGGGCCATCGCATAACTATGCCGGACTCTCGTTCGGCAACGTGGCCTCGTTCAGCAATGTGAAAAGCGCTTCGAATCCGAAGCAGGCCGCCTTGCAGGGCCTGGCCAAGATGCGTGCGCTGGCCGCGCGCGGCTTTGCGCAAGCCTTGCTGCCGCCGCAGGACCGGCCCAATTTCCGCCTGCTGCGCGCTATCGGTTTCACGGGCACGGACGCCGAGGTGCTGGCGCGCGCCTACAAGGAGTCGCCCGTCATCCTGGCTTGCGCGTATTCCGCCTCGCCCATGTGGACGGCGAACGCCGCCACGGTCAGCCCGTCGGCCGATACGCAGGATGGCCGCGTGCATTTCACGGCCGCCAACCTGAATAACAAGCTGCACCGCGCCTTCGAGCACGCGCAGTCGGCGCGCAGCCTGCGCGCCATTTTCAGCGACGACAAGCACTTCGCCGTGCACGACGCGCTGCCCTCGACGCCCGCCTTCGGCGACGAGGGCGCGGCCAACCACACGCGCCTGGGCGCGAGCCACGGCGCGCCGTCCGTTGAATTGTTCGTGTATGGTCGCGTGGAGTTCGATCCTTCCGCGCCGTCGCCGAAGCGCTATCCGGCACGCCAGACCCTGGAAGCGTCGCAAGCCGTGGCGCGATTGCACGGCCTGGACGCGAAGCGCACCGTGTACGTGCAGCAGAATCCGGAAGTGATCGACCAGGGCGTGTTCCATAACGACGTCATCGCCGTCGGCAATGGCAATGTGCTGTTCTATCACGAGCAGGCGTTTGCCGATGAAGGGGAAAGCCTGTCGCAGCTGCGCCGCGCCGTCGCCGCCACCGGGGCGGAGCTGCAGGCCTTGCGCGTGGACACGGGCCAGGTACCGATCGCGGACGCCGTCAGCAGCTATCTGTTCAACAGCCAGCTGCTGACGAAAGAGGGCGGCAAGATGGCGCTGGTGATCCCGCAGGAATGCCAGGAAAACCGCGCCGTGTCGCGCTACCTGGAAGGCCTGGTGGCCAGCGGTGGTCCGATCGATGAACTGATCCATTTCGACCTGCGCCAGAGCATGCGCAACGGCGGCGGGCCCGCCTGCCTGCGTTTGCGCGTGGCCCTGACGGAAACCGAGGCGCGCGCCATGCACCAGGGCGTGATCATGACGGAAACGCTGTACCATCGGCTGGTGCAGTGGGTGGAAAAGCACTACCGCGACCATCTGGAGCCGGGCGACCTGGCCGACCCGCAGCTGGCGCTGGAAGTGCATGCGGCGCTTGAAGAATTGACGATCATCCTCAACTTACCTGGATTGTACGACTTGTAGGCGATAGAAAAACACACAGAAAATCCGAGACAGACTATCCGTAGCACAGACAGAATTGGACGGGCGACCCCCGTCTCTTGACACCGCTGCCGCCCAGCCACAAGCCCGAACGACAGCGTTGGACATTCACATTACCGTAATGGAGATGCAAGATGAATCACACGCCACAAGATTTGCGTACACAAACGCTGGAGCTGATTAACGCGGCTGGCAATGCAGGCAAGGCGGCAGCGCCTGTCGTGCAGCTGGTGCAGGCATGGCTCGACTCGCTCGACGCCGAAGACCTGGCCGACATCGCGCCCGACAGCCTGGCGCCCGTGCTGGTCGACGGCTTCACGCAAGCGGCCAAGCGCACCGGCAGCGGCTGCCAAATCGCCACCCTGCGTTATGCGGATGGCCGTGGCGGCATGGCGAGCGCCTTGCTGATCCTGAACGAAGACATGCCTTACCTGGTCGACTCCATCGTCATGGCCATGCGCCGCCAGCACCTGGCCGTGCGCGGCGTGATGAATACCGTGCTGCCGGTGCGCCGCGCTCTTGATGGCAGCGTCGAAGCGGTGCGCCAGCCGGGCGACCCGCTCGAATCGTATGTGCTGGTGCTGCTCGACGAAGAGCTGGCGCTGGAAGCCCTGGCTACGCTGGTCGCCGCCCTGGAAACGGTCGCGCGTGACGCTGCCGTCGTGCGCCGCGATGCCGCCGCCATGAGCGAGCGCCTGGCCACCGTCGCCACGGCCGCATCGCAGCATGGCGAAGAGGGCGCGGAAGTGGCCGCCTTCCTGGAATGGGCGCGCAGCGGCGGCTTTGAAGTATTCGGCTACGCCTACTACCGCGTCAAGCCGGGCGTGCGCGAACTCGAACGCGATATCCCCAGCCGTGTCGGCGTGCTGCAGGATACGGCGCACCCGGTCTACGGCACCTGCCTGGCGAATATCCCGGGCGACTTCGACACCCTGGCCAAGCGCGACTCGGCGCTGTCCATCGTCAAGGCCGACGTGGCGGGTACTTTGCACCGCGACCAGCAGCTCGACTTCATCGGCGTACGCGACATGGATGCGCAAGGCGCGATCCTGGGCGAGCATTGCTTCGTCGGCCTGTTCACCCGCGCCGGCAATTCCACCCCGCTGGCGGCGCTGCCATTTGCGCGCGGCCGTGTGGCCAAGGTACTGAGCCTGGCCGGCGTGCGCCAGCAAGGCTTCCGTGCCGAGAAATTCCGCGAAATCCTCGAATCGCTGCCGCGCACGGAAGCGCTGGAAGCGGATCTCGACTGGCTGGCGCAAGTGTGCGGTTCCGTCGTTTCGCTGTACAAGCAGCCGCGCACGAAGGTCTTCGCGCGCCGCGACGTGTACGCGCGCCACCTGAACGTGCTGGTCTACCTGCCGCGCGAGCGCTACAGCGCCAGCGTCGCATCGAGCCTGGCCAAGGCCCTGCAAGCCAGTTCCGGCGCCACGCACGTGAGCACGCAGACGCTGGTGGCCGACGGCCCCCTGGCGCGCGTCTACCTGATCGCCCATGCCGCCCGCTACCCGCTGGACCTGGAAACGGATATCGAACAGCCGCTCTTGGGCGTGCTCGATGGCTGGCATAACGGCTTTGCCGCCGTGGCCGACGCCGTGCCCGACGTGGCCCTGCGCACCAGCCTGCGCAAACTCTGCGCCACCTTGCCGCTCGATTACGTGGCAGCCACCGCGCCGGCTATCGCCTTCCGCGACCTCGACACCATCTTGCGCAATACCGATCCGGCGCACGTGGCCGTGCGCATCGAGACGGGCTTTGTGACCACGATTCGCCTGTACTCGGCCAACAAGGTGCCGCCGCTGTCGACCATTTTGCCGGCCCTGCACAATGCGGGCGTGGCCATCGACCGCGAACAGGCGTATTCGATTTCCCTGTCCGACGGCACGCGCTATTTCGTCACCAGCCTGACGGTCGATGCCGCCAGCGCGGCGAAACTGGCGCAGCCATCCGTCGTCGCCGTGGCGCAGGAACTGTTTGCCGCCCTGTTCAACGACACGGCCGAAGATGGCCGCCTGAATGGCCTCGTCATCGAAGGCGGCTTGTCGACGCGCGAAGTGCAGCTGGTGCGCGCCTACACCAGCTACTGGCGCCAGACGGGCAGCCGCTTCTCGGTGCGCTACATCGCCGAGAGCCTGCGCAAGCAGCCGGCCCAGGTCAAAGCCCTGGTCGAGGCCTTCCTGCAGCGCTTCGATCCTTCGCTGTCCGACGCGCAGCACGCCGCCGCCCTGGAGGCAATCGCCGCCATCAAGGCCGGCCTGCCCTCCGTGAACCACGCCGATACCGAGGAGATCCTTGGCGCGCTGGCCGACCTGATGGCGGCCACCCTGCGCACCAGCTACTTCCAGAACAATCAACAAGGCGACAAGATCATCTTCAAGTTCGACACCAGCAGCCTGGCGCTGGTGCCGGAACCGCGTCCTTACCGCGAGATTTTCGTCTTCTCGCGCCGCTTCGAAGGCGTGCACCTGCGCGGCGGTCCTGTCGCCCGTGGCGGCTTGCGCTGGTCCGACCGCATGGAAGACTACCGCACCGAAGTGCTGGGCCTCGTCAAGGCGCAGATGGTCAAGAATGCCGTCATCGTGCCGGCCGGCGCGAAGGGCGGTTTTGTCTGCAAGATGATGCCGAAGGACGCCGTGCGTGAAACCATCGCGGCCGAAGGCGAAGCCGTCTACCGCCTGTTCATTTCCAGCCTGCTGGAAGTGACGGACAACCGCTCGCTGGGCAATATCGTCCCGCCCGTCGACACCGTGTGCTTCGACGACGCCGACCCGTACCTGGTGGTCGCCGCCGACAAGGGCACGGCCACGTTCTCGGACATCGCCAACGGCATCGCCGTGCAGCGCGGTTTCTGGCTCGGCGACGCGTTCGCCTCGGGCGGCTCGAACGGCTACGACCACAAGAAACTGGGCATCACGGCCAAGGGTGCATTCGAAGCCGTGAAGCGCCACTTCTATGAAATGGACCACGACCTGAACACCACCCCGATCACCATGGTCGGCGTGGGCGACATGTCGGGCGACGTGTTTGGCAATGGCGTATTGCTGTCGCGCCAGCTCAAACTGGTGGCCGCGTTCGACCACCGCCACATCTTCCTCGATCCGACACCGGATGTCGCCGTCTCGTTCGAGGAACGCGCGCGCCTGTTCGCCTTGCCGCGCTCCTCGTGGGACGACTACAACAAGGACTTGATATCAACTGGCGGCGGCGTGTATCCGCGTTCCGCCCGCACGATCGAACTGTCGCCGCAGATCCGCGCCGCGCTCGATATCGCCGAGACCTCGCTGGCGCCGGAAGAGCTGATGCACCGCATCCTGAAATCCCCGGTGGACCTGTTCTACAACGGCGGCATCGGCACCTACATCAAGGCCTCGACCGAGACGCATGCACAGGTGAAGGACCGCGCGAATGACCATATCCGCGTCAATGGCAACGAGCTGCGCGTCAAGGTCGTGGCCGAAGGCGGCAACCTCGGCGCGACGCAAGCGGGCCGCATCGAATTCGCGCTGGCGGGCGGACGCATCTTCACCGATGCGATCGACAATTCGGCCGGCGTCGATTGCTCGGACCATGAAGTGAACGTGAAAATCTGGCTGGACGTGGAAGTCAATGCGGGCAAGCTGACGGAAGCGGAACGCAACCGCGAGCTGTATGCGATGACGGACGACGTCGAGCGCCTGGTCTTGCGCGACAACACGCAGCAGACGCATTTGCTGGTGCGCGAATTGCAGGCGCAAGGCGAGAGCGCCGTGCAGGATGGCTATGCCGCCCTGATCGCCAGCCTGGAAGAAGAGGGCGCCCTGTCGCGCGAACTCGAGCAATTGCCATCGGTGGCCGAACTGGCGCGTCGCAAGGCCGATGGCCGGGGCCTGACCACGCCGGAACTGGCGGTGGTGATCGCCAACGTGAAGAACCGCTTCAAGCGCATCCTGTCCGCCCTGCCGCTGACGGACGAAACGTGGGCCGAGCCGGTCCTGAAACCGTACTTCCCATCCTTGCTGGTGGCAACCCGTTCGGCGCTGGACCATCCGCTGGCCAACGCCATCCTGGCGACCGTGCTGGCCAATGAAGTGATCAACCGCTGCGGCCCGCTGATGATCCGCAACCTGGCGGCCGAACATGGCGTGGACGAGTCGGCCGTGATCCTGGCCTGGGGCCAGGCATGGGTGGCGCTGAACCTGGCGCCCGTGTTCGACGCGCTCGACGCGGGTGCCCTGACGGTGCCGCGCGACGTGTCGATCAAGGTCGATGCGCAAACGCGCGTGCTGCAGCAAACGATGATCGCCGGCGTGCTGTCCGTGCCGGCCGAGCAGCTGCGCGGTGCAGGCCTGGCTGAGCTGACGCGTTTGTTTGGCGCGGAATCGAAGCGCGAGCTGCTCAAAGCCGTCGGCATCAAGTCGGAAGCGGCGCTGGTGCCGGGCTTGACGCCGGCCTTCGTGCAAGCGTGGGATGCGGTCGATGCGCTGGACGTCGTCGCCGGCTTCCTGTTCCCGGCCCTGTCCGTGCCGCGTCCTGCCTCGATGGATCTGGCGGCCTTCCTGCAAGTGGGCCTGGCCCTGCGCAGCCAGGCGGGCATCGACACGCTGGAGCGTGGCCTGAAGCTGGCCGCGCAAGGCAAGTCGCAGGAACAGTTGCGTAACTACGCGCAGCAAGCCCTGCGCCGCACGCAACAGCGTCTGCTGACGCAGGTGCTGGCGCGCGCCGAGCAAGGCAATGCCGGCCAGGCCGTCGATGCCGTGACGGGTGCGCTGGGCCTGTCGGCCTATGTGGCGGCGACGGAACTGGAGCAAGCCATGCTGGACGTGTGGACCTTGTCGGAAGCCGTGAATAAAATCACGGCAAAAACCCCAGCGGAAGCGGCGGTGTAATGACGCAAGAAGCAACGCAAGTAGTAACCCAGGTAGTACAGGGCGCTGGCGGCTTGCCGCCGGCCGTGCAGGCGCTGGCGCAGGCCGATTTCAGCGGCGTGGCGCAGCTGTTCGCCAACGCCGGTTTCACGGTGGCCTTGCCGGCGCCCGGCATGCTGCAAGTGGTCAAGCCGCAAGCCGATGCAGGCCGCGCCAGCGTGGCCGTCTCGGTGGGCGTGCATGGCGACGAGACGGGGCCGATCGAAGTGCTCGCGCATCTGCTCGATGCGCTGTCGCGCGATGCGTCGCAGCTGGCCGTCGACCTGCTCGTCTGCGTGGGCAATGTCGATGCGATCCGGGCCGGCAAGCGTTTCATCGACGCCGACCTCAATCGCATGTTCCGCCCCGTGCGGGGCAGCCTGGCGCAAGCGGCGGAAAGCGCGCGCGCCGATGAAATGATCGCCGCGACCAAAGCGTTCTTTGACGCGGCCGGTCCCGTGCGCTGGCACCTGGATTTGCACACGGCCATCCGGCCTTCCGTGTACCCCACGTTTGCCATCGTGCCGGACCTGGTGGCCGACGACGCCAAGGCGCAGCTGATAGCCTGGCTGGGCCAGGCGGCCATCGGCGCCATCATCATGAACCCGCAGTCTGCCGGCACCTACAGTTATTATTCGGCCGAGCATTGCGGCGCGGCCGCCAGCACGGTGGAACTGGGCCGCGTGGGCACCCTGGGACAGAACGATTTATCGCTGTTCGACGACGTGTCGCGGGCGCTGGACGGCCTGTTGCGCGGCTTGCCCGCGCAGCCCGTCAAGGCGCAACCGCACGTGTTCAAGGTGGCGCAGGAAATCATCAAGCACAGCGAGGAATTCCGCATGGCCTTCGATCGCGGCACGCAGAATTTCACGTCCTTGCCGCAGCACGCCGTGATCGCCAGCGATGGCGACCACGTCTACACGGTGCAGCACGCGGAAGAGCTGGTGGTGTTCCCCAACCCGGACGTGCGCGTGGGCTTGCGCGCGGGATTGATGGTGGTGCGCGTGGCGTGATTGTTCAGCGATGACGCCGTATCAGGCGCCAGCCGGGGAAACCCGCCTGGCGCTTTTTTCATAAAAAATGCCGCACAGAAATAATTATCCATTAAGCAATTGATTGGTTTAAAATATTTACCCTTTGCAATTTTTTGGACCGATCATGTTGAAACGCCTGCTGACAGCCTTGCTGTGCCTGACCCTCTCCGGCCTCACGGCTGCCGCCCCTGCCGATGAGAAGACGGCCGCACCGGAAATGACGGCCGAGCAATTCCTCGCCCAGCTGCACCTGCAGCGCGGCAAGATCACCTTGCCGGGCGGCATCGCCACCCTGGATTTGCCCGCCAATTTCCGTTATCTGTCGCCGGCCGATGCCGAGCGCGTGCTGGTCGATGCCTGGGGTAATCCACCGGGCATGGAATCGCTGGGCATGATCGTGCCTGCCAAGACCAGCGTGCTCGAGCGCGATAGCTGGGGCGTCATCGTCACGTATGAAAAGGAAGGGCACATCAAGGATGACGATGCGGACAGCATCAAATACGACGAATTGCTCAAGGATATGCAGGCGTCCGTGCTGGAAAACAATGCGGAGCGCAAGAAGCAGGGCTATCCGGGCATCCATTTGATGGGTTGGGCGGAAAAGCCCAGCTATGCCAAGGATACGCACAAGCTGTACTGGGCCAAGGATTTGATGGTCGATGGCGGCGAGCACTCGCTGAACTACAACGTGCGCGTGCTGGGGCGCGAAGGCGTACTGAACTTGAATGCGATCGCCAGCATGCAGCAGATCGAAGCGATCAAGAAAGAGATGCAGCAAGTGACGGCGTTCACGGAATTTACCGACGGTAACCGCTACACGGATTTCGACAGCAAGACGGACAAGGTAGCGGAATACGGCCTGGCGGCGCTGGTGGCCGGTGGCGTGGCCAGCAAGCTGGGCCTGTTCGGCAAACTGCTGGCGCTGCTGCTGGCCTTCAAGAAAGTGCTGATCCTGGCCGTGGTCGGTGCCGGTGCGGCCATCGTCAAGTTCTTCGGCGGCAAGCGCAAGGACACGCCGGCGCCGCAGCCAGCACCGCAGCCGGAACCAGCCGAACAGCCCGGTCATGCGCCCGATGGCAAGGTGAATCTGGAAAAATAAGGGCAACTGTGCCGCTTGGTGCGCTGGCGCACAGGAGTGGCACATAAGCGCCCTGCCCGAAAACAGCGCCTCGGGTACACTGGCTCATCGTTCACTATCAGGAGTCAGCCATGTCCGTGTCCATGTATCAGGCAACCATCCCCGTCTTCATCCGCGGCTTGCGGGTCGTCTCGGCCCTGCTGGAAAAAGCGCAAGCCCACGTGGAGGAAGACGGCATCGTGCCCGAGATTTTGCTGGGCGCGCAGCTGGCGCCCGACATGCTGGACTTGACGGCGCAGGTGCAGCGCGCCAGCGACACGTCGAAGATGTCGGTCGAGCGCCTGAGCGGCGTGCCGGCGCCGAAGTTCGAGGATAACGAAGCGTCGTTCGAGCAGTTACAGGAACGCATCGCCAACACCATCGCCTATATCGACAGCGTCAATGCGGGCCAGATGGCGGGCAGCGCCCAGAAGGAAGTCGTGCTGAACTGGACGGACGAAGGGACAAAATTCTCGGGCGACGATTACCTGCTCAGCTTTGCCTTGCCGAATTTCTATTTCCACGTCTCCATGGTCCACGCCATCCTGCGCAACAATGGCGTGGCCGTGGGCAAGCTCGATTATCTGGGACCGTACGATTAACGTTGTGGCTGTTGGACTTGGTTCTGCACCGCATTACCCAGCATGCCGCCGCCGATCACGCCGGCCACCGTCGCCAGCGCCTTGCCGCGGCCGCCACCGACCTGATTGCCGATCAAGCCGCCGATGACGGCGCCCGTGCCGATGCCCACGTAGTTGGGTTGTGCCGGTGCCGGCGCAGGCACTGGCTGCGGCTGGCGTACGGGTTCGCGGTAGGCGGTGTCGCGGTAGCCATCATTGTTGTCATTGTAGGCAGGACGCGCTTGCGCCACTTGCGTGTGGTGCACGACGCGCTTGTGCACGACGGGTGCCGGGGCTGGTGCCGGAGCAGCTTGCGCCACCACGGGAGCGGCCAGCGGTGCAGTCACGGGCGCTGCCAGGGCTGCCGCGTTGGCCGGCGTCATGGCGGCCACGTCGGCAGGCACGGCTGGCACGTTCGCCCGCGAATTGGGCAGGATGCCGGCGATGGATGCCGCGCCCACCAGGCACAGGACCGTCACGGAAATGGCGGCGCCGGCCATCAAGGGGTGGATGCGGTTGGCGGTAGTCGTCGTGTTCATGTGTTCTCCTGGGGTGGTATTGCGGGTGTTGTTGATGTGTCCAGATTAGCGGCCGCGCCTGCCAAAGGCTAGCCCTTGCGCTGTATCAAACGTAAGCAGGTGTAAGCCGCGTTTTCCAAAGCAAAGTAGAATCGGTGCTTCCCCTTTTCCGAAAGTCCGCCATGAGCCAGTTATTCACGCCGTATGCACTGGGGCCGCTGCAGGTGGCCAACCGCATCGCCATCGCGCCCATGTGCCAGTACTCGGCCGACAACGGCAACGCCACCGACTGGCACATGATCCACCTGGGCCATTTGGCCCTGTCCGGCGCGGGCTTGCTGATGACGGAAGCGACGGCCGTCTCGCCCGAGGGACGCATCTCGGCCGACGACTTGGGCCTGTGGTCGGACGCGAATCAAACCGCGCTGGCCAAGGTGGTGCAGGCGATCCGCCGCCATGCGCCGATTCCCTTGGTGGTGCAACTGGGCCATGCGGGACGCAAGGCGTCGAGCCGCGCGCCGTGGCAGGGCGGTACCTGCGTGCATCTGGCCGAGGGCGGCTGGCAAACGGTGGCGCCATCGGCCATCGCCCACGCACCGGGTGAAACGGTGCCGCTCGCCCTCGACGAGATGGGTTTGCTGCAAATCAAGGGAGCGTTTGTGGCCGCCGCCCAGCGCGTGCATGCGCTCGGTATCGAGGGCATCGAACTGCATGCGGCGCACGGCTACCTGCTGCATCAGTTCCTGTCACCCCTTTCCAACCAGCGCAGCGATGCGTATGGCGGCAGCCTGGACAACCGCATGCGCTTTCCGCTGGAAGTCTATGCAGCCGTGCGCGCCGCCGTGCCCGCCAGCATGGCCGTGGGCGTGCGCCTTTCCGCCACCGACTGGGTCGAGGGCGGATGGGACATCGAACAAAGCGTGCGTTTCGCGCAGGAACTCAAGCAGTTGGGCGCCGACTTCATCCACGTCTCCAGCGGCGGCATTTCGCCGCAGCAGCAGATTCCCGTGGGACCCGGCTATCAGGTGGCGTTTGCCGAACGCATCAAGCGCGACAGCGGCTTGCCCACCATCAGCGTGGGCCTGATCACGGAAGCGCAGCAAGCCGAAGACATCATCGCGCACGGCCAGTCCGACATGGTGGCGCTGGCGCGCGCCATCCTGTTCGATCCCCGCTGGCCCTGGCATGCGGCGGCCCAGCTGGGCGCGCAAGTGTCGGCGCCGCCGCAGTACTGGCGCTCGCAGCCGCGCGAATACAAGCAGCTGTTCGGCGACACGACCCTGGGCCAGCGCTAACGTGTCTCGTCTGCTACACTGACGCTTCTTTCCCATTTCTCCAGGACGCTTCGACATGCGCCATTGATACTGCCGTGCTGTGCACGGCCTCGCCCATCCCGCCAGCGCGCCATTGCGCCGCGCGGGTTCGCCAGCCTTGCTCAAGGAGTATTCATGCCCGCATTACTACAACTCGACCGTCTTTCCTTTGTGCTGCCCGATGGCCGCGCCCTGTTTTCCGATTTGCAATTTGCTTTTGCCCCGCAACGTATCGGCCTTGTCGGCGATAACGGCGTGGGCAAGAGCGTGCTCGCGTGCCTGCTGTCAGGCCGGGCGCAGCCGTCTTCTGGCGCCGTGCGCTGCGACGGCAGCGTGCATTACGTGGCGCAGGAGCTCGATCCGCAGCGCTATCGCACCGTGGCGGCGCTCGCCGGCATGGACGACTTGCTGGCCGCGCTGGCGCGCATCGCTGAAGGCAGCGTCGACGAGGCCGACTATGCCCTGGTGGGCGAACGCTGGGATGCCCAGGCCCGCCTGCGCCAGGCGCTCGATGCGCTCGATTTGCGCCATGTCGATGCCGATACGCCAACGAGTACCCTGAGCGGCGGCGAACGCCAGCGCATCGCCCTGCAGGGCGCCTGGCTGTCGCAGGCGGATTGGCTGGTGCTCGATGAACCGAGCAACCACCTTGACACGCAGCAGCGCGCCCGCCTGGTGGCGCAGATGGCGCGCTGGCCCGGCGGCTTGCTGCTGATCAGCCATGACCGCGGCTTGCTCGAGCACGTCGATGCAATCGCCGAGCTGTCGCCGCAGGGCTTGCGCAGTTATGGTGGCAATTACGCGCTGTATGCGCAGCAGCGCGCGCTGGAACAGGCCGGTTTTGCTGCGGCCCTGCAGGCGGAAAAGGCAGGCGCCAGACGCGAGCAGCGCGAAGCGCAGCAGCACGCCGAGCGCCAGCAGCGCCGAGTCGGACGCGGTGAGAGGGAAGGGCGCGAAGGCAACCAGAGCAAGCTGCTGCTGGACGCGAAAAAGGAGAAAAGCCAGGATAGCCAGGGCAAGCTGCGCGTGCGCGCGCAAGAGGCGCAGCAGGCGCGCCAGCAGCGCGTGATGGACGCCAGCGCCCGCTGCGCACCCGAGGCCGAACGGCTGCTGCTGGCGCCCGAGAGCCTGGTGCCGAATGGCAAATTGCTGCTGGAATTGCGCGACGTGGTCTTGCCGCATGGCCAGGCGCGCGCGATCAAGCTGGTACTGAGCGGGCCGCGCCGCCTGGCCGTGACAGGCGACAATGGCAGCGGCAAATCGACCCTGCTGCGCGTGATCGCCGGCCAACTGGCGCCCGCCAGCGGCGAGCTGCGCTGTCATGCGCGGGTGGCGTGGCTGGACCAGCATGCTGGGCTGCAAGACGGCGAGTGCAGCGCCGTGCAACGCTTGCAGACACGCAACAGTATCTTGCCGGAAGGCGAGCTGCGCACGCGGCTGGCGCTGCTGGGCATTGCCGGCGCGCGCGCCACCATGCCCAGCCGTTTGCTCAGCGGCGGCGAGCGCATGAAGGTAGCGCTGGCGGCCGAACTGTATGCGCAGGCGCCGCCGCAACTGCTGCTGCTCGACGAACCCGACAATCATCTCGACCTGGCCAGCCTGCAGGCGCTGGAGCAGATGCTGCTGCAATACCAGGGGGCGTTACTTGTGGTTTCGCACGACCAGTCATTTTTGCAGGCGATAAACCTTGACCCCGAGGGCTTGACATTGCACAAGTGACAATTTAATGAAAAAAGTCACGCTCGATGCCTGTAGAGCATGCTTCATGAACCGATGCTGAATTTTGTTTGATTGTCGGTATAATCCACTGAATAACCGGGCCTATTTGTGAACTAAAACTGCTGGTTCACCAATATGATGACGTTTAATCTGGCACTGTTGTCGGTCACTACCGCGCTGCCAGGGCGTCATCCTCCGTGCCCTGCCGTGCATGAATTTTGGTTTCGCTTATATTGTTTTCTTGGAGAAATAGCATGTCGTTTTACGAAAAACTCAAAGCCCTCAACATTGAACTGCCAGTCGTTGCCGCGCCAGCTGCGGCCTACGTGATGCATGCCCGCACGGGCAACACCGTCTTCCTGTCCGGCCACCTGGCCAAGAAGGATGGCAAGGTCTGGGTTGGCCAACTGGGCAAGGACGTCACCACGGAAGAAGGCAAGATCGCTGCGCGCGGCATCGCCATCGAACTGATCGCTACCCTGCAAGACGCCTGCGGCGGCGACTTGAGCAAGGTCAAGCGCATCGTCAAGGTCATGAGCCTGGTCAATTCGACCTCCGACTTCACGGAACAGCACCTGGTGACCAATGGCGCCTCGGAACTGTTCGTTGAAGTCTTCGGCGACAGCGGCAAGCACGCCCGCTCCGCCTTTGGCGTGGCGCAAATCCCGTTGGGTGCTTGCGTCGAGATCGAGCTGATCGCCGAACTGGCCTGAGGCAGTAGCCTGAGCACATGAGCATGCCGGCGCTTGCCGCCGGCTCGCCTTTTCCTCCTTTCCAGCAAGAGCGGAACCGCCATTGGGGTGGAGGGATCGGTGTATTCAAGAAAAAAACGGAGACACGTAATGAAAACGAGTGAACAAGGCTTGCACCGCGGCCTGGGTGAGCGGCAAATCCGCCTGATGGCGCTGGGCGCCGCGATTGGCGTGGGCCTGTTTTTGGGTTCCGGCAACGCGATCAAGATGGCCGGTCCCGGCATCATGCTGTCGTACATCATCGGTGGCGCGGTCATCTTCATGATCATGCGCGCGCTGGGCGAAATGGCCGTGCACAACCCGGTTGCCGGTTCCTTCAGCCGCTATGCCCAGGATTACCTGGGCCCCCTGCAAGGCTATCTGACGGGCTGGAACTACTGGTTCCTGTGGCTGGTCACGTGCGTGGCGGAAATTACCGCCGTCGCCATCTACATGGGCATCTGGTTCCCCGACGTGCCGCGCTGGATCTGGGCCCTGGCGGCCTTGGGCTCCATGGGCGCGATCAACCTGCTGGCGGTGAAAGCCTACGGCGAGTTCGAGTTCTGGTTCGCCCTGATCAAGGTAGTCACCATCATCCTGATGATCGTCGGCGGCACGGGCATGATCGTCTTCGGTCTCGGCAACGGCGGCGTGGCCATCGGCATCTCGAACCTGTGGACGCACGGCGGCTTCTTCCCGAACGGCGCGCAGGGCGTGCTGATGTCCTTGCAGATGGTGATGTTTGCCTATTTGGGTGTGGAAATGATCGGCCTGACGGCCGGCGAAGCGGCGAACCCGAAGAAATCGATTCCCGACGCCATCAATTCCGTGTTCTGGCGCATCCTGATTTTCTATGTCGGCGCGCTGTTCGTCATCCTGTCGATCTACCCATGGAATGAAATCGGCACCACCGGCAGCCCGTTCGTCATGACGTTCGAACGCCTGGGCATCAAGACGGCAGCCGGCATCATCAACTTCGTCGTGCTGACGGCAGCCTTGTCTTCGTGCAATGGCGGTATCTTCAGCACGGGCCGCATGCTGTACAACCTGGCGCTGCAAGGCCAGGCACCGAAGGCGTTTGCGGAAACGACGGCCAGCGGCGTGCCGCGCCGCGCCATCCTCGTGTCCGTCGTGGCGCTGTTGCTGGGCGTGCTGCTGAACTACATGGTGCCCGAGAAAGTGTTTATCTGGGTCACTTCGATCTCCACCTTCGGCGCCGTCTGGACCTGGGGCGTGATCCTGGTCACGCAGATTCAGTTCCGCAAGACCTTGACGCCGCTGGAAATCAAGAACCTGGCCTTCCGCATGCCGTTCGCGCCGTATGGTTCCTGGATTTCGCTCGCTTTCCTGGCGCTGGTGATCGGCCTGATGGCGTATTTCCCCGATACGCGCATCGCCCTGATGGTGGGACCAGCCTGGCTGATCCTGTTGACGGTGCTGTACTACGTGCTGGGCCTGGCGCCAAAGGACAAGCGCGATGACGTGCCGCAAGGCTACGAAGCGGGTTGGCCAGCGGCCGATGCCCCGCACATCAAGAAATAAGCCAGCGTCGTTGAGCTGAGCCGGAAGCGCGCCCCTGCCCCTGCAGCGGCGCGCTTTTTATTTCATATTGACAATTCCAGGCCCCGCTAGCGTCCATGCGCGTTTCGCGGCGCACGCTTGGCGTTGTTTCCTTGCATCAAAGTTCTGTTTAGCTGAGGCGATGAAAGCCCTATAATCGCTTAGTTTTGAAAATGGACGCGATCTTTCCGGTTTTTTGCCAGGTAAGTAATCGCCAGGAAATTATTGTGAATTTATAGCAAACAGAAGTGGATGTGATGCAAGGCGCCCGGCGCGACGCAGTGCGAGCACTGCTAGCGATGGGTAACGCAGCAGCACGCCACTTATGGAAGCTAGAAAACACAAGAATTTATTGGGGATTACTCAAGGCCGGAGCGCTATTTGTTTTTACCCGTCGTACGAAAATACGTATGCCTCATAAAGGATGTCTAGTGAGCCAAACCCTGGTCCAGAAACTCTGCCGCACCAAGCCGATCGATACCACGGTCGAATATGGTGAAGGCCTCAGCAGCAGCGGCTTGAGCCGGTCCATCGGCCTGTTTTCCCTCACCATGATCGGCGTCGGCGCCACCATCGGCACGGGCATTTTCTTTACCATGGTCGAAGCCGTCCCCAAGGCGGGCCCGTCGGTTGTCCTGTCCTTCCTGATCGCCGCCATCACGGCCGGCCTGACGGCCTTGTGTTATGCGGAATTGTCGTTCCGCATCCCCGCCTCCGGCTCCTCGTATTCGTTTGCCTACGCCACCGTGGGCGAGTTTCTTGCCTTCATCATGGCTGCCTGCCTGCTGCTCGAATATGGCTTGGCGGGCAGTGCCGTGGCCATCGGCTGGTCGTCCTACCTGAACAATTTCCTGGAAAATGCCTTCGGCTGGCATATCCCCGAGATGCTGCGCACGCCGATGATCGTTTCCGGCCCGCATGGCATGGAGTTTCATGCCGGCCACATCAACCTACCGCCCATCTTTTTGATCTGCATGTGCGGCTTCCTGCTGCTGCGCGGCGCCAAGGAATCGGCCCTGATGAACGCCATCATGGTCATCATCAAGCTGTCCATCCTGGTGTTCTTCATTGCCATTGCCTTTTCCGGCTTTAATGCCGACAACTTCGTGCCGTTCTTTAATACCGACAATAGCAAGGGCTTTGCCGGCATGACGGGCGTCACCGCTGCGGCCGGTACCGTCTTCTTCTCCTTCATCGGCCTCGATACGGTGGCGACGGCGGGCGATGAAGTGAAAGATCCCAAGCGCAATGTGCCGCGCGGCATCCTGTATGGCTTGCTGATCGTCACCGTGTTTTATTTGCTGGTGGCCGTGGCCGCCCTCGGTGCGCAACAGGCGAAATTGTTTGAAGGCCAGGAAGCGGGCCTGGCGGTGATCCTGCAAAACGTGACGGGCAAGACCTGGCCCGCGCTGGTGCTGTCGGCCGGTGCCGTCATTTCCGTCTTCAGCGTGACCCTGGTGACGATCTACGGCCAGACGCGCATCCTGTTTGCCGTCAGCCGCGACGGCCTGATCCCGAAATCGTTCCAGAAGATCCACCCGCGCACCCTGGTACCGGTCAGCAATACCATCATCGTCTGCCTGGTGGTGGCTCTGGTAGCCGGTTCCGTCGATGCGACTTACCTGTGGGACATGGTCAGCATCGGCACCCTGACGGCCTTCATGGTGGTCTCGATCGCCGTGCCCGTGCTGCGCCACAAGCAGGGCGCCAACCGCATCGAAGGCTTCAGCGTGCCGTTCGGGCCGTACGTGATTCCTGGCCTGAGCATTATGGCTTGCCTGTACATCATGCGCGATTTGCCGCATACGACGTTTGTCGTGTTCAGCGTGTGGATGGCGGTGACGGTGGCCATTTACTTCCTGTACAGCATGCGGCATTCGCACCTGGGCAAAAAGGCCCGTTAATGCAGCCTGTTCCATCCAAAACCGCCGCGCTTGCCGGCGGTTTTTTTTATTTCTAACTGGAATTTACATGATGAAAATAACTGATCTGGCCGCTTGTGGCTTGCTGGCAAGCAGCTTTATGGGAACCATGGCGCAAGCCGCGCCTGCCAGCGGCCCGGTGCTGCGCGATTACCGCGCCGTCGCCCTGTCGGCCAATGGCCAGCGCATCGCCGCCATCGAATCGAGCAAGGCGGACGAACAGCCGCAGCGCCCGCATGCGGCCATCGTCGTGCGCGACGCCGCCAACGGCGCCATCGTGCAGCAGTTCGACCCATGCGCCGCATGTTCCTACGACAAGCCCAGCTGGTCGCCCGATGGCCAGCAGCTGGCCTTTATCGGCTACGACGCCAAGGTGGGCACGGCGCAGCTGTACCTGGCTACCCTGTCGCAGGCGCAAGCGCGGATGTTGACCAGCATCAAGGGCGTGGCCAGCACGGCGCGCTGGTCGCCGGACGGCAAGCAACTGGCGCTGCTCGCCACGGTGGGGGCGCGCAAGCTGGCCGGCGCCGTGGAGGCGGGCGCGCGCCAGGTGGGCGAAGTGGGCAGCGAAGACGATGCCCAGCGCATCGCCGTCGTGCCAGTCAGCGGCGGCGAACCGCGTCTGCTGTCACCCGCCGACACCTATGTGTATGAATATAATTGGACGCCCGATGGCCGCGGCTTTGTCGCCACCAGCGCGCAAGGCAATGGCGACAGCAACTGGTGGGTCGCCAAGCTCAGCCATATCGATGCGGCCACGGGCGCCCTGCGCGTGATCGCGTCACCGGCCATGCAGCTGAACCTGCCGTCGGTCTCGCCGGACGGTAAGACGGTGGCCTTCATCGGCGGCTTGATGAGCGATTTCGGCTCCATCGGCGGCGATATCTATACCGTGCCGCTGGCCGGCGGCACGCCGCGCAATCTTACGCCCGATTACCGCGGCACCTTCAATGGCGTCGTCTGGCGCGGCGCCGGCTTGCTGGCGACGGCCCTGATCGATTCGCAGCTGGCACTGGTGCCTGTCGATGCACAAACGGGTCCCGCCCAGCCCGTGCTGCTCGGAGAACTGAGCAGCGGCGGCAGCGATGGACGTCTGTCGTTCAGCGCCGATGGTTTGCAGGCCGCCGCCGCGCAGGAAGACTTTACGCACGCCAGCTATCTGGTGGCGGGACCGGTGGGCCAGCTGAAAAAGATCACGCGCGACAATGACGGCTTTGCGCCGCAGTTGACGGTGCAGAACGTGGGCTGGAACAACGAGCAATACAAGGTGCAGGGCTGGCTGCTGGGGCCGTTGAAGACGGACGCAGGCAAGCGCTACCCGATGATCGTCAATGTGCATGGCGGGCCCGGTGCGGCCGCGTCGCCCCGTTACGTGGCGGCGAGCACCCTGATCCGCGAATTGACGCAAAAAGGCTATTTCGTCTTCCTGCCCAATCCGCGCGGCAGCTTTGGCCAGGGCCAGGCTTTTACACGCGCCAACATGGCGGACTTTGGCGGCGGCGACTGGCGCGATATCCTGGCCGGCATTGATGCCGCGCAAAAAGTGGCGCCCATCGACGGCCAGCGCCTGGGCCTGATCGGCCATTCGTATGGCGGCTTCATGACCATGTGGGGCGTCACGCACAGCGACCGCTTCAAGGCGGCCGTGGCGGGCGCGGGCGTGTCGAACTGGATCAGTTACTACGGCCAGAACGGCATCAACCAGTGGATGATCCCGTTCTTCGGCGCGTCCGCGTATGACAACCCGGCCGTGTATCGCAAGGCCTCGCCCATCGAATCGATCAAGGCGGCCAAGACGCCGACCCTGATCTACGTGGGCGAGCGCGACGTGGAAACGCCGGCCGCCCAGTCGCTGGAATTCTGGCACGGCTTGCGCGCCATGGGCGTGCCGTCCAGCCTGTTCATCTACGACGGCGAAGGCCATTCCTTCCGCAAGCCCGAGCACCAGCGCGACTTGCAGAAGCGTACTGTCGGCTGGTTTGAGCGGTATTTGAAGTAGTGATCAGTGGCCTGCCAAAGGCAGGCCAGCCTGGATAAAGCGGCTGACAACATGTTCAGGGCTAGGCGCCGTGCCGAAGGCAGTACGAATGTACGACGAGGCGCGGCAACAACGCCATGGACTTTTTGTCAGGCGCGCGGTGCGACGATGTGCACGATCGCCGCGCTATGTACCACGATCTTGTCCGCATCCGCCTGCAACAGCCGGATGCGGCGCTGCACCAGCGGCCAGCCCGACCAGGCCACGTCGCTGACGGGCGGTGCGGCGGGAGCGGCCAGCGGTGTGCTGATGGCGGCCTTGTCGTCGAGCTGTTCCAGCGCGCGCGACAGGGTCAAACACACTTGCGTGTGGCTATGGCTGAGCAAGGCATTGACGGGCGCGACGGGCAACTGGCTGGCGTGGCGCCCGAGGATCGAGCGCAGCGCCGCCACGTGGGCGACCAATAAGTAATTTTGCACGATGAACAGGTTGATGTCTTCCACGGCCCGCTGCTTGCTGGCCGGTTCATCGAGCATGCGCACCAGCGCCGAGCTGAGCGCGGCCAGGCTGTCCATCAACCGCTTGCGCTCGATGCGGTAGGCGAAGTCATCGAAGCATTTTCCCTGCAGCAGCGCGAAGCTGGCCTGCATATAGCTGAGGTTCACGTTGAGCACCTGGCGCACGAGGCGCGGCAAGCTCTGGTATTCCCAGTTGGCCAGCACAAAGCTGAACACGGTGGCCACCGCCGCGCCGATCAGGGTATCGATCAAACGTTCGCTGACGAGGTTCGGGTTGCTGGGCGCCACCAGGTGCATTTGCAGCAGAATCATCAGGCTCACGGCAATGGCCGTGTAGCGGTAGCGCAGATAGATGAAGGTGGGCGTGGCGACGATGGAGAGGAACAGGATGGCCATCAGCACGATATTGCTGTGCACAAAGCGGATCACGATGGCCGTGACCACGCAGCCGATGATGGTGCCGATGATGCGGTCGGCGCGGCGCTGGCGCGTCATACTGAACGTGGGGCGCAGGATGATGACGATGGTCAGGACGATCCAGTAGCTGTGGGCCGCATACGGCAGCCAGTGGCCGATCAGCAATCCGACCGAGATGGCCATCGACACGCGCAGTGCGAAGCGGAATACGGGCGAATCCAGGCGCAGATTCGATAGCAAGGTCTTCAGTTCATATTTCTGCTGCGACAAGAATGGCGCCATGTCCGCACCGCTCCAGAATGGCACGTCGGCATAGACTTTTTGCGTGGCCAGATGCAGCTCGGCGATCATTTTTAAAATGGCGCGGATCTTGTTGCGCTGCGCGCGCAGGGTCGCCAGCGCTTCCAGCGCGCCGTCGCCTTTTGCGTGCAGGCGGGCGATCTCCGCTTCGATGTCGGCCCATTCCTTGTCATAGCTGATCTGCGCATACGAGGCGCGCTTGCGCGTGACGGCGTAGGCCACGGATTCGATGTCGCGCGCCGCCTTGTAGGCCAGGTCGTGCAAGGATTTCAAGACATCGGAATCGGCCAGGTGCTGGCGCAGCAGTGCGTAATCCGTGTGCGTCGAGAGGATCAGTTCATACAGATCGAGCATGCACACGTGCACCTGCACGACGATGGCATCCTTGCTGTTCTTGTGGCTGCGCAGAATCAAGTCGCGCGACGCTTGCTGGCGGTCGGCCAGGATGCTTTGATGGCGCACCAGCTTGTTGAACTGTTCCGTCAAATTAAAACGCGTGTCGTAGAAATCGGCCTTGATGTCGATGTAGGCGGCCAATTCGAACAGGGCTTCGGCCAGCACTTGCTGCTTGATGCGGTGGCGCAAGACCCAGGCGATGGCCATGGCATAGGCCAGATAGATCAAGCCGCCCAGCATGAACAGGCCCGCGTGGTGAAACGATTGCCGCCACGTCATCTGATGCTCCATCGACATGGTCATGATGAACAGGGCGGCCAGTTGCAAGGGCATGGATTTCTTGCCGTACACCACCATCATGCTGGCGAGGAAACTGACCAGCACGAGCACCGTCATCAGCAGCCACTGCACGGGACCGCACAGGCTGATCAACAAGGTGACGGCGCTGCACAGCAGGACCGAGGCCAGCATCTCGTTGAACTTGTGGCGCAGCGGGCTGGGCATGTCCATCAGGGTCGTGCACAGGGCACCGATGCACACCGTCATGGCGGTGGCGCTGTCGCTGATTTCCTGGGTCAGCAAGGCCAGGCCGACCAGGCCGATGGCCACGCGCAATCCCAGGTAAAAATAATGGCTGTAAATAAAGGTGCGCAGGTTCAGTGCGTAGTGCATGGGTGTACCTTGTGGGTAGAGCACAGAAAGAGGCGCCGCACCGGGGTCTCCGATGCGGCGCCAGGATGTTGCATTCGCTACGGTCCCCAGTTACATGAGGGCGATGACGGGATAGCGCCGCCATTCCGGCTCGGCAAAGCGCTGGCAGTGTTCAAAAATGAAGTCCAGTACGGCTTCCTGATTGCTCAGCAAGGCCGGATTCGCTGCTTTCCAATCCGCAAACTTGGCCGCCAGCGCAGGCTCATCGCGCAGCAGTTCGGATGCCATGTCTTCAAACACGTAATCGGAGAACGCTTCTTTCTTCTCCAGCACGCTGTTGAAGAAGCCCCAGCGGAAGAAGCTGTCGTGCGCCTGCGGTTCCAGCGTTTCCACGGCGTAGCGCGCGTTGTCCTGCTCCAGGCTGATCACATAGTCGCCCGCCTGCAAGGTGAACTGGCCCGTGCGCGCTTCCAGTTCCACCGTGTCGTGGAACATGTGGCCTTCGTAGGCCGCGGCGCGCGTGCCGACGGAGGCGATGTGGTAGTAGCGCGCCGTTACCGTCTGTTCGGCGGTGATGCGGTGCATGTCGACGCCGTTCCAGCGCAGGCGCTCGATGACTTCGCGCCAGGCTTGGGGCACCACATAGGCTTTCGGCGCGGCTATGGTGACGTCCGCATCGAAGCGGTTGTAATAGGCGATGTCGCGCTCCCACGGCTGCGAGCGGTCGTAGGACAGGCGCTGGTAGTCGCCCAGCACGCTCGGCGTGTATTTTGCTGCGTAGCCCTTGAAGGGGAAGGTCGACGGTTGCTCTTCGTTCATGGCCCAGTGGATCGGCCACTCGGCTTGCGTGCGTCCCGCTGCCTTGGCTTGCGCGCGCAGTTGCTTGATCTGTTCGCCATGTTCGATGGTAAAGGTCATGGTGATGTCGAGCAGGGCGCGCATGGAAGCGTAGCGGTCGGCAAAGGGCTTGAGCATGTGCGTTTCCGGCATGAAGCCGATGACGTGATGCAAGGCCGCAAAGCCGGTCGAGAAACGGGGAACTTCGAGGAATTCGGCGATGCCGTGGTCGGGGCTGTCCTTGACGGGGTTCACATACGGGCAGGTGGGCCAGCCCGCCTGTTCCATCTGCGCAAAGATGTGCGGCAGCATGGTGTCTTGCAGGAAGGGACCGAGGCCATTGCCCAGCTTATCCGTCTGCGTGTGGATCAGGGTCATCGTGTACGGGTAATCGGCGCCGTTCGACGTGTGCGTGTCGACCATCACGTCCGGGTCCCAGCTGGCCAGCAAACGGTTGAACACTTGCGCGTTCAGGCTGTCGCACTTGATGAAATCGCGGTTCAAGTCCAGGTGGCGGCTATTGCCGCGGAAACCGAATTGCTCCGGGCCATCCTGGTTCACGCGCGAGGTATTAGCGCGGTTCAGGCTGCCGTCGACGTTGTAGATCGGGATGAACAGCAACACGGTGCTGCCCAGCGCCGCCAGGCGTTCCGGCTGCGTGCAGAGGTCGCGCACGATGGCCATGCAGGCGTCGATGCCTTCCGGCTCACCCGGGTGGATGCCGTTGTTGTTGAAGAACACGGTGCGGCCCGCGCGCTTGATCTGCTCGCGGTCGAACACGCCGTCCGCGCTGACGACGCCAGCGTGGATGGGCACGCCCGAATCGGACAGGCCGATCTGTTCGAAGTGCAGCACCTGCGGATAGCGTGCGGCGAGATCTTGATAGAAGGTGATGCATTCCAGCCAGGTCGTGGTCTGGTTGTGGTTACCGAGTTCGTAGGTCGTGCGCAAGTCTGGTGGCATAGCGGTCTGAGTCTGGGAGGGGGAAGGCGCGCTGGGTAAGTACGCCCGCTAGGGGCCAATTGTAGCACCGGCGTTGGCGCCTTGAGGCGCGGCAGATGGGCCGGGCCGAACTTGTGTTATGAATACGTTTCACGCGCAAGGGAGGCGGCATGGGCAAGGCAGCGATGGCGGCGCTGGTGTGGTGGGCTTGCCTGGCGGCACAGGCGGCGCCGTTGCGCTTGCCGGCGGGCAAGGAGCCGGTGGCGCAGGGCGGGTCCGTGACGGCTAGCGCGCAGGGCGCGCTGATACGCTACCGGGGCTGGCTGCTGGCCGTCGATGATGCGGCGTCGGAGCAGATGCCTGACGTCTTGCTGACGTCGGCGGAGGCGGGCCAGGCGCCGCAGCTGCGGGTCGGCGCGATGCAGCGTGCCTTGCCCGTATGGTCGGCCTTCGAACTCGTCAAGGGCAGCACGCGCCTGCGCATCACGGCGCTGCCGGGGCCGGATGAAGTGGCCGCGCTGCTGCTGGATTTTGGCGATGGCGATTACCGCATCGTGATTCCCGCCACGGGCATCGCCCGGCCAGCGTATCCGCTGCTGACGCAGCGCTTTCCCGGCGCCGACCTGGCCTTGCTGCTGCACGATGGCCGGAGGGTGATGCTGCCGCTGGGAAGCGGCCGCGCGCACGTGTTTGGCGAGGAGCAAGCCGCGCCTTACCGTTTCACCAAAATAAAACGTTAGGCGAAAAAAAGCCACTCCCGCAGGAGTGGCTTAGGGAACAACCGCCCGTTGCCGGGCTTATTAGTTGTTGTTATCCGCGAATTACTCGGCGCCCATTTCTTTCAGCAGGTTGTCTGCGTGGTCGATGTGTTTCATGTTCCACAGCATGTAGCGCAGGTCGACCTGGATCGAACGGGTGTTGGCCTTGTTGTAGTCCCAGTCGGAAATGATCGAGTCCAAGGTGCCGTCGAATGCCAGGCCGATGAATTCGCCTTTCGAATTCAGGGCAGCCGAACCGGAGTTGCCGCCGGTGATGTCCAGCGTGGCCAGGTAGTCGACCGGCACGGTTTTCAGCTTCGGATCGACAAATTTGCCGAAGTCCTTGGCTTTGATCGCGGCCAGTTGATTCGCCGGTGCATTGAACTCGCCCTGGCCCGTGGCTTTGGCGGCGACGCCATTGACGGTGGTGAACGCGGTCCAGGTGGTGCCGTCGGCGCCATGGTCACGGCCGGCAACACGGCCGAACGTCACGCGCAGGGTGCTGTTGGCGTCAGGATAGACGGCTTGGCCTTTGCTCTTCATGAAGGCGATTTTTGCTTTCATGTAGTTGGCGTAGGCTTGCTGGATCTTGCCGGCCAGTTCTTCGTCTTCCGCTTCGTTTTTCAGCGAATCCGGATACATGGCGACGGCGGCCTGGATGAAGCTGTCCTTGCTGGCCTGGAACTCGGCTGGCGTGCGTTTCAGCCAGGCTGCGCGCTCGGCCTTGTCGCCCAGCTTGCTGCCGGCATACAGTTTGTCCAGGGCGGCGGCCAGGTCGGCTTGCGACATGCCGTCCTTGATGCCGATGGCGGCGTCGAAGCTGGCGCGGCGTTGTGCGGCCGGTTGCGCGGCGTACTTGGTCAGGCTGTTCAGTACCAGCGCCTTGTCGACTTTTTCATCGTAGGTGCGCTCGACCGAGGTGATGCCCGCTTCCAGGCGTGGCAAGTCGCGCGTCTGGTAGCCGGACTTGCGTTCCGTATCGGCCTTGGTGCCTTCGTTGGACAGGCGGTACAGGCTGCGTGCCGTGTTCAGCAGGCGTGGCTGGGCGTAGCCCAGGAAGAAGTCGCGCTTGGTGTCGGCGTCGCGTTCGGCGATCAGCTTTTCCACTTGCTCGATGTCGCCGGCAAATTCCGCTTTGCGGGCAGGATTGGCGTTGACCCAGGTTTTCAGGGCTTCGTGTTCAGCCGTCTTGCGCGCCAGGAAGTCGCTGCCGGCGTAGGAATCGAGCATGCCTTGGCGGTTCTTGTAGTAATTGTTTACGCCAGCAACCTGACCCGCATATTTCAGGGCAACGTCCTTGTTGTCCTTGGTTTCGCGCGCGATGATGGCCAGGGTTTCGCCCGACGCTTTCACGAAAGCAGGGTAGTTCCAGTCAAACGTGAACGCCACTTCCGATGGCAGGCGGTGACGGTTGGTGCGGCCAGGGTAGCCCAGCGCCATGACGAAATCGCCTTCTTTCAAGCCATCCTTGGCCAGTTTCAGCACGTGTTTCGGCTGGTACGGCACGTTGTCCTTGCTGAAGTCGGCAGCTTTGCCGTCTTTGCTGACATAGGCGCGGTAGAAACCGTAGTCGCCCGTGTGGCGCGGCCACATCCAGTTGTCGGTGTCGCCGCCGAACTTGCCCACGCCCGCTGGTGGCGCGTGCACCAGGCGCACGTCGCGGATTTCCAGTTGCTTGATCAGGTAGAACTCCAGGCCGCCGTAGTAGCTCGACACGGTGCAGCGGAAGCCCGCTTCTTTTTCGCATTCGGCGACCAGTTTCTTCTGGTTTTTCTCGATCGCATCGATGCGCGCCTTGCCTTGCAGCTTGGCCACGTCGGCGCTGATGATCTTGTCGCTGACATTCGTCACGGCCGAGGTGACGAAGATGCGGCTGCCCGGGGCGGCCGGCAATTCTTCAGCGAAAGTCTTGGCCAGGAAACCGTTGGCCAGCAAATCGCGCTCCTTGGTCGAATTGACCGCCACGCTGTTGTAGACGCAATGGTGGTTGGTGGCAACCAGGCCTTGCGGCGAGACGAACGACGCCGAGCAGCCGCCCAGGCTGACGATGGCGCCCATCGGGAATTCGGTCAGTTTGGTCAGGGTGGTCGGATCGAGTTTCAGTCCGGCGGCTTTCAGCTCCTTGGCTACTTGTGGCAGCTGTTGGGGCATCCACATGCCTTCGTCGGCGTGTGCGAAGTTGCTCAGGATGGCGAGCGCGATGAGAGATTTTTTCATTCGAGTTCTGTTCTTTTACATTGTAGGGAAGTCGGAATCAGCGGAGTACCCGCTGATTGTGCAGCGGGCGACATAGAGTATCCGTATCGAACTCGCACTAGTCAATCACATTTTCCGGGCAGCATGCTCGCATGTGCTTGCTTGAATGGCATGATTTGCGCTGGCATAGGGGCTGGAACCGCCCGCCAACGCGCATTTTTCCGTGCGGCGGCTGTTGTATTTGTCCATACTTGTCCTGGCGGCAATAAAAAATGGCCGGGCGCTTGCGCGGCCCGGCCACTTGCCATGCCCTGCTTTTTGTTTGCTTAGCGTATTTTGCCGCGGCGCAAAAGATTCACGATGCCCAGCAGGATGACGGCGCCGAGGAACGAGACCAGCAGCGAAGCCAGACTGAAATTGTCGCTATTGATGGTGCCCGTGCCGAACAGGGGGGCCAGCAGCCAGCCGCCGAGGAAGGCGCCGACGATGCCGACGACGATATTGAGGAAGATGCCCTGTTGCGCATTGGTTTTCATGACCATGCTGGCCAGCCAGCCGATGACGCCGCCAATAACGATCCAGATAATGAAATTCATGTAGTCCTCCGCGCGATGGATAAGTGGGTGTGGCATGTCATAACAACATCATGCCAATGGATAGTGATGCCGCACGATAGAAAAGTCCAGCGGATTCGCATGGCGCATGCAAAAGCCCGCCTGGCTGCGGGCAGCGAGGCGGGCTTGTCATGCGGCAAGGTCGTGTTTAGTCGGCCTTGATCGCTTCAACCTGGATGGCCAGCTTGACTTCCGGCGAGAACGCCGGCATGCCGTAGTTCAGACCAAAGTCGCTGCGCTTGAATTCCGCCGTGGCATCGGCGCCGCACACTTCACGCTTGTAGCGCGGGTGCATGATGCACTTGAACTTGCTCACGTTCAACTTGACGGGCTTGGTCACGCCCAGCAAGGTCAGTTCGCCATCGACTTCCACCAGCTGCTCGCCGTTGAACTTGAGCGACGTGCTTTTGTAGGTGATTTGCGGGAATTTCTCGACGTTGAACATGTCCGCTTTTTTCGCGTGCGTGTTCATGGCGTCGAGGCCGAAGTCGATCGAATCGGCATCGATGACCAGGTCCAGGCTGCCGCTCTTGGCGGCGCGGTCCAGGGTCACGGTTCCCTTGGTCTTGTTGAACTTGCCGCGCCAGACGGACATGCCCATGTGATCGGCTTCGAAGCTGGGGAAGGTATGCGTCGGGTCGAGGTTGTAGGTGTCGGTAGCGGCCATGGCCGAACCCGCGCCGGCGGCTGCCAGCACGGCGATCATCAAGTGCTTCAATTTCATTGAATTCCTAACTAAGTTAAACAACAGATTTTTGGACGTTGATCTAATGTGTAACGCCTGAAAAACGTTCAGGACAAGGCGCCTTGCCGAAGGCAGTACGAATAGTACGACGAGGCAAGAGCAACGCAGTCATGGACGTTTTCTCAGGTGTTATTGCGCGGCGACGTGGAATTTGATGGTGACCTCGTCGGCAACCATGCTCGTGTCTTTCCACTCGCCTTCACCGATGTTGTAGGTTAGGCGCTTGATCGGCAGGGCGCCGTCAAACGCGTATTTGCCGCCATCGGCTTTCACCGCCAGGGGGAAGGTCACGTCGGTGGTCTTGCCTTTGATGCTCAGCTTGCCGGTAACCGTCAGCTTGCCCGCGCCGGCCGCCTTGATGCTGCTCGAGACAAAGGTGGCTTTCGGGAACTGGGCCGAGTTGAACCATTCTTTCTTCGCCACTTCCTTGTTGTACTCGGGGTCGCCGATATCGATGCTGGCCGTGTCGATTTCCACCGACGCCTTCGAGGCGTCCGGTGTGGCCGGGTTGTAATCGATGGCGATATTGAATTTCTTGAACTTCGCTTCCACGGGCACGTTCATTTGCTTGAACACGGCCGACACGCTGGTCTTGGCGGGATCGACTTTCAGCAGGGTGGCGGCGGTGGCGGCCACGGACAGGCCCAGCAGGGAAGCGAGGACGATGCGTTGGGAGGTTTTCATCTTATTTTTCCTGGAGTTTCAGTGAGCAAGGGGAAGTCGGTGTCAGGGCAGCATGCGCTTGAGCACACCATCGCGGTCGATGAACTGGTGCTTCAGCGCCGCCAGCACATGGGCGGCCACGGCGGCGGCCATCGTCATGTTCAGAACATAATGAATCTCTTTTAAAAGCGGCTTAAGTTCCGGGTTCGGCGCCATGATGACGGGCAGCTGGAACAGGCCCAGGTAGACTACCGGCACGCCGGCGGCCAGGGTGTACAGGTAGCCGGAGATGGGCACGGCGAAGATCAGGATGTACAGCAGCACATGCATGGCGTCGGCCGCCTTCTTTTGCCAGGCAACCATGCTGGCCGGATGCGGCGGCGGCACGTTCGCCTTGCGCCACAGCAGGCGGATGGCGGCGATGGCCAGCACGGTCACGCCCAGCCATTTATGCCAGGAGAAGTATTTGAGCTTGGTGGGCGTCAGGCCGGGAATGTCCGTCATGACCAGGCCCATGACGAAGGCGCTGATGATCAGCAAGGCGGTCAGCCAGTGCAGGATGATGGCGGTGGTGGTGTAGCGTTGCATCGATGGCTTTCTTGAAAGTAGTACGTATTAGGACTAATTCGGCCTAATATACCAAAGAAAAGCAAATTGCGCTGCGTGCTGGAGATTCTACAAGAAAGAGTGCCGGAAAAACCGCGGGGCGGGCAGCATTTGTGTGCTGGCCGCCCCGCGGGAGTGGGATCGGACGATCCCCATGTGGAAACTGCTTAGATGGCTTTGGCCAATTGCGCCGCGATACCGATGTAGTTGCCCGGCGTCATGGTCAGCAGCACGTCCTTGGCATCCTGCGGAATGGCCAGGCCATTGACGAAGGTTTGCAGCGCTTCTTTCGAGATGCCCTTGCCGCGCGTCAGCTCTTTCAGCTGCTCGTACGGGTTTTCGATGCCATAGCGGCGCATCACGGTTTGTACGGGCTCGGCCAGCACTTCCCAGGTCGCGTCCAGGTCTTGCGCCAGGCGCGCGTGGTTCACTTCCAGCTTGTTCAGGCCGCGCAGGCAGCTGTCATACGCCAGCAAGGTGTAACCGAGGCCCACGCCGATGTTGCGCAGCACGGTCGAATCGGTCAAATCGCGCTGCATGCGCGAGACGGGCAGTTTTTCCGACAGGTGTTTCAGCACGGCGTTGGCCAGGCCCAGGTTGCCTTCCGAGTTTTCGAAGTCGATCGGGTTGACCTTGTGCGGCATGGTCGACGAGCCGATTTCGCCCGCTTTCAGTTTCTGCTTGAAGTAGCCCAGCGAGACGTACGTCCAGATGTCGCGGTTCAGGTCCAGCAGGATCGTGTTGGCGCGCGCGAAGGCGTCGAACAGTTCGGCCATGTAGTCGTGCGGTTCGATCTGGATGGTGTACGGATTGAAGACCAGGCCCAGGCGCTGTTCGATGACGGCCTGCGAGAATGCGGGCCAGTCGAAGCCAGGGTAGGCCGACAGGTGTGCGTTGTAGTTGCCGACGGCGCCATTCATCTTGCCGAGGATTTCCACTTGCGCGATGCGTTTCACGGCGCGCTGCAAACGGGCCACGACGTTGGCGAATTCCTTGCCCAGGGTGGTCGGGCTGGCCGTCTGGCCGTGCGTGCGCGACAGCATCGGCACGTCGGCATTGTCGTGCGCGATCTGCGTCAGCTTGGCCACCAGGCCGTTCAATGCCGGCAGCATCACGCCGTCGCGCGCGGCCTTGAGCATCATGCCGTGCGAGGTGTTGTTGATGTCTTCCGAGGTGCAGGCGAAATGGATGAATTCCGACGCCGCCACCAGTTCCGGCACGTCCGCCACTTGTTCCTTCAGCCAGTACTCGACGGCCTTGACGTCATGGTTGGTGACCGCTTCGATGGCCTTGATGCGGGCCGCGTCGGCTTCCGAGAAATCGGCCGCCATCTTGTCGAGCAGGGCGCTCGCTTCTGCCGAAAACGGCTTGATTTCAGCGAAACCGGCTTGCGACAGCGCTTGCAGCCAGGAGATTTCCACTTTCACGCGGTGGTGCATGAAACCGGCTTCGGACAGGATCGGGCGCAGCAGATCGGTCTTGCTGGCGTAGCGGCCATCGAGCGGAGACAGGGCCGACAGCGTGGAATACGGAGTAGTAGAAGTCATGAGAGCGGACGCAAGTTAAAGAAACGGTTGGCGTGTGGCGCGCGGGGAGGGCAGGGCTATTGCAATACAGCAACACTAACGGCGCCACAGTAAAGGGCGATTTTACCACCGCTGGCCGCTGGCCAGCCTTCCATCGGGCGCCGGCGCACCGCATTCGGGCCGAATCCGGCCCCGATGCGGCATGCCTGCCACACCATGGAGACGGCTGGGCGCGTGCTGCCAAACGCCGCTGCCGCCGATGCTATACTGCTTGCTGCTCCTTTACCTTAAAGTACCTATGAAACTGATCGGTTCCCTCGCCAGCCCGTATGTCCGCAAAGCCCGTATCGTGCTGGCGGAAAAAAAGCTCGACTATGTCTTCGAGCTGGAAAACGTGTGGGTGCCGGAAACCCGCATCGCCCAGGCCAATCCCCTGGGCAAAGTGCCTTGCCTGGTGATGGAGGATGGCAGCACCTTGATCGACTCGAAAGTCATCGTCGAATACCTCGACACGCTCACGCCCGTGTGCAAGCTGCTGCCGGCCGGCGGCAATGGCCGCGAGCGGGCCGATATCAAGAACTGGGAAGCGCTGGCCGACGGCATCCTCGACGCGGGCGTGCTGGTGCGCCTGGAGCGCACGCAGCGCCCGCCCGAGCAGCAAAGCGCCGCCTGGATCGCGCGCCAGCTGGACAAGGTCACCCTGGGCCTGGCGGCGCTCGAGGCGCGCCTGGGCGAGAGCGCGTATTGCGCCGGCAAGAACTACACCCTGGCCGACGTGGCCGTGGGCTGTACCCTGGGCTGGCTCAGCTTCCGCTTCCCGGAAATCGACTGGCGCGCGGAGCATCCGGCGCTGGCACGCCTGTTCGACAAACTGTCCGAGCGCCCATCGTTCAAGGACACCGCGCCGCAGTGAGCGCACGATGACCGGTTCCGACTCGAAGGCGCAGCAGCGTTTGCAGATGGCCGATATCGCGCGCCTGGCCGGCGTGTCCACGTCGACCGTGTCGCGCGCGCTGAGCGGCAGTTCGCTGGTCAATGAAGAGACGCGCGCGCGCGTCATCGCGCTGGCCCGATCGCTCAAGTATTCCATCAATATCGGCGCGCAAAACCTGCGCCTGAAACAGAACCGCACGGTGGGCGTGGTGGTGCCGTATGACGCGGCCACGCGCCAGCACCTGTCCGATCCTTTTTTCCTCAGCATGCTGGGCAGCCTGGCCGATGCGCTGACGGAGCAGGGCTTCGACATGCTCATTTCACGCGTCGATGCCGAAACGCTCGATGCGGCGGCCCAGTCCTTCGATAGCGGCCGCGTGATCGGCATCATCCTGATCGGTCAGTGGCGCCACCATGAACAACTGAATCAGCTGGCCGCGCGCCAGGTGCCCATCGTCGTGTGGGGCGCGCAATTGCCGCAGCAGCTGTATTGCACCGTCGGCGGCGATAACGTTGCCGGCGGCAGGCTGGCCACGGAACACTTGCTGGCGGCGGGGCGCCGGCGCATCGCCTTCTTTGGCGACGCCAAGCTGCCCGAAGTGGCGCAGCGCCACCAGGGCTATGTACAGGCGCTGGCCGCGCAAGGGCTGGCGCCCGATCCGCAACTGTACGTGGCCGGCTCCTTCCTGCCGCAGGGCGGCGCGACGGACGTGCAGGAACTGCTGGACCGCCAGCTGCCGTTCGACGCCATCTTTGCCTGCAGCGACTTGCTGGCCATGAGCGCCATCAGCGCCCTGCGCGCGCACGGCGTGGCCGTGCCGGAGCAGGTGGCCGTGGTCGGCTATGACGATATCGAACTGGCCGCATATTTCCATCCGCCGCTGACCACCGTGCGCCAGCCGATCCGCGCCGCCGGGCGCGCGCTGGTGGCCTCGCTGCTGGCGCTGGTCGACGGCGCGCCTGCGCCATCCCGGCAATTGCCAACCGAGCTGATCGTACGCGCTTCGGGCCGCTGAAGCACCGTTGTCAGTCATTGCAACCGATTGCAATAATTTCTAATTTTCCTCTTTATTTTTATGCTGCACAGCAGCATAAAAAAGGCTGAATTCGCCTGACATCCCGCCTGTTTCGCTCTATATCGCCCGTATTTTTCTCTTAAAAACAACAACATTTTCATGTTGCAGTGCTCGATTGCAATCGATTGCAATAAATTCTTATTCGTTGAATAATGACGTACCGGCCCAGTCAGCGCGACACGGCATGCGGCGGCCAGGACTCATAACAAGCCGATACCTCGACGTATCGGCATACAACACTGGAGACAAGATGAAGACACGTACTGCTCAACGCGGCGGCATGGCCGCAGCCGTCGCCCTGGCCATGCTGCAACTGGGCGCCGCCCAGGCGCAATCGGCAAGCGACACCGCCAGCGCCGCCCCCGCCGATGGCCTGAACCTGGAACGCATCGTGGTCACGGGCACCACCGGCGGCACGTCCAAAATGAAATCGAGCAATTCCGTCAGCAGCATGGAACTCGACACCATCCTGCACAATGCACCGACCAGCGCCGCCGAAGTCCTGCGCTCGGTGCCGGGCTTGCGGGCCGAGTCCTCGGGCGGCGAAGGCAATGCCAACATCACCGTGCGCGGCCTGCCCATTTCCGCCGGCGGCGCGCGCTACGTGCAGATCCAGGAAGATGGCTTGCCGGTGCTGCAGTTCGGCGACTTCAACTTCACCACGCCCGACAGCTTCGTCAAGATCGATTCCACGCTCGACCACCTGGAAGTGGTGCGCGGCGGTTCGGCCTCCATCCTGGCCACCAATTCGCCGGGCGGCATCATCAATTTCATCAGCAAGAATGGCAAGGAGAAGGGCGGCAGCGTGGCCCTCAGCCGTGGCCTGGGCTACGATCAGACGAGGGTCGACTTCGACTACGGCGCACCGGTGTCGGAGCGCACGCGCTTCTTCATCGGCGGCTCCTGGCGTACGGGCGAAGGCATCCGCCACAGTGGCGTCAACAGCGAAAAGGGCGGCCAGATCCGCGGCAATGTCACGCATGAATTCGACAGCGGCTTCGTGCGCCTGTCGTTCAAGCATCTCGACGACCAGTCGCCCACGGCCTTGCCTGTGCCGGTCAGCGTGCGCGATGGCCGCATCGGGGAAATCGCCGGCATCGACCCGCGCAAGGCCAGCTTCTATTCGCCGTACTGGGTGCCCGACATGGTGCTGAACAAGGATAACCAGCGCGTGGCCACCCGCGTCAACGACGGCTTGCACGTCAAAAGCGATACCGTGGGCCTGGAGGCGTCGTTCAAGCTGGGGCAAGGCTGGAGCGTGAGCGAAAACTTCCGCCACGCCGACAATGCGGGGCGCTTCACCGGCGTGTTCCCGTCGAATAACGGCAGCGACGGCAGCTATGTGTTTGCCAGCGGCCCGAACCAGGGCAAGCCCTACACGGGCCGCGCGTTTTCCGCCGTGGTGTTCAATACCTCGATCGACGACGCCAGCAATACTCTAAGCGATACCAAGCTGGCCAGGACGTTCGTGCTCGACAGCGGCAAGCTGACCACCACGGCCGGCCTGTACCTGTCGCAGCAAAAGCTGGGCCTGACCTGGAACTTCAATGAATACCTGATGCAGGCCACGGGCGACCAGCCGGCCCTGCTGCAGACGGCCAGCGGCACGCCCGGCTATATCGGCCCGGCCTTCGGCGCCTGCTGCTCGCGCGCCGTCGACATGGAGTACCGCACGACCTCGCCCTACCTGAACCTGGCCTGGGAAAGCGGCGCGCTGAACCTCGACGGCGGCCTGCGGCGCGACCGCCAGCATGCCAGCGGCACGGCCAATATCGCCACCGGCGCGCAAGCCTACCTGCCGTCGACGGTGCAGCAGGTCGACTACACCCTGGGCCACACCTCGTACTCGCTGGGCGCGAACTACAAGCTGCAAGCCAGCCTGGCCGTGTTTGCCCGCGTCAGCGAAGGCGTGGCTTTCAATGCGGACCGCATCCTGTTCGGCACGCCGTTGGATGGCAGCGTGCCGGTCGCCATCAACACCGTGCGCCAGTTCGAAGGCGGCGTGAAATGGCGCCAGGGTCCCCTGAGCACCTTCGTCACCGTGTTCCAGGCCAAGACCAGGGAAAGCAATTACGAAGCGACCACCCAGCTGCGCACGGCCAACAGCTATGAAGCGAAGGGCGTGGAACTGGAAGCGGCCTACAGCGCCGGCGACTTCCGCATCAACGGCGGATTGACGTTCACGGATGCCGAGATCACGGGCACGGCCGCGGCCGACGTGGCGCTGATCGGCAATACGCCGCGGCGCCAGGCGCGCGTCGTGTACCAGATCGCGCCCACCTATGAATGGGGAGCCGCCACCCTGGGCGCCAGCCTGGTCGGCACGGGCAAGTCGTGGGGCGACGATGCGCACACGATCACCTTGCCCGCCTATCAGGTGCTCAACGCCTTCGTCAATTACCAGCTCACGCCGCAAATGCAGGTGGCGCTGACGGCGAACAATCTGCTCAACAAGATCGGCTATACGGAAGTCGAGGGCGATGGCCATGCGGCCCGCTCGATCACGGGGCGCGCCGTCAAGGTCAGCCTGAAATACGCATTTTAAGCAAGGATAGGATTCATGATGTCGATACGCAGCCCCTTGGCGCGCCTGCTGGCGCCGCTCCCCACGCACTTGCGCGACGACGCGGCGCGCCGCTATGCGCGCCAGGAGGCGGTCTTGCTCGACCGCCTGGGCAGCCTGTATGGCCAGCGGCCCGATTTCCTGCCCTGGCTGGGCGACCTGATGGAAAGCGTGGGGCGGCTGTATGCGGCGCGCGCGCCGGCGCTGCTGCGGCAGGATGCGCAGCGCGAAGAACAGCCGGACTGGTTTGCCAGCCAGTCCATGCTGGGCTACAGCGCCTACGTGCAGCGCTTCGGCCGCAACCTGCAGGGCGTGGCGGCGCGCATCGGCCATCTGCGCGAACTGGGCGTGACCTATCTGCACCTGCTGCCGTTCTTGCGTGCGCGGGCCGGCGAAAGCGATGGCGGTTTTGCCGTCGCCAGCTTCGAGGAAGTCGACCCCGCGCTGGGCAGCAATGCCGACTTGCTGGCATTGACGGCGCAGCTGCGCGCGGCCGGCATCAGCCTGTGCTCGGACCTGATCCTCAACCACGTGGCCGACGACCATGCGTGGGCGCTGGGCGCCAAGGCGGGCGATCCGCTGCTGCGCGATTTTTTCCACACCTATCCCGACCGCGTGCAGCCGGACCGCTACGAGCGCACCGTGGGCCAGGTCTTTCCGCAGGCGGCGCCCGGCAATTTCACGTTCGTGCCGGAACTTCAGCGCTGGGTCTGGACCACGTTTTACCCGTACCAATGGGATTTGAATTACGCCAATCCGGCCGTCTTCGCGGCCATGGCCGGCGCCATGCTGGGTCTGGCCAACAAGGGCATCGAAGTGTTCCGCCTCGATTCGACGGCCTTCCTGTGGAAGCGCGACGGCACGGACTGCATGAACCAGCCCGAAGCCCACAGCCTGCTGCAAGCCTTGCGGGCGATTGCAGCCATCGTCGCGCCGGGCGTGCTGCTCAAGGCCGAAGCCATCGTGCCCACGCCCAAGCTGCCCGCCTACTTTGGCAGCGATGCGGCGCCCGAGTGCCATATCGCCTATCACAGCAGCCTGATGGCCGCCGGCTGGGGCGCGCTGGCGGAGGAAAGCACGGACTTGCTGCAGCAGGTGATCGCTGCCACGCCGCCCCTGCCGCCGGCCGCAAGCTGGCTCAGTTATGTGCGCTGCCACGACGACATCGGCTGGAACGTGCTGCTCAATGAGGCGGGCGCGAACGGGCCGGCACGCCTGGCGCGCATCGCGCAGTTCTTTGCCGGCGCCACCGGCAGCTATGCGTGCGGCGCCGCCTTCCAGAGCAGCAGCGCCGACAAGGCGCATGGCAGCAACGGCATGGCCGCCTCGCTGGCCGGGCTGGAAAGCGCCGCCACGGTGCAGGAGCAGGAATACGCGTTGCGGCGCCTGCTGCTGCTGCATGGCCTGGCATTGAGCTTTGGCGCCTTGCCCGTGCTGTACATGGGCGATGAACTGGGCATGACCAACGATCACAGCTACACGCAGCGGGCCGACCGGGCGATGGACAGCCGCTGGCTGCAGCGTCCCGCGTTCGACGACAGCTTGCTGGCATGGCGCCACGATGGCGTGAGCGCCAGCGGCCGGCTGTACCTGGCGCTGCGCCAGCTGATCGAAGCGCGCCGGCGCTTGCCGGCCCTGGCCGCCGCCGCGCCGCGCAACGTGCTGCCGGCCGATACGCCGGCCGTGCTGGCACTGCTGCGCGGCGACGGATTTCTCAACCTGAGCAACTTCAGCGGCGCCAGCCAGCGTTTCACTTTGCCCGCGGGCGAATGGCGCAACAGCCTCGATGGCAGCGTGCTGGCCGGCACGGTAGGCCTGCAGCCATGGCATATGCTGTGGCTGGAGCGGGAGCAAGATCGGGAGCCAGCATGAGCGACGCCAGCGCGCACCGTCCGCATCTGTCGTTCTGGCAGATCGTCAACATGAACGTCGGTTTTTTCGGCATCCAGTTCAGTTTTGGGCTGCAGCAAAGCAGCATGAGCCCCATCTACAAATACCTGGGGGCCGATGAGGCGAGCCTGCCTTACCTGTGGCTGGCCGGACCCATGACGGGGCTGCTTGTGCAGCCGCTGATCGGCGCGATGAGCGACCGCACGGTGACGCGCTGGGGCCGCCGCACGCCCTATTTTCTGATCGGCGCCATCCTGTGTAGCCTGGGCCTGCTGGCCATGCCGTTCAGTCCCACTCTGTGGATGGCCGCCAGCCTGCTGTGGATACTCGACGCGGCCAACAATGTGACGATGGAGCCGTACCGCGCCTTTGTCAGCGACAAGCTCGACAAGAAGCAGCACTCGCTGGGTTTTCTCACGCAAAGCGCGTTTACGGGGCTGGGGCAAACGCTGGCCTACCTGACGCCATCGCTGCTGGTCATGCTGGGCATGAACAAGGATGCCGTCAATGGCAGCCATATCCCGCACATCGTCATCGCCGCCTTCCTGATCGGCGCCGTGTTCTCGCTCGCCTCGGTGCTGTGGACCCTGAAGACGACGCCGGAAAATCCGCTCACGGCGGCCGAGCTGGCGGCCATCCGCAGCCGACCGCCGGGCTGGCGCCACACACTGGCCGAGATCGGCGCGGCATTGCGCGACATGCCGCCGACGATGAAGCAGCTGGCCCTCGTCAACCTGTTCCAGTGGTACGCCATGTTCTGCTACTGGCAGTACATCGCGCTGTCGCTGGCGGCGACCCTGTTTCACACGACGGACCCCGCGTCGCAAGGTTTTCGCGACGCGGGCCTGCTGAACGGGCAGGTGGGCGCCTTCTACAATTTCGTCGCCTTTGTCGCCGCCTTCGCGCTGGTGCCGTTCACGCGCCGCTTCGGCCCCAAGCGCATGCACAGCCTGTGCCTGTGCGCGGCCGGCGTGGGCATGCTGAGCATCCCGCTGATCCACAGTCCGGCGCTGCTGTTGCTGCCCATGCTGGGCGTGGGACTGGCCTGGGCCAGCATCATGGGCAATCCCTACATCATGCTGGCCGGCTGCATTCCGCCCGAGCGCACGGGCGTCTACATGGGCATTTTTAATATGTTCATCGTCATCCCGATGATCATCCAGATCTTCACCTTGCCCCTGTATTACCGCAGCTGGCTGGGCGGCAATCCGGAGAACGTCATCCGGCTGGCCGGCGCCCTGCTGCTGTGCGCGGCGGTGGCGGTGCTGTTCGTCAGGCTGCGCCCGCCGCAGGCTAAAAAGACTTGAGGATGGACGTAAAAAAAACCGGCAAGCTGCCGGTTTTTCTTGTTCCACCAATGATGTTACGACACCTGATAAAACCGTAGCGAGCGGAAGGAGGAGGTGGCCGAGAAGCGCAACCGTACTTTAGTACGGTGAGCATCGCAGGCCGCCTATGCCGACGCGCAGTAGGTTTTGGCAGGTGTCCTGATTACTCTTCGACGGCCATCTGACTTTGCAGGTAATTCTGGATGCCGACCTTGGCGATCAGGTCGATCTGCGTTTCGAGCCAGTCGATATGCTCTTCCGTGTCTTCCAGAATCATCAGGAACAGGTCGCGCGAGACGTAGTCGCCCGCTTTTTCGCTGATGGCGATGCCTTCCTTGACGGTGGCGTGCGCGGCGCGTTCCAGCTTCAAATCGCATTCCAGCATTTCCGGCGTGTTCTCGCCGATCAGCAGCTTGTGCAGCGCTTGCAGGTTAGGCAGGCCGTCGAGCATCAGGATGCGGTCGATCAGCTTGTCGGCGTGTTTCATTTCGCCGATCGATTCTTCGTATTCCTTCTTGCCCAGCTTTTCCAGGCCCCAGTGCTTGTACATGCGCGCATGCAGGAAGTACTGGTTGATGGCCGACAGTTCGTTGGTGAGCTGTGCATTGAGCATGCGGATGACTTCTTTATCGCCCTTCATGGGAATTCCTTTGTTCTGTGTCGCGTTCGATGATGAAACCGCAGGCTGCTGGCGTTCACTGCCGGGTGGCGCAGGGCTGCCTGGTGGCGCGCAGGTTGCCGGTTTCGCTATGCCCGCATGATAGCGCAAAATGCCGGCGGTTTTCGGTGCTAAACGGCATTTTTCCGTCTTTTTAACGTAAATATCGTGCGAATAAAACCCATTCTCAAGTGGATTCTCCCATTGCGCCGTTTTTTATTTGTTAAGGAAAATGAAGGCCATTCTCATTCGCGTTCCTGGCGCTATTTTTTGGTCGCCGGCACACCTGCCTGGCCGCGCTGAACAGGCGGTAAATGTTGGGCCATTCTTGCTTTTGTGTCTTCTTGGCCGCTGCCGGCGATGCGATAATCAGGCAGCGATATTTACTGAAAAAAGGATAGCAAGATGATGCTGCATATACCCGGCGTGCTGACGCCGGAACAGGTGACGCAGTTTCGCCAGCGCCTGGCGCAGACGGACTGGGTCGACGGGCGCGCCAGCGTCGGGGCGCAAGGCGCGCAAGTCAAGCGCAACCGCCAGCTGGCCGAGGGTTCGCCGCTGGCGCTGGAGCTGGGCGAGATCGTCAGCCGTGCGCTGATGGCCAATCCGCTGTTCTTTGCCGCCGTGCTGCCGCTGCGCATCCTGCCGCCCTTCTTCAACAGCTATGCGGGCGGCGAGCACTATGGCCTGCACATCGATGGCGCCATCCGCACGCCGAAAAACGGCATGCAGTCGATGCGCGCCGACGTCTCGTCGACCGTGTTCCTGAGCGAGCCGGACGAGTACGAGGGCGGCGAGCTGGTGGTGGTCGATGCGTATGGCACGCATGAAGTGAAACTGCCGGCCGGCGACGTGATCGTGTATCCGTCGAGCAGCGTGCATCAGGTGCTGCCAGTTACCAGCGGCGAGCGCATCTGCTCCTTCCTGTGGACGCAAAGCATGGTGCGCGAGGACTGGAAGCGCAGCATGCTGTTCGAGCTCGATCAGAACATCCAGAGCGTCCGCGCAGAGCATGGCGATTCGCCGGCGACGGTGGGACTGACGGGGCATTATCACAACCTGCTGCGGATGTGGGCGGAGATGTAAGGCTGGGGTCAGACCCAAAGGGTCTGACCCCAAAAAAAAGTCTGCCTGGCCCGGGGATGTAGGCTGGCAGACTGAAACAAGCAAATCGCTTGACTAAAAACGGGCGCAAAAAAGCAAGCAGGGCACAGGGTGCGGTGCTTGCGGGCTGGCAGCGGCCCAAGGGCCGCAGGAAGGCTAGCTCAACTGGAAGGTCAGGGGGACAAGCACGTACACGGGCACGGGCTTGCCGTTTTCGATCATGGGCTTGAACAGCGCGCGCTGGGCGGCCTGGCGGCCCGCTTCATCGAGATTCGTGTAGCCGGTCGACTTCTGGATCAGGATTTGCTCGGGCAAGCCCTTTTCATTGATCAGGATGCGCAGCACCACGGTGCCGCTTTCGCCCAGGCGGCGCGACAGATTCGGGTAGATCAGCTGCGGCGCCTTGATGTATTCGACGCTGCTGACGGTGCGCGGCGTCGCAGGCGCCGGTGGCGTCGGCGACGGGGCCGCTGGCGCCGTCGGCGCGGCGGTGGCGACGGGCGCCGCTTCGGCGCGCGTCGGCTGCGGCGGCGTGATCGTCGGTTCGGTGGGCGCCACGGCGATCAGCGGCAGCGGCGGGATCACGGCGCGCGGCACGGGCGCACTCAGTTCCACGGTTTTCGGTACGGACGGCGCCGGCGGTTTCGGTGGCGCCGGCGGGGCGATGATGCTGATGGTCGTGATGGTCGGCATGGCCGCCGTGACGACGCGGCTCAGCAAGCCGCTCTGGATGGCATAGAAGCCGGCGATATGCAGGACGACGATGGCCATCAGCGGCGCGAATTTGTTGCGCTTCTTGTCGAAGTCGGCAAATTGCTGCACGGCCTGCACCGTTACGGGCGGGGGCATCATCGTCATGGCGTTCATCGCTTTCTTTAGTTTGTCAGTACAGCTCGCATCAATACGGTTTCTTGCAGCGCCACGGTGGCGTTCAGGTGATCGTTCAGCACTTCCCGCGCGCAGGTGTGGCATTTGCCGCAGCAGGTGGCCACGCCCAGGTCGCGGCGCAGTTCGGCCATGCTGGACAGGCCAAGATCGACGGCTTGACGGATTTCACGATCAGATATGTTGTTGCAGACACATACAATCATTGATACACCTTCTGGCTGGAGGATGGAAATGCACTAGTGCTGTGAAGCATTGTTGCTAGTGTTTTAATGAGAATCATTATCATTACGTTTCATTGTCGCGCAAAGTACGGGACAATGCAAGCGATTTTGATCAAGTGTGCGGCAGTTGGCTGGCCTGATGTGGCGCCGGGTTGGACCGTCCGTGCGCATGATGCAGCCCTTGACAGGGGCGGCTCTCCGGGCCAAATAAAAACAATTCGCATTCATGTTTATAATGCTGGTATTGTCTCGGACGGTCGCCGTCCGGACACATTGAAAGGCCGCTTGTCGGTAATGCGCAACAGTTGCGTTTTACCTCACAACATCAGGGCATGCGCCACGCGCAGCAGTCAGTCCCCGGTGTTCTTAATTTGAACGGAATTTGCTCATGACTCTAGTTCCACCCCTGATGACGCTCGACGCGCTGGCAGTCGGCCAGAGCGGCACGGTGTTGCATATCACGCCCCACGCGGCAGGACAGACAGAAGACGGCGTCGACCTCGTCCGCCGCTTGATGGAGCTGGGATTCGTTCCCGGCGAACGAATCCGCATGCTCAAGCGCGGTATTCCCGGCGGCGATCCGCTGGCCATCAAGGTGGGCAATGCCACGTTCGCACTGCGCCGCTTCGAAGCGGCGCTGATCACGATTCAACCGCTGATTCAACCGGAATAATTATGGGTGCCGTAGAAACTATCGTGGAAGCGGGCGCGCACAAGCCGCCGCACCAGCCGCAAATCGCCTTGCTGGGCAATCCGAACTGCGGCAAGACGGCCCTGTTCAACCGTTTGACGGGCGCACGCCAGAAAGTGGCGAACTACGCCGGCGTGACCATCGAGCGCAAGGAAGGCCATTTCACGTCGCCAAACGGCCAGCCCGTGCGCGTGCTCGATCTGCCGGGCGCCTACAGCCTGTCGGCCACCACGCCCGACGAAGCCATCACGCGCGACGTGGTGGGCGGGCTGCGCCGCGGCGACCCGCGTCCGGACGCCATCATCTGCGTCGTCGACGCCACCAATCTGCGCCTGAATTTGCGCCTGGTGCTGGAAGTCAAGCGCCTGGGCTTGCCCATGCTGCTGGCGCTGAACATGACGGACGTGGCGCGCAAGCGCGGCATGCTCATCGACACGGCCAGGCTGTCGCAGGAACTGGGCATGCCCGTGGTGGAAACCGTCGCGGTGCAGCACGATGGCGAAAAAGCGCTGCTCAATGCCATCGACGCCATGCTGCCGCTGCCGGTGGTGGAAGCAAAACCGCTGGCGGCCATCGACGCCGTCAGCGTCGAAGAAACCCAGCGCGAAGTGCGCCGCATCCTGGCCGCCGTCAGCAACGACACGCGCGACAGCGGCAACCTGACGGAAAAGATCGACGACGTGGTGCTGCACCCCGTCTTCGGCCCCATAATCCTGGCCGTGCTGATGTTCCTGATCTTCCAGGCCGTGTTTGCCTGGGCCGCCACGCCGATGGAAATGATCACCGATGGCGTGGGCCACCTGGGCGCCCTGCTGACGGCGAACATGCCCGACGGTCACCTGAAAAGCCTGCTGGTGGAAGGCATCATCGGCGGCGTCGGCAGCGTGCTGGTATTCCTGCCGCAGATCCTGATCCTGTTCTTCTTTATTTTGAGCCTGGAAGACTGCGGCTACCTGCCGCGCGCGGCCTTCCTGCTGGACCGCCTGATGGGCGGCGTGGGCCTGTCGGGCCGCGCCTTCATCCCGCTGCTGTCGAGCTTTGCCTGCGCCATTCCCGGCGTGATGGCGGCGCGCACCATCCAGAATCCGCGCGACCGCCTCGTCACCATCATGATCGCGCCGCTGATGACGTGCTCGGCGCGCCTGCCCGTGTATGCGCTGATCATCGCCGCCTTCATTCCCCAGCGCCAGGTATGGGGCTATCTGAGCCTGCAAGGCCTGGTGCTGTTCGTGCTGTACTTCGCCGGCATCATCTCGGCCATGGCCGTGGCCTGGGTCATGAAGCGCAGCATGGGCGTGCGCGGCAACCAGCCGCTGCTGCTGGAACTGCCGGCCTACCACTGGCCGCATCTGCGCAACCTGGCCGTCAGCCTGTGGGAGCGCGCGAAGATATTCCTCACGCGCGTCGGCACCATCATCCTGAGCCTGATGATCATCCTGTGGTTCCTCAGCACCTTCCCCGGCGCGCCGGACAACGCGATCCACCCGCCGATCTACTACAGCCTGGCCGGCATCCTGGGCCGCGGCCTGGAAGTGATCTTCGCGCCCATTGGTTTTAATTGGCAGATATGCATCGCGCTGGTGCCGGGCATGGCGGCGCGCGAAGTGGCTGTCGGCGCGCTGGGCACCGTGTATGCGCTGTCGCAAACGGGCGATGCGCTGGCTTCCACGCTGGAGCCGCTGATCGCCCATTCGTGGTCGATGGCCACGGCATTGTCGCTGCTGGCCTGGTACGTGTTCGCGCCGCAGTGCCTGTCGACCCTCTCCGTGGTGAAACGCGAAACGGGCGGCTGGCGCTATCCGCTGCTGATGGCCGGCTATATGTTCGCCCTCGCGTATGCCGCCTCGTTCATCACGTATCGCGTCGCCCTGTTGCTGGGCGCCTAGGAGAAAAGCATGTGGCAAACCCTCATCGTCGCCCTGATCGTCGCAGCCGCGTTGCTGCATTTTTCGACCAAGTACCTGCCGGCGGGCGTGCGCCGCGCCATCGTGCGCGGCCTGGTGCGCTGCGGCCTCGATGAGGCGAAGATGTCGACCTTCTTCAAGGTGGCGCCGGGTTGCGGCAGCGGCTGCGGTTCCTGCGGCTCCTGCGACAGCCCGCCGCCGCCGTCCGCCACGCCGCCGGCCGACGGCAGCAGCAAGCGCGTGATCCTGATGCAGGTGCAGCGCCAGGATTGAGGCATCGGCTTGTTCCTCTGACCCTTTGTTTTGCCGCCCGTGCCGACATTCTGATCCTGTATTTTGAAAACCCGCCACCGCGGGTTTTTTTACGCCTGCGCGCCCGCGTGGTGCAGCCGGTACTGGCGCGGCGAGCATGCCATGACGCGCTTGAAGGCGTGGCTGAAGGCGCTGTCCGAATCGTAGCCCAGTGCCTGCGCGATCGAGGCGATGGGCGCGCCGCTGTCCTTCAGGCGCCGTGTGGCCAGGCGCATGCGCCAGCGCAGCAGGTAGTCGAGCGGCGTCACGCCCACCCTGTTCTTGAAATGCACGGCAAAGGCGGAGCGCGACTGGCCGGCGACGGCGGCCAGCTGCGCCAAGGTCCAGCGGTGGGCCGGTTGCGCATGCATGGCCTCGATGGCCGCGCGCAGCCGGGGATCGGCCAGCGCGAACAGCCAGCCTGCCGGATGCGAGGCCTGCGCTGCCAGATACTGGCGCAGCATCTGCAGCAGCATCATGTGGCCCAGGTGGCGCGTCATCAGCGCCGCGCCGGGCGCCGTCGCCTGCAGTTCCTGCGCCAGGCGTTGCAAGGCCCAGTGCAGCACGCCGGCCTGGTCCGTATCGCCGCGCACGTGCAGCAGCGGCGGCAGGCAGTCGAGCAGGATGGCCGCTTCGTCGCCAAAGCTGAAGCGTCCGCCGATCAGAAAAAAATCGTGCCGCGGCGCGCCGTGGCGGGCCACGCCCTGCTGCGCGTGCCGGTACACGTCCAGCGCCGGCGTGGCCGGCAAGCCGGGTGCGCTGGCCAGGGTGAACGCATGCCCCGGCGCCAGCAGGAAGCAGTCGCCCGTCTCCAGCTGCACGGGAGCGTCGATGCCCGCGACCGTCAGCCAGCAACCACCTTCGATCACGGCGTTGAACTTGATGCCGTCCGGCGGCGGAAAGTCGATGGCCCATTCACCGCCCGCCTTCAGGCCGGCAAAATAGGAACTGCGCGTATCAAACAGCGAGAGTACATCGGAGAGCAAATCCATGATGGGGTTCAATTCTGGACGATAGCGATAGTATTGAAGATTTTACGCCATTCACAGTCCAGTTCTTTGCGCGCAACATATCCATCTCGCCAGCCATTCGGACTGGCGCCACTTGCAAAGGCAGATCCCATGGACAGTATCGACGAGCAACAAACTCCCCTGCGCTCCGGTTTTGACGCCGCCACGACCGCCATCGAGGCGCTGGCCGGGCGCGACCTGTCCGGCATGCAGGCCATCGTCACGGGCGGCGCATCGGGCCTGGGGCTGGAAACGGTGCGCGTGCTGGCCGGCGCCGGCGCCAAGGTACTGGTGCCGGCGCGCGACCCGCATCAGGCGCAAGCGGCCCTGGACGGCATGACCGGCGTGGAGGTCGCCGCGCTCGATCTGCTCGATCCGCAATCGATCGATGCCTTTGCCGCCGCCTTTCTTGCCACCGGCTGCGCCCTGCACGTGCTGGTCAACGGCGCCGGCATCATGGCCACGCCCTTGCTGCGCGATGCGCGTGGCTACGAGGGGCAGTTCGCGACGAATCACCTGGGGCATTTCCAGTTGACGGCACGCCTGTGGCCCGCCTTGCGCCAGGCGCAGGGCGCGCGCGTGGTGTGCGTGTCGTCGCTGGGACACCGGCAGGCGGGCGTCGACCTGGATGACCCGCATTTCCTGCGCCAGCCGTACGACAAATGGCGCGCGTATGCGCAGTCGAAAAGCGCCAATGCGCTGTTTGCCGTGGAATTGGACCGGCGCGGTGCGACGCACGGCGTGCGCGCCTTTTCGCTGCATCCGGGCGCCATCCTGACGCCGCTGGTGCGTCATCTGGACCTCGACGACTTGCGCCGGGTCGGGGCGCTCGATGACGAGGGCCAGGTGAATCCGCCGCCGCAATCGGGCTTCAAGAATGTGGAGCAGGGCGCGGCCACTGCCGTCTGGTGCGCCACCAGCGCGCAGCTCGAGGGTCTGGGCGGCGTGTATTGCGAGGATTGCGATATCGCTACCTTGGTGGCGGACGACAGCACGGGGCCGGGCGTGCGGCGCTGGGCGGCCGACCCCGCGCAGGCACGCCGGCTATGGGCGCTCAGCGAGCAGATGACGGGCGTGCGCTTCGATTGCGAAGCGGCATAAAAAAATGCCGGGCAATGCCCGGCATGTGCAGGAGGGCGGTGTGGCTTTACGCCTTGCCGGCCAGTTTTTCCACCACGGGCACCAGCGCGGCAGGACGGCAGCCGAAGGCGGCCAGGCGGCCTTGCGCGTGGGGAGCCAGGTCCAGGTCGTAGGGCAAACGGCCCGCCACCAGCCACAGTTTATCGTGCGGCAGGGCTTCGACCAGGCGGCGCTGGCCGTCGACGAACATGGCGTTATACGTTTGCAGCACGATCTGTTGCGCGCCTTGGGCAAAGGCGATGGCCTCGTTGACCTCTTCGTCCAGCGCCTCGGCCGACAAGGCATATTCGCGCACGTCCAGGCCCGCTTCGAGCAGCGCCGGCAGCATCGAGCTGCGCGCTTCCTTGTTGCGGCCCAGCGCCACTTCGTCGATCTCGCTGCGCGAGCGCACTTCCACCGTCAGCAGGGTCACGGGCAGGCCCGCGTCGAGCGGGCGGTAGTCGCCCTGCACGCGCAGTGCCGCCTTTTGCAGCAACTGCGACAGGGCCATGGCGGCCGGCTGCATCAGCGCCGGCGGGGCGACGGGACGTTCGCGCCAGTCGCGCACGGCGCGGTTGCGCTTGAGTTCCGCCACGCGGGCGCAAGCCGCGTCGATGCGGGAGATCGCAATATCGCCCCGTTCCACGGCGGCGATGACGGCCTCGATGGCCGCCGTCTGCTGCGCTTCGCGGTGCGAGATGAGGACGATGTCGGCGCCCGCCTGCAAGGTGGCGATGGCGCCCTGGGCGATGCCGATGCCGTCGGCGATGGCCGCCATTTCCAGGCAGTCGGTGATGACCACGCCCTGGTATTGCATTTCACCGCGCAGCAGGTCCGTCAGCACGCCTTTTGAGAGCGTTGCCGGCACGCTGGTGTCGGCTTCGAAGGCGGGGAAGACCACGTGCGCCGTCATGATGGCGTCGACGCCGCCGGCAATGGCCGCGCGGAAGGGCGCCAGTTCCACGGCGTGCAGGCGTTCCTTGTCGTGCGGGACCAGCGCCATGGCGTAATGCGTGTCGATGGCCGTGTCGCCGTGGCCGGGGAAGTGCTTGGCGGTGACGGCCACGCCGCTGGCGCGCTGGCCGCGCATGGCCGCCATGCCGTAGTCGATGACGGTGGCGGCATCCTCGCCATACGCGCGCACGCCGATGACGGGGTTGTTGCGGTTGTTGTTCACGTCCAGCACGGGCGCGAGCAGCATATTGATGCCCACCTGGCGCATTTCATCGCCGCTGATCTGGTTCATGCGTTCGCAGTCTTCGATGGAGCCGGCCGCCTGGAAGGCCATCGCCGCGGGAATCGGCGTGACGCCCTGCTCGATGCGCATCACCATGCCGCCTTCCTGGTCGATGGAGATCAAGAGCGGGATGTCGGACACTTCCGCATTGATCTCCTGCAGTTCGCGGCACAGGGCCGACACTTGCGCGGGCGTATGCACGTTGCGGCGGAACAGGATCACGCCGCCTACCTTCTTTTCGCGTATCAAGGTCTTGATATGCTCGTCCGCCTGCAGGGCGTCGAAGCCCACCATGAACAACTGTCCTATTTTCTCGCGCAAACCCTGCTCCATGCTGCAACTCCTCCGGTATGTATTTTGATGACGGCATACGTATTCTGGCACCGTGGTGGCGCATCGTGGCGGTCACCGGAAAAGCTGCCTTGGTTTTGTACTTGTTTTGGTATTGTATTGGATTTGGGTTTTTGCGCAAGTGGTTATTAAGTGGTATTGCTCCACTTGCGCAAGCACCGCCTCAATCGAGGCGCTGGAACGATACCGATTGCGCCTTGGGCCAGTACAGGCCGAACACGGGCGGCAGCTGCGGCAGCTGACTCGGGTCGAGCAGCTGGCCCGCTTCCAGGAAGGGCAGCAGGGCCGACGCCAGTTTCACCTGGTTCGGCGAGATGCGCCGTACCAGGTGGTGCGGGCGCAGTTCCTGCGGATGGGCCAGGCCGGCGGCGGCGATCAGTTCGGCCAGCGCCTTCATGGTGTTCTGGTGGAAGTGCGCCACGCGGGCGATCTTGTCGGATACCACCAGCGCGCGCTGGCGCTGCGGGTCTTGCGTGGCCACGCCCGTGGGGCAGCGGTCCGTGTGGCAGCTTTGCGACTGGATGCAGCCCAGCGCGAACATGAAGCCGCGCGCCGAATTGCACCAGTCGGCGCCCAGCGCCAGCAAGCGGGCGATGTCGAAGGCCGTGATGATCTTGCCCGAGCAGCCGATCTTGATCCGGTCGCGCAGGTTGGCGCCCACGAGGGTGTTATGCACGAGTACCAGCGCTTCCTGCAACGGCGTGCCCACGTGGTCCGTGAATTCCAGGGGCGCCGCGCCGGTGCCCCCTTCGCTGCCGTCGACGACGATGAAGTCGGGCGTGATGCCCGTTTCCAGCATGGCTTTCACGATGGCGAAAAATTCCCACGGATGGCCGATGGCCAGCTTGAAGCCCGTCGGCTTGCCGCCCGAGAGCGTGCGCAGGCGGTCGATAAAGTGCAGCATTTCCAGCGGCGTGGAAAAGGCGCTGTGCGCCGCCGGCGAGACGCAATCCTCGCCCACCATCACACCGCGCGTGGTGGCGATCTCGATCGTCACTTTCGGGCCGGGAAGCACGCCGCCGTGGCCCGGCTTGGCGCCTTGCGACATTTTCAGCTCGATCATTTTCACCTGCTCCGAGCTGGCGTTGGCGATGAAGCGCTCTTCCGAAAACGTGCCGTCCTGATTGCGGCAGCCGAAGTAGCCGGAGCCGATTTCCCACACCAGGTCGCCGCCGTTTTCGCGGTGGTAGGGGCTGATGCTGCCTTCGCCCGTGTCGTGCATGAAGCCGCCGCTGCGCGCGCCGCCGTTCAGGGCCAGGATGGCATTGGCGGACAGGGCGCCAAAGCTCATCGCCGAGATATTGAAGACGCTGGCCGAATACGGCTTGGCGCGCGGGCAGTCCGGATGGTTGCCGATCTCGATGCGGAAGTCGTGGCCCGTGACCTTGGCGGGAGCGATGGAATGGTTGATCCATTCGTAGCCTGCTTCATACACGTCGAGCTGGGTGCCGAACGGGCGCTTGTCCGTCTGCTCCTTGGCGCGCTGGTAGACGATGCTGCGCTGGCTGCGCGAAAACGGCGTCGCCTCGCTGTCGCTTTCCAGGAAATACTGGCGGATTTCGGGGCGGATGCTTTCAAAAAAGAAGCGGAAGTGCGCGAGGATGGGGTAGTTGCGGCGCAGGGCGCGCTTCGTTTGCAGCAGGTCGCTGATGCCGACCAGGGTCAGCGCACCGGCCAGCACGGGCAGCCAGTAATGGTCATAGTAAAACAGGGACAGGACAAAGATGGCTGCCGTCGCAATGAAGGTCAGGTAGCGAAATGGTACTAGGTGCATAGGCACTCCGGGGAAGTCAGACTGATATTGCTGAGTGTACCGGTGATTTGTAGATCTTGCTGACTGGAAAAGTGTGCGGTTGGAGCGACGCTATCCATACTTGCAACGCCTGACAAAACCGTAGCGAGCGGCAGTGATTTGTGGCCGAGAAGCGCAACCGTACTCTAGTACGGTGAGCATCGCCGGCCGCAAAGCGCGACGCGCAGTAGGTTTTGTCAGGTGTTTACCGTTGTGCGGCGCGGATGCGCTCGACGCGTTCGGCGCTGGCCGGATGGCTCGACAGGTAGGGCGTGCCATGGTCCAGCTTGCCCAAGGCGACAAACACCTGTGCCAGGTGTTCCAGGGGAATACCGTTCTGGCGCAGCATGGCGATCGCATAGTCGTCCGCCTCGCGCTCGACATCGCGCGAATACTTCAAGTCCAGCAGCAGCGGCGGCAAGGTCGCCACCACGGTCGAGACATCGCCGAACAGCAGTGCCGCGCCGGCGCCCACGGCCGAGGTCTGGATCAGGCGGCGCGTCAGGTGGCGCTGCTGCAGATGGCCCAGTTCATGCGCCAGCACGCCCATGATGGCATCGTCGTCCGGCATCAGTTCCACCATTTCATCGGTCAGCACGATGTCGCCGGACGGCAGGGCGAACGCGTTCGGACCGATCTTGCTCTTGCGGAAAACGATGCGGTGCGCGGGCGCGCTGTCGCCGGGCGTGGCCAGGCGCGCGAAACGGGCACGCAGGGCTTGCTGGCGCGCGCCATCGAGCTTGCTTGCTTCAAACACGTGACCGTCGAGGAAATCGAGCACGCCCTGGCCCAGCTGGCGCTCGACGGACTGGGGAATCGCATACGCGACCCCCTTCGCCACCACGGGCAGCAGGTACTGATAGCTGAGCCACAGGGCCAGCACTGTGGCGACCGTGGCCAGCAGGGCGCCGCGCCAGCTTTGCTGCAGCCGCACGACCCAGCCGTCGCGGTGGCCCGTTTCATGCAGCACGTCGTTGAAGGCCGCCTGGTCGGCGATCTCCAGGTAGGCGCCGTCGGGAAAGCTGACCTTGCGCACGGCGTGGCTGCTGCGTTCGGACACGTGCAGCTCGCCCAGCGGGCAGCTGCGCTCGATATCGCCGGCCAGCACTGCCGTGTCATCGCGCACGCTGAGCGTGACGTGGTACAGGCGCGAGGTCTGGCCGTCGAAATAGCGCGCGGGCACGGGGGCCGCGCCCGGCGCGTGGTGATCGAGCGTCATGCTACAGCGACAGGTCGAAGTCCAGCAGATCGACCATGCCTTCGCCCGTGGCAGAGACTTGCTCGCCGGTGGCGGCGACGAAGGCGTCCAGGCTGCCGTGCACCAGCATCGACGTCGCTTCCAGGCGGTACTTCAGCCAGCGCACCTGGGCGAATGGCGAAAACAGGCCCAGGGTGACGACGATACCGAGCAGGTTGGTCAGCATGACGAAGGTGGTACGGCCCCAGGTCAGCTGCGACTGGAACTGGTGCTGCTGCAGGCGCGTGTGGTTCCAGATCAGGTTCTGGATCATGGTCAGGAACAGCGGCAGCACGATAAAGGCCCACGCATACAGGGCGGCCACGGCGCCGAAGATGCTGCCGGCCTTGGTGACATCGTTGGCGTTGCTGGCAAAGGCGGCGAAGACGCTGGCGAAGACGACGAAGATCAGGACCAGGAAACCTGCCAGCAGCAGGGCGAAGAACAGCAGATAGGTCTTGTAGAAGCTGCCCACCGTGGCGTCGAAGCTGAAATTGCTGCTGCCGAAGCGGCTCTGCGTGTGCTGGAAGCGCTTCAGGCGCTGGTGCAGGAACGGCGTCATCAGGCCAGCCGTGAAGGTGTTCAGGATGGGCAGCCACAGGAAGTATTTGTAGGCTTCGCTGGCGCTGCCGTCGAAGCCGAAGCGGATGCCGCGGTAGCTGGTGTTGTAGAGCTTGAATTGCAGGCTTTTCCAGACCAGCCATGGCAGCACAGCCATCATCAGCACGAGCATGATCAGGCCGACGATGGGCGAGATCTGGAAGGCGATGTTGTAGCCGCCGATCAATACCACGGCCGCGATGCGGCCCTTCAGGATGGCGACGGCATTGCCGTGGTATTCGAAGCTGCTGCCAGCCAGGTGGGTGCTGGAATAGAAATAGCGGTTGCGGCGCACCTTGGCCCAGGCGGAATAAATGCCCAGGGTGACAATGCTCAGCAGCAGGTTGACGATCCAGATACGGAAGTATTCGCTGCCGGTGGCGCTGAAGGTAATGGCTTCACGCTTGGGCGTGGTGTTGTTGGTGTCGAAATCCACAGGGGAGTTTCCTTACTTATTGGAAACAAAACAAGATAAGGGAAGATTGAAAAGTTATCAATTGAAAATAGTGTTTTTCGCAATTATTTTTGGTGCGCGGCCCCTGCCGCCGCGATTTTCCCGTCCCGGCTATACTGGGACTCAACCATTGCCAACGGAAATCGCCATGATCGTCGTCCACCATTTGAACAATTCGCGCTCGCAGCGCGTGCTCTGGCTGCTCGAGGAACTGGGCCTCGACTACGAGGTCAAGCGCTACCAGCGCGACCCGAAAACCATGCTGGCGCCCGCCTCGCTGAAGGCCGTGCATCCGCTGGGCAAGTCGCCCGTGATCACGGACGGTGCGAACACCATCGCCGAATCGGGCGCCATCATCGAGTACCTGGTCGAGCGCTACGGCAATGGCCGTCTGATACCGGCGGCGGGCACCCCGGAGAAGTTGCGCTGGACCTACTGGCTGCATTTCGCGGAAGGCTCGGCCATGCCGCCGCTGCTGATGAAGCTGGTGTTCGACAAGGTCGAATCGTCGCCGATGCCGTTTTTCGTCAAGCCGATCGCGCGCGGCATCGCCAGCAAGGTCAAGAGCAGCTTCATCATGCCCAATATCAACAGCCAGCTGGCCTACATGGAAGCGGAACTCGAGAAAAGCAAATGGTTTGCCGGCAATGAATTCACGGCGGCCGATATCCAGATGAGCTTTCCGCTGGAAGCGGCGGCCATGCGCGGCGGACTCGACGAGCGCCTGCCGAAGCTGACGGCCTTCCTGCAGCGCATCCACGCGCGGCCTGCCTACCAGCGTGCGCTGGAAAAAGGCGGACCGTACGATTTCGCCAAGTAAGCGGCGTTGACGGGCTATGCGCGGGGCGCCATACGGTAAAATGATCGATTCAACCAGTATCCATTTACCGCATGGCCAGACTCCTCGCTATCGACGGCTTGAATATCGTACGCCGCGTCTACGAAGCCAGTCCTGAACCCGATTCCGACCTGAAAGCGGAGATCGCGCTGCGCCATGCGCTGTCGTCGTTCCGCACCCTCATCAACGACCACGAGCCGACGCACATCCTGCCGGCCTTCGACTTTGGCGGCCCCACCTGGCGCCACGCCCTGTATGCCGGTTACCGCGAAGGGCGCCAGCCCATGCCGCAAGTGCTGCGCGACGCCTTGCCCGGCTTTTACGCCACCCTGGCCAGCTTCGGCATGCACGTGGTCAGCATCCCCGAGGTCGAGGCCGACGACGTGATCGGCACGGCCGTCATGCGCTGGCTGCACGAGGGGCGCGGCGCGGCCGTCATCGCCACCACCGACAAGGATTTGCACGGCTTGATCGCCCACGGCGCCCTGGTATGGGACCATTTCAAGGGCGTCTGGCACGACCACGCCTGGGTCGAGAAAAAGTTCGGCGTGCCGCCGGAACTGCTGCCCGACCTGCTGGCGCTGATGGGCGACGTCACCGACAGCATCCCCGGCGTGTCGAAGATCGGCCTGAAGACGGGCGCGAAACTGTTGCGCGCTTACGGCAATATCGACGCCGTGATGGCCGGCGCGGGGATTTTGCCCGGCGCGCTCGGTGAAAGCCTGCGAAAAGAGCGGGAAATACTGTATCTTTCAAGAAAGTTAGTGGAACTCAAGACGGACGTGACGTTGGGCGTCACCTGGAACAAGCTGGCGTGGGAAAAGTAGAGCGCCCAAAAAAAGCTCATGGCGTTGTTGCCTTGCCTCGTCGTACATTCGTACTGCCTTCGGCAACGCGCCTAGCCCTGAGCATTTTGATGGGCGCTCTCTGAGTGGAACTCGCAATAGAAAATCAAGCAAGGGAAGTAATCATGATGTTAAAGACAGTCCTGATCGATAGCAGCGCCGTGGCGCGCGGCCTGCTGAACACGGTCCTGACCGATGGCGGCTACGATGTCTGCGGGCAGACGCATACGAGCGCGCTGGGACTGGCGCTGCTGGTCAAGCACCATCCGCATTTCGTCTGCATCGCGCGCGAGCAGGTGGAAGACGGGACGAATATTGTGCAAACCATCCGTGCCCAGTATCCGAAGACGCTCATTTTCATGGTCTCGGGCGGCATCGACGCCGCCTCGCTGCAGGCGGCCCACGCGATGGGCGTGTCGGGCTTCATCGTGAAACCGTTCATGGCCGACACGGTCCTGAAAACCGTGCGCAATACGGTGATCGCGATGGTGCGCAAGCAGCAGCAGGCGCTTGCTGCCGCTGCGAAAGACACCTGATAAAATCTACTGCGCGTCGCGATTTGCGGCCGGCGATGCTCACTGTACTAAAGTACAGTTGCGCTTCTCGGTCACAACTCACTGCCGCTCGCTACGATTTTCTCAGGTGTTGTTATTGAGTTGGATTGGTAAAAATCTACTTAACCAAGCTAACTTTAGGCCAGGCCCGTCGCGCTGGCGATGATGCCGCCGCCGAGGCACACATCGCCGTCGTACAGCACGGCCGACTGGCCCGGCGTGACGGCCCATTGCGCCTGGTCGAAGGCCAGGCCGAAGTGTTCATTTCCCTCCGGCAGCAGCTGGCAAGCCACGTCGGCCTGGCGGTAGCGCGTCTTGGCGCTCAAGGCGCCCGCCTGCGGCGCCGTGCCGGCGACCCAGCTGGCCTGGTCGGCGCTCAAGGCCGGCGACAGCAGCCACGGGTGGTCGTGGCCCTGCACCACCCACAGGGTGTTGTTTGCGATATCCTTGCGCGCCACATACCAGGCGTCGCTGCTGCCGTCCGCATTCTGGTACGACTTCACGCCGCCGATGCCGATGCCCTTGCGCTGGCCCAGGGTATAAAAACTCAACCCCACGTGTTCGCCCACGGTCTTGCCGTCGGCCGTCTTCATCGGGCCCGGCTTGTACGACAGGTAGCGGTTCAGGAATTCGCGGAACGGGCGCTCGCCAATAAAACAGATACCCGTCGAATCCTTCTTTTGCGCGTTCGGCAGGGCCAGCTTCTCGGCGATCTGGCGCACCTGCGTCTTCGGGATTTCACCGAGCGGAAATAAAGTCTTGGACAACTGCGCCTGGTTCAAACGGTGCAGGAAGTAGCTTTGATCCTTGCTGGCGTCGACGGCTTTGAGCAGTTCATAACGGCCCGCGTCGGTCGGCGCCTGGCGCACGCGCGCATAGTGGCCGGTGGCGATCAGGTCGGCGCCCAGGGTCATGGCGTGGTCGAGGAAGGCCTTGAACTTGATTTCGGCGTTGCACAGCACGTCCGGATTCGGCGTGCGGCCGGCCTGGTACTCGCGCAGAAAATCGGCGAACACGCGGTCCTTGTATTCGGAGGCGAAATTGACGGCTTCGATATCGACGCCGATGACGTCGGCCACGCTGGCCGCGTCGATCCAGTCCTGGCGCGTGGAGCAGTATTCCGAATCGTCGTCATCTTCCCAGTTTTTCATGAACAGGCCGATGACTTCATAGCCTTGTTCCTTCAGCATCCATGCCGCGACCGAGGAATCGACCCCGCCCGACATGCCGATCACGACTTTCTTCTTGCTCATCTTGCTTTCCAGTGTACTTTAATAATATGGCAATGCGTATTGCTATGCGCTATTGAAAACGGACGCATGCGTGTGCAGCAGGGCCAGCGGCGCGCGCCGCCCGGCCAGGTATTCGTCCACGCACTGCAGCACCAGCGGGCTGCGGTGGCGCTCCTGGCACGCCGCCAGCTCGTCGCGCGTCATCCACAGGGTGCGGATGATGCCTTCGTCCAGCGGGCGGTCGTGCTCGGCGCCGGCCGTGCCGCAAAAGGTGAAGCGCAGATAGGTCACGTCCTCGCCCGTGCGCAGTGACTGATAGCGCGACATGTACATGCCGACCAGTGCCGTGGGGATGAAATCGTAGGCCGCTTCTTCCAGCGTTTCGCGGATCACCGCCTGCTCCAGCGACTCGAACGGGTCGAGGTGGCCGGCTGGCTGGTTGAGCTTGATGCCTTCGCTGGTCTCTTCTTCAATCAGTAAAAACAGGCCATCGCGCTCGACGATGGCGGCCACGGTGACAGAGGGTTTCCAGATTCTCGGCATGATTCCATCCTTGAAAGAGCCGACATTTTATCTTGTTCTGCGCGCGCGGTTTGAAGCCGGCCTTTTGTTGCGCGGACATATTGATAAATGACAACGTTTTAGCAAATAGCGGTGGGAGGTACTTACGTCTTTCCCGGGGAGCACACTAGCATGGGGGCTGAGTTGGCAAGATGGCAGGAAGCGCCCGCTAATATAGGCTTTCCCTGTGGTCAAAACAAGCGCGCACGCTTGCTCGACTGTGGTGAGATTGACACACCTTTCCCACAATATGGGCGCCGCGCCGCATGGTGAAACAAATCATGGATGCGGATGAAATTAGTGTCGTACGACTAAAAGTTGCTGCTTCACAAACGTTTAACGCGCTGCTTTCCGTGTTAGATTCTAGTCAGTTTATCAATTAGCGGAGGCATCATGAGGATAGGCATACCGGCCGAAACACGGCCTGGTGAAACCCGGGTGGCAGCCACGCCCGAGACAGTCAAGAAGCTGGCAGCCAAGCATCAGGTCGTCGTGCAGTCGGGAGCGGGCCTGCAAGCCTCGATTCCCGACGACGCCTTTGCCGCCGCCGGCGCACAGATCGGCACTGCCCAGGAAGCCTATGGCTGCGCCATCGTGCTCAAGGTGCGCGCACCGGACGCCGAAGAACGGGCCCTGATGGCCAGCGGCACGGTGCTGATCGGCATGTTGAACCCGTTTGACGCGGACAATATCGCCGCCATGGCCACGGCGGGCCTGTCCGCCTTCGCCCTGGAAGCCGTGCCGCGCATCACGCGCGCGCAGTCGATGGACGTGCTGTCGTCGCAGGCGAACATCGCCGGCTACAAGGCCGTGCTGGTGGCGGCGAATACCTACCAGCGCTTCATGCCCATGCTGATGACGGCGGCCGGCACCGTCAAGGCGGCCCGCGTGCTGATCATGGGCGTGGGCGTGGCCGGTTTGCAGGCGATCGCCACGGCCAAGCGCCTCGGCGCCGTCATCGAGGCGTCCGACGTGCGCCCGCCCGTCAAGGAGCAGGTGGAATCCCTGGGCGCCAAGTTCCTCGACGTGCCCTTCCTCACCGATGAAGAAAAGGAAATCGCCAAGGGCTCGGGCGGCTATGCGCGCGCCATGCCGGCCGACTGGATGCGCCGCCAGGCCGAACTGGTGCACGAGCGGGCGAAACTGGCCGACATCATCATCACCACGGCACTGATTCCCGGCCGCGCGGCGCCCGTGCTCATTTCCGAAGAGACGGTGAAAGCCATGAAGCCCGGTTCCGTCATCGTCGACCTGGCCGTGGAGCAGGGCGGCAACTGCCCGCTGTCCGAGCTGGGCAAGACGGTCGTCAAGCACGGCGTCTACATCGTGGGCGAGCCGAACCTGGCGACCCTGGTGGCGGCCGACGCCTCGGCCCTGTATGCGCGCAACGTGCTGGACTTTTTAAAGCTCATCATCGACAAGGACGATCAATTGCTGATCGACCGCGAGGATGAAATCATCAAGGCCAGCCTGGTTTGTGCGGGCAATGACATCCTCAGAAAATAACGCGGCGCCGGAGAGAACAACATCATGGAAATCAGTCACACCATCACCAACCTGATCATCTTCGTGCTGGCCATTTATGTCGGCTACCACGTCGTCTGGACCGTCACGCCGGCGCTGCATACGCCGCTGATGGCCGTCACCAATGCCATTTCCGCCATCATCATCGTCGGCGCCATGCTGGCGGCCGGCCTGACCGATGGCCCGCTGGCGCAAGTGGCCGGCACCCTGGCCGTGGCGCTGGCCGCCGTCAATGTGTTCGGCGGCTTCCTCGTCACGCAGCGCATGCTCGAGATGTTCCGTAAAAAAGAACCGAAGGCCAAGCAAGGAGCAAAAGAATGAGTCACGCCATGAGCTTCGTCACCATGAACCTGGTGACGATGATGTACCTGATCGCCTCGGTGTGCTTCATCCAGGCCCTGAAAGGCCTGTCGTCGCCATCGACGGCGCGCCGCGGCAATGCCTTCGGCATGAGCGGCATGGCCATTGCCGCCGTCACCACCGTCGCGCTGATCCTGAAACTGAAGGAACAGCAGACGGGCGGCATGGGCCTGACCCTCGTCCTCATCGGCATCGTCACGGGCGGCGCCATCGGCGCCTACCTGGCGAAAACCGTGGAAATGACGAAGATGCCGGAACTGGTGGCGGCCATGCACTCGCTGATCGGCCTGGCGGCCGTCTGCATCGCCGTGGCGGCCGTGTCGGAACCGTGGGCCTTCAATATCGCGAAACACGGCGAGGCGCTGCCCATCGGTAACCGCTTCGAACTGTTCATCGGCACCTTCGTCGGCGCCATCACGTTCTCCGGTTCCGTGATCGCCTTCGGCAAGCTGTCGGGCAAATACAAGTTCCGCCTGTTCCAGGGCGCGCCCGTCAGCTTCAAGGGCCAGCACATGCTCAACCTGATGCTGGCGCTGGTGATGGTGGGTCTGGGCCTGGCGTTCTGCTTCGCCGATGGCGTCGAACCGGCCTGGACGCCGTTCGTCATCATGACCCTCATCGCCTTCGCGCTGGGCGTGCTGATCATCATCCCCATCGGCGGCGCCGACATGCCGGTGGTGGTCTCGATGCTCAACAGTTACTCGGGCTGGGCCGCGGCCGGCATCGGCTTTTCGCTGAATAACTCGATGCTGATCATCGCCGGCTCATTGGTCGGTTCGTCCGGCGCGATCCTGTCGTACATCATGTGCAAGGCCATGAACCGCTCGTTCTTCAATGTCATCCTGGGCGGCTTCGGCGGCGATGCGCCGGCGGCCGGCGCGGCCGGCGCGCAGGAACAGCGCCCGGTCAAATCCGGTTCGGCCGACGATGCCGCCTTCATCATGAGCAATGCGGAAACCGTCATCATCGTGCCCGGCTACGGCCTGGCCGTGGCGCGCGCGCAGCACTCGCTGAAGGAACTGGTGGAAAAGCTCACGCACAAGGGCATCACCGTCAAGTACGCGATCCACCCCGTGGCGGGGCGCATGCCGGGCCACATGAACGTGCTGCTGGCCGAAGCCGAGGTGCCGTACGACCAGGTCTTCGAGATGGAAGACATCAACGGCGAATTCGGCCAGACGGACGTGGTGCTGGTGCTGGGCGCGAACGACGTCGTCAACCCGGCGGCGAAGGACCCGAAATCGCCGATTGCCGGCATGCCGATCCTGGAAGCCTATAAGGCCAAGAGCATCATCGTCAACAAGCGCTCGATGGCGTCCGGCTATGCGGGCCTGGACAACGACCTGTTCTACCAGCCGAACACGATGATGGTGTTTGGCGACGCCAAGAAGGTGATCGAGGATATGGTCAAGGCCATCGAGTAAAGTCTCTCGGTGCCGAAGGAGCGGCCCGCCTTGCGCGGGCCGTTTTTTATTGGGCGGCCGCTGCGGCCACGACTTTATTGCGTCCCTGGTGCTTGGCCGCGTACAGGGCCTTGTCCGCTTCCGACATGGCCGCGTCCAGGCTGGCGCCGGCCGTCAGGGACGCCACGCCGATGCTGATGGTCACCTGCAGTTCGCCGCCATCGGGCAAAGGCGTGATGGCGGCGGCCACGGCGGCGCGGATGCGCTCGGCCACCTGGTGCGCCTGCCGCAGGCTGGCGTCGGGGAACAGCAGGCCGAACTCCTCGCCGCCGAGGCGCGCCGCCACGTCGGTGATGCGTCCCGTGTCGCGCAGTGCCTGCGCCACCGTGCGCAGCACGGCGTCGCCCACGGCATGGCCGTAGCGGTCGTTGATCTTCTTGAAATGGTCGAGGTCGGCCACGCCCACGGTCAGGGCGGCGCCGCTGCGTGCCGCGCGCGCCATCGCCTGCGCGGCTTGCGCTTCATAGGCGCGCCGGTTGGGCAGCGACGTCAGCGCATCGTGCAGCGCCTGCTGTTCCAGCTGCGCCAGCAGGCTGGCGTTCTTTGCCGCCAGTTCGCGCCGTTCGCGCACGTCGAGCAAGAAGGCGCCGAAATAGCGCATGCCGTCGACCACGCCCAGGTCCAGCGCCTTCATTTCGATGGGAATCATCTGCGTGTCGCGGTGGCGGATGGCGAATTCGCGTATCTTGCCCAGTACGCTGGACGTGCGCGAGCTGCGGATGTAATTGATCACGTGGTTGTCGTGCTGCGCGCCGACGGCGTCGGGCAGCAGGCCGTTCAGGGTCTGGCCCAGCAGTTCCCCGCTGGCATAGCCCGACAGCGCCTGCATGGCGCCATTGATATAGCGGATGCGGCACTGCTCATCGATGATGATGACGGCGTCGAGGGCGTCTTCCAGCAGACGGGAAAAAAGCACTTCGGGAAGCGCTGCAGGCGGTGCTGCGGGCAATGCATCTGTCATGGAGCGGTCGCCAAAAACCAGGTGACAGCCATTGTCGCATCCGCGGGCCGTTTACTCCATGCCGGATATGTTCCCTGTTTCTTTTTCGCCCGTGCTGTTTGCTTATTGCTAAGGCTCAGCGGCGGCCGTACATCATCAGTTCCGCCAGGCTTTTGCGCGCCGGACGGAAGGCGTCCAGCAAGCCCAGCGACAGGCCCAGCAAGCCTTGCGTGGGGGCGCTGCCCGTGAAGATGCGCGCCATGGTGTCGGTCACGCGCACGGTCAGGCCCCGGTCGGCCTGGCGCAGGCTGGCGTAGCGTTCCAGCGCTGCGGGGCTGCTGTCCTGCGCCAGCACGCGGGCCAGCACGGCGGCGTCGCGCAAGCCCAGGTTCAAGCCTTGTCCCGCCACCGGGTGCAGGGTTTGCGCCGCGTTGCCGATGGCGACCGTGCGCGCCGTGCCGTTCGCCTGCGCGTTCAGGCCCAGCGGATAGGCCAGGCGCGCTGTCGTGTGCGTAAAGCGTCCCAGGCGGCTGCCGAAGGCGGCGCCCAGGCGGGCCAGGAAGGCCGCGTCGTCCAGGGCCAGCAATTGTTCGGCGCGCGTGGGCGGCACGCACCACACCAGCGCGTAGCCGTCGTCCTGCGGCAGCAGCGCCAGCGGACCCTCATCGGTAAAGCGCTCGTACGCGCGGTGGGCGATGGGGCTACTTGTGCGCACATGGGCAATGATGGCGCTTTGGCCATAATCGCGGCTGACGGCGCGTTCCGTCTGCTGGCCGAACAGGCCGCCCTCGGCCTGCACCAGCAGGCTGGCGCGCAAGCTCGACGGGGCGCCCGCCTGGTCGATCTGCACGGACACGCCGTCGGCGTCTTCCTCACTGCCCGTCACCAGGGCCGGGCGCAGGCTGGCCACGCCCAGGCGCTCGCATACGTCGGCCAGCGCGCTGACGACGGCGCCGTAACGCGCCACGTAACCGAGCGCCTCGACGCCATGCTCGCCGCGGTCCATCAGGCTGCGCCCGAACTGGCCGCGGCGCGAGACGTGGATCTGGTGGATAGGCGTCGCCTCGACGGGCCAGGCGCCCGCTTCCTCGAGTATCTGGCGGCTGCCGTGCGACAGGGCGATGGTGCGCGGGTCGCGCCGGGCCTGTTCGATGGATTTGGCGTCGAGCAGGGCGATGCCGGCGGCGCGGCTGCCGCGCTGCACCAGCAGGGCAGCCAGCGCCATGCCGACGGGGCCGGCGCCGCAGATGGCGAGATCGAAAGTGGACGGTGTATGCATGCGGCGGCGTTAATCCTGTGACATCAGTTGTTCGATTTCAGCGACGCTCTTGGGCGCCGAGCTGAAGACTTCATGGCCTTGCGGCGTGACCAGCACATCGTCTTCGATGCGGATGCCCGTGTGCCAGAACTGCTCCGGCACGCCCGCGCCGGGGCGCACGTAGATGCCCGGTTCCACCGTCAGCACCATGCCCGCCTCCAAAGCGCGCCATGGCTTGCCGGGCGCGTCCGTGTCGCGGTAGGCGCCCACGTCGTGCACGTCCATGCCCAGCCAGTGGCTGGTGCCGTGCATGTAGAAGGGCATATAGGCCTTGTCGGCGATGACGTCCTGCGCGCCGCCGTTTTTTTGCCGCTCCAGCAAACCCAGGTCCAGCATGCCCTGCGCCAGTACCTGCACGGCTGCCTCGTGGATGGCGCTGTGCGGCAAGCCGGGGCGCACCATGTCCAGCGCCGCCTGCTGCGCCGCCAGCACCAGTTCGTACAGCGCCTTTTGCGGGCCGCTGAAACGGCCGTTGACAGGATACGTGCGCGTGATGTCGGAGGCGTAGCCATCGAATTCGCAGCCGGCGTCTATCAAGACCAGCTCGCCGTCTTTTAATACTGCGTTGTTGGCGCTGTAGTGCAGGATGCAGGCGTTGCCGCCGCCGGCCACGATGGAGGAATAGGCGGGGAACTGGGCGCCGCTGCGGCGAAATTCGTACAGCAGTTCCGCTTCCAGCGCATATTCGTGCAGGCCGGGCCGCGTGGCGCGCATGGCGCGCGCGTGGGCCGCGCTGGAGATGGCGGCGGCGCGGCGCATCAGCTGCTGTTCTTCTGGGTCTTTCAGCAGGCGCATGGCGTCGAGCATGCCGTTGAGCTCAATCGCCATGGCCGGCGCCGTGACGCCGCTGCGGGCTTTTTGCCGCACATTGTGCCGCCAGAGCTTCACCTGTGCATCGAGGCTGCCGCCCAGCGCATAGTAAATGGCGGGGGAGTCGGCCAGCAGGCGCGTCATTTCCACGTCGAGTTCCTCGATGGGGAAGGCGGCATCAAAACCGAAGCTGATGCGCGCCGCCTCGGGGCCATGGCGGAAACCATCCCAGATTTCGCGCTCCGTATTCTTGGCGCGGCAAAACAGGATGGCGCGCGCGGGCGCCGTGGCGCTGGCGGCCACCAGCGCCACGGCGCTGTCGGGTTCCGTGTAACCGCTGAGGTAATAGAAATAGCTGTCGTGGCGGTACGGATAATCGCAATCGCTGTTGCGCGGCACTTCGGGCGCCGTGGCGAGGATGGCCACGCTGCCCGGCAGCATCTGCGCCAGCAGCGCCGCGCGCCGTGCCGCGTAATTGGCCATCATGTTGCGCTGGCCTTGGCCGTCAGCCCATTGAGCGCGTCGAGCTGCTGCGGCGTGCCCACATTCGTCCACTCGCCCGGATAGACTTCGCCGCCCACGCGGCCTTGGTCCGCGTACTGGCGCAGCAAATCGCCCAGTTTGGCGTGGCTGCCGGGCGCGATGCCGTCGAACATTTCAGGACGGTACACGCCGATATTGGCGAAGGTCCACTTGGTGGCGTCCGTATTGTTGATCGAGAACAAGGTCAGGCCGAAGTCGCCTTGTGGGTGGAAGTCGGGATTGGGCACCAGGTAGGTCCAGGCGATGTCGCGCTGGTCGGTTGGATACGGCGTGCCCAGCACATCCTTGTCGGCCAGCACGTCGAGCACTTGCTTGAAATCGAAATAAGGGCAATAGATATCGCCGGAAATGGCCAGGAACGGTTCCTCGCCCAGCAAGTGACGCGCCTGGGCGATGCCGCCCGCCGTTTCCAGCGGGGTGGTCTCGGGCGAGTACGCGATGCGCGCGCCATACGCGCTGCCGTCGCCCAGGGTTGCCTCGATCAGATGGCCCAGGTGGGAATGGTTGATGACGATGTCCGTGATGCCGGCGCGCACCAGGTTCAGCACATGCCAGACGATCAACGGACGGCCGCGCACTTTCAGCAGCGGTTTGGGACAGGTATCGGTAAGCGGACGCATCCGTTCACCGCGGCCTGCGGCAAAGATCATGGCTTTCATGGGTAGTCGTTTTCAGTATCGGTAAGTCGGCTGCGCGGACAGGCCGCGCAGCGGGAAAGTGCCTAGAATGTGTAGCCGACCTGGGGCGTTTTATTCTCCAGCGCATCGAGCAAACGCACCAGCGGCTTGAGTTCCGTGTAGCGGTTGGCCGTCTTGCGCACGTAGTCGAGCACGGTTGGCAGGTCGCCCATGTACAGATCCTTGCCATCGCGGTAGTTCAGGCGCGCGAACAGGCCGAGGATTTTCAGGTGGCGCTGCAGGGCCGTGAATTCGAAATCGCGGTAGAAGGCGTCGATGTCGGGATTCACCGGCAAGCCCAGCTGCTTGGCGCGCTGCCAGTAGCGGATCACCCAGTCGAGCACCAGTTCCTCGTCCCACTGGATATAGGCGTCGCGCAGCAGCGAGGCGATGTCGTAGGTGACGGGACCGAAGACGGCGTCCTGGAAGTCGAGGATGCCGGGATTGGGGATCGAACCATCGTTGATGTGCATCAAATTGCGCGAATGGTAGTCGCGGTGCATGAATACTTGCTGCTGCGACAAAATATTCGCCGTGATGGCTTCGAAGACCTTGTCCAGCTGGGTTTGTTGCACATCCGTCAAGGTGGCGCCCAGGTGCTTGCCGATAAACCATTCCGGGAATAGATTCATTTCGCGCAGGATGAAGGCGCGGTCGAATTCGGGCAGCACGTCGGGCTGGCTGGCCAGCTGGATTTTCATCAATGATTCCAGCGCTTCGGCGTACAGCACGCTGGCATTGTCGTGGTTCAGGGCGTCGAGATACGTGGTCGTGCCCAGGTCGGACAGCAGCAGGAAGCCCTGCTCCAGGTCTTGCGCGATGATCTCGGGCACGGACACGCCGGCGCCTTTCAGCAGGCCGGCCACCTTGACAAAGGCGGGCACGTTTTCGCGCTCGGGCGGCGCATCCATGGCGATCAGTGTACTTCCTGGCAATGTTGTGTTGCCTGGAAGCATATCGAGACGGTAGTAGCGGCGGAAGCTGGCATCGCTGGAAGCGGGGCGGGCGGAATCGGGCGAAACGAGGTTAAGCGAGGTCAACCAGGCTTTCAACAGGGTCAGGCGAGCGTCGGCGGATGCCGGCGCGGCAGGGGAATTGGGGGAGAATGACATTAAGCGGCCTGTGGAATCGGGTTGATGGTGCGGAGGGTAGGAGAACCCCATTGCTGGAAGCTCTCCCCCCTAAGAACCGTGCGTGCGACTTTCACCGCACACGGCTCAAGCATAATAAAAGTCCCTATGCAGGGACCGGCTTCGCAACGTGTAAATCGTTTGCGTGCACATTTATATGGCAATTTGGGTGCAATAATACGCGATTTCCAAGGGCGTCGGAACCACCTGCCACACGGTGTTCCATGTGGTGGTCATGCCATCCGGTTTCCATGTTCATCTCGTATCCACACAGAGCGCACAAGCCACGTTGGTCGAGGTAGAGCTTGGCCCACTCACGCCGGTAAGACATGTTTTTCAACATGCGTTCCTGCCGAAGGGTTTCGCCGTACAGTTCCCATTGCGGATCGTAGGGGTGATAGCCGCCCTTGATCTTCGTGTGACGCAGAATCGCTGTACCTGGTAACGAGTACAGTTCCTTCATGGCCTTATTGCCATTCTTTGTGACAACGTCCGCTGCAAACATCCGATTTCCACTCTCGGTTGGGCGCCAGTATCGGTCGCGTATCCAACTGTCGGTTTTCTTCGGATGCCTGCGCATGGCCCAGCGACGAAGCCGCCAGTACAGCAGCGACTCCATCGTCGAAAACGCCTCTTTGGCGACTACAGGGCTGTGATATTGCGCCCAGCCCCGCAGCATGGGGTTCAGCAATCGAATGAGATTCTCCTGCTTCGCCCCGATGTTTTCGCTGATCGTCTTCCTCAGCTTTTCATAGAACGCTTTCATGTTCTTCTTACTTGGCTTGATGAGCAGTGTCCCGGAATATTTTCGGAAGTTCCACCCCAGGAAGTCGAAGCCCTCATCGATGTGCACGATCTTGGTTTTGGCACTGGACAGTCGCAATCCTCTGACTGCAAGAAATGCTTCGATCCAAGGCTTGATTTCCGTCGCCAGCAATTCCTTCGATCCACTGGTAACGACAAAATCGTCCGCATATCGCACGACACCGACTTTGAGCTTGCCTGCCTTTGACTTGCCGAATTTCGCACCGAGGTGCGCAATCAGTTCAGTCTCCAGGCCGTTCAACGTCCAATTCGCAAGGGCAGGGCTGATGATGCCGCCCTGTGGCGTTCCAGCTGTGGTTGCCATCAATTGCTTCCGGTCAACTACCCCGGATTTCAGCCATTTAGACAGGATCAACTTATCCATGAAGACATTGTCGACCAGCCATTGATGGTTGATATTGTCGAAAAAACCTTCGATATCCGCATCCAACACCCAGGTTGCCGAGACTTTCCGGCAGGTCTGGAGAAAAATTTGCGACATCGCATCGGCCGTTGAGCGATTTTTGCGAAACCCGTATGAGTTGGGATCACTCAGCGTTTCCAAGACCGGATCCAAGGCCAGCAGGTGAAGTGCCTGCATCGCCCGGTCCCGCATGGTAGGGATGCCCAGTGGGCGCATCTTTCCATTTGACTTGGGAATAAAGACCCTCCGTAATGGCAGGGGCCGATAGCCTTGTCTCTTCAACTGTGCAATGGCAGCGAACTTCTGCGTTGCTGAGTCCCACAACTGCTGGTCCACGCCTGCGGTTCGTTTGCCTTGATTCTCTGTCACTCGTTTGACTGCCAGCGCTTTTGCGCTGAACGAGTGGGTTAGCCACCTTTGCAGCGCTTTCGCCCTGCGCCAGTTGCCTTCCTGTGTAGCCTTCGTTAATCGATGCTGCATGGCTCTCACGTTGCGTTGTACGAGCCGCCAGTTGATGGCGACCCATTCAGTTGGCACGTGCGAGGACGCAGAACCGGCAAGACTGCTAGCGGTTACTTTCATGCTGAACCTCGTGTAGTTGTTCCGACGAGATACAGCGCACCCCGAAGGGTGAGCTGCATCCCTTCGGGGTGGTTGAAAATGATGACTGCCTGGAGCCAGTACAGTCGTATGACGACTATTACACCAGATGGAAGTGGGCACCTTTTCAGGCCGGGACAAATCTTGAATCCCTATCCGGACCATTACAGCCCGGCATTCGCTTTCTCCATCCTCCTCTACCCGCTCCCCCAAGGGCGTGCCTTGCGGTTTGCTTGCCGCTATCTCGGTTCTTTGATCGAGCGGCAGGGAATCGGGCTTACCACGTTCCCAACGATATCGACGCGACAACTACATCGCGACTGGCTGTTTAGGGCCCATCTTTCCCCCGGTGGCTGAATGACGACGTATCCCCAGAATCCACGGAGATAACCGGCCACATACCGTTTGGTTTAGGCCTGTCAGCAGCTTTGGCCTATTAATATTTACGAGGGTTCAAACGATGGTTCACATAACATTGCCCTTGCAGCACTCACCTAGCCCCTGGACCGCATCGCTGCTCGCAGTCTTCAGCCAGGCGTTCGCACGCCGGGCTGCCGGAAAAGAATGGGGGTACGTTGTCCCTGAGGCTTTGCACCCCGCCGTTACCGGCGACGCACACTCAAGTAGGTGACAGATGGTCGTACATCCGGTCATGGCAGCAGTTGCAACACTGAAGCATGACAAGATATCGAAGAGTTTCACTCGGGTATGACTCAGCTGAGAGAAAACCGAGTCTTGCAGAGAACTGTTGAAATATAGAAAATTGTAAGCAAATGTAAAATATTCACAAGCTTTGCAAATAAACTACAGTTTCAATGTTTTATATAAACAAAACAGGCAAAGGAATAGCGACTCGCCGGTGATTCGGCGGGCGTATAAGACTGACAAGGCACCTTCTCGTAGCGTGTCTTGTCTTGCCAAGAATGGGTACTCCGGGGAGCCCCTCACTGTTTTATCACTGGTAAACCAGGGATTTGCCTGCGCAGTTCCTGCGCTGCTAGCCGTTACTGCTACGTTGCGACCGGGGCCAGCTACCCGAGCTTTAAGGCGTGTCGCACAGATTCCCATATAATAAGGGATTCAAATCAAAAAATCGCCTGTCAATGGTGCTTGCCCCTTCCAATTCATGAGCTGGTTTTCGGCCTCCCCCCCTTCGCAGCGCTGGGCTTTCGCCATCAGCGCGCTCGTCGCCGCTACGACGGTGCCTGTCCACGCCCAGAAAGCACCGCGTCCGGTTCATGTGGAAGATCCCGACGCGCCCACCGTCATGACGGCGAACAGCATGAACGGACGCCCGGAACGGGAGATCAATCTCGACCAGAATGTCGTGATTGAGCGCGGAAAAACCACAAAAATGACGGCCGATACAGCTTGTTACAAACAAGTTGAAGATCAGTTCGATGCCGAGGGCCATATCAAGATGTGGCGTTTCGGCGATTACTACACGGGTGATGTCCTGAAACTGAACATGGAGACCGGCAAGGGTTTCCTGCTCAACCCGACGTACCGCTTCGCAGTGGGCGGCGGCCAGGGCAAGGCCGAGCGCGTCGACTTCATCAATCCCGACGAAGCCAATGTCATCGACGGCACCTACAGCACTTGCGAGGGGCCGAATCCGGACTGGTACCTGAAATCGAGCACCTTGAACCTCGACACGGGCCGCGACGTGGGCACGGGCAGCAAGACCATCATCTATTTCAAGGACGTGCCGATCCTGGGCACGCCGGGCATCTCGTTTTCGCTGTCGGGTGCGCGCCGTTCGGGCTGGCTGGCGCCCACGCCGGGCTTTGCCTCGAAGAACGGTTTCGAGCTGCTGATGCCGTATTACGTGAACATCGCGCCGAACCGCGACCTGACCCTGTACCCCCGTTACATCCAGCGGCGCGGCATCCAGCTCGGTGCGACGGGCCGCTACATGGGCGAGACGGATGCGGGCCTGTACCAGGGCGAAACGTCGTTTGAGTTCTTGCCCAACGACAAGCAAACCAAGACCAACCGCTACATGATCAAGTCCAAGCATGAGCAGGCGCTGGCCAAGGACTGGAGTTACAGCTGGGATCTGCGCGAAGCGTCCGACAATAATTACCCCAACGATTTTTCGAAAACCGTCGCCACCGCCACCGAGCGCCAGTTGCTGCGCGAATTGCGCACCGATTACCGCACCGAGGACTGGAGCCTGACGGCGCGCGTGCAGAATTACCAGGTGCTGCAGGATCCCGATGCGGTCAACAATCCCGGCCTGACCGTCACGCGTCCGTATGACCGCTTGCCGGCGGTGAACTTTCACGCTGGCAAATACGATGTCTGGGGCGGCTTCGACTGGACTTTCGACGCGGAAGCGACGCGCTTCGCACACCCGACTCTGGTGCAAGGCTCGCGCCTCGTGGCGGTGCCGCAAGTGAGTTTCCCCATCCTGCGTCCTGGCTACTTCATCACGCCCAAGCTGATGCTCAATGCCAGCGCGTATCAGCTCGACAATGACGCCAGGACCAAGGCGTTGTTCCCGTCGACCTCGTTTACGCGCGCCGTGCCGACGTTCTCGGTCGACAGCGGGCTGGTGTTTGAACGCGACACGAATCTGTTTGGCGCCAAGGGGGGCACGCAAACCCTGGAGCCGCGCCTGTTCTACGTCTACACGCCGTACCGCGACCAGTCGCAGTTTCCGAACTTCGATACGGCCGCTGGCACGTTCAACCTGACGCAGATCTTCACGGAAAACCGTTTTGTCGGCAGCGACCGCATCGGCGATGCCAACCAGGTCACGGCCGCCCTGGTATCGCGTTTCCTGCAGGCGGACGGGACGGAGCGCATGCGCCTGACCTTCGGCCAGCGTTTCTACTTTGCCGATCAGCGCGTGCAGCTCAATTCGAGCACGCCCGTCAACCAGTCGCGTTCGGACATCCTGCTGGCGGCGACGGGCCGCGTGTCCGAGACTTGGACCGCCGACAGCCTGGTGCAGTACAATCCCAGCGACCGTCAACTGGTGAGCTACAACTACACCTTGCAATATCAGCCCGGTGCCAAGAAAGTATTGAATTTTGGCAATCGTTTCCAGCGTGGGGCTGCTGGTTGGCGCAATGTTGAAGTATCGTCCCAATGGCCGTTGACGGACCGCCTGTATGGCGTGGGACGCATCAGCTATTCCGTGAAGGATCGCAGCATGCTGGAAAGCCTGGTCGGCCTGGAATACAAGGGCGATTGCTGGGTGTTCCGCATGGGGGCGCAGCGTTTCGTGACGACGAACAAGACCGTCTCGACGCCGATCTTCTTCCAGCTGGAATTGACGGGCTTGTCGAGTGGCCTGGGTCTGGGCGCGAATGGCCTGGAAACTTTTACAAAAACCATCCCTGGTTACCAGACACTGAGCCAGCCACTCCGTTAAGATAGGCACCGTTGCCGCCGCCGGTGTTCCCGGCGCTGGCACAAACCGGTTTTTTTATTCACCTGAACTCATGAGCGCTCTACACATTATGCGTAATGCCAGTATGCACCAACTCAAAATTGCAACGGTCTTGTTGTGCGCCATTTCCGGCGCCACGACCAGTAGTGTCTGGGCGCAACAGGCTGCGCCAGCGCCTGCAGCCAAGCCCGCTGCCGCTGCTCCAGCGCCGGTCAAGGGCTTCACGCCCCCCGCGTCGAGCAGTGGCCAGACCATCGACTCCATCGCCGTCGTCGTCAATGACGATGTGATCACGCGCAATGAAGTGGCGGCCCGCATCAAGAGCGTGGAGCAGCGCATGAAGGCGCAGAATATCCCGCTTCCCGACCCTGCCGACCTGCGCCGCCAATTGCTCGAGCGCATGATTGTCGAGCGCGCGCAAATGCAGCTGGCCAAGGAAATGGGCGTGCGCGTGGATGATCTGACCCTGGACCGCGCGATTGGCCGTATTGCTGAACAGCAAAAGATGACGGTGCAAGAGCTGCGCAACCAGATGGAAAAAGAAGGCACGCCGTTTGCGACCTTCCGCGAAGAAATCCGCGATGAAATCATCATGCAGCGCCTGCGCGAGCACGAAGTCGACGCGAAGATCCAGATTTCCGATTCCGAAGTGGATAACTTCCTGGAAGCGGAAAAAGCGGCAGCCAGCGAACAGGTGGAGATGAACCTGGCGCAAATTCTCGTGCGCATTCCGGAAAACTCCAGCCCCGAACAAATCGCCGCACGCCGCGCGCGCGCCGAAGAAGTCAGCCGCCAGCTGCGCACGGGCGCCGATTTCGCCAAGATGGCCGCCACCTATTCCGACGCCAGCGATGCGCTGAGCGGCGGCGATATCGGCTGGCGCCAGAGCGACCGCCTGCCGCCCCTGTTCACGGAACAGTTGCTGAAATTGAAGCCAGGCCAGATCACGCCTATCATCAAGAGCAACACGGGCTTCCATATCCTGAAGCTGGTGGACCGCCGCAGCGCTGCCGAGGCGCAAGCCGTGGCCGCCGTGCAGCAAACGCATGCCCGCCACATCCTGCTGAAAGTGACGCCGACCCTGTCGGCGGCCGAAGCCAAGCGCAAACTGCTGGAATTGAAGGAGCGTCTCGATAACAAGGCCGCCAAGTTCGAAGACCTGGCCCGTTTGTTCTCGAACGACGGTTCCGCGGCCAAGGGCGGCGACCTGGGCTGGCTGTATCCAGGCGATACCGTGCCGGAATTTGAAACGGCGATGAATGCGCTGAAACCGGGCGAGGTGAGCCAGCCGATCGAATCGAGCTTTGGCTTCCACCTGATCGAAGTGCTGGAACGCAAGAGCGACGACGTCTCGAAAGAGAAGCAGCGCGCCGCCGCACGCAATGCCTTGCGCGAACGCAAGCTGGAAGAAGCGACGGAAAACTGGGCGCGCGAAGTACGCGACCGTGCTTACGTCGAATTCCGCGCGGACGACCAGTAATGCTGCTGATTCATTGCGCATGAGTAACTTGCCTCTTGCACGCCGTCCGGCCATCGCCATTACCTGTGGCGAACCGGCCGGTGTCGGCCCGGAAATCTCCATACGCGCGGCCTGGGCCATGCGCAATGAAGTCAACTGCATCCTGCTGGGCGACGCCGCTTTCCTGGCGCTGACGGCCAGCCTGATCGATCCGGAGATCCGCCTGGCGGCGCTGTCGCTGCAAGCCGTGCGCAACAGCGGCTTGCCCCAGTTCGGTCCCGGCCGCCTGGCCGTGATCGACATTCCCACTGTGAACAATGTCATCCCTGGCGTGCTGGACAAGGAAAATGGCCGCTCCGTGCTGGCCACCCTGGACGCGGCCGTGGAAGGTGTCCAGGCCGGCTGGTTTGGCGCCATGGTCACGGCGCCCTTGCAAAAGAGCACGATCAACGATGCGGGCGTGGCGTTTTCCGGCCATACGGAATACCTGGCAGAAAAAACCGGCACGCCGCAAGTGGTGATGATGCTGGCCGGCGAACCGGGCCACGGCGAGCCGACCCTGCGCGTGGCACTGGCCACCACGCATCTGCCATTGAAGGACGTGTCCGCTGCCATCACGATGGACAGCCTGGCCGTCACGCTGGATATCATCCAGGCGGACCTGCAACAGAAATTCGGCATCGCCGCGCCGTGCATCCTGGTCACCGGCCTGAACCCGCACGCGGGCGAGGGCGGCTATCTGGGACGCGAGGAAATCGATGTCATCAGCCCGGCGATCGCCGCGGCGCAAGCGCGCGGCATCGATGCGCGCGGACCGTACCCGGCCGACACCTTGTTCCAGCACAAATACCTGGCGGACGCCGACTGCGTGCTGGCCATGTACCACGACCAGGGCTTGCCCGTGCTGAAATACGCGACCTTCGGGCGCGGCATCAATATCACCCTGGGCTTGCCGCTGATCCGCACTTCGGTCGACCATGGCACGGCGCTGGACCTGGCCGCGCAAGGGCTGGGCCTGGCCGATTGCCACAGCATGGAGCAAGCGCTGCAAACGGCGCTCGACATGCTGCGCGCCAGCAGCCGCGCTTGATACCCACCGGTCTTACCCCGCTACACCGCCTCTAGAATAGAAAAACAGAATATGAAACACGTTGCCCGCAAACGCTTTGGCCAGAACTTCCTGCATGACCGCTTCGTCCTCGACGACATCACGGCCGCCATCGGGCCGCAGCCGGACGATGCCATGGTCGAGATCGGCCCCGGCCTGGGCGCCATGACGGAGCAGCTGCTGCGCCACCTGAAACAGATGCATGTGGTCGAGCTGGACCGCGACCTGATCGTGCGCCTGGAAAAGACCTTCAATCCGGCCAAGCTGACGATCCACTCGGGCGACGCGCTGAAATTTGATTTCGCGCAAATCCCCGTGCCGGCCGGCCAGAAGCTGCGCATCGTGGGCAACTTGCCTTACAACATTTCCAGCCCGCTGCTGTTCCACCTGGCGGACTTCGCGCCGCTGGTGCAGGACCAGCATTTCATGCTGCAAAAGGAAGTGGTCGAGCGCATGGTGGCCGAACCGGGCAGCAAGGCGTATGGCCGCCTGTCCGTGATGCTGCAATGGCGCTACAAGATGTCCTTGCTGTTCATCGTGCCGCCGACGGCCTTCGATCCGCCGCCGAAAGTGGAATCGGCCATCGTGCGCATGATTCCCGTGGCCGAGCGCCTCGCCTGCGACCAGGCCACGCTGGAAGCGGTGGTCATGAAGGCCTTCTCGCAGCGCCGCAAGGTGATCCGCAACTGCCTGGCCGGCATGTTTACGGAAGAGCAGATCAAGGCGGCCGGCATCGACCCGACCCTGCGTCCGGAAACCGTGGGGCTGGAGCAATACGTGGCGCTGGCGAATCTGCTGAAAGCACCGCAGTAATCGCCAAGGCTGGGGTCAGACCCTCTCCACCACCAGCGCCTGAGCAGGCGTCGACGTGAGCGGGGGTCTGACCCCGGCAGTGCTGGTTTAACTTAAAACCACTGGTCGACCTGCTGCAAATCCTGGCGCAACGCTGAAAAACAGTCGTCCACATGGTGGTTGCGGCTGATTTCATTGCGCCGCATCAAGGCGATCTTGCGCTTGCAGGTGGGCTGGCGCAGGGGCGCCACGTGCAGGTCTTCGTCGTTGAGGAAGGTCGTGTACAGGCTGGGCATGATGCCCACGGCGATGCCGGCGCGCACCACGCCATACAGCGATTCGCTGTGGATCATCTGGTACAGGCTCGACGGGCTCAAGCCATGCTGGCGCAGGGCGCTCGAGGCGAATTCCCAGATGCTGCCCTTCGTAAACACGACGATTTCCTGGCCCGCCAGCTGTTCCCAGCGCACTTCCTTGAGCGGCGCCAGCGCATGGCGTCCCGCCGTCACCAAGACCAGCTCGTCTTCGAACAAGCCCACGCTTTCCAGCGAGACGGAACCGGGCACCTCGATGCCCACGCAAAAGTCCAGCTGGCCCGAATGCAGCGCATGCAGCAAGCCGTCGTTGGGCATGTCCGACAGAACGATTTCCACTTCATCGCCATGCTGCTCGCAGTAGCGCGCCACCACCACGGCCGTCATCGCCATGGCCGACGGAATGGCGCCGATGCGGATGCGATGACGGCCGCTGCCGATGGCGCGCTGGATATCGGCAAAAGTGTTGCTCGCCGTATTCAATAAATGCGTGGCGTAATCGAGCGCCAGCTTGCCTTCGCGCGTCAGTTCCAGCTGGTGGGTTGTGCGGTTAAACAACTTTTTTCCCAGCTGATTTTCCAGCAGCTTGATCGACGCGCTGAGGGCCGGCTGGGTCACGCACAATTCCTGTGCAGCCTTGCTGAAGCTGTTTACCCGGGCTAGGGTGGAAAACGCTTGCAAATGTCGTAAGGAAATTTTCTTGCTCAGTTCATGCATGGCTTTGCTTATTAGAAAAAGTAATGGATTTATAAAAATAAACAAATTTTCTTATCCCGCAATTTACCATATTCTGGACTGGTCCTTACTTGCCTTGAAAGCAACAATATTCAGGAGAAGAGCCTGGAATGCGGTGCCGGGACGTACGGCGGCGCGCCATGCAAGGGATGCATCAATAAAATAATTCCAAAAAAACTCAGGGTTTATTCTTTTTAGGGTGGCGGCGATGAACAAATGGATGACGGGAACGATGGTAGTGGGTGGCTTGCTGGCGGCGCAGGGCGCGGCGCAGGCGCAAAGCAGCGTGCAAGTGTATGGACTGCTGTCGGCCGGTATCGGCTATGTCTCGGATGAGGGTAACGGCAGCCGCACGCATGCGCTGAGCGGCACGAACCAGAATCCCCGCATCGGTTTCCGCGGCCAGGAAGACCTGGGCGACGGCACCAAGGCCGTCTTCGTGCTGGAAAACGGTTTTAACGTGATGACGGGCACGGCGTCGCAAAGCGGCCGCCTGTTCGGCCGCCAGTCGTATGTGGGCTTGTCCAGCAACGACAAGGGCACCCTGACCCTGGGCCGCCAGTACGAAGCCGTCAAGGACCTGCTGGGCCCGGTGGTGATCGCCAGTAACGGCGTGCACATCGGCGACAACGACAATGGCTACAACAACCTGCGCGTGCAAAATGCCGTCAAGTATGTCAGCCCGAACATCAGCAACCTGTCGTTCACGGGCTTGTATGGCTTCAGCGAAAATCCGGCGGATTCCAACCGCAACCGCGTCTACAGCATGGGCGCCGGCTACAAGGTCGATGCCTTCAGCTGGGCCGTCGCCTACACCAAGATGGATCACCCGAACAGCCCGGACGCGCCGAATGGCGCCATCGGCAATGACTATGGCAGTTCCCTGTTGATCTTCAACAAGAGCGCCGTCAAGGGCGCCGGCGTGGACAGCCAGGCCATCGCCGGCACGGGAGGCTTTTATAATGTGGGCAGGACCAAGTTTGGGGCGCTGTACACCAACGTGCGCTACCACTACCTGGATCAAAGCAATCTGACCTTGCAAAACGTGGATCTGAACGTGAACCACAAGCTGACGGAAGCGCTGAACCTGGGCGCATCGTATTTCTATACCACCGGTAAATATGATGTGATCAACAAGACGCCGAAATGGCATCAGGTCAACTTCCAGGCCGATTACTTCCTGTCCAAGCGCACCGATGTCGCCATCACCTGGAGCTACCAGAAAGCGGCCGGCGATGCGACGTTCGCCCGCGTGTTCGGTTTCGGTGCCTCTGCGGGCAAGACGCAAAGTGTCCTGATCGTCGGCATGCGACATTATTTCTGAGTCTGATTCATCTTTACAGGCGCTGTCCCGCAGCGCCGCCCCCTGAAAGGAAGCATCTTGAAAAAGCACCTCATGTTGGCGTTGAGCCTAGGCTTGCTGGCCAACGCCGCCCACGCGGAAAAACGCGAGCTGGTCATTTCGGCCTATCCGATTGCCCAGCCCTTGTTCATGAAGTATGTGTACGAGCCGTTCAAGGCCAAATGCGGTTGCGATATCAAGGTGGAAACGGGGAATAACGCGGACCGCATCGCCAAGCTGGTGGTGCACGCCAAGAACCCGGTGATCGACCTGGTGCTGCTGTCCGATTCCGGCATGCTGGAAGCGGCGCAAAAGGGCGTGATCCAGCCCATGGATTACTCCAAGCTGAGCAATTACAAAGCCCTGTACGACGTGGCGAAAAACCCTATCGGCGGCAACTACGCCGTCGGCTACACCCTGTACTCGGTGGGCCTGGTGTACCGCAGCGACAAGGTTGCCCCGCTGACGTCCTGGAAGGACCTGTGGCGCCCCGAACTGAAGGGCCGCGTGGCCTTCCCCGACGTGAGCACCACGCAGGGCCCCTTGATGCTGCGCATGGCCGACGCGGCCTGGGGCGGCAAGACGGATGACTACGCCACGGGCTTTGCGAAGATCGTCGGCATGAAGGGCAACGTCGTCACGTTCTCGAAGAACAGCGCGCAGCTGGCGGCATTGTTCGCGCAGGATGAAATCTGGGCCGCGCCCGTGGCGCGCTTTACCTGGTCGCAAATGCTCAAGACGGGCCTGCCCCTGAAATGGAGCATCCCGGCCGAAGGTCAGGCGGCCGGCATGAACGTGATGGGCATCGTCGCCGGTTCGAAGAATGCGGACCTGGCCTACCAGCTGATGGATTTCTGGCTGTCCAAGGAAGTGCAGACGCAGCTGGCGACCAATCTGGTCGATTCGCCCGTCAACAAGGATGTGCGCCTGTCGGTGGCCGCCGCGCAATTCAATACCTATGGCGCCGACCAGATCAGTTCGCTGAAATTCGTCAAGCCGGAAACCATCATCAAACAGCGCAGCAACTGGATGACGCAGTGGAACAAGGCCATGAGCAAATAGTGGTGACGAGGAGAAAACACCATGTTTGCTGATCCAAAAAAGCGCCTGGGACTGCTGCTGGTCCTGCCGGCGCTGATCTTTATCGTCGTCTGCTTCCTGCTGCCCGTGCTGGCCTTGCTGGTCGACGCCTTCCGCGTCGGCGACGGCATGCAGTGGGGTGTTGACCGCTTCATCGCATTCTTTTCGCAGGAATTCAACCGCACCATCTTCTGGCGCACCCTGCGCATCGCCGCGCTGGTGACCCTGGCGTCCATCATCCTCGGCTACCCGGCCGCGCAAGCCGTGGCGCGTGTGTCGCCGAAGTGGCGCGGGCTGGTGGTCGGCATGATGATCCTGCCGCTGATGGTCTCGCCGATCGCGCGTACCTATGCGTGGATTGTGCTGCTGGGCCGTAACGGCGCCCTCAACGCGGCGCTCGTCAACATGGGTTTCACGGACGAGCCGCTGCGTTTGCTGTTCAGCGAATTTGCCGTGTTTGTCGGCTTGCTGCAATTGCTGCTGCCCTTGATGCTGATGTCGCTGGCGGGCGCGCTGGAAAACCTGCCGCGCGACGTGGAACCGGCCGCGGCGACTTTGGGCGCGAATCCATGGCAAGTATTCTGCAAGGTCACCCTGCCGTTGACGCAGGAAGGCCTGGTGGTCGGCGGCACCCTGGTATTTACGGGCTGCGTGACGGCCTATGTGACGCCGGCCCTCCTGGGCGGCACCAAGGTGCTGATGCTGGAAACGCTGCTGTACCAGAAGGTCAGCGTGGAGAGCGATTTCGGCGCGGCCAACGTCATCGCCGTCATCCTCGTCTGCATGACCCTGCTGGTGAATGCCGGCCTTAAACGTATTTCCTCGAGCCGGAGTTCCGTATGAAAGAAAGCCTGTTTTCACGTGCCGTTTTATGGCTGGTGTTCCTGTTCCTCCTGGGGCCATTTGCCATCGTCGTGCTGGCCGGCTTTTCCGGCGGCGAAACCTTGGCGTTCCCGCCCGAGTCTTACTCGCTGCGCTGGATCCTCGAAGTGTGGTCTGCGCCCGAGTTCCGCCGCGCCTTCCAGACCAGCCTGGAAATCGGCCTGATCGCCACCGTCATCGCCCTGTTGCTGGGCATACCCGTCGCGTATGCGTTTTCGCGCATGCCGCCGCCCGGCATCGGCGCCATCCGGCAAATCCTGACGTCGCCGCTGATCATTCCCGCCATCCTGGTGGGTTTGGGCTTGCTGCACCACCTGGTGCTGACCATCAATGCGCCCGTCTACGTGGGCCTGCTGATCGGCCATATCGCGCTGTTGATTCCGTATTCGGTGCGCGTCGTGTACGCCAGTCTGGTCAATCTGCGCGTGGATATCGAGGATGCCGCCATTACCCTGGGCGCGTCGCGCCTGCGGGCGTTTTTCATGATCGTGCTGCCGAATATCCGCAACGCCGTGATCGCCGCCTTCTTCCTCGCCTTCGTCACCTCGTTCAACCAGGTGCCCGTGTCGCTGTTCCTCACGGGCCCCGGCATCAGCACCTTGCCCATCGAGATGCTGGGCCATATGGAAAACAGTTTCGATCCGTCGATCGCTGCCCTGTCGACCTTGCTGGTCTTGTTCACCATGGCCTTCGTGATGGTGACCGAGAAGGTGCTGGGCATTTCTAAATACATGTAAGAGGCAACACACGATGAGTTATCTGGAACTGCACAAGCTGAACCTCGGCTACGCCAAGAACACGACGTCCGTGAAAGACCTGGACTTGCACGTCGAGCAGGGCGAACTGATTTCCCTGCTGGGCCCCAGCGGCTGCGGCAAGACCACCACCATGCGCGCGATTGCCGGCCTGATGCCGCTGCAGTCGGGCCGCATCGTGCTCGACGGCCGCGAAATCGGCAAGCTGGCGCCGAACAAGCGCAATATCGGCATGGTCTTCCAGTCGTACGCGCTGTTCCCGCACTTGAATGTGTACGACAACATCGCCTTCGGCCTGCGCCTGCGCAAGGTGGCGCCGGCCCTGCTGAAAACGAAAGTGGAAGCCGTGATCGCCGCCGTGGGCCTGACGGGGTTCGAGACGCGCCTGCCGGCGCAGATGTCCGGCGGCCAGCAGCAGCGCGTGGCGCTGGCGCGCGCCATCGTCGTCGAACCGGCCCTGCTGTTGCTCGATGAACCGCTGTCGAATCTGGACGCCAAGCTGCGCGTGCAGATGCGCGCCGAGCTGCGCCGCATCCAGCGCGAACTGGGCATCACCATGCTGTACGTGACGCATGACCAGGAAGAAGCGCTGGCCCTGTCCGACCGCATCGTCGTCATGAACGGCGGGCGCATCGAGCAGCTGGCCGCGCCGGAAGCCGTCTTCAATACGCCGTCGACGCGCTTCGTCGCCAACTTCATGGGCTTCGAGAACCTGTTCGACTACCGCGACGGCGCGCTACACCACGCCGGCGCCAGCCTGCCGTACACGTCTCCGGTCGCTGCCGGCACCACGGTGCTGGGCTGGCGTCCGGACAAGGTGCGCGTCTGTGCCGCCGACGACGCGGCCGGTTACTACCCTGGCACCGTGCTGGCGCGCGGCTTCCTGGGCGACACCGTCGAATACCTGCTGCAAACACCGCTGGGCCAGGTCAAGGGCATTTGCGCGGCCGGCGGCGCCACCTGGCGCGAAGGCACGGCCGTCTCCTTCGTGCTGCCGTCCGACAGCGCCCTGTGGCTGGCTGCCTGATTTTTTAACCTGAGACCATCATGACCCAAGCCTTGAAAAAGATATGGCTCGACACCGACCCCGGTTTCGACGACTGGCTGACGATGTTGCTGCTGGGCAGCAATCCCGATATCGAGTGGCTGGGTGTGAGCGTGGTGGCGGGCAATGCGCCCGTCGACATCACCTACGACAATGCCTTGCGCATCAAGGCGCATGACGGCTTGACGGTGCCGATCTACCGCGGCTGCGAAGAACCGCTGGCCGGCGTCATCGAAACGGCGCAGCGCATCCTCGGCGACAGCGGCATGCCGACCACGGGCGACATCCTGCCGCCCGGCGCCGCCAGCGACGCGGCGGGCCATGCCGTCGATGCGCTGATCGCCGCCGTGCGCAAGCATCCCGGCCAGATCACCATCATGGCGATCGCGCCGATGACGAACCTGGCCACGGCCTTGACGCGCGCGCCCGATATCGCCGAGAAAATCGTCGAGATCATCCTCATGGGCGGCTCGACCGACCAGGGCAACCATACGGCGGCGGCCGAATTCAATATCTACGCGGACCCGGAAGCGGCCGCCCAGGTGTTCAAGGCCGGCATCCCGCTGCGCATGTTCGGCCTGAACCTGTGCCGCCAGCTCTTGGTGACGAATGCGGAAGTGGAACGCCTGCGCGCCATCGGCACGCCGCGTGCCCTGCGTCTGGCCGGCTACCTGGAAGCGTATGTGCGTATCCGGAGCAGCGACGGTTCCGTGCCCATGCCCATGTACGACCCCGTGGTGGCCCTGTACCTGGAAGCGCCGCAGTTGTTCCAGTTCCAGCCGGCTCACGTGGCCATCGAATTGACGGGCGAACTGACGCGCGGCATGACGGTGTGCGAATTCCGTGTGCCGCGCCGCGCCGCCATCAACACGCAGGTGGCGATGCTGGCCGATGGCCCCGCCGCCATCGAGCGCCTGATGCGCCGCCTGGCCGCCATTCTCGTCTGACCCACTTCACTACGAAACGAGCTTCATGTCTAATTCCCCCCTGAGCATCGAACAGTTTTTACGCGCCATGCCGAAAGTGGAGCTGCATTGTCACCTGTTCGGCACGGTGCGCCAGGCCACTTTCCGCGCGCTGGCCGCCAAGACGGGCAATGTCGTCACCCCCGAGGAAATCGACGCGTTTTACACGCGCGGCGACAAGCCCGTGGGCGTGCTGCGCGTGCTGCGCGCGCTCGACGCGCACCTGATCGTCTCGCCGACCGATTTGTATTGCCTCGCCTACGAATACCTGGAAGACGTGCATGGCCATGGTGTGCGCTATGCGGAGTTCTTCTGGAATCCGACCGGCACCGTACGCGTCTCGGGCATCCGCTACGAGTCGGCGCAAGACGCCATCGTGGCCGCCATCCGCGACGCGCAGCGCGACTTCGGCGTGATTGGCCGCTTGATCCCCAGCATCGACCGCGAAGCGGCTCCCGCCGAAGCCGTGCAGATGGTGGAATGGATGAAGGCTTACCGCGCGCCGGAAGTCATCGGCATCGGCATCGACTACCGCGAAAACGACCGTCCGCCCGAACTGTTCATCGAAGCCTACCGCGCCGCGCGCGCCGCCGGTTTCAAATGCACGGCCCACGCGGGCGAATTCGGCATGCCGTGGATGAACGTGGCGACAGCGATAGACGAATTGCAGGTGGACCGGGTCGACCATGGCTACACGATCGTCGACAACCCGGAGCTGGCGCAGCGCTGCGTGGAGCGGGGCCTGGTGTTCACCGTCGTGCCCACCAATTCGTATTACCTGCGCACCCTGGCGCCCGAGCGCTGGGCGCTCGACCACCCGATCCGCGCCATGGCCAAGCTGGGCCTCAAACTGCATCCGAACACGGACGATCCGACGCTGCACCACGTGACGCCGACGGGCGCCTGGATGATGATGCGCGAATTCGGCTTCGGCCTCGACGACATGCGCGGCTTCATGTTGAATGGCCTGGACGCGGCCTGGATAGACGAGTCCACGCGGCGCGACTGGCGCGCGGAATTTACGCGCGCATTCGACGCGTTGCGGGCAAGAGTCGTCGAGTAAATCAGGCCGATGCCGGTGGTGGGGCCAGCAGCGACGGAAACGCCCGCTGCGGGCAGCTTTGGCGCTCGCACACCTTGCAGCCCGTGCCGATCGGCGTGGCGCTGGAAGGGTCGTGCAGGTCTAGCCCTTTCGAATAGATCAGCCGGTGCGCCTGCGAGATGTCGCAGCCCAGCGCCACGGCAAACGTCTTGCCCGGCGCGCGGAAGCCGGGCGAGGCCGTGCTGACCTGGCGCGCGATCCATAAATAGGTGCAGCCGTCGGGCATGCTGGCCACTTGCGTGAGCACCTGGCCCGGATGGCTGAAGGCGTCGTACACGATCCACAGGGGGCAGGTGCCGCCCACCCGTGAAAAGTGAAAATCCGTGGCCGACTGGCGCTTCGAGACATTGCCCGCGCGGTCGACGCGCACGAAAAAGAAGGGTAGCCCCGCCGCATCGGGGCGCTGCATGGTGCTCAAACGGTGGCACACGGCCTCGAAGCCCACGCCGAACTGGTGCGCCAGGCGCTCGATATCGTAGGCGCGCGTCTCCGCCGCCTGTAAAAAACGCTGGTAGGGCATCAAGAGGGCGCCGGCAAAGTAATTGGAGAAGGCCAGGCGCGCGCCCGTTTGCGCGGCCGCGCCGGACAATCCCGCCGCCAGCACGAGGGCATCGATCAGGTCGCTGTGCTCGAGCAGGCTGATTTGCGCCGCCATCTGGAAGGCGCGCTGGCCGCCCGTCAGGGTGTCGGGCAGAAACAGGATGTGTTGTTGCGCATCAAAGCGGTGCTTGCGCACCATGCCCGCGTCGCCATCGGACAAGCGCACCTGGATGCCGTGGCGCTCCAGCAGCCGGCTTTGCAGCGCGTCGAGCGTGCGCAGGGAGGGATCGAGTTCGCCCGCCACCCGTTCGGCCGCCCGGTCCAGCTCATCGATATAGTTTTGCCGCCGGTTCAGGTATTCGCGCACTTCCTCGTCCGTGGAGGGCGCCGCCGAGCTGGCGCCGCGGCTGCCGTCGTCGAGCCGCGCGGCCAAGGTATCGGCCCGTTCCGCCATCACGCGGTAGCGCCGCTGCAAGAGCAAGATCGAACGCGCCAGTTCCGGCATGTTTTCCACCAGCATTTTCAATTCCGCCATCGAGGTGGGCGGCGCGTCGGGCAATTCGCCGAACACGTCGCGCACGTCGGCCACCAGGCTGGCGCTGTCGTGTTCGGAAAAGATCTGCGGGTCGACCCCCAGTACCGTGCCGATGCGCAGCAGGATCGGCACCGTCAGCGGGCGCTGGTTGCGCTCCATCTGGTTCAGATAGCTGGGCGAGATGCCCAGGGCCTTGGCCAGTGCCACCTGCGTCATGCGCCGTTCCTCGCGCAGCCGCTGCAGGCGCACGCCCATGAAAACCTTTGCCATCGCGTTTCCTCTTCCCCGGTTTGTGGAGGCTGCAAATTTACAATCTTTGCAGATTAACAGATTCGTCTTTGCATTATCTCGCATTTTCACGCCTTGTTTGCGGGCTGGATTGTGCGAATAATGCAAACAGACCTATACCCCAACGAGGAGACACCGAGTGACCACGCAAACTGCAATTCCGACCGTTCCACTGTTGATCAACGGCGAGTGGGTCGAATCCCGCACCACCGTCTGGCGCGACGTCGTCAACCCCGCCACGCAGGAAGTCCTGGCCAAGGTACCGTTCGCCACGCCCGATGAAGTCAACGCGGCCATCGCCTCGGCCCAGCGCGCCTTCAAAACGTGGCGCAAGACGCCGATCGGCGCCCGTGCCCGCATTTTCCTCAAATTGCAGCAGCTGATCCGCGAAAACATGGCCGACCTGGCCGCCACCTTGACGATGGAACAGGGCAAGACCCTGCTCGATGCGGAAGGCGACGTGTTCCGCGGCCTGGAAGTGGTCGAGCATGCGGCCAATATCGGCACCCTGCAAATGGGCGAATATGCGCAAAACGTGGCCGGCGGCGTCGACACCTACAGCGTGATGCAGCCGCTGGGCGTGTGCGCCGGCATCACCCCGTTCAACTTCCCCGCCATGATCCCTCTGTGGATGTTCCCGATGGCGATTGCTTGCGGCAATACGTTCGTGCTGAAACCATCGGAGCAAGACCCGCTGGTGACGGAAAAACTCGTGCGCCTGGCCTTGCAGGCGGGCATCCCCGCTGGCGTGCTGAACGTCATCCACGGCGGCGAGGACGTCGTCAACGCCCTGTGCGACCATCCGGACATCAAGGCGATTTCCTTCGTCGGCTCCAGCAAGGTGGGCACGCATGTGTACCAGCGCGCCAGCCTGAACGGCAAGCGCGCGCAATGCATGATGGGCGCCAAGAACCACGCCGTCGTCTTGCCTGACGCAAATAAAGAACAGACCCTGAACCAGCTGCTGGGCGCCGGCTTCGGCGCGGCAGGCCAGCGCTGCATGGCCGCTTCCGTTGCCGTGCTGGTGGGCGAAGCGCGCGAATGGCTGCCGGAACTGTCCGCCAAGGCGCAAACCCTGACGGTGGGCGCGGGCAAGGACAACCCGGACCTGGGTCCCGTCATTTCCTGTGCGGCGAAAGAACGCGTGTTCAGCCTGATTGCCAAGGGCGTGGAGCAGGGCGCCGTGCTGACGCTCGATGGCCGCGACGTGAAGGTCGATGGCTATCCGAACGGCAACTTCGTCGGCCCGACGATCCTGTCCGGCGTGAAACCCGGCATGGTCGTGTATGACCAGGAAATCTTTGGTCCCGTCTTGATCGTCGTCGAAGTCGACACGCTCGATGAGGCGATTGCCCTGGTGAACGCGAATCCGAACGGCAACGGCACGGCCCTGTTCACGCAAAGCGGCGCGGCCGCGCGTTATTTCCAGGAAGAAATCGACGTGGGCCAGGTCGGCATCAACGTACCGATTCCCGTGCCCGTGCCCCTGTTCAGCTTTACGGGCTCGCGCGGCTCCAAGCTGGGCGACCTGGGCCCGTTCGGCAAGCAGGTCGTGCTGTTCTACACGCAGACGCAGACGATCACCCAGCGCTGGTTCACGGATGCGGCCTCGGTGGGCAAGGTCAACACCACCATCAGCCTCAAGTAAGGAGCCGCCATGGACTTTGAATTGAGCGACGAGCAGCGCGAGTTCCAGCAGGCGGCGCGCGCGTTTGCCGAAGGCGAACTGGCGCCGCACGCTGCCCACTGGGATGCGGAATCGATCTTCCCGGTGGAAACCATCGCCAAGGCGGGCGAGATGGGCTTTTGCGGCCTGTACACGCCGCAGCGCTGGGGCGGCCTGGGCTTGAGCCGTCAGGATGCGGCCATCGTCTTCGAGGAACTGGCAGGCGGCTGCACTTCGACCACGGCCTATATCACGATCCACAACATGGCGACCTGGATGCTGTCGCGCTGGGGGCAGGAAGCGCTGTGCGACGAGTGGGTGCCGGCCCTGGCCGCCGGCCAGAAGCTGGCCAGCTATTGCCTGACGGAACCGCAGTCGGGTTCCGACGCGGCATCCCTGCGCACCAAGGCTGTCAGGGAGGGCGACTTTTATGTGCTGGACGGCACGAAAGCGTTTATCTCGGGCGCGGGCCAGACGGACATGCTGATCGTCATGGCGCGCACGGGCGGCGAGGGCGCGGCCGGCATTTCCGCCTTTGCCGTGCCGGCGAATTTGCCCGGCATCGTGTATGGCAAGAAAGAAGAAAAGATGGGCTGGAACAGCCAGCCCACGCGCATCATCAGTTTCGATCAGGTGAAAGTGCCTGTCGGTAACTTGCTGGGCGCGGAAGGCGAAGGCTTTGCCATCGCCATGAAGGGCATCGATGGCGGGCGCATCAATATCGCCGTGTGCTCGGTGGGCACGGCGCAGGCGGCCCTCACGCGCGCGCAAACGTACATGAAGGAGCGCACGCAGTTCGGCCGCGAGCTGGCCCAGTTCCAGGCGCTGCAATTCAAGCTGGCCGACATGCTGACGGAGCTGGTGGCGGCGCGCCAGATGGTGCGCCTGGCGGCCTGGAAACTGGACCAGGAAAGCCCGGACGCCACGGCATATTGCGCCATGGCAAAGCGTTTCGCCACGGATGTGGGTTTTAATGTGGCCAACGATGCGCTGCAATTGCATGGCGGCTACGGCTATATCCGCGAATACCCGCTCGAGCGCCACGTGCGCGACACGCGGGTACACCAGATCCTGGAAGGGACGAATGAAATCATGCGCCTGATCGTCGCGCGAGCGATTCTGAAAGACGGCGCCACGGAGACCTTACGATGACTAAAGTGTATACCAATCTGCTGCTGGAACGCCGTGGCCACACGGCCCTGGTGACCCTCGATAACCCGCCGGCCCATACGTGGACGCTGGCCAGTCTGCACGCCCTGAAAGAGCTGGTGGCCGACCTGAATGCGGACGCCGATGTGTACGCGCTGGTGATCACGGGCGGCGGCGCGAAGTTCTTCTCGGCCGGCGCCGATCTGAAGTTGTTTGCTGACGGCAACAAGGACACGGCATTCGCCATGGCCGCCGCCTTTGGCGAGGCCTTCGAGGCGCTGTCGGCGTTTCGCGGCGTCAGCATCGCCGCCATCAATGGCTATGCCATGGGCGGCGGTCTCGAATGCGCGCTCGCCTGCGATATCCGCATCGCCGAGGAACATGCGCAGATGGCCTTGCCGGAAGCCTCGGTCGGCCTGCTGCCGTGCGCGGGCGGCACGCAGCACTTGCCTTGGCTGGTGGGCGAAGGCTGGGCCAAGCGCATGATTTTATGTGGCGAGAGAGTCGATGCGGACAAGGCCCTGGCCATCGGCCTCGTCGAGGAAGTCGTGCCAACCGGCAAGGCTGCCGCCACGGCGCTGGCCCTGGCCGCCAAGGTGGCGCGCCAGAGCCCCAGCAGCGTGACGGCGTGCAAGACCCTGATCCAGGGCGCGCGCAGCCATCCGCTGGTCGATTCCCTGCCCGACGAACGCACCCTGTTCCTCGGCTTGTTCGATACGCAAGACCAGAAAGAGGGCGTGCAGGCATTCCTGGAAAAACGTCCGGCGGAGTGGAAGAATGGCTGAAAGTCCCCTGATTGAAACTGTGAAAATCGAGGAACGCGATTGTCCCGGCGGCATGAAGCTGGGCGTCATCACCCTCGATGCGCCAAAATCCTTGCACGCGCTGACCCTGGACATGATCCGCGCCATCGACGGCGCCCTCGTGCGCTGGGCCGCTGACAGCGCCATCGCTTGCGTGGTGCTGCAATCGTCGACCGACAAGGCTTTTTGCGCGGGCGGCGACGTGCGCAGCCTGCGTTCGGCCGTGGCCGAGCAACCGGGAGTCGTGCCGAACCCACAGGCGCTGGCCTTCTTTGCCGAGGAATACCGGCTCGACCACCGCATCCATACGTATGCGAAACCGCTGCTGGTGTGGGGCGGCGGCATCGTCATGGGCGGCGGCCTGGGCCTGATGGCGGGCGCCAGCCACCGCGTGGTGACGGAAAGCACGCGCATCGCCATGCCGGAAATCACGATCGGCCTGTTCCCCGACGTGGGCGGCAGCTGGTTCCTGGGCCGCATGCCGGGGCGCAGCGGCCTGTTCCTCGGCTTGACGGGCGCGCCAATGAACGCGGCCGACGCCCTGTTCGCGGGCCTGGGCGATTATTTCCTGCGCCAGGAAGAGCGCGCCATGGTGCTCGACGCGCTGGCGCTGGCGCAATGGCAAGCAGCTCCGCAAGCGAATCACCAGCAGCTGAGCCGCTTGCTGCGCGGTTTCTCTGCTCCGGCATCCATGCTGCCCGTCTCCGAAGTGCGCGCCAACTTCGACGCCATCGCCGCGCTGACGCAAGCGCCCACCCTGCCCGAAGTGGTGGCCGCCATTGCCGCGTATGCCGGCGATTCGGTCTGGCTGCAAAAGGCGGCCCACTCGCTGGACAAGGGCGCGCCGACTTCGGCCGCGCTGGTGTGGGCCATGCGTGTACGCACGCGCCACATGAGTCTGGCGCAAGTGTTCCAGCTGGAACTGATCGTTGCCGTGCAATGCTGCGCCCATGCAGACTTCAGCGAAGGCGTGCGCGCCTTGCTGATCGACAAGGACAACGCGCCGCAGTGGCAGCCGGCCAGCCTGGCCGACGTCAGCGCGGCGTATCTCGATGAATACTTTGCAGCGCCGTGGGATAGCCATCCTTTGCGCGACCTGCATTAAAAGAACAACAGGAGATTTTTACTATGCAACATATCGCTTTCATCGGCCTGGGCAACATGGGCGCGCCGATGGCCCGCAACCTGGTCGCCGCCGGCTTCCACGTGTCCGTGTTCGACCTGGCGCCAGCGGCGGTGGCGTCGCTGGTCGAGGCGGGCGCCACGGCGGCCGCGTCCGCCAGCGCGGCCGTGCAGACGGCCGACGCCGTCATCACCATGCTGCCGGCCAACAAGCACGTGCAGGAACTGTACCTGGCGGCCGGCGGTGTGCTCGACTCGGCCAAGCCCGGCGCCCTGTTCATCGATTGCAGCACCATCGCCGCCGACGTGGCGCGCCAGGTGGCGCAGGCGGCCAGCGAGCGCGGCTTTTCCATGATCGATGCGCCCGTCTCGGGCGGCACGGCGGGCGCGGCGGCCGGCACCCTGACCTTCATCGTCGGCGGCAGCGAAGCGGCCTTGCAGCAGGCCCGGCCCTTGCTGGAAAAGATGGGCAAGAACATCTTCCATGCGGGCGAGGCGGGCGCGGGCCAGGTGGCGAAGATTTGCAACAACATGCTGCTGGGCATACTGATGGCGGGGACGGCCGAGGCGCTGAACCTGGGCGTGGCGCATGGACTCGATCCGAAAGTGTTGTCCGACATCATGGCCAAGAGTTCGGGCCGCAACTGGACCCTGGAAGTGTATAACCCGTGGCCCGGCGTCATGGATGGCACGCCCGCGTCGCGCAATTACACGGGCGGATTCGGCACGGCGCTGATGCTGAAGGACCTGGGCCTGGCGCAGCAGTCGGCCCTGTCGGCAAACGCGCCCACGCCCTTGGGCGGGCTGGTGCGGCAGATGTACCAGATGCATGCGCAAGCCGGTTATGCGCAGCAGGATTTCTCCAGCATCGTGCAGATGCTGCAGCCGGGTTTGAATCAAGCCGCTTGAGGAATTTTGGACAAAAAAAAGCCCGCTGGTGAAAGCGGGCTAAATCCAATTCTTGGAAGAGTTGGAGGAGACAGATGCATTATGCTGCATCGCCACATATAACTCCAATTTATCTTTGGAATATCAATTATAGATTTCCATGATATCTCTTCCTGGCAGCCGCGTCGCGGCTGCCAGCGTCACCGCATCAGGCCGGATTGCAGGCGATTTGCACGGTCGTCACGTTCGCTTCGCCCATGGTGCCGACGCCGGTGTTCGGCGCCACGCTGCATTTCAAGCCGGTCGGCTGGGTAAAGATGCTGATGCCATACGTGTCGCCATCGGGTACCCGCGACGCCAGGGTGAAGGTCGTGCTGTCCTTGGCCACCGAGGTTTGCGCATTGCCGTTGATCAGGACCAGGCCATCGGCCGTCAGGCCAGTCACCGTGCCGCCTACCGTGTAGGTATTCTGCGTGCACATGACCGCTGCCTGGATGCTCAGGTAGTGACCGGCCGAACCGGTTCCGCCACTGACGGTGCAATTCATGTGGGCTGGCTGGGTCTGCACGGTGATGTTGTAGTCGGTGCCATAGTCGATGCGCTTGGCAAAGGTAAACGAGGTCTGTCCCGCTGTAATCGGGAGATTCACGCCGCCGTTGGCCAGGACCAGGCCGTTGGTGTTCAAGTTGGTGATGGTGCCGCTGACATCATACGAGGCCTTGCCGCCGCAAGCAGCCAGTCCCAGGGTCAACAGCAGCGCGGCGAGAGGGCGCAGGCAGGATAACTTCATGTATTTCTCCAATCCAATATAGTGGTGACGAATCGCGTGGCTTACAGCGCCGTGCAGTTCAGTGTGGCGCCGGTGGTGGCGGCTGAACCCATGGTGCCGACGACATCGCGGCCGTTGGCGCTGGCAGAGCCCACGAACTTGCACGTTTGACCCGTTGGATATGTCGCTATGGAAATATTGTAGGCGATGCCGTCATTGACATTCGGGAACGTATAGCTGGTGCTGCCTTTCAGCGGGCTGGTGGTGGTATTGCCGATGGCCAGGGTCAAACCGTCGGCAGTCAGGCCCGTGATGGTGCCGCTCAGCGGGTAGGAGTTGGTCACGCAGCTCACGAAGGCCGTGGTCACGGTATAGCTCGATGCCTTGCCGGCGCCATTGGTGATGGTGCAGACGGCGCCCTTTGGCTGTTGCGCGATGGTGATATCGTAGCGGTCATCGGTGCTGACCAGCTTGGTGAAAACAAAGGAGGTCTGGCCTGAGGCGACAGGCAGGCTTTCGCCATTATTCAGCAGAATCAGGCCATCTTTTGCCAGATTGGAGACTTGGCCGCTCAGATACAGGTTGCCGCCGCTGCCGCCGCAGGCCGCCAATGTGACGGCGCAAGCCGCCGCCAGCATCGAGCGCAGGTACAAATTTTTCATACATTCTCCAAAACGAATTAGGTTAGGTAGCGCAACGCGGACGCTGGCGCCGCATTGGAATGGCGCCTATTTTAGTCTATCTGGCAAGCCGGATGATCTTGCCTTGTATCACCCTGTAACAATTTTTCGCCGGGAAGCGCTGGCCCGGCCCCATTTCATGGGGGCGCAGCCATGCTGGCTGTGGCGATCAATGCGACAATAGATGCAGGCTGCGCACTGTGGCGCGGCATCCACCGTGAGTCCCATGTCCCTTGCTCCTGTAAAACCTGCCGTGCCGCCCAAGGCCATCCTGTTCGACCTCGACGATACCTTGTGGCCCATCGCGCCCGTGATTGCCGCTGCCGAAACCCTGCTGCACGACTGGCTGGCCACGCATGCGCCCAGGGTGGCGCAGCAGTTTTCCATCGAGTTGCTGCGCCAGCACCGTCTGGCCATGCTGAACGAACAACCGCATTTCCATGGCAATCTGATCGAGTTGCGCCGCGCGGGCCTGCTGGCCGCCTTCGAGGCCGCCGGCGAGGATGCCGCCCTGGTCGACGGCGCCATCGCGCAGTTCCTGGCCGCGCGCCATCGCGTCCAGCCGTATGACGACGTCTTGCCTGGCCTGGCCTGGATGGGCCAGCGCATGCTGCTCGGCTCGATCTCGAATGGCAATGCGGACCTTGAAATTATCGGCCTGGCGCAGCATTTTAAAGTGTCGATTGCCGCCAGCGATTTCGGCGTGGCCAAGCCCGACGCCAGCATCTTTCTGGCCGCTTGCGCCGCGCTGGGCGTGGCGCCCCATGAAGCCGTGTATGTGGGCGACGATCTGTATTTCGATGTGACGGGAGCGCAAGGGGCGGGCATGCGTGCCGTGTGGATGAACCGCAAGGGCAGCGACGCCCACCTGGCCGCCGGCGTGCGGCCCGACGCCATCTGCGCCAACTTTGATGAATTGCTGCTGTGGCTGCAGGGGCAACTGGAAGATTGATCGCCGCCGGCCGGGCGAACGTGCATAATAGGCGCTGTTGATGCACGTTCGGCCGCTTTCGCTGCCGCTTGCTTAACAATATGCTTGTTTAAAGAATATTTGCTTACCTAAGACACCATGCAACTCGATACACGTGCCCAAACACTGCTGAAAGCCCTGGTCGAGCGATATATCGCCGACGGCCTGCCGGTCGGTTCGCGCGCCTTGTCGAAAATTTCCGGCCTCGACCTGTCGCCGGCCACGATCCGCAACATCATGGCCGACCTGGAAGAACTCGGTTATGTCTCCAGTCCGCATACCTCGGCCGGACGCATCCCCACGCCGCGCGGCTACCGCATCTTTGTCGACACCTTGCTGACCGTCCGGCACCTGGACGAGCACATGGTGGAATCGCGCATGCGCCTGCAGACGCCGCAGCCGCAAAAAACCATCGCCAACGCGGCGCAGATGCTGTCGTCGCTGTCGCAGTTCGCCGGCGTCGTGCTCAGCCCGCGCCGCGAATCCGTGTTCCAGCAAATCGAATTCCTGCGCCTGTCCGAAAAACGCATCCTGCTTGTCATCGTCGCCCCGGGCGGCGACGTGCAGAACCGTTTATTGCTGACGGAAGCCGACTATACGCCGGCGCAACTGGTGCAATCGGCCAACTATATCAACCAGAATTATGGCGGCCTGTCCTTCGACGCCGTGCGCGTGCGCCTGCAGGGCGAATTGCGCCAGTTGCGCGACGATATGGGCAGTTTGATGCAGGCGGCCGTGGAAGCGGGCAGCGAAGCGATGGCCGACCATAGCGACGACATGGTCATTTCCGGCGAGCGCAACTTGCTCAGCGTGAGCGATCTGTCATCGAATATGCATTCGCTGCGCCAGATGTTCGACATGTTCGAGCAAAAGACGGGCTTGATGCAGTTGCTCGACGTGTCGAGCAAGGCGACGGGCGTGCAGATTTTTATCGGCGGCGAATCGAACCTGGTGCCGATGGATGAAATGAGCGTGGTGACGGCGCCGTATGAAGTCAACGGCAAGATCGTGGGAACGTTGGGAGTGATCGGACCGACGCGCATGGCGTACGAGCGCGTGATTCCGATCGTCGATATTACGGCTAAATTACTGTCGAGCGCGCTCAGCCATCATTGATGCGGTTCAATGCTGCGCCGGCCGGCCCCTTGCGGGAGCGGCCAGCGTGGGTCAGGCTGTTTTGTGCGGGCAAGCTGTCTTGGTGCAGTTGCCGTAGATGGCCAAGGCGTGTTCGGCGATCTTGAAGCCGCGCTCTTCCGCCACTTTTTGCTGGCGGATTTCGATGTCTTCGTCGAAGAATTCTTCGACCCGGCCGCAATCGAGGCACACCAGGTGGTCGTGGTGGGAGCCTTCGTTGAGTTCGAAAATCGCCTTGCCGGTTTCAAAATGGTTGCGGTTGAGCAAGCCTGCCTGTTCGAATTGCGTGAGGACGCGGTAGACAGTTGCCAAGCCGACATCCATATTGTCGGCCAGCAGAATCTTGTAGACGTCTTCCGCGGTCAGGTGGCGTACCGGGCTACTCTGGAAGATATCGAGTATCTTCAGCCGTGGCAGGGTGGCTTTCAGGCCGCTTGCCTTGAGATCACTAGGATTGTTACTCATGTTTGTTGCTCGTATGTGGGTCAGGTGCTTTATCATATAGCGTTTTGTCGGGGAGTGCCAAAATATGCATTTTTTTGGCGGGCCGGTCACTCCTGGCGTTTTGTTCATCCAATTGAGGTCATTTATGCGCGTAACCCCGGCTGTATTGCCATCTCTCTGGCACCGTATTTCATTTCGAGCACCAGTCGTGGCAGGCATGGTTTGTGTCGCGCTGGCCATGTCCGGCTGCGCCAGCCGTGGCATCCTTGGCGAAAAGCCGGCAGCTGCTCAAAAAGAAGGCAAGGAACTGGTCCCCGAACAGGGCGCACAAACGACCACCATTACGCCGCTGCAAAAATTCATGTGGTTTTTCTCGCCCTACCGTCCTGACATTCAACAAGGCAACTTTGTCTCCGAAGAGATGCTGGCCCAGTTGAAAGTGGGCATGACCCGCGACCAGGTGCGTTTCGTCCTCGGTACCTCGCTGCTGACCGATATCTTCCATGCCGACCGCTGGGATTATCCATTCCGCCTGGCCCGGGGCAGTGGCGAAACCACCAGCAGCCGCGTGGTCGTGTTCTTTGACAAAGAGGGCAAGGTGTCCCGTTTCGAAGGCGGCAACTTGCCGACGGAGAAAGAATACATCGACCGCATCGCCGGTCCGTCGCCATTCGCCAAGGTTGCCAAGGCGGACGTGCCTGCCGCCGTCGTGCCGTCGCCCGTGGCACCAAGCGCCGTGCCGGTACCGGCCGATGCCGCCCCTGCCATTCCTGTGAGCAAGCCTGAAGTTGCACCTGCACCTGCACCTGCCGCCGAGCCAGCGCCTGCCGCCGAACCCACCAAATAAGTTGTTGTAAGAGAATAAAATGACTGAACTGAAAATCGCCATCGCTGGCGCCAGCGGCCGCATGGGCCATATCCTGATCGAAGCGGTCAGCAACGCGCCCGACGCCGTTCTCGCGGGCGCCCTCGACCGCGCCGGTTCGCCGTCCGTCGGCCAGGACGCCGCCGCCTTCCTGGGCAAGCCTGCCGGCGTGCTGATCGCGTCCGACCTGGCCACCGGCCTGGCCGGCGCCGATTACCTGATCGACTTCACGCGCCCCGAAGGCACTTTGCAGCACCTGGCGTACTGCGCCGAGCATGGCATCAAGATGATCATCGGCACCACCGGTTTCGATGACGCGGGCAAGGCCGCCATTGCCGCCGCCGCCGAAAAGACGGCCATCATGTTCGCGCCGAACATGAGCGTGGGCGTGAATGTCACCATGAAGCTGCTGGAACTGGCCGCGAAAAGCCTGTCCGAAGGCTACGACATCGAAATCATCGAAGCGCATCACCGCTTCAAGGTCGATGCGCCGTCGGGCACGGCCCTGCAAATGGGTGAAGTGGTGGCCGGCGCCCTGGGCCGCGACCTGAAGGAATGCGCCGTGTACGGCCGCGAAGGCGTGACGGGCGAACGCGACCCGTCGACCATCGGCTTTGCCACCATCCGCGGCGGCGATATCGTGGGCGACCATACGGTGCTGTTTGCCGGCATCGGCGAGCGCATCGAGATCAGCCACAAGTCGAGCAGCCGCGTCACCTACGCCCACGGCGCCCTGCGCGCCGCGCGTTTCCTGGCCGACAAGCCGACGGGCCTGTTCGACATGCAGGACGTGCTGTCGCTGAAGAACTGAGGAAGACCATGGCCACAGCCATCCTGAATGGAAAAGACATCACCGACGCAGCAAGCTTCCACGCGCAATGCGTGCAAGCCTTCGGTTTCCCCGAGTTCTATGGCAACAGCATGGATGCCTGGGTCGATTGCCTCAGCTACCTGCGCGACGATGAAAACATGACGCAGTTCCGTTTGAAGCCGAACGAAGTGCTGGACATCGTGGTGCAGGACGCTGACGCGATGAAGGCGCAAGTGCCTGATTTACTGGAAGAAATCACGTTTTGCATCGCCGGCATCAATGAGCGCTATGACGATTACGGTGAAAAGCCGGCGTTGAAGCTGGTACTCAAGTGAATAGAATCGTAGGTCGGATTAGGCCCTGCGGGCCGTAATCCGACAACATTGTTGGCTGTGCAAGTCGGATTACGCGCAAGCGCTAATCCGACCTACGTCCAGACGACCAACATTTACACCACCTTGCGCTCACGCAAGCCGTCAATCTCCTCACCGTCCAACCCCAGCCACTGCTGCAGCACCTCGTCCGTATGCTGCCCCAGCAATGGCGGCGGCAAGCGGTATTGCACCGGCGAGCCTGACAGGCGCACGGGATTGGCTACCAGCGCCACCGTGCCCGCCGTCGGGTGCGGCATCTCCACTTTCAAGCCACGCGCCACCACTTGCGGGTCGGCAAAGACCTGGTCGATGCGGTTGACGGGGCCGCATGGCACGGCTTGCGCCTCGAACGCGCTGATCCACTCGGCCGTCGTGCGCATGACCGTGGTCTGGCGCATCAGGGGGATCAACACCGCCCGGTGCGCCACGCGCTGCGGGTTGGTGGCGAAGCGTTCATCCTGCGCCCATTCCGGGTGGCCGGCGACGGCGCAAAAACGCGAAAACTGTCCGTCGTTGCCGATCGCCAGAATCATGTCGCCATCGGCCGTGGGAAAGTCCTGATAAGGAACAATGTTCGGATGCGCATTGCCCATGCGCTGCGGCACTTTGCCCCCGCACAAGTAGTTCGCTGCCTGGTTGCCCAGCGCCGCCACTTGCACGTCGAGCAGGGCCAGGTCGATATGCTGGCCCAGGCCCGAGCGTTCCCGTTCGGCCAGCGCCGCCTGCACGGCGATGGTGGCGTACAGGCCCGTCATGATGTCCGTCTGCGCCACGCCCACTTTTTGCGGCCCGGCGCCCGGCTGGCCATCGGGCACGCCCGTGATGCTCATCAAGCCGCCCATGCCCTGAATTAGAAAGTCATAGCCGGCGCGCGCCGCATACGGCCCATCCTGGCCGAAGCCCGTGATGGAGCAGTAGACGAGGCGCGGGTTGAGCGCCAGCAAGCTGGCCGCATCGAGGCCGTATTGCTTCAAACCATCGAGCTTGAAATTTTCCAGCAGCACGTCTGCCTCTTGCGCCAGCTGGCGCACCAGGGTTTGCCCTTCAGGGGCGGCCATGTCGATGCACAAGGAGCGCTTGTTGCGGTTGGCACACTGGAAGTAGGCGGCCTCGGCCGTATCGTGGCCGTCCTCGTCCTTCAGATACGGCGGACCCCAGGAGCGCGTGTCGTCGCCGCGGCCCGGCTGCTCGACCTTGACGACGTCGGCACCGAGGTCGGCCAGCATTTGTCCGGCCCACGGGCCGGCCAGCACGCGCGACAGGTCCAGCACGCGCAAGCCGCTCAACGGCGCGGGCCGCAGGGTGGAAGCCAAGGCGTCCATCAGTTGCTGAAGGCGGCGATGCCGGTGATGGCGCGGCCGATGATCAGCGCGTGCACATCGTGCGTGCCTTCATAGGTGTTGACCACTTCCAGGTTGACCAGGTGGCGGATGACGCCGAATTCGTCGGAAATGCCGTTGCCGCCCATCATGTCGCGCGCCATGCGGGCGATATCCAGCGCCTTGCCGCAGCTGTTGCGTTTCATGATCGAGGTGATTTCCACAGCCGGCGAACCCTCATCCTTCATGCGGCCCAGGCGCAAACAGCCTTGCAAGCCCATGGTGATTTCCGTCAGCATGTCGGCCAGTTTCTTTTGCACCAGCTGGTTTGCAGCCAGCGGGCGGCCGAATTGCTGGCGGTCCATCGTGTACTGGCGTGCCTTCAGGTAGCAGTCTTCTGCCGCGCCCAGCGCGCCCCAGGCGATGCCGTAGCGCGCGCTGTTCAGGCAAGTAAATGGACCCTTCAGGCCGCGCACGTCGGGGAAGGCATTTTCTTCCGGGCAAAACACTTCATCCATGACGATTTCGCCGGTGATGCTGGTGCGCAAGCCCACCTTGCCGTGGATCTCGGGCGCCGACAGGCCTTTCCAGCCTTTTTCCAGCACGAAACCGCGGATCGCGCCCTCATCGTCCTTGGCCCAGACGACGAACACGTCGGCGATCGGGCTGTTGGTGATCCACATCTTGGCGCCGGAGATACTGTAGCCGCCCGGGACCTTGCGCGCGCGCGTGACCATGCTGCCAGGATCGGAGCCGTGGTTCGGTTCCGTCAGGCCGAAGCAGCCGATGAATTCGCCTGTCGCCAGTTTCGGCAGGTACTTCTGTTTGGTTTCCTCGTTGCCGAAGGCATTGATCGGCACCATCACCAGCGACGATTGCACGCTCATCATCGAGCGGTAGCCCGAATCGACGCGCTCGACTTCGCGCGCGGCCAGGCCGTAGCAGACGTAGTTCAGGCCGGCGCCGCCGTATTCTTCGGGTATCGTCGTGCCCAGCAAGCCCAGCTCTCCCATTTCTCGGAAGATGGCCGCATCCGTGCGGCCATGGCGGAACGATTCGAGCACGCGCGGCACCAGGCTGCCCTGGCAATAGTCGCGGGCCGCTTCCAGCACGGCGCGTTCGTCGCCCGTCAGTTGTTCTTCCAGCAGCAGGGGGGAATTCCAGTCGAATACGGTTTTGCTCATCACAGGCCTCGCAGGTGAGCGCCGGTGATCGGCGCAAGATTGAATATGGCTCATGGTAGGTTCTTGCCTAGCCTTGCGCAAACGATTTTTTCGCACCCAGACATGCGTGTGACGCATATCTTGCGGCATACTAGGGGCATTTCACCGGCCGGATACCTCCATGTCACGCAAAATTCCCATGCTGCAAGCGTTAAATTGTTTCGAGGCGGCGGCGCGCCACCAGAGCTACACGCACGCGGCGCGCGAACTGTCGCTGACGCAAAGCGCCGTGTCGCGCCAGATATCTTCGCTGGAAAGCTTTCTCGGCGTGCAACTGTTCCAGCGCACGCGCCATGGCGTGCTGCTGACCAGCGCCGGCGCCGCGTATGCGCGGCAGATCGCGGCCCGCCTCGACGGCCTCGAGCGCGACACGCTCGACACCATGGCGCGCCAGGGCGGTGGCGGCGCCCTGCAGCTGGCCTCGGTACCCACGTTTGCCACGCGCTGGCTGATGCCGCGGCTGTCGTCGCTGGCGGGCTTGCACCCGGACATCGTCGTGCATATCGATGCCTACACGAAACCGTTCATGTTTGCCGATACGGAATACGATGGCGCCCTGTACGCGGGCACGCCCGAGCAGCTGGCGCGCTGGCCCGGCACGCGCGCCACCTTGCTCATGCATGAAGAAATCGTGCCCGTCGCCAGCCCGCGCCTGCTGGCGGCGCGCAGCGCCTGGCAGCCGCAGGATTTGCTGGAACTGACCTTGTTGCAACAAAGTACGCGCCCGGGCGCCTGGCGCCAGTGGTTTGACGCCATGCAGGTCGACGGGGAACTGGCGCGCTACGGCGCCCGCTATGAACTGTTTTCCATGCTGGCCATGGCGGCCGTGCAGGGGCAGGGCGTGGTCTTGCTGCCCCGTATGCTGGTGGAGGCGGAACTGGCGCGCGGCGAGCTATGTATTGTGTGCGAGCGCCCACTGCGCGGCCAACGGGCGTATTACCTGATCACGCCCGAGGCGGCGCATGAAAAGCTGGCCTTGCAGCAGTTCCGGCTATGGCTACAAGGCGAGGCGGCCTAGACGACCTTGGCCGTATCGAAGTGAGGATTGTCGATCAGGCCGATCTGGTTGCCGAACGGGTCGAGCAATTCCACCGTGCGGATGCCGTCGCCCACGTCCGTGATCGGGTGGTGCAAGCTGGCGCCCAGCGCAACGATGCGCTCGACTTCCTGCTCGATGCCCTCCACGCCCCAGTACGTCACGCTGCCCTGCGTGCCAGGCTGGCCGTCCGGCAGCAGGCCCAGCTCGAAGCCGCCGATGGCGAAGCCGACATAGAACGGCTGGTCGAAATACGGTGCCGTGCCGAACACCTGGCTGTACCAGGCCTTGCCCTTGTCCAGGTCGGGGACGGGATAGGTGACGGTGCGTAAACCCTTGATCATGTTCTGCTCCTGGTGAATGAAGAATAACGCCATCATGCCACCGGCGCGCGCGTGGCGATTGGAAAAATGGAAGGTGCTCACGCGCGCCGGCCCGTCAGCCACGCCTCGGGCGAACTGCGGGCGAATTCCTGGAAGTCGTGGATCAGGTGCGACTGGTCGAAATAACCATATTGCAAGGCCACCTGCGCCCAGTCCTGCTGTCCTGCCAGGCTTGTCAGCCCATGGCTGGCGGCCCGGAAACGGCAGATGCGGGCAAACAGTTTCGGGCTGATGCCCACGTGCTGGCGAAATTGCAGCGCCAGGTGCTGGCGCGACACGCCCAGCTGCTGCGCCAGGCCATCCACGCGCACCTGACCGCATGCGCGTTCGATGGCCGCGATGGCATGGTCGGCCGCGCCGGCCTGGCGCCGTGGCGGCGCGGCGCGCAGGCGCAGCAGCAGGTAATCCTGCAGGATGGCGATGCGTTGCGTATCGGACAAGGGTTCGCTCCACAGCGCGTCGCCGAGGCGCGCCGCCAGCTCGCGGCCCCACAGCTGCCGCAGATCGGCACGTCCATCATTGAGTTCGCACAGGGGCAGCTGGAAGAAACGGGCCGCCGCGCCCGGCTTGAAGCGCGCCGCCACCGTCTGCACGAGGCCCCGGCTGACGACGGCAATCGGCGCCGTCATCATGCCGACGGCAAAGCTGGCGTCCTGCTGGTCCTGGCACAGGATGTCGATGCAATTGTCGGGCAAGACCTGGTGCGTCAGGGGCGTGGCGCCCGTCTGCACGCGGCAGGTCCAGACGCAGTCCAGCCAGGGCCGCAGGGCGGGGAGGGGCGGATATTCCTGGTAGACGATCATGGCCGGCTTTGATGCAAAGAACAAGATTGCCCATATATTACACAGCATAATTGTGCACTTGCCAAAATTTGCCGGCCCGGGCCGCCAGCGCGCCGCGCTATCGGGCGGCGACAACCAGTATAATGCTCGGTTCATATCCACTATTGGCCGCACATCATGCAAGATAAATATAGTCCCGCCGACGTCGAACAAGCCGCCCAATCGCACTGGAAGGCGATCGACGCCTATAAAGCCGTCGAACACGACCCGCGTTTCCCAAAAGGCAAGTATTTTGCCTGCTCGATGCTGCCTTACCCTTCGGGCAAGCTGCACATGGGTCACGTGCGCAACTATACGATCAATGACGTGATGTACCGCTACCTGCGCATGAACGGCTACAACGTGCTCATGCCGATGGGCTGGGATGCGTTCGGCATGCCGGCGGAAAACGCGGCCATGGCCAACAACGTGCCGCCCGCGCAATGGACGTATTCGAACATCGCCCACATGAAGCAGCAGATGGAATCGATGGGCCTGGCCATCGACTGGTCGCGCGAAATGACCGCCTGCAAGCCCGAATACTACAAATGGAACCAGTGGATGTTCCTCAAGATGCTGGAAAAAGGCATCATTTACAAGAAGACCGGTACCGTGAACTGGGACCCGATCGACCAGACCGTGCTGGCCAACGAACAAGTGGTCGACGGCAAGGGCTGGCGTTCCGGCGCGCTGATCGAAAAGCGCGAAATCCCCATGTACTACGCGCGCATCACCGATTATGCGGAAGAGCTGCTGGCCTATGTCGATGACAAGCTGCCGGGCTGGCCCGAGCGCGTGCGCATCATGCAGACCAACTGGATCGGCAAGTCGACGGGCGTGCGCTTCGCCTTCCCGCATGAGATCAAGGACGCGAACGGCGCCCTGATCGGCGACGGCAAGCTGTACGTCTTCACCACCCGTCCGGACACCGTCATGGGCGTGACCTTCTGCGCCGTGGCCGCCGAGCACCCGCTGGCCATCCACGCCGCGCAAACGAATCCTGCACTGGCCGCCTTCAACGCCGAATGCAAGCTCGGTTCCGTGATCGAGGCGGACATGGCAACGATGGAAAAGAAGGGCATGCCGACCGGCCTGTTCGTCACCCATCCGCTGACGGGCGCGCAGGTGGAAGTCTGGGTCGGCAACTACGTGCTGATCACCTACGGCGACGGTGCCGTGATGGGCGTGCCGGCGCACGACGAACGCGATTTCGGCTTTGCCAAGAAATACAATCTGCCGATCAAGCAAGTGATCGAAGTCAAGGGCCAGGAATTTTCGACGGACGCCTGGCAGGAATCGTATGGCAGCAAGGACGGCGTCTGCATCGCCTCCGGTAAATACGACGGCCTGCATTTCGCATCCGCCGTCGATGCGGTGGCCGCCGACCTGGCGGAGCTGGGTCTGGGCGAAAAGAAAACCACGTTCCGCCTGCGCGACTGGGGCATTTCGCGCCAGCGCTACTGGGGCACGCCGATCCCGATGATCCATTGCGCCGATTGCGGCGTGGTGCCGGTGCCGGAAAAAGATCTGCCGGTGGTGCTGCCGGAAGACTGCGTGCCGGACGGCACGGGCAACCCGCTGAACAAATATGAAGCCTTCCTCCAGTGCGACTGCCCGCAGTGCGGCAAGCCGGCGCGCCGCGAGACGGACACCATGGATACCTTCGTCGATTCGTCGTGGTACTACATGCGCTATACCTCGCCAGGCTCGAACGACGCCATGGTCGACGCGCGCAACGATTACTGGATGCCGATGGACCAGTACATCGGCGGCATCGAACACGCCGTCATGCACTTGCTGTACGCGCGTTTCTGGACCAAGATCATGCGCGACTTCGGCCTGGTCAAGTTCGACGAGCCGTTCGTCAACCTGCTGACGCAGGGCATGGTGCTCAACGAAACGTACTTCCGCAAGGACGCCGCGGGCAAGACCACCTGGTTCAACCCGGACGACGTGCGCCTGTCGCTCGACGACAAGGGCCGTCCGCAGTCCGCCGTCCTGGTGGCCGACGGCCAGCCGGTGGAAATCGGCGGCACGGAAAAAATGTCGAAGTCGAAGAACAACGGCATCGACCCGCAAGCGCAGATCGAGCAGTATGGCGCCGACACGGCCCGCCTGTTCACCATGTTCGCTTCGCCGCCGGAACAGACGCTGGAATGGTCGGGCAGCGGCGTCGAAGGCGCGAACCGCTTCCTGCGCCGCGTGTGGAACTTCGGCTACGCCCAGTCGGCAACGATCCAGGCCGCACTGGCTGGCGGCGCCGCACCTGTCACGGGCGACGCGCAGAAAAACCTGCGGCGCGAATTGCACAAGCTGCTGCAGCAAGCCGATTACGACTTGAAGCGCATCCAGTACAACACCGTGGTGTCGGCCTGCATGAAGATGCTCAACACGCTGGAATCGGCCAAGCTGGACGATAGCGCTCAGTCGAAGGCCCTGATCGCCGAAGGCTTCTCCATCTTCCTGCGCCTGCTCAATCCCGTCGCGCCGCACATCACCCACGTGCTGTGGGAAGAGCTGGGCTATGCCGGCGTGCATGGCGACCTGCTGAACGTGGCATGGCCGCAAGTCGACCCGCAAGCGCTGGAGCAGTCCGAGATCGAGATGATGATCCAGGTGAACGGCAAGCTGCGCGGCTCGATCACGGTGGCCAAGGATGCGGACAAGGCCAGCATCGAAGCGGCCGCGCTGGCGTGCGAAAGTGTGCAGAAGTACGTCGAGACCACGCCGAAGAAGATCATCGTCGTGCCAGGCAAGTTAATCAGCATCGTGGTGTAATCATGACGACTTCCTCTCAAGTATCGCTGTTTGGCCGCCGCGCCGTGCTGGCGTTGGGCCTGACCGTCCTGCTGTCGGCCTGCGGCTTTCATTTGCGCGGTTCGAACGGCAGTTTCATGCTGCCGTTCGCGACGATGTACATCGGCTTGCCCGACACGTCGCCGCTGGCGATCGGCCTGAAACGCTATATCCGCGCCATCGGCAGCACGGAGGTGGTCAATACCAAGGATGGCGCCGACGCCGTCCTTGAGGTGCTCACCGATCCGGAGAGGAATCGTACCAAGACTATTTTGTCCCTGAACAGCAGCGGCCGCGTACAAGAGTACCAGCTCGGCTATTCGATCAATTTCCGCGTGCTGGACAAGGCCGGCAACCAGTTGCTGGCACCGACGAGCATCAGCCTGGTGCGTCCGATCACCTTCGATGAATCGCAGGTACTGGCCAAGGAAACCGAGGAAGCGGCGTTGTACCGCGACATGCGCAACGACATGGTGCAGCAGATCATGCGCCGTCTGGCGGCCATCAAGCCGGTGCTGCCGGCCATGTCAGTGGCGCCAGTGGTGCCCGTGACGCCGGTCGCCCCGCAGCAGTAACGGGGACGCCATGCAATTGCGGATAGACGCGCTCGATGGGCATGTGGCCAAGCCGCTGGCGCAGCTGTATGTGATTACCAGCGACGAACACCTGCTGGCACTGGAAGCGGCCGACAAGATCCGCCGCGCGGCGCGCGCGCAGGGATACTCCGAGCGCGACGTGCTGACGGTGGAGCGCAGCTTCAAATGGGGCGAACTGCTGGCGGCGAACCAGGAGCTGTCGCTGTTCGGCGATAAAAAGCTGATCGAGCTGCGCATCCCCACCGGCAAGCCGGGCAAGGATGGCGGCGCGGCGCTGCAAAGCTATGCGAAAAATCTCAGCCCGGACAACCTGACCCTGATCACTTTGCCCAAGCTGGACTGGGCTACGCAAAAGGCGGCCTGGGTCGCCAGTCTGCAACAGGCGGCCGTGTATATCGACATTCCGAATGTGGAACGGGCGCAGTTGCCGGCGTGGATATCGCAGCGGCTGGCCGCGCAGGGGCAAAGCGCGGAACGGGCCAGCATCGACTTCATCGCCGAACGGGTGGAAGGCAATTTGCTGGCGGCGCACCAGGAAATCCAGAAACTGGGCTTGCTGCACGCGGCGGGCAAGCTGACGTATGAGCAAGTGCAGGACGCGGTGCTGAACGTGGCCCGCTACGATGTCTTCAAGCTGTCCGAAGCCATGCTGGCTGGCGACCCGGCGCGCCTGGTGCGCATGCTCGAAGGCTTGAAAGGCGAGGGCGAGGCGCTACCGCTGGTCTTGTGGGCCGTCTCCGAAGAAATCCGCACGCTGTTAAAATTGAAGGCCGGCATGGCGCAAGGGCGTCCATTGGGCGCGCTGCTGAAGGAGTACCGCATCTGGGGACCGCGCGAGCGGCTGATGGAACCGGCCTTGCGGCGCATTTCGCTGCCCGTGCTGGAAGCGGCGCTGCAGCAGGCGGCGCAGGTGGACAAGATGATCAAGGGCTTGCGCGCCAAGGGCTACGCGGGCGACGCCTGGGATGCCATGCTGCAGCTGGGCCTGAAGATCGCCAAGGGTTAACTTTTATGGATACGAGCATGGACATCACAGAATATATGCAGGACGTGGGCACGCGCGCGCGCGCCGCTTCGCGCGCCATGGCGCGTGCCGACAGCGCCACGCGCAACCGCGCCTTGAGCCTGATCGCCGCCGCCATCGTACGCGATGCCGACCTGCTGCGCGCGGCCAACCAGCGTGACCTCGATGCGGCCGCTGCCGCCGGCCTGGCGCCGGCCATGCTCGACCGCCTGACCCTGTCCGATGCCGCCATCGCCACCATGGTCGAAGGCTTGACGCAAATCGTCGCGCTGGCCGACCCGATCGGCGAAATCTCGAACATGAAATTCCGTCCGACGGGCATCCAGGTGGGCCAGATGCGCGTGCCGCTGGGCGTCATCGGCATCATCTATGAAGCGCGTCCGAACGTGACGGTGGACGCGGCCGGCCTGTGCATCAAGAGCGGCAACGCGACGATCTTGCGCGGCGGCTCGGAAGCCATTCACTGCAACCGCGCGCTGGCCAAGCTGGTGGCGGAAGGCTTGCAGGGAGCAGGCCTGCCTGCCGATGCCGTGCAAGTGATCGACACCACCGACCGCGCCGCCGTCGGTGCCCTGATCACCATGCCGCAGTATGTGGACGTCATCGTGCCGCGCGGCGGCAAGGGCCTGATCGCGCGCCTGATGAACGAGGCCACCGTGCCGATGATCAAGCACCTCGACGGCATCTGTCACGTCTATATCGACGCCAAGGCGGATCTGAAAAAAGCCGTCGATATCGGCTTCAACGCGAAGTGTCACCGCTACGGCACCTGCAACACCATGGAAACTCTGCTCGTGTCGCGCGCCATCGCCGCCACCGTGCTGCCGCAACTGGCCGAACTGTACCTGACCAAGCAGGTGGAATTGCGCGCCGATCCCGAGAGCCATGCGATCCTGGCCGCCGCCGCTTACCCGCACCTGGTGCACGCCACCGAGGAAGACTGGCGCACCGAATACCTGGCGGCGATCCTGTCGGTGAAGGTGGTCGACGGCATCGACGAAGCGATGGACCACATCAACCAGTATTCGTCGAAGCACACGGAGTCCATCATCACGGAAGACTACAGCGATGCGCTGCGCTTCCTGCGCGAAGTCGATTCCGCCTCGGTGATGGTGAATGCGTCGACGCGTTTCGCCGACGGCTTCGAATACGGCCTGGGCGCCGAGATCGGCATCTCGAACGACAAGCTGCACGCGCGCGGCCCGGTGGGCCTGGAAGGCCTGACCTCGCTCAAATACGTGGTCTTCGGCCACGGCGAAGTCCGCAAATAGCCTCTTTCGCGGGCTGCCCATCAGGCGGCCCGTGCTCTCATTTTTTCCACCTCCGACACTGGAAACCCCATGCTCTTTCTCTGGACCAAAGCCTTCCACATCATCTTCGTCATTTCCTGGTTCGCCGGCCTGTTTTACTTGCCGCGCATCTTCGTGAACCTGGCGATGGAGACGGAAACGGTAGCGACCGAGCGACTGTTGCTGATGGCGCGCAAGCTGTACCGTTTCATGTCCCTGCTGGCGCTGCCGGCGATGGTACTGGGGCTCGCGTTGATGTGGATGCTGTACGGCGGGGGCGAAGGCCGCATGAAGATGCCGGGCTGGATGCATGCCAAGCTGACGTTCGTGGTGCTGCTGCTCGGCTATCACCACGCCTGCGGTTCCATCCTGCGCAAGTTTGAAAAAGGTCTCAACAAGCGCAGCCACACCTGGTTCCGCTGGTTTAATGAAGTGCCGGTGGTGATGCTGCTGGCCGTCGTCGTGCTGGTCGTGGTCAAGCCTTTCTAAGGGAGTCGAGATGAGTGCAAACCAGAGCAAAGTCGTGCAGTATTTTTTTGCGCCCCACTCGCCATGGACCTACCTGGGGCATGCGCGCCTGATGGCCATCGCCGCGAAGACGGGTGCGCAGATCGACGTGCGTCCCTTTGACCTGGGCAAGGTCTTCAGCGTCTCGGGCGGCCTGCCGCTGGCCAAGCGCGCACCGCAGCGCCAGGCGTACCGTCTGGCCGAACTGGCGCGCTGGTCGGCCTTTTTGCAAGTGCCACTGACCCTGCAGCCGAAGTTCTTCCCCGTGTCGCCGGAAGCGTCGGCCAAGCTGATCATCGCCACGCGCCTGGCGCACGGCGTGGAAGCATCGCTGAACCTGGCGCACGCCATCATGCGCGGCCTGTGGGCCGAAGAGCGCAACATCGGCGACGAAGAAACCCTGGTACAGATTGCGTTTGACGCCGGTTTCGATGGCCGCCAGTTGCTGAAAACGTCGGAAACGGCCAGCGTGCAGGCAGAATACGACGCCAACACGGAAGCGGCCACCGCCGCCAGCGTCTTCGGCTCGCCGTGGTACATCGTCGATGGCGAAGGCTACTGGGGCCAGGACCGCCTCGATTTTGTCGAGCGCGCGCTGGAGAAGTAGTTTTTTAGAGAGCGGTAGGTCGGATTAGCGTGGCAAAGCCGCGCGTAATCCGACAAGCGCAGTGTGCGGCATGTCGGCTTGCGCCCTGGCGGGCTAAGCCGACCTACGTGATATTTCAGATTTTAGTTAATTGTTTTTCAACGGATAAAAGGTACACCATGGCTTCATATTTTTGCCCATGCCCGCGCGGCATGGAAGCGGCGCTGGCCGAGGAACTGGGCGAGATCGCCCAGGATAGTGCGACCATGAAGGTCCACAACCAGGTGCCGGGCGGTGTCCACTGCTCGGGCGATCTGCTCGATTCCTACCGTATCAACCTGCATTCGCGCATCGCTTCGCGCGTGCTGATGCGCATGGCCCATTCCGGCTACAAGACGGAAAACGATATTTACGACCTGACCCTGGCGCAATCGTGGGAAGACTGGTTCGGCGTGCATCACACGATCCGCGTCGACGTCACGGCCGTCAAATCGCCGCTGCGCAGCCTGGAATTCACGACATTGAAAATCAAGGATGCGATCTGCGACCGCTTCCGCGACCAGTTCAACGAGCGTCCATCGGTCAACACCAAGACGCCGGACATGCGCATCGTCGGCTTCCTCGACGCGCACACGTTCACCGTCTACCTCGACACTTCGGGCGAAGCCCTGTTCAAGCGCGGCTGGCGCGAAGAGACGGGCGACGCGCCGCTGCGCGAAAACCTGGCGGCCGGCCTGCTGCGCGTGTCGGGCTGGAAGCCTGGCATGGTGCTGTTCGACCCGATGTGCGGTTCCGGCACCATCCTGGCCGAAGCGGCGCAGATGCTGCAGGGGATTCCGCCGGGCGCGTCGCGCCAGTTCGCGTTTGAAAACTTCCACGACTTCGATCCGGCGCCGTGGAATGCCATGAAAAACGCCATCAAGGTCAATCCCTTGCCAGCCGAACCGACCATTTTCGGCAGCGACATTTCGGGCGACATGGTCGCCATGACGCGCCATAACCTGCGTTGCGCCGGCGTGCGCTTCGACGTGCCCCTGAAACAGATCGAGGCGCAGGAAGTCAAGCCGCCAAGCGACGTGCCGGGCATCATGCTGACCAACCCGCCGTACGGCGAGCGTATCGGCGTGCGCGGCGACAGCACCATCCCCGAAGATGAACTGTCGACGTCGTTCTATTCGGCCATGGGCACGACCCTGAAGCAGCGTTTCGCCGGCTGGACCGTGTTCCTGTTTACCGCCGACCTGGGCCTGCCCAAGCTGCTGCGTCTGAAGGAAGCGCGCAAGACGCCTTTCTTCAACGGCGCACTGGAATGCCGTTTGTTCCGCTTCGATATGGTGGCGGGATACAACCGCCGTGAAGAAGCTAAGCCGAAACCACAGCAGTAAGCGTTCACCGCAAGACCCTCGCAGTCACCCCGCGCACGGACCGAAACCGGTCCGTGCGCCACTTTGGACCCGCCATGTTTCCCACCCCTCCGGCCGATGTGCCGCCCGACCCGGTCACGCCCGTTCCGCCTCCCACACCAAGCCACATGGCGCCGCTGAGCCGCGGTGCGCTGGCGATGATGCTGGCCGGGCTGTCGATGCTGGGGCCCCTGTCGATCGACACCTATCTGCCCGCGTTTGGCGCGATCCAGGGTTCGCTGCAGGCCTCGCCGCTGGAAGTGCAGCAGTCGCTGACGTTCTACATGCTGGCCTTTGCCGGCATGGTGCTGTGGCATGGCGCGATCTCGGACACCTTCGGCCGCCGGAATGTCATTCTCGTGTCCCTGCTGATGTTTGCCATCGGCTCGCTGGGCTGCGCTTCGGCGCACACGGTGCACTATCTGTGGTTCTTCCGCATCATGCAGGGCGTCTCGGCCGGCGCCGGCGTGGTGATCAGCCGCGCCATCATCCGCGACCTGTATGCCGATGCGGCGGCGGCGCGCCTGCTGTCGCTGGTGACGATGATCTTTTCCATCGCGCCGGCCGTGGCGCCGATTCTGGGCGGCTGGATCGTCATCTGGTTCGACTGGCGCTCGATCTTCCTGTTCCTCGCCTTTTATACGGTGGTGCTGCTGGCGTTCTGCTACTGGCGCCTGCCCGAAACCCTGCCGATGGAAAAGCGCCAGCCTTTCAATCCCCGCTTCCTGGCGTCGAGCTATGGCCAGATCCTGCGCTCGCCCCTGTTCCACATCAAGGCCGGCATCGTCGCCCTCAATTTCGCGGGCCTGTTCCTGTTCATCACGGCCGCGCCGGAAATGCTGCCCAAGCAGCTGGGCCTGGGGCCATCGCAATTCGCCTGGCTGTTCATTCCCTGCGTGAGCGGCATCTTCATGGGCGCCGCGGCGGCCAACCGCATCGCCGGCAAGGTCACGTTCGCGCGCCAGATCGGCATCGGCTTTGCCTTCCTGCTGTGCGCCGCCAGCGTCAATGTCGTGTATCACCTGTTCCTGCCGCCATCCTTGCCCTGGTCGGTGCTGCCCCTGTTCTTCTACACCTTCGGCATGTCGCTGGTGGGGCCGGGCGCGACCCTGCTGGCGCTGGACCTGTTCCCGCATATCCGCGGCACGGTGGCCTCGTGCCAGTCGTTTGCCAGCACCTTGCTGGGCGCCGTGGTGGCCGGCGTGATCTCGCCCCTGCTGTCCGGTTCCGTGCTGTGGCTGGCGTCGGGCCAGCTGGCGTTTACGGGACTGGCGCTGACGCTGTGGCTGATATCGCGGCGCTTCCGCCACCGTTTGCTGGGTTCCTTCAGGGCATAAGTTTCCACTGCAGAACGCTGGATTTATTTCAACTTAATTTTCTATATTGCAAGTAATATCCGGCGCTTATGATAAGATGAGCTCTTTTCCCGGCATCCTCTCAGGCGACATTTTTTGGGTTACAGGAGTGGAGGATTCCTCTGAACGTGGCCGCGCTTTGCTGCTGAGCGCTCTTCCTTTTCGAACCGGCAATGCCTGATACGATGCATCAATCTGATCAAGATATTCGCAATCGCCTGCTGATTGCCCGCCTGCCGGCCATGCCGCAGATTCTCATCAAGCTGATCGCCCACCTGCAGGCCGACGATGCCGGCATGCCGGAGCTGGCTGCCCTGATCGCCAAGGATGCGGGCATGACCAGCAAGATCCTCGGCGTGGCCAACAGCTCGGCCTACCATCGCCAGAGCAAGGTCGTCAGCCTGGAGCAATCGCTCGTGTCACTGGGCACGGACATGATCAAGACCCTGGTCATCAGCGAATCCGTCTTCCAGACCTTCAGCAGTTTTCCCCATTCCGGCAGCACGGATTTGCGCGCCTTCTGGAAAAGCTCGCTGTCGGCCGCCGTCATGGCGCGTGCGCTGGCCAAGGCCATGGCGTATCCGCACGTCGAGGAAGCGTATCTGGCGGGCTTGCTGCACAACGTGGGCCGCCTGGCCTTGCTGGCCACGGCGCCGAAGGAATACGCGTTCAACTTCACGGCGCGCGACGATGCCGCCCTGTGCGCGGTGGAGCAGCGCACCTTGCAAATCACGCATGCCGAAGCGGGCGCCTGGCTGATCGAGCGCTGGCATCTCGATTCCTTCCTGGCCGACAGCGTGCTGTATCACCATGAACCGCTGGCGCGCCTGGAAGCGAGCCATCCCCTGATCCGCATCGTGCGCCTGGCGCACCTGCTATGCTGCCATGCCGACGACGCGGAGTCGATCACGCAGGCGGCAAGCCTGTGCGCGCTGGACGCCGAGGTACTGGAAGACCTGGCCGGCAGCGTCGCGCGCCAGGTGGCGCAGGCCGCGCAGCACCTGGGCATCGACCTGGCCGGCGCGGACGATATCGCCACGCCACCCGCCTATGCGCCGCCAGCCGTCGATCCGGTGCAGCAGCGCCTGTCCGACGAAGTACGCAACATGGTGCTGGTGTCGGAAGTGGGCCAGACCTTCGCCCGGCAACAGGGCGAGAGCAGCCTGCTGGAAGCCATCACGCGTTCGGCGCGCATCCTGTTCGATTTCGATACGGCCGTCATCCTGCTGCAAAACCCCACCGGTCATGCGCTGGTGGGCGTGGCGGCGGGCGAACATCAGCAGCGCCTGGCCGGTTTCTCGGTCCCGCTGGCCAAGGGCGGGCCCCTGGCCGCTTCGGCGCTGGAGTGTCAGCTGGCCTTTTTAAAACGCGACATGCCGGCGCTGGGCATCGTCGAGGAACAGCTGTTCCGCATTCTCGGTACCGACAGCCTGGTCTGCGTGCCTTTGGTGGCGGGCCAGCGCAGCCTGGGTGTGCTGATCGGCGGCGTGGCGGCCTGGCAGATTCCCGCCTGCCAGAAGCGCGAGGGTTTCCTGCGCGCCTATGCCAACCAGGCCGCCACGGCGCTGGAAGCGGCCATCAGCGCGCGCGGCCTGGCACGGCGCCAGCTCGATCACGTGGCCGAGGAATACCGTGCCGCGTCGCGCCGTGTCGTGCATGAAGTGAATAACCCGCTGTCCATCATCAAGAACTACCTGAGCGTGCTCGATCACAAGCTGGAGAAGCAGGAGCCGGTCACGGGCGAGATGGCGATCCTGAACGAGGAAATCGACAGAGTCGGCCAGTTGATCGGCGGCCTGGCCGATCTGCAGCCGGTGGCCGCCAGCGGCGTGACCGATTGCGCGCGCGTGGTCGACGACGTGCTGCGCCTGTTCCGCGCCACCGACTTCCTGCCGCCGAAGATCGAGGTGGTCACGCGCATGCAGGACGCGCCATGCGAGGTCGAGGCCGATGCCGACATGCTCAAGCAAATTCTGCTCAACCTGCTGAAGAACGCCGTCGAAGCCTTGCCCGATGGCGGGCGCATCGAAGTGGCGAACCGTGGCCACGTCAACCGCGACCGCCGCCTGTACCTGGAACTGTGCGTCAGCGACAATGGCGCCGGCCTGGCGCCGGACGTGCTGGCCAATCTGTTTTCCCCCGTGCGCAGCAGCAAGGAAGGCGCGCACCACGGCCTGGGCTTGTCCATCGTGCACGACCTGGTCACGCGCCTGCATGGCGTGATCGGCTGCCGCAGCAGCAAGTCCGGCACGTCGTTTGAAATCTTGCTGCCCATTCCCTTGCCGGCGAGCGCCGCAGCCGCGCTGCCCGCGCCCGGCAATACCGCCTTGTCTTCGTAACGTCCATGAACTCCTCCGCCATTCCCTTTGACCTGGAAAACAGTCCGCGCATCCTGCTGGTCGACGACGAGCCCCGTTTGCTCGCCTCTCTCCACGAATTGCTGAAGGACCGCGGCTACCAGCTGTACACGGCCACCTGCGGCAGCGAGGCGCTGGCGCAGCTGTCGAAACTGCGCTTCGACCTGATCCTGCTCGACTTGCGCCTGCCCGATATGAGCGGCCATGAAATCATGGACCACATCAACCGGCGCGGCATCGAGGGCGACGTGATCGTCATGAGCGGCGACGTCGGCATCGAGGCGGCCATCGGCGCCCTGAAACGCGGCGCCTACGATTACCTGCGCAAGCCGTACAGCCGCGAGGAGCTGCTCAAGACGGTGGAGAACGCGCTGCAAAAGCGCAAGCTGGCGCTGGAGAACGAGCGCATCGCGCTGCAGCTGGAAAACTCGGAAAAGATGTACCGCTACCTGGTCGACAGCTCGCCCGACATCATCTATACCCTGAACCACGAAGGCCGCATCACCTTCATCAACGACAGGGTGCACCAGTTGCTGGGCTTTAGCCGCGAAGAGCTGATCGGCAGCCACTATTCGATCCTCGTGCACGATGAAGACCAGGAGCGGGCGCGCTATGCCTTCAATGAGCGCCGCCTCGACGAGCGCGCTTCGCGCAACGTGGAATTGCGCCTGAAATGCCATAGTGGCAGCGGCAGCGACCGGACTTTCAGCAACACGCTGATGACGATTCCGCTCAACTCCATCGGCATGCACGGCCACGATCACGAAGCGAAAAAGCAGGAGTACTTCGGCACCTATGGTGTGGCGCGCGACATCACCGACCGCAAGCGCGCCGAGGAAGTCATCTCTTACCAGGCCTATCACGACATCCTGACGGACCTGCCGAACCGCATGCTGTTCAAGGACCGCCTGGGGCTGGCCGTGATCCAGGCGCGGCGCAAGCTGACGGAACTGGCCGTGATGTTCATCGACCTCGATCGTTTCAAGCTGGTCAACGACACGCTCGGCCACGTGAAGGGCGACGAGCTGCTGCAGCAGGTGGCGCTGCGCCTGAAGGATTGCCTGCGCCGCGGCGATACCCTGGCGCGCCAGGGCGGCGATGAATTCACCATCGTGCTGCCGGAACTGCGCGACCGCCAGGATGCGCGCCTGATCGCCGACAAGTTCCTCGAATGCCTGCACCAGCCCTTCGACCTCGATGGCAACCAGGTGCATATCTCGGCATCGATCGGCATTGCCATCTATCCGGGCGACGGCGAGACCATCGACGAGCTGCTGCGCCACGCCGACATCGCCATGTACCAGGTCAAGGCGCTGGGCAAGAACGGCCACAGTTTCTATCACGAGTCCATGCTCGACGTATCGCACCAGAAGATCGCGCTCGAGCAGAGCCTGCGCAAGGCGCTGGAGCTGAACCAGCTGGAGATGTATTACCAGCCGCAGGTGGACGTGATGACGGGCCGCATCGTCGGCGCCGAAGGCCTGATGCGCTGGAACCATCCGCAGCGGGGCTTGCTGACGGCCGGCGAATTCCTGCCGTTTGCCGAGGAAAACGGCTTGATGCTGCCGATCTCGGACTGGATGCTGGGTGCCCTGTGCCGCGACCTGGTGCAGTGGAGCGCGGCCGGCGGCGAGGCCGTGCGCCTGTCGCTCAATTTGTCGCCGCAATACCTGGACCGGGGCGACTTTTTCGAGAAGATGCGCGGCGCGCTGACGCGCTACGGCATCGCGCCGGAAAAGATCGAAGTAGAAATCACGGAAAACATCTGCATCCGCAACCCGCAGTATGCGATCGAGCAGTTGAACAAGCTGTGCCAGCTGGGCGTGTCGGTGGCCATCGACGATTTCGGCACCGGCTATTCGTCGCTGTCGTATCTGCACCGCTTCCCCATCCACACCATCAAGATCGACCAGTCCTTCGTCAAGGAGATCCACGACGAGCACGGACACTATCCCGTCATCCTGGCCATCATCTCGATTGCGCGCGGCCTGGGCCTGCACCTGATCGCCGAGGGCGTGGAGACGGAAGGGCAGGCGCGCTACCTGCAGGACAAGGGCTGCACCACGATGCAGGGCTATCTGTACCACCGTCCCATATCGCTGGGCAGCTTCATCGGCGTGCTGCAGGAGCAGAACCGCCTGATCGCCGATGCCGCCCCCGCGCTGCCGCAGACGCTGGCCATCGAGGCTTGATCCATGTCGCTTGCCGATCCCCGTTACACGGCTGCGCATTACACGGCTGCTCATTACACGGCTGACTACCTGCGCCTGAAAGGCCTGGCCGAGAAGGGCAATGCGAACGCCCAGCACAGCCTGGGCTTCATGTACTTCAATGGCCAGGGCATCGAACAAAGTTATGCGCTGGCGCTGCACTGGTACGGCCTGGCTGCCGCGCAGGGACTCGAGCATGCGCAATACAACCTGGGCGTGATGTGCCAGAAGGGGCAGGGCGTGCCGCAGGACTTTGCGCAGGCGGCGCACTGGTACCAGCAGGCGGCCGAGCAGGGCTACGCGGCGGCGCAGTACAACCTGGGCTGGCTGTATGCCAAGGGCCAGGGCATCGCGCAAGATAGCGGGCAAGCCATGCTGTGGTTCAGCCGCGCGGCGGAACAGGGCGACGCGGGCGCGCAGAATAATCTGGGCATGATGTATGACAATGGTAAGGGTGTGCCGCAGGATTTCGTGCAAGCCATCGCCTGGTACCGCAAGGCGGCCGAACAGGGCTATGCGCGCGCGCAGTTCAACCTGGGCCTGCGCTACGACAATGGCCAGGGCGTGCGGCAGGACCGCCAGCAGGCGACGGCCTGGATGCGCAAGGCGGCCGAGCAGGGCTATGCGCCGGCCCAGTTCAACCTGGCGCTGCGCTATGAAAATGGCGACGTGCTGCCGCAGGACAGCCGGCAGGCGATCAGCTGGTACCGGCGCGCGGCCGAGCAGGGCCACGCCAGTTCGCAATTCAATCTGGGTCTGATCTACGACAATGGCCAGGGCGTGCCCTGCGATAAACAGACGGCGCTGGAATGGTATGTCAAGGCGGCGGGGTTGGGCCATGCGGCGGCCCAGCACAACCTGGGCCTGCACCATGAGCATGGCGCGCAGGACTATGCCCGGGCGCAGGTGTTCTACCGCCAGGCGGCAGGGCAGGGCTTTCCCGCCGCGCAGTATCAGCTGGGACTCCTGTACGAGCATGGGCAGGGCATGCCTGCCGATGCGCAGGAAGCCATCTTCTGGTACCGCAAGGCGGCCGACCAGGGACATGTGCGGGCGCAGTTCGACCTGGGCCTGCGCTATGAACATGGCCAGGGCGTGCCGCAGGATCTGTCGCTGGCGCTGGAATGGTACCGCCGCGCCGCGGAGCAGGATTACGCGCCCGCGCAATACATGCAGGGCGTGTTGCACGACCGCGACGATGGTCCGGCGCCCGACAGCCAGCAGGCCTGCGCCTGCTATTGCCGCGCCGCCGCGCAGGGCCACAGCCTGGCCCAGTTTGCGCTGGGCCTGCGGCATGATAACGGCCAGGACGTGCCGCAGGACTATGCCGCCGCCTGGGACTGGTATGCGCTGGCCGCGCGCCAGGGCCATGCGCGGGCGCAAATGAATCTGGGCCTGATGGCCGCCAGCGGCCAGGGTAGCCCGCTCGATTTGCAGCAGGCGTATATCTGGCTGTCGATGGCGGCGGCGGCGGGCGTGGCCGGTGCGGAAAAATCGCTGCGCCAGACGGCGGCGCGCATGCGCGAAACGGATCTGGCGCGGGTGCGCGAACAGTTGGCGGCAATAGCAGGCTAAGCTGCGCCGCGCGCGTTAGCGTGCGCGGATACAACAGTAGGTGCTGTATAGTCCTTTCCCTTCGCCATCTGTGGCCCCCTTGTTTTCCCCTGGTGCAAAAAAATGCTGCAGTATTGGCGGTTTTGATGTGCTAAGGTGCCAGAAGAAGGTGGACTGTCTATTCTTTTAAAAAGGAAAACCATGCGCCTGAACCCTTTCCCTGGCCGTCCCGCCGCCATCCTGTGTGCGCTGGCGCTGCTGTCGTCCGGCGCAGGCACCGCCGGTCCCCTCGATGCCCTTAGCAACCAGGATGCCAGCAATGGCTTGAAAGCGGCGCTGGAAGCCGGCTCCGCTGCCGCCGTATCGAAGCTGGGTGTCGAGAATGGTTTCCTGAACAACGATAAGGTCAAGATCAAGCTGCCCGGCATCCTGGAGCAAGCCAAACCCCTGCTGAAAATGACGGGCCGCGGCCAACAGCTGGACGATCTGGTGGTGTCGATGAACCGTGCCGCCGAATCGGCCGTGCCCATGGCCAAGCCCTTGCTGCTCGATGCGGTCAAGTCGATGAGCGTGAGCGATGCGAAAAATATCTTGTCCGGTGGCGACACCTCGGTGACGGACTTTTTCCGCCAGAAAACATCAGCGCCCCTGGCCGTCAAGTTTCTGCCCATCGTGAAATCCGTCACCGACCGCTCCGGCCTGGCCGGCAAATACAACAGCACCATGAGCCAGATCGGCAAGACGGGACTGGTGCCGCAGCAGCAATCGACGGTGGAAGGCTACGTCACGGACCGTGCGCTTGACGGCCTGTACCTGATGATCGGCGAGGAAGAAAAAGCCATCCGCAGCAATCCGCTCGCGTATGGCAGCAAGATTATCGGTAAAGTGTTTGGCAGTTTGAAGTGATCGTTCCAGCGTATCTCAGGAACGCTGGCGGCGTTTGCGCGGCATTGACAGGTGTGGCGCAAGGGAAACAAGTTAAGCATTTGCTACAAGAAAACAATGTTAAAATTCTGCGACATACATTGCTGAGGCATGGTTAAGCAACAATCAACTGCCCGGGAGTGTCCAGTTTTAGTGGCGAACTGATGCGTGGCATTGCTAAATGCCCGCCGGTTGGCCTTTTTTCGTTTTATTCACGTTTCCCCAAGCTCATTGATTTTCTGAATACATTGTCAGGAATTCCAGGTGCAGGATATTTTAGGTAGCCGGATTTGTTAAGCGTACTCAGAAAATCAATTAAATATACCTGGTGTGGCTGCTTGGTGCTTGGCGCGCCGTCGGCGATGGCCGCGACACCGAATCATGGTGGTCAATCCGGCTATATCAATATGCCCAGCGCCGTGGTGGAAACGGACGGCACCTTCAGTGTTGGCTACAGCTACGACAGTCCCTATGGCCAGTTATGGGCCACGGCGAATATCCTGCCTTTCCTGCAAATGACGGGACGTTATGTGTCGATAACGGGTATTCCCGGTTTTACCAACGTGCCCGGCGAATATGGCAGCGGCTATGGCCGCTACAAGGATAAGGTCGTCGACGGTAAATTGCGCCTGTGGACGGAATCGGAGTGGATGCCGTCTGTTGCCGTCGGCATGACGGATCTGTTCGGGACCGAGTTGTTCAAGGGGCAATATGTCGTTGCCACCAAGACTTTTGGTGCCAGCAAGAATATCGAAGCGAGCCTCGGCTATGCGCACAGGCGCCCGGATGGCGTGTTTGCCGGCGCGCGCTGGACGCCGACTGCGCTGCCGCGCTGGTCGGTGGTGGCCGAATACGATACAACGAATTACCTGCGCGACTTCCGCGCCAGCGAAACGAATGCGGGCAAGCGCCGCAAGGGCGCTTCCGTGGGCCTGGAATACCGCTGGGGCTGGCTTGCCCTGCAAGCGGCCCGCAGCCGCGACCAGTTCAGCGTGAACGCCTTTGTCAGTATTCCATTTGGCGAACGCGAGTTCATTCCCAAGGTGTACGAACCGCCGTTCTTCGTCGACGACAAGAATCCGCCACCGCTGCCGAGCAAGGAAGAGTGGCACCGCGATCCCGTGTATGGCGCCGACCTGGTCAATGCCTTGGTAAAACAGGACTACAAGAATATTCGTGTCGAGCAAGAGGGCAATGTCCTCAGCCTGAGCCTGACCAATAGCCGTATTTCCAACATGGGCCGCGCCGTTGGCCGTGCCGCGCGCACGGCGGTCGCCTTCACGCCGAAGGGCGTGACGACCCTGCGCATCACGTATACCAAGCTGGACCAGCCGATCGCCACCTACGAATTCTTTGATTTGCCCAAACTGAATGACTATTTGGCAGGCAAGATCGACCGCAAGGCTTTCCTCGACGTCGTGCTGCTGCGCTATCCGGAGAAAAGCGATGTCATCCGGGACGATCAGCAAGGCTGGCTGCAGGAGTTCCTCGACAAGCCGGCGCCCGTCGTTGCCGCCGCACCTGCGCCTTCACCAGCACCTGCGCCCGCGCCGGTACTTGCCGCGGCTCCCGCGCTTGCCACCGCACCGGCGCCCGCCGTTTCCGCAGCTGCTCCCGCCAAGGCCAACGTCCTCAAGGACGACGGCAAACTGGCCGTCGGTGTCGGCGTCGATGGCGACGTGGTGCAGATCAAATCGCTGGACCGGGAGGCGAACCGTTTCAAGATCGCTCCCAAGGTCGGCTTCTTCTTCAACGATCCGAGCGGCGCCTTCCGCTATTCGATTTCGGCGGTCGCCAACTATGACCGCCGCCTGGGCGACGGCTTGTATCTGAATACCGCCGCCAGCCTGCAGTTGCTGGAAACGGTATCGGGCGTCAAGCAGCCATCGAACAGCAACTTGCCGCATGTGCGTACCGATGTGGCGGAATATTTGCGCGGCGGGCGTTTTTCGCTGAGCCGCGTCTTGCTGAACAAATATGACAATCCGGCAGAGCGCGTGTATACCCGCATGTCGGCCGGTCTGTATGAAGACATGTTCCGCGGTGTGGGCGGCCAAGTGCTGTACCTGCCGAAGGATAGCCGCTGGGCGGCCGACGTGGCCGTTGATGCCTTGCAGCAGCGTGGATTCAAGGGCTTGCTCGATTCGCGCGACTACAAGACGGTGACGGCGATCGGCTCCCTGCATTACCGCTTGCCACACGACATTACCGTGACGGCACGCGCCGGCCGCTTCCTGGCCAAGGACACGGGCGTGCGCATGGAATTCAAGCGCCGTTTCCAGTCCGGTATCGAAGTCGGCGCCTGGTACACGCATACGAACGGCAACGACATCACCAGCCCGGGCACGCCATCGAAGCCATACCAGGACCGCGGCATTTTCCTGTCCGTACCGCTGAACAGCATGTTGCCGATGGATACGCAATCGACGGCCGGCTTCGCCATCTCGCCATGGACGCGCGACGTGGGCCAGATGGTGGCTTCGCCTGGCGACCTGTACGACATGTTCGAGCGCCCGCGCGCCGATATGCACAGCTACGATGGCCTGGGCAATTTTGCCGAGCGCCCGGACGAACAGCACCTGCCTGCCGTCAATCCGCCGGACCGGCCGTTTGTCAGCCCATGGCCCGCCATGCGCGCGCGCCTGGAGCAATCCGTCTCTGCTACACCTAGCGTCCCTGAATGGTTCAAGGCGACGGCGGTGGTCGGAGGTGTCGTGGTGGCCTCCGCGCTGGCCGACAAACCCGTCGACCGTTTCGTCAAGAAACACGAAGATTCCAAGGTCTACCGCAATTGGGACAAGCTTGGCAAAGCCATGCCCTACGCGGCAGTGGGCGCCGCTGCCGCCGCTTTCGCCTTGGGCGATGACCGCCTGCAAAATACGGGACTCATTTCCCTGCAATCGGTTGCCGCGGCAACGGGCGTGGCGGTGGTCGGGAAATATGCGTTTGGCCGCGCCCGCCCAGAGGAAGACCTCGGAGCGTGGAGCCGCGTCGGCAGCGGCACTTCCCGCTCGAATTCCTCATTCCCTTCCGCGCATGCCGCGATCGGCTTTGCCGCCGTGACGCCGTTTGCCAAGGAATACGATGCGCCCTGGCTGTACAGCGTGGCCGCCGTCGGTTCCGCTGGCCGCGTGTTTGGCCGCAAGCATTGGGTCTCCGACACGGTCGCCGGCGGCATCATAGGTTACGCCATGGGCAGCTGGCTGTGGCACGCGCAGCGCGACCAGAGCAAATCGGGTTTGTCGATCAACCCAGGACCGAAGGAAATCAGCGTGACCTGGCAGGGTAAGTATTAAACGCGCGTGGCGCCCCTTTACTCATACAACATCATTCATCCAGACAAAGACCAGCATGAAAAAGCAACTTCGTACTTCTCCGCCTTTCGTGAAACACGTGATTTTCTCGGCTTTCCTGCTGGGCGCAACTTCTGCTTACGCCGCAGGGCAGGACCTGGACATGGCTGACCTGCCGCGCCAGAACCCGTCTCGCGCACAGGCAAGCGAGTTGGGCGCAGGTACCTTGCCTAGTATCCGTAGCGGCCGCAGCGATCCGCGCCAGGAGAAAACGCTGGTTGCCAATAATCTCAGCAAGCAGGCTGCGACCGAGGTCAAGGTCGGCGCTTTCGAAGAGTATGTCGATGGCGTGACGGGCAAGAAGCTGAACATCTTCGGCAAGGATCTGTTCAGCGATGTGCCCTCCACCTTTGCGCCGCTCGATGGTGTTCAGGTGAACCAGGAATATGTGATCGGCACGGGCGACGAGTTACAGGTACGCGGATGGGGCATGGTTGACATTGACGTCAGTGCCACGGTCGACCGCAGCGGCGCGATTTTCATCCCGCGCGTCGGCTCCATCAAGGTCAGTGGCGTGCAGTACAAGGATTTGCAGGGCTACCTGAAGAAGGCCATTGGCAAGATCTACACCAATTTCGACCTGACGGCGAGTATCGCGCAAACGCGTGCCGTGCAAGTGTACGTGGTTGGCCATGCCGTACGTCCTGGCACCTATACCTTGAATTCCATGAGCACCCTGCTCAATGCCCTGTTTACATCGGGTGGCCCGGACGCTACCGGCAGCATGCGCAATATCCAGCTCAAGCGCGGAAAGGATACTGTCAGTACTTTCGACTTGTATGACATGCTGGTCAAGGGCGACAAGAGCCGCGACGTCACCTTGCACGATGGCGACGTGATCTATATTCCTGAAGTGGGCCCGCTGGTAGCCCTGACCGGTAACGTGAAGCAGCCCGCCATTTTCGAGTTGAAAGGCAGTGCGACACTGGCCGACGTATTGAGCTGGGCTGGCGGGTTTGATTCGGCAGCAGAGACCAAGCAAATCGTGGTCGAAAAGAACATCGACAATCAATATAAAACCGTACTGGACCTGGTCGCTGACAAAGGTATCTCCAGCAGCCAGTTGGCGAGCATCTCGGTGAAACCTACGGATATCCTGCGCGTATTCGCACCAGGCGCCGTACCCGTCCAGGCACAAATCCAGAATGAATACGTGCGCGTTGCTGGCGAAGCCAAGCAGAGCGGTATTTTCCTGCTGAAAAAAGGTGAAACCTTGCGTGAGCTGGTCGCCCGTGTCGGTGGCGCCAACGAAAACGGTTACCTGTACGCGACCCAATTGAACCGCGAATCGGTACGCCGCGCGCAGCAAATCAAATTGAACCAGGTAGCTGACCGCTTTGAGCGTGACCTGGAATCGAATGCGACCCAGCGCATGTCTGCCTCTAGTGACAAGGAAAATGCAGCGAAGACCGCAGCCGAAGTGGAGCAGCAGCGCCGCATCGCGCAAAAACTGCGCAGCATCAAGGCTGAAGGCCGTATTGTTCTCGATCTGCCAGGTGTCGATACGCAAGTCAAGAATCTGCCCGACCTGCCGCTGCAGGACGGTGACTCCATCCTGATTCCGCGCCGTCCCGGCACCGTGGATGTGTTGGGCTCTGTCTTTCAGCAAAATGCGTTCGTTTATCGCCCGCAACGCACCGTCAATGACTATGTGCAGCAAGCTGGCGGTATCACCGCAAATGCAGATAAATCCGAAATGTATGTGATTCGTGCCGATGGCACGGCGCAAAGCGGCCAGGGAACGGGCTGGTTCAGTGGTATCGGCGGCACGGCGCTTAACCCGGGTGACACGGTTGTGGTACCAGAGAAAATCGAACGCAGCACGTTTATGCAAAGTCTGAAGGAATGGACGGCAATTTTCTATCAGTTTGGTTTGGGCGCAGCAGGCCTGAAGGTTCTTAAAGATTAATGTTCTTTACCATTGCGCCAGACTTGGCAGGTGAAACTGCGTTCTATACTTGAAAGTGAATGATGTCTGAGAACAGAAAAGATGTAACTGAAAATAAAAAAAGCGGTGATGAAATTCGCTTTGTGGATTTGCTCGTCGCGATTGCCAGACAAAAACGGATAGTGCTGGGTTTTCCTCTGTTTTTCGGAGTGATAGCGTTGGTTACGGTCATTTTGATGAAGCCAGTTTTCATCTCGACAGCAGTTATTATGCCGCCTCAGCAACAAAATTCAGGCATGGCTGCTATGCTTGGTCAGCTGGGGGGACTTGCAGCTGCGGCGAATATTGGCGGAATAAAAAACCCCAATGACCTGTACGTTGGTATGTTGCAAAGCCGGACGGTTGCGGATCGGTTGATTGAGAAATTCAAGCTGCAGGAGCGTTACAAAGAAGAAACCTCTGATAAAACACGGGAAAAATTGAAGCGGCTTAGTACGATTCAAAGTGGAAAAGAGGGATTAATTACGATTATATTTGAAGATACTGATCCACAAGTAGCGGCAGATATCGCCAACGCTTATGTTTCGGAGTTGAGCCGATTGAACCAGAAATTGGCCGTGACGGAAGCTGCTAAACGTCGTGTTTTCTTTGAAGCACAATTAAAGGATGCCAAGGAACAGTTGGCCTTATCTGAAATTGCCATGCGCAGCACACAGGAAAAAACGGGTATGCTTCAGCTGGAAGGGCAGGTCAAGGAACTGATCGCTAGCACAGCGCATCTGCAGGCTCAGATTGCCGCTAAAGAAGTGCAATTGACGGCTATGCGTAGTTTTGCAACACCTAACAATCCAGAGTTGATGCGCCTGCAGCAGGAATTAAATGGCCTGAGTGCGCAGTTGTCGAAAATTCAAAATGGAAAGATGACGGGTGACGGGAATCCTCTTGTACCTACTGGTAAGATTCCAGCGGTCGGTGTCGAGTATGTCCGAGCACTACGTGATGTTAAATATAATGAGGCAATATTTGAATTGTTAGCAAAGCAATTTGAGTTGGCTAAAATTGAGGAAGCTAAAGATTCTTCCCTTATCCAACAGTTGGATAAGGCGATGCCAGCTGAACAGAAGGCAAAGCCCAAGCGCGTATTGACGATATTAATAGCCGTTTTTATTGGTCTTCTGTTCGGTATTATTTTTGCCATCATAAAAGATATATTCACGTCGGCTGGAAATAGTGGTACTTCCGCATGGTATGAGTTTTCTAACGCGTGGAAACAGAAAAGGTCTTGAGTAGTGTGTAGGGTTTGATCTTTTCCCGATGATCTACGTATGCATAAATCAATTTAGTTGTGTATTTGGGGTGGAAATTTGCGATTTTCAATTAAATTGCCTGATCTCTGTCCAGATTAAACCATAGTTTTTTGCTTGGAATAAAAATGAAAGCTGTCATACTTGCTGGTGGACTGGGTACTCGTATTAGTGAAGAGACCTCTACGAAGCCAAAACCCATGGTCGAGATTGGTGGGAAGCCTATTTTGTGGCATATCATGAAAAGTTACTCGGCGCATGGCGTGAATGATTTTGTTATCTGTTGTGGCTACAAGGGTTATGTCATTAAAGAGTATTTTGCGAATTATTTCCTGCACATGTCAGACGTGACATTCGATATGCAGAATAATCAAATGGAAGTTCACACTCGCAATACTGAACCATGGAAGGTGACCTTGGTTGATACAGGTGATGAAACAATGACGGGTGGCCGTTTGAAAAGAGTGCGTCCGTACATTAGCGACGAGGAAATGTTTTGCTTTACTTATGGCGATGGCGTTAGCGATGTCAATATTAGTGAATTGATCGCATTTCACAAGTCGCATGGAAAACTGGCAACGTTGACGGCAACCCAGCCTCCAGGGCGTTTCGGAGCACTGAATCTGGAGGGGCAGAAAATCAACAGTTTTCAGGAGAAACCCCAAGGGGATGGCGCCTGGATTAACGGTGGATATTTCGTGTTGTCTCCTAAGGTCATTAATTATATAGATGATGATTCAACAACCTGGGAAAAGTCTCCGATGGAAAATTTGGCTAAAGATGGACAGCTGGACGCATTTTTTCACCACGGTTTCTGGCAACCGATGGATACATTGCGCGATAAGATTCATCTGGAAGAAATGTGGCAAGCTGGCAATGCTCCTTGGAAAATTTCCAAGTAGAGTAATAATGGATGTTTTGCGGAATAATTTTAAAAGTCAATTTTGCTTGCTAAAAATATAATTATATTGGGTCTGGTGTATGCGATCCGACTTATTTTGCCGCTGATGGTAATACCGATTTTAACCCGCAGAATTATGGCGGAAGATTTCGGTGTGTATATGTACGCTATTTCTTTCGCAGCCTGGTTGTCGATATTTGTGGAATATGGATTTAATATATCGGCGACCAGAGAAATTGCGAGTTCGAATAACCAAACGGAAATATTGCCCGTCATTGCAGGTACGCAGAGTGCGAAGTTTTTGCTGGTTCTCGCTACACTTCCGGTTCTGCTCGCTACGGTTTTTATCGTTCCTGTTTTTGAAGGCAACATGTACTGGGCAATCACTGCTTGGCTGCTTGGCATCCTGACGGCATTGACGCCTATATATTATTTTCAGGGACGCGAGACCTTGAAAATTGTAGGTGTGGCCGAAATTATCTTTGGAGCATTAACGCTGGCTTCGGTATATTTTTTGATACATGGGCCGGAAGATTTCTATCGGCTCGCCATTATCGTTTTGCTAGCGCGTTTTAGTAGTACTGTTGTCTTAAGCTACCGGATGTATAGCGAATGTGAAGTGAGAATTTCTGACATTTTTAATTTGAAGAGTGGTTTTACTCATTTGAAAAATGGATTTCATCTTTTTATTTTTCAAGGTGCAGTCAGTTTATATACTTCCTTCAATGTTGTTTTGCTTGGATTTTACTGCAGTCCAGTTCAAGTTGGAGCCTATGCGTCTGCCGAAAGATTGATGCGAGCCGGAATTGGATTCTTGGGCCAGTTTTCAAATGCGATTTTTCCACGGATAAATTCGTTGAAATTAAAATTTCCCGAAAAAGTAAAAAACTTTCGCTTGCAAGTTTTGGGAGGGTTTTTTCTTATTGGCCTGCTTGGAATGGTTCTCACGCTTGGCTTTGGTCCGATCATCGTTACTTATATGTTTCCGAGCATGGCCGCCCAAGTAACGGATGTGTTGAAAATATTGTCTCTGGTTGTTCCCGCAATCGCTCTCAGCAACGTTTTGGGATTTCAGTATTTATTGGTTGATCGCCATGAGAAGATATTCAATATGATTATTGCCTGCGCGGCGATAATTAATATAGTTATGGCATATTTTTTTGTTAAAAGATATCAGGAAAAAGGAATGGCGGTTTCCTGGGTAATCATCGAATGGATTATAGTTTCTGCAATAGCGCTGATGATCTTCATTCTTCAGCGTAGAAAAAAAACCATTATTACGGATTAAATATGTTTGGAAATATATATAGCGGTAAGAAAGTATTGGTCACGGGACATACTGGTTTTAAGGGTACCTGGCTGACAATGTGGTTGCTTAAAATGGGGGCGCATGTTTCCGGTTTTTCTGACTGCATTCCTACTCAGCCGTCCATCTTTGAAGAAACGGGTTTGGCCGGAAAAATCGAACATCACTTTGGTGACATACGCGATTTAAACGCAGTGAAAACCGTGATCGAAGAATTTAAACCGGATTTTATCTTTCATCTGGCGGCGCAGCCTATTGTCTCGGTCTCGTACAGTGAACCGATTGATACCATCACGACAAATGTAGTCGGTACTGCAAATGTACTTGAAGCGCTGCGCATATTGAATCCTGCCTGTGTGGTGGTGATGATTACCTCAGACAAGTGCTATGAAAACGTCGAATGGGTTTGGGGATATAAGGAAACAGACCATTTGGGAGGGCGGGATATCTATAGTGGCTCGAAAGGTGCTGCTGAGGTCATCATCCACTCCTATTATTATTCCTTCTTCAGGGGCGAAAATTGTAAGGTTCGATTGGCAACAGGGCGTGCCGGCAACGTGATTGGCGGCGGTGACTGGGCCAAGGACCGGATCGTCGTAGATTGTATGCGTAACTGGTCGGAAGGTCGTGCAGTGGAGATCCGTAGCCCAGCTGCAACGCGTCCGTGGCAGCATGTGCTGGAACCTCTCAGCGGCTACCTGACCTTGGGAGCCGCGCTGTACTCCAATCCGGAATTGGCCGGAGAGTCCTTCAACTTCGGGCCTCGTTCTGAACAGAATAGAACCGTTCTTGAACTGCTTGGCGACTTGAGCAAGCACTGGCATTTTATCGAGACGGAGCAGGCGTATAACGTGACTGGCAACATCCCGTTCCATGAAGCTGGATTGCTTAAACTTAATTGTGACAAAGCGCTGTTCCATTTGCGCTGGGAAGCAAATCTGGCATATGTCGATTGTGTTCGCTTAGTCAGTGATTGGTATTATCAATATTACAAAGAATCTGCTGACATGTATACATTGACCATGGCTCAAATTGCTGAGTATGAGGAGCAGGCTGTCGGACGGAGCTTGGTATGGACTCAGTAACACCTGCAGCGACGCCACTGCTTACGCCCCTTCGTCAAATCGCCCATCCCAATGGTGACGTTTATCATGCGATGAAAGCCAGTGATGCCGGCTTTGCCGGCTTTGGCGAAGCGTACTTCACGACCGTACATTACGGGGCCATGAAGGGATGGAAGCAGCATACAAAAATGTACATGAACCTGATCGTGCCGGTCGGGAGTGTGTGTTTTTATTTGCATGATGAAAAAACAGGCAGTACGACGCAGTATGAACTGGGGGCTAACAACTACGCTCGGTTAACGGTACCACCTGGCTTCTGGATGGCTTTTTCCGGTGTTGGCGCCGGCTTGAATCTGGTCTGCAACCTGGCCAGCATCCCCCATGATCCTGCGGAAGCGATAAATGTCCCCATTGAAACCTATCCATTGGAAAGTAAGGGATGAGAATATTACTTTCTGGCTCGGGTGGTTTATTAGGCAGCGCACTCATGGCAGTTGCACAAACTGCAGGCTTTAGCTGTGATCCGCTACGACGCCCTGAGATGGCTGCAGGCGCTGGAATTGCTGACGTACTGGCAGAAAGGATGTCGGGTTATGACCTTGTCATTCATGCTGCTGCCAACACCAATGTGGAGCAATGCGAGGAAGCGCCGGACGAGTGTTACCGAGATAACTTCTTGCTAACTGAGGCAATCGCCATTGCAGCCGTAAAAGCAGGAGTTCGTTTGATCTACATCTCCAGCACGGGCCTCTACGGCACGGCAGAAACGCGCCCTTATCGTGAGTATGATATCGCAGTTCCAACGACGCATCACCATCGGAGCAAATATCTGGCCGAGCAGATAGTCATGAGCAGCAATGTGCGTAATTTGGTCGTGCGGACCGGATGGCTGTTTGGTGGCAGCGCCGCCAATCCGAAGAATTTTGTCGCGCGGCGTATCGATGAAGCGCGTGCGGCTTTACTTGGACGCGGTTATATCGAGTCGAATACTGAACAGCGAGGAGTTCCCTGTTTTAGTGAGGATATCGCCCGCAGAATATTGTTGTTGGCCACCACCGGACTGACGGGTATTTTCAATTGTGTCAATGCCGGTAACGCTTCGCGTTATGAATATGTGAGCAAGATTATTGAATTGGCCTCAATCACTATCGAAGTTCTCCCGTCCAGTGCCGTATCATTCAATCGAAAGGCACAGGTATCCAATAACGAAATGGCTGAAAACTGGAAGATGACGTCGCTGGGACTGGCCGCGATGCCATTTTGGCAGGATAGTTTGGCGTCATATATTCACAACCATCTGTTAAGAATTGCTGAGAACTGAAAAATGACAATTGAAATGATCGATACTGTCATCCTTGGCGCAGGCATAGCTGGCCTGGGGGCTGCATTAAAAGCAAGTGAGTGCGGTTTGAATGCAACGATATTTGAGGCTCGCCGGACGACTGGTGGCTTGCTCGATAATTTTTCCATTCAGGGTTTTCGTTTTGATAATGCTGTGCATTTGAGTTTTGCCAGCGAAGAAAAAGTTCGAAAAATTTTCGATCAGACTGCATATCTTACTCATCCTGCAGATTCTTATTGCTTTGATCAGAAACTCTGGTTGAAGCATCCTGTCCAGAATAACTTATTTCCCTTGCCGGCCGAGGACAAGGTTAGTCTCATTAAATCATTTCTTGATCGTCCCGCCACACTGACTGGTACCGATTATGAAACCTGGCTACGTCATCAATATGGAGATGGATTAGCTGAGCGCTACCCAATTTGCTATACGCAGAAATATTGGGGAACCCCTGCTGCGTCTTTGTCCACCACCTGGATCGGCAATCGTATGCGGCGCGCTGAACTTGATGAGATATTGTTCGGTGCATTGTCTGCAGAAACACCGAATACATATTACACGAAAGAGATGCGCTACCCTAAAGTGGGGGGGTATAAGGCATTTATACAACCGTTGATCGATGCAGCCAATATCCGTCTTGAACACAAGGCTGTCGAAATTGACGCGGAGAACAAGATAGTCACTTTTGAAAATGGAGTGCAGATAAGATATCGTCATCTGGTCAGTACATTACCTATTCCGGTATTGGTGAAATTGATTCGAACTGCACCGGCAGAAGTGGTTAGTGCTGCCGCAGAGTTAAAGGCGACATCAATCGATTTGATATCCGTTGGGTTCAACAAAAATTTGGTCAAGGATCTGTGGTTCTATATTTATGATGAGGATATTTTAGCCAGTAGGGCTTATTCTCCATCAGTAAAATCCCCTGAGAATGTTCCAGAAGGAACTAGTTCCTTGCAGTTTGAAATATATAGTCGTGGTAATGAGTCAAAATTTAACGAAAAAGATTTGATCGAAAATACTCGTTACGCATTGAAAAAAATAGGTATTGCCGAAGATGACGATATCATATTCATGGATCACAAATTTTTACCATATGGAAATGTTATATTTGACTTGAATATGGAAGAAAACAGGAAGATGGTGTTGGATTGGGTAGTCTCATTGGGAGTTTCAAGCTGCGGGCGTTTTGGTGAATGGGATTATCTTTGGAGCAACCAGAGTTTCTTGAGCGGATATAATTATATGCAGGGTAATGAATGAAGAAATTATTGAGTATTTGTATTCCAACTTTTAACAGGCAGGGATATCTGGATGCCTTGTTGGCCAATATAGAGAAACAATTGAAGCAATTTAATTTGTATCAAAAAGTTGAAGTGATTGTTTCAGATAACTGTTCTGAAGACGAGACTGCCAGTATTGCTGGAAAATATGCCAACTTCGTCGATTATAGCCGTAATGATAAAAATATAGGTCCTGATGCCAATTTTCTGAGCTTATTTAGCAAAGCTGATGGCGAATATATCTGGCTACCCGGTGACGATGATGAGATCCGCGGTGATACCATCGCATATATTATTAATTGCATAGAAGAGCTGAAATTTGATTTTCTTTATCTGAAAACAGAGGGAGAGCAGATAGAGCATGTGCAGCGTGGTGCACTGAAACTTTCTAATGTCGAACTTTTGACGAGAGTCAATATTTTCACGACGTTTATGACTTCTCAGGTTATTCGTGCCGATTTGATCAAAGAGCAAATTGAAGATGCGCGGGTTTATCTGGGCGGTTTCATGGCGTACTATAAAATATTTCTCGAGGCATTGTGGCGCTCTGAAAAATGCTTTATTAGCAATGGCAAGGAGATTTTTGCAAATGCCGACAACACTGGGAATTATCTTTTTTATAAGGTTTGGTCGCAGTCAGTATTTGACGTTTTGCTCTCTTCCTCATTCTCAAAAAATAAAAAACTGGTTGCCTTGATGAAAATGCGAATGTTTTTGGCTTTAATTTTGCCAATCACATACAAGTTAAAAACCGGCACGAAGGGATTTTATTTTCTTTCGGAAAATCCAGAGCAGAGCATGGAGAAATATTTTAACGCCCCATTATATAGATATATTTTCCGGGCTTATATTAGGTTTCCTGGGTGGGCACTTTTCCCATTGCATAAATCGCTTCGTATTTTTACAAAAATTCATGCAAAGATCATAAGCGGAGTGCTGTAGTTTTTACTGGAGAAATACGCATTATTTGTGCTGAAATTTCCATTCCGTGTGAGAGCGGCTTTCGGCAGGTCTGTCATTAACAATGATTATGCGTTGTTGATTTTTCTAGTGATTTACTCTGCCGGGATATTAATTTTGTAATGCGAAGCCGGATTTGCGTGGGAAAGTTATAAATGAAGAGACTTTTTAAGGCAATAGATAACAACGGAATTTGGGGTATATACATTTTTTTTTCCTTGCTCCGAAATTATATCAGAGTTTATTGGATAAGAAAATTATTGCAAGTTCCAGATATATACTTCCAGGGCGCACCAAAAATTATCAATAGAAATAGCATCTTTTTTGGCAAGAATTTTCAGTGCGGAAAAGGTGCGTGGATAGAGTCTATTGGAAACGTGGTAGATGGTGCAGAGAATTCTCCAAAAATAATAATTGGAGATAATTTTACCGCATCTGAATATTTGCATATAGGCTCTGCACATTCAGTGCTAATTGGTGAAAACGTATTGATTGGTAGTCATGTATTGATTACGGATCATGGGCATGGCTCTTATGGAAGTGATGGAAGCCATCCTGACGTTGCCCCAAATAGCAGACATTTATCTGTTCGTGGCCCTGTTGTAATCGGTAATAATGTCTGGCTTTGTGATGGCGTCAAAATTCTATCGGGAGTGACGATCGGTAATGGCGTGGTCGTGGCTGCCAATTGCGTGGTTCGTGAGAATATTCCTGATAATTCGATATACGATGGTCGGGTCGTGAAACGATATAATCAGATCGAAAAGAAGTGGTCTATAGATGAATGAAAATAAAATTTTATGTGTCGCAATTCCAACCTACAAGCGACCAGAATTCTTGGATAAGTGTATTGAGTCAATATTTTCATCATGTGGAAATGCTGATGTGCAAGTTTTAGTAATGGATGACTCGCTGAGCGAGGGGAATGCATGGGTTTACGGTAAATATAGAAGCGCAGGAAAAAACATACGGGTTATTTATAACAAAAAAAACTTGGGTATTGATGCGAATATTTGCGCATGTATTGAAAATGCAGATGCCGACTATGTGTGGTTGATGGGAGAGGATGATCTTATGCGTAAGAGCGGCATTCCGACCGCATTGGCGATGATTAAGGACTGCGCACCAGTTCCATTCGTTTATACGAATTATTCTTATATTACTGCAGATCAGAAGAAACAGTTCAGGGAGCGCTCTATTGAAATCGAGGAGGGATTGCAACCTTTTAAGATTTTTTTCGAGAAAAATTTGTGGTCGGCTGGTTTTATAGGCGGTTGTATAATAAGAAAAGAATCATTCCTGGCTACGCGTTATCGTGATTTTATCGGTACTTATTATGCGCACGTTGCTGGGATTTGTTTGTCAAGTATAGGCATGCAAGTAGCGGTGATTGCTCAGCCGCAAGTTGGAAATAGAGTAGGTGATGCATCGACCTTCACATGGTCGGAAGACTCGTATGGTGTTTTTCAAGGATGGCGGCGCTTGCTGTCAATGCTGGAACCAGATTTTGGCACCGATTCCTATGCGCGAGCACGAGCAAGCCATATCCAGGCGCATGGATATCTCGACTATAAGTTTTTAATTGGAAAAAAAGCAGACGGATTGTTGCAAAAAACAGATATTTCTGTCTTGCTGACTGGTGAAATATCTCGTTCTGAGAAGCGCCGGATCATTCTGGTGTCAAATTTTGCGCCACGTTTTATATGCAGGTTGCTGCGAAACACTTATTCAAAGATCAGAGGTTTGAAGCTGACATATTTTCATTTAAGCTAAAGGCAATAATGTTTTTCAATAACTTCGAGCCTGAAGAGAAAATATATCAGCGAATCGGATGGCTGGTGGCCATTATATGGATAATATCGGCCTTGCCTGACTTGGTAAATACATTTTTAGGTAATCGCACTGGGAATGATTCCTCAATCACGCCGGTTTGGATCAAAGCGATAAGAGATATATTTACGTTGGGCGTTGCTTTATATCTTTCACGAGAGCTGGATCGGCGCAATCTGTTGTGGCGCCTTTTCGCTGTCGTTTTTTTTATGGCATACGTTATCTACGGGACCTTGAATGAATTTCCTGTAACTGTTTCTTTCCGGGGTACGCTCTGGATACTTGCATTATGCTGGTGCGCGACAGCGAATGCTGTGGGTAGCAAAAGATTGTATGTCATGGCGCAGGGATTATTTGATATAACGCTACCTGCGGCCATCAGCATATCTCTGGTCCTGGGATTGTTGGGGGCTGGTATGTATTTTGAAGGTATCGGGCCATATGAACGTAATCCCGGATTGTTTTTGACCCCGTCTGCCACTGCATTCATGGCTTGTTTGATATTTTTGCTTTCGCCGGCGAAAAATAAAAAAAATGCATATCAAGCTTTTGCTATGGGTATCCTCACTTTGAGCGGGATTTTTTTTATTAATGCCGCGCTGATGTTTGGTCGCCTGAACAGAAAAATATATATCATTGGAATAGGTGCAATTGCGGCGATTTTGCTTGCTATTGGTATCGATGGAATTATTCAGGCTGTTAGTTTGGTCGCCGGATTTTTGCGTAGCAGTGAAGCCGTCACGCTGACCCTAGGAACGCGTGTTCTTATTATTTTGGAAACCATAAGAAAACTGTCATTTTTTGGTAGTTATCCTGTCGGATTGAATATTGCGGCCAATCAGGATATCGATGTTTTTTTCCCGGATAATGCTTACTTATCATTGACGTACGCTTACGGTGCATTTGGAATTGCAATTTCTTTTGCGATAACTTTTTTTGCTTTCAGAGCCCGTAATTTTGGTTTCTTCATCTTGATATTGACTGCAAGTTTATTTTATGTCTGGTTTGAAAATTTGTTATTCTGTGTTTTGATTGGATTGGCATTGAACAAGAATGTTAACGATGTAATGAGTTACGACGAGACGCGCAAGGTATGAAGCAGTTAGTGATTCTTCCATTTATGCCTGCGGCAAATGCCAGCCAGGCTGGTCATAGGTTGTCATTTGATATCATAAAAAACATCAGACTGACGAATGAGGTCCATTTGTTTCTTATCGTTCGACCTCATGAGCGCGACGTTCCTCCCGAATTGTCTGAGCTTTGTGGTCATGAAAATATTCATGTTGCCGTTGTTGAAAATTCATCATTAATTCTAAGTTGGCTGGCAAGTGGCATTGATGACTATTTCCGATTTGTAACCCGTTATACATCGAAGATATCCAAGGAGCTAGTTTCTTATTGTTCCCGTAATCAATTTTCTGTTGTGCGATTTGAGTTTTCTCAAACTTTTAAATATGCACGTTATCTTATCGACTCAGGTTGCCAGGCAAAAATCCATATTTCTATCCATGATTTGCAACTTCAGGTTATTTTGAGGAAAAATAATCTGGAATCTTTATTGTTGCGCTGGGCGTATAGGACAGAAAAAAGAATGCTGGCGGCGGCGGATGAAATTTTCGTCTTGTCAGATAAAGATAAGGTATTTGTTCAGTATCTTCTAGATATCGATGCAAAGGTGACTGTTGTGCCTCCATCATTGTCATCTTTTGTATATAACATTTGCCGCATTCCGGATAAGGTAGAGAAGAATACTCTGCTATTTTGGGGGGCGATGGGGCGCGTGGAAAATGAATCCGCGGTGCTTTTCTTTGTCGAAAATATTCTGAAGAAATTAAGAAGCGCAGGATATATGTATAAGTTGTATGTTGTCGGATCAAATCCTGGGAAAAAAATTAAGGAACTCGCTTGCGCACATATTTGTGTCACTGGATTTTTGGAAGATCCGAGCATCTATTTTGAGAAATCATCGATAGGTGTCGTTCCGTTGTCTATGGGCGCGGGTGTAAAACTAAAAACACTGGAATTATTACAGGCTGGATTGACGGTATTAGCCAGCCCTGTTGGTGCAGAAGGTATATCGGGCGGCAATGAAAAATTGATTGTTGCGGATATTGCGAGTTTCGAGCAAGAACTTGTTAGGATGTATGAAAAGTAACGAAAAAATTGTCGAAAGAGTTGGCGTGCTGTTAGCTGCTTATAATGGCGCCACGTGGATCGGTAAGCAAGTTAGCTCTATTTTGCAGCAGGATAGTGTCGACGTTAAGATTTTGATTGGGGACGATAAGTCAAGCGACGCTACCGTCAAAGTACTGACCGAAAGTTTTTCCAACGATAACCGAGTTACGCTTATCCGCAGAGAGATGGGCACTGGATCATCTGGTGCTAATTTCAGAACTTTGTACAGGGAGGTCGAATTTAATGATGTCGACTATGTTGCACTTTCCGACCAAGATGATTATTGGAACGTCGATAAACTGTCATGTGCATTGGCATCGTTGAATGCCAGTGAATCCGATGCCTATTCGGCTGCTGTTTTGGCGACTTGGAGTGCAGATAGAAAGAAAATATTGCGGCAAAATCCCAACATGCGCGCGGCAGATCATCTGTTCGAAGGCGCAGGACAGGGCTGTACTTTCGTCATGCGTGCGGATTTTTTCAGAGAAGTGCAGGTTTTCTGCCGCTTGCATGCTGCCGTAGTAGAAGAACTGCATCATCATGACTGGCTGGTATATGTACTTGCCCGCGCTTGGAATAAAAAATGGTGTTTTGATGCGAGGCCAAGCATGATGTACCGGCAACACGGGCACAATGAATTGGGTGCGAGAGACGGTCTGTCGGCGATACGGCATCGCCTGGCCATGATACGCAATGGCTGGTATGCGAGGCAGATCCAGGCAGCATCGCGAATTTATATTCTGGCAGGAGGTAGTGACCAGGCCTGTCTTGTCTTGGCTAAACAGTTTTCTGACCAGATCGAGAAAGCATCCATGACCCGGCGTTTGTCACTGTGTATTGCTGTGTTACTGCATGGCCGCCGTCGATTCGTCGACAGGGGTATTCTGGCCGTGGCGGCACTGGCTGCCTGGATTTAAAAATTCTCCTCTACTTGAATGTACGATATTGTTCACAGGGAAGAATGTGGCATTAATCTTGACATAGTCGCGGTGCAGTGTACCAATGCGGTGAATTAAAGAAGATATTGATCAGGCGACAAAGTTGATGATCAATGTGGGCTTGACGCGACGAATGACGTCGATCACCTGATCGAGATTGGTGAGAATCATCTGCCTGCGGTCGAGCGCAATGATTTCTCACAATCTTTGCAGGCTACGTTCCAGCTCGTAGCCAACCTGACCGGTCTTTCCTGTAACTAAGGATGCGCCTCATTTTTTTCTCGTAATGATAACGCGGCTATAGTGCGTACCGCTTAGGCGAAGACGTCCGCATTGGCCAACAGGGTGCCGGCTTTGTCCTTGCCTGATAACAGAGGTTCGCCATCGAGTGGCCAATCGATTCCGACGGCCGGGTCGTTCCACAGGATGCTGCGCTCGAACTCCGGTGCCCAATAGTCGGTTGTCTTGTAGAGGAATTCAGCGTTGTCGCTGGTGACAACGAAGCCGTGCGCAAAGCCTTCCGGTATCCACAACTGGCGTTTGTTGGCTGCTGATAAAGTCACGCCCACCCAGCGGCCGAACGTCGGTGAGCTTTTGCGCAGGTCGATGGCAACATCGAACACCTCCCCTGCGGTCACACGCACCAGTTTGCCTTGCGGTTGCTGGATTTGATAGTGCAGGCCGCGCAAGACACCTTTGGCGGATTTGGAATGATTGTCCTGTACGAAGTCGCGCGTGACGCCGGTCAGTTCGGTAAAACGCTTCTGGTTGAAGCTTTCGTAGAAAAAGCCGCGGTCATCGCCGAACACGGTCGGTTCGATGATCAGGACATCAGGTATGGCGGTGGTTTGAATTTGCATGGTGGGAAATGGGCCGTTCAGGCGTTAGTATATTTTTTCTTCGAGCAGGCGCAGCAGATACTGACCGTAGGCGTTCTTTTTCAAGGGTTGCGCCAATGCCTCGAGTTTGGCAGCGTCGATATAGCCGCGACGGTAGGCGATCTCTTCCGGGCAGGCAACTTTCAGGCCTTGACGGTTCTCGATGGTGGCGATGAACTGGCCCGCCTCCAGCAAGGACTCATGCGTGCCGGTATCGAGCCAGGCCATGCCGCGCCCCATCAGCTCGACTGTTAACTGCCCGCGTTCCAGATAAGTGCGGTTGACGTCGGTGATTTCCAGCTCGCCACGTGGTGACGGAACGATGCCGGCAGCGATATCGCATACCTGGCTGTCGTAGAAATACAGGCCGGTGACGGCGTAGTTCGATTTTGGCTTGAGCGGCTTCTCTTCGATGCTGACAGCGCGACGCTGATCATCGAAGTCGACCACGCCATAGCGTTCCGGATCGTGGACGTGATAGGCGAACACGGTCGAGCCGCTGGTGCGTGCCGAGGCTTCGCGTAACTGCGATTCAAAGTCGTGACCGTAATAGATGTTGTCGCCTAAAATCAGCGCTGATGGTGCATCGCCGACGAATTCTTTGCCAATAATGAACGCCTGCGCCAGACCATCCGGGCTGGGCTGCACAGCATAGGTCAGGCGGATACCCCACTGGCTGCCGTCGCCCAGCAACTCCTGGAAGCGCGGTGTATCTTGTGGCGTGGAAATGATCAGGATGTCACGTATGCCCGCCAGCATCAGGGTTGTCAGCGGATAGTAGATCATCGGCTTGTCATACACGGGCAGCAGCTGCTTTGACACGGCCATGGTGACGGGATACAAGCGTGTGCCGGAACCGCCAGCCAGGATGATGCCCTTGCGTTCGATGGCGGCCCCCATTATTTCTGCTCCTGGGCTGTATCGCGTGCCGCGTAGTTTTTCTCTACCCATTTGAGGTAGTCGCCCGACTGAACATCGCGTACCCAGGCCTGGTTGTCCAGGTACCACTGGACGGTCTTGCGGATGCCGGTGGCGAACGTTTCGGCCGGCTTCCAGCCCAGTTCTCGTTCGATCTTGCGCGCATCGATGGCATAGCGGCGGTCGTGGCCTGGGCGATCCTGCACATAGGTGATTTGTTCGCGATAGCTGCCCGATGCCTTGGGATCGAGCGTGTCGAGGATGTCGCACAAGGTGTGCACGACTTCCAGATTGGCCATTTCATTCCAGCCGCCAACATTGTAGACCTCGCCCAAGCGTCCCGCTTCCAAGACGCGGCGGATCGCCGAGCAATGGTCGCCCACGTACAGCCAGTCGCGCACTTGCATGCCATCGCCATAGATAGGCAAGGCTTTGCCGGCACGGGCATTGCTGATGATGAGAGGGATCAGTTTTTCCGGGAAATGGAAGGAACCATAGTTGTTCGAGCAGTTGGTGGTGAGCACCGGCATGCCATACGTATGGAAATACGCGCGCACCAGATGGTCGGAGGCTGCTTTCGATGCAGAGTACGGGCTGTTCGGCGCATACGGCGTCGTTTCCGTGAATGGCGGGTCATTCGGCCCCAGGGTGCCATAGACTTCGTCGGTCGAGACATGCAGGAAGCGGAAGCCATCCTTGGCTTCGCCCGTTAGGCCGGACCAGTAAGCGCGTGCAGCTTCGAGCAGGCTGAAGGTGCCGTTGACGTTGGTCGAAATGAATTCGCCGGGGCTATGGATCGAGCGGTCGACATGGCTCTCTGCGGCAAAATGCACGATGGCGCGGGGCTGGTGCTCGGCCAGCAGGCAGGAGATGTGGGCGGTATCGCAAATGTCGCCGCGTACGAAGATGTGCCGCGGGTCTTGCTCCAGGCTGGCCAGATTGCTGAGATTGCCGGCATAGGTCAGTTTGTCAAAATTGATTACGGGCTCATCGTTGAGCGCCAGCCAATCGCGTACAAAATTGGAACCGATGAAGCCGGCGCCGCCAGTCACTAAAATCATGCTGTTATCCTTTTCTTACCTTGTAAATTATTAAATTTTACACTGTATATTTTGTTAATACGCGCCATCTTTCTTGAAGATGACTTTGACCGTTTTCAGCAGGATGACGATATCGTTGAACAGCGACCAGTTCTTGACGTACCAGGCGTCGAGATAGACGCGCGTATCATAGCTCACGTCGTTCCTGCCGCTGACTTGCCATAGACCCGTGACACCGGGCTTGGCTTCAAGATAATAGTCGATCTGGTTGCCATAGCGTTCCAGTTCGGCATCGACAACCGGCCGCGGCCCGACCAGGCTCATTTCGCCTTTCAGTACGTTCCATAGTTGCGGCAATTCATCGAGGCTGGTCCGGCGCAGGAAGTGGCCGATCGAGGTGATGCGAGGGTCGTTTTTCAGCTTGAAGTCACGGTCCCACTCGGCACGGGCTTCAGGATCGCGCTCCAGTAGCTCCTTGAGCAAGACGTCGGCATTCACGGCCATGGTGCGGAATTTGTAGCATAGAAAATGCTTGCCATTCTGGCCCACGCGTTTGTGGCCGTAGAAGATGGGACGACCCGATGCCATGACCTTGGCCGCGATCCACAGCAAGATGGGGGCGCCGACGATCATCACGCAGATCGAGGCCGTCAGATCAAAGCAGCGTTTAATCACTTGCAAGCCTGGCCGCGCCAGGTTGTTGCGCATGGTCAGCAGTAAGACTTCATGTGTAAAGAAATGATTGACTTCCATGCCGTACAGGGGCAAGCCGCGTACGGCTGGCACCACTTGCATATTGGCAACGCAACGGCTGACCTGCTGGATCATGCCCTGATAAGCGTCAATGCCGCCCTGTTCCAGGGCGACAACCGTATGCGGATCGCCCAGCAGCTTGAGCGTCTGTTCCGGGTTCTTACCCAACGAAATGCAGGGCACAACTTGCTTGCTGCGATTTACATAGTGATGTTCCAGGCGGTCTTGGCCTTCGGGGATCAGGAAAGCAATCAGGCGATAGCCCATTAACGCTTCTTCGTCGAAGGCGCGCGCTGTTTGCAAGGCATTGTCACCCCATCCGATGATGACCATGGGGCGTATCCAGCCGCCCGCCTTCATCAGCAGGTATTTGACCAGGCCGCGCAGCAGCAAGACACAGCACGGCACCAGCAGCCAGGTCGCCAGCAGCGCTTCGCGCGAGGAGTCGCGCTTGTCGAGGAAGACCAAGGCCGCGTCAATCAGGCCCATGACCATGGCGATTTTCAGGATTTCCTTGATTTCATTCGAGTATGGACGGCGTTTGGCATGATGGCCCTTCAGCTTGAAGATAGCCACAGTGACCACGGAGAGCAGGCTGTAACTGAGAAGGCGCGAGCTGTCCAGTCCGAAGCTGTTCAAGCCGGTGGCATCGAGCGTCCATTTTCCAGCGAGCCAGAATGCCATGAACATGGCCAGTGCATCGGCAAAGGTGAGAAAATATTTTTCGGCCCTGCTGCTGCAATACCATTTCACTTCTTGTACAAAGATGCCTTCGATTGGTTTCATGATGACTTGCTTAACCTTATAAACTTCAGTGTGAATTCTTGCGGTGTTGCATGCAGGATGATTGTGTCCTGCTCGGTCAAGCGCGGCCGTAGCGGTCTTCAAAGCGAACGATATCGTCTTCCCCAAGGTAGCTACCCGATTGAATTTCAATCAGTTCCAGCGGTAGCTTGCCCGGGTTAGCCAAGGAGTGGACGATGCCGAGGGGGATATAGGTAGACTGGTTTTCGGTCAGCAAATATTCCTTGTCGCCATTGGTGATCTGGGCCGTGCCGGAGACCACTATCCAGTGCTCGGCACGGTGGTGATGCATTTGCAATGACAGCTTGGCGCCAGGCTTGACCGTGATCCGCTTGACCTGAAAACGGTCGCCATTGCCGATGGAATCATAGGAGCCCCATGGACGGAAGACTTCACGGTGCATGGTGGCCTCGGGACGCTCTCTGGCGACCAGTTGTGCGACCATGGTTTTCGTCTGTTGTGCTTGATCCGCATCCATGACCAGCACGGCGTCGGCGGTTTCCACGATAACGGTATTGCGCATGCCGATGGCAGTGACCAGGCGGCTACTGCTGTGCACCAGGCAATCGTTGCAATCCTGGATCAGCACGTCGCCTTGGGTACTATTCTGGCTGGCATCCTTTTCCGCCACGTCGAATACGGCTTTCCAGGAGCCGATATCATTCCAGCCGGCATCAAGGGCGATGGTAGCCGCATGGCTGGTGCGCTCCATGACGGCGTAGTCAACGGCGATATCGGGGCTGGCGGCGTAGGCATCCTTGTCAAGGCGAATGAAGTCGAGGTCGCTCTTCGCGGCAGCGATGGCAGCGCGGCATGCGGCCAGGACGGCGGGCTGGAAGCGTTCCAACTCTTCCAGATAGCGGCTGGCGCGGAACAGGAACATGCCGCTGTTCCAGAAGTAATCACCGCTGGCAATATATTGTTCTGCCTGCGCCAAGGCTGGTTTTTCCACGAATTCAAGTACGCGCTGGACCTGGCCCGCTGCGGCACCTTCGGCGCGGATATAGCCGTACCCTGTTTCCGGCCCCGTTGGCGTGATGCCGAAAGTTAGCAAATGACCCGCCTCTGCGGCAGTACGCGCCAGCGCAATTGCGCGATGGAAAGCCGGGGTGTCCAAAATGACGTGGTCCGATGGCAGCACCAGCAGGAGTGGATCTTCGCCATTTTCCATTGCATGCAAGGCGGCTGAGGCGATCGCCGGCGCCGTATTGCGGCGCATGGGTTCAAGTAACATGCGGCTATTTTCCAGGCCGATCTCACGCACTTGCTCTGCGACTATGAAACGCGAGGATTCGTTGCATACCAGCAGTGCTGGCGACACAGTGTCGATGCCGGCCAGGCGCTGCAGTGTCTGTTGCAGCATGCTGCCCTGAGTCGACAAGCGCAGAAACTGCTTGGGGAAGGCCTCGCGTGACAGCGGCCATAAACGTGTGCCCGAACCGCCACAAAGAATTACGGGTAAGAGAGAAATAGTCATTTATGCTTCAATTTAAATTTAATATTGGATAGAGCAGAGTAATCCGTCATGTATTAAAACTTACCCGGCTTGTCGCACTCTTATGCGGCGGCGTAAGTGCTGGAAAAAGTCAATATTGCTGGGCGGGGCAATATTTTAATGAATTATAGAAATCTTTGTATTTTGTATAGACTCTGACAGGTGCGGACTCCAGCGCGCCTTGTATTGTAGTTTGCTGCCCAGATATTTCTACTTGGCACACAACGTTTCAAGCAAAAAAGCAACAAACACGCCCACGGCCGTCATGCTGAGAAGCAACACTGCTCCTGCTGCGCAGTCCTTGGCAATCTTGATGCTCGGATGTAGGGATGGGTGGAGGTGATCGATCAGATGTTCCAGCGCGGTATTAAACAATTCCGCAGCCAGAACCATGCCGCAATTGAGCAACAGCAAGGCCCACCATATCAAGGCAGGTTTGCACCAAGAGAGCACGATAAGCACCATCAGGGCGGCCAGGCATTGCAGGCGAAAGCTCGACTCCATGCGGAATGCAGCGCTCATCCCCTGCAGGGCAAATCCCATGCGCTTGAAGAAAGGTTGATTCTTCATGGTAACTGAAGGGATGTGGCGGGATATTTCAATGGCATGAAAGCGGATCTCTTAATGAATAGATGAGGATCGCAGGCGTGACCATACGATATAACATCATTCGTCCATAGCAGAAAGATTGCTGCCAATCTTTTTGATGTTTGATAAAAAGTAAAAAAGCCCTTTCAAATGAAAAGGGCTTTTTTTTTGCAATAGTCAATATATGGGACTATGTCAACTATTGCGGCACCAGGCCGTCACCTTTCGGCTCGATATCAAGCTGCAGGCTAGGCCTACCTGTCGCTGCCTGGGCAGCCAGGTATTAATGGTGGGTTGGGGTCGTGTGCGCGGTGGTCGAATCCGAGCTAGCAGCACCAGCCACAACGGCAATTGCTGCGCCGATTGCGATCATGGTGCTGACGCTCAGGCCGGCAACGGTGGTGCCGGCAGCTGCACCAGCTGCTGGAGCCGCTGCTGCTGGCGCAGGAGCTGGTGCCGATTGAGCCATGGCTTGCGCGGAAGCGAAGCACAGGATTGCCGAAGCGATCAGAATTTTCTTCATGGGATATCCTTTTAGGTTGAACAGCGGGAATGCTAAACTGTCACGCGATTGTAGCAACATTTCTTCTGCTAGTCTGTGCCACACAGTTCATGGCAACAATAATTTATCTTATTTTAGCCGTATACGGCACCATTCACCTTCCGTGGCTGTCCGAGACGTTGTTCTCTATCAACAAAAAACTGACGTGCCGATGCGGTTCTATATGTTTTTTGTCAAAGGCCGCAAGAATTCCTGATGAATTCGAAAGCAACCCACAAGTTTGCCAAGTCCTTGCCATCCCGCGTAAAATGCAGGCTTCGCGGGTGTAGCTCAATGGTAGAGCAGAAGCTTCCCAAGCTTACGACGAGGGTTCGATTCCCTTCACCCGCTCCATTTTCCGCTGGCGCCTGGCTTTATGCGGCGCGGCCACTATTTTCTTCATTCCCATGTCCTCTGATACCCCAGCAAACGGCCCGGCTCGGCCGATGATGTACGATCCGACCGAACACCGCATCCGCAGCTTCGTGACCCGCGCGGGACGGCTGTCTGTCGCGCAGGCGCGCGCGCTTGAGACCTTGGGGCCGCAGTTCCTGTTGCCTTTCGCTAAGGAGTCCATGGACTTCGGGCAGGTGTTCGGCCGCAAGGCGCCCGTCATCCTGGAAATCGGTTTCGGCATGGGCGCGACGACGGCGCATATCGCCAAAGCCATGCCGGAGAAGGATTTCATCGGCGTCGAAGTGCATACGCCCGGTGTGGGCAGTCTGTTGAAGCTGATCGGCGAAGAGTCGCTGACGAATCTGCGCCTGCTGCAGCACGATGCCGTGGAAGTGCTCACGCACATGATTCCCGCCAATTCGCTGGCCGGCATTCACGTTTTCTTCCCCGATCCATGGCACAAGGCGCGTCACAACAAGCGCCGGCTGATCCAGTCGCCGTTCGTCAAGCAATTGACCGATCGCCTGGCGCCGGGCGGCTATCTGCATTGCGCCACCGATTGGGAAGATTACGCGGTACAAATGCTGGAAGTGCTGGGCGCCGAGCCGCAACTGCGCAATAGCGCCGAGGGCTACGCGCCGCAACCGGCGTACCGTCCGCTGACCAAGTTTGAAAACCGCGGCTTGAAGCTGGGCCATGGCGTGTGGGACCTGGTATTCATCAAGAAATAAATTTGGCGGTTTGCCCACCTGTGCCGTTTGCGCGAGATCAAGCCTGCCGCGGCGACGCCGCAGGCTTTTTTCATGCGTGCACTATCGTGCGCTGACTAGGCAAAGTGGGTGAATTACGGTAGTCTTATCTTTTTTGCATTGATTGATATTATGTCCAAGAAAATACTCGTGACCGGCGCATCCGGTTTCATCGGTTCGCATACCTGTGTCGAATTGCTGGCTGCCGGTTTTGAGGTGGTCGCGGTGGATAATCTGTGCAATAGCGCGCGCGAGGCGATGGCGCGCGTGGAGCGCATTGCCGGCAAAAGCGTGCCCTTCTACGAAGCGGATGTGCGCGACCGCACGGCCATGGCCGCCGTCTTGCGCGAGCACGCCATCGATGCGGTGATCCATTTCGCGGGCTTGAAAGCCGTGGGGGAATCTGTGGCCCAGCCGCTGATGTACATGGACAACAATGTGTCGGGCACCGTGGCGCTGCTGGAAGTGCTGGCGGCGGCGAACGTGAAGCGTTTTGTGTTCAGCTCGTCGGCCACCGTGTATGGCGATCCGGAAGCCTTGCCGATCGTGGAATCGTCGCGCCTGTCCGTGACCAACCCCTATGGCCGCTCGAAGCTGATGGTCGAGGAGATCCTGGCCGATCTCGTGCATGCCGATGCGCAGTGGCAAGTTGGTGTATTGCGCTACTTTAATCCCGTCGGCGCGCACGCCAGCGGCTTGATCGGTGAAGATCCGGCCGGCATCCCGAACAACCTGATGCCCTTTATCGCCCAGGTGGCCGTGGGCCGCCGCGAGCGCCTGGCCGTCTTCGGCAACGATTACGATACGTCGGATGGCACGGGCGTGCGCGACTACATCCACGTGGTTGACCTGGCGCTGGGCCATGTGGCGGCGCTGAACCGCCTGTTCTCCACCGAGGGCGGCTTTACCGTCAACCTGGGCACGGGCCACGGCTACAGCGTGCTCGATACCGTGCGCGCCTTCGAGGCCGCCAGCGGCCGCAAGGTGCCCTACGACATCGTGCCGCGCCGTCCCGGCGACATCGCCAGCTGCTACGCCTCGGCCGACAAGGCGAAGCAATTGCTGGGTTGGCAAGCGCAGAAAAACATCGACGACATGTGCCGCGACCACTGGCGCTGGCAGCACCAGAATCCGCAAGGCTATCTTGCCTGAGAGAGGGCCGATGTATTTAGTTTTGGCACAGCAGTAATGCATCATGCCAGTTTGGCAAGCCGCAGAAAGTCTCCATCAGTTTCTGTGACGACAATACCGAATTGGCAGGTCGCTGTGCCGGGACCGGGTACTCGGATGCCAGTATGGGTGTCAGCTGCGGCTTTTTCGTGACCGATGCATGGGCCATGATCGCTTCGGCAAAGCCAAACCACGTGGTTTTTCCTTGTGCCGTCAAATGGTAGAGTCCGGAATGCTCGTCCCACCACGCTTGCTGGTCGGCGCTGGCCAGGCTTTGCGCGACGATGTGCGCGGTGGTATCGGCAATGGTACGGCTCCATGTCGGCGCGCCGAATTGATCTGACACGATATTGAGCGCATCGCGCTCCTGGGCCAGGCGGCGCATGGTGAGCAGGAAGTTTTTGCCATGCGTGCTATATACCCAGCTGGTGCGTAGGATAAGGTGGGCGACGCCCGTGGCTTGAATAGCTTGTTCGCCTGCCAGCTTGCTGCTGCCGTAAACATTGACTGGACAGGTAGGATCAGTTTCCAGATAGGCACTGTCCTTGCTCCCGTCGAACACGTAGTCGGTACTGTAATGTATCAGTGTGGCGCCAAGCTTTTTGGCTTCCTCTGCCATGACGCCAGGGGCTTCGCCGTTGATGCGCAGTGCAAGTTCCGGTTCGCGTTCCGCCTGGTCGACCGCGGTATAGGCGGCAGGGTTGACGATCAGCGTAGGCTTCACGCTGCGAATGACGTCCCGCACCTGTTGCAGATTACTTAAATCCATTTGACTGCGATCGAGCGCGATGATTTCTCCCAAGCCTTGCAGGCTGCGCTCGAGCTCATAGCCAACCTGGCCAGTTCTTCCGGATATTAAAATTCGGCTCATGAATATTCCTGTTTATATTGGTGTCAATAGTATGCCTGAAGGCGACTGGATTGAGTGAATAGCCCGCTCGTTCTTCAGTGCATTATCTGGTAAGCATTGCCATGCGCTACCCATACAAAAAATCCCGCTCACACGCAAGTGTGGCGGGATTTTTTTAACAGCGCCAGTAACTCAATGGCGCCTGAAAAATGTCTGGGGCTAGGCGAAGCAACAACGCCCCAGGCATTTTCTCAGGCAGCCATTATGGATACAGGCCGCGTACTTCGCGCGCCTGCAGCACGCGCGTGCACGCCAGGATGAAGGTGGCCGTACGCATCGACACTTTCTTCTCTTGCGACACTTGCCATACCGCGTCGAACGCTTCGCGCATGATGCGGGTCAGGCGGCTGTTGATTTCTTCTTCGGTCCAGAAGAAGCTCGAGAAGTTCTGTGCCCACTCGAAATAGCTGACGGTCACGCCGCCGGCGTTGGCCAGCACGTCCGGCACGATCAGCACGCCGCGGTCGGTCAGGATGTCGTCCGCTGCCGGCAGGGTCGGGCCGTTGGCGCCTTCCAGGATGATCTTGGCGCGGATGACTTGTGCGCGTTCCGCCGTGATCTGCTGTTCCAGCGCGGCCGGGATCAGGATGTCGCAATCGATGCCCCAGAAATCTTCGCGCGGCACGAATGCCTCGGCGCCCGAGAAGCCTTCGACGCTGCCCACTTCGGCCACGTGTGCCAGCAATTGCGGGATGTTCAAGCCGCCGGAATGCACGACGGTGGTCTTGTGGTCTTGTACCGCGACCACTTTCGAGCCGGCTTCAGCGAACATGCGTGCAGCGACGCCGCCCACGTTGCCGAAACCTTGCACGATGACTTTCGCGCCTTCGAGCGACATGCCGACCTTGGCGGCCGCATCGCAACCGACGACGAATACGCCGCGGCCCGTCGCATCGCGGCGACCCAGGCTGCCGCCCAGCGAGATCGGTTTGCCCGTCACCACGCCGGTCGACATATTGCCGCCGATCATGGCGTAGCTGTCCATCATCCACGCCATGACTTGTTCATTCGTGTTGACGTCCGGCGCCGGGATATCCTTGTTCGGTCCGATGATCATGCTGATCTCGCTCGTGTAGCGGCGGGTCAGGCGTTGCAGTTCGTTGCGCGACAGGGTCTTCGGATCGACGCGGATACCGCCCTTGGCGCCGCCGTATGGCACGTTGACCGCCGCATTCTTGACCGTCATCCAGGCCGACAGGGCCATCACTTCCGACAGGGTCACGTCCTGGTGGAAGCGCACGCCGCCTTTACCCGGGCCGCGCGACAGATTGTGCTGCACGCGGTAGCCTTCGTAGTGGGCAATGGTGCCGTCATCGCGCTCGATAGGCACGTCGACCGTCAGGATGCGCTTTGGACGCTTCAGCGTTTCCACCCAGCGCGACAGGTTGCCCAGGTACGGCGTGACGCGGTCGATCTGCTCGAGGTAGACGCCCCATGGGCCGAGGTCTTCAGGATTGAGGTAGGAAGGAAGTGCGTGCTTGCTGGTCATGCTTGATAAGCTCCTGGACAAAACGGTGGTGTAACGCCGAAAAATCTGCAGAGCATCGCGATGATTTTTTCTGGCGTTCAAAAATGCTGTGGTAGGCGCAATCAATTGAGTTGCGCGCAGCGGAACCGCATCGTAGGCGATAGCCTCATGCCCCGGCCAATGCTTTGTGCGCATCCGGTTATGCATTTATTGCATAGTTAGGAGGTCAGGATGGAATGGTGGTGGCAGCCGCGCGCCGGCGTTTTTTTCCGCCGCGCGCGGCGCTTTCCTGCACCTGCACTAGGTATTGCCACAGGCTTTCGACGATCTGTTTGCCGGGGCGCAGGCTGGACGGGCGTTCGCGGTACAAGCGGATTTCCAGCTCGATTTCCCAGCCAGGCGCGCCGCCGTCGGCGCGCGCCAGGTGCTTGTATTTGACGTCGCGCATGACGGCCGATTCGGGCAGGAAGGCGATGCCGCGTCCCTCCAGCGCCATCATTTTCAAGCCTTCGGCCATGTCCGTTTCGTAGCAGGTTTCCAGGAACAGGGGCGCCTTGGCGTCGGCCAGCAGCAATTCCACCATGCGACCCAGATAGGCGTTGTTGGTGTAGGAGAGGAAGGGCAGCGGCTCCCTGGCGCTGCCGGGCAGGACGAAGTCCGGCACCTTGTCCTGGCCGCAGCGCGCATACGCGCGAAGGGTTTCGCGGCCCATTACCAGCATGTCGTAGCGGCCCGGGTCCAGCTGCACCGGCTGGCGCGGGTGGTGATAGCACAGCAGCAGGTCGCAGCCGCCGTCGACCAGCTGCAGCACGGCGTCGTGCACGTTCAGGGCCATCAAACGGCTGTTGATCGGCGCAAAACCTTCTTCCAGCGCCGTCAGCCATTTCGGCATGAAGGTCAGCGACAGGGTGTGCGGCACGGCGAAGTCGACGCTCGTTTGCGTGGCGGCGCGTTTGCCGCGCAACAGGGCGCGCACGCCGTTGATCTGCCCCAGCATTTCCAGCGCCTGCTCGTAGAACACGGCGCCGGCCGGCGTCAAGCGCGTGGGATACGAGGTGCGGTCGACCAGGTCGATGCCGAGCCAGTTTTCCAGCGACTGGATGCGCCGCGAAAAGGCTGGCTGGGTCACGTGGCGCAGGGCCGCGGAACGGCTGAAATTATGCGTTTCAGCGAGCGAGATGAAGTCTTCCAGCCATTTGGTTTCCATCGCGGGGCCGTTCTCTTGTCAAGGGCAGGGGCAAAGTAAAGTGGTCAGGGCGTCTCGGGCGATGCCGCCGGCTGGTACAGGGCAGCGGGCAGACCGAAGAAGGAGGGCGGGCCCAGGGTCGTGCCATCGAGCGAGTCGCCCGCGTTCAGTCCCTTGTTGATGGCCGACAGCAAAGAGCTGCGGCTGGCCAGGTTTTGTATCAGCGCGCGCGGGCCGTTGTGGAAGGTGTGCTGGGCGATATCCGCGGCGACGACAAAGATCGGCTCGCGGCGCAAGGGGAACTCCACCCATTCGCCGTCCTCGTCCTGGGCGCGGAAGGTGTCGGGCAAGGTCATGTTTTCGGCGCCGGGAAGGTGCGACGCCAGCACCAGGCCGAAAGCTTCCGGCACCACGTCGGCCAGGCGGCGCACGGTGAGGTCGTCCTGCACGAGGACACGTACTTGCGCTTCCACCGCGTCTTCTGCGTCAGGCTGGGCGCCGAGGATTTTCACGGCCTGATAGATCAGGTCGGGCGAGAGTGCTTCCATCAAATCATCTCCAGGATCATGGCGACGATTTCGTCGCCGTACGAGGCCAGTTTTTTCTCGCCCACGCCGCTCACGCCACGCATCTGCTCGAGCGAGGTGGGCTTGGCCTTGGCGATTTCGCGCAGGGTGGCGTCGACGAAAATCACGTAGGCGGGCACGTTGTGCGTGCGCGCCGTCTCCACGCGCCACCAGCGCAGCTTGTCGAAGATCGCCTGCTCGCTGGTGGACAGATCCGTCTCGACATAGCCCTTCGCCACGCTGGTGCTGCGCTTGCTGGTTTTCACCGGTTTCTGGTACTGGCGCAGCTGCACCTTCTGGCCGCCCTTGAGCACGGGGCGCGAGGCATCCGTCAGTTTCAGCGAGCTGTATTGTTCATGGTCGACCGAGACGAGACCGAGCGCGATGGCCTGGCGCAAAATCGATTTCCATTCCGCTTCGCCCAGGTCCGAGCCGATGCCGAAGACGGACAGGGAATCGTGGTGCCAGGTCTTGATGCGTTCCGATTCCACGCCGCGCAGCACGTCGATCACGTGGCCGCCGGCGAAGCGCTGGTCGACGCGGTAGATGGCCGACAGCAGTTTTTGCACGGGCACCGTGCCGTCGAACGACACGGGCGGCACCAGGCAGGTGTCGCAATTGCCGCACGGCGAAGCCGGTTCGCCGAAGTATTCGAGCAAGCGCATGCGGCGGCAGCTGAGCGTTTCGCACAGGCCCAGCATGGCGTCGAGTTTCACGCCCAGCACGCGCTTGAAGGTGTCGTCCGCTTCCGATTCGTCGATCATGCGCCGCTGCAGCACCACGTCCTGCAAGCCGTACGCCATCCAGGCGTTGGCGGCCATGCCGTCGCGGCCCGCGCGCCCCGTTTCCTGGTAATAGCCCTCGATGCTTTTCGGCAGATCCAGGTGGGCGACGAAGCGGACGTCGGGCTTGTCGATGCCCATGCCGAAGGCGATGGTGGCGACCATGACGATGTTTTCTTCGCGCAGGAAGCGCGCCTGGTTGGCGCTGCGCTTGGCGTATTCCATGCCGGCGTGATAGGGCAGGGCACGGATGCCGCTCTGGTTCAAGAATTCCGCCGTCTCTTCGACTTTTTTACGCGACAGGCAGTACACGATGCCGCAGTCACCCGCGTGTTCCGTGTTGATGAAGTCGAGCAGCTGCTTGCGGCCATTCGCCTTTTCCACGATCTGGTAGCGGATGTTCGGGCGGTCGAAGGACGAGACGAACTGGCGCGCGTCTTCCAGCTGCAGGCGCAGCGCGATTTCGGCGCGCGTCTGCGGGTCGGCGGTGGCCGTGAGCGCGATGCGCGGCACGTCCGGGAACTGCTCGTGCAGCACGGACAGCTTGATGTATTCGGGGCGGAAGTCGTGGCCCCACTGGGCCACGCAATGCGCCTCGTCGATGGCGAAAAGGGAGATCTTCGAGGCCTGGAACAGGTCCAGGCAACGCTGCGTCATCAGGCGTTCGGGCGCCACGTAGACGACGTCGATGCCGCCCGTGCGCACCAGGCGCTCGATGCGGCTCGCTTCTTCGTAGGTCTGGGTGGAGTTCAGGAAGGCGGCGCGCACACCGACTTCGGCCAAAGCGTCCACCTGGTCCTGCATCAGTGCGATCAGCGGCGAGACGACGACGCCCACGCCATCGCGCAGCAGCGCGGGAATCTGGTAGCACAGCGACTTGCCGCCGCCCGTGGGCATCAGCACCAGCGCGTCGCCGCCATGGCTGACGTGGTCGACGATGTCGGCTTGCTGGCCGCGGAAGGCCGGGTAGCCGAAAACGGTTTGCAGCAGGTGCAGCGCGCGCTGGTTAAGATCTTGATTCATAGTGCCTTATTCTGCCCAAACAACCCAGCCGTAGTGGGCGCTGGCCAGGACCAGCAAGCCGAACACGATGCGGTACCAGGCAAAAAACGTGAAGTCGTGCGAGCTGATGTAACGCAACAGCCAGCGTACGCACAGGAAGGCGGAGATGAAGGCGGCCACGGTGCCCAGGCCGAACAGGGGCACGTCGGTGGCCGACAGGATGTCGCGCGCTTTGTATAAAGAATAGGCGGTGGCGGCCAGCAACGTCGGGATGGCCAGGAAGAACGAGAACTCGGTAGCCGTCTTGCGCGACAGGCCCAGCAGCATGCCGCCGATGATGGTCGAGCCGGAACGGCTGGTGCCAGGAATCAGCGCGAACGCCTGCGCGCAGCCCACTTTCAGGGCATCGAACGGCGTCATTTCATCGACCGAGTTGACGCGCACGGTGACGGGGTTGGTGCGCGCGCGGCGCTCCACCAGCAATATCACGATGCCGCCGATGATGAAGGCCATGGCGACCGGTACTGGCTTGAACAGCGCATGCTTGATCATCTTGCCTACGCCTAAGCCGATGATGGCCAGGGGCAGGAAGGCGATGGCCACGTTCAGTACGAATTTGCGCGACTTGACCTCGGTGCCGAAGGTGGACAGCACGCTGCCGATGCGCTGGCGGTATTCCCAGCATACGGCCAGGATGGCGCCGGCCTGGATGGCGATCTCGAAGACATCCATGACCTCCTTCGAGACATCCTTGGTAAAGTCGAGCAGGCTGCCGGCCAGGATCAGATGTCCCGTGGACGAAATCGGCAAGAATTCGGTGAAACCTTCGACCAGCCCCATGATGATGGCTTTTAACGCAAGAATGAGATCCATAGATGTATACAAGGGTGTAATTGACAGGATGGGGTGTGTGCATGGCGCCCGCAATGTGCGCGGGGTCGAAGCTTACCATGCCGGAGGCCCGTCGAGCCGATTTGGGCGCTGGCGGACAGCGGTTTTTTGCCGCTGCCAGCCAGGCAAGGGGAGGGTTCAGGAAACCTGTTTTGCCGGCGTCACCAGGCGCGCGCTGGCCGCCACCAGCAGCAGGGCGGCGCCCAGCATGGCGAAGGCGATATTCAGGCTGGTGGCATGCGCCACGAAGCCGATCACGGCCGGACCGGCCAGGATGCCCGCATAGCCGATGGTGGTGATGGCCGCCACCGCCAGGCTGGCCGGCATGGCGTGTTGCTGGCCCGCCGCCGTGAACAGGATGGGCACGATGTTCGCCGCGCCCAGGCCGATCAGCACGAAGCCGGCCATGGCCAGGCTGGCATGCGGCGCCAGCACGGCCAGGAAGAAGCCTGCCGCTGCAAACAGGCCGCCAACAGTAAGCACCCGCTTGCCGCCAAAGCGGCTGACCACCTTGTCGCCGGTGAAGCGGCCCGCCGTCATGGCGATGGCGAAGGCGGCGTAGCCGAGACCGCCCTTGGCTTCTTCCACGCCGCGCGTGGTGGTGAGAAACAGGGCGCTCCAGTCGAGAATCGCACCCTCGGCCAGGAAGACGATAAAGCACAAGAGGCCAATCAGGATTACGGCGCCATGCGGCATGACGAACAGCGGCGTCTTTTCGCCGGAGGCGGACGCCGTCGGCAGCAGATGGCCTTGCGCCGCGCCCAGCACGCCGCACAGCAGCAGCATCACCACGCCGCAGGACCAGGCCGGCGTCAGGCCCAGCCACAGCAGCAGGGCCATGCAGGCCGCGCCGGCGAAGCCGCCCACGCTGAACAGCGCATGAAAGCCCGACATCATGGCGCCGCCGTTGGCTTTTTCGATGATCACGGCCTGGATATTGATGGCCACGTCGAAGGTGCCCATGGCCGCGCCGAACACCAGCAGCACCAGGCCCAGCTGCAGCGGCGTGGCGGCCAGCGCCAGCCCGGGCAGGATGGCGGTCAAGAGCAGGCCGGCGGCGGCGATGACCTTGCGGCAGCCGAAGCGGGCCGTGAGCATGCCCGTAAACGGCATCGCGCACAGCGAGCCGGCGCCCAGGCACAGCAGCAAAATGCCGAGCGTCGCTTCATCGAGGCCCAGGCGCGACTTGGCGTAGGGAACCAGCGGGGCCCAGGCGGCCATGCCGAGGCCGGCCGCGAAAAAGACCAGGCGCGTGGCGCGTTGTTGCAGGGTACCGGTGAGATGCATGGGGAAGCTTTTCAAGAGTCGGGGTGGATAAGTCAGGCGCGGGCGCGCAGCACCTGCACGCCCCGCCGTTCAAAGGCAGCCGCGTGCACGGCATCGGCATCGGCTTCGAGCACCAAGTGCTGCAGCAATCCCGTGGCCAGCACGCCGAAGGGCGCGGCCGTGCCCAGCTTGTCGCTGGTGACGGCCACGACGACGGCCTTGCTGGCGCCGGCGATGCTGCGCTTGAACTCGGCCTCGTCATAGTTGAACGCCGTCACCCCCGCGTCCGCATCGGCACCGCAGGCACCGAGGAAGCACAGGTCGGGATGCATGCGTTCGACCGTGCGCAGCGCCTGCGGCCCCAGGCTGGCGCCGGCGCGGCGGTCGACCCGGCCGCCAGCCATGATCAGCTCGATCTCGGGACGCTCCATGAGCGCCATGGCGATTGCGGGTGCATTGGTGATGACAGTGAGCGCCAGCTCCGGCAAGGCGCTGGCGATGGCAAGGTTGGTCGAGCCCGCATCGAGAAACAGCACCTGGCCCGCGCGCACCAGCGACACGGCGGCCTGCGCCAAGCGCGCCTTGCGCTCCGGCGCTTCCTGCTTGCGCTGCGTCAAGGTGCCGCCATCGGGCGCCAGCGGCAGGGCGCCGCCATACACGCGCTGGCACAGGCCGGCCGCCGCCATCTCGCGCAGATCGCGCCGTATCGTGTCTTCGGACACGTCGAGCTGGCGCGCCAGGTCCAGCGCCAGCACGCGGCCATCGGCGTGCAATTGTTGCTGGATCAGTGCGTGACGTTGTTTGAGGAGCAGGGTGGCGGACATGGCTTATAGGTTGAAACGTGCAGGAATGCGCATAAATATACGCAAACGTGCAAATCGAGTCAAGATGACTTTTGTGCACGTGCCGGTATTGCCGTAGGAATATGAAGTGCGTACAGTTGGGAAAAATGGAATAAGGAAACCATGTTCTCCAATAAATTATTAATGGCAACCTTGCTGGGCCGCGTCATGCGCCGCAGCGGGTGGGGTGTCGTGGCCATGCTGATTGTCTTCAATGCGCTGCATTGGAAGCGCCACGGCACGCTGGACTGGAGCGATGCGCGCGCTTCCCTGCTCGTGCTGCTGGCCTATCTGGTCGTTTCCCTGCTGCTGGAATACAAACGCTTGCGCGATGAAGAGCGGGCTTCGGTGCGGAGCAAGGCCGCAGACTAAGGCGTTGCCGCCGCTCAGGGCGCCGTCAGCCGTTCAAGATCGCTTAGCCAGCGGACGGCATGTTCGCGGCTGCTGCCGCACATCTCTTCGGATGGCTGCAAGCCGCCGCAAAAGGCAGGGCGCTCCGGCTGGCCAAAGATCTTGCAGCGGTTGTCGTCGGCCAGCTGGATGCAGCGCACGCCCGCCGGTTTTCCATCTGGCATGCCGGGAATCGGGCTGGTGATGGACGGTGCGGTGCAGCAGGCGCCGCACGATGGGCGGCATGCCAGGGAAACGGCGGGGGAAGGCATGGCGGCAGGCTGGAAAAGAATCTGAGGCCGACAGTATAGCAAGTCGGCCCCGCGGTAGCGCCAGGACTGGCCTAGCTGTGAAGTTGCAAGAGGTTATTCGGCCTAGCGCACGATGCTGACGCGCTTGCCCGTCAGGGTGCGGCGGGCCGGGTCGCCATGCACGGTGATGCGGCCGGAACCGCTGGCGCGGGCGTTGACTTCATTCTGGACGGTGACGTCGATGTCGCCGGAACCGTTGCTCGCCAGGTAGGCAACATCGCTGCGCAGGGCGGCCAGGTTGATGTCGCCCGAGCCATTCACGTTGGCGTCGAGGCGCTGCACGGCGCCGCTGGCGCTGATGCTGCCCGAGCCGTTGACGGCCACGTTGATGCGTTCGCCGCGCAAGTTGCCCAGCTGGATGTTGCCCGAGCCGTTTTGCACCGCATCCGTGTTGCCGCTGGCGAGGGCAGCCGCGTTGACGCTGCCCGAGCCATTGTTGGCCACGTCGAAGCGTGCCACCGTGCCCGACAATTCGCTCTTCATCGAACCGCGCTGCTCCAGGCTGAAATCCTCGCCATTGAAACCGCTGGCTACCAGGCGGCCCGAGCCGGAGATGTTGATCTTTCTCAATTGCGGCGTCGTGTAGATGACGTGGATGCCATTGCTGCTGCGAATGTTCGTATCGCTCCAGATGCGCAGGGTATTGCCGCTCACTTCGCTATGGATGCGCGGCTGCAGATTGCTGTCCGCTTCGATCACCAGCGATGTTGCCGGCCCCACGCGCACGTCGATCTTGATATCGATGCGCTTCATGCTGTCGATCTCGAGCGTGTTGATGTTGCTGACCTGGCGCACGTCGCGGCTCACTTGTTCATTGCCCTGGATGGCATTGCCGCCTGAGTCCGCATGGCGCACTTCGCCATCGTTGGGGTTGATGACGATGGCGCAACCGCCGAGGGCAACGGCACAGCACAGGGCCAGCAAGGTACGCATGGTGTTTCCTTTATGATTGTTTTAGTTCAGGACAAGAAATAAGCCGGCTGCCGCGCCGCGGCTGCCGTGCTGTCGATGTCAAGATAGCAAAGCGTCTGTCTTTGCTGAACGCCAATGCGATGAACTGCGCAAAACGGGGGCTGAAACGCATTCTGGTTCACCCAGCGCCACAGGTCAGGCGCCAGAGGAGGTGTCGCCAACGTCGGTACGGAGCGTACAATACCCGTGTTCAGCATACGGGGCGGTGCCCCGCGTCGCATGCGCTTGACCTTGCCCGTAGACAGGGCTACTATTAATGACTCAAAAGTAAGTTACTTGGAAAGATACATGCAAGCCCCGATTGATACCAAGCCCCGCTGGGAGCGGCGCAAGGATGCCCGCCCGCAGGAATTACTCGCTGCCGCCCTCGACCTGTTTGTCGAACGGGGCTTCGCATCGACGCGCCTGGAGGATGTGGCCAAGCGGGCGGGCGTGTCGAAAGGCACCCTGTACCTGTACTTTGAGAATAAACAAGAGCTGTTCAAGGCCGTAGTGCGCGACAATATCGTGCAGTCGATCGGCGAGGCGGAAGACAGCATGGCCGCTTCGGACAGCACCAGCGCCGAATTGTTGCGCAAGGTGATGATGCAGTGGTGGGAAGAATTCGGCGCCACCAAACTGGCCGGTTTGACCAAACTGATGCTGGCCGAAGCGAACAATTTCCCGGAACTGGCGCAGTTTTACAACGAAGAAGTCGTCGCGCGCGGCAATGGGCTGATTGTCAGCCTGCTGGAACGGGGCATGCAGCGGGGCGAATTCCGCCAGATCGATCCCGTGCTGGTCAGCACCATCCTCAGCGCACCCGTCACCATGCTCATGATGTGGACGCACTCCTTCGTGCCGTGCGAGGTCAAGGATATCGACCCGCTCGCCTATATGGATGCCTTTATCGACATGAGCTTGCGCAGCCTGCAGGCGGAGGCGCCCGGGAAAAGCTGATGCACCGGGCCTGGCTACTACCGTTCAGTTACCCCTTTTCCAAGGTTCGTCCCCCCAAATCTGCAGATCGTCGCAAATTTCCTCCATTCCCCGCCTTTATGGTTAACATGTGCTTTCAGCCAGTTCAACGATAAAATGGCGGATTATTACTTCACTTACCGAGTCCAAAGATGAATATCGAACAAGCCCGCTTCAATATGATCGAACAGCAGATCCGTCCATGGGACGTACTGGATATCGACGTGCTGGAGCTGTTGAACGTGGTCAAACGTGAAGATTTCGTGCCTGCCGCCTATAAAAACCTGGCCTTCGTCGATACGGAAATCCCACTGGGCGGCGGCGAATGCATGTTCACGCCAAAGCTGGAAGCGCGCATTTTGCAGGACGTAGCCGTCAAGAAGCATGAAAATGTGCTGGAAATCGGCACCGGCAGCGGCTACATGGCCGCTTTGCTGGCGCATAAGGCGCGTCATGTGACGAGCGTCGAAATCGTTCCCCAATTGAAAACCCTGGCCGAGCAGAACCTGGCCACCAACGGCGTGACCAACGTGACCGTGGAACTGGGCGACGGCGCCCAGGGCTGGAGCAAGGGCGCGCCATACGACGTGATCGTCGTGTCCGGCGCCCTGGCCGTGTTGCCGGAAGCACTGTTGCAACAAGTGAAAGTCGGCGGCCGCATCCTGGCCATCATCGGCGAAGCGCCGATCATGTCGGCGCACCTGATCACGCGCAGCTCGGACAAGGCCTACGACACGCGCAAGCTGTTTGAAACCAATGTCACGCCGCTGCAATCCGTGGCACCGTCGCATTTCCAGTTCTGAGGCGACCGATTCGATGGAGCATTTGAGTGCACCGCAGCTGGCCGCCTGGCTGGCTGACCCTTCCCGCCCGCGTCCGGTCCTGCTGGACGTGCGGGAACAGTGGGAGTTTGACCTGTGCCACCTCGACGGTGCCACCTTGATGCAGATGAACTCGATTCCCGCGCGCATCGATGACCTCGATGAAGACGCCGAAATCGTCTGCATCTGCCATCACGGCATGCGCAGCATGCAAGTGGCGGCCTTCCTGGAACGCAATGGGTTTGGCAAGATCAGTAATTTGACGGGCGGCGTGCATGCCTGGGCGCTGCAAGTCGACAGCGCAATGCCTAAATACTAAGTTATTTTGCAGTAGATGCACCCAGGCATGTTTTCCTGCATGCCTGCGGAGGCCTGTACCCCGCTGATCCGGCGGGGTGCAAGGCAAGCGGTAGCAGATTTTTGATTCCATCAACTTTTGACGACTCCAACGGAGAAATGCAATGCGGAAACCCCTTATCGCCGTGCTGATGACCAGCGCCTTTGTCTCGATGACATGCTCGCTGCAAGCACAGGCGGCCGATCTCATCCAGGTGTACCAGCAGGCGCTGGCCAATGACGCGCAGTACGCCAGCGCGCGCGCGGCCCTGTCGGCCGGGATGGAGCGGGTTCCGCAGGGCTTGGCAGGCTTGCTGCCGCAAGTGTCCGCCTCGGGCAGCAATACGCGTGGCAATCAGGAACAGATCATCCAGAACAATGGCGGCAACAAGATCACTTCGCCATCCGTGAACGTCCGTACGAACAGCTACAACCTGACACTGGCACAACCGCTGTTCCGCTGGGACCGTTGGGAAACTTACCAGCAAAGCAAGCTGGCGCAGGCGATTGCTGAAGCGCAATTTGCGCAAGTCCAGCAAGACCTGATCACGCGCGTGGCGCAGGCGTATTTCGACGTGCTCAGTGCGCAAGACAACCTGGGCGCCACGCAGGCGCAAAAAGTCGCCACGACGGAACAGCTGGCATCGGCCAAGCGCAACTTCGAAGTCGGCACGCAAACGATTACCGACACGCACGAAGCGCAAGCGGCGTACGACCTGGTGGTGGCGCAGGAATTTGCCGCCATCAATGACCTGGCCAACAAGCGCAGCGCCTTGCAAACCATCATCGGCGAAGCGCCGACCTCGCTGGCGCCGATGCGCACAGGCGTCGTCATCAGCGCGCCGGAACCTGCCGCCATCGAACCGTGGGTGAGCTCGGCGGAAGAGCAGAACTACGCCGTCGTCACGGCCCAGTTCAACGTGGAATCGGCCAAGCGCGACATCGGCCGCAACCGCGCCGGCCACTATCCGACCCTGGACCTGATCGCCAACACGGGCCACACTTACACTTCCGGTGGCGGCAATGGCAGCGGCAATAACAACAACGCCATCGGTGTGCAGTGGAGCATCCCCATCTTCAGCGGCTTTGCCGTGACGAGCAAGGTGCGCGAATCGATCGCGCTGGAAAACAAGGCCCGCAACGACCTGGAAACGGCACGCCGCACGGCATCGCAAGGCGCGCGCCAGGCTTTCCTCGGCGTCAATAGCGGCCTGGCGCAAGTCAAGGCGCTGGAAGCGGCGGAAGTGTCGAGCAAGTCGGCGCTGGAGTCGAACCAGCTCGGCTATCAAGTGGGCGTGCGCATCAATATCGACGTCTTGAATGCGCAGAAACAATTGTTCTCGACGCAGAAAGACCTGTCGAAAGCCCGCTACGACACCATCATGAACGGCTTGCGCCTGAAGGCCGCGGCCGGCACCTTGAAGGAAACGGACTTGATGCCCGTCAACGCCTTGCTCGTCAAGTAAGCGCGCTCTGCTCTACATGAAAACCAGCCCCGGCAACGGCGCTGGTTTTTTTTCGCCTTGACGTGTGGTCACACGGCGCGGCTGTTGGCGAACTGGGTCAGCACGACACCGGCCACCACCAGGCCGGCGCCGGCCCAGTGCAGCGGAGAAATATGCTTGATGGCAAAACCCAGCAAGCCGTAGCGGTCGATGGCCAGCGCGGCCAGCATCTGTCCGCCGATGACGGCCGCCATGAAGGGCCCGGACCCCATGCGCGGCGCCAGCATCAGCGCGGCCGTAATATAAAACACGCCGGCCGCGCCACCGAGCCAGGACCAGCCCGGTCCGCGCATGGCGAGGTGCAAATCGGGCGCGGGCACGCGCCAGGCCAGCATCACCAGTAAAGCAAGCACGGCGCTGACGGCCAGCGAGGCAATGGTGGCCCACAGCGGGTGGCCCAGGTTGCGGCCCAGCGCCGCGTTCGCGCCCGCCTGGAAGGGGACGACGGCGCCGGCCAGCATGGCCAGCGGGGCAAACAAGGTGATCCATCCGTTCATGTGCGACTCCCTGCGTGTTGAGTTGATGGAGCCATCGTATTATGCTGTCATGATTAAATCCAATTCGTAGTTTGTAAGCTAACTATGCACCAAATGAATAATCTGCGCGCCGTCGATTTGAACTTGCTGGTGATCCTGGAAGCGCTGCTCAGCGAACGCCATTTGTCGCGCGCGGCGGAACGCTTGCACATGAGTCAGCCTGCCGTCAGCCATGCGCTGGCACGCTTGCGCCACTTGCTCGACGATCCGCTGCTGTTGCGCGGCAAGGGCGGTTTCCAGCCGACGGCGCGTGCCTTGGCGCTGGCGCGGCCGCTGGCCGAAGCCTTGCAAAGCGTGCGTTCCGTGCTCGGCGGCGCCGTCTTCGAGGCAGCCACGGCGCAGCGCGTGTTTCGCCTGGCCATGTCGGATTACGGCGCGGCATTGATCTTGCCCGCTTTGCTGCGCCGTTTGCGCGTGGAAGCGCCCGGCATCGACGTGGTCGTCAGCTATGCCAGCCGCCAGGCCGTGGTGGCCGGCGTGCAGGATGGCGAGATCGACCTGGCGCTGGGCGTGTTCCCGCAATTGCCCGAGCAGTTGCATAGAGAAACTTTATTCGAGGAAACGTTCGTGTGTGCACTCGATCCGGCCAGCCTGGCGCCGGGAGAGAGCTTGAGCTTGCAGACCTATCTGGCGCGCCCGCATGTGCTGGTGGCGTCCGGCGAAGGCGGCATGGCGGCCGAAGTCGATGCGGCCCTGGCGCAACTGGGCCAGGCGCGCCGCATCGCCGTGCGCGTGCCGTACTGGACGGTCGCACCGGATGTCGTGATGGGGACGGATCTGATATTGACGGTGGCGCGGCGCGCGGTGCACGGCAGCGCGGGGCAAGGGCTGGCGCAGTACTCCGCGCCGTTTGCCATCGCGCCGTTTGCGTTTGAAGTGATACGGCACCGCCGCACGGACGGCGACGCGGGCATCGCCTGGCTGCGCGCGGCCATTGCAACGGCCGCCGAGCCAGGCTGAGGAATTACAGGCCGCCGCCCTGGCCGTCGAACTTGCGCTCGATCAATTCGATCTTGTAGCCGTCCGGATCGGTGATGAAGGCGATGACCGTGTTGCCGCCCTTGACGGGACCCGGTTCGCGCGTGACGTTGCCGCCATTCGCCCGTGCCGCGTCGCAAGCGGCGACGATATCGTCGGCCGAGATGGCAATGTGGCCATACGCCGTGCCCAGCTCGTAGCTGGTGGTGCCATAGTTATACGTCAGTTCCAGTTCCGCATGGTCGGGATTCGCGCCATAGCCGACGAAGGCCAGCGTGTACTGGTATTCCGGATTGTCGCTGGTGCGCAGCAGTTTCATGCCCAGGACGTTCGTATAAAAGTCGATGGAGCGCTGCAGGTCGCCGACCCGTAACATGGTGTGCAAAATACGCATCGTAAATCCTTGAGGGTGAGAGGGGAATGGCAGGATTTTATGCGGTTTATGGCTTTCTTGCCGAGACCGCCCTTGCCGTCCGCTGATTGGACAGCAGCGGGCGGTCGCCGGAATTACTCCAGACGGGCGTCCAGCGTGATTTCCGTGGCCAGCAACTTCGATACGGGGCAGCCGAGCTTGGCGCGCAGGGCCGCGTCCCGGAACGCTTCGTCGGTGGCGCCGGGAATGGTGGCCACCAGGGTTAGGTGCACGGCCGTGATGGCATAGCTGCCATCGATCTTTTCCAGGCTGACGTCGGCCGTGGTTTTCAGGGCCGTGGCGCGCAAGCCCGCCTCGCCCAGTTGGCCGGACAGGGCCATGGTGAAGCAGGCCGCGTGGGCCGCGCCGATCAGTTCTTCCGGATTGCTGCCGGGACCGTCCTCGAAGCGCGTGTTGAAACCATAGGCCACATTGTCGAGCGCGCCGCTTTCGGTGGAAATAAATCCTTTGCCATCCTTAAGGCCGCCACTCCAGACGGCTGATCCTGTTTTTTTCATGATGTACTCCTTGCGTGGTTCGAAGGTCCATCATGCGCGCCCCACCCCTGCGCTTCCGTTCGTTGTGCCACACAGGGGGCGCATGCGCGGCGCCGATGCATTCACGGCGCCGGCGTGACGCGCCAGATGACATTGCCCACGTCGTCTGCCACCAGCAGCGCGCCCGCCTTGTCGACGGCCACGCCGACGGGGCGCCCCTGCGCCTTGCCATTGCCGTCGAGGAAGCCGGCGACGACGTCCTGCGGAGGACCGCTGGGCACGCCATCGGCGAACGGAACGAAGATGACTTTATAGCCGCTGAAGGGTTTGCGGTTCCACGAGCCGTGCTGGCCGATGAAGGCGCCGCCCCGGTAGCGTTCCGGCAGCAGGGTGGCATCATAAAACGCCAGTCCCAGCGAGGCCGTATGAGCGCCCAGCGCGTAGTCGGGTGCAACAGCCGTGGCCACCAGTTCGGGACGGGGCGGCTTGACCCGCGCATCGACGTGCTGGCCGAAATAACTGTAGGGCCAGCCATAAAAGGCGCCATCCTTGACGGACGTCATGTAGTCGGGCACCAGGTCATTGCCCAGCTCGTCGCGCTCATTGACGGCCGTCCAGAGGGCGCCTGTCCTGGGCTGCCAGGCCAGGCCCACGGGATTGCGCAAGCCCGTCGCATACACGCGGGCCTTGCCCGTCGCCCGCGTGAATTGCCAGATGGCGGCGCGGCCATCTTCGGCCGCCATGCCGTTTTCACCCACGTTGCTGTTCGAGCCGACGGAAACATAGAGAAATTTGCCGTCGGGGCTGGCGATGACGTTCTTGGTCCAGTGGTGATTGATGGGGCCGCCCGGCAAATCCATCACCTTGACGCCCGGCGCCGTGATGGCTGTCTGGCCTTCCTTGTAAGGGAAACGTATCAAGGCGTCGGCATTGGCGATGTACAGCTCGTTACCCACCAGGGCCATGCCAAATGGCGAGTTCAGTCCTTGCAGGAAGATGCTGCGCGTTTGCGCCACGCCATGCGCGTCGACGCCGCGCAGCAGGGTGATGCGGTTGGCGCTGGGCGTGGCCGCGCCCGCTTTTTTCATCTGCATCTGCATGATGGCGCCCTTGATGCCCTTGCTGTCTTCCGGCTTGGGCGGGGTGTTCGTTTCCGCCACGAGCACGTCGCCATTCGGCAAGACGTACAGCCAGCGCGGATGGTCGAGGTCGCGCGCATACGCACGGATGGCCAGGCCCGCCGCGACAGCGGGGTGCTGCGCGGCCGTCCAGCGCTGCACGGGCGCCACGTTCACGGTGGGAATCAGCTGCTTGTCCGGTGCGGGCAGCACGGGCTGCGGGCCGAAGCCCACGGGCATGGCGGGCGCCTGGGCGTGGGCGAGATGGGTGCCGCAGGCAGTGGCGAGCAGGAATGAACAGACGTAACGGTGCATGGAGTACTCCGTAATATGACCAGTGCGCATCAGCAGTGCGAGTAGCGGGGCGTGACGGTTGGAGTCAGCGCGCCTTCTTTGGTTCCAGTTGCGCGTCGGGACGGGCTTGCTGCGGCGCGGCGGGCTTGACCTTTTCCACGCCGGGCTGGGCGTGCAGGTCCGTATCGACCAGCCCTTGCTCCAGGTCGCTGGCCGCCTGCTGCATGATCTTGCGTGGGCGCACGTTTTGCGCATCGGGCGATTCGTCGCGCTCGTGCGGCAGACGGTCGACGCCGTCATTCCTGACCTTTTCATCGGTATTGATCTTGCGTTCGCTATGCTGGGTAACCATATGGCCTCCTGACAGAAGAATTGACGTGAAATCAGTGTCCTGCCACGCCAGAGTGCATGCAAGCGGATTTGTCCATGCAGGGAGCGCTGGCGCACGCATGGACGATTCTTTTTCTGCGCTACACTGCGTGCAACACCAAGAACGCCCCTTGCGGGCACACGGCAGCCGCACTATACTGTGTATATATACAGTATCATGCGATGGCGGCGTGCGACAGCCTGGGGCGGCTTGCCACCGAATTTACTACCGAGACTCTTATGCCCGTCGATACACACGCCGAACAGCGCGCCGAACAGCCAGCCGCGACCTTGCCAGCCCCGGGCGAGCGCTTCAACCTGGGCGCCAAGACCATCGCCCTGGTCGTGCGCCAGAATACGGATGGCATTGCCGAGCCCGTGAAAAGCATCGTCGATTTCCTGCAAGTGCTGGGCCACACGGTGGTCTTCGAGGCGGAGACGGCCGCGCACCTGAACCTGGCGTTTCCCGGCGTGCGTGCCATGTCGCCGGCCGAGATCGGCGCCGCCGCCGATTGCGCCATCGTCATGGGCGGCGACGGCACCATGCTCGGCATTGCGCGCCAGCTGGCGCCATTCGACGTCCCCTTGATCGGTATCAATCAGGGGCGCCTGGGCTTCATGACGGATATTCCGCTTGAGCGCATGCTGCCTGTATTGGCGCAAATTCTCGGCGGCCGTTTCAAGGCCGAGCGCCGCACCTTGCTTGAAGGCAGCGTGCTGCGCGACGGCGAATCGATTCATGTGGGCATGGCCGTCAACGATGTCGTCGTCTCGCGCGGCGGCGGCGCCGGCATGGCCGAATTGCGCGTCGAGGTCGACGGCCACTTCATGTACAACCAGCGTTCGGATGGCTTGATCATTTCCACGCCCACGGGCTCGACCGCATATTCGCTGTCGGCCGGCGGTCCCCTGCTGCATCCGACTCTGGGCGGCATCGTGCTTGTGCCGATCGCCCCGCATGCGTTGTCGAACCGTCCCATCGTCCTGCCCGATTCCAGCCAGATCGTGGTGGAAATCGTGCGCGGGCGCGATATCAGCGTCAATTTCGACATGCAGACCTTTGCCAGCCTGGTGCAGCAAGACCGCATCCTCATCCGCCGTTCGCCCCATACGATTACCTTCCTGCATCCGGAAGGGTGGAGTTACTACAACACCCTGCGTGAAAAATTGCACTGGAATGAGTACCCGTCGGGCGAGGGCAAGCTCAGCTAATAGTTTATCCACCTCAACCCGCGGTGCGCCGCCTAACCACAGAAGCCATGCTCCATACACTGTCCATTCGCGATTTTGTCATTGTCGATACCATTGAACTGGAATTTTCCGCCGGCTTCAGCGTGCTGACGGGCGAGACGGGCGCCGGCAAGTCCATCCTCATCGATGCGCTGACCCTGGCGCTGGGAGGGCGCGGCGACGCCAGCGTGGTGCGCGAAGGCGCGGCCAAGGCCGACATCACGGCCGACTTTTCCGTCAGCGAGGTGGCGCAGGCCTGGCTGGTGGCGCATGAATTCGCCAACGACGATGGCGGCGCCCTGCTGCGCCGCGTGATCGACAATGCGGGCCGCTCGAAGGCGTATATCAACGGCATCCCCGCCACGGCCGCGCAGCTGCGCGAACTGGGCGACATGCTGGTCGATATCCATGGCCAGCACGCGCACCAGTCCTTGCTGAAAAGCGAAGCGCAGCGGGCCTTGCTCGACGGCCAGGCGACGGCGCGCGAAGCGGGTGCGGAACAGGATGCGCGGCAAGTGGCGGCGCTGCACAAGCGCTGGCGCGCCCTCGTGCGCCAGCGCGAGGAATTCGAAACGAATGCCGCCAATGTGCTGTACGAACGCGAACGGCTGGAATGGCAAGTGGGCGAGCTGGAAAAACTGGCCGCCAAGCCCGGCGAATGGACGGAGATCACGAACGAGCACAGCCGCCTGTCGCACGCGGCCAGCCTGCTGGAAGGGGCGCAGGAAGCGCTGTCCCTCATTTCCGAGTCGGAAGACCACCCGATCGTGTCGCAACTGTCGGCCTTGAACCAGAAGCTGGGCAAGCTGGTGTCCGTCGATGCGGAATTGCAGCCGATCGTCGACCTGATCGAATCGTCGCGCATCCAGCTGCAGGAATCCGTGTATGCGCTGAACAATTATCTGGACCGCGTGGAACTGGACCCGGAGCGTTTGCACCAGCTCGATGCGCGCATGGAAGCCATGCACAGCACGGCCCGCAAATTCCGCGTCACACCCGAAGAGTTGCCGGAGGAACACGCCAAACTGTCGGAAAAGCTGCAGCACCTGGCCGACGCTTCCGATATCGAGGGCTTGCTGCGCCAGGAAGCGAAGATCGAGGCCGAGTACCGCGCCGTGGCCGAGCGCCTGTCCGCCACGCGCCGCGCCGCCGCCCTGGAGCTGGGGCAAGCCGTCACGCGCGCCATGCAGGAACTGAGCATGACGGGCGGCAGCTTCGAGATCGCCCTGCACCCGTGCGAACCGGCCGCGCATGGCCTCGAGCAAGTGGAATTCCTCGTCGCCGGCCACGCGGGCACGGCGCCCCGTTCGCTGGCCAAGGTGGCGTCCGGCGGCGAACTGGCGCGCATCGCGCTGGCCATTTCCGTCATCACCTCGCACGCCACCACCACGCCGACCCTGATCTTCGACGAGGTCGACAGCGGCATCGGCGGCGCCGTCGCGGAAGTGGTCGGACGCTTATTAAAACGCCTGGGGCAGGGACGGCAAGTGCTGTGCGTGACCCACTTGCCGCAAGTGGCCAGCCAGGCCAATCAGCATTTCCAAGTGGCAAAAAGCACCCTGGACAATGGCAAGACGGCGTCGCGCATCGACATGCTCGACGCCAAGGCCAGGGTGGAAGAAGTGGCGCGCATGCTGGGCGGCCTGGAAATCACGGCCACCACGCGCAAGCATGCGCGCGAGTTGCTCGCGATTTGATTCATGGCTGGGGGCAGACCGAGGCTTAAATCCGGGGTCAGACCCCCGGATGCGTTAGCGCTGAGCTTGACGTTAGCGGCATCGAGGGTCTGACCCCTGTACCAGTGTTGACGCAATGTAACTATAATGGTTGGCTAATCCATCCAACGCCTTCGAAGAGCCTTCATGTCATTTCAAACAGAACCGCCGTACACGCATGGCAGCATCGACCGCAGCGCCGTGGTGCTGGTCAACCTGGGCACGCCCGATGCACCGACCTCGTCGGCCGTGCGGCGCTACCTGAAGCAATTTTTGTCGGACCCGCGCGTGGTGGAGATACCCCGCATCGTCTGGTGGTTCATTTTGAACCTGATTATTTTGCCCTTCCGCTCGGGCCAGTCGGCCAAGAAATACGCGTCGATCTGGACGCGCGAGGGCTCGCCCCTGAAGGTGCACACGCAAAAGCAGGCGAAACTGCTGGCCGGCGCGCTGGCCGAGCGGGGCCATGACGGCGTCACGGTCGCCATGGCCATGCGCTACGGTTCGCCTTCCTTGCCCGACGTGCTGGCCCAGCTGAAAAGCGAAGGCTGCGAGCGCATCGCCATCCTGCCGGCGTATCCGCAATACTCGGGCACGACGACGGGGTCCATCTACGACGCCGTATTCGCCCATTACGCCACGGTGCGCAATGTGCCGGAATTGCGTTTTATCAAGCAATATCACGAGCACGACACGTATATCGACGCCTTGCGCGATTCCGTGCTGAACCACTGGGAAGCGCATGGCCGTCCGGAAAAACTGGTGATGAGCTTTCATGGCGTGCCCAAGCGTACCTTGCTGCTGGGCGACCCCTACCACTGCCAATGCCTGAAAACGGCGCGTCTGCTGGCAGAAAAACTGAAATTAACTAAAGAGCAATACGTGGTGACCTTCCAGTCGCGCTTCGGCAAGGCCGAATGGCTGCAGCCGTACACGGCGCCGACCCTGGTGGCGCTGGCGCAACAGGGCGTCAAGCGCGTCGACCTGCTGTGTCCGGGCTTTACCAGCGACTGCCTGGAAACGCTGGAAGAGATCGCCATGGAAGCCAAGCATGATTTCGAGGCGGCCGGCGGCCAGCAGTTTCACTACATCGCTTGCCTGAACGAAACGCCGGCCTGGATCGCGGGCATGGCGGAAATTGCAGAACAACACATGATCGGCTGGCCGACGATGAAGACGGCGCCGCAGCGCGACGCGGACAAGAAGGCGGGCGAGCAGGCGCGCGCGGCGGCGCTGGCACTGGGCGCGGCGAATTAAAGATAATTGATTTTTTACAATCAAAAGCCGCGCTTGCGCGGCTTTGTCATGTGTGGCGCGACAAAAGTACTATCCAGATAGCAACGCCGCCAGTGGCGATGGCCGTGGCGGGGCTGGTAGAATGCCCGCTTTGCCCGGGGAAGCCTGGAAAATCAAGGGGGCGCGCACGGCTCACTGGCCGAAATGGGTCGCCTTTTGTAATAAGCTGTAACATGAATCGCTGTAATTCTGGTTTTGCCGTGTATACCCCTTGAAACAATAGGATATAGCCCCATCTGCCCGTTAGTGTTGTAAAGATAGTTAGACTAACTCATTTAAGTCATTGATTGTAGGAGCTTTCTAGATGCAAGATCAGGAAAACCAAGCTGTACCTAATCCGCAAGCGGACGCCGCGGCGACTGCCCCATCGACTCCCGCAGAGCCTACTTTGGAAGAGCAGCTGGCGAGTACCGAAGCGCGTCTTGCAGAGATGCACGATGCCTTCATGCGCGCCAAGGCCGATGGCGAAAATATTCGCCGCCGTGCGCAGGAAGATGTTGCTAAAGCGCATAAATTCGCAGTGGAAAGCTTTGCCGAAGCCATGGTGCCGGTGAAAGACAGCCTGGAAACGGCGCTGACGGTGGAAGCACCGACCATCGAATCGCTGAAAGAAGGCGTCGAGATGACCCTGAAGCAACTGAACGCAGCGTTCGAGCGCAACCGCCTGGTGGAAGTCTTGCCAGTGCAGGGCGAAAAGCTCGATCCGATGAAACACCAGGCCGTTGCCGTGGTGCCAGCGGAGCAGGAAGCCAATACCATCGTGTCAGTCTTGCAAAAGGGCTATATGATTGCGGACCGCCTGCTGCGTCCAGCCATTGTCACGACCGCGCAAGCAAAATAATCAGAGTGCGGCATCAAGCAAGCCTTGAAACCATGCCGCTTTGCCACATATAAGAACCATCTGAAATCTAGCAAATAAAAGGAAAAAAATCATGGGTAGAATTATCGGTATCGATCTGGGAACCACGAATTCCTGCGTTTCCATCATGGAAAACGGTCAACCAAAGGTAATCGAAAACGCTGAAGGCGCACGCACGACGCCGTCGATTATTGCTTATCAAGAAGATGGCGAGATTCTCGTCGGCGCGCCGGCGAAACGCCAGGCCGTGACCAATCCGAAAAACACGCTGTACGCAGTCAAGCGTCTGATCGGTCGCAAGTTCGACGAAAAAGAAGTCCAAAAAGACATCGCGCTGATGCCATATCAAATCATGAAAGCCGACAACGGCGATGCATGGATTGGCGTACGCGACAAAAAACTGGCGCCGCCGCAAATTTCGGCTGAAGTCCTGCGCAAGATGAAGAAAACGGCAGAAGACTACCTCGGTGAAGAAGTCACCGAAGCTGTCATCACCGTGCCTGCGTACTTCAACGACTCGCAGCGTCAAGCCACCAAGGATGCCGGCCGTATTGCTGGCCTGGACGTCAAGCGCATCATCAACGAGCCAACCGCGGCAGCGCTGGCGTTCGGCCTGGACAAGACCGAAAAAGGCGACCGTAAAATCGCCGTGTATGACTTGGGTGGCGGTACGTTCGACGTGTCGATCATCGAAATCGCGGATGTTGATGGCGAGAAACAATTTGAAGTGCTGTCGACCAACGGCGACACCTTCCTGGGCGGCGAAGACTTCGACCAGCGCGTCATCGATTACATCATCGACGAGTTCAAGAAGATCAACGGCATCGACCTGAAAAAAGATCCGATCGCCCTGCAGCGCATCAAGGCTTCGGCTGAGCGCGCGAAGATCGAATTGTCGTCGTCGCAGCAAACCGAGATCAACGAGCCGTACATCGCCATGGCGAACGGCGCACCGGTCCACTTGAACCTGAAGATGACCCGCGCCAAGCTGGAATCGCTGGTCGAAGAGCTGATCACGGCCACGATGGAACCATGCCGCATCGCTATCAAAGATGCTGGCGTGAAAGTGTCGGACATCGACGACATCATCCTGGTCGGCGGTATGACCCGTATGCCGAAGGTGCAGGAAAAAGTGAAGGAATTCTTCGGCAAGGATCCACGCAAGGACGTGAACCCGGACGAAGCCGTCGCCGTGGGCGCAGCGATCCAGGGTTCGGTCCTGTCGGGCGAACGCAAGGACTTGCTGTTGCTGGACGTCACTCCTCTGTCCCTGGGTATTGAAACCCTGGGCGGCGTGATGACCAAGATGATCCACAAAAACACGACGATTCCGACCAAGTTCAGCCAGGTCTTCTCGACGGCCGACGACAACCAGCCTGCGGTGACCATCAAGGTCTTCCAGGGTGAGCGCGAAATCGCCGCCGGCAACAAGGGTCTGGGCGAATTCAATCTGGAAGGCATCCCGCCAGCATCGCGCGGCACGCCACAGATCGAAGTGACCTTCGACATCGACGCCAACGGCATCTTGCACGTCGGCGCGAAAGACAAGGCCACCGGCAAGGAAAACAAGATCACGATCAAGGCCAATTCCGGCTTGACCGAGGCTGAAATCCAGAAGATGGTGAAAGACGCCGAGCTGAACGCCGAAGAAGACAAGAAGGTCAAAGAATTGGCCGAGTCGCGCAACCAGGCCGATGCTCTGGTACACTCGACCCGGAAATCCTTGACCGAATACGGCGACAAGCTGGATGCGGGCGAGAAAGAGAAGATCGAAGCGGCGATCACCGACCTGGAAGCAAGCATCAAGGCGGGCGACAAGGCTGAGATCGACGCCAAGGTGGAAGCACTGTCGAGCGCATCGCAGAAACTGGGCGAAAAAATGTATGCCGACATGCAAGCGCAGCAAGCTGCCGGCGGCGCGGAAGGTGCACAGCAAGCTGCTGGCGCATCGGACGCAGGCGCCAAGCAGGACGACGTTGTCGACGCTGACTTCAAGGAAGTCAAAGACAGCAAGTAATTGTCTTGCGCTCCCATGAACTGGGGGCAGCCGGGCTGAACGCTACATCGCGGGATTAGCCGCGAAGACCGGCCGAGCCGAGTCGCTGCGCCTAGCGCAGCACTCGACTCGGCTTTTTCGTGTAATTTTTACATCAGTAGATAGACTGCAAGGTGCCGACAACATGGCAAAGCGTGATTTTTACGAGACACTCGGTGTCGCAAAAAATGCTTCGGAAGAAGAGATCAAAAAGTCTTACCGTAAACTGGCGATGAAATACCATCCGGACCGCAATCCGGATAGCAAGGAATCGGAAGAAAAGTTTAAGGAAGTCAAAGAAGCCTACGAGATGCTGACCAATCCGGAAAAGCGCGATGCGTATGACCGTTACGGTCACGCCGGCGTGGACCCGAACATGGGCGGTGGCGGCGGCTTCGGCGGCGGTGCGGGCGGCTTTGCCGACAGCTTCGGCGATATCTTCGGCGACATCTTTGGCGGTGGCGGTGGTCGCAGCCGCAATGCGGGGCCGCAGGTGTACCGTGGCGCCGACTTGCGCTACAACCTGGAAATTACACTGGAGCAAGCTGCTCACGGCTTTGACACGACCATCCGCGTGCCGAGCTGGGACAAGTGCGACACATGCCACGGCAGCGGCGCCAAGCCGGGCACGTCGCCGACCACCTGCGGTACCTGCGGCGGCCACGGCCAGGTGCGCATGCAGCAAGGTTTCTTCAGCATCCAGCAAACCTGCCCGAAATGCCATGGCAGCGGCAAGGTCATCACCGACCCCTGCACGCCATGCGGCGGCGCCGGTCGCATCAAGCGCAACAAGACGCTGGAAGTCAAAATTCCAGTCGGTATCGACAACGGCATGCGTATCCGTTCGTCCGGCAACGGCGAACCGGGCACGAATGGCGGCCCGTCGGGCGACCTGTATGTGGAAATCCACATCAAGCCGCACGCCGTGTTCCAGCGCGAAGGCGACGATCTGCATTGCGAAATGCCGATCTCGTTCACCAAGGCTGCTTTGGGTGGCGAAATCGAAGTGCCTACCCTGAACGGCAAAGTGTCGTTCACGATCCCGGAAGGCACCCAGTCGGGCAAGACCTTCCGCCTGAAAGGCAAGGGCATCAAGGGCGTGCGCTCCGGTTACGCGGGCGACCTGTTCTGCCACGTGGCCATCGAAACACCCGTGAAACTGACGGAAAAACAGAAAGACCTGCTGCGCGACTTTGAAAAGTCGACGACCGAGGGCGGTGCCAAGCACAGTCCGCAAAGCAAGACCTGGAAAGACAAGGTCAAGGATTTTTTTGAGTAAGCACACGTAATACCATGCGCCGGGATGCTGAAACATCCCGGCGTTTTTTTACCCAGGTTGATTCAATATCTGCGCGCATCGCACGCCAACGCACGCGATCGGCGCGCTGTTCAACCGAACTTACCTCATGGGAGCGATATGACCGAACAGAAAAATGGCCCGGCCCTGGCGGAACTGCTGCAGCGTAACCGTCGCTGGGCCGACTCGATGGTGGCGAAGGACCCGAACTTCTTCAAGAACCTGGAAGCGCAAACCTCGCCCGAATACCTGTGGATCGGCTGTTCCGACAGCCGCGTGCCCGCCAACGAATTGCTGGGCATGGCGCCTGGCGACGTGTTTGTGCACCGTAATATTGCCAACGTGGTCGTGCATTCCGACCTCAATTGCCTGTCCGTCCTGCAATTTGCCGTGGACGTGCTGAAAGTCAAACATATCATCATCGTCGGCCATTACGGCTGCAAGGGCGTGCATGCGGCCATGACGGGCACGCGCATCGGCCTGGTCGACAACTGGCTGCGCCACGTGCAGGACGTGGGCCAGAAGCACGAGCGCTACCTGGGCGACGTGCTGACCAGCCGCCAGCGCGGCGACCGCCTGTGCGAACTGAACGTTGTCGAGCAAGTCTTGAACGTATGCCAGACCACCGTCGTGCAAGATGCGTGGGAACGGGGCCAGGAACTCAGCGTCCATGGCTGGGTCTACGGCTTGAAGGATGGCTTGCTGAACGACCTCGAAGTGACGGTCACGGCCGGCCACGAGCTGGCGCCGCGCATGGCGACCCGCCTGGCCCGCTACGAAGCAACGGCGTAAGCCACGCCGGCACCGCGCCAGATCCCTGGCCACGCCGATGCCAGTTGCAGCGTGGCGCAACGCGCCGCGCATATCCATATAGTAAATGCTTCGTTTGCAAGGGAAGCAGGCCGGCATACAGTGGACTTCCCCAGACTCTTGGCGAATTCCCATGTCGGCCGTCCTGAAACCCGCGTTTTCTTCCAGCCAGTTCCGTATCGAAACATTCGACGCGCCGCTCGGCGCGCAAGTGCTGGGACTGGACCTGGCGCAGCCGCTGTCTCTCGGCGATTTCCAGCGCCTGCACCACGCCCACCTCGACCATCATGTGCTGGTGTTCCGCGACCAGCGCATCACGCCGCAGCAGCAAGTCGATTTCAGCCGCCGCTTCGGTCCCCTGCAAATCCACGTGCTGCGCCAGTTCCAGCTGCCCACGCAGCCGGAAGTGCTGATCATCTCGAACATCGTCGAAGATGGCCAGCCCATCGGCCTGGGCGACGCGGGCCATTTCTGGCATTCCGACCTGTCGTACAAGGAAGTGCCCAGCCTCGGCTCCATGCTGCACGCGCAAGAGTTGCCGGACGAGGGCGGCGATACCGTGTTTGCCAACATGCACCTGGCGTGGGAAAGCTTGCCGGCCGCGCTGCGCCACGCCGTTCGCGGCGCCCGCGCCGAACACAGCTATTTGAGCCAGTATGAGGAATTGCGCCGCCGCAACCCATGGCGGCCCGCGCTGACGCAGGCGCAGATCGATGAAGTCAAACCCGTGACGCACCCCGTGGTGCGCGTGCATCCGGAAACAGGACGCCGTGCCCTGTTCGTCAGCGAGCATTTCACCACGCGCATCGTCTGCTTGCCCGACGATGAAAGCCGCGCCGTGCTCGACGAACTGTTTGCCCACAGCGTGCGCCCCGAGCACCTGTATGTGCACCGCTGGCAGCCGCACGACTTGGTGTTCTGGGACAACCGCTCGCTGATGCATCTGGCGACGGGGTGCCCGCCAAACCAGCGCCGCAAACTCTACCGCACAACCATCGAAGGCGATGCGCCGTACTGATTTTTTGACTGTTGATCTGACCCAAGGAGTGTCCATGTTGCCGATCTTGACCTTTTCCCGCCGCCTGCTCGCCACCATTGCCGTGCTGTGCATGGCCATGCCCATGGCCCGGGCCGAAGGCCAGATCCGCATCGCGGGCCAGCACGGCATCACCTTCTTGCTGCTCAATATTGCGCAGGAACAAAAGCTGATCGAAAAGCATGGCAAGCAGCAGGGCGTGGACGTAAAAGTCGAGTGGATCACCCTGTCCGGCGGCCCTGCCATCAATGACGCTTTGTTGTCGGGCAATATCGATATCGCGGGGGCGGGCCTGGGGCCGCTGCTGACGATCTGGGACCGCACCAAGGGACGGCAGAACGTGCGCGGCGTGGCGTCCTTGGGCAATTTCCCCTACTATTTGATCAGCAACAACACCAAGGTGAAAACCCTGGCCGACTTGACGGACAAGGACCGCATCGCCTTGCCCGCCGTCTCCGTTTCCGTCCAGGCGAGGATATTGCAGATGGCCGTGGCGAAGCAGTGGGGCGACAAGGAATTTGCGCGCCTCGACAAGATCACGCAAACCCTGCCGCATCCGGATGCGGCCGCGGCCATCATCGCCGGCGGCACGGAATTGAGCGGCCATTTCGGCAACTCGCCGTTCCAGGAGCAGGAACTGGCGCAGAATCCGAACGCCCACATCATCCTGAACTCGTATGACGTGCAGGGCGGACCCAGCTCGTCAACCCTGCTGTATGCGACGGAAAAGTACCGCAAGGACAATCCGAAGACGTACCGCGCCTTCATCGCCGCCTTGGCCGAAGCGGCGCAGTACGCGAGCAGCAACCGCCAAGGTGCGGCCGACATCTACATCAAGGTGAACAAGAGCAAGGTGGACCGCAATCTGCTGCTGAAAATCTTTGCCAATCCGCAAGTGCAATTCAAGATCGCGCCGCAAAATACCTATGGCCTGGCGCAATTCCTGCACCGTGTGAGCGCCATCCGCAACTTGCCCGACAGCTGGCGCGATTACTTCTTTGACGACCCTGCCATCACGCAAGGAGGCTGACATGAACGCGCCCGCTTTTCACCTCGTACGCCCTCCGGTTGCGCTACAACCATTACTCAGCGTCAAACATGTCAGCCTGGAATACCGCACGGAACAGCGCACCGTGCGCGCCACGCACGATGTCAGTTTCGACGTGTTCCGCGGCGACCGTTTCGTGCTGCTGGGGCCATCGGGCTGCGGCAAGTCATCCTTGCTGAAAGCCGTGGCCGGCTTCGTCGCGCCGCGCGCGGGCAGCATCGCCATGCAGGGCCAGCCCATTCATCAACCGGGGCCGGACCGTGTCGTCGTGTTCCAGGAATTCGACCAGTTGCCGCCATGGAAGACCGTGCTGGAAAACGTCATGTTCCCTTTGCTTGCCAGCAAGCGGCTGGACAAGCAGGCGGCCCGCGAACGTGCCCATCACTGGATCGCCAAGGTGGGCCTGGCCGGCTTTGAAGATGCCCATCCGCATACCTTGTCGGGCGGCATGAAGCAGCGGGTGGCCATCGCGCGCGCCCTGGCCATGCAGCCGGAAGTGCTGCTGATGGACGAGCCGTTCGCCGCGCTCGACGCCTTGACGCGGCGCAAGATGCAGGAAGAGTTGAGCCGCCTGTGGGAAGAGCTGCGCTTCACGCTTGTGTTCGTCACGCATTCGATCGAAGAAGCGCTGGTCGTGGGCAACCGCATTCTGCTGCTGTCGCCCCATCCGGGTCGCGTGCGTGCCGAACTCAACAGCCATCAATTCGGCTTGCACAGCGCGGGCAGCGCGGAATTCCAGGCTGCCAGCAGCCGCATCCACGGCTTGCTGTTCGATGAGGAAGTGATTCCCGTCCCGCAAGTAGCTGGCGCGCAGCGGGAGGCCGTATGAGCGCGCTGCTGGAGCCGCCCATCCGCCAAGAATTCGTCTACGCCGCGCCACCGCCGGCCGGCGTCATCGTCGAACGGCCGCTGTCGCGCTGGCAGCGCTGGAGCCAGCACGCGCTGTGGCGCAAGGCATTCATTTTGCTCGGCCTGGCCCTGCTGTGGGAAGGGGCGGCGCGCTGGACGCACAACGATTTATTGCTGCCCAGCTTTATCCAGACGGCGCAGGCGTTTATCGGCGGCATCGCCAGCGGAGAATTGCTCACGCGCACGGCCGCGTCCCTCGTCGTGTTGCTGCAGGGCTATGCAGTGGGCGTGCTGGCCGCCTTCGTGCTGACCTTGCTGGCCGTATCGAGCCGCATCGGGCGCGACCTGCTGGAAACCCTGACGGCCATGTTGAATCCCTTGCCGGCCATCGCCCTGTTGCCGCTGGCCCTGCTGTGGTTTGGCCTGGGACGCGCCAGCCTGATCTTCGTCATCGTCCATTCCGTGATGTGGCCGCTGGCCTTGAACACGTATGCGGGCTTCCAGGGCGTGCCCGAGACCCTGCGCATGGCGGGCCGCAACTACGGCTTGAATGGCTTGCGCCTGGTGCTGCACATCCTCGTGCCGGGCGCCTTGCCGTCCATCGTCTCGGGCTTGAAGATAGGCTGGGCGTTTGCCTGGCGCACCCTGATCGCGGCCGAGCTGGTATTCGGCACGACGTCGGGGCAGGGCGGCCTGGGCTGGTATATCTTCCAGAACCGCAACGAGCTGTACACGGACAAGGTGTTCGCCGGCCTGGCGGCCGTCATCGTCATCGGTTTAATCGTGGAAAACATCGGCTTTCGCACCCTGGAGCGCGTGACCTTGAAACGCTGGGGCATGCAGCGATAATTATCTCAGCATGGTGCGTGCCGCCGCGATGATTTGCCGCGACAGCTGCTCCATGCGCGGCGATTGCACCTTCCACGTGTGCCAGTACAGGGCCACGTCGGCCGGCGTCTTGGGCGTGAGCATTTCCACGAGTTCGCCATCCGTGTTCGCTTTCAGCAGCAACTCCGGCACCATGCCGTAGCCGAGGCCGTAGCGGATGGCGTTGAAGTGCGAGGTGGCGCCCGGCACGTAATGGCAGGGGTAGGCGCCTTCGGGCAAGCCCAGCGCCTCTTGCAGGAACGACGACTGCAAGGTGTCCTTGCGCGTGTAGGCGACCACGGGCGCCGTGCGCGCCGCCTTGCGCGTCAGGCCGTGCGCGAACCACTGCTGGCGGAACGCTTGTGTGGCCACCAGCCAGTAGCGCATCACGCCCAGCGGCTCGGCCGTGCAGCCGCGCATGGGTTTCGGCTCCGTGCTGATGCAGCCGATCGCCATGCCCGTCTCCAGCAAAGTATAGGTGTGGTCCTGGTCTTCCACGGTCAGGTCCAGCAGCACGCGTTCGCGTATCAGCACCTCGGACAGAGCGGGGAAGAACCACGTGCCCATCGAATCGGCGTTCAGCGCCAGCACCAGGGTCAGCGGGGCATCCTGCTGCACCGCCAGCTCCGCCTGCAAATCCGCTTCCAGCAGCTTGGCCCGCTTCAGATACTGCATCAGCCGCTGGCCCATGCGCGTGGCGCGCGCGGGACGGCTGCGTACGATGAGCGCATTGCCGAGCTGGCTTTCCAGCGCCCGCACCCTCTGCGAAATGGCCGGCGACGTCAGGTGCAGCCGCAGCGCCGCCTGCTCGAAACTGCCCGTTTCGACGACGGCGCGGAACGCTTCCGTGTGCTTGGGATTGAGATCCATGACCACTGCCTTACATAAGAAAAATTTATCAATACTAAATAATACTTACTTTTTATAAGGATGGGTGTGTTGCAGTGCACAATACCTCTTTGATGGAGTTCAGCGTACGCGTATGCAGCGCGGCCTCCTGGCAGCAAGGGAATCACCTCATGGAAGCACAAGCGCAAGATACAAAGCCCCGCAAGCCGTCATCGAAACTGGCGCGCAATCTGAAATTCGGCCTGGGATTGACCCTGGGCCTGGGCTTGTCCGCAGCCCTCGCGGGCGGCTGGTGGCTGCGCCAGGCATGGCAGGACTTGCCGGCCGTCGAGCACCTGGCCCAGTACAAGCCCGCGCTGCCGCTGCGCATTTTCTCCAGCGAAGGCGAGCTGCTGGCCGAATACGGCGAAGAGCGCCGCGAATTCCTGCCCCTGAAGGAGATACCGCTGCGCATGCGCCAGGCCTTGCTGGCCATCGAGGATGCCCGCTTCTACGAGCATGGCGCCGTCGACTTTTACGGCTTGACGCGCGCGACGCTGGCCAACGTCGTCACGGGCCACCATGCCCAGGGCGCCAGCACCATCACCATGCAGGTGGCGCGCGACTTTTTCCTGTCGCGCGAAAAGACCGTGCAGCGCAAGCTGACGGAGATGCTGCTCGCCTACAAGCTGGAACAGCACTACGGCAAGGACAAGCTGCTGGAGCTGTACATGAACCAGATTTACCTGGGCGAGCGTTCCTACGGCTTTTCCGCCGCCTCGAACATCTATTTCGACAAGCCGCTGGCCGACGTCAGCATCGCCGAAGCGGCCATGCTGGCCGGCCTGCCGAAGGCGCCGTCGGCCTACAACCCCGTGGCCAATCCCCAGCGCGCCACCGTGCGCCAGCATTACATCCTGCAGCGCATGCGCGAACTCGGTTACATCACGCCGGCCGAATACGACGCGGCCGTGGCGGAAAAACTGGCCCTGAACAAAGACCGCAATAGCTCCGTGCATGCGGCCGCGTATGCGGTCGAGGAAGCGCGTCAGCTGATCGTGCAAAGCTATCCCGAAGGCGCGTACAGCATGGGCCTGGACGTGACCACCACCATCCGCATGGCGCCGCAGCGGGCGGCCGACAAGTCGCTGCGCGATGGGCTATTGAATGCGCAGGCGCGGCGCGGTTATCGTGGCCCGGAAGCGCGCTTGGCCGCCTCCGCAGACGGCGTGGCGCGCCAGCTGGCCGCCTATCCGGATAGCGGTGAACTGCGCGCCGCCCTGGTGCGCAAGGTCGAGACGAGCGGCAAGCGCCAGCTGACGGCGCAGCTGCGCAATGGCGACGAGATCGTGCTGACGGCATCGGACGCGCGCCTGGGCGGCAAGCTGCCGCTCGACGGCAAGCGCGCCATCGTGGAAAACAGCGTCATCCGCGTGGTGCACGACGCGGCGAAAAAGCGCTGGCTCGTGAGCCAGCTGCCCGAGATGGAAGGCGCGCTCATTTCCGTCGAGGCGCACAGCGGCGAAATCGTCGCCATGGCGGGCGGCTTCGATTTCTACCGCAACCACTACAACCACGCCATGCAGGCCTACCGCCAGCCCGGTTCCAGCTTCAAGCCTTTCGTGTATTCGGCGGCGCTGGAAAAGGGATACTTTCCCGGCACGGCCGTGGACGATACGCAGCGCCTGCTGCTGCCGCGGGAAACGGGCGCGCAGCCGTGGCGTCCGCGCAATTACGGCAACAACTATGAAGGCTTCATCAGCGTGCGGCGCGGTCTCGTGCGCTCGAAAAACCTGGTGGCTGTCAGCCTGATGCAGGCGGCCGGCCCCGGCTACGTACAACACTACGCCACGCGCTTCGGCTTCGAGGGCGCGCGCAATCCCGTGTCCCTGCCGCTGGCGCTGGGCGCGGGCGCCGTCACGCCGCTGCAGCTGGCGCAGTCGTATGCCGTGTTCGCCAACGGCGGCGTGCAGATGCCGCCAAAGCTGATCAAGGAAGTGCGCAGCCGTAGCGGGGAAGTGCTGTTTTCCGACGCGGCGCCGCGCGCCAAGGGCGCGCCGGCGCCGGGCACGCAGGTGATCTCCACGCGCAATGCCTACGTCATGGACAGCATGCTGCGCGACGTCGTCAAGAGCGGCACGGGACGCGGCGCGCTGGCGCTGGGACGCGGCGACGCGGCCGGCAAGACGGGCACCTCGAACAATGCGTATGACGCCTGGTTCGCCGGCTATTCCTCGGGCCTGGTCTCCGTCGTCTGGCTCGGTTACGACCAGCCCAAGAGCCTGGGCAATGCCACGGGCGGCACCCTGGCGCTGCCCGTCTGGCGCGATTATATGCAGGTAGCGGTGCAGGGTAGGCGCGAACAGGTGCTGGCGGAACCGCCTGGCCTGGCCCTGCTCGACGGCGACTATGTGTATGCCGAATACCTGGCCGGCGACTGCCTGAAGGATAACTTCGCCTTTATCCACAGCAGCGTCGGCTGCGGCAGCGCCGGTGCCGATACGCGCATGGCCCACGGTGAAGCGGGCGATGGCGGCTCCAGCACGGGTACGAGCGAGGCGCGCACCCTGAGCGAAGCGCGCGAACGCGAACAAATTCTCAAATCATTTTCGGAAGAGTAAGACCATGCTGCTATATACGATTTACCTGGTGGCGATTGTCGCCGAAGCGATGTCCGGCGCCATCATGGGCATGCGGCGGGGCATGGACTTGTTCGGCATCTGCATGATCGGCACCGTCACGGCGCTCGGTGGCGGCACCGTGCGCGATGTGCTGCTGGGGCACTATCCGCTGGGCTGGATCGCGCATCCCGAATACCTGCTGTTTACCATCGGCGCGGCCGTCGTCACGGCCTTTGTCGCGCGCTATCTGCACCATCTGCGCGCCATCTTCTTGCTGGTCGACGGCCTGGGTCTGGTGGCGTTTTGCGTGATCGGCTGCGACATCGCCATGTCGGCCAAGATGCACCCGGCCATCGTCGTGCTGGCGGGGATGATCACGGGCGTCTTCGGCGGCTTGCTGCGCGATATCCTGTGCAACCAGATTCCCCTCGTGCTGCAGCGCGAAGTGTATGCCACCGTGGCCCTGTTTACGGGCGCCCTGTATGTCGGCCTGCTGCACTTCAAGGTCGACAGCTCGGTGGCGCAGCTGTCGTCCATCGGCGCGGGCTTTTTGTTCCGCTTCCTGGCCTTGCATTTCGAGTGGCGCCTGCCGAATTTCAATGGCGACCGCATACGGGGTTTTGAGTAAGGCGGCAGCCGCGTGAATATTTTTGCGCATATTTAACCCTTTTTTCTCTGCCGCTGCGTTTCATGTTGGACACCCCAGCCAACCGGAGAAGAAGCGATGTCCAGCGCCCTCAAGATCACCTTGATACTGTCCCTGCTACTGTCGGCAGGCAGCCACGCCGCCGGCACGGCGCCGCGCAAGACCCTGGCGCCGTTCGCCAGCGAGCAAGCCTTGAGCGCCTACCTGCAGCAGCTGCAGGCGCGCCAGGCGGCCTTGCTGCGGGAGCAGCAGAAACTGCAGCGCACCACGGCGCAGTACATGGCGACGGCGCCCGCGCCGCCGCCAGCGCCAGCGCCGATGGTGGCGAAAGCGGCGCCGGCGGCATCGGCAGAGGCGGCCGAATCGGTCACCAATGTGCAGACGGCGGGCGTGGACGAAGGCGGCATCGTCAAGCTGCACGGCAAGCACCTGGTGATGCTCAGGCGCGGCAAGCTGTTTACCGTGCAGGTGGGGGGCAATGCCCTGCAGCCCGTCGCCTCGCTCGACGCGTTCGCGCCGGGCAGCGACCCGTCCGGCAGCTGGTATGACGAGATGCTGATCGATGGCGACACGGTGGTGGTGATCGGCTACAGCTACAGCCGTGGCGGCACGGAGATCGGCCTGTTCGACATCACGGCAGACGGCAAGCTGGCCTACCGCGCCACGTATCATTTGCGCTCCAACGATTATTATTCGTCGCGCAATTACGCCAGCCGCCTGATCGGCAGCAAGCTGGTGTTCTATTCGCCCCTGTCGCTGAACCTGCGCCGGGGCGACCCGTTCGGCGGCTTCCCCGCGCTGCGCCGCTGGCGTCCCGACGCCGTGCCGTCCGACTTCAAGCGCATCGCCCCGGCCACGCGCATCTACCGCACCGATGAAGAACCCGAACCAGGCTTTGGTCTGACCCTGCATACGGTCACCGTGTGCGATCTGGCGCAGCGCGACATGCGCTGCGAAGCGACGGCCGTGATGGGGCCGCAGGGGCGCGTGTTTTATGTCTCGGGCGAATCCGTTTTCGTGTGGACCACGCGCCGTGGCAGCGACTCGGGCGTGTTCCGTATTCCCCTCGACGGCTCGGCGCCCAGCGCCCTGAAGGTGGCGGGGGCGCCCGTCGACCAGTTCTCGTTCCTGGAAAGCGTGGATGGCCACCTGAACGTCCTGCTGCGCGCCGAGGGCCAGGGCGACGCGATGTGGGATGGCGCGCGGGGTCGGGGCGACATGGCCCTGCTGCGCGTGCCATTGGCCACGTTTTCCGATGGCCGCGACAGCGCGCCGGCCGGCAGCTACAAGTCGCTTCCCGGCGGTGGCGGCTACGGCCTGCAGAACCGCTATGTGGGGCCGTATCTGTTGTACGGCAATCCGGGCAATCCCGGACGCCGCAAGGCCGACCAGGCCTGGCCGCGCCAGCCCCTGTATGCCGTGCGCTGGGCCGATGCGGGCAGCGTGCAAGCCTTGTCGCTGCCGCACGGCGTGGAGCGCATCGAAGCGCTGGGCAATGACGCCGTGGTGATCGGCGCGCAGGGCAGGGATCTGCACTTCAGCACCATCGGCCTGGGGGCGCAGGCGGCGGTCGCCATGCGCTACATCCGCGCCGATGCGGCGCAGGGCGAGTCGCGCAGCCACGGCTTTTTCTACAAGCAGCAAGCGGCCGGCGAGGGCCTGATCGGCTTGCCCATCCTGGGCGCGGACGAGCGGCCTGGCCTCAACAAGTCGGCCGCCTCCGTTCTGTATCTGCGCAACAGCGGATTGCAGTTGACGGAACTGGGCGCGCTGGCGGCGCGGCCCGGCACAGCACCGGACGACGGCTGCCGCGCGTCGTGCGTGGACTGGTACGGCAATGCGCGTCCTTTGTTCCTGCAGGGCCGCGTCTTCGCCTTGCTCGGCTATGAACTGGTGGAAGGGGCGCTCAAGGAGGGACAGATCCGCGAAGTGCGCCGCGTCAGCTATGCGCCCATTGCATCCACTGTACGCTGAAGGAGCAGGGAAATTGTCGCTGCCGCGTAGTTCGGCTACACTGGTCCGCATGCCCGACACTTTATTGACCGCAACGGATGAAGACCTGATGCTGCGCTACAGCGCCGGCGACCTGCCGTCGTTTCGCGAGCTGTACCGGCGCCACAGCCAGGGCCTGTACCGTTTCGTGGCCTGGCGTTCGCCGCGTCGCGTGTGGGTGGACGAGATCGTGCAGGATGCGTGGGCCAGCCTGCATGCGGCGCGCGCCGGCTACCAGCCGCAGGCGGCGTTTCGCACCTATCTGTACCAGATCGCGCGCAACCGCCTGATCGACCTCCTGCGCCAGCGGGAAGGACAGGATCACGGCGAGGCGGGCGAACTGGTGGATGAGGGCGCCTCGCCGCCGCAGTCGCTGGAGCAGAAACAGCAGCACGCGCGGCTGCATGCGGCCATCGCCGCGCTGCCGGTGGAGCAAAAGGAAGCACTGGTGCTGCAGCAGTTCAGCGGCATGAGCATCCTCGAGATCGCCGTGGTGACGGGGGCGGAAGCGGAAACCGTCAAGAGCCGGCTGCGCTACGCCATGCAGAAATTGCGCGCGGGCTTGGACAGCGCCGCTGGCGCGGGAGGACAGGCATGAATACGCACAATCACGACGAACCGAATGACGAGGAATTGAACGCGCTGCTGGCCAGCCTGCCGCAGCCGGCACCTTCCAGCGCGCTCGATGCGGCCATCCTGGCCGACGCGGAAAAAGCCTTGCACCAGCCGGCGGCCGCCAACGACAGCGCCGATGGCGTGCTGCGCACTCTGCCGGCCAAGAAATCACCGGCCTACCTGCAGCGCTGGCGCGTTCCGCTGGGGCTGGCCGCTGCCGTGCTGCTGACGGTAAACCTGATCGGCGTGGACTGGTTCGGCTCGAAGCCGGCGCAGTTTCCCGTGGTCGGGGAACCGGTCACGCAGGAGGTGATGCGGGAAACCGCACCGGCCGCTGCACCTGCGACGGAGTCCGCGCCACCACCGCCAGCACCGCGCGCCATGGCCAAGGCGGCACCGAGGCCGCCGCCGGCGCAGGCCGAGCCAGTACCAGCACATGTGTCAGTACCCGTGGCTCCCCCTGCGCCGCCGCCTCCGCCGGCGCCTGCCGCGGCAATCGAGCAGCAAGCCGTCATGCAGGCGGAAGCCGGCCTGCAGCGCCAGGCGCCCGTGCAGCGCGCGCTGGCCATGCCCGCGCCCGTGGCGGCCCGCTCCGCGCCGCTGCCGCCGCCGGCAAAGCTCGACGCTTCCGTGTGGCTGGTGAAGATCGACGCCCTGCTCAAGGCGGGCGAGGGCGCGCTGGCGCACGAGGAGTGGGCCGCATTCAGGCAGGCGTATCCCGACTACCCGGTGGCCGAAGAGCTGCGGCAGCGGTTGGAAAAAAAGTAGCGCGTTACACGATCCCCTTCCTGCGTTCCCACACGGCGCTGCCCACGAAAATGGCGGCGCACACCCACATGACGGCCGGCAGGGCGTTTACGCCCGCCGATTGCATCAGCACGCCCGTCAGGAGGGGGCCGCCGCCGCTGGTCACACCCCAGGTGGCGTTGACGATGGCGCTGGCGCTGGTCAGCGACAGCCCCGTAAACCGCTCGCCGCAGGCCACCAGGGCCAGCATGTAGATGCCGCCCGCCGCCGCGCCCAGCAACAGCAGCAAAGTCCACCACAGCCACGGCGTGCCGACGGCGAACGGCAGCAGCGGCAGCAGCAGGCAGACGGCCACGCCGCAGCCCGCGTGCACCCTGGCGCGGCCGAAGCGGTCGGCCATCCAGCCCAGCGCGAATTGCAGGCCTGTGTCGCCCACCAGCACCACGGTGGCCGACAGCAGGGCCAGGTCCGTGCCGATGCCGTGCTCCATCGCATACAGCGGCAGGAGACTCAATGCCAGCGTGTCGAACAGGGCGAAGAAGGCGGCGCCGAGCACGATCATCGGCATGCGCGGCAGGATCAGGGTCCATTTCACGCCATGTTCTTCCGGCTCCTTTTCCGGGCCGCTGTTCGAGATCAGCATCAGGCCCGGCACGGCCAGCAAAAACAGCAGGCCGCAGGCGGCGAAGCTCCACGCAATCTTGTCGTTGAAGAGGGCCACGAGGGCGGGGCCGATCAGCTGGAAGAAGGTAAAACTGGTGGTGTACATGGCCACCACGCGGCCGCGCGAATTGTCGGGCGCCAGGCGGTTGACCCATGCTTCGCCGATGGTAAACAGCACGCCCATGGCGCCGCCGAACAGGAAACGCAACACGCTCCACACCAGCAGGTGGTCGCTGAACTGCATGGCGATCGTCGCCAGCGAGGCCACCCAGACGGCGCCCAGCATGGTGGCGCGCGCGCCGAAACGCCCCACCCAGCCCGAGACGAACGGCGAGGCGGCCAGGATGCCGAGGGCGCTGACGGCCGTGATCATGCCGATGATGTCCGTGCCCACGCCGCGCTGGTGCAAGGTCAGGGCGGTGAGCGGCATGGTGGCGCCCAGACCCAGGCCAACCACGCCGATGCTGACCACGAGGGCGAAGAAGTCGCGCCACGGCATGTGCTTCATGGCTGCCCCCGCACGGTGGAAAAGGTGTTCGGGAGGGCGGGAAGGCGGTATGGATGCATGGGAAAGTAGGCAACTGTGCCCGCGGCGCTGGTGTTTGGCGCCGGACGGGCATATGATGATTTTAATAAAGGCAATATTGCAAAGCCGTAGTGTAGGCGATGTGCGCCGCCAGTGGCCACGTCCATCGGTGTGGCCGACTCTACCGGCTCTGCTGTACAGTGAAGCGAGCGGCAGCGCTGTCATGGCGCTGTCATTGGATCGTCACGCCAGCGAGGTAGCACCATGCGCCATCCCATCGTTCTCGTTCCCGCCTGCCAGCGCCAGCTGGGCAGCCATGCCTGGCACATGGCGCAGGATAAATACCTGCACGCCGTGCTGCGCGGCGCCGGCTGCATGCCGCTGCTGCTGCCCGCCCTGGGCGCCGATGCCGACCTGGAAGCGGCGCTGCGGATCGCCGACGGCGTCATGCTGACCGGTTCCGCCTCGAACGTCGACGCGCGCCTGTATGGCGAAGAGATCCTGCATCCCGACCTGCCGCAGGACCCTGCGCGCGACGCCACCACCTTGCCCCTGATCCGCGCCGCATTGGCGCGCCAGCTGCCGCTGCTGGCCATCTGTCGCGGCTTCCAGGAAGTCAACGTGGCCCTGGGCGGCAGCCTGCACCAGGCCGTGCAGGCGGTGCCGGGCATGCAGGACCACCGCGAGAACGTGCTCGATCCGTTGGCGCGCCAGTATGCGCCCGCGCACCGCATCAAGCTGATGCCCGACGGCGTGCTGTCACGGTTGCTGGGCGGCGAGAGCGAAATGATGGTCAATTCCCTGCATGGCCAGGGTATCGCCCGGCTGGCCGATGGCTTGCTGGTGGAAGCGCTGGCCGACGACGGCCTGGTGGAAGCGTACACGGTGGCCAGCGCCGCCGGCTTTGCGCTGGCCGTGCAATGGCACCCGGAATGGCAGGTCGAGGACAATCCGCAGTCCATGCGGCTGTTCGGCGCCTTCGGCCAGGCTTGCCGCGATTACCAGGAGCAGCACGGAAAGACAGAATGACAGGCGCACCGCCCGCAGTACGCGGTGTTTGATCAAGACCAGCGAGAGGGAAACATGGCAATACGCGAAAATTTCACTTATACGGATATGGATTTGTGGCTCAATGAAAAGCGCGTCACGGAAATCGAATGCCTGGTACCCGACTTGACGGGCGTGGCGCGGGGGAAGATCCTGCCGCGCGGGAAATTCACCCAGGAGCGCGGCATGCGCATCCCGGAAGCGGTACTGGGCATGACGGTGACGGGCAATTACCCGGTCGACGATGGCGGCTACGACCGCGCCATTTCCAGCACCGACCGCGACATGATTTTAAAGGCCGATCCCACCACCATCACCATGGTGCCGTGGGCTACCGACCCCACCGCGCAAGTCATCCACGACTGCTATTTTGCCGATGGCGCGCTGGTCGATTTTGCTCCCCGCTCCGTGCTGCGGCGCGTGCTGAAACTGTATGCGGACAAGGGTTGGAAACCCGTGGTGGCGCCGGAGCTGGAGTTCTACCTGACGGCGAAAAATACGGACCCCGACTTGCCCTTGAAACCGCCCATCGGGCGCAGCGGCCGGGCCGAGACGAGCCGCCAGGTGTACAGCATCGACGCCGTCAACGAATTCGACCCGCTGTTCGAGGATATCTACGATTACTGCGAACTGATGAACCTTGACGTCGATACCCTGATCCACGAAATCGGCGCGGGGCAGATGGAAATCAACTTCCTGCATGGCGATCCGCTGGGCCTGGCCGACAAGGTCTTCTTCTTCAAGCGCACCTTGCGCGAAGCGGCGTTAAAACACGATATGTACGCCACCTTCATGGCCAAGCCCATGGCGGGCGAGCCGGGTTCCGCCATGCACGTGCACCAGAGCGTCGTCGATGCGAAGACGGGCCTGAACATCTTCAGCAACGAGGACGGTTCGGCCGCGCCCATCTTCAAGCATTACATCGCGGGCCTGCAGCGCTACATGCCGTCGGCCATGGCCATCGTCGCGCCCTACGTGAACTCCTACCGCCGCATCGTGCGCCACACGGCCGCGCCGATCAACATCCAGTGGGGCCTGGACAACCGCACGGTGGGCTTCCGCGTGCCCGAGTCGGGGGTGCAGGACCGCCGCGTGGAAAACCGCATCATCGGTGCCGACGCGAATCCCTACCTGGCCCTGGCCGTCACCCTGGCCTGCGGCTATCTCGGCATGACGGAACAGCTGGAAGCGACGCCGATGATGGTGGGCAGCGCCTACGACATGAAATTCGAGCTGCCGCAAGGCTTGCCCGAGGCCCTGCAGCTGCTGCGCGCGGAAGACAAGCTGCGCACGGTGCTGGGCGAGCGCTTCATCGACGTGTATGCGGCGATCAAGGACCTCGAGCACCAGGAATTCATGACCGTCATCAGTCCGTGGGAGCGCGAGCATCTCTTACTGCACGTATAAAGGATCACCTATGAGCACATCCAACAATCCGCTGGCGCCGAGCGCCGCTTTTGTATCGTCCGTGGCGCAAAAGAATGCGGCGCCGCAGGTGTACGACACGGCCGCCATCCAGCAGATGGACTCGGCCCACTACCTGCATCCGTTCACCGACTTCCAGGACCTGGCAAGCAAGGGCGCCAGGGTGATGGTGCGCGGCGACGGCGTCTACCTGTGGGATAGCCAGGGCAAGAAGATCGTCGACGGCATGTCGGGCCTGTGGTGCGTGAACGTGGGCTATGGCCGCACCTCGATTTCGCAAGCCGTGTACAAACAGATGGAGACGCTGCCCTTCTACAACAGCTTCTTTGGCACGACGAACGTGCCGGCCGCGCAGCTGGCGGCCAAGCTGGCGCAGATATCGCCGCCGCAGTTCCAGCACGTGTTCTTCACCAGTTCCGGCTCGGAAGGCAACGACACGAATTTGCGCATGGTGCGCCGCTACTGGGATATCCTCGGCTACAAGGAGCGCCACACCATCATCAGCCGCCACAAAGCGTATCACGGCAGCACGGTGGCGGGGGCGTCCCTGGGCGGCATGGACGGCATGCATGCGCAGGGCGGCTTGCCGATACCGGGCATCGCGCATATCGGCCAGCCCAATTACCTGGAATCGGGCCACGGCTTGTCTCCGGAAGCCTTCGGCTTGAAGGCGGCCGGCTGGCTGGAAGACAAGATCCTCGAGATCGGCGCCGACAAGGTGGCCGCCTTCATCGGCGAGCCGGTGCAGGGCGCGGGCGGCGTCATCATCCCGCCCTCCACCTACTGGCCCGAAATCCAGCGCATCTGCGACAAATACGGCATCTTGCTGATCGCCGATGAAGTCATCTGCGGCTTTGGCCGCCTGGGGCGCTGGTTCGGCTCCGAGCTGTTCGGCATCAAGCCCGACCTGATCACGTTCGCCAAGGGCGTTACTTCTGGCTATGTGCCGCTGGGCGGCGTGCTGGTGGGCGACAGGGTGGCCAAGGTGCTGATCGAGCAGGGCGGCGAATTCACGCACGGTTTCACGTATTCCGGCCACCCTGTGGCCTGCGCGGCCGCGCTGGAAAACATCCGCATCATCGAGGAAGAGCAGCTGGTGGCCAAGGTGGCCGACGACACGGGACCGTACCTGAAGCAGTGCTTCGCCAGCCTGGGCGAGCATCCGCTGGTCGGCTATGCTGACAGCTGCGGCCTCGTCGCGGGCCTGAACCTGGTGCGTAAAAAGGGCGCCACCGTGCACGACAACGAGCTGTTCGACGAGGACCAGGGCGTGGGCATGATCTGCCGCGGCCACATGTTCGACAACGGCGTCATCATGCGCGCTGTGGGCGAACGCATGATCGTCGCCCCACCCCTGGTCATGACGCGGGCGCAGATCGACGAGATGGTGGCGCTGATACGGCTGTGCCTGGACAAGACGTATGCGGACGTGAAAGCGAAGGGCTGGGTTTAGCTCTGAGCTGGCTTAAATACTGGGGTCAGACCCGCCGGGTCTGACCCCAGCCTTTGCCGTTGGGTTTTCACCCAAATAAGCAGTATCTATGCATTTTTTGGACCGCAAAGGCGGCAGTTCCGCTAAACTTCCATCCTGGCCGCTCCTGTAGTGGCCAGTTTTTCATTTTGACACCCTCTTACCCAGAAGCTACCCACACATGACGATAGCAACACCTGCCGCGTCGGCCAGCGACGCCCAAGCGCCTTTCTTGCTGATTGATCAGCTGGTCAAGGAATTCGATGGCGTGCGCGCCGTCGATGGTATTTCCGTGACGATCAACAAGGGCGAGATCTTCGCCCTGCTGGGCAGTTCAGGTTGCGGCAAGTCGACCCTGCTGCGCATGCTGGCCGGTTTCGAGACGCCGACCTCGGGGCGCATCGCCCTGGCGGGCAACAGCATCGTCGACGTGCCGCCGCACCAGCGGCCCATCAACATGATGTTCCAGTCGTACGCGCTGTTCCCCCACCTGTCCGTGTGGGACAACATCGCCTTCGGCCTGCGCCGCGACGGCTTGCCGAAAGCGGAAGTGGCGGCGCGGGTCGAGCAGATGCTGGCGCTGGTGCAGCTGGGCCAATACGCGAAGCGCAAGCCGCACCAGCTGTCAGGCGGCCAGCAGCAGCGCGTGGCACTGGCGCGCAGCCTGGCCAAGCGTCCGCAATTGCTGCTGCTCGATGAGCCGCTGGGCGCGCTCGATAAAAAACTGCGCGAACGCACGCAGATGGAACTGGTCAACATCATCGAGCAGGTGGGCGTGACGTGCGTGATGGTCACGCACGACCAGGACGAGGCCATGAGCATGGCCACGCGCATTGCCGTCATGAGCGAAGGGCGCATCCTGCAGGTGGGCGCGCCCGGTGAAATCTACGAGACGCCGAATTGCCGCTTCGTCGCCGACTTCATCGGCAGCGTCAACCTGTTCGATGGCCGCATCACGGAAGACGAACCCGATCACGTGATCATCGACACGCCCGACGGCCGCCACTATGTCGCGCATGGCATCACGGGCAATCTGGGCATGGATGTCTCGGTGGCCGTGCGCCCCGAAAAGATCGGCATCCAGATCGCGCCGCCCGCGTTGGAAGAGCGGGCTGCGCCAGCGGAACACGGCTACAACTGTGCCCAGGGCGTGATCGTCGCCATGGCGTATTTTGGCAATGAAACGAGCTACCACGTGCGCCTCGACAGCGGCACGGTGGTGAAAGTCTCGCGCACCAACGCGGCCCGCCACGACGCCGCGCGCCTCGAGCGTGAACAGCGCGTGTGGGTGTGGTGGGACGGCGCCGACATCGTCGTGCTGACCAGCTGAGGCCATCATGACGTCCATTCTGCAATCGCTGCGCAAGCTCGTCACCCTGCGTTGGGTCACTGGGCGCACCGCCGTCATCGCCGTGCCCGCGCTGTTCCTGACGGCCGCCTTTTTGGTACCGTTCCTGATCGTGCTGCGCATCAGCCTGTCCGACATGGACACGGCCGGCAGCCCGTTCGGCGGCCTGCTGTCGTACGTCGACGGCATCGTCGTGCTGAAGGTGAAAATCGCCAACTACCTGTTCATCGCCGCCGATGAACTGTATCTCCTCACCTACCTCAGTTCCATCAAGTACGCGGCCATCACCACGGCCATTTGCCTGTTCATCGGCTACCCGTTCGCCTACTTCATGGCACGTGCCAGACCGGCCATCCGCCCCGTGCTGATGATGCTGGTGATGCTGCCGTTCTGGACCTCGTTCCTGCTGCGCGTGTATGCGTGGAAGGGCATCCTGGCCAACCACGGCTTGCTCAACGATCTCTTGATCGCGCTGGGCGTGGTGCAGGAACCGCTGCACATGATGAACACCTCGTTTTCGCTGGTGGTCGGCATGGTGTACGCCTATCTGCCGTTCATGATCCTGCCCCTGTACGCGAACCTGGTGAAAATGGACGTGCGCTTCCTGGAAGCGGCGGCCGACCTGGGCGCCACGCCCTTGCAGGCGTTCTGGCGCATCACCGTGCCCCTGTCGAAGTCGGGCATCATCGCCGGCGCCATGCTGGTGTTCATTCCGTCCGTGGGCGAATACGTGATTCCCGAGCTGCTGGGCGGCCCGGAAACCCTGATGATCGGCCGCGTGCTGTGGGATGAGTACTTCACGAATAACGACTGGGCCATGGCTTCGTCGGTGACGGTGTTGGTGATCCTGCTGATCCTCGTGCCGATGGCCATTTTTAACAAATACAAGACCGACCAGGACGCGGAGGAGCGCACATGAACGGACGTACCTTCCTGCAGCGCTGGTTCGGGCGCGGCTGGCTCTCGCTGGGCTATTTGTTCCTCTACCTGCCCATCATCGTGCTGATCGTCTTCTCGTTCAACAGCTCGCGCCAGGACATGGTGTGGAGCGGCTTTTCGCTGCGCTGGTACAGCGAGTTGATGAGCGATGCGGAAATCATCTCGGGCTTCGGCCTGTCATTAAAAATCGCCTTCATGTCGGCGACGTCTTCCGTCATCCTCGGCACGTTTGCCGCCTTCGCCTTGAGCAGCTACCAGCGCTTCCGTGGCCGCACGGTGTTTTCCGCCATGGTCAGCGCGCCTTTGGTGATGCCGGAAGTGATCATCGGCCTGTCCCTGCTGCTGATGCTGGTGTCCATGCAAAAGGTCTTCGGTTTTCCCGAGCGGGGCGTGCTGACCATCTGGCTCGGCCACACCCTGCTGGGCATGGCGTATGCGGCCGTGGTGGTGCAGTCGCGCCTGCAGGAAATGAGCAAATCGCTGGCGGAAGCGGCCATGGACCTCGGTTGCCGCGCGCACCAGGTGTTCTTCCTCGTGACCCTGCCGAACATCACGCAAGCCCTGGCCTCGGCCTGGCTGCTGACGTTCACCCTGTCGCTCGACGACGTGGTGCTCTCCGCTTTCCTGTCCGGCCCCGGTTCGACGACGATGCCGCTGGTGATCTTCTCGCGCGCGCGCCTGGGGCTCGATCCGCGCGTCAATGCCATCGCCGCGCTGACCATCCTCGTCGTGACGATTGCCGTGATCGCGTATGCCGTGATGCTGGCGCGCGCCGACCGCAGACGCCGCAAGCAGATGTCCGCGGCGTATTCGGCGGACCAGGAGTAAGCTGCTTGTAAACTGACACAGGAGACGACCATGACGGAAAACACCAGCTGGCATGCACGGGCCGCAGAGATCAAGATCGATGGCCGCGCCTTCATCAACGGCGAGCGCGCCTGGGCCAGGTCCGGCCAGACTTTCGACAACCTGTCGCCCATCGATGGGCGCTTGCTGGGGCAGGTGGCCCGCTGCGACGGCGCCGACGTGGAGGCGGCCGTGCAGGCCGCGCGCGCCGCCTTTGACGACCGCCGCTGGGCCGGCAAGTCGCCGGCGCAGCGCAAGCGGGTATTGATCAAGTTCGCCGACCTGGTGCAGAAATACGGTCCCGAGCTGGCCCTGCTGGAAACCCTGGACATGGGTAAGCCGATCAAGTACAGCCAGAGCGTGGACGTGGGCGCCACGGCCAACTGCCTGCGCTGGTATGGCGAGGCGATCGACAAGGTCTACGATGAAATCGCCCCGACGCCCGCCAACAGCCTGGCCCTGATCACGCGCGAACCGGTGGGCGTCGTCGCCGCCATCGTGCCGTGGAATTACCCGATGATCATGGCCGCCTGGAAGATCGCGCCCGCCCTCGCGGCCGGCAACAGCGTGATATTGAAACCGTCGGAAAAATCGCCGCTGACGGCCCTGCGCCTGGCCGACATCGCGCTGGAAGCGGGCGTGCCGGCGGGCGTCTTCAACGTGTTGCCAGGCTACGGCAATGAGGCCGGTGCCGCGCTGGCGCTGCACATGGATGTCGATTGCATCGGCTTTACGGGTTCCACGCGCACGGGGAAACTGATCGTGCAGATGGCGGGCCAGTCGAATCTGAAACGGGCGTGGACGGAACTGGGCGGCAAGTCCGCCAACATCGTGTGTGCCGATTGCCCTGACCTGGACAAGGCCGTGGCGGCCGCCGTCGGCTCCATTTTCTTCAACCAGGGCGAAAGCTGCAATGCGCCTTCGCGCCTGTTCGTGGAAGAATCGATCAGGGAAAAATTCCTCGCCAAGGCGCTGGCCATGCTGCCCCGCTTCCAGCCGGGCGATCCGCTCGATGAAGCCACCGTCATGGGCGCCATCGTCGACGCCACGCAGATGCAAACGGTGATGGGTTATATCGCGTCCGGCAAGAGCGAAGGCGCACAGCTGCTCGGCGGCGGCGAGGCCGTGCGCGTAGATTCGGGCGGCTATTACGTGCAGCCGACCATCTTCGGCGTGGACGCCGGCATGACGATCGCGCGCGAAGAGATCTTCGGGCCCGTCCTGTCCGTGTTGGGCTTTACGGATATCGCCGAAGCCATCCAACAGGCCAACGCCACGCCCTACGGCTTGCAGGCGGCCGTGTGGACCTCGGACATCAGCAAGGCCATCCAGACGGCGCGCGCCCTGCGCGCGGGCACCGTGCACGTCAACCAGTACGACGGCGACGATATCACCGTGCCGTTCGGCGGTTATAAACAGTCGGGCAACGGGCGCGACAAGTCATTGCACGCGCTGGACAAGTACACGGAGTTGAAGACGACGTGGATACAGGTGGGATAGAGGAATTGTTGTCTTAAAAGCTTGGGTCAGACCCGACGGGTCTGACCCAGATTTTATTTGCGGACTAAAGCGCCAATCAGTGGCTCGCTAAGCACAATCAGAAGCAGTGTTCCAGCGCCGGGAAGCTGCCATCCTTGACGGCCTTCACATAGCCGGTGACGGCGTCGTCGATGCTGGCCGCGCCTTCCATGAAGTTGCGCACGAAGCGCGCCTTGCGGCCTGGGAAGACGCCCAGCATGTCGTGCATGACGAGGACCTGGCCTGAGCAGTCGGGACCGGCGCCGATGCCGATGGTGGGGATCGACAGCATGTCGGTCACTTCCTTGCCCAGCTGCGACGGCATGGCTTCCATCAGCACGATGGCGGCGCCCGCGTTTTGCAGCACCAGCGCGTCGTTTTTCAGTTCGGCGGCGCTTTCCGTGCTCTTGCCCTGCACTTTATAACCGCCCAGCTGGTGCACGAATTGCGGCGTCAGGCCGATGTGGGCGCAGATGGGGATGCCGCGCTCGGTGAGGAAACGGACGGTCTCGGCCAGCCAGGCGCCGCCTTCGATCTTGATCATGTGCGCGCCCGCCTGCATCAGGATGACGGCGTTGGCGTAAGCCGTTTCAGGCGTGCCGTACGCGCCGAACGGCAGGTCGGACAGGATCATGGCCGACTTGCTGCCGCGCGCCACGGACGCCGTGTGGTAGGCCAGTTCGGCCACGGTGACGGGCAGAGTGGAGTTCAGGCCGTTGCAGACCATGCCGAGCGAATCTCCGATCAGCAGGATCTCCACGCCGCAGCGGTCCATCAGCGACGCGAAGCTGGCGTCATAGCAGGTCAGCATGGTGATCTTTTCGCCGGCGGCGCGCAGCGTGGCCAGGGTGTGGATGGTCACGGCCTTGTTGGCGACAGGCTTGGATGGCGCCGGCGCCGGTGTGGCGGCCTTGTCTTTTGCGGCCAGATCTGTTCCTTGCAAATAAGCGGACATAGGTATTCTCTAGAGTGAATGGGGGGTGATGCTATTGCGACGCCGCTAGTGTAGTACTTTATATGGCGGCGTGCAGGGGCGGCATTGTAGAGCAATGCCGCATGGCGCTCAGAGCTGGCTGATCGTCTGGTCGGCCACGCCCGCCAGGTAGCCTTGCGCCGGGCCGAGGCCGGGCACGACGATGGCCGGCGCCAGGGCCAGCAGCGGCACCAGCACGAAGGCCCGCTCGGTGAGGCGCGGATGGGGCACCGTCAGGGTGGCGCTGGCGATCTGTGCATCGCCGTACAGCAGCAAGTCCAGGTCCAGGGTGCGCGGGGCATTGCGGTAAGGCCGTTCGCGTCCGTGCGCCGCCTCGATGGCGTGCAGGGCCTGCAGCAGTTCCTCCGCAGGCAGGGTGGTCGCGATGCGCGCCACGGCGTTGATGTAGTCGTCGCCGCTGGAATCGATGGGCGCCGTGCGGTAGCTGGCCGAGGCGTCCAGCAAGCTGGCGCCGGGCAGGCGCGCCAGGCGCGCGATCGCATCCTGCACGTTGGCGCGCGCGTCGCCCAGGTTCGCGCCGATGCCGATGTAAGCGATCACTGACATTATTCGCCGCTGCTGCTGCCGGTGGTGGTGCTTCCGCCGCCTGTGCCCGTCTTGCTGCGCGTGCTGCGGCGCGGCGGGCGCTTCTTCTTGACGGCGCCCGGTGCGGCATTGGCGCTGACGAGCAGCGCTTCGCGCGTTTCCTCGTCGCCTTCATAAAAGGCCGTCCACCATTCGCCGATGTCCGCGTCGATCTCGCCCGAGGCGCAGCGCAGCAGCAGGAAGTCGTAGCCGGCGCGGAAGCGCAGGTGCTCGAGCAGCTTGTACGGCGCCTTGCCGACCCGGCGTTCGAAGCGCGGCTGCATCGACCAGATGTCGCGCATGTCGGAACCGATCTTGCGCTGCAAGGCCAGTTTTTCCGTCTGCGAATCGAGCACGTCGTCGGCCGCCAGGTGCAGCGCGGGGATGGTCGACTCGCCGGCGGCGCGGTAGGCCGTCCATTTTTCCAGCACCTGGTGCCACAGCAGCGAGGCAAACAGGAAGCCCGGCGAGACGGTCTTGCCGGCGGCGATGCGCTGGTCCGTGGCGTCCAGCGCCAGCGTGACGAATTTCGCGCCCAGCGGCTGCTCCAGCACCACGTCGAGCAGCGGCAGCAGGCCGTGATGCAAGCCTTCCTTGCGCAGCTGCTGCAGGCAGGCCAGCGCGTGGCCGCTCATCAGCAGTTTCAGCATTTCATCGAACACGCGCGGCGCCGGCACGTTGTTGATCAGCGGCGCCATGACGGGAATCGGCGCGGCCGTGTGCGGCTCGATGGTGAATTTCAGCTTGGCGGCGAAGCGCACCACGCGCAGCATGCGCACGGGGTCTTCGCGGTAGCGCTCTTCCGGCTTGCCGATCATGCGCAGGGTCTTGGCGCGGATGTCTTCCACGCCGCCGTGGTAATCGAGCACTTCCTGCGTGGCCGGGTTGTAGTACATGGCGTTGATGGTGAAGTCGCGGCGCAGCGCGTCTTCGTGCTGCAAACCGAAGGTGTTGTCGCGCAGGACGCGGCCATGTTCATCCTTGGGCGCGGAATCGGCGCCGGCGCCGCGGAAGGTCGTCACTTCCAGCAAATCCTGGCCGAACATCACGTGCACGATCTGGAAGCGCTTGCCGATGATGAAGGCGCGGCGGAACAAGCGCTTGACCTGTTCCGGCGTGGCGTTGGTGGCGATGTCGAAGTCTTTGGGCTTGACGCCCAGCAGCAGGTCGCGCACGGCGCCGCCGACGACGAAGGCCGCGAAGCCCGCTTCCTGCAGGCTGCTGGTGACGCGGATGGCATTCGACGATACCAGTTTCGGGTCGATTCCGTGTTGCGCGGGACCGAGCACGATGGGTGCCGTGGTGTCGCGCGCTGCCTCTTTTTTAACGCCGAGGATCTTGCGGATGAATTTTTTAATCATTGAATAAGTGGAGTGATGGCCAGCCGTGGAGGGATGCGTGTGCGCTCAAAGCGGTGTTGGGATTGGTCGCGACAGGGTGGGTCACGACCGACAGCAAGGGAATATCGTTGTGCGAATCGCTGTAAAAATAGCTGCGCTCGAACTGCCCCAGTTCCTTGCCCATCTTTTCCAGCCAGGCGTGGGTGTGGGTCAGCTTGCCCGCGCCCAGGGTCGGCGTGCCCAGCAGCTTGCCCGTGACATTGCCTTGAGTGTCATATTCGGGCATGGCGGCCAGCAGGTGTTCGACGCCCAGTGCATCGGCGATGGGTTTGGTGATGAAATGGTTGGTGGCCGTGACGATGGCCAGCAGGTCGCCCGCGTCCTGGTGCTGCTTGATCAGCGCCACGACTTCGGGGCGGATGGCCGGCAAGACCACTTCGGCCATGAACTGGCGGTGCAGCGCTTCGAGGCGTTCGCGCGGGAATTGCGCCAGGGTGCCGAGCGAGAATTCCAGGTATTCCACGGGATCGAGCGTGCCGGCCTGGTATTGCGCGAAAAATTCGTCGTTGCGGCGGGTGAATTCGGCGGCGTCCACGGCACCGATGCGTACCAGGAATTCGCCCCACTCGTGATCCGAGTCGATGGGCAGCAGGGTGTGGTCGAGGTCAAACAGGGCCAGATTCATCATTCTTTCGCTTCCGCCTGCAGCAACTCGCGCAACAATGGCAAGGTGATCGGGCGTTGGGTTTCAAGGGAGTAGAGGTCGAGAGAGTCCAGCATCGTCGACAGCGAACGCATGTCGCGCCGGAAATGGGACAGCAGATAGGGTAACACGCCGGGCGACAAGGTCAAGCCGCGGGTGGTGGCCGCCTGGGTCAGGGCGGCGATTTTTTCATCGTCCGTCAAGCCGTGGATCTGGTAGATCAGGCCCCAGCCCATGCGCGTGCGCAAGTCTTCGCGCACGGGCAGCACGGCGGGCGGCACGGCGCCGCTGCACACCATATAGGCTTTGTTGGCGCGGATTTCATTGAACAGGGCAAAGGCGTCGATCTGCGCCAGCGGCGACAGCTTTTCGCAGTCGTCGAGCAGGTACAGGTCCACGTCGGGCGAATACACGAATTCGGACTCGATCGAGAACGGCGAAATGTAGCGCGCGCGCTCGGTGCTGGCCAGGGCCTTGAGCAGGTGGCTCTTGCCGGCGGCCAGTTCGCCCCACAGGTAGGCAAAATGTTCGCGCGAAGTGCGCGCGGCGAACTGGCGCATCAGCTGCGCCACTTCGGCATTCTGTCCCACCTCGAAGGTATCGAGGCTGTGCGCCTGGTCTGTGCCTAAATCGAGCACCAGTTGTTTCATGGCGTACGCCTTGTCCTGTTTTTCATTACTGCATGTGCATCGTGGTATTGCTAGGTTGATATGATATCCGCTTTTACTAGGTATTATAGAAGCTGCTGGAGAGGTAGTGGCGTCTTAGATGCTTAAAAGCGACCATCAGGACGGCAGAAGCGGGTAAAGCGAGCAAAACGCCGACGAAACCGAACAATTGTCCGAAAGCTAATAAGGCGAAGATCACGGCCAGCGGGTTCAGGCCGATGCGCTCGCCGACCAGGCGCGGCGTGAGGAAAAAGCCCTCGATGATCTGGCCGCAGCCATAGATGACGGCCACGGCGATGACGCCGCTCCAGTCGGCAAACTGCAGCAGGGCGGCGATCAGCGCCAGCATCAGGCCCAGGCCGAAGCCCAGGTAGGGGATGAACACCAGCAAACCCGTGATGATGCCCACAGGCAATGCCACTTCAAAACCGGCGATGGCCAGCGCCACCGAGTAATAGGTCGCCAGCACCAGCATCACGAGCAACTGGCCGCGCAGGTATTGCGCCAGCAGGGTGTCGACTTCCTGCGCCATGCCCACCGTACGGCCCACCCAGCGGCGCGGCACGGCGCCGGCGATGCGCGCCAGCATGGGATGCCAGTCCAGCAACAGGTAGAACAGCACCACGGGAATCAAGACCACGGTGGCCAGCCAGCCCAGCACGGCCGTGCCGCCGATGCGGGCCGAGGCCAGCACGGTGCTCCAGATTTCATCGCCGCTGGTGGCCATCTGCTGGCTCAGCATGCGCTTGATGCCCGTGCCGTCCAGGCGCACGCGGATGCCCAGGTCGCGCAGTTTCGGCGCCAGGAACTCGTTCGCCTTGCTCAGGAATTGCGGGATTTGCGCCTGCAGCAGCGGGATTTCCTTTTGCAACACAGGCACGACGATCAGCACGAGCGCCGTGATGGCGAGGAAAAACAACACTACGACGACCAGCACGGCCAGCGGACGGGGCACGTAAAAGCGCCGGTAATGCAGGCGCTGCAAGCGGTCCACGCCGGGATTGAGCACGTAGGCGAGGATGGCGGCGGCCAGGAAGGGCGTCAGGATGGGGCCCAGGCTGACGAGCAGCAGCAAGAATGCCAGCCAGACCGCGATCCAAAATGCTGTTTGCTTCTGTTCGGCGGTGATGGCGAATGGCATGTAGTTTGTGCTGTTGCGTTAAAAAAAGGCAGTTAATTACGAAATGGCGGGGCAGTTTGATAAAATAGCGTCTTGATCGACCGAATTCACCCGCTGGCGCCCTGCCGCACGATGTTGAAAAACATGCTTGCGCGCGCGTGCCGGCGGGTATCCGCCTTCTATTTTACCGCCTCCGCTGCCACCACACCATGAACCAGACTTCTAATGTTTCCCTTTCCTACCGTGACGCTGGCGTCGATATCGACGCAGGCGACGCTTTAGTCGAAGCAATCAAGCCGTTTGCCAAGCGCACCCTGCGCGAAGGCGTGATGGGCGGCCTGGGCGGTTTTGGCGCCATGTTTGAAATCAGCAAGAAGTACAAGGAACCGGTGCTGGTCTCGGGCACCGACGGCGTCGGCACGAAATTGCGCCTGGCGTTCGAACTGAACCGCCACGACACGGTCGGCATCGACCTCGTCGCCATGAGCGTCAACGACATCCTCGTGCAAGGCGCCGAGCCGCTGTTCTTCCTCGACTATTTTGCCTGCGGCAAGCTGGACGTGGCGATTGCCACCGACGTCATCAAGGGCATCGCCCAGGGTTGCGAACAAGCGGGCTGCGCGCTGATCGGCGGCGAAACGGCTGAAATGCCGAGCATGTACCCGGCCGGCGAATACGACCTGGCAGGTTTTGCCGTCGGCGCCGTGGAAAAATCGAAAATCATCGACGGCACCAAGATCGCCCCGGGCGACGTGGTGCTGGGCCTGGCCTCGTCGGGCGTGCACTCGAACGGTTACTCGCTGGTGCGCAAGATCATCGAAGTGGCGAAGCCGGACCTGGAAGGCGACTTCCATGGCCGTAAACTCGCCGACGTGCTGATGCAGCCGACGCGCATCTACGTCAAGCCGCTGCTGGCGCTGATGGATGCCATGGAAGTCAAGGGCATGGTGCACATCACCGGCGGCGGCCTGGTGGAAAACATCCCGCGCGTGCTGCAGCCTGGCCTGGTGGCCGAACTGGACTCGAAGGCATGGACCATGCCGCCGCTGTTCACGTGGCTGCAACAGCACGGCGGCGTGGCTGACGCCGAGATGCACCGCGTCTTCAACTGCGGCATCGGCATGACCGTCATCGTCTCGCAGGAAAACGCCGACGCCGCCATCGCCCAGCTGCAAGCGGCCGGCGAAACCGTCTCGCGCATCGGCACCATCCGCGCCCGTAACGGCGACGAGCATCAAACAGTTGTTATCTAAGCTGTAGCTTGAACAAACAAGGCAGGCGCTCGCAAGAGGCCTGCCTTTTTTTACGCCGCGATGTCGCCTAGCGCGCGTGCGCCGTCTTCATGCGGCCGTCCGGCTGCGAGCCGCCCCTGCCGATCATGGCTACGCTGACGGCCGAGACGAGGGAGGCGAACAGGATGTAGCCGACGATGTGCCATGGCTCGCCATTGCCCGTCTTGAGCAGGTAGGTGGCGATGATGGGCGTCAGGCCGCTGGCGAAGATGCCGGAGAACTGGTACACGAAGGAGATGCCCGTGTAGCGCACCTTGGCGTCGAACAGGTCGCAGAACAGGGCCGCTTCCGGGCCGTAGACGGCCGAATACAGCACGCCCAGCGGGATGATCACGGAACACCACAGCAGCAGCGGATTGTCCGCGTGGTGCAGCATGATCCAGAAGGCGGGGATGGCCGACACGCCCGTGATCAAGGAGCCCCAGAAGAACACCTTGGTGCGGCCGATGCGGTCCGACAGGCGGCCGAAGAAGGGGATGCAGAAGCACATCACGACGGCCGATGCCATCACGCCCATCAGCGCTTCCGTGCGGTCTATCTTGATGGTGTTGGTCAGATAGGTGATGGAAAACACGCCGAAGATATTGAAGAACACGCCGTCGATATAGCGCGCGCCCATGCCTTTTAATACATTGCCCGGATAGCGCTTCAGCAGGTCGAAAAATGGAATCTGCGTCTCCGCGTTCTTTTCCTTGACGGCCTGGAATTCCGGCGTTTCCATCACGTTCAGGCGTATCCACATACCGATGAAGACGAGGGCGGCCGACAGGATGAAGGCGACGCGCCAGCCCCACGAAAGGAATTGCGCATCCGTCAGAGTGTACGACAGGATCGCCACCACGCCGGACGCGAGGCACAGGCCGATGGCCAGGCCGATCTGCGGCAGGCTGGCATAGAAGCCGCGCTCCTTCGGCGGCGCATATTCATACGCCATCAGCACGGCGCCGCCCCACTCGCCACCGAGGCCGATACCTTGCAGCACGCGCAGGAACAGCAGCAGGCCCGGCGCCCAGTAGCCGATGTGGTCGTAGGTCGGCAGCACGCCGATCAGGAAAGTGGAGATGCCCATGATCATCAGGGTCATCACCAGCATGCTCTTGCGGCCGATCTTGTCGCCGAAGTGGCCGAAGATCACGCCGCCGATGGGGCGCGACAGAAAGCCCACGGCGAAGGTGCCGTAGGCCAGCATGGTCGAGACGAGCGGATCGCCGCCCGGGAAATACAGCTTGCTGAACACGATGCCGGCGACGACGCCGTATAAAAAGAAGTCGTACCACTCGATGGTGGCGCCGATCACGCTGGCCATCACGACTTTCCGCAGCTCTTGGGCTTTTTTCGGATTGCTGGGATTGTTGTCCATATCTAGTCTCCAATCGATATCGATTATGTGTTTTTTTCTGATGCCTGGCTTGTCGCCGGGTCATTGGAGGCGGGGCCGTCTGCCCGCCGCTGACATCCTCCTTGCCGGGAATGGAATGGGTGGGTCAGGCTGCCTGCGGCAGCCGCACGGCGTCCGCCAAGATCATGTCTGCCGCCTTTTCGGCGATCATGATGGTGGGCGCGTTCGTATTGCCCGAGACGATTTCCGGCATGATCGACGCGTCGACCACGCGCAGGTTCTGCATGCCGTGCACGCGCAGGCGGTCGTCGACGACGGCCATGGCGTCGTGGCCCATCTTGCACGTGCCGCTCGGGTGGTAGATCGACTGGCTGAAACGCCGTGCCGCGTCCAGCAATTCCGCATCCGTCTCGAACTGCGGGCCGGGCACGAACTCTGAAATGATGTGCGGCGCCAGCGACGGCGCGGCGGCGATTTTTCGGGCCACGCGCAGGGCGGCAATCGCCGTTTGCTGGTCGCGCGGGTCGGACAGATAATTGGGATAAATGCCCGGATAGGCGAGGGGATCGGCGGACTTGATCGACACGTGGCCGCGGCTGTGCGGACGCAGCTGGCACACGGACGACGTGAAGGCGGAAAACGGATGCGCGCCTTCGCCCGGCTTGTCTGCGCTCAAGGGCTGCATGTGGAACTGGATGTCGGGCCGCTCCACCTCGGGCGAAGATCGGGTAAACACCGTCACCTGGCTGGCCGCCAGGGTGAGGGGGCCGGAGCGGGAAAACACATATTGCATGCCCACCCACAGCTTGCCCCACAAGCTGTTGACTTCATCGTTCAGGGTTTTCAGCCGCGTCTTGAAGACGAGGCGGATTTGCAGATGATCTTGCAGGTTCTGTCCCACGCCGGGCAAGTCGTGCACGAGCGGCACGCCCACTTGCTCGAGCAGCGCGCGCGGACCCACGCCCGAGCATTGCAGGATTTGCGGCGAGCCGATGGCGCCCGCGCATAAAATCACTTCGCCGCTGGCGCGCGCCTGGCGCAGCTGGCCATCCTGCCGGAACTCGATGCCGACGGCGCGCTTGCCCTCGAACAGCACGCGCGTGATTTGCGCGCGCACTTCCACGCGCAGGTTGGCGCGCTTGCGGGCGGGGCGCAGAAAGGCTTTGGCCGTACTCCAGCGCAGGCCCTTGCTGGCCGTCTGCTGGAAGTAGCCGACGCCTTCCTGCGTGGCGCCGTTGTAATCGGCATTGAAGGGGATGCCGCTTTCCGTGGCGCCGGCGATGAAGTGCTCGGCGATGGGACGGCGCAGGCGCAGGTCCGACACCTTTAACGGGCCGCCGACGCCGTGGTAGTCGCTGGCACCGCGTTCCTGGTCTTCCGATTTCTTGAAATAGGGCAGCACCTCGGCATAGCTCCAGCCTGCGTTGCCCAGTTCGGCCCAGCGGTCGTAATCCTCTTTCTGTCCGCGCACATACAGCAAGCCGTTGAGCGAGCTGGAGCCGCCCAGGACCTTGCCGCGCGGCCATTGCAGCTGGCGCCCGGCGATGCCGGCATCCGCTTCCGTGCGGTAGCACCAGTCCAGCTTCGGGTCGTGCATGGTCTTGAAATAGCCGACCGGCACGTGTATCCAGGGATTGTTGTCCTTGCCGCCCGCTTCCAGCAGCAATACCTGGTGGTTGCTGTCGTGCGACAGGCGGTTGGCCAGCACGCAGCCGGCGGAACCGGCGCCGACAACGATGTAATCGTAGTGTGTTTGCAACATGGTGCTTGTCTCCTGCGTTGCGGTATCAGCTTGCCTCGGCGGGCGTTTTTTGCGATACACTGGTCTTTATTGATTATTTTTGGAACGTCTGGTTCCATTTATAAAAGACGTGCAGCACCGGGACAAGCGGAAACCGCCGCATACGCGAGAGGTGAAACAGAACATGCATGATGCGTTTCAAAAACGGCCGGCCGATGCCGGAGAAGCTGGGGCGGTGGGCAGCGGCGCGGCGGCCAGCCATGGCGACGAGGCGCGCGGCTTGCGCGTGCTGCGCCTGATCGAGCACCTGGCCAGCGCCAGCCAGCCCCTGACCTTGTCGCAGCTGGCCGCGCGCATGCAGGTGCCCAAGGCCAGCATGATGCGCCTGCTCGATACCCTGGAACAACATGGCTATGTGCTGCGCACGCCCGTGGGACGTGGCTATGTACCGGGCGCCGCTTCGACCAACCTGGCGCTGGCGACCTTGCGCAACAATGCCCTGATCCGCGTGAGCCGCAGCATCCTGGGCAGCCTTGTGGCGGCCACGGGCGAGACCTGCAATTTGGCCATTCCCGAGGGTAATGCCGTCGTCTACGTGGACCGCGTGGAAACGCAGGAACCGCTGCGCCTGCAGCTGGTGCTGGGCACGCGCGCGCCCATGCATTGCACGGCCAGCGGCAAGCTGTTCTTGGCGCACATGAGTTTGCTGGAGCGGCGCGAATTGCTGGCCATGCTGACCCTGGAGGCGCGCACGCCGAAAAGCATCACGGATCCCGTGCTGCTCGAGCGCGAGATCGTGCGCATCGCGCGGCTGGGCATCGGCATCGATGACGAGGAATTCGTGCACGGCATGGTGGCCGTGGCCGTGCCCATCTGCGCGGCCGACGGGCGCATCGTGGCGGCCGTCGCCTGCCACGCGCCCGTGGCGAGAAAGTCCGTGGAGCAACTGCTGCAACACGTGCCGCAATTAAAAGAAGCGGCCGTCAAGCTGCGGCCGCTGCTGCTGGCAGAAAGCAGCTAGGGTTTCAGTACCTTCGCCACCTTCGCCGCCCTGAGGCGGAACGCATCGGGCATGCCGGAGCCCAGCAGCGGACGCAGATACAGGCGGAAGGCATCGGTCACGTCCGTGCCGCTGGCGCTGATGAACTCGTCTTCCATGGTCCGCGTCTTGCCCGCCACGTCGGTCAGCGGCAGCAGCTCGTAATCGACGGAATAAAAGCCCGTGCGCTTGATGGCCACGGAGCCGTCGCGGTCGCCCCACATGGCGAACTGCACTGCCTTCTCTCCCACTTCGCGGGCTTCGCGCTGGTCGACGTCGGAGACGCAGCCGATGAAGGAGCGCTGCAGATAGCCGAAGGTATCGCCGCGCACGCGCTTGATGCCCAGCTTGGCCTTGATCTCGTCGCACAGCAGGTCGGCCAGCGCGCCCGTGCCGGACAATTGCACGTTGCCGTGCGCATCGCGTTCCACTTCCTGGGCCAGCAGGCTGGCGATCGGCTCGCCCGATGCATCGTGGATGCCTTCCGAGACGGCGATCACGCAGCGGCCATACTTTTCATAGGTGGCCTTCACGTCGGCAAGGAAGTTTTCCAGCACGAAGACGCGCTCGGGCAGGTAGATCAGGTGCGGGCCGTCGTCGGGGAACTTCTTGCCCAGCGCCGAGGCGGCCGTCAGAAAACCCGCGTGGCGGCCCATCACCACACCCACATAGACGCCGGGCAAGGCCGCGTTGTCGAGGTTGGCGCCGGCGAACGCTTGCGCGACGAAGCGCGCGGCCGAGGGAAAGCCGGGCGTGTGGTCGCTGCCCACCAGGTCGTTGTCGATGGTTTTCGGGATGTGGATGCAGCGCAGCGGATAGCCGGCCTTGTGCGCTTCCTCGCTGACGATGCGCACCGTGTCGGATGAGTCGTTGCCGCCGATGTAAAAGAAGTGTTCGATTTCGTGCGCGCGCAGCACTTCGAAGATTTGCTGGCAGTAGGCGATGTCGGGCTTGTCGCGCGTGGAGCCGAGCGCCGAGGATGGCGTGGCGGCCACCAGTTCCAGGTTATGGCTGGTTTCCTGCGTCAGATCGACGAACTCTTCATTGATGATGCCACGCACGCCGTGCAGCGCGCCGTACACGCGCGTGACGTGCTGAAAACGCCGCGATTCGAGCACCACGCCCACCAGCGACTGGTTGATGACGGCGGTGGGGCCGCCTCCCTGGGCAACAAGAATTTTTCCAGACGGCATGGGATCTCCTCGTAAGTAAAGCGGCCCTCCAGCCTACTCCTTTTTTAGCGGCGCGCTGTCTTTTCCGATATTTCTGTCGAGGAATTTCTCCACGCGGCCCCAGAAGTCGATGCGGTTCTTCGGCAGTGTCCAGCCATGACCTTCCTCATCGTATACCACCCATTCGACATCGCGGTTGTGCTGTTTGACGGCCGCGTAGAACTGCTTGCCGTGGTACAGCGGCACCCGCTGGTCGGCAGCGCCGTACGCCAGCAGCAGGGGTTGGGTGATGCGCGCCGCCTGGGCGATCGGCGAAGTGGCCTGGAATTGCGCCGCGTTCGCCGTCCGGTCGCCAATCAGCTCGGGCATGCCGTACTGTTTCCAGTCATCGCCGAGGTCGGACTTGAAGCTCCAGTGGCCGCTGTACATCAGGTTAATGTCGGTCACGCCCACCCAGTCGATGGCACAGCGGAACAGGTCGGGATCGTTGACCAGGCCCATCAGGGCAGCATAGCCGCCATAGCTGGCGCCAGCGATGCAGATGCGGCGCGGATCGGCGATCCCTTCCGCGATGGCCCAGCGCGCGCCGTCGGCGAGATCGTCCTGCATCTTCAAGCCCCATTGTTTCCATCCGGCCCGAAAATGCTTGGCGCCAAAGCCTGTGCTGCCGCGAAACTCCGGTTGCAGCACGGCATAGCCACGCGAGGCAAGAAATTGCACTTCGGCATTCCATTGCCAGGAGCTGCCGCGTACATACGGGCCGCCGTGCACGAGCATGACAAGCGGTAGCTGCTTGCCAGAACTCGTGGCGGGCACGGTAAGCCAGGCTGGAATGGCCAGGCCATCGCGCGCCGTGTAGCGCACCAGCTGCTGCTCGTTCATCTGCGCCGGCTGGATGAGCGGCTGCGTCTCGCCGATGATGCTCAGCTTGCCCGTATCGCTATTGAACAGCGAGAATTTGCCCGGCTGCCGGTCGGAATACGAGGTCACCAGCATGAAGGGCGTGGCGGGGCGGGCCGCCAGCGAGACCAGGTTGATGGTCGACGGCAACAGAGCGTCGATGCGCGCCTGGGTCGCCGTCATGGCGGGATCGAACCAGCGCGTGGCACGCGCATCGCTGAGGTGGCGCACGCCCAGCAGCTTGCCTTGCTGGACGATCAGATTGCCGCTGAAGTCATACCCGTCGAGCGAGATGATGGGCGTGGGCTCGATGCTGCCGCTGGCCAGGTCGTAGGCATGCACGGACAGCGTATCGCTGCCCATGCGGGCGCTCACGTACAAGGTGCCGTCCGGACCGAAGGATAGCGGGGTGAAGGCATTGGCGCCGCCGAGGTAGGCGTCGAACTGCGCCAGCGTGCGCCAGGCGCCGCCGTCAGGCTCCCGGTACATGATGCTTTCGATATTGCGCTCCCGGGTGACGGCCAGGCGCGGTTCGCCATGCTGGTCGAGCAGCCAGCGGCGCACCTTGCCCGGCGGCTTGACGCTCGTGCTGCGGCCCGTGAGCGTATCGAGCTGCCGCAAGCCTTCATAGTCGACTTCGCCCGTCGAGGCGTACACGGTACTGCGCACATACACGGCAGCAGTATCCTGCGCACCGCGCTGGCCCGTCAGGTAGGTATGCCAGGGCAGCAGTTTATAGATCGAGGTGGAGGCATCGGGCATGGCGCTGCGGGCGGCCAGCTGGCGAAAGTTGCTGCCGTCGCGGTTGACGGCAAACAGGCCCGGCCCGAAACGCATGTCGCCGGGCGCCGTCTGGCGGTCGCGCGTGTTCAGGATCAGGCGCTCGTTGTTGACCCATTCGACGTCGCCCACGTCGACATCGCTGAATTGCGCCACGACCTTGATGCTGTTATCGAGCAGGTTGACGACGGCCAGGCGTTCGCGATTGTTCGCGCCGCTCACTTTCACGGCCAGGTGACGCGCATCGGGCGACAACTGGGGGGCGCTGAATTCGGGGTTGGCGAAGAAGGCCGACAGAGGCGGGGCGACGGCGGTGTGCGCCTGTGCGGAGATGGCCAATAGGCTGGCGCAGGCGGCCAAGAGATGGAGCAGACGCAAGAGAACCTGGAGCATGGTGTGGGTTAACTTGGAAAGAAAATTGAAAGATGGAAGCTCATTCCGGCGCCCGGATATGCTCGACCAGTCCCCTGCTGCGCCGTCCCGGTGCCGGCGTCAGCCAGCTGACCAGGATGGCGGCGGCCAGGCCGGCCGGTACGCCGAAGATGCCGGCGGAAATAGGCGCGATATGAAACCATTGACCGCTGGCATTGCCGCCCAGCATGGTGCTCGTGTGCAGCATGTAGTACAGGCAGACGCCAAAGCCCGTCAGCATGCCGGCCAGTGCCCCCTGGTAATTGGCGCGTTGCCAGAAGACGCCGAGCACCAGCGGCGGAAACAGGGTCGAGGCGGCCAGGGAAAACGCCACGCCCACCAGCGACAAAATGTCCGCCGGCTTTTGCGAGGCCGCATAGGCGGCGATGAAGGCCACGGCCAGCAGCAGCAGTTTGGAAATCGTCACGCGCTTTTGCGTCGAGGCGCTGGGATCGACCACCTTGTAATAGATGTCGTGCGACAGGGCGTTGGAGATGGCCAGCAGCAAGCCGTCGGCCGTCGACAGGGCGGCAGCCAGGCCGCCGGCCGCCACCAGGCCGGAAATGACGTAGGGCAGGCCGGCGATCTCGGGCGTGGCCAGCACCAGCACGTCGGCGTCGATGGAAATTTCCGCCAGTTGCACGATGCCGTCGCGGTTGACGTCGACGATGCTGATGAGGGGACTGAGCTTGTCCACATTGGCCCAGTACGACACCCAGGTGGGCAGGTTCGCGTATTGCGTGCCCACCAGGGCCGAGTAAATATCGTACTTGACCAGCACGGCCAGCGCGGGAATCGTGAGATAGATCAACAGGATGAAGAACAGGGTCCAGAACACGGACACGCGCGTTTCGTGCACGGAGGGCGTGGTGTACGATCGCATGAGGATGTGGGGCAGGGCGGCCGTGCCCAGCATCATGCAAAACACGAGGGCCAGGAAATTGTTGCGCTTGATGTCGGACTGCTCGCGGTCGGCGGCGGGAAACGGCTGCGCGTGCGGAATGATCGGCTCGGCGCGTTTCTGATTCTGCGCCTGCGCCGCCTGCCACAGCACGCGTGCCTCGTCCGGGCTTTTGGGATAGGCGATCAGGTAGCGTTCCGCGTTGCGGATATCGAACAGCGAGGTATTGCGCTGGCGCAAACTGTCGAGCTGGCGCTGGGCCGTCAGGCGGCCTTGCTCCCAGGAACCGGGCAAGCCGTCGATGCGCGCCTGGTAGCTTTGCGCGCGCTGGCGGAAGATGGCGCGCACCTCGTTTTCTTTCGGGTCCGTTTCCAGCACGTGTTCGCGCGCGCTCAGTTGCGGCAGCACCTTGCCATAGGCGATCTGCGGCACGGGATTGTCCGCATGCTTGACCGACAGCCATATGGCGGGAATCAGAAAGGCGACGAGGATGATGATGTACTGCGCCACCTGCGTCCAGGTGATGGCGCGCATGCCGCCCAGAAAGGAGCAGACGAGGATGCTGGCCAGGCCCAGGAAGATGCCGACGGAAAAGTCCACGCCCGTGAAGCGCGAGGCGATCAGGCCGACGGCGTAGATCTGCGCCACGACATAGGTGAATGACACGATGATGGTGGCGGCCACGGCCACCACGCGCACGCTGGCGCCCCGTTTGTCGGTGCCGCTGCCGTAGCGCGCGGCGAGGAAGTCGGGAATCGTGTATTGGCTGAACTTGCGCAGGTAGGGCGCGATCAATAGCGCCACCAGGCAATAACCGCCCGTCCAACCCATGATGAAGGCCAGGCCGTCGAAGCCATTCAGGTACAGGCCGCCCGCCAGGCTGATGAAGCTGGCGGCCGAAATCCAGTCGGCGGCCGTGGCCATGCCGTTGAACATGGCCGGCACCCGGCGCCCCGCCACATAGTATTCGGTGACGTTCGAGGTGCGGCTGATGACGCCGATGGTGGCGTACAGCGTGATGGTGACGAGCATGAACAGGTAGCCGATCCACGCGCGCGGCATGCCTTCCTGTTCCAGTACCGACAGGGCCAGCAGGAAGGCGGCGAAACCGGCGGTAAACAGCAGGTAGTAGCGGCACAGGCGCGCAAAGAAGCTGCGATGGCCGCTCATGCTTGCTCCTCGGCATGAAAAGCCCGGTCGAGGCGCCGCATGCGCCAGGCATAGAAGGCGATGATGGCCAGGTACACGAGCGAAGCGCCCTGGGCCGCCATGTAGAAGGGCAGGGGCCAGCCGAACAGGTTCAGGTGCAACAGCTCGCGTGCATAGAACACGGTCAGGAAGCCCGTCAGCAGCCAGACCAGCAGCAGGATGGCCGTCAGGCGCCGCGTCTTGCGCCAGTGCACATCGCGGCGCGCCTGCAGTTCGGGGCCGGGCGTGCGCGCCGGCTGCGGCGGCGCCGTGGAAAGGCTGGGTTTATCCATACGTGATGTCATCCTCTTCTGGCGCTTCCGGCAACAGCAGGGCGATGCTCAGGCGCAGCAGGGTGCCTGGCAACTTCGGCGACGTGGCGCGCGGATTGTTAAAAATATCGACTTCGGCGCCATGCTGCTGTGCAATCTCGCGCACGATGGCCAGGCCCAGGCCGCTACCGTCGACATTGCTGCCAAGAATGCGGTAAAAGCGTTCGAATACGTGGGCCCGTTCGGCCGGCGCAATGCCGGGGCCCGTATCTTCCACTTCCAGGATGGCCAGTTCCAGGGTGCTGCGCACGCGCACCGTGACGCTGCCGCCCGACGGCGTGTAGCGCAGGGCATTGTCGATCAGATTGCTCAGCAGCTCGCGCAGCATCATGGCATTGCCGGAAATCATGATCGAATACGCGGGCTGTTCGAAGCCCAGGTCGATATGCTGGGCAAACGAGGCTTGCACCCAGTCTTGCACCACGCCGCGCGCCAGTTCGCTCAGTTCGATCGGCTCGAATGCCGTGCCCGCCTGCGGCTGGTTTTCCGCGCGCGCCAGGGCCAGCAGCTGGTTGACCAGGCGCGTGGCCGCTTCCGAGCTTTTCGCCAGCTGCAGCAGCGAGCGGTGGATCTCGTCGTGATCGGTCTGGCGCAGGGCCAGCTCCGATTGCATGCGCATGCCGGCCAGCGGCGTCTTCATCTGGTGCGCCGCGTCGGCGATGAAGCGTTTCTGCATGTCGATCGACAGCGACAGGCGCGCCAGCATCTCGTTGAGCGAACCGACCAGCGGCGTGATTTCCTCGGGCACCTGGCCCGATTCGATGGGAGAGAGGTCGTCGGGCGGCCGGGCGCGTATGCGTTCCTGCAATTGCGCCAGCGGCGACAGGCCGCGCGCCAGGGCAAACCAGACCAGGGCCAGGATCACGGGCAGGATGATGAACTGCGGCAAAATCACGCCCTTGATGATTTCATTGGCCAGCTGGGCGCGCTTTTCCAGCGTTTCGGCCACTTGCACCAGCGCGCGGTTCGGCTCATCGTCGTTGCCGGCAGGAATATCGAGATAGCTGAACGCCACGCGCACGGGCGTGCCGTGGATGGTGTCGTTGCGAAACAGCACCATGCCGCTGCGGTATTTGTCGGGGTCTTGCGGCGGCGGCAAGTCGCGGTCGCCGTCGAGATATTCGCCGTGCGGACCCACCACCAGGTAATACAGGGTGTCGATATCGTCGCCGCGCAGGAAGTCGCGGCCGCTGCTGCTCTTGTCCGGCGCACGGCGCAGCAGCGCGCCATCGGCCTGCTTGACCTGTTGCGTCAGCACCGTCACGCTGTCTTCCAGCGCATGGTCGAACGGTTGATTGGCGATGCCCTTGGCCACCAGATAGGTGATGGCGATGCTCATCGGCCACAGCAGCAGCAGGGGCGCCAGCATCCAGTCGAGGATTTCGCCGAACAGCGAATGCTCGATGGTGTCATCCTGCTCCGTGGTGGGCGGCTCGAACCAGTCGTCGTCGTCCGGCTCGTCCGCTGGCGCCTCGCGCGCCTTCACTTGCTGGCGGGACCGCTGGCAGGAGCGGCGGCCTCGCCCGCTTCGGCTTGCAGGCGCGCCGCTTCCGAATATTTTTCCAGGCAATAGCCGAGGCCGCGCACGGTGGCGATGCGCACGCCGCCCACCTCGATCTTCTTGCGCAGGCGGTGCACATATACTTCGATGGCGTTGTTCGATACTTCCTCGCCCCATTCGCACAGGTGGTCGACCAGCTGCTCTTTCGAGACGAGCCGGCCGGTGCGGCCCAGCAGGATTTCCAGCAAGCCCAGTTCGCGCGCGGACAGGTCGAGCATCTGGTCGTTGATGTAGGCGCTGCGGCCCACCTGGTCGTAGCTGAGGGGGCCGTGCTTGATGATGGTGGCGCCGCCGCCGGCGCCGCGGCGCGTCAGGGCGCGCACTCTTGCCTCCAGTTCCGACAAGGCGAACGGCTTGGCCATATAATCATCGGCACCGAGGTCGAGGCCATTGACGCGTTGTTCGATGGAATCGGCGGCCGTCAGGATCAGCACGGGCAGCAGCGAGGCGCGCGCGCGCAGGCGGCGCAGCACTTCCAGGCCGGACATCTTCGGCAGGCCCAGGTCGAGGATCAGCAGGTCGAATTCCTGGGTGGACAGGGCCGTATCGGCTTCCTGCCCGGTCTTGACGTAGTCGATCGCATAACCGGACTGGCGCAGCGAGCGGGTCAGGCCATCGGCCAGCACGCTGTCATCTTCGGCAAGTAAAATACGCATGGTGAGGCTTCCTATGCTTGCAGCGGTAGAAGCTTGTATTGTGTTTCATTTTCCGCAAGGTGGCGAGTTTTTGTGAAAAACCAGGCTTGTATTGATCTGTTTCAAAACAAATCCACGTTCCGCTTGCATTGATCACTGTTTTTTTATACAGTACTGTCTGTGTAAAGAATTTAACCCACTGGCGCTATCGCAGGCTGTACGGTTCACGTAGATGCGTCACGTGAATCCGCACCTGTAGAACGGCTGAAAGAACATATGGACGATAAAAAAGCTGTAGTACCCGCATCGGAAAAAGCCAAGGCGCTCGCCGCCGCACTGGCGCAGATCGAGAAGCAGTTTGGCAAAGGTTCGGTCATGCGCATGGATGCCAGCGCACCGATCGAAGAAGTGCAAGTCGTGTCGACCGGTTCGCTCGGCCTCGATATCGCGCTGGGCGTGGGCGGCTTGCCGCGCGGCCGCGTGGTGGAAATCTACGGTCCGGAATCGTCGGGTAAAACCACGCTGACCCTGCAAACCATCGCCGAAATGCAAAAACTGGGCGGCACCTGCGCCTTTATCGATGCCGAGCACGCGCTGGACGTCGGTTACGCGCAAAAGCTGGGCGTGAACCTGCATGAATTGCTGATTTCGCAACCGGACACGGGCGAGCAGGCGCTGGAAATCTGCGACGCCCTCGTGCGTTCGGGCAGCGTCGACCTCGTCGTCATCGACTCCGTGGCGGCACTGACGCCACGTGCCGAGATCGAAGGCGACATGGGTGATTCCCTGCCAGGTTTGCAAGCGCGTCTGATGTCGCAAGCGCTGCGCAAGCTGACCGGCTCCATCAACCGCACGAATACCCTGGTCATCTTCATCAACCAGATCCGCATGAAGATCGGCGTGATGTTCGGCAGCCCGGAAACGACCACGGGCGGCAATGCGCTGAAATTCTACGCCTCCGTGCGCCTGGATATCCGCCGCACGGGCTCGATCAAGTCCGGCGATGAAGTGATCGGCAACGAAACCAAGGTCAAGGTCGTCAAGAACAAGATCGCGCCGCCGTTCAAGGAAGCGCACTTCGACATCCTGTACGGCGCCGGCACCTCGCGCGAAGGCGAAATCCTGGACCTGGGCTCGGATGCCAAGATCGTGGAAAAATCCGGTTCGTGGTACAGCTACAACGGCGAACGCATCGGCCAGGGCAAGGACAACGCCCGTGCCTTCCTGCAAGAGCGTCCGGCACTGGCCCGCGAAATCGAAAACAAGGTCCGCGCTTCGCTGGGCGTGCGCGAACTGCCGCCGCTGGCCGCTGAAAAGCCGGAAAAAGCGGATAAGGCCGCCGACAAGGCTGCCAAGGCTGCGGAAGCCAAGGCAGAGTAGGTCGGATTGGCGCGGCAAAGCCGCGCGTAATCCGACGACACCACAGACGTCAACAGTGTTGTCGGATTACGGCCCAAGGGGCCTAATCCGACCTACGCATGGCTTGCTGCAAGGTGTGACCATGATCGCCGTCCCGCGCTGTTGCGCCGGGCGGCGATTGTGTTTGGGTGATGTGATCGTGGAATGAAAGACAAGGTGGGGGTATGGCCGCAGTACAACTAAGCTTGAAGGGCAGGGCGCTACGCTTTTTGTCGATGCGCGAACACAGCCGCATGGAATTGCGGCGCAAGCTGCAGCGCCATGCGCAGGAGGGCGACGACGTGGAAGCCTTGCTCGACAGCCTGGAGCAAGCCAACTGGCTGTCGCAGGAGCGCTTTTCCGAGTCCTTGATCCACCGCCGCTCGGCCCGCTTCGGTAACAGCCGCATCATGGCGGAGCTGCAAAGCCATGGCATAGGCGGCGAAGCGTTGCAGGAACTCAAGGCGGGCCTGGCCGAAGGGGAAGTGGCGCGCGCCTGCGAGGTGTGGCGCCGCAAATTCGGGCAAGTGGCGCAGGATGCGGAGCAGCGCAACAAGCAGATGCGGTTTTTGATGCAGCGCGGCTTTTCCCAGCGCGCCGTGCAGGCGGCCTTGAAGGGGCTGGAGCCGGAAGACGACTAGGCGCACGCAAGTGACGCCCCCGGTCAGGTCAGCCGCCTGGCTGCGAGCTGGCCCCGCTCTCGCTGTGTTCCTTCTGCAACAGTTCGTGGCTGCCCCATGCCTTGCCTGCCAGGCAGCCTTGCTACAGATCATTGTTTTACTGGTAAGTTCATTTTCCTCGCCGCCAGCCTGCCGATCGGATGGCATATTGTTGCGCTGCGTGGGACCGGGCCAGCCCGTGCCGCCGTCGGCCGGGCCGGCGCGGCCATTTCAGGGATTCCGCGGCGCTCATCGGCCATATCTATCATCACCATCCGTGATAACAGCGTCAATTTCCATGTGAATTCTTTATGCTTTGAAATGTTTTTATCAAAGCAATGAAAAATTATGTTGCGGCGCAACCGGCGCCTACTGTGCTACACTTTTAGGGTTTTTGCGGCGCCGCAGGTGCGGTTGCTGTTCGTAGAAGCTGCGAACAGAGTGCTTTAGGCACATGGCTGCTTACTAAATTATGGCCGCGCAAGCGGCATCGGTCTTATGCCCCTGTCAACTCCCGTATCCCGGCGCGCCCTACGGCACTCCCGCGTTATCGACGTCCAAGCGTATATGCGCGACGACGGCCTGTGGGATATTGACGCCCATATCACCGATATCAAAAGCTATGACGCGACCCTGGCCTCCGGCCCCCGTCCCGCCGGCGCCCCTCTGCATGACCTCCATTTACGCATTACCGTCGATCGCGAACTGACCATTGTCGAGGCCGAAGCTGCCTCCGATGCCGTGCCCTATCCCGGTTTTTGCGATACCATCGGCCCCGCTTACAGGGCGCTGATCGGTTTGAACTTATTGAAGAATTTCCGCCGCGACTTGAAACAGCGCCTGGCGGGAATCGCTGGCTGTACCCATTTGACCGAACTGGCGCAAGTCTTGCCGACTGCGACGGTTCAGGCATTTGCCGGCGATGTCTGGTCGACCCGTGACGGTGCGAATGCTGACGTGTCGCATGAAAAGCCGTTTCAACTCGACAAATGCCACGCCCTGCGCACCGATGGCGGGGCGGTTGCACAGTATTACCCGCGCTGGGTAGCCAAAGCGTGACCCCGGCGCTCTGTTTTTCCTGTTTTTTTTGCACCACTAACCGTATTTTTACAAATCAGTATCAGAAGGGAAGCCAGCATGAAAATCCATGAGTATCAAGCCAAAGAAATCCTCCGGCAGCACGGAGTGACGGTACCACGCGGTATTCCGTGCATGTCCGTCGAAGAAGCCGTCAAGGCTGCGGAAACCCTGGGCGGCCCGGTGTGGGTTGTCAAGGCGCAGATCCACGCAGGTGGCCGCGGCAAGGGCGGCGGCGTGAAAGTGGCAAAATCGATGGAACAGGTCAAGGAATACGCTGACCAGATCATGGGCATGCAGCTGATCACGCACCAGACCAGCGCCGAAGGCCAGAAAGTCAACCGCCTGCTGGTGGAAGAAGGCGCCGACATCAAACAGGAACTGTACGTTTCGCTGGTCACCGACCGCGTTACCCAGAAAATCGTCCTGATGGCATCGTCCGAAGGCGGCATGGACATCGAAGAAGTGGCCGAGAGCCACCCTGAGAAGATCCACCACGTGACCATCGATCCGGGCGTAGGCCTGACCGATGCCCAGGCAGACGACATCGCCGCCAAAATCGGCGTGCCTGCCGGTTCCATCGCCGACGCGCGCGCCAACCTGCAAGGCCTGTACAAAGCCTACTGGGAAACCGACTGCTCGCTGGCCGAGATCAACCCGTTGATCGTCACCGGCAGCGGCAAGGTCATCGCCCTGGACGCCAAGTTCAACTTTGACCCGAACGCCCTGTTCCGTCATCCGGAAATCGTCGCCCTGCGCGACCTGGACGAAGAAGATCCAGCTGAAATCGAAGCGTCGAAATTCGACCTGGCCTACATTTCGCTCGACGGCAACATCGGTTGCCTGGTGAACGGCGCCGGCCTGGCCATGGCTACCATGGACACGATTAAACTGTTCGGCGGCGAGCCAGCCAACTTCCTGGACGTCGGCGGCGGCGCCACGGCAGAAAAAGTGACCGAAGCGTTCAAGATCATGCTGAAAAACCCAGGCCTGAAAGCCATCCTGGTGAACATTTTCGGCGGCATCATGCGTTGCGACGTGATCGCTGAAGGCGTCATCGCCGCAGTGAAAGCCGTCTCGCTGAACGTACCGCTGGTCGTGCGCATGAAGGGCACCAACGAAGACCTGGGCAAAAAGATGCTGGCCGATTCCGGTCTGCCTATCATCGCAGCCGACACCATGGAAGATGCAGCCAAGAGCGTCGTTGCCGCTGCTGCCGGTCAAGCTTAATTAAGGAATCAACATGTCCATTCTGATCAATAAAGATACCAAAGTCGTTACCCAAGGGATTACCGGCAAGACCGGCCAGTTCCACACCCGCGGTTGCCGCGACTACGCGAACGGCAAAGCTGCCTTCGTGGCAGGCGTGAACCCGAAGAAAGCCGGCGAAGATTTCGAAGGCATTCCTATTTTCGCTAACGTTACCGAAGCGAAAAAAGAAACCGGCGCCAACGTTTCCGTGATCTACGTGCCGCCAGCAGGCGCGGCAGCGGCGATCTGGGAAGCTGTCGAAGCTGAAATGGATCTGGCCATTTGCATCACCGAAGGCATTCCTGTCCGTGACATGATGGCCCTGAAAGACCGCATGGCTAAAGCCAACAGCAAAACCTTGCTGCTGGGCCCTAACTGCCCAGGCTTGATCACGCCAGACGAAATCAAGATCGGCATCATGCCAGGCCATATCCACAAGAAGGGCCGTATCGGCGTCGTTTCGCGTTCGGGTACCCTGACGTATGAAGCAGTGGGTCAATTGACCGCACTGGGCCTGGGCCAATCGTCGGCAGTCGGCATCGGCGGCGACCCGATCAACGGTCTGAAGCACATCGACATCATGAAGATGTTCAATGACGATCCGGATACCGACGCGGTCATCATGATCGGCGAAATCGGCGGTCCGGACGAAGCCAACGCGGCTTATTGGATCAAAGACAACATGAAAAAACCGGTCGTCGGCTTCATCGCTGGCGTAACCGCTCCTCCAGGCAAGCGCATGGGCCACGCCGGCGCGCTGATCTCGGGCGGTGCCGATACGGCACAAGCCAAGCTGGAAATCATGGAAGCTTGCGGCATCACCGTGACCAAAAACCCGTCGGAAATGGCGCGTCTGCTGAAAGCCATGCTGTAATTTCAGCCCGGTATTGATGCAGGATAAAAAGGAGCTTCGGCTCCTTTTTTTGTGTCCGCACGACACGGCGATTTTCGGCCTGGGCCGACGGTGCCGGTCCGAAGCTGCCAAAAAGTGTCGCTTTTCTTTCCACCTGTGCCGCCGCTGCCCGGGCGCGCCGCTGGCATGGCGCTTGCACCGTGCAGGGCGTGACCAACTGCACCCCGGGAGGATGCGATGCGCGCGCAGAGCGGATTTACCCTGATAGAACTGATGATCGTCGTGGCCATCGCCAGTATCCTGGCGGCCGTGGCCATTCCTCAGTACGGCGACTATACGATGCGGGCCAAGGTCAGCAACGTGCTGGCCGCGGCCGCGCCCTTGAAAACGGCCGTGGCGCTGTGCGTGCAGGAAAATGGGGGCGAGGCGGCCGCCTGCAGCACGCCCACCGAGGCCGTGCCCAGCTCCATTCCCGTGTTCAGTGCCACGCGCGAAGTGGCGAGCGCCACAGTGGACAAGGGCGATATCGTGCTGACCCTCGCTGCCGACCTGGGCACGGGGATCGGTGGACAAAGCGTGACGATGACCATGAAGCCGGGTACCAGCAGCCTGAGCTGGTTCAACAGCACCACCGTGACGAATCCGGCGGCAAAGGAAGCGATTACCAAAAACAACATTCCCGAGGTGGTGGCGACGCAGTGAGCGGCGCCTGCCATGCCTGTGTCAGACGATTTTTTGCCGGTCCGCGATCAGCGCTTCATAGGTAAGATTTTGCAGCAGGGTGTAGTGGGTCGGTTCCAGGTCGATGAATTGCACGCCATATGTATAGATTTCGGCGACATCGGCGGCGTGACCATTCGAGGGCTTGCCCACGCTGACGTTCTGGATGCGGGCGCGCGTGTTGACGCGCATCTGATGCTTGTTCGGCTGCACCAGCAAGGTAAAGCTGAGCGCCACGCCCTCGTCATCGGGCGTGAGCATGCTGGGTGCCTCGATCAGCGCGCCCGAGACGCTGAGGTTGACGATGAACACGGGCACGGCCGTCACGTCGCGGTAGCTCAGCTGCGCGGGAATGTCTACTTTCACGCGCATGGCCGTGCGCAGGCTGGTGCCCTGGATGGTGTCGGGAAAGCTCAGGTGCACGTAATTGAGCGGGCGGCCAAAGATGCGCAGCACGCTGCAGGAAAACGAACAGACGGTGACGCCGGAAAACACGCGGATGGTCAGCTTGTCGCCCTCGTTGAGCACGATGGAGGCGCCGTTTTCCATGGGAATCTTGACGATCAGGTACTCGTCTTTCACATAGCCGATCACGGTCGAGAAATGCTGGATGGGTTTGATGGTGCGGTGCGTGATGAACTGGATGCGTCCCCCCACCTGCAGATTCATCGCCTCGAATTCGAAGTCCTGGAGCTTGCTTTCCGCGGCGGGCTTGTTGCTTGTCATGCGATGCTCATGTGAATATGGTCGACTCGCAGTATGCATGATTTCTTGATGAAAAAGCATGTAGATCAATGAAATTGATATTGCTATCAAAGAATACCGTGCGTGACGGTCCGTGACATAAGATTTACAATTACGTCAATATTAACGAATGTAAACCTTATGCCGCGCAGCTACTTCTGGACCATGTTGTGCCTGATCCTGCATCAAATCGATGCTGCCTACTGGAAAGAGTGGGAGATGTTTCATGTGCCAGGCGGCATACAGGGTTTCCTGATATTCAATCTGGCGGCGATCGCCGTGGTGCTGGCCGGTTACCGGCATGTGCTGCTCGGCACCGAGCGGGCGCCGTTTTACGCGGGCGTCTGCGCCGCGCTCGGCGTGGGCACTTGCCTGATCCATGCCGGCTTTGCGCTGGCGGGACAGGAACAGTTCCACCTGCCTCTGTCGACGGCCATCATCGGGCTGTGTCTGGCGTTCGCCGCATGGCTGCTGCGCGACTTGCGCCGCGCGCGAAAGTCGCTGCGTACCGCGTTATAAGCGGGCTGGCGCCTAAGACTCGGCGTGCCCACCGCTTGCCTCACCCCGATCCCATCTCTTGCCCGTTCCGCTTGGAACGGTATATCTGCAACGATCTCTTATCAGCCTGCTGAATTCCTGTTTCCCGGGGCGACTTGACTGCCATGCATACACTGATGGCTTTTTTGGTCATTGTCTTTTGGTCGTCGGACTTAGGTAGTAGCTGGCGCGGTACGGTGTATCAATCATTAACATTTGGCATTGCCGGTCAGATCGCGCGACTTGTAGTGGCTGGTTATGACCGCCTTCTTTAATTGTATCAATATGTAACAACAAGTAACACAATGCGTTAGCTGGAATGCAAAAACAATTCTCTATGCCGCATTTTTCCTCGCTGTCAATAAAACACACCATTGGATTATGTTACAATTTTACCGTTTTGCATAAGCGTACGCGAGGACAGAAGATAGTTGACGTCACTTATCTTTCAATAAACATGCTTTCGATCTTGCTCAATAACTAAAATTGCATTGTCAGATATATTCTTATGGCATGTATTAGTTTTGTTGCATGAAAGTTCATTTTCCTGTGGCCTTTGCTTGTTTCAGTGACGATGAAGTGGAAACAGAATTTTGCAGAGCGCCGCTTGCGCGAAACTTGATGTTTTTTCATGGATGTCAAAATGATTTCAAAAATTATGAAAAATCCTCGTATGTTTAAATATCTCCTTTTGCTGTCTTGTAGCCTGCTCATTTCCGCATGTGGCGGTGGTGCGGGAGGCGCTCCTGGCGCACCTGTTATTGTTCCTGTTGTTCCGGTCGTCACTTACCCCCTGTCCGAAATGCGAATTTTGGTCATAGGCCAATCAATATCGTCGAATTGTAATGAACATGTTTATCCTGCGGTGAATAATGTATTTCAGGTGGCTAAAGATGGTTCGATAAAGGTTGCACTTGACCCATTTGAGTGGGCGGATTGCAATAAAGGCTCGATGTGGATGCCATTGGGAAAAAAGATTATTGAGGCAGGTATCGCGCGTAAAGTGATTTTCATGCCGATTGGTGTGGCTGCTAGCAAGGTCGGCGACTGGCAGGCAGGCGGTTCTGCATTTGGAAAGTTGAACAGCGCGATCGCACTCATTCAGGCACAGGGAATAAATTTTGATTTTGTTTTTTGGCATCAAGGTTCATCGGATGCAGGAATGGACAAGGCCGTATATATGCAGCGATTAGGTTCGGTCATCGATTACGTCAATAGCAAAGTCAAGGCAAGCCGTTGGCTGATTGCCGTTCACTCCCGTTGTTGGAATGTATATGATCGTAATGTTGAACTTGCCCAACTGGAGGTTGGGAATGCATCTAATTTAAAGCGCTACCTCGGGCCAAACAATAATTTGTTGGGTGATGAATATAGGGTTGATACTTGCCATTTGAATGAAAAAGGGCAGGAGAAGATGTCGTCGATGTGGCTAGAATCAATGAAGGCTGCTCTTGAATAGGTGATTGGATTGTAGATGAGCTCGAAGTTTAGGTATTCGTTAGAGAATTTCCGTGGTGTTGCAATAATTTTTGTCATGCTGTCACATATTTTTTCCATTCAATTCATGGGAGGGGCAAGTAATTATTTGTTTTTCTTCCTGGTGGATGCCACTGCCTGGTTTGTATTTATATCTGGATATCTTTTTTATTATCTGGAAGTGCATAAATTCAAATATGCGGACTACTTGTATAAAAAAATCAAATATGTGGTGTTGCCATATTTAATTTTGTCTGTGCCTACTATAGTTGTGGGATTGTATTTTTCACGCCATGTTTTGTATGATTTAACTCCGCTGAATTATGTGATCTGGTCATTGCTGACAGGAGGGATGGTTGTCGCGCCTATGTGGTTCATACCCATGATCGTCATTTTCTTCCTGTTGACGCCATTTTTCAATTTTTTGGCCAAGTCGAAATATATTTATGTGGTGACTTTTGCCGGCTTGCTTTTTAGTATTCTGTCTTCGCGCCCTGTGCACAATGCCAATCCTGTTCTTTCTTTTTTGCATTTCGCGGGATTTTATTTGCTGGGCATCGTCGCTGCCAAGAACATAAAATTTCTGGATGCCATGGCGTCTTCTGTGAAAACAAAGATTATTTTCGTTTCAATTGCTATTTTTCTTGTGGCAGGTTTTCTCTATCCTGGAATTGAAAGTGAACCGGGTGGTTTTTATGAAGCTTTAGGAATGGTTAACTACATAATTGTAGGAAAATTGGCGTTGCTTATTGCAATTTTCTTCGCATTCGAGCAGTACCTGGATCAGCGGAGGGAGTCGTTGGGGTATCTGGCAAAAATTAGTTTTGGGCTATTTTTTATCCATGGATTTATGACTCAAGTATTCGGGAAATTTTTGCAGAATATTGATTACTATAGTCCGTTTGTTAAATTAATTGCGGAAATTGTGGTGGTTGTTTTTGTTTCTATCGTTGTTGTGTATGTAATGAAGTTGTTGTTGGGGAAGTGGAGTCGGTATGTTGTCGGTTGTTAAGTTTCTTGTTGCAGTGATATTTTTCCTTACTTTCAATTCTGCAAGTTCCAAAACTATTAATATTTTAATATTGCAAGAATATGTCTCTTCTGATTGTCGAGTTAAATTGTCTGATGTTCCAGATGGTTTATATCAGATTGACTTGTTGGGTGAGGACCAGTCAGTGCAATTTTCATTTTCCCAGAGTGATTGTTTTGATCCGACGGTTTTTTTGACCTTGGGACAAGCGATGATCAAATCGGGCATGGCTGATCGAGTAGTTCTTGTCCCTATCGGTACGCTTGGCACTGGTTTACATGACTGGCTGATGGGCGGACGGGCGTACGAGAAACTGAAATTGGCAATGAAAAAAGCCAACGATAAAAAAATTAAATTTGACTATGTACTTTGGGACGGAGGCCTCATTGACGCCGGATTCTCTGCATCGAATTATCAAAGCGATGTTAAGAAGATTCTAAAGGAAGTGAAGCTTGGCGCGAAAGCTGAGAAATTTATTATTTCAAAAAGCGTTAGTTGTAAAGCCGGCAGCGCGGCGCAGGAGCATACTTATCGATGGGATCCCCTGTATAAGCGTTTTGCTGGCCCGGATATTGGAAGAATCAGTAGAGAATATTACGCGGATAAATGTGATTTTACTGAGGCTGGAAAGAAAAAAATAGCACAGCTGTGGCTGGAGTCTATTAACAAGGCAGATATCGAAGACAGAGGATATCAAAAGGAGGCATTGCTTTACTACTTCAAATAGTAAGGCCTCGATTATTTGTGCGGGAAGTGCGACGCCACCAGGACGACAGCAGCGATGGTTGTAGTTGCGCCATCGTTTTCGCAGGGGGCGTCATGCATCTGCCTGCGCGGTGCAGACGGCACACTGGACGCCTCACCAGTTTTACGTCTGATCTATGCTCGAGTGCTTGCCGCAGGAATTCACACAGCCGCCGTCCAATCGCCCGACTTGCCGCCATGCTTTTCCAGCACGCGCACGTTGGTCATGACCATGCCCCGGTCGACGGCCTTGCACATGTCGTAGATCGTCAGCAAGCCGATCTGCACGGACGTCAGCGCTTCCATTTCCACGCCCGTCTTGCCCGTCGTGTCGACCTGGGCGCGGCAATGCACGCTGTTGGCCGCTTCATCCACGTCGAAGTCGACCGTGACGCGCGTCAGGGCCAGCGGGTGGCACAGGGGGATCAGGTCGCTGGTGCGCTTGGCGCCCATGATGGCGGCGATGCGGGCGATGCCCAGCACGTCGCCCTTTTTCGCATTGCCGGAAATGATCAAGGCCAGGGTGGCGGGCTGCATGCGGATGGTGCCGGCGGCCACGGCGCTGCGGCGCGTGTCTTCCTTGCTGCCCACGTCGACCATATGGGCCTGGCCCGTGGCGTCGAAATGGGTCAGTTCCCCGGCGGGGGCTTGCTTGTCTGCTGTTGTCATGGCGTCAAAATAGGTGAGGAACGGGGACGCGGCAGGCCGATTCACGAGGCCATGCCACTGGCATGGCGCGTGGGAATGGGCGCCGCTAACAAGGTATGATAGCACCCGTGAATTCAAAAACTCCCCTTCCGATCCTCGTTGAAAACGCCGTTGCGGGATGGCTGCCCCGCTTGCGGCGCGCATCCGTGCTGGCTGCATTGTGGCTGGCGGCGCCGTTTGCGCTGGCGCAAACCTATACGTCCGCGCCAGCGGCGCCGACCGCCGGCGCGGCGGCCAAGCCTGCCGGCGGCTGGACGCCGCTGGCCGTGCCGCCGGCGCCGAACCTGCCGAACCTGGGCGATACCTCGCGCGAAGACCTGTCGCCGGCGATGGAGCGCAAGATCGGCGAGGAAATCATGCGCGGCATCCGCGGCGACCGCGACTATCTCGACGACGCGCCCTTGCTCGAATACCTGAATACCTTCGGCAACGCCCTCGTGGCGGCGCGCCCCAGCGTGCGCGGCGAAACGAATTACGACTATTTCTTCTTTGCCGTGCGCGACCCCCAATTGAACGCGTTTGCCTTGCCGGGCGGCTTCATCGGCGTGCACTCGGCCCTGGTGCTGGCGGCGCAAACGGAGGCGGAACTCGCTTCCGTGCTGTCGCACGAGATCGGCCACGTGGCGCAGCGCCATATCGCGCGCATGCTGGGCCAGCAGCGCCAGGATGCCCTGATGCCGCTGGCGGCCATGCTGCTGGCGGCGCTCGCGTCGCGCGCGGGCGGCGACGTGGCCATGGGCGTGTTTGCCGCCGGCCAGGGCCTGGCCATCCAGCGCCAGCTCAATTTCGGCCGCGACGCCGAACGCGAGGCGGACCGCATCGGTTTCCAGATCATGGGCGAAGCCGGTTTCGATACCACCGGCATGGTGGCTTTCTTCGGCCGCATGCAGGCGGCCAGCCGCTCGTACAGCGACCTGATGCCCGCCTATCTGCAGACCCACCCGCTGACGACGGAACGCATCGCCGACATCCAGGCGCGCATCCGCGAGCAGCCTTACAAGCAGCGCGCGGACAGCCTGAGTTTTCACCTGGCCCGGGCGCGCGCCCGCGTGCTGCAGGATGAAAGCGTGCAAGGCCTGCTGAATGCCCAGGCCGTCTTCAAGACGCAGCTGGAGCAGCAAAGCCGCTTCCAGGTGACGGCCGCCCATTACGGCTTGTCCTTTGTCGCCGTCAAGCAGGGCAAGCCGGCGGAGGCGCAAAAGGAACTCGATGCGGCCAATGCGGCCCTGCACCAGCCGGCCGGGCCGAATGTGTTCACCTCGGGCGGCACGCAGGGCCCCAATTCCCTGCTGGCGGCGATGGGGCTGGAAGTGCTGTTGATGCCGGCGCAAAAAAAGGAAGTGGCGCAGCAGGCTTTGAAGGCGGCGGACTCCGCGCGCCAGCAGTTTCCCCTCTCGCGCGGCATTGCTCACCAGTATGCGGAAGCGCTGATGGCTGCCGGCAAGCTGGAGCAGGCAACCTTGTACCTGCGCGAGCAGGTGCAGCTCTACAAGGAAGAGCCGGAACTGTACGATTTACTGGCGAAAGCCTATGCGGATCAGGGCAAGATGACCTTGCAGCATATGGCGCTGGCCGAATCCTACGTGCTGCAGGGCGCCACCATGGCCGCGCTGGACCAGCTGACGATCGCCCGCAAATCGACGGACGCGACCTTCTATGACCAGGCCGTGATCGATGCGCGCGAGCGGGAATTGCAGGAAAAGCGCCGCGAGCAGATCAAGGAGCAGAAGGGATAAGCCTTATTCGGCTTGCGGCATCGGCTGGAAGTCGAAGGTTTGCGGCACGGCGTCGTAGCGCAGCGGCTGCACGGCGATTTCCTTGCCGTCATGCAATAGGGTCAGCTTGCCTCGGCGCTCCTCCAGCCACGCCAGCAAGGCATCGTCGCTGGCCACCTGGCCATCGACGTGCAGGGCGTCCAGCACTTGCGCCATGTCGCGGTCATCGACCTGCGCCACGATATGATCGTCGCGCAAGATCAAGACGCCATTGTCGCACCAATACACCTGCTCGATCTGTTCCAGCGGCGCGCCCGTCTGCACGACAAAACCGTACCGCGGGTCACTGCGGGCGATGTACGGTGTCGCTTCCAGATTTACATACACGCGCTGCGGGCCGTTCTGGAAGAACCAGCAGCCGCGTTCGTCATGGCCGTAATTGCGGTTGATAAATCCCAGCAGGGCCTCGTGGGCGATCTTGTCGCCAGGCAGTTGTTGCTGTTGCGCCTGCTGATCGCGCATGCGCCAGTGGCCGCGCGCGTCCAGGCCCAGCCAGCCGTAGCAGTGCGGTACGTTCGGCCATTTGGCCAGGGCCTGCTTGACGAGTTCATCCATGTGTAGCGTTTTCCGTGTGCGTTTGCGAACTGCCAGCGTGACAGCTTTGCGGTGGCGATGGCGCCATGTTGCCGCCTTCAAAAAAATGGATCAGGCGCTGCGGCAGCCAGCGTGTGCTGCCCGGCAACTTGCCTGCCGCAAAGCCGACGTGGCCGCCGTGGCGCGGATACTCGAGCGTGACCGTCGGCGCGGCGCTGCGCGGCAGGAAGCGCCCGGGCAGGAAGGGATCGTTTTGCGCATTCAGCACCAGGGTCGGCACGGTGATGTCCTGCAAGACGTGCTTGGCGCTGGCGCGGTGCCAGTAATCGTCGGCGTCGCGGTAGCCGTGCAGGGGCGCCGTGACGACATTGTCGAAGGCGTGCAAGTCGCGCGCGGCCAGCATGGCCTCGCGCGCAAACAGGCCGGGAAACTGTTCCAGCTTGGCCAGGCATTTGGGTTTCAAGGTGTTCAGGAACATGCGCGTGTAGAGCCGGTTGGCGCCGGACGACAGGGCCTTGCCCCCTTGCGCCAGGTCCAGCGGGGCGGACACGGCCGCGGCCGCATCGATGAAATCGGCCTGGTGCTGCGACTGGCCCAGCCAGCACAGCAGGGCGTTGCCGCCCAGCGAGACGCCAGCCGCGTAGAATTTTCCCGTGGCGCGCGGACGCAGGCGCCGCACGATCCAGTCCACTTCCTGCGCATCGCCCGAATGGTAGAAGCGGGGCGCCAGGTTGGCTTCGCCCGAGCAGCCGCGAAAATGCGGCACGGCGCCCGACCAGCCGCGCGCGGCCACCTCGGCCATCAGGGCCCGCGCGTAATGGCTGTTCGACGAGCCTTCCAGGCCGTGGAACAGCAGCACGAAGGGCTGGCCCGGCTGGCCGTCGACCAGGTCGACGTCGACGAAGTCGCCGTCGGGCGCTTGCCAGCGTTCGCGGCGGAAGGCCACGGCCGGCTTGGCGAGGCACACGGCGGGATAGATCGTCTGCGCGTGGCCGCCAGGCAGCCAGAGCGGGGCGGTGTAGGGGGCGTTGTCAATAAGCGGCAAGGACATCAGTGCAGTATCTGCGTTCCCGTGGCGTCGGCCGGCGCGCCGCCGGGGGCGATGGAGGCGTGGTGCAAGACGATGCGCCAGCCGCGCGGCGTTTTCACATACACATTCGTGGCCAGCAGATGCGCCGGACCGCCTTCATCATTGGTGACGCCTTCGATGACGGTGTGCACGGAGCTCATCAGGTTGTGCGTTTCATGCAGCTGCGCGGGCACGATGTGCAGGCCGCCGCCCGCCAGGATGGTTTCCCACGAGGCGCGGATGGCGACATGGCCGATCAGGCGCGCGCCGCCGGGGTGGATGCAGACGATCTCTTCATCGTCGGCCCATAGCGCCATCAGCGCTTCGAGGTCGGCGCGGTGCAAGGCATCGTAGAACGCCGCTTCGACTTCGGCGGCGCTGCCATTGAGTTCTTTCAGACGTTTCATGACGACTCCGGGCTGGTGCACATAAAAACGGCGCGCTGGAGGCGCGCCGCTGGGCAGTTTAATGATGGCCGGCGCTGGCGCCTTCCTTCAGGGTGTAGGCCGTGCCGCAGTACGGGCACTTGGCGACACCGTCCTTGTTGAATTCCAGGAACACGCGCGGATGCGACGACCACAGCGGCATGGCCGGGTTAGGGCAGTGGGCGGGCAAGTCTTTACTGTCGAGTTCGACCGCTGGCTGGGTGGTTTTTGTCATCTTGTCATGCTCCGTGAGGCTGTATGGATGGAAGTCGGCTGCTGCCAAAACCACGATTTTAACGGATTCAGGCAGACAGCAAAAATCATGGCTAAAATGGCGGCTTGATCATCTTCGGCTGCGGCGCGGGTTTTCGCGGAAATATGGCAGCTGCAGCGCCACACTGACTGGATTTGCCTTGCCGGTATCACCGTTGCGGAGCCGACCTCCGCGCACCATTGTTGTGCAGTTACCACAGTGCGCCCGACGGAGCGCCGCGTGAACGCCGTCCCGGCCACCAGCGACGATGCCTTGCTGAAAGATGCCTGGCGCGCCGGCCTGAACCTGGGCGCGCCCACCTTGCTGGGCATCGCCGCCTGGGGCATGGTGGTGGGCGTGGCCATGGTGAAAAGCGGCCTGACCGTGGCGCAGGCGGGGGCCATGACCCTGTTTGTCTTTGCCGGCTCGGCCCAGCTCGCATCGCTGCCCCTGCTGGCCGCGCAAGCGCCCGTGTGGGTGATCTTCGCCACGGCCCTCGTCGTCAATTTGCGTTTTGTCATCTTTTCCGTGCTGCTGGCCCCCCATTTCGCGCATTTGCCGTGGCGCCAGCGCTTTGCGCTCGGTTATGTGGCGGGCGACATCACCGTGGGCCTGTTCCTGCAGCGTTACCCGCACGAAACGCCGGACCCGGCCAAGCTGCCTTTCCTGAAAGGCTTGATCTACCCCAACTGGCTGGCCTGGCAAATCGGTTCCTTCATCGGCATCGTGCTGGGCGCCATCGTGCCGGCCGAATGGGGTCTGGGTTTTGCCGGGACCCTGGCGATCCTGTGCGTGACGATACCGCTGATCCTCAGCCGCGCCGCCCTGTGCGGCGTGCTGGTGGCGGGCACGGTCGCCGTGCTGGCCTATGGCTTGCCGTATAAGCTGGGCTTGCTTGTGGCTGTGGTGGTGGGCATGGTCAGCGCCATGGCCGTGGAAGAATTGACAGAAAAGTGGACAAAACGCCATGTTTGACGGCATCGATTGGGGCAGGAGCGACGTGTGGATCGCCATCGCCGTGCTGGTGGTGGCCACGGCCGCCACGCGCAGCACCTTCTGGCTGATCGGCCATCACATCACCATTCCGCGCCGCGTGGGCGAGATGCTGCGCTATGCGCCGGCCTGCGCGCTGGCGGCCATCATCGCGCCCGACATGCTGATGGAAGGGCAGCAAATCCACCTGGAGTTATCGAATTTGAAACTCTTGTCGGGTATTGCCGCCACGCTCTTTTTTGTGATTCGCCGCAATATGCTGCAAACCATCGTGTTTGGCATGCTGGTTTTCACGGGCTTGCGACTGTTGCACGTTTTTCAGTAAAGCAGGACAAATCGGCGATTTGGTCTGGTCATTGCGGTAAAATAGCGCACTTCCTTCCACTCGTCATCTGGATCGCCATGTCAGCTGTTCTCAACTTCATCCGTCTGCAAGATTTGATCGCCCAAAATGCACTGCAAGGCAAGCGCGTGTTTATCCGCGCCGACCTGAACGTCCCGCAAGATGACAGTGGCAAGATCACCGAAGATACGCGCATCCGCGCCTCGGTGCCGGCCATCCGCGCCGCCCTCGACGCTGGCGCCGCCGTCATGGTGACGTCGCACCTGGGCCGTCCTACGGAAGGCGAGTTCAAGCCGGCCGACAGCCTGGCGCCCGTGGCGGCCCGCCTGTCCGAGCTGCTGGGCCAGGAAGTTACACTGAAACAAAACTGGGTCGATGGCGCCGGCCTGGAAAACCTGGCCGCCGGCCAGGTGGTCTTGCTGGAAAACGTACGCGTCAACAAGGGCGAAAAGAAAAACAGCGATGAGCTGGCGCAAAAAATGGCGAAATTGTGCGATATCTACGTCAATGACGCGTTCGGCACGGCCCACCGCGCGGAAGCATCCACGCACGGCATCGCCAAGTTCGCTCCTGTCGCCTGCGCCGGCCCGCTGCTGGCCGCCGAACTCGATGCGTTGGGCAAAGCCTTGCACGCGCCAGCCCGTCCATTGCTGGCGATTGTTGCTGGTTCGAAAGTATCGAGCAAGCTGACCATTTTGAAAGCCCTGTCCGACAAGGTCGATAACCTGATCGTCGGCGGCGGCATCGCCAACACCTTCATGAAAGCCGTTGGCTTGAACGTCGGCAAGTCGCTGGTGGAAGCGGAACTCGTCGACGAAGCCCGTGCCATCATCGACATCATGGCCAAGCGCGGCGCGCAAGTGCCGATTCCCGTCGATGTCGTGTGCGCCAAGGAGTTTTCGCCGACAGCCACCGCCACCGTCAAGGACGTGGCCGACGTGGCGGACGACGACATGATCCTCGATATCGGCCCGAAAACGGCCGCCCTGCTGGCGCAGCAGATCGCCGCCGCCGGCACCATCGTGTGGAACGGCCCCGTTGGCGTGTTCGAATTCGATCAGTTCGGCAACGGCACCAAGACCCTGGCCCTGGCCATTGCCGAGTCGAAAGCATTCTCGATCGCCGGCGGTGGCGACACCCTGGCGGCGATTGCCAAATACGACATTACCGATAAAATCAGCTATATCTCGACGGGTGGCGGCGCTTTCCTGGAGTTCCTGGAAGGCAAGACTTTGCCTGCAGTGGAAATTCTCATGCAACGTGCTGGCTGATCCAGCCTGACTGTAGTGCCACCAAGCGCAGCCTGACCGCTGCGCTTTTACCTTGCCGGCTGCTGTCTCAAACCGGCCTTGCTCACCTTCGCTCGCGCACAAGGATTCCTATGCCACGTGGTACAAAAATCGTAGCAACAATCGGCCCCGCCTCCACCGACTTCGATATCCTGGTCAAAATGATACGTGCGGGCGTTGACGTGGTGCGCTTGAATTTTTCCCACGGCAAGGCGCAGGACCATATCGACCGCGCCGCGCTGGTGCGCCTGGCGGCGGCCGAGTGCGGCCGCGAAGTGGCCATCATGGCCGACATGCAAGGGCCGAAGATTCGCGTCGGCAAGTTTGAAAACACGCGCATCCAGCTGGAAGCGGGCGAGCGCTTCATCCTCGACGCCAAGTGGGGCGAAAACGGCGAACTGGGCAACCAGGAACGGGTCGGCCTCGACTACAAGGCCTTGCCGCGCGACCTGCACAAGGGCGACGTGCTGCTGCTGAACGACGGCCTCATCGTGCTGATCGTCGAGCGCATCCATGGCAGCGAAATCCACACCACCGTCAAGATCGGCGGCGAGCTGTCGAACAACAAGGGCATCAACCGCCAGGGCGGCGGCCTGTCCGCGCCCGCGCTGACGGCCAAGGATATGGAAGATATCAAGACGGCCATGAGTTTCCAGGCCGACTATCTGGCTATTTCCTTCCCGAAATGCGCGACCGACATGGAAATGGCGCGCCAGCTGGCCAATATCGCCGGCGAACCGTACCACCACAAGCCGATGATGATCGCCAAGATCGAACGGGCGGAAGCCATTCCCGCGCTGCAGGAAATCCTCGACGCCTCCGACGGCATCATGGTGGCGCGCGGCGACCTGGCCGTGGAAGTGGGCAACGCGGCCGTGCCGGCCCTGCAGAAGCGCATGATCAAGATGGCGCGCGCGTCGAACAAGCTGGCGATCACGGCCACGCAGATGATGGAATCGATGATCGTCAACGCCGTGCCGACGCGCGCGGAAGTGTCCGACGTGGCCAATGCCGTGTTGGACGGCACGGATGCCGTCATGACGTCGGCCGAGACGGCCTCGGGCAAGTACCCGATCGAGACGGTGGAAATGATGGCCGCCATCTGCGTCGAAGCGGAACAGTCCGAATACAACAAGCTCGATGCCGATTTCCTCAACGTCACGTTTACCCGCATCGACCAGTCGATCGCGTATGGCGCCCTGTTCACGGCCCACCATTTGCGCGTCAAAGCCATCGTGGCGCTGACGGAATCCGGTTCCACCGCCTTGTGGATGAGCCGCCACAGTATCGACACGCCGATCTACGCGCTCACGCCCAGCGTCACGACTTTGCGCAAAGCCGCGCTGTACCGCAATGTTCGGGCGTATCATCTGATGCAGAACGCCCCCAGCGCGCAAGTGCTGAAGCAGGCGGAAGAGCTGCTGGTAGCGCAGGGTATCGTCAAAAAGGGTGACATGATCGTCGTCACCTGGGGCGAGCCGATGGGCCAGGTGGGCGGTACGAATGCATTGAAGATTGTGACAGTCGGCGAATTTGAATAAGGCCCAAGAATTCAGGCGCCGGCGCGGTCATCGACCGCGAAGCGCCGCAACGGTTTCTATTGTTATCTGGAGTATTACCATGTCTCTCGTATCCATGCGTCAACTGTTGGACCATGCCGCCGAAAACGGTTATGGCATTCCTGCTTTCAACGTCAACAACCTGGAGCAAGTGCAAGCCATCATGGCCGCCGCCGATGCCTTGAACTCGCCGGTGATCATGCAGGCGTCCGCTGGCGCCCGCAAGTACGCCGGTGAAGCCTTCCTGCGCCACCTGATCGACGCCGCCGTCGAAGCGTATCCGCACATTCCCGTTGTCATGCACCAGGATCACGGCCAGTCGCCGGCCGTCTGCATGGCCGCCATCCGCTCGGGTTTTACTTCCGTGATGATGGACGGTTCGCTGGAAGCGGACGGCAAGTCGGTGGCGTCATATGAATACAACGTGGAAGTATCGCGTGAAGTGGTGAAATTCTCGCACGCCATCGGCGTGACGGTGGAAGCGGAACTGGGCGTGCTCGGTTCGCTGGAAACCATGAAGGGCGACAAGGAAGACGGCCACGGCGCCGACGGCACCATGACGCGCGAGCAACTGCTGACGGACGTGGCGCAAGCGGCCGACTTCGTGCAGCGCACCCAGTGCGACGCCCTGGCGATCGCCATCGGCACCTCGCACGGCGCCTACAAATTCACGCGCAAGCCGACGGGCGACATCCTGGCCATCGACCGCATCAAGGAAATCCACGCACGCATCCCGAACACCCACCTGGTGATGCACGGTTCCTCGTCGGTGCCGCAGGAATTGCTGGCCATCATCCGCGAATTCGGCGGCGACATGAAGGAAACCTACGGCGTGCCAGTCGAGGAAATCCAGGAAGGCATCCGTCACGGCGTGCGCAAGATCAACATCGACACGGACATCCGCCTGGCGATGACGGCCGCGATCCGCAAATACCTGTTTGAAAACCCGTCGAAATTCGACCCGCGCGACTACCTGAAGCCAGCCCGCCTTGCTGCAGAGCAAATCGTGCGCGCCCGCATGCAGGCATTCGGCTGCGAAGGCCAGGCGTCGAAAATCAAGGCCATGCCACTGGAAAAAATGGCCGAGCGTTACAAGGCCGGCGAGCTGTCGCAAATTGTGAAGTAAAATTCTGTCTGGAACGGGCCGGAAGCCGCATCTCCGTGCCCGATTTTCTCGACCGGCGGGCGCCTTCCCTGCCTGCCGGTTTCGTTTCATCCAACTATTCCCCCGCTATGAACAGCCTCTATCAGACTTCCATCCACTCCCTGCCATTGCTGGGCCACGGCAAGGTCCGCGACAATTACGCCGTTGGCGACGACAAGATCCTGATCGTCACCACGGACCGCCTGTCGGCCTTCGATGTCGTCATGAACGAGCCTATCCCCGGCAAGGGCAAGGTCCTCAACCAGATGAGCGACTTCTGGTTCGAGAAACTGGGCCATATCGTGCCGAACCACCTGACCGGCGTGGCGCCGGAATCCGTGGTGGCGCCCGAGGAAGTGGAGCAAGTCAAGGGCCGCGCCGTGGTGGCCAAGCGCTTGAAGCCCATCATGGTCGAGGCAGTCGTGCGCGGCTACATCATCGGTTCGGGCTGGAAAGATTACCAGGACACGGGCAGCATCTGCGGCATCAAGCTGCCAGCGGGCCTGCAACAGGCGGAAAAGCTGCCGGAACCGATCTTCACCCCGGCGGCCAAGGCCGAGCTGGGCGAGCATGACGAAAACATCAGCTTTGCTGAAATGGAAGAGCGTATCGGTGCCGACCTGGCCGCCAAGATGCGCGACGTCGCCATTGCCCTGTACAAGACGGCCGCCGAGTACGCGGCCACGCGCGGCATCATCATCGCCGACACCAAGTTTGAATTCGGCCTGGACGACAACGGCGTCATGCATCTGATGGATGAAGTGCTGACGGCCGACTCCTCGCGCTTCTGGCCTGCCGATTCCTACCAGCCTGGCATTTCGCCGCCATCGTTCGACAAGCAATTCGTGCGCGACTACCTGGAAACACTGACCTGGGGCAAAACCGCACCGGCGCCAGCGCTGCCGGCCGACGTCATCGAAAAAACCCAGGCCAAGTACTTCGAAGCCATCGAACGCCTGACGGGCGAGAAGCTGAAGGCCTGAGATGACTGAGCAGAATAAGCCGCTGGTCGGCGTCATCATGGGCTCGTCCTCGGACTGGGACGTGATGCAGAATGCAGTTGCCATGCTGAAACAGTTTGGCGTGCCGTACGAAGCGCAAGTCATATCCGCGCACCGCATGCCCGACGAGATGTATGCGTATGCGAAAAGCGCGCGCGCGCGCGGCTTGCGTGCCATCATCGCCGGCGCCGGCGGCGCGGCCCACCTGCCTGGCATGGTGGCCGCGATGACCATCGTGCCCGTGCTGGGCGTGCCCGTGCCGTCGAAGTATTTGCGCGGCGAGGATTCCATGCTGTCCATCCTGCAAATGCCCAAGGGCGTGCCCGTGGCCACCTTCGCCATCGGCGAAGCGGGTGCGGCGAATGCGGCGCTGACGGCCGTGGCGATGCTTGCCGCCAACGACGACGCCCTGGCCGAGCGGCTGGAAGCCTTCCGTGCCACGCAAACGGCCGCCGCCAAGGCCATGGTCTTGCCTGAATAATGTGTTTGAAAAATAATGAATAGTAAATCGACTTCCCCATTGCTGCCCGCCGCCAACCCACCGGCGTGGCTGGGCGTGATGGGCGGCGGCCAGCTCGGCCGCATGTTTGCCCAGGCCGCCCAGAGCATGGGCTACCAGGTGGCTGTGCTGGAACCATCGGACGCCTGCCCTGCGGGGCAGGTGGCGCAGCGCCTGGTCAATGCCGGCTATGACGATGCGGCCGGGCTCGACGCCCTGGCCGCGCAATGCTTGGCCGTCACCACGGAATTCGAGAACGTGCCGGCCGACAGCCTGTCGCGCCTGGCCGAACGCGTGTTCGTGGCGCCCAACGCACACGGCGTGTCGGTGGCGCAAGACCGCATCGCGGAAAAACGTTTCTTTGTCGCTTGCGCCGCGAAATCCGGCGTGCTGCCGGCGCCGCACATGGTCATTGCCACGCAGCTGGACATCGACAGCATCGCCGACGACTTGCTGCCAGGCATTTTGAAAACCGTGCGCATGGGCTATGACGGCAAGGGCCAGTTCCGCGTGCGCACGCGCGATGACGTGCGCGCCGCGTTCGCCGAAATGGGCGAAGTAACTTGCCTGTTGGAAAAGATGCTGCCGCTGGCGTATGAAGTGTCCGTGCTGACGGCGCGCGGCGTGGACGGTGCATCGGTCGTGTATCCGATCGCCGAAAACGTGCACCGCGACGGCGTGCTGTTTACCACCACGGTGCCGGGCCCGAACGTGTCGGACGACTGCGCCGCCAGGGCGCAGCGGGCGGCGCAGGCCATGGTTGCCGAACTCGGCTATGTCGGCGTGCTGTGCATCGAATTTTTCGTGCTTGAAGATGGCAGCCTGGTGGTCAACGAAATGGCGCCGCGTCCGCACAACAGCGGCCACTACACGATGGATGCCTGCGTCACCAGCCAGTTCGCGCAGCAGGTGCGCGCCATGGCGCGGCTGCCGCTGGGCGAGGTGCGCCAGCATTCGCCGGCCGTGATGCTCAACCTCCTCGGCGACGCCTGGTTTGCCGACGGCAGCGATGTCGCCAGCGAGCCGGCCTGGGAGCGCATCCTGGCCCTGCCGGGCGTTTGCCTGCACCTGTACGGCAAGGACGATCCGCGCCGTGGCCGCAAGATGGGTCACCTGACCCTCATCGCCGCTACTTTGCAGGAGGCGCAGCAGCGCCTGCGCGACGCTTGCCTGATCCTGGGAATCGCGCCGTGAGCGTGCCCGCACACGATCTGGCGGCGGCGGCCGCCGTGCTGGAAGCGGGCGGCCTCGTCGCTTTCCCCACGGAAACGGTGTACGGCCTGGGTGCCGATGCGGAAAACCCGGCCGCCGTGGCGCGCATCTATGAAGCCAAGGGCCGTCCTTCGGACCACCCCGTGATTGTGCACGTGGCGCCCGGCGCCGACCTGGCGCACTGGTCCGATGATATCCCGCAGGAAGCTGAGCAACTGGTGGCCGCCTTCTGGCCCGGTCCGCTGACCCTGATCGTCAAGCGCGCCGCGCATATTCCCGATGCCGTTTCCGGCGGCCAGGATACGGTGGGCTTGCGCTGCCCGTCGCATCCGGTGGCTATCGAATTGCTACGCACGTTCAAGGGCGGCAACGGTGGCCTGGCGGCGCCGTCGGCAAACAAGTTCGGCAATGTCAGCCCCACCACGGCGCAGCACGTGCGCGATGAATTCGCTGCGGAACTCGACAGCGGCTTGCTGGGCCTGGTCCTCGACGGCGGGCAGAGTGACGTGGGCATCGAGTCGACCATCGTCGACCTGTCGCGCCTGGCCACGCACGGTCCCGTACTCTTGCGTCCCGGCCATATCAGCAGCGAGCAGATCGCCGCCGTCATTGGCCGCGCACCGGCTGTGGCGGACGCGGCCGCGCCACGCGCCTCGGGCACGCTGGAATCGCACTACGCGCCACATACGCCTGTTGCGATGCAGCACAGCGACGACGTGCGCGCCACCTTGAACCGCCTGCTCAACGACGGGCGCCGCGTGGCCCTGATCCACTACTCGGATCTGCCGCCGGCCAGCGCCAGCGTGCGCCTGGCGGCCAGCCCGGAAAACTACGCGCATGCGCTGTATGCCTCGCTGCGCACGATGGACCAGGTCGGCGCCGAGCTGATCCTCGTCGAAGCACCGCCCACCGGCCCCGCGTGGCTGGGCGTCAATGACCGTTTGCGGCGTGCCGCGTTCGGCTCAAGTGGTATCTTGCAGCAGTTTCTATCCGCATCATAAAAAGCCCCGCAAGGGGCTTTTTCTTGATGCAGCGCAATAGAGATGCTTGCCACGAAACATACTAATTCCTCCATAATTCAGTGGATCGCCCGGTCATGACAGGGGCGCCGGCGGTGTTGTTATTCTGTTGATTTTTAAAACATATTTTCTATACAAGCCTGAGGAACGATGGCATATTAGTTGGGTAGCGAATAGCACGCCCGTTCGTTTAGAAACCAGAAAAAAGACCGAGGAGACAAAATGCATCAAACAAAATTCGCGCTGGCCGTGCTGGCTGCGGCTGTCCTGGCAGGTTGCGGCGGCGCCAGTGGCGGTGATCAAACCTTGAAAGTCAAATACACGGCGCAGGTGTCGTTCGGCGACAGCCTGTCCGATGTCGGTTCGTATGCCGTGGCCGGCGTGGCTGCCGCCGGTGGCGGCAAGTTCACCATCAATGGCGACAATACCAAGATCAATCCTGAACTGACGGGCAAGAACTGGACCGAGCACCTGGCCGCGCAATTCGGCTTGCCGGCGCCTTGCGCTGCCGAAACGGGCCTGGAAGGCAATGTACCGACCCTGCAGGCACCGCGCGTCAAGCATCCCGGCTGCTTCGGCTACGCCATGGGCGGTTCGCGCGTCACCAATCCTGTCGGTCCGAACAACAAGTTGACGGGCAGTGCGCTGGGCGCCCTGACCGTGCCCGTGGTGACGCAGATCGCGAACCACCTGGCCGTTTCCGGCGGCAAGTTCAGCGGCACGGAAGCCGTTTTCGTGATGGCGGGCGGCAATGACGTGCTGTTCCAGCTGGGCGCATTGCAAGCCGGTGCGACGGTCGCCGGTACGAAGGCCGGTGCCGATGCGGGCGCTCAGGCTTTCGCTACCAACCTGACCATGGCCCTGGCCGCTGGCGCGCCCAATCCCACCACGGCAGCAGCTGCCATCGGCGCCGCCATCAAGACGGCCAGCGCGGCGCCTGGCGCCACGTCGGCAACCATCGTCGGTGCCGCCGTGCAAGCTGCTGTGATTGCCGGTAATACGAATGCCCCAACCTTGGCTCCCGCCCTGGTCGCCAAGGCGCAAGCCGATGCGACGGTGACGGGCAATGCCGCCGGCGCCAAGGCCGGTGCCGATTATGCCGCGGCCCAGGGACCGTTGTTGATTGCCTCCATGAAACAAGCTGGCACCGAACTGGTGGCACTGGTCAAGGACCAGATCATCGCCAAGGGCGCCAACTATGTGGTGGTCAACAACCTGCCGGACGTGGCCGGTACGCCATCGGGCCTGAGCAAGGATGCCAATACCAAGGCGCTTATCAACGCCATGGTCAGCGCCTTCAATGGCGAGCTGAGCGCAGGCTTGACGGGTAATGCGAAAGTCTTGCTGGTCGACGTGTTTGCCGTCAGCCATGACCAAGGCGTCAACCCAGGTCCGTATGGCTTGACCAACGTCAGCGAGACGGCGTGCGACCTGACGCCGGCGAAGAACTTCCTGGGCAGCTCGCTGGTCTGCACCGGCGCGAACCTGAAAGCGGGCGACGTCAGCCACTACGCGTATGCCGACGATGTGCATCCTACGCCGTTCAACAACCTGTTGCTGGCCCGTTATGTGGCCAAGGACATGGTCGTGCGGGGCTGGCTGTAAGGAATCGCCGCGCCAGCCGCGTCCCCGGGGCGTGGCTGGCGCTGGCTGCGACAAGACTGGATAGCCCGGCTATCCGCACATAATGATCAGGAGACAAGATGAAAAATCGTTTGAATACCGCTGTACGCGTGCTGGCCGCCGCCGCCGCGATGGCCATGGCGACGGGCGCTTCGGCGCAAAGCGCGGGCACCTGGATGGCCAAGGTCGGCGTCAACAAGATCACGCCGCACGTCGACAGCGGCGACATTTCCGCGCCGGCACTGCCGGGCACGAAGGCCGACGTCAAGGCCGATACCAAGCCCATCCTGACCTTTGCGTACATGTTCACGGACAATATTTCCGCTGAAATGATTCTGGGCGTGCCATACAAGCATGACTTGATCGGCGATGGCGCCATCAAGGGCACGGGCAAGCTGGGCACGGCGGAAGCCTTGCCGCCGACGGCCTTCATCCAGTACCGTTTCTTCCAGCCCAATGCGATGATCCGTCCTTACGTGGGCGCGGGCTTGACGTATGCATATTTCCAGAAGGAAAAAGGCTCGGGCCAGATGACGGCCTTGCTGGATCCGGGTGGAGCGCCCGTCACTTACCGCATGGATAACAAGCTGGCAGGCAGCCTGGTGGTCGGCAGCACCCTGTCCTTCAACGAGCGCTGGTTTGCCGATGTGGCCGTGGTCAAGACCTTCCTGAAGACCAAGGCGAAATTCTCGACGGGGCAGACGCAGGATATCAAGCTCGACCCGCTCGCCGTGAGTGTCAGCATCGGGTATAAATTTACCCTGTAAAACAAAAAATCCGCCTCGGCGGATTTTTTTTTTGTCCCGCTCAGGCTGGCGGTGTATTGAACTTTCCATTGTGGAAGATCAAGGGCGGCTGTGCGGTAAACGCGCATTGTTCTACTTCGCCCACGAAAATGACGTGGTCGCCTTCGGGATAGCGGCTGCGGTTGTGGCATTCGAACCAGGCCGAGGCGCCTTTCAGGATGGGCTGGCCCGTGCGCGACAGCTCATACTCGACGTCGTCGAAGGGATTCGGCGTACGGCGCGCGAAGCGCTGCGCCAATTCCGCCTGCTCGGCGCCCAGCACATTGATGACGTAATGCGAGTTGCCGCTGAAGATGGGCATGCTGTTCGCCACGGAACCGAGGCTCCACAGCACCAGCGGCGGCGACAGCGAGACGGAATTGAAGGAACTGGCCGTCAAGCCGCGGAAACTGCCGTCGGCCAGGCGCGTCGTAATGACCGTCACGCCGGTGGCAAACTGCGACAATGCCTGGCGGAAATGTGTCGTATCGAATTCTTGCGCTGGCGCGCGGGGAGAGCGTGTGTTCATGGGTGACCTGTCTATTTGCTGACATTATGCCAAAAATCGGCAGTGCCAGCGCAATCGTGGCCGGCATGCCCCTTATGTGCGGTGCATCACGCGCCGTTTCAAGCGGCGCTGCAGGCCATGGCGCTTTGCGTTACAGTCATCAAATGATACGTCGCACAGGCGTTGCGGGAGGGCATCATGAATCAACAGATGGAAGTGGCGGTACTGGGCGGCGGCTGTTTCTGGTGCCTGGCCGCCGTGTACGGGGAAGTGCGCGGCGTGACGCGCGTCGAGTCCGGCTACACGGGCGGCAGCGTGCCCAACCCCAACTATGAACAGGTGTGCACGGGCGACACGGGCCACGCGGAAGTGGTGCGTCTGGAATTCGATCCCGCCGTCATCAGCTATCACGATTTGCTGGAAATCTTTTTCACGCTGCACGACCCCACCACCTTGAACCGGCAGGGCAACGATGTTGGCACGCAATTTCGCTCCGTCATCTATTACCAGTCGGCCGAACAGGAAACCGTGGCGCGCAAGGTGCTCGCCGAGATGGCCGGCGTGTGGGATGCGCCGATCGTCACGCGGCTGGAACCGGCATCGGTCTTTTATCCGGCCGAGGATTACCACCAGAATTACGTCGAGCAGCACCCCTTGCAGGGCTATTGCGCCCTCGTCGTCGTGCCCAAGGTGGAGAAATTCCGCGCCATGTACGCGGGGCGCCTGAAGTAAGCGCCCCGCGCGCGCATCAGGATCAGGTCGCCAGCAGGGGCGCCGGCCTGGCGTCCTGCGCATACATGTAGTTGCGCGACCAGGGCAGGGCGGAAGAGCGCCGGCCCGCCTTCACGCAGACGATCTGGTACAGGCTGATTAAATCTTGCTCGAAGGCATAGGCGCAGCCGGCCAGGTAGACGTGCCAGATACGGAAGCGCCGCTCGCCCGCCAGCGGACGGATCTGCTCGGCGTTGGCTTCGAAATTTTCCGTCCACAGGGCGCAGGTGCGCGCATAGTGGCGCCGCAGGTTTTCCACGTCGAGCACTTCCAGCCCCCCTTGCTGCATGGTCTTGAGCACATTGCCGATGTGCGCCAGCTCGCCGTGCGGAAACACATATTTTTCGATGAATTCCCCGCCCCCATACGGCGTTTCGCCATTCTCCGGGTCGGTCGAGGTGATGCCGTGGTTCATCGCCATGCCGTCCGGCGCCAGCAGCTTGTTGATGATGCCGAAATACTCGGGCAAATGCTTGAGGCCCACGTGCTCGAACATGCCCACGCTGGTGATGCGGTCGAACTGGCCCGTCACATCGCGGTAGTCTTGCAGGCGGATGTCGATCAGGTGGGCCAGGCCGGCCGCCGCCACGCGCTCGCGCGCCAGCGCGTACTGGTTTTCCGACAGGGTCACGCCCACGCAGCGGGCGCCATATTGCTGTGCTGCACGCATGACGAGCGCGCCCCAGCCGCAGCCGATGTCGAGCAGGGTCTGGCCCGGCTGCAACTGGATTTTCTTCAGGATATGGTCGATCTTCTTGACTTGCGCCTGCGCCAGCGTTTCATCGCCGTGTTCGAAATAGGCGCAGGAATACACGAGGGCGGGGTCGAGGAATTGCTCGTAGAAGGCGTTCGACACATCGTAGTGGTAGCGGATGGCTTCGGCATCCTTGCTCTTGTCGTGCGTAAAGCTGCGCACGATGCGGGCCAGCTTGCCTTCCGGTTTCAAGGTGTTGCGGGCCAGGGCGTTGCAGATGGAAATCATGTCCTGGGCCGTGCCCTTGACTTCGATATTGCCTTCCACATAGGCCGAACCCAGGTTGGCCAGCGACGGGTTCAGCAGATAGCGGGCCGAGGCGACGGTCGGCAGGCGGATGGTGACGCGCGGCGCTTCGCTGGACAGGTCGACATGCTGGCCATTCCACAATTCTATACGCAGCGGCAAGGCGGTCTTGCTGCGGATGCTGGCGATCCAGGACTTGAGTTGGTTTTGTACAAACAAAATGGCCTCCAATGAAGCGGCCGCCGTTGCGCCCGCAAATTGAGAAACAATGTCATTTAGTAACTTCGACCCTCATAGCCTACACCTATATTGACCAGCTTGCTTTGCGCCGCCTTGACTGCGCCCTCAAGGCTGCAAGCGTTGCATGCTCCATTGCCCGTCCGCACCACGTGTAAACACGATGCGGTCGTGGAAGCGCGAACGGCGTCCCTGCCAGAATTCGATGCGCTCGGGCTGCAGGCGGTAGCCGCCCCAGTGGGCGGGGCGCGGCGGCTGCGCATCGCCGACGGCGGCGGCCACGGCCTCGTAATTGCGTTCCAGCGCGGCACGGTCGGCGATGGGCGCGCTTTGCTGCGAGGCAATCGCCGACAAACGGCTTTGCACGGGACGCACATTGAAATATTCATCGCTCTCGGCGGCCGTGGTTTTCACCACCGTGCCTTCGATGCGCACTTGCCGCTCCAGCTCGCCCCAGAAGAACAGCAGGGCGGCGTGCGGGTTGCGTTCGAGCTGCTGGCCCTTGTCGCTCTGATAATTCGTGTACCAGGTAAAGCCACGCTCGTCGAACTGCTTGATCAGCACGATGCGCGAGCTGGGCTTGCCCTCGGGACTGACGGTGGACAAGCTCATGGCGTTCGGCTCCAGCACCTGGGCCTTGACGGCTTCGGCAAACCATTTCTGGAACTGGGCGATGGGATCGGCCAGCACATCGGTCTCGCTCAGGCTCGACTGCACGTAATCGGTGCGCATGGCCGCCAGCACGGCGGCCGCGTCCGGCTGGGCGGCGGCGGGCGCTTCGGGCGCGATGCCGCGGCGGCGCTGCATGGCCGTGCCCAGCTGCTCCATCTGCTGCGCGCTGAACAGGCGCTTGGCCATCGGCGCCAGCTGGCCCTCTTCCTTGCTCATGTGGGCCTGGTAGGCGGCCACATAGTCGCGCACGCCATGGGCGGACAGCTGCACGCCCGTGCCGGCGGCGATGGCATCCAGTTCCGGGCGCAGGGTCAGCCAGGCCTGGTCCATGCGCTGATGGTCGGCCAGGATTTCCGGCACCAGGGTCACCAGCAGGGCCGCATCGTCGCCCGTGGCCGTCGCCTGCAGCATGGGCATCAGGTCTTGCTCTTCATCGTCATGGTGCAGATGGGCGGCTTTATTGAAATATTGCAACACCGCCTTGGCCGCCTGCTGCGCGTCCGCCGTGTTGCCGTGCTGCACCAGGTGGGCCAGCAGGTTTTGCAGGGTCGTCAGTTGCTTGCGGATCTTGTCGTGGCAATGCTTGAGCACGGCGATGGGCTGGTCAAAGCCGGGAACGGAGTCGAACAGGGGAGCGGTCATGGCGAGTTCTCGTGGTGAACGGTGTGGGGGCGCGGCGACAAACGGCGCTTGTCGCTGTGTCAATTCGGCTATTTTAGAATATCCGTCAGCGCAGTGTCCGTTAAAATGGCGCCATGCATACCTCCACCAATGAACTAATTTCCATGGACTTGACCGAGATCGATTTTGAACGGCGTTTCGGCGGCATTGCCCGCCTGTACGGCGCCCCCGCTTTGGCGCGTTTTCGCGCGGCCCACGTGTGTGTGATCGGCGTGGGCGGCGTCGGTTCCTGGATCGTCGAAGCGCTGGCGCGCAGCGCCGTCGGCCGCCTGACCCTGATCGACCTCGACAATGTTGCCGAATCGAACATCAACCGCCAGATCCAGGCCATGAGCGACACCATCGGCAAGGCCAAGATCACGGCCCTGGCCGAACGCATCGAACTGATCAACCCGTTTTGCCAGGTCACGCAGATCGAGGATTTCATCACCCCCGATAATCTGGAGCAGTTGCTGGGCGGGCGCGATTTCGACTACCTGGTCGATGCCATCGACAATGCCAAGGCGAAGGCAGCCGTGATCGCGTATTGCCGCGCGCGCAATATCCCCATGCTGACCATCGGCAGCGCGGGCGGGCAGACGGACCCGACCCTGATCGCCGTGCGCGATTTGTCGAAAACGGAACAGGAACCGCTGCTCAAGCGTGTCCGCAAACTGTTGCGCACCGAATATGGTTTCCCCCGTGGCGTGAAAAACAAATTCAATGTCGACGCCGTGTTTTCCATGGAACCGTTGAGCACGCCCGAGAGCGCGGAAGCGTGCGCCATCGATGGCAGCACGCCCGCCGGCGTGACGGGCTTGAATTGCGCCGGCTTCGGTTCCAGCGTGGTGGTGACGGCCAGCTTCGGCATGGTGGCGGCCGCCCATGCGCTGAAAAGCTTGCGCCAGGACAAACTTGCCGCCGAGCCAGTGGCGGACGCCGCCTAGGTCACGCCGCTTCAATCAGTTTCCGGCTGGCCAGGATGCGGTAGTCGCCGCTGCTTTTCAACGATTCCACCAGCACCAGTTCGTCCGCCTGCCAGGCGATGGGCGCGAAGTCCTGGCTTGCCGGCGGCGGCGCCTGGCGCGCCAGGGTCACGTGCGGCGTAAAGCGGTCGTGCTCGAAGCGGGGCGCCAGGCCCTGTTGCGTCAGGCGGTGCATGCAGGCCGCGCGCAAGTCCAGCAGGGCCGGCGACGGCTGCGCCAGGGCGGCCCAGGCCAGCGCCAGCTGCGTGAAGTGGCTGGCGTGGTCGAACAGCAGGGGCATGGGGCGCGCCGGCAATTGTTCCAGGATAGCCAGCAGGGCCGGCAGGTCGCTGGCCGGGTGCTGGCCCAGGAAGGCCAGGGTCAGGTGCAGCTTGTCCGCGCGCACGGGTTTGCCTTGCAGGCGCGCCTGCCAGGCGGCCAGCGCCGCGCGCGTGGCCGCATCGGGCCACAGCGCGTAAAACAGGCGGGGAGCGTGTGTATCGGGCGACAAGTTTTTCCTATCGTTGCGGCGGTTTGCTATCATTGGCGTTCCCTGCCGACTTGCACTGGCAGGGATCTCACCGAAACTCAATGAAAGAATACATCATGACGCGTAGCTCCGTTTTGTTTGCCCTGATCTGCTCCGTCGCTGCGTCGCTGGCGCAGGCACAGGCGCCAGCGCCTGTTCCCGCCTCCGCCGTCTCGCTGAGCCCTGGCCCTGTCGCCGATAAATTGATTCTGATCGACAACAAGGTCGGCACTGGCAAGGAAGCGTCCGCCGGCAGCAACGTCACCGTGCACTACACGGGCTGGCTGTACCGTCCCCTGGCGAAAGATTCGCGCGGCAAGAAGTTCGACAGCTCCGTGGGCCGTGGCCCATTCGACTTCCCGCTGGGCAAGGGCATGGTCATCAAGGGCTGGGACCAGGGCGTGGCCGGCATGAAAGTGGGCGGCAAGCGCACCCTGATCATTCCAGGCGAACTGGCCTATGGCCCGCGCGGCGCCGGCAATGGCGACATTCCGCCGAACTCGGCACTGATCTTCGACGTGGAATTGCTGGACGTTAAGTAATTGTTCAGTTTGGCGGCGGCGCATGCTCGCGCCGCCGCCAAAACGCGGTAGACTGGATTCTTCTGTAATTGCTGTGGAGACTCCCATGAACATCGCCAACGACGTCACTGAACTGATCGGCAACACCCCCCTGGTGCGCATCAACCGCATCGCCGCCGGCAGTGTGGCCACCATCCTGGCCAAACTCGAATTCTACAATCCCGCGCACAGCGTCAAGGACCGCATCGGCCTGTCCATGATCGTCGCCGCGGAAGCCGCAGGCAAGATCCATCCCGATACCGTCATCGTCGAGCCCACCAGCGGCAACACGGGCATTGCGCTGGCCATGGTCTGCGCCGCGCGCGGCTACCGTTGCACCCTCGTCATGCCCGACACCATGAGCCGCGAACGGCGCATCCTGCTGCGCGCCTACGGTGCCGAGCTGGTGCTCACGCCCGGCAGCGAAGGCATGCTGGGCGCCATCCGCAAGGCCGAGGAAATGGTGGCGGCCGACCCGCGCTATTTGATGCTGCAGCAATTTAATAATCCCGCCAATCCCGCCATCCACCGCGCCACGACGGCCGAGGAAATCTGGCGCGACACGGATGGGCAAGTCGACATCGTCGTCGCCGGCGTGGGCACGGGCGGCACGATCACCGGCATCGGCGAAGTGTTGAAGGAACGCAAGCCCGGCCTGCAAATGATCGCCGTGGAACCGGAAGCGTCGCCGATGCTGTCGAAAGGCACCAAGGGACCGCATCCGATCCAGGGCATCGGCGCCGGTTTCGTGCCGCAAATCCTGAACACGGCCATCTACGACGAAATCATTTGCGTCAAGAATGACGACGCCTTCGCCACGGCGCGCCTGGCCGCCAGCGACGAAGGCTTGTTGGTCGGCATCTCGTCAGGCGCCGCCCTGTGGGCCGCCCTGCAAGTGGCGCGCCGTCCGGAAAACGCGGGCAAGACCATCGTCACCATCATCCCGTCGTTCGGCGAACGTTACTTGAGCACGGCCTTGTACGCGGGCCTCGGTGACTGATTTTTATTGAACAGCAGCGGCAGGTCTATCCCTTCCGCCAGCGCCCGGTTGCCCGCGTCGCCCGGGTGCAGATGGTCGCCCGAGTCGTAGGCGGGCAGCAGGCGCAGCGGATGGGCCGGGTCGCGCGCCCAGGTGTCGAAGTCGAGCACGGCGTCAAACAGGCCGCTGGTGCGTATCCAGGTATTGAGCTGCTGGCGCAGCAGCTCTTTTTCCGGCTGATAATAGTCGCTCAGGGGCGTGCCGGGCAGGGCGCCCTCGAACGGCGTCAAAGTGGCGCCGATGACGCGCACGCCGCGGCTGCGCGCCTGGGCTACCAGTTGCGCGTAGCCGCTGCTTAATTCTTCCAAGGTGGGACGCTGTTGCTGTGGCGCGAACGCCGTGCCGGGCCAGCTGATGTCATTGATCCCCAACAAGACGACCACCGTGCGCACGCCCGGCTGCGCCAGCACGTCGCGCTCGAAGCGGGCCAGGGCGTTCTCTCCCATGCCGTCGGACAACAGCCGTCCACCGGAAATGCCCGCATTGATCACGGCCACGCCCTGCGGCGCCAGGCGCCTGGCCAGGAAGTCGGGCCAGCGCGCATCGATCCCCAGGCTGGCGCTGGCGCCATCGGTGATCGAGTCGCCAAGGATGGCCACGGCTTGCGCCGCCGGCGCCGCTTCCACCTCAATGGCACTGAGCAAGAGGCGCGCCGTGGTGGTCTGCACGCCGGGTGCGTCATCGATGCGGAGGGAGCGCGTCTGGTCCTGCGGCACAATCCACGCCGTCTCGCGGCCATCCCAGTGAAACGTGGCAGTCGGGCTGGCCTGCGGCAGGTGCACGCTCACCGTCAGCCGCGCCAGGTCTGGCACGGACAGCGCGACGGGATCGCTGACGAGCGGCGCGCCCGGCACCATGGTGGCCGAGGGCAGGCCGGAAAACGTCAGCGTGCGCAGGCTGCCCGCTTCGATGGCCGAAGCGGAAGCGGCCAGGGCCACGGTGGCCGCGCCGATGCGCAGCGGCACCTTGCCATACGCATTCGACAGCACGATGCGCACGCGCGGGCCGCCCACGCTGATGCGCGCCACCTGGCGCACGGTTTGCCCGTGCAGCACGGCGGGTACGTTGGAGGGAAGCACAAAGTCGCTGCCCCATACGGCTTGCGGACTGGCCGTCCAGCTGGCCAGCCAAGTGGAGACGGGGGCTGGGGCAGGTTCGGCGTTGGCGGCCTGAACAGGGCTGGTAGCCAATGCCAGACTCAGCAGGGCGGCGGGGAGGAAGGAACATCGTTGCATGGCGGCTCGCTTTATCAAGGGGAATGTGCGCATGATGAAAGCAAAGCCATTTATGTACTAGACTATCTCATCGAAGAACATTTATGAGTTGAATTCACAATGGCCAGACTGGAAGTGAACCGTTCCGGCGAGCTGGAAGTGTTTGTGCGCGTGGTCGAGCTGGGCGGTTTTTCCGCCGCCGCGCGCGCCTGCGGCATGACGCCGTCGGCCGTCAGTAAGCTCGTGTCTCGGCTGGAGGAGCGCCTGGGCGCGCGCCTGTTGAACCGTTCCACGCGCCAGCTGCAGCTGACGGCCGAGGGCTGCGGCCTGTATGAACGGGGCACGCAGGTGCTGGCGGCGCTGGACGAGGCCGAGCGCTGCGCGGGCGTGCAGGATGTGCCGCGCGGCAAGATCAGGGTGAATGCGAACGTGCCGTTCGGCCAGCATTTTCTGCTGCCGCTGGCGCCGCTGTTCCTCGAGCGCTATCCCGAGGTGACGCTCGACATCGTGCTCACCGATACCGTCGTCGATATCCTCGAGCAGCGCACGGATGTGGCCGTGCGGGCCGGTCCCCTGAAAAGTTCCAATTTGCTGGCGCGCAAGCTGGGCCAGACGCGCATGGCGATCGTGGCATCGCCCGCCTACCTGGCGCGGCGCGGCACGCCGCTGTTGCCTGCCGATCTCGCGTCGCATAACTTGCTCGACGCCAATTACGCGCGCGCCCGCTCTGGCTGGCCGCTGCGCCTGCCCGAGGGCGATGTCGTCGTGCCGGTCGTTGGTAATACGCAGGCCAGCGATGGCGAAGCCTTGCGGCAACTGGCGCTGGCGGGGCTGGGACTGGCGCGCCTGGCGGCTTTCCAGGTGCGCGCCGATATCGCGGCGGGCCGTTTGCAGGCCGTGCTGGAAGCGTTCAACCCGGGCGACAGCGAGGAAGTACATGCCGTCTTCGTGGGGCAGGGCGGGCATGTGCCGCTGCGCGTGCGCGTCTTGCTCGACTTCCTGGCGCAGCACGTGGACCTGGCTTGATGCGATAGGCTGCAGGCGGACACGGCCGCGCAGTACAATATCGGACGGGCCGCAATGGTTCGGCCCGTATTGTGCCTTTGAATGGAAATATGTTCCTGGTAAAACCTGAACGCCGCCGCCTGCTGCAGGTGGGCGCAACCGTGGCTGTCATCGCGCTGGGCCTGGCCTCGCGCGCCTATCCCCAATTCCTCCCCACCGCGCTGGGCAAGTATCCGGGCGACGCCCTGTGGGCCATGATGATCGTCTTTGCGCTGGGCATCTTCGCCACGCGCATGCGCACCTGGCAGCTGGCGCTGACTGCGCTGCTGATCTGCTTTGCCGTGGAATTCGGCCAGCTGGTCCAGACGCCCTGGCTCGTCGCGCTGCGCGCGCATCCGCTGGGGCATCTGGTGCTCGGTTCCACCTTCGGCTGGGGCGATTTGATCGCCTACACGGCCGGGGTGACGATCGCAGCGCTGGTGGATAAAGCGGCGCTGTTCAAGCGCCGCTAGTCCTCACTTCACGTTACCCTCGGCATCGCGCAATTCCACGGGCGCCAGTTTCAGCTTGCTCAACTGCGGGGCGATCTTCGCCTGGTCGCCTACGCCGATGACGATCAGCTTTTCCGGCTGCAGGTATTTTTTCGCCACCTGCTGCACCTGCTTGTCCGTCACGCTGGCAAAGCGCTGCGGCAAGGTCGCGTAGTAGTCGAGCCCCAGGCCATAGATATACGTGTTGGCCATGCTGGCGCTGATACTGGCATTCGTCTCGAACTGGCCCGGCAGGGACAGCACCTGCGAATTGCGCGCATTCGACAATTCCTTGGCCGTCAAGGGTTTGGCGATCATGGCGCGGATTTCCTTGAAGGTTTCCGACACGGCCGCGCCCGTCACGTCCGTGCGCACGCCGGCCGCGATGGAGAACGGTCCCGGCTGGCTGCGGTACTGGAATTGCGAGCGCACGCCATAGGTGTAGCCCTTCTCTTCGCGCAGGTTATTGCTCAGCCGGCTAGTAAACAAGCCGCCCAACGCCGCGTTCATCACTTGCAGCGGCGCATAGTCGGGCGTCGCGCGGGCCACGGCGATGGTCGACAGGCGCACGGCCGTCTGCGGCGCGCCCGGCTTGTCGACGAGGATCAGCCTGGCTTTCGTCGTGGCCGGCGTCGCCGTCACGGACGGCGCCACCGCGCCCGCCTTCCAGCTGCCGAACTTGGATTCGGCCAGGCTCTTCAATTCCGCCGCGCCGATGTCGCCCGAGACGATCAGCGCCGCATTGTTGGGCACATAATGCTGCTGCCAGAACGCCTGCAGGTCGGCGCGGCTGGTGGCTTTCAGGGCCGCTTCCGTGCCCAGCTGGATGGTGCCGTACGGATGCTGCGGACCGTACAGGGCGGCCGCTTCCACGCGGGCCGCCACGGCCCCCGCGTTTTCGCGCTGCTGCGCCAGTTCGCCGATGCGGCTGGCGCGCTGGCGCTCCACTTCATCTTGCGGGAATTGCGGGTGCTGCACCACGTCGGCCAGCACGTCGAGCGCTTGCGGGAAGGTGGTTTTCAGCGACGTCAGCTGGGCGAACGAGGCGTCCGTGCCGGAACCCGTGCCGAGGAAAGCGCCGAGTTGCGCCACGTCATCGGCGATCTGCGGCGCGCTGCGCGTACTGGTCCCTTCCTGCAGCAATTGCGCCGTAAAGCTGGACAAGCCCGGCTGCGCCAGCGGATTGGCGCCCGAACCGCTTTTGATGACCAGCTGGCTGGACACGAGCGGCACGGCCGGGTTGTAGTTGTGGATCACGGTCAAGCCATTGCTCAAGGTGAAGGAGGTCGCTTGCGGCAGCACGATCTTCGGCGCGGGACCGGCGGCCGGCACCTTGTTACGCCATGGCTCGTCCGCATTGATGGCCGTGCCTGGCGCCGGCTTGACCTTGCCGGGCGCCGGTGTCGCCACTTCCGGACCCAGGTCCGGCTTGCCCGGCACGCCATACACGACCACGCGTGCCTGGTTTTTCAGGTAGGTGTCGACGGCGCGCTGCACGCCGGCCGCCGTCACCTGACGGTAGCGCTCGATATCCTTGCCCAGGTAGCCGGGGTCGCCCAGGTACTGGTTGTACTGGTTCATCATGTTGGCATTGCCGCCCACTTTTTCCACCTGGCTCAGCATGCTCGTCTCGATGCTGTTGCGGGCCCGCTCGAGTTCCTTCTCGCTGGGCCCCTGGGCGCGCAACTGTTCCAGTTCCGCCTGCATGGCTTGCTCGATTTCCTCGGGCTGATGGCCGGGGCGGGCCGTCACGTCGAGGGTAAACACGGAGGTGAGGGCGTTCGAACTCTGGTTGGCGCCCACGTCCTGCGCGATCTGCTTGTCGTACACGAGCGATTTATATAAACGGCTGGACTTGCCGCCCGCCAGGATTTGCGCGGCCATCGACAGTTCCGCATCGTCAGGGGCGTATGCGGACGGCGTGAGCCAGGCCATGAAGACGCGCGGCAGCTCGACCCGGTCCTGCACCACGATGCGGCGCTCCTGCGTGATGGGCGGCGTCACGACGTCGGGCTTTGCCACGGCGGGGCCGCTCTTGAAGCTGCCGAAGTATTTGTTGACCAGTTCCTTGGTCTTGGCCTTGTCGATGTCGCCCGCGATCACCAGGCTGGCATTGTTGGGACCATAGTATTTGGTGAAGAATTCCTTGATGTCGGCCAGTTTCGCGTTCTGGATGTCCGCATGCGAACCGATGACGCTGGCGTAATACGGGTGGGTCTTCGGAAACAGCTGGTGGTACAGCGCTTCCTGCACGATGCCGTAGGGCGCGTTTTCCACGCTCTGGCGGCGCTCGTTGCGCACCACGTCCTGCTGGTTCGTCAGCGCCGTCTGGTCGAGCACGTCCAGCAGATAGCCCATGCGGTCGGAATGGGCCCACAGGGCCAGTTCCAGCTGGTTCGACGGCACCGTGTCGAAATAATTGGTGCGGTCGAAATCCGTGCTGCCGTTCGAATCGGTGGCGCCCGCGCCTTCCAGCAGCTGGTCGGCCATGCCGCGCGGCACGTGCTTGGTGGCGGCGAACATCATGTGCTCGAATAGATGCGCGAAGCCCGTCAGGCCCGGTGCTTCATTTGCCGGTCCCACGTGGTACCAGATGTTGACGGCCGTGACGGGCAATTTATGGTCTTCCACGAGAATCACGTCGAGGCCGTTCGGCAAGGTGTATTTTTCGTAGGCGACATTGGGCACGGCCGTGGCTGCCGTCGCGGCAGCGGCGCCGGCGGCATGGGCGAGCGTGAGCGGGGCGCCGTACAGCGACAGCATCAGGGCGGGAATGGCCAGCAATTTGATCGGTTTCATGCATGCTTCCAGGCTAGGGTGGGGAAGACGCTGCGGCCCGCTCGTGGCTGGCCCAGCGCGACGGTACTACCGGTGCTACGGTTGATACAGCAGGGCCGCGCCGCCCAGCACCAGCAGCGCGCAGGCGAGCGAGACGATGGCCGCCGCACCCAGCAAACGCCATTCGCGCGGCGTAAAAAGGGGAGCAGGCCCGGGCGCTTGCGGCACGGGCTGGGGCATGGCTGCGGCCGGTTCGGGCGGCAAGCCGCCCGTGGCGCGCGCCTGCGCAGCCAGCGCCTGGGTGGCGGCGTCCAGCAAGGCCAGCTGGCGCTCGACGGTTTCCGCCAGCACGGCTTCGTTCAGCGCCACCAGGGCGAATATCGGATCATCGACGTCGATCTTGATGCCCGTCTTGTCGAACACGTGGCTGCGCAGTGTGTGCCGGTCCATTTACCACTGCACCTTGTCGAGCTGTTCGAAGATATCGCGGTAGACGACCTTGATGCGCTGCTTTTCCATGATGTTGAACTTGTCGTTCTGCAGCACTTCCTGCATCGTCAGGCGCGCCGTGTTCATTTTCTTGACGTCGGCGCCGAAGGTGTCGGGGTTGCGCTGGCTCAAGGTGATGCGGCCTTTCACGCGCGCGCGGTTGTCGGCATACGATTGCGATTCGACGAACTGCTTGCCGGACGCCGATTGCAGCAGGCCGAAGTGTTCGTTTTGCCACAGCACCAGCGGTACCTTCGTCGACTGTGCCGTGGCGACAAAACCCGTGGCCGTGTCGTGCAGGGTGTCGCCGCCGCCGACGATGGTGTGGATGTACACCTTGCGGCCCGATTCTTCCAGCAGAGAGAAACAGTCGTTTTCCAGCAGGTAGCCCATCAATGGCGAAAACGTGTTCGCGCCATTGTCGACCACGCAGTTGCCGTCCGTGTCGAGGATGTCGATCATCAGCGCATCGAAGCGTTTGGGGTCGATGTTGCGCGCATCCGTCATCACGGGCACATGCTTGACGTTCATCGCCTTGTAGCGCGAAAAGGTGGCGTTTTCCTGGTCGGTGTCATAACAGCGCAAAGGCGTGTCGTCCTTGCCGCCTATCCACTGGGCCAGCAGGGTCGAGACGAGGGTCTTGCCGATGCCGCCCTTGCCCTGCAGGATGAAATGTACCGTGTTTTGCATTGCGACTACTCCAAGTTGTTGCGTCAGTGACAATCAAAGATCCGTGACAGCGGCGATGGCGCCCGGCCAGGCCACGACTGGCATTTTTACCACAATCCTTTGCAAAGATGCCATGCGCGGGAGCGAATCTGGTTATGATGTTAATCAGGATACCATTGATACAGAGCAAGTTTTGTGTGAAAAATGCACCCCAGAGTGTGAACGAGGACGCAGTGCCGATCTCCAGTCTCGATAAAGCCGACATTGACCGTTTGAATCAGCAAGCCCTGTCTTGCCTGGTCGGCAACCGCCGCCAGGCACGCCGGCTGGCGCAGATGGCGCTGGCGGCGGCGCAACGACAACAGTATGCGCGCGGCGGCGCGTATGCGGAACTGAATCATTGCTGGCTCGCGTATTACGCGGGCGAGGCGGAACCATCGTGCGAGCGCCTGCGCGCGTATTTCCAGCACAGCGGCGACCTGGAAGGCGGCATGGAAGTGGCGGCCCTGCGGGGCGCGTACGCGAGCCGGCGCGGCGACTTTGCCGATGCCGAGCAGCATTTCCTGCAGGCGCGCAGCCAAGCCGCGCAGATCCCCGACTCGCTGCACAAGTTCATGCTGTACGCGCGCCTGGGCGTCGATGCCCTGAACCGTGGCGATACGCAGGACGGCCCGCGCAATTTCCTGCTGGCGCTCGACATCGCCGAGCGTTTCGGCAGCCCCGCGCACCGGGTCAACAGCCTGTCGAACCTGGCGTCGTCGCAGCATGACCTGGGCAACGATGAAGACGCCATTCCCCTGCTGGTCGAGGCGCTCGAGATCATCGGCACGCAAAAGCTCAAATACCAGCAAACCATCGTCTCGGCCAACCTGGCCATGTGTTTATTAGCCACCGGCAAGCCGGCCGAAGCGCTGGCGCTGGTCGAGCCGTTTTACGAGTGGCCGGAAGAAGACCTGGCCGTGCGCGCCTTCCTGTTCTGCATTGCCGCCCACGCCGCCATCCTGCTGTGCCAGCCCGAGAGCGCCTTGCAATTGCTGCTGCGGGCGGAAGACTATGCGCGCCGCGGCCAGGACCTGGAAGAGCAGATGCATGCGTGGCTGGTGCGCGGCAAGCTGGACTTGCACGCGGGCCAGACGGCGCAGGCGCTGGCCTCGCTGACGCAGGCGCACAGCCTGTTGAGCTGGACGCGCAATCCGTTCCACCAGCAGCAGATCCTGCGCGGTTTGTCCGATATCAATGCCCAGCTGGGCGAATGGCAGGCCGCGTACGGTTTCCTGCAGCAATACCAGGCCGCGTACGAGGCCAGCAGCAAGTCGGCGCGCGCCTCGCGCAGCCTGATGCGCAACCTGGAAAAGGAAATGCACAGCCTGAAAGCCGAGCGCGACAAGGCGCTGGAGCTGCAGGCGGCGCGCGAATCGGAAAACGTCAAGCTCGAGCACCTGAACCGCGAACTGGCGCACCAGATCCTGCATGTCAATTCGCTGCAGGACAGCCTGAAGGAGCAGGCCATGCGCGACCACCTGACGGGCCTGTACAACCGCCGCCATTTTGAAACCTGCCTCAATGCCATCCTGCACGAGGCCGATGCGGATGCGCCCGTGGCCATCGCCATCATCGACCTGGATTTCTTCAAGCGCGTCAACGACACCTACGGGCATAATTTTGGCGATGAAGTGCTGATCCAGTTCGCGCGCCTGGTGGAAGGCCAGCTGCGTGGCACCGACATGGTGTGCCGCTATGGCGGCGAGGAATTCTGCCTGCTGTTGCGCGAGGCCGACAGCGTCATCGCCGCGCACAAGATCGACGATATCGCCGCGCGCTACCGCCAACTGCTGATCCAGCAGGCGCCGCACAGCCTGTCCGGCTGCACCTTTTCCGCCGGCATCGCCGAATATCCGCGCCACGGCGCCGGCCGCCACGAATTGCTGATGCGCGCCGACAGCGCCCTGTACGCGGCCAAGCAGGCGGGACGCGACCGCGCCTGCATCGCCGACGCTACTGGATAAAACGCAGCAGTTCCTGCAAGGCGTGCGCCACCGCCTGCTCGCGCACGGCCTGGCGGTCGCCCGCGAACACCAGCCGCTGCGTCTGCACGCGCCCGTCCATGGCCCAGCCGAAGCAGACGGTGCCGACGGGCTTGCCCGGCACGCCGCCTGTGGGGCCGGCGATGCCCGTGGTCGAGACGGCCACCTGGGCCTCGCTGTGGGCCAGGGTGCCTTGCGCCATGGCGGCGGCCACTTCCTCGCTGACGGCGCCGTGGGCGGCGATCAGCTCGGCGGGCACGCCCAGCATGCCGCTCTTGGCGTCATTGGAATAGGTGACGAAGCCCCGTTCGAACCAGGCGCTCGAGCCTGAGATATCGGTGACGGCCTGCGCCACGCCGCCGCCCGTGCACGATTCGGCCGTGGCCAGCAGCAGGCCTTTCGCCTGCAAGGCCAGGCCGACCGCGGTGGAGAGGGGGACGAGTGCGTTGCTCATGGTTGACTCCTGCATGCGGTGAAAATGGTGGCAAGACTGTAGCATGGCCCACGGTAAAAGAAACTTTCCCCGGTAACAGCGAAAATGCGTACACTCTTTTATACATTTGCTACCACTTCGGGCTGGCAGGCGCTCTGTCGCTGCGCTACCCTGGTGCGCATCGCTCGAACAGGCAAGCGGCATGGTGCCGCGCCTTCGTATGCATTATCTTTACTCGGTTGTCATGGCAATTCTGAACTGGACCTGGTGGCGTCATCCTGGCCCCCTGCGCCGCCCCGTGCGCGGCGGCCGTCGCGCTCTCCGCTGGAGCTGGCTATTGCTGTTCCTGGGCGTGCTGTGCGCCGATGGGCGGGCACAGGTGCCGGGGGAGCTGGAGCGCCAGGTCAAGGCCGCGTATCTGTACAAGTTTGCCGGCTATGTCGAGTGGCCTGACGGCAGCTTTGCCCGGCCCGAATCTCCGCTGGTGATCGGCGTGGCTGGCGCCGACGCGCTGGCCGAGCAGCTCGAACTGAGCGTGGCAGGGCACAGCGTCAACGGCCGCGCCGTGCAGGTGAAAAAAGTGCGCCGCGGCGACGCGCTGGCCGGGCTGCACGTGCTGTACCTGGGCGCGCTGGATAAAACGGCGCTGCAGGAGATGCTGGCCGCCAGCCGTAGCCTGGCGCTGCTGACGGTGTCCGATTCGGATGAGGTCTACGCGATGGGCAGCATGATCAATTTTGTGATGGCCGAAGACAAGGTGCGCTTCGACGTGGCCCTGAAACCCGTGGCGCAGGCGCATATCCGCATCAGCGCGCGCATGCTGCTGGCCGCCTATCGCGTGCAGACGGGAGGCGCCTAGATGATACGACTGCGCTCCATCCGCCACAAACTGATGTCGGTGGTCTTGCTGACCACCCTGGTGGCGCTCGTCATTTCCCTGGGCACCATCGTCGCCTACGACTTGCGCGCCTACCACCGCAACCTGGTGGCCGACATCAGTACCCAGGCCGAACTGCTTGGACACATGAGCTCGGCCGCGCTGGCCTTCGACGACGAGCGCCTGGCGCTGGAAAACCTCAACCTGATGCGCATCCGCCCGCGCGTGACGGCCGGCGCCCTGTACAAGGCCGACGGCAGCCTGTTCGCCAGTTACCGCGCGAACGAGCACGTGGGCGAGCTGCCGGCGAAGGTGGGCAAGGAAGGCGAAACCATCCAGGGCAACTCGGTGGAGCTGTTCAAGCCCATCGTCGACAATGGCGAGCTGCTGGGCACCGTGTATCTGCGCGCCGATTACGAGCTGGCCGGCCGCACGGCCGATTACCTGGCCATCGCGCTGGGCGTGACGGTGCTGGCGCTGCTGGTGGCCTTGCTGCTGCTGCGCCGCCTCGATTTCGTCATCACGCAGCCCATCCTCGATATCGCCGACGTGGCGCGCGAAGTGATCGAGACGGGCGACTACTCGCGCCGCGCGCGCAAGCTCAGCGTCGACGAGGTGGCGCAGCTGGTCGATTCCTTCAACAAGATGCTGGCCGAGATCGAGCTGCGCACGCAGGCACTGGAACGTTCGAACGGCGAGCTGGCGCGCGAGGGCGAGCAGCGCACCCAGGCGCAGCAGGAAGTCATGCGCCTGAACCAGGAACTGGAAGTGCGCGTGCACGAGCGCACGATGCAGCTGGAAATGACGAACGGCGAACTGGCCATGGCGATGGAAGAGGCGCGCAGCGCCAACTATGCCAAATCGGCCTTCCTGTCGTCGATGAGCCATGAATTGCGCACGCCCCTGAACGCCATCCTGGGCTTCGCGCAAATCCTCAGTTCCGACCGCCTGCCCTCGACCCTGGAGCAAAAGAAGGAGTTCGCCGGGCATATCCTGAAATCGGGGCGCCACCTGCTGACCTTGATCAATGAAATCCTCGACCTGGCGAAGGTGGAATCGGGCACGGTCAGCCTGTCGCTCGAACCGGTGGCCCTGGACGCCATCTTGCAGGAATGCCGCGACATGATCGCGCCGCTGGCCAGCCAGCGCGGCATCGGCATGACCTTCCCCGACGCCTGCCCCCTGAACGTGCTGGCCGACCGCACGCGCCTCAAGCAGATTCTGTTGAACCTGCTGTCAAATGCGCTCAAGTACAACCGCGAGCAGGGGCGGGTGACCATCGATTGCGCGCCGCAGGCGGCCGGACGGGTGCGCATCAGCGTGCGCGACACGGGCATAGGCCTCGACGGCGAACAGGTGGCGCTGCTGTTCCAGCCCTTCAACCGGCTGGGGCAGGAGGGCGGCACGGAAGAAGGCAGCGGCATCGGCCTGGTGGTCACCAAGCGCCTGGTGGAGCTGATGGATGGCAGCATCGGCGTGACCAGCGCGCCCGGCGAAGGCAGCACGTTCTGGATCGAGCTGCGCGTGGTCGACGCCTTGCCCGCGCCCGACCTGCTGGCCTTGCCGCGGCCGGACCTGGCCGGCGCGCTGCTCGAGCACAGTGCCCCCGTGACCCTGCTGTACGTGGAAGACAATCCCGCCAACCTGACCCTGGTCGAGGAAATCGTCCGCTACTGCCCGCAATTGCGCCTGCTGACGGCCACGGATGGCCGCCTGGGCGTGGAAATGGCGCGCACGCACCTGCCGCAGCTGATCCTGATGGACATCAACCTGCCGCACGTGAATGGCACGGACGCGCTGAAGCTGCTGCGCGCCGATCCCCGCACGGCGCATATTCCCGTCATCGCCCTGACGGCCAACGCCATGCCGGGCGACGTCGAGCGCAGCATGGCGCTGGGCTTTTACCGCTATCTGACCAAGCCGATCAACCTCGATGAATTTACCGAGGCGATCAACAGCACCCTGGCCTATGTGGCGCAGCAGCGCCGGCAGAAGGGAACAGGCGCGCCATGATCAGCCAGGCCGATATCTATGCGGCGAAAATCCTCATCGTCGATGACCAGGATGTCAATTTGCGCCTGCTCGAGCATTTGCTGCACAGTGGCGGCTACACGGCCATCACCAGCACCCTCGACGCGCGCGCCGTGGCCGGCCTGCACCAGCGCCACCAGTTCGACCTGATCATCCTCGACCTGGTGATGCCCGGCATGAGCGGCTATGCCGTGATGGATGCCTTGCGACCGCTGGAACTGGAAGGCTACCTGCCCGTGCTGGTGATCGCCGCCGACCCGGACGCCAAGCTGGCGGCGCTGGAAGCGGGCGCGCGCGACTTCATCAGCAAGCCCTTCGACGCGCTCGAGGTGCTCACGCGCATCCGCAACATGCTCGAAGTGCGGCTGCTGCACCGCGCCGCGCGCCACTACAACACCTTGCTCGAACGCACGGTGGGCCAGCGCACGGCTGAACTGCAGCGCTTTCGCGGCGCCATGGACGCCACCACCGACGCCATCTTCCTCGTCGACGTGCTGGGCATGACCCTGGTCGACGTCAACGACGGCGCATGCCGCCTGCTCGGCTATGCCCGCGCCGAACTGCTGGCGCTGTCGCCCGGCAGCCTGCTGCCGTCGCCGCCGGCCCCGCCCCTGGCCGCGCTGCCGGGCGGCCCGGCCCACCTGGCCACGGAAGTGACGGAATGCGAACTGGTGCGGCGCGACCTGAGCCTGGTGCCCGTGGAACTGGGCTGGCACTGGTATGCGCAGGCGCCCGTGATGGGCGGGCAGGCTGCGGGCGGCCTGCTGCTGATCGCCGTGGCGCGCGACATCAGCGAGCGGCGCCAGGCGCAGGAGCGCCTGAAGCACCTGGCCCATTACGATGGCTTGACGGGCCTGCCGAACCGCAGCCTGTTTTACCAGACGCTGGCCCAGGCCGTCGAACTGGCGCAGGAAAAAAGCTGGCGCATCGTGGTGCTGTTCATCGCGCTGGACCGTTTTAAAAGCATCAACGACACCCTGGGCGCGGCGCTGGGCGACGAGCTGCTGCGCCAGTTCAGCAACCGCCTGGTCGAATGCGTGCGCCTGCGCGACACGGTGGGACGCCTGGGCAACGACGAATTCGCGCTGATATTGACCATGAGCCGCAACCAGCAGGAAGCCGTGGCCGTGGCAAACCAGGTGCGCGAAGCCTTGAGGGCGCCGTTCGACTTGCGCGGCCACGCGGCCACCCTGACGGCCAGCATCGGCATCGCCATGTATCCGGACGACGCCACCGACCCGGAAACGCTGATCAAATACGCGAATACGGCCATGGGCGGCGCCAAGCAGGCGGGCCGCGACGGCTACCGCTTTTTCACGGCCGGCATGAACGTGCAGGTGCTGGCGCGCCTGGACCTGGAACTGGCGCTGCGCCATGCGCTCGAACACGAGCAGTTCATTTTGTACTACCAGCCGAAGGTGGATTTGCGCACGGGCCGCATCAGCGGCGTGGAGGCGCTGCTGCGCTGGCGCCGTCCCGGCTACGGCCTGGTGGCGCCGGCCGAATTCGTGCCGGTGCTGGAAGACACGGGCCTGATCGTGCGCGTGGGCGCCTGGGTGATCCAGGCCGCCTGCCGCCAGATCGCCGAATGGCGCGACAGCGAAGTGGGCCCCGTGCACGTGGCCGTGAACGTGTCGAGCCGCCAGTTTGCCGAAGGCGACCTGGAAGGCGAAGTGACGCGCGCGCTGGCGCAGTACAACGTGGCGCCCGAGCTGCTGGAACTGGAACTGACGGAAACGGCGCTGATGTCGAATGCCGAGCGCACCATCGTCGTGCTGGGCAAGCTGAAAAAAATCGGCGTGAAGGTGGCCATCGACGATTTCGGCACCGGTTACTCGAGCCTGGCGTATCTGCAGCGCTTCCCCATCGACAAGCTGAAAATCGACATCGCCTTCGTGCGCAACATCACCAGCAACCCGAACGACGCGGCCATCGCGCTGGCCATCGTCAGCATGGCGCACAGCCTGAAACTGAGCGTGGTGGCCGAGGGCGTGGAATCGCGCCCGCAGCTCGAATACCTGCGGCGTAACCGCTGCGACGAAATCCAGGGCTTTTATTTCAGCCGCGCCTTGCCGGCGCTGGAACTGGGGCAGATGATCACGGCCGGCGCGGGCCTGCCGCCCGGCCACGACCCGGCCGCCCAGCCGGCGCAAACCCTGCTCATCGTCGACGACGACGTCAACGTGCTGTCCTCGCTGCACCGCCTGTTCCGTCCCGAGGGCTACCAGATCCTCACGGCCAGCACGCCGGCCGAAGGATTTGAGATGCTGGCCCTGCACAGGGTCCACGTCATCGTCTGCGACCAGCGCATGCCCAGCATGAGCGGCACGGAATTCCTCAGTAAAGTGAAGGAGCTGTACCCGGAAACCATCCGCATCATCCTGTCCGGCTACACGGGCCTGGAAGCGGTGCTCGACTCGATCAACCGCGGTGCCATCTACCGTTTTTACACGAAACCGTGGGACGACACCCAGCTGCGCGACAATATCCGCCTGGCCTTCCAGCATTACTGGATGGTGAACCAGCCGGGGCTGGCGCGCGTGTCGGTGCGCTAGAAGTTACTCGCTGAAGTGGTCGAAGGAACGCAAGGCCAGATCGAGCGGCTGCCCGGCCCCGTCCACCAGACGCAAGCCTGATTGCGCCTCGATGCGGCCCACGCGCGTGGCGGGCGTGCCGCAGCTGATCGCCAGCGCGGCGATGGCCTCGCGCGACGATGCGGGCGCCGTGAAGCACAGTTCATAGTCGTCGCCGCCGGCGGCCGTGTAGCGGCGGCGCAGTTGCGCATCCTGCTGCGCCAGTATCGGGCCGGCCGGCAGGGCGTCGACGTCCAGGGTGGCGCCCACTTGCGACGCTTTCAAGATGTGACCGAGGTCGCCCACCAGGCCGTCCGAGATGTCGATGGCCGCATGCGCGATGCCCGCTTCGGCCAGGGCGCAACCGAGCGCCACGCGCGGCGTCGGCGTGTGCATGCGTGCGGCGGCCATCAGCAGGTCGGCGGAGGACAGTTCCTGTTCCATGCGGTAGCCGGCCAGCGCCAGGCGCGCGTCGCCCAGGGTGCCGCTGACCCAGATATCGTCGCCCGCCACGGCCGCGCTGCGGCGCAGGGCCTGGCCCGGCGCCAGTTCGCCGAACACGGTGATGCAGATATTGAGCGGGCCTTTGGTGGTGTCGCCGCCGATGAGTTCGCAATTAAACGCATCGGCCAGCGCGAACAGGCCGTCGGCAAAGCCGGCCAGCCAGGCGCGCTCCGCTTGCGGCAGGGCCAGGGCCAAAGTGAATGCCACGGGACGCGCGCCCATGGCGGCCAGGTCGGACAGGTTCACGGCCAGGCTTTTGTGACCCAGCATGCGGGCGTCGGCGCCGGCAAAGAAGTGCCGGTCCTCGACCAGCATGTCCGACGAGATGGCGATCTGCTTACCCGCCGCTAGCGTAACCAGCGCGCAATCGTCGCCGATGCCCAGGGTGGCGCGGCCGGGGCGCTGGCGCACGAAATAGTGTTTGATCAGGTCGAATTCGGAAAGCGCGTCGTGTGGGGCCATGGCGTGGTCTGTTCGTTGAGTGATGGTGTGGCCCGGCTATTATAGGCTGGCCTACAATACAGGCCTTTGCCACTGCGATCCGCTTACTATGCCTATCCTCGATATTCACGTCTTACTGCAATCCTGGCTCGACCACGGCTGGCTGCGCGACCCGCAAGCCGTCGGCTTGAACACCTTTGAGGCGCAGGAGCTGGTGGCGCATGGCTTCGACGCCATCAGCGACGGTGGCCAGCTGTGCCTGTACGAGGACGAGCGTATGTTCCGCAGGGGCAAGCGGCCCGTGCAGGCGTCATTCAAGGCGTATCTGCAGCGCGGCCAGCTGGGCGCGAATGGACTGGATCTCGGTTATCAGGTGCACCTGGCCGGTTTCCTGCGCGCCGCGCGGCAGCCCTTGCCGGCGTTTCGCGTGCTGCTGGAACAGGGCGGCCGCAGCGGCGCCCTGCTGTTCGACAGCGGCCTGGTGCTGCAATTTGCCGCCAACTTGCGCGGCAAGCCCCGCCATTACTATCTGACCCTGGTCGAAGGCCACGTGGCCGACGCCGAGCTTCCAGACTGCGACAGCGATATCGACTTGCGCGCGGCCAGCGTGGGCCATGTCCAGGCCCTGTACGACAGCCGCGACCCTGCCGACCTGCAGCGCCTGGCCCGGCGCGGCAATGCGGCGCTGCGCGAGCTGGCGCAGCTGCTCGCTGCTTAGCCCTTCTTCGCCTGCGCCATGCCGTGCAGCAGCTTGGCCAGCAACTGGTCGAGCTGGCGCTGCTCGTCCGCGTTCAAGGCCGACAGCATCGCGCGCTCGTTCTCCACATGCAGCAGCACCAGCTTTTCAATCAATTCCAATCCCCTTTGTGTCAGGGCCACCAGCACGCCGCGCCGGTCCGTCGGGTGCTTCTGCCGTTCGATCAGGCCGGCCGCTTCCAGCCGGTCGATGCGGTTGGTCATGCCGCCCGAGGACAGCATGGCCGCCTCGTACAGGGCCGTCGGCGTCAGGCTGTAGGGTGCGCCCGAGCGGCGCAATGTCGCCAGCACGTCGAATTCGCCCGGCTGCAAACCGTGTTCGGCGAACAGGGGATTGAGCCAGTCGCGCGCCATCAGCTGCGCCACCGTGCCCAGCTGGCCCACCAGCTGCATGGCGCGCGTATCCATCTGCGGCAGCTCGCGCTGCCATTGGGCGGCGGCAAATTGTGCGCGCGTGTGTTCTTGCGGGGTAGTTGTCATGGCGTATGCATTTATCTCGACATCAAGATAGATTTCTATCTTTGTGTTAAGATACTTTTCATCAAGTGATTATGTCACGCATTAAACCATGTGCCTCCCTGCGAGGCAAGGACTACTCTGCCATGCCAGTTGAACGCCCCGTATCTTCCCCGCTACCCTCGTCCGCGCTGCTGGTGGCCGCCATCATCCTGCTGGGCCTGAATTTGCGCCCCATCCTGGCCGCCATCGGCCCCTTGCTCGACAGCATCCAGGCCAGCACGGGCCTCAGCAATGCCGACGCGGGCTTGCTGACCACCGTGCCCGTGTTCGCCATGGGCGTGTGCGCGCTGGCGGGCGCGCAGCTGCAGCGCCGTCTGGGCGTGGCGCGCGGCATCGGGATCGGCATCGCCATCATCGCTGCCGCCTGCGCGCTGCGCTGGCCCCTGCACGGCAGCGGCGGCCTGATCGCCACGGCGGCTCTGGGCGGCCTGGGCATCGCGCTGGTGCAGGCGTTGCTGCCGGCCTTCATCAAGCGCCATTTCCCCGAGCGGGCGGGCCAGTTGATGGGTTTTTATACGACGGGCATCATGGGCGGCGCGGCCATCGCGGCCGCCTCCGCTTCGCCCTTGGCGCAAAGCTGGGGCTGGCAAGCGCTGCTGGCCCTGTGGGCGCTGCCCGCCGTGGCCGCCGCGCTGCTGTGGCGCCGCGCCGCTGCGTCGCGCGTGGAGGTGACCGGCGGCGCGGGTGCCAGCCTGCCCGTGGGCAGCCGCCGCGCCTGGCTGCTGATGGTGTTCTTTGGCATCGGCACGGGCGCCTATACCCTGGTGCTGGCCTGGCTGCCGCCGTTTTACACGGAACTGGGCTGGAGCGCCGCCGACAGCGGCTTGCTGCTCGGTGGCCTGACCCTGGTGGAAGTGCTGGCGGGACTGGCGATTTCCAGCATCATCCACCGCTTCCCCGACCGCCGCATCCTGCTGCTGTCGGTACTGCTGGCCGTACTGGCCGGCCTGGCTTGCCTGATCGTGGCACCCGCGCAACTGGCCATTCCCGCCGTGATCCTGCTCGGTTGCGGCATCGGCTCCCTGTTTCCCCTGTCGCTGATCGTCAGCATGGACCACGTGCGTGACCCGGCAGGCGCCGGCGCCTTGCTCGGTTTCGTGCAGGGCGGCGGCTACATCATCGCCAGCAGCATGCCTTTCATCGCCGGCCTGATCCGCCAGCATTCGTCCAGCCTGGCCCAGGCGTGGATGGTGATGGCCGGGGGCGTCGTGCTGTTGCTGCTGATCGCCGTGCGCTTCGCGCCGGGGGCGCGGCTGGCCCAGCCGTGCGCCGGACGCGTATCCTGAACTGCTATATTGCGCCGACCCGTCAATTCAGGAGCCAGCCACGCATGGATATCGTCGACCACTATTTAACCGGCTTGCGCCAGGCCATGCCGCCGGAACCGCTGGCGGAACTGGCGCTGGCCAGCGGCGCCAGCGCGGCGCAACTGGCCACCTTGCGCCAGGCGTATCCGCTGTGCCCGGACAGCCTGCTGCGCCTGCTGGGCCAGTACAACGGCACGTATTACCAGGAGTATGCGGGCGGCATGGTGCTGGTGTACATGCTGGGCTCGGACGTGTTCGAGTATCCGTATTACCTGAGTTCCGTCGAACAGATCCTGGAAGACCGGCAAGCGAACCAGCGCAGCATCGCCGATATCTACGGCCATTACCTGGAAGACGACCCCGGCATCGTCGACGCCCGCATCGACGCGGGCATTAAGCAGGGCCAGCGCCTGTGTTTTTCGCATTGCATGAACAATGGCGGCTCCTCGCGGCTGTATGTCGATTTCACGCCCACGGCGTCGGGCAAGGTGGGACAGGTCGTGCGCTTCCTGCACGATCCCGATAGCTACCTGGTCATCGCCGACAGCTTCGATGCGTATCTGCAAATGCTGATCGATGACGGCTACGGCTTCCTGATCGATGACAATTTCGAATAAGCGCGCCGCGCCGCCGTCCCTGCTGCCCGCCAACCGCCGCATCGTGCTGTCCGGCGAGGATGCGCTGCGCATCCTGCGCGAGATCGAATTTTTGTTGATATCGCTCCATAACATCGGCCGCCATTATTATCCCGATGGCGACGATGACGGGGCCGATGCCCTGCGCCGCGCGCAGTATTGTGCGGAAACGACGCGCTTCATCGACGCGCAGCAGGCGACGACCCGTCTGGCGCTGATGCGCCGCATCCTGTCCGCCCCATTCGACACCACCCTGGGCGACGACGACATGGACGATATCGAGCGCGCCGTCGCCGCGCTGCCGCTGTGGCGCGCTCCCGGCGACTGATCACAAAAACTAATTGAAATCTAAAATTTGATAGTTTTTCCTGTTCAGGACGTTTGTGCCGCCGGACGGCCTTACAATGCTAGGTTATGCGTTTTCGTGATATCAGACTGTGGCTAGCGGAAAATACCTAGCTAATTGAAAGAATCGGTCTGATAAAATCCGGAACACCCGATCGACCAAACAGGAAGGCAGCACAGCATGGATTCGTCATCTGATAAAAAAGAAGAATTGCGTCAACAATTGCGCTTGGCCGCACTCGAGTATCACGAGTGCCCGCGCCCCGGCAAAATCAGCGTGACGCCGACCAAACAACTGACCAACCAGCGCGACCTGGCGCTGGCCTATTCGCCAGGCGTGGCCGCTCCCTGTGAAGAAATCGTCATCGATCCGGCGAATGCCTATAAATATACGGCGCGCGGCAACCTGGTGGCCGTCATCACCAACGGCACGGCCGTGCTGGGACTGGGCAATATCGGCCCGCTGGCCGCCAAGCCGGTGATGGAAGGCAAGGGAGTGCTGTTCAAGAAATTCGCCGGTATCGACGTCTTCGACATCGAAATCAACGAGATGGACCCCGATAAACTGGTCGACATCATCGCCTCGCTGGAACCGACCTTCGGCGGCGTGAACCTGGAAGACATCAAGGCGCCCGAGTGCTTCTACATCGAGCGCCAGCTGCGCGACCGCATGAAGATTCCCGTCTTCCATGACGACCAGCACGGCACCGCCATCATCGTCGGCGCGGCCATCCTGAACGGCCTGAAAGCCGTCGGCAAGAAAATCGAGGACTGCAAGCTGGTCGTCTCGGGCGCGGGCGCCGCGGCGCTGGCCTGCCTGGACCTGATCGTCGACCTGGGATTCCCGCTGAAAAACATCTACGTCACCGACCTGGCCGGCGTCGTCTACAAGGGCCGCACGGAACTGATGGACCCGGACAAGGAACGCTTCGCGCAAGATACGCCGCTGCGCACCCTGGCCGAGATCATCCCGGACGCCGACATTTTCCTCGGCGTTTCCGCCGGCGGCGTGCTGAAGCAGGACATGGTGCGCAAGATGGCGCCGAACCCGCTGATCCTGGCGCTGGCCAATCCGAATCCGGAAATCCTGCCGGAAGAAGTCAAGGCCGTGCGCAGCGACGCCATCATCGCCACGGGCCGTTCGGACTACCCGAACCAGGTCAACAACGTGCTGTGCTTCCCCTACATCTTCCGCGGCGCCCTCGATTGCGGCGCAACCACCATTACGCGCGAGATGGAAATCGCCGTCGTGCACGCGATCGCCGACCTGGCGCATGCCGAGCAGTCCGACATCGTGGCCACGACCTACGGCATCAGCAACCTGTCGTTCGGCCCTGAATACCTGATCCCGATGCCGTTCGACCCGCGCCTCCTGATCAAGATCGCGCCGGCCGTGGCCAAGGCGGCCGAGGATTCCGGCGTCGCCACGCGTCCGATCAAGGACTTGCAAGCGTACGCAGACAGCCTGCAGCAATTCGTCTACCGCAGCGGCACCTTCATGAAGCCGCTGTTCCTGATGGCCAAATCCACGCCTGCCGAACTCAAGCGCATCGTCTACGCCGAAGGCGAAGAAGAGCGCGTGCTGCGCGCCGTGCAAGTGGTGGTCGATGAAAAACTGGCGCGTCCCATCCTGGTGGGCCGTCCGCCCGTGCTCGAAGCGCGCATCCAGAAGTTCGGCCTGCGCCTGAAGCAGGGCGTCGATTTCGACGTCATCAACCCGGACTTCGACGAGCGCTATCGCGATTACTGGAATACGTACTATGCGATGACCAGCCGCAAGGGCGTTACCGAGGAATACGCGAAGCTGGAAATGCGCCGCCGCCATACCCTGATCGGTTCGATGATGATCCACAAGGGCGACGCGGACGGCATGATCTGCGGCACCTTCGGCACCACCCAGCTGCACCTGAAATACATCGACCAAGTGCTGGGCAAGCGCGCGGGCAGCAACGTGTATGCCGCCATGAACGTCTTGATCATGCCGGAGCGCCAGCTGGTGATGGTCGACACGCACGTCAATGAAAACCCGGACGCCGAGCAGCTGGCCGAGATCACCATCATGGCCGCCGAAGAGATGACCCGTTTTGGCCTGTCGCCGCGCGCGGCCCTGCTGTCGCACTCGAACTTCGGTTCCAGCGACAGCGCCTCGGCGCAAAAGATGCGCGCCGCGCTGGCCATCGTCAAGGAACGTGCGCCGGACCTGGAAATCGACGGCGAAATGCACGGCGATACGGCCCTCGACAGCAAGCTGCGTCAGAAAATCATGCCGAATTCGGCACTGAAGAACGACGCCAACCTGCTCGTCATGCCGAACATCGAGTCCGCCAACATCGCCTACAACCTGGTCAAGACGGCGGCCGGCAACGGCATCGCCGTGGGCCCGATCCTGCTCGGCTGCGCCAAGCCCGTGCACATTTTGACGCCATCGGCCACCGTGCGCCGCATCGTCAACATGACGGCACTGTGCGTGGTCGACGCTGTCGCCCAGCGTAAAGTCTAAGCGTTAGCCGCACATGAAAAGCCGCCCCGTCCGCAAGGAGGGGCGGCTTTTTTACATCGGTGGCACGGGCAGGGCCGTGGCTGCCGGCTGGCGGCGCAGGTAATAGTGGCGGTACAGCATGATCTCGCCCCACACCAGCAGCAGCGCGAGCAGCGCGAACAGGCCCAGCGTGATCTTGAGCGAATTGAAATACGCGCCGGCCTGGCGTTTGATGGCGTCGACGAAAATCATCGGCACTGATTTGTCGAGTTTGCTGAAGTCGGCCTGGCGCGCCACATCGGTGGTCAGGCGCACGGCCAGGTCGGTGCCCAGGTTGGCCAGTTCGCCCGTCGCCTGGCCACGGAAGCCGGCGCCCTTGAGCGCGTCGCCCAGCACGCCGGCCCTGGCGATCAGCTGTTCCTGCAGCACCTGCGTCAGCAGCACGCTGCCGCGGCGCAGGATGAATTCATTGATCCAGCGCGCCTTGCTGCGTTCCCAGTAACCGTCCGAGGTGGGCCGGTAATACAGGTCTTGCACGAACGGTTCGATCAGGCTGCGCATGCTGACCGGCTGGCCCGGGGCGATCAGCCTGGCCTGCTGCTCCAGGTAGACGCGCAGCGCCGGCATCTGCGCTTCGACCACCGGCTGCAGGTCGCGCTCGAGGGCATGGTTGACCACGCGGTGCACGCTGTGCACGGCGCCAAGCCCGCCGCCGAGGAGCGGCAGCGCGAGCAGGATCAACACATAGCTGAGCTTGGCGGCCACATGCCAGGCGGGCGGACGGCGCACCAGCAGGCATTTTCTGGTCAGCTGGTAGCAGATGCCGAGCGCCAGCACAAAGCCGAGCACGCCATACAGCAGCATCCACGGCAGGACTGTCCACAGCAGGTCGCTGCCGAATGGCGCCAGGGCGCTGCCCCAATGGATTAGTTGTTGCTTCATCTACATTGCCTTGATATGGAAAATCAGGCAAGTATAGCCATTGTGTAACAGAACGTGGCGCGCCGGACCTCAGTACGCCATCGGCACGGGCAAGTCCAGCATGGCCGTGCTCGTAGGCGGTTTTCTTATGGGGGGCTTGATGTGGGTCAAAAAAACACGGCCCATGACCTTTCGCAAGGCCACAGCCAGGAAATGTCGATCTATTTGATGTGCATCAAAATGCCTGGTCTACTGCCGGCGATAATGGCATCGAACTCCTTGCCCTTCCAGTGGTCTGCATCGGCGCCGGCGCCATCTGTCCGGCACTTCCTTGTGTGACGCAACAACGCTGGTCGTGGCGGGAGTTCACTTAATTGTAGGGCTGCAAGTCCAGCCACACGGCATACGACAGGCGCTTGCCGTTCCACAGGCCGCCACCGCGGATGACGGCGTCGCACGAAGTCAGCTGGCCTACCAGGTCCATGCGGCCCAGGTTGCGGCGCAGGCGCAGGGCGTCGTTGTGCGACAGGTAGCCCACCAGCAGGCCGTCGATGAAGACGGCGATGGCCTTGTCCTGGAACGGGTTGGCATCGTCGCAGACGAGCAGGGCCAGGCATTTTTCTTCCGCGTTGCCGGGACCGTGTTCGCCGGCCAGTCTGGCGATAGCGGGCTGGTACATCGCTTCGTTTTCCACTTCCGACGCAAAGCGCCCCTCATCGCTCCAGTGGTGCGCCGGTGCGCCTGAAGGGATCGCCGGCACGTACTGGCGCACGGAGACGAGCGGCTTGTGCAGCGGTTTGACGGGCGTGCGGCCGCTGAAGACGTAGTACAGCAGGGCGATGACGATCACGATGGCAAGCAGGTAAAGCATGGTATCTCTCTGATTTCGAAGGTGGGAGCCGGGATCGCGGGCGTGCCGCGCGGCGTTGCCGCTACTATAGCAAGTTCGCCGCCCGGTCCCGGGTAAATCTGGCCATCAGATGGCGGCGCCGGCGCAGTGTGCGCGGGTCGTTCAGCACGATGGGCGAGGCGCCCGTCAAGCCCGAATAATACTGCCCGTGCCGGCGCAGGACGGTGGCATAGTCGCGCAGCGCATGGCCTTGCGCCAGCATGCGCGCATCGCAATCGACCTCGATGGCAAAGCGCAGCCGGTGCAGCTGCCACCACAGGGGCAGGTTCCACGGCATGATCACGATCAAGGCGTACGCCAGCGCCAGCAGCTGCGGGTCGCGCGCGGCCAGCCGGCATTGTGCGTGCGCCAGCAGCAGCGCCTGTTGTTGGGGAGGGATCAGTTGCAGCCAGACGGGCATCACGATGCGGGGCCGCAGCAGCCCGGCCACGCAGGGGCCGATACCGCCGCTCAAGTACACTGGCGTGCCCAGCAGCGATGTTTTCTGCCAGCGCCGCTGGTGCGACAGCAGCCAGATGCTGCGCAGCGCCAGCATCAAGAGCATGCCGCTCGATAACACGAACCAGCCCAGTTTCAGCTGCGCCTGCTCCGCCGGCATGGCCTTCAGCACGCCTGGCAGCCACGCCAGGGGCAAGATGACGGACGCGGCGATGGCCGCCAGCCACGGCCAGCGTGTCGTGCGCCCGCGCCGCTGCCGCGCGCGCTCGGCGCGCCAGGCTGCAGCGCTCAACGGTAGCGCCAGCACCATGCAGCACAGCAGCCAGACCGGCATCGGGCGCCTAGCGTTTCAGCGCCATGCCGACGGAGGCGGGCGCCGTATGCTTGAAACCGAACTGCGCGTACAGGTCTTGCGCCTGGCCATCGGCGATCAGGCTGACGTATGCGCTTTCCGGCACGTCGCTGTCGATGAACTGGCGGATTTCGCGCATGATCAGCTTGCCCAAGCCCTTGCCCTGGTGGGCCGGCAGCACGGCGATATCGACCACCTGGTAAAAACAGCCGCCATCGCCGATGACCCTGCCCATGCCGACGACCTCGTCGCCCTGCAGCACTTGCACGGCAAACAGGGAATTCGGCAAGCCCTTGGCCGCCGCCTCCGCGGTTTTCGCGCTCAACCCGGCGGCGACGCGCAGGTGCTGGTAGGTGGCGATGGAGGGGATGGCCAGGCGGGTGGTATAAGGCGATGCGGCGGTCAAGACGGTCTCCTGTGCAATATGGATGGAATGGCCATTATAGGCGGCGAGCGGGGCCGGGGGCGGCACGCTTTATTCGTCGCGCCCTATGTCGTGCGCGGCGCTTTTGCGCTATGGTGGCGTCATTCATTTATTTGTTGAAAGCATGCCATGTCCGCAGGATTTACCGCCACCGAGTTGTCCGTCATCCATGAAGACGACGCCCTGATCACCACCCTGGCCGCGCCAGCGGGCAAAGGCGAGCCCGTCTACCTGATGCTGCAGCGCGCCGACGAATACGACGAGCAGGACGTCGCCACGGGCATGGACAAACCGTATATTGAATATGGCGGCCAGGAATTTGCCTGGTATGGCCACATGCACGCCGTGATCCTGCATCCGAACCGCCTGTCCGTGCAGATGGATGCCGAGGCCGCCATGCAGATGGATGACGACGGCCAGATCGACGTACGTTTCAACCTGACGCCCGAGCGCTACGCCCAGCTGCAGCAGGCGCTGCGCACCACGTTCGAGGGCTGCGACTACTATCGCGAAGAACGTTGATCTGCGCGGACGGCATTGGCCACGGTGTCGTCTATGCTCGATAGCGGATATTAACTGGGGGAGAAGACGATGACGGTGCTGATACTCGGTTTGCTGCTGTTCCTGGGTGTGCACTCGGTGCGCATCGTCGCCGATGGCTGGCGCAGCGTCCAGCTGGCACGCCTCGGCGAAAAACGCTGGAAGGGGCTGTATTCGCTCGTTGCGTTTGCCGGCCTGGGCCTGATCATCTGGGGCTACGCCCTGGCGCGCCAGCAGCCGCAGGTGCTGTGGACGCCGCCCATGGGCTTGCGTCACGCCAGCGGCCTGCTGATGCTGTTCTCGCTGATTTTGCTGGCGGCGGCCAATGTGCCGCGCAACCGCATCAAGACCCTGGTGCACCATCCCATGCTGCTCGGCACGCAACTGTGGGCCGTCGCGCATCTGCTGGCCAATGGCAACGTGGCCGACGTGCTGCTGTTCGGCGGCTTCCTCGTCTGGGCGTCCGTGGATCTGGTTTCGGCCGTGCAGCGCGACCGCGCGGCCGGCGTCGCCTACCAGGGCGGCACCATCCAAGGCACCCTGATCGCCATAGTCGCGGGCTGTGCGCTGTGGCTGCTGCTGGCGTTCTGGCTGCATGGCGTGCTGTTTGGCGTGCGGCCGTTTGGATAGCGGGATGGAGCAAGCGAGGGAGATCGGCTTGCGCGTGCAGTGGCCTGCGACGAACTGAACGACAAACCGGGCGCGGCCAGGGCGTTTACATAAACCATAAAAAAACCCGCAGCATCTGGCGATGGGCGGGTTTGATCAGGTGCAACTAAAGTGTTCTGTGGTGCCGGGAGCCGGAATCGTTGCGCCTTGATTCATGCGTCTTTACGAGGTTCGTGCGTAATTTGTGCGTAATGAGAATTAATTTTTCTCGCGGTACGATTGTACCCACGCGATCACCTCTTTTGCATTGTACAGGGGTTGCGCGCGGCCCTTCGAGGTCGGCAGGCGGATGGCTTTAGGGAAGGAAGACAGGCATGCGATCTGTTCCCGAACCGTACCCGGTTCCCGTTTCAGGTAAGCGGCAATCGTGGCGATATCCCACAGGTCGACGGCCAGCGGGATCGGTGGTGTCATACGCTGCGCGACGGCGTCGGCCAGGCGCTCTATGAGGTCAACGTCGCTCATGTTTTGTTCCCTGGGCTGCTTGGCGGTTCTGGTGGTGTGTTGAGTTTCCATATCGTTCTGTTTCTCAGTAAGTGGTAATGCGGATTGAGGCTTGGCAGTGCTGAGGGCGCTTCGCATTATGGATACCAGCAGTAGAGGCTGGCCAGGGCGCTGGCCAGCAACGCGAACGCGACGGCGATATGCAGGCGGTAGGGCATCCGCTCGGCGTGGCCCTGGCGACGTTTTGAGGGCTTGCCGAGCGAGGCGTTGACAGCCGCCATATGAGCTGCAATGGCTTTGTCCTCGCGCTGCTCGACCTGGTCGGCGAGGTGCTTCTCGAAACCGCGCAGTCGTCGAAAAAATCCTTGTTTGGAAATGGTCGTCACGCTTTCTCCCCGTAAGCAGCGATCGCTGCTTTCAATATTTCACGCACGGACCCGGACATGAGATCGTCAGGAACGTCAAAGCGAATGGTGCAGTTTTCCAAGTCCCATTGCACTGAGCCGGTGAGCTCAAGAAAGTCAATCATGTCGCAATCAGTCGGACCGGGCGATGCCCGCTCGGCCAAGGCCTGCACCGGAGCTGCTGCTGTTGCTGGCGGCGCCATCTCCTCGATCAGCGCGCCCACGATTTCGGCCGGACTCGATTTGAACAGGAACTGTGGACGATAGGCTTGGATCTCCTGCAGCAGCTCGGCGCCCAGGTTGGCCATGGCGGCCACCTGGTGCGGGCCGTTGGGCAAGAAATCGAGAATTGCTGTGTCGATGGTGACTGTTGCGGCCTGGCCGGCGCGCATTGCTTGCCAGTCCAGGCGTTCAGCAACCTCCGCTGCAGTCACGGCATCGATGCCGGCGTTCGAGGTAGGGGCGTTCATGCTGCCACCGCGCTTTCGATTGCATAGCTCGTTGACGCGTACTGATCGAAGCCGGCCATGTCGAGTTCGTGGGTGAGGTACTGGTGGAAGTCGACCAGTCCGCCGTTCTCGATCTCGTGCATGACGGCGGTGGCCAGTTCTACCGGCAGAGGCTGTTGCGGAACGAGAGTAAACAGCCGGCGATTTTCATAGTCGGGCGACATTGCAGCTGCAGTCAGCAGAACCACATTCAGGCTATTCGAGATGGCGATATCAGGCATCTCGTGCCGATGGACGACAATTTTTGCAGAGGCAATGAGGTTCTTGATGGCGCCAGTGGCCCAGTCAGCGAAGCGAATGTCCTGCAAGACCGCGTAGCGCTTGCCGATCGTCCAGCCATTGAATGTGCGGCGCGGCAGTACGCCCCCCAGCTGGGCCTGGCTGCCGTACATTGGGCCGATTATTTTCTCGAAGAACAGGTGCTGGCCGGCGCCCTGGTCGCCGGCGACAAGCAAGGCGGTTTCCATCTTGGCGCCACGGTGACGTAGCGGATACGCCAGCCAGCGGGCCACCCAGGTGGCTTGCTCAATATTCTGGTTGCACAGGTGAAGCAACAGCGCGCGGATGTGCGGTGCGGTTGTCGTGGCCGCCGGCGCTGCAGTCTGTGCGATCGAGCCGAAGAAGGCGCGAATTTTGGCGAAAAGGGGCGTGATGAGTTTCATGGTTGCTCCGTTTTAGTGGTGGTTATTGAGGTGCTGTTTCGGTATCAGGCGTGGGCATGGTGCTGCCGGCCGCCGGGGATTTAGGCCATGGCCATGGCTCTTGCGGCGCAGCCGCTTTCGGCTTGCGTGCACGCGGTGCCGGCTTCTTGACTCCTGTTTCTGGCTGGTCGACCTCAACTGCTGCAGGCGGCTCGATCGTGGCCATTTCTACGTGCGTAGTTAGGTTGATTTGCTTTGCGAGGTCGTCGGCGTCTTCGTCGCACTCAGGTACTGGGGCTTTTTGGCTATCAGTCCCGCTGGCGGCGTTATCCACGGCGGATGGCAATCGGGTGGGGTGGCGCCATTCGTTGTTGGAGAGCAGGAGCCAGCCTTCTTTTTCTGCTGCATTTACTGCTGCAATGCCGAGCTTTGGGCGCTCGGCGCATATGAATTTGAAAAGGTCATTGAACCGGTCCGGCAGAGTTCTCATGAAGTCGCGCAGTTGGTGCTCCTGTACATCCTCAAATTCGATCGACGCCATTTCCAGCTGCAGGCGTACTTCTTCCGGCTCAATGCCCTCATGCTTGGCCATGGCATGTATTGCGGCCTGCTGGTTCTCGAGATCTTCGTTATCCCAGCCATTGGTAATCAGGCTGTCGCCGAGCAGTAGGTCGACCAGCAGCAACTGAACATCGGGCAGGCCGGCTTGATCGATATAAGCGTGAATGCTCTCGGTACTGGAGGTGTCAAACGTGTATACGCCGGCGAGAGCCTCGTCTGGGAGATCGCGGTCAATCAGCACCAGTTTGGTAAATTCGCGCAGCGAGGCCAGTGAGAAGCCGTTGGCGCCGCGTGCGCGCAGTCGTTTGTAGAGCTCGATGCGGTAGGCTTCTTCTTGCTCCGCTTTGATTTCCTCTGCGCGCGCGGCTACGCGCTGCTTTTCGGCGGCGGCCTGGTTCGCCGGCGTATTGGCAGCGGCTTCCTTCTTCGCTGCAGCCGCACGAATAGGAGCCATGCGCGCCTCGTGGATTTCGACTGTTTCACAAGCGCCGGCATTTTCCAAGAGCTTTTGGATTAGCGCTTTATCGTAAAAGGGTGTCAGGGCACCGTTGGCCTGCTTGACATACCATGCTGGCTCAGGCAGCAGGCCGCCATCGAGGAAGGTCGCTGCGTTGCCCTGATTTTGCGTGGCAGGGGCATTGCGATCAAATACCCATAACGGTGAGTCGGCGGTAACAAACTCACTGTAACGTGTGTAGGCATTTTCACGATCACGCTTTGCCCCTTCTTCGCCTTCATATACTGGCGGGCCACCCTTGCTAGCGGCGGCAATGGTTAGTGCGTCGTGCGCCGAGCGTTTCTCAGCGTAGCAAGCCGGATCTGTGCAGACGTCTGCACTTTTGATGTCCTTGAATACCTCCGGCTGGTTGCCAGTCTTTTTTGGACATTTGGAGCATGCGCCGGCCAGCGGTAATAACGTTGCGTCGGTCAGCTTGAATTTGGCGCGCGTCAGGTCCATGGTGTAGTTGGCCTGAATGTGTACGACAGCCCGGCGATAAGACATTGACTCGCCCGTGCCTTGCCAGGGAGCGGTGATCTCAGTGAGCGCTTTTAGCTGGAGTTCCGGTACTGGAATACGGGCGAGCAACAGAGCGGTCGATGCATCGATTGCGTCATTGAGGAATTTTTCTCGGACGCTGGCGGTCAAGGCACACAGTTTCAGGCGGCCATAGATGTGGCTGCGCGACTTCTTCAGCTTTTCCACCAGGCGATCAGCGGTGTAGCCGGCATTGAGCATCAGCTCCTGGAACCCTTCGGCTTCTTCCATCGGGTGTGGGTCTTCGCGCTGCAGGTTCTCCAGCAGCTGGATCTCGCGCGCCTGCAGGTCAGTCAGCTTGCGGATCATGGTCGGACCGCGCTGCAGCTCGGCGATGTTGCCGGCGCGCCAGCGGCGCTCACCGGCGACGATCTCGAAATGCTGAGGCGCGTCAGCGGTTGGCGTGACAGGGCGAATCAGGATGGGCTGGACAATTCCAACTTCCTTGATGTTGGCGGCCAGTTGCTCCAGAGCGGTCTGGTTGAACCGTTTGCGGTTGGTGTAGCTGGGGCGGATATCGGCCCAGTCGGTGATTGCGAATACCTGGTCGTCGACCAGCTCGTCGACGACGATGCGTTTCTCGCTGCGGGCCGGGGCTTTCTTCATGCCTCCGATTGTGGGTATTACGAGGTCGCTCATGTGCGGCTCCTAGTTGTGGGCGGGTACGGCCCGGTTAGCGTTTAATGAAATCGAAAGGGGTGCTGTTGCCGATGGCGAGCAGTTCATGGCCCTCGGCCAGCTGCGCTACCAAGGCGGCCTTGGCCTGGCGCGGAGTCATGGCGCGGCCGTCCGGGTGGGTGAAGCCGCGCAGCTCGTGGAGCGGCCTGGCCAGCACGCTGCGTACGTCGATTGCCAGGTGGACGAGTGGGGCGGTCATGCCGGCAGCCGTGGCAGAGGTACGCCCAGCCTGACGCCCACGCCGGTCGGCACGACAATGTTGATCAGCCAGACGGTGTGCAATGGGTTGGGCTGTGCGGTGGCCATGACGGGCGGTTCGATCCGGTAGCCTCGCGCACGCATGACGTCGAGCAGCCGCAGCATGTCGATGCTGCGGCCACCGTCGGACGACAGGTCTGCCGGAGCGCAGCGAATGGATTTGGCCAGGTGCTGCAGGCGGGCCAGTGCGGCGGACGCGGCGAGGGCTTGGCTCAGATGTTGATCGTGTGCCCGCGGCTTGGTGGCGGTCTTCATTGCGCTGCCTTGAGTGGCCTTACGGATACCAAGCATGGCCCGTAAATGTCGACCATTTGCATAACCACGGATGCCGCGTCCACAGCGATGGCTGAAAGAGGGCGGGCGTCGCAAGGCAATTGGCCAGGCATGCGAACGGTGACTGCGAAGAGACTTGTTTTGCCCATTATCCTTGCTCCATTGGTGTGGTTGACCTTTGGCGGATATTACTAAATGGTAATGTTCAAGTCAACACTAAATGGTGATATTGGATTTTTCCGAGGAATTAGTTACAAATTGACGGCGAAAAAAAAGCCCCGATCGGGGCTTTTTGGTGTGCTGAATGGTAATGTTGCGGCGCGGTGGCGCTCTTTTTGGGGTGAGGGTTAGACGTGATTGCTATCTTTTTTGACAACTCGACCGATTATCAGGCACTCGCGGTCACGGCAGAGCTTTCTCCCATACTTTGCCTGGTCGCGGTTATCGGAACTTAGCCACCATTCGCCGATATCTCTTGTCATTCGCTTTACAACAGCTTCGCCGTCGTAGTTGACAGCAAACACTGCCGAATCGACGGGCTTTGTATCTGCAGTATTGACGACCACCGTGTCTCCATCGTAAAGGGCTGGCATCATGCTATCGCCCTTTACTTGGATGGCGATCAGCCGATCAGGGTCGAGGCCATGGTCCCTTATAAATTCGCGGCTCAGGGCGTATGCGCCCCCCTCGCGCCGGTCGTCTTCTACCTGAAAGCCGGTAATCCCCGCTGATAGTCGCAACTTGACTCTACGAATGAATACCATGCTGTTCTCTTCGGGGTCTGCAAGAACAACTCGTTGAAATTTAACCAGGTTGTTTGGAGATGCAAGCTCGGCAATCCCATCTAGCCAGCCTGGAGGGAGGCCGCATCTTGCTTCGATCTTGCGGGCCTTTTTTTCGCCGAACGATTTGGTCTTGAGCAGCCCTGAAATTTCGCTTTGGCTTTCACCCGTTTTTGCAACGAAGTCCGCCTGAGACTCGTAGTGCTCCTGTATTAGCTGAGCAAGTCGCTCACGTCGGGTGTCTTGAATAGTCATCTGGAGATTGTCCCCTTCAATTACCGTTTAGTAAATTACCAAAGGGTGTTGACCATTGTCATTACCGTTTGGTAATATTTGGCATGGACAAATTACACCTTTACCTAAATAGCCTCACGAAGGACGAAAGGGCCTCATTTTTTGCCCGAGTAGGAACGAGTGAGGGATACCTGCGAAAAGCTATCAGCATCCAGCAAAAGCTTGGCGAAGGCCTATGTATCAGGATCGAACGTGAATCCTCAAGAGCTGTCCGTTGTGAGGATTTACGTGTGGATGTTGATTGGGGGTACCTCCGGTCGGGTGCTCCAGCTAATCAGGGTAAGTGATTGATTACCAAGAATACCGTTTTGCTACTGCGGGCCACAACCACCACTGTGAAGGATATGTTGTGAAAATTAGAAAATCGTACCTTGGCATGATCAAGGCATTTCCTGGCGGTTGGGACGCAATTGCAGCCGCCCTGGGCATGAGCCGTAACGGACTGGAAAACCGAGTCTACGAACGCAAAGGGCAGGGCGTTGCGGTCGACACTGCGCTGCAGTTGCAGGCGTTCTCTGGCACCACGCTGTTTGCCGAGGCTGTGGCCGCATCGAGCGGCGGCGCATTCGTCAAACTCCCGGCAGATCTTTCGGAAGGCAATGAAGTGTTGGCTAAGAAGTTCCGTGAGGTGTATGTGCGCCTGGGCGGCTTTGCGGCGCGCTTTGAAGAGGCCACTGCAGACGATGTGATCGATGACCGTGAGCGCGCCGATCTCGACGCCATCATGGACGGATTGCATAAATCTCTGGCAGAGATGATGGCGCTGACCTACCGCGTATATTGCGCGCCTGACGTTGTTGCAGGCGGTGCAGCATGAGCAGCGTTCGTAATCGTAGTGTCGGACCGCGTTTTGGCACAAGGCCGTACATGGCCTTGAAAGCCTTGCACCAGCTCGGTGGCTCCGCTTTTCAGATGGAGTGGATGTGCATGGCCGGTTGCAGCACATCAGCAAGTCGTTTTGAGATCGACGTGGTGTATTACCTGGTCAATTCCGGCATGGTTACTGCGCGGAGTTCGGCGTACAGTATCACTCCAGCCGGATTGAACTGGCTAGGTGCCGTATCACAGGGGGATGGCAAGCCGAGCGTAACGGCGCAGGTTGCCGGACCGCGCTACGTGCCCGAAAAGCGGCCGCTTTCTGTCTCCAATATGGCGCGGCCGTCCTTGGCGCGGCCAGGATCATTTGACTACGCAGCCATTCCCTCGCGCATGGGCGATCAGCGCGTGCCGCACGGCTTGGCCATGCCTGGGGTTAAGGATGCGCAGCAGTGAGCGACGTTAGTCAGATCCTTATCGATATGCAGGCCTGTGGCCTGCCAAGTCCTCCAAACGGCATACTCGTTACAGATGGAAAGCTACACAAATACGGCAAGGGTAAAAAGGCTTGGTACTCGCTGCGTGAAATCGACCTCAGATCTGGCCGGCGCGTCATCGTCGGATCGTTCGGGCTGTACCAGGGGCAGGACTCGGGCAAGGTAAAGGTCAATGCCGATGTCGCGGGCCTGGCCCCCGAGGACATCGCTGAATACCATCGCAAGCAGAAAGAAACGGCAGCCCAGGAAGCTGAGGACCGTCGGAACAAGGCGCGTCTGGCGGCCAATCGTGCGCGCGACCAGTGGAACAAGGCGGCGAACGTGCCTGTCTTGCATCCATACCTTGAGCGAAAGCAGATTGAGCCTCAAGGTGTGCGTGTCAGCGCTGACGGTCTGCTGCTGATCCCGGCCATGCGTGACGGGCAGATGGTCGCTGTGCAGAAGGTCGACGCGGCCGGCGTGAAAAAATTCAACTTTGACAGCGATACGATTGGTGCCGGGCATACGCTGGGTGTGCTGGCCGGCGCGCCGGTGATCGGCGTGGGAGAGGGTTACGCCACCAGTCGCACCATACACATGTTGGCTCCGGCAGGGTTCCCGGTCGAGGTTGCATTCACTGCCGGAAATATCATGGCGGTGGCGCTGCGCCTGCGTGCGGCGCATCCCGATGCACACCTGCTGTTCTTTGCCGACGACGACTACTTGCTGCAGGAGCGCTTTGTTCGTGACCTGGCAGATGACTTTGGCGTGTCGGCGCCGGTGGCCATCGACGGCGAGACGCATATGGTGCGCAGCGATGATGGCCAGATCGTGGAGGTGATGGCGCGCTGGATGAAAGACGCCCAGGGCGTCGACTACATCGCTGCCGACGTGCGCCGCGCGCGTGGCACGGTGCGCACGCCGAAGTTCTCGAACGCCGGCGTTTCAAGCTGTCGTGCGGCCGCTGCTGCAGTCGGTAACGCATCCGTGGTGCTGCCAGCTTTCCGTGATCGCGGCGGCCGCAAAATCAGCGACTTCAACGACCTGGCCATTGAGGAGTCGTTCGAGGTAGCTGCGGCGCAGATCGGGGTTGCCATCCTTGCTGCGCAGCAGCCTGGTTCTGCTCTTGCCGTTCATCCTGCCGCGCCAGCGGCCGCATCCAATACCGCTGACGTGGCAAGGGCCGGTGACAGTACCGAAGCCGATAGCCTAGCTCCCCCTGCTGCGAAGCAGCCTGGTTTCGCTTCTCCTGCAGTTGATGCCGCGCCAGCGGTGTTCCTCGATATGGCCGTGCTGTTCGCCGAGGGCGTGGCCGAGGCCTCCCCCGCCCCCCTCGTTGCGCAAGGCGGCGCCGATGAGGCGCCCGCCGTCCCCGCTTCGATTGATGTCCTGGCTGAAGCACATGCCCATTCCCCGCCCCCCTTGGAAACGGCTGCGGCGCCGGGAACGACAGGCGCGTTCACGCTGGAATGGGCTGTGTCGCACTGCGCCCTGGTGCAGGGATCGACCGATATATGGGACAGCCTGAACAAGTTGCGGATGAAGAAGGCGGCCTTTGTCGATATGGTCGGCAAGGAGGTGGCCAAGGGCTGGTCATCGGCGCCGGTACGCCGGACGATCTCGCCTCGGGCCTTGCCTAAGACCGTGCGCGGCGTCGCATCACAAGACGGGGTGGCGGGGGGCGACAACATCGTCATGATGCTTGATCGCTATACGCTGCTGTACGGCACCAAGACGGTATTCGATGCGGACAAGAAGTCGATCATCGCGTATGACGCCATGGCACTGGCGCGCGGCAATGACCTGGCAACGCGCTGGCTGGCCCATCCGCTGCACATGGAAAAGGACTACGACAAGGTCGTATTCGACCCGACACAGCGCGTCGACCTGAATACGCATATCAACCTGTTTGAGGGGTTCCCGTTGACGCCCCGGCCAAACGAGGCGAAGGCGCAGTTGGTGCTCGAACTGCTGTGGAGTTTGTGCGCCACCGAGGCCAACGGCGCTGACGTGTTCCGCTGGGTGCTGTGCTGGCTGGCCTACCCACTGCAGCACCCTGGCGCCAAGATGCAGACCGGCCTGCTGTTCTTCGGCGAAAAGCAGGGCACCGGCAAGTCGCTGTTCTTTGAGGGCATCGTCAAGCCGATCTATGGTGCCCACGGCGCCACAGGCGGGCAGCATCAGCTTGAGGGTGCATACACCATGTGGCGCTCACAAAAGCTGTTCGTGCTGTTCGAAGAAATCCTTTCCAGGCAGGACAAATACAGTTACTTCGGCTTGATCAAGCACATGATCACCGGCCGCGATACGCCCATCAGCCAGAAGTTCAAGGACGACAGGGTCGAGGCCAACCACATGAACTGCGTGATGTTGTCGAACGAGTTCCAGGCCATCCCGCTGGAACCGGAAGATCGCCGCTTCCTGGTGGTCGACGTGCGCCAGCCGCTGGCTGTTGAGTTGCTGGCCAGGATCACGGCCGAGCTGGAGGGGGGCTTGATCGAGGCGTTCTATGCGTTCTTGCTTGCGTATCCCCTGGGCGACTTCACGCCGCACACGAAGCCACTGATGACGCCATCCAAAGAGCGTGTGATCAATTTCGGGCGGCCGGACTGGGAGGCCTTCTATTTAGCCTGGCGCAATGACGAGTTGGCGGCGCCGTACTGCACCTGCTTGTCTACCGATCTATACAACGTGTTCTCTCGCTACAGCAGCAAGTACGGCCTGCGCTCGATGTCGATGACCAAGTTCAACGAATTGATAGGGCAGCGGCTGAAGAAGAACCGCCAGTGGGTCAATTTCACGACGACAGGCAAGGGGAAGCTGCTGTCGGTGTTTCACGTGCCATACGTGCCCGCTGAAGGCGATCAGCCGGAGGTCGGGCGCGAGGGATCGATCAGCGAGCAGTGCAAAGTTTTCCGCGATCTGGCGGACGTACGGACGGAGCCGGGATGCTGAGACTGCTGATTACAGGGTTGTGCCGGGTTGCCGGGAGCCGTGATAGCGCAAGAGTGTTTATCCATGCGGGTTCTACATGGTTAACAGGGTTAACAGAGTGTCTCGCGTGTGTGCGCGTATGTGCTGGTGTTGATGCTGCAAGGTAGACGCAAGAGGGTGAAATCTCTCACACGTGTACTTACCCATGTTAACCCTGTTAACCATGATCAAAGTGAGTATTCATGCGGGTTGTGGCGTATCAGGGTTTGCCGAATGCATGGTTAACCACTGTTAACGATGTTGAACAACCAAAGACGGCCGGGAGAGGCGATGGCGAAATCGAATATGCGGGAGCAAATGCCCCAGGTGGCCGCGATCATCGATGCGTTCCGCGAGGCTTTTGGGACGGAGGTGGTGGACGCGGCGATACGGCGCGGCATGCGTGGCGGGCAGGGGTTCCACGCTACCGAGAATGGGCATGAGGTGGGCACGCCGGTGTATCGGGGCGTGCCGCTGGATAGGGCGCCTGGACGGTATGAGGCGCGGATGGGCGAGGTGGCATGGCAGGCAGCATTGGATCAGCAAGTATTGGACAACGAAAAGGGGCAGGGTAATGGAAGTTAAAGACGAGGCAGTGTTTGAAAACGTAGGGCAGGCGGTGCATGTGTCGTTCCTGATCATGGCGCAGGAGGCCAAGCAGGACGCGCCATTGCGGGCGGCATTGATCCGGGCGATGGAGTCGGTGGTGCTGAGCGGCCGGCAGCGCTGCTGGCTGGACCAGCTGCGTGGCGCGTCGACGGGCAGTATCAACTTCGGCGGCCTCAATGGCAACGAGGTGCGCGCCCAGTGCGCCCTGGTGCTGCAGGCGGTAAAGCACCGGTTGCCGGCGACTGAGATGTGGGTGCTGCAGGCGAAGTATGGCGAGACCGATTTCGAGGACGTGGACGGCAAGCGGCGCTTTGCTTTCTCAGCTGAGCGCATCGCGGCCATCAAGGGTCTGGCGGATTGGTTCCGGCCAATGTTTCCAGCGTTGAACGCGATGGCGATCGACTGCATGCTGGGACGTTTATTCGCCAATCACAAGCAGTTGGACATTACGGTGCGCGATCTTGCCGCGTCTTTTGGCGGCAGCCGCATGACCTATCAGCGCGCATCGAAGAAAATGCAGGATCACCTGCGGGACATGGAAGAGATTGCATTCAAGAGACTGGCGCCGAGCTTCATGTCCCAGGGAGTAGTTGGCGTTTTTTAGCTATCGCTTGACGCGGCTGTGACAAGCCATGTATATTTCGGTCATTCTCGGAGTAACTGTATCCAAGGCAATATTTATCTGCCGACTCTGAGACGCAAGACCAGATCAACCTCGCCAGGCGGCATGCCTCGCGGGGTTTTTTTTACGCCTACGTCTGTGGCCTACCAGTGGCTCGATGGTATTCGACCTGGTGGCCCTCATCAAGGAAATGTTGGGCAGTGAAATTGTAAAGGTTGTGGCGTTCTCAGTGCAGACGTCTGCACAAGTTTTCCAACTACGAAAGAGGTGATCCCGTCTGACCCGCGAGATAAGCGGTGTCTACAGGTAGCGTGTTTCGTTTGCCCGCCGTGCGCGGGTTTTTTTACATGTGTGGTGCTTGGCTTGACCGGGGAGGGTATCTCGATGCCAACGATTGAATTGCAAGGGCTTTCCCAGTTGATGGCCAGGCTGGACGATGCGGGTAAGCGGCAGATGCCATTCGCTGTTGCCAAGGCCCTGACCCAAACTGCGAGACAAACAGCAGCGGCTGAGACTGCGCACATCAAGGCGATCTTCGACAAGCCGACGCCATTCACGCAGCGCGCGGTCGGCGTGACCACGGCAACTAAGGCAACGCTCAGCACGCGCATCTTCGTGAAAGATATTCAGGCGAAGTATCTGATGGAGGAGGCAACTGGCGGCCGGCGTGCCTTCAAGACATTTGAAGAGAAGTTTGCCGATAGCGGTGCGCCTCAGATCGCGTTGCCTGGTGCGGGCATGCAGCTCAATCAGTACGGGAACATGAGCAAGGCCAAGATCATGCGCATTGCGAAAGATCTAAATACGAATGCATCGAGCAAACGATTCTTCAAAGGTACACCTAAGGGGCAGAAGCTGCCAGCAGGGATCTATGCCCGAACCAACGACAACCGGCACATCACTCCGCTGATCCGTTTTGCAACCGATGCGGTGTACAAGAAACGGTTCGAGTTCAGCGCCATCGCCATGGAAACTATCACGGCGAACCTGGAGGCGAACCTGATCAGCGCCTGGGAAGCAGCACTGCGAAGCTGATGCCGCTCCCGGCCGGTCTGGTCGCCACGCAGTAGTGCCATCGAGGCCGAACCGCCCGACGCGGCTCGAAACGCTCCCATCGAGGGGGCGGAGGATTTTCCAGGGTCCTTCCCCGAGCCTACCGCGCATGGGTAAATTCGCGCTCGGTTTGTCCGGCGTCGGAGAATTTTTAAAAGGGTAGTCACACAGGGTAGTCACTCTGGTAGTCACTGCCGCAGTCACTGAGGTAGTCACTATGCTGATGGGATATCGAGAGTACGCCCGTCATCGCGGCGTAAGCCTGGGGGCTGTGCAAAAAGCACTGCGTGCTGGCCGGATCAATGCGAACGCGGACAAGAAAATTGATGCAGCTGTTGCGGATCGTGAATGGGACGTCAACACGGATGCGTCGCGCATTGCGGTCAGCGCCGTTGAAGTCGCCGCACCCCTGGCTCAAAAAGAAATTTCTTTTGCTGCGCCGGCGGGGGAGGAGGCCGACAAGCCGGCGGCCGAAGAGTTAACCGGCAGCGACAAGAGCGCCAGTGAATACCGCGAGAACAGGTCGAAGCGTGAGTACTATGTGGCGGCCAAGCACCAGCTGGAGTACGAGCAGCTGCTCGGGCAATTGATCAACGTCGACGATGCCAAGCGCATCGCCTTCACTTCGTTTCGCGCCATCCGCGATTCCGTACTGAACGTGGCGGCGCGTATCAAGGACCAGCTGGCTGCCGAGACCGACCCGCATGTTTGCGAGGAATTGCTGGACCGCGAACTGTCCGCTGCGCTGGCCAGCGTTGACGTCGGCCAGCTGGTGGCCGAGTCGGAGGATTAGATGGGGGCAACGGACGAGTTCCTGCGTGCGATCGGTGAGGCAATCCTGCCCGATAGCAAACAGTCGATCAGCGACTGGGCACAAGACAACCGCATCCTTCCGCCAGACAGCCCGGAACCAGGAGCCTGGCGTAACAGCCGCACGCCGTACCTGGTGGGCATCATGGATGCGCTGTCGCCCAGCAGCAAGTACCGCGAAGTGTATCTCAAGAAGGGCCACCAGCTTGGAGGCTCGGCACTGGGTGAAAATTTCATAGGCCACAGCATCACCAGTGCGGCCGGCAATATTCTCGCCGTTTTCGCCACGGTGGAGGACGCGGAAAAGTGGGAGCTTTCGCGCTTCGAACCGATGCGCGAATCGACGAAGGCGCTGCGCAAGCGGGTGCTCGATGCCGGCATCAAGGGTGCTGATAACACCAAGCGGCGCAAGAAATTTCCAGGTGGCTTCATTCAGCTGATCGGTGCAAACCGGCCTGGCGGTTTGAAGTCGTCGACCATGCGCTATGTGCTGCTCGAAGAGATGGACGAGTATGCCGGCGATATCGGCAACCAGGGTAGTCCCGAAGAGCTGGCGCGCAAGCGCACCAGTAACTTTGGCAGGAAGGCACGCATCTTCGGCAACAGCACGCCGACGATCAAGGGCGCCTCGGCGATCGACCGGAACTACGAGCGGGGCGACAAACAGCACTACATGGTGCATTGCCCGGACTGTCGCGCGCCACAGTTCTTCAAGTGGCCGAACATGAAGTGGCCCAAGGGACAGCCGGGGAAAGTGGCGTACGCCTGTGAGTGCTGCGGCGCCCTGAATACCGAATCGGTCTGGAAGACGAAGGGTTACATCAACGCCCACTGGCTGCCGACTGCGGTGGGTGAACCCGGCGTGGCCAGCTTTCATCTGCCGAGTATGTACGCGCCGCTTGGATGGCGTGCGTGGGACGTGCTTGCCGGCGAATTCGAGGCTGCGGCAAACGACCCTGTCGCTTTGAAAGTGTTCGTCAATAACGAGCTAGCCGAGTGTTGGGAGGATTTGAGCGGGCAGATCAAAGGTGCCGAGATCGCAAAGCGGCGCGAGGCCTATGAACTGCGCACTATCCCCGTCGGCTGTCTAGCCCTGGTGATGTCCGTCGACGTGCAAGGCAACCGGCTGGAGTACAAGATATTGGGCTTCGGCAGGGGCAAGCGTCATTGGGTGATCGATTACAACATCATCGATGGCGATCCGGCGAAGGACGATGTATGGACGCGTTTGACGGCGATACGCGAGCGGCCGATAGAAAACAGCTTCGGTGTCTCGATGCGAGTGCAGACCTGCGCCATCGACTCCGGCGGCCACCATACACATGAGGTGTATCACTATGCCAGGTTGCATCGGCATGCTGGGGTGTTTGCTGTGAAGGGTTGGTCGATGAGCGGCAAGCCGGTGATCGGTCGGCCGTCGATACAGGACGTCAATCACAAGGGTAAGGTGATCAAGGGCGGGGTGCAACTGTGGATGGTGGGTAGCGATACCGGCAAGTCTCTGCTGTTCAACTATATCGCTTCAGACGAGGAGGCCGTGCCGGAAGAGCGTTTCATTCACTTTCCGATTGGTTTGTCGGACGAATACTTCGAGCAGCTGACTGCCGAGGTGTATGACTCAACCAAGAAGACCTACCGCAAAATTGCCGGCCGGCGAAATGAGGTGATCGACTTGTTTGTGTATGCCTTCGCGGCGGCGTTTCACCCGCTGCTGCGCCTGGACACCATGCGCGACGCTGACTGGACGCAGCTGGAAAGCATGGTCGAACCGGTCATTGGCGACCTGTTCAGTGCTCCGATCCGGATGGGGGCGCAGGCGGCGGAAGCGCCGGCCGGCATCGAGTACCCGACAGCATCAGTGCAGACGTCTGCACAAACACCCACGCCCGCTGTGGCCGTCGCGCAGCACCACGACGACGACTGGCTCAGCGGCACCGATAACTGGCTGGAGTAAAAACGATGGCATTTACACTAAAACAACTATCCGCGCTGGAAGCGGCCATCGGCAGCGGCGAGCTGTCGATTGAGTATGACGGCAAGAAGGTTACCTACCGCAATATGGCCGATCTGACGAAGGCCTATGAAATGGTCAAGAACCAACTGATGGCCTCGGGCGCACTGGCGGCGCCGGCGATGTCCAACCGTGGCCCGGCGACTTTGACGGTTTTTTCGCGGGACTGACATGGGTGCGATGACCGATATGAACTGGCTCGACCGTGCCGTCAACTTCATCAGTCCCGGCCATGGCGTGCGGCGCACTCAGGCGCGCATGGCACTGGAGATGGCGCGTGCCTATGAGGCGGCCAAGGTAGGGCGGCGTGGGGATGGATGGCGGGCAGGTAGCGGCAGTGCCAATGCGGAAGTGCTGCCGGCGTTGTCCATCGTGCGCAACCGCGCCCGCGAGGCGGTGCGCAATAACGAGTATGCAAGTGCCGCGTTGAATGCCCTGGTCACCAACACGGTCGGCATCGGCATTGTCGGCAAGGCGCCTGATCAGGCGCTGTGGGACGACTGGTGCGAGTACTGCGACGCGGACGGCCAGCTGGACTTCAATGGCTTGATGGAGCTGGCGGCCCGCACGCGCTATGAAAGCGGCGAAGTGCTTATCCGTTTTCGCTGGCGCAGTCCCGAAGATGGCCTGGTGGTGCCGCTGCAGTTGCAGGTGCTTGAGCCGGATCACCTCGATACGCTCAAGACCGGCCCGCTAGACAATGGCAACTACGCCATTGCTGGTGTGGAATACAACATCATCGGCCAGCGCCTGGCGTACTGGCTGTTCCCGTCGCATCCCGGCGAGGTGCTGATCATTGGTGGTAACCGCTTGCAAAGCAAGCGTGTGCCGGCCAGCGAGGTGCTGCATTACTACCGCAAACGCCGACCGTCGCAGGTGCGTGGCATGCCGGAATTTGCCGTCTCGCTGATGCGCTTGCGTGACCTGGGTGATTACGAGCAGGCTGAACTGGTGCGCAAGAAAATCGAGGCGTGCTTTGTTGCCTTCGTGCGTACCGATAATGAATCGGCGCGCCTTGGCCAAGTGCAGAGCAATGCCGGGACGAACGAAAAGGTCGCGCCGGGCATGATCAAGTACCTGAACAACGCCGAGAGCGTCGACTTCGGGGCGCCGGCGGCATTCAGCGGCTATGGCGAATATGCTGCCACGCAGCTGCACGCTATTGCAGTTGGCGCTGGCGTCACCTACGAACAGTTGACGGGCGACCTGTCACGCGTCAATTACAGCTCGATCCGCGCCGGCCTGGTGGAGTTCCGCCAGCGCATCAAGCAGGAGCAATGGCTGTGTTTGGTACCGATGGTACTCAACCCGATTGCTCAGCGCTTCCAGCAGGCGGCCAGGCTGGCCGGTGCACAACGGGCGCCATCGGCGCGCTTTGTCTGGACCATGCCGAAGCTAGAGTACGTCGACCCGTACAAGGAAGTGCTGGGTACCAAGGAAGCTATTCGAGGGACCTTGCAAAGCCTGTCTGAAGCGATCCGTTCGCGCGGCGATGATCCTGAAGCGGTCTTTGCCGAGATTGCGAAAGAGCGCAATCGCATGAAGGAGCTCGGCATCCTGAGCGATTCAGACGCGGCGGTGAGTAGCAAGCTGATCGATGCGGCAACGGCCGCCGCTGTGATGGGCGTCGAGTAGTTCCACTAATGTTGTTTGCAGCCCGCTGGCTTATCCCGGCGGGCTTTTTTTTGAGGAAATTATGCCGAATCCGAATGCCGCAACTGAAGTGTTGCAAATGCCGATGATGACGCGCCTGGCGCCCATCAATGTGCCGGAAGGTGATACGCGCACTGTGGACCTGGTGTGGACTGCCGGCGCCGGCGTGCGCCGCTATGACTGGTACAACGATCGTTACTACATCGAGGAACTGAGCCTCGACCCCAAGCACGTACGCATGGGCCGTTTCGAGTCCGGGCGCGCGCCACTGTTGAACACCCATTCGCGCTGGGACTTGAGTTCCGTGATGGGCGTGATCCGCAGCGCCTCGCTGGCCGGCGACGAAGGCCAGGCAACTGTGGAGTTCTCGAAGCGCGCCGACGTCGAGCCCTACTACCAGGACGTGGTCGACAAGATTATCGGTAACGTTTCGGTCGGCTACAGCGTGTATGCATATGACCGCATTCCACCCATGAAGGAGGGTGAATCGTGGCGTTACGTGGCTATCGACTGGGAGCCGACCGAGGTCTCGTTGGTACCCATCGGCGCAGACGCCGACTGTGGCGTGCGCAGCGATGACCCGGCCAAGCCGAACACAGGGCCAGCTGTTCGCATGGCGCCTTGTACTTTTTCCACCCGCAGCAACCCCGTATCAACTATCTCGCCGGCAGCCGCCGTCGATCACACCAGAGAGGAAAACACCATGCCAGGTGCAGCAAACAACACCCCGGCGGCGGCACCAGCTGCCGGCGACCAAGGCCAGCAGGCTATCAACCAGCGCGCGCTCGATGATGCGCGTGCAGAGGGCGCGCGTCTGGAAGGCGAACGTCAATGCGGCATCCGCGAAGCCGTCACCTTGGGCGGCCTGGAGCCGGCCTACGCAGATCAACTGATCGGCAACCGTGACATGACGGCCGAAGGCGCAGGCCTGGCCGTGCTACGCGAAAAGGCCAAACGTAGTGCGGCCACGCCGACGCGCTCTGGCGCGCATATCCAGACTGTCAGCGACGAGACGGATAACCGCCGTGCCGCGATCACGGACGCAATCGTGCATCGCCTGAACCCAAGCGTTGCGCTGCCTGAGCATGCGCGCCAGTACCGCCATATGTCGCTGCTGCGCATGGCTGAAGAAACGCTCGATCACGCTGGCGTCAACGTGCGCGGCCTGTCGGGCATCGAGATCGCCGGCCGTGCTATGCATACGACGTCTGACTTCCCGGCCATCCTGTCGAACGTGCTGAACAAGCGCCTGCGCCAGGCATACGCGGAAGCGGAGCGCACCTACAAGCTGTGGGCGCGCCGTGCACCGAATGCCCCCGACTTCAAGAAAATGCAAGTCGTGCAAATGGGCGGCGCGCCGGATCTGTTGAAGCTCAATGAAGCGGGGGAATATCAGTACGGCACCATCAACGACGCCGGTGAAACCTACGGTGTGGTGACGTATGGCCGCATCGTGGCGGTATCTCGCCAGACTCTGGTCAACGATGATTTGCGCGCCCTGGACCGCTTGGTTGCCGCTTTCGGTGCTTCGGCCAGCCGCCTGGAAAATCGCCTGGTGTACGCACAGCTCACCGGCAACCCAGCCATGGGCGACGGCAAGCAGCTGTTCAGCGCGGATCATGGCAACCTCGGTGATCCTGGCGCGATTTCGGCGGCGGCGCTGGGTAAGGGCCGCAGCCAGATGCGCCTGCAGAAAGGTCTGGCCGGCGAAGAGCTGAACGTGGTGCCGAACTTCCTGATCGTGCCGACGGCGCAAGAGCAGCTGGCATACCAGTACACCAGCAGCAACTACGTGCCGGCCAAGGCGGGCGACGTGAATGAGTTCCGCGCCGGCGGCCGCACGGCGGTCGAACCGATTGTCGAGCCTCTGCTGGACGGCAATAGCGCGACGGCATGGTATCTGGCCTCGAACAGCGGCGAGATCGACACTGTCGAATACTGCTGGCTCGATGGCGCCGAAGGCGTCTGGATCGAGAACGAAATCGGCTTCGACGTGGACGGCATGAAGGTCAAGGCGCGCCTGGACTTCGCGGCCAAGGTGGTCGATCACCGTGGCCTGTGGAAAAACGCCGGCGCATAAGCGCTGGTCAAGCGGCGCCATCGCTTCGCGGTGGTGCCCCACTTTACTTTTCAAGGAATCGAGATGAAAAATTTTGTACAGCCAGGCAATACCTTGACGCTGCCGGCACCTTATGACCTGTTGAGCGGCTCCGGTTTTCAAGTCGGTGCATTGTTCGTCGTTGCTTGCACTGATGCCGCAGTTGGTACGCAAGTCGAGGGCGTGACGGATGGTGTATTCATGTTGCCGAAGACCGGCGCCCAGGCCTGGGCGATTGGCGCGCGGATCTACTGGGACGATGTCAACAAGCGCTGTGATAGCGATACCGCCAAGGGCGACCTCATTGGCGTGGCCACGCTGGTGGCGGCAAACCCGTCGACGGTCGGCTACGTCCGCCTGAACGGCGGCGCGGTTGGCGCATAAGCGAGGCCTACCGTGTCATTTCATGCGGAGCGTTTCTGGAGCGCATTCCAGGGCGTGGGCATGCTTGACGAGGCCAGCTACCAGCCGCCAGTTGGCGACCTGGTAGTGTTCTCGGGCGGTTTCAAGCGGCCCGACCAAGTGGTGCTCGACGGCATGGTGCATACCACCGACTACAGCATCGAATACATGGCTAGTGCGGTGGAGCTGAAACGCGGCTTCATCATCACCGTTGATGGTGTGCAGTACAAGGTGCGGCAAACGCCAGTTGGCAATGGTGATGGCGAGTTCGTCACCGCCTTGCTGGAAAAGGTTCTGTCATGACTCTGCGCGAAACATTCATCCAGGAACTGATGGCACTGCTTACGGCGGCGCCATCGTTTCCGGCTCAGGTTGAGCGGTCCCTTTCGGTGGCTTTTGGCCGCGACGAAAGTCCAGTACTGGTGATCCACCGTGGTGCCGAGGACGTTGAGTCCGATCTGTCGGGCGAAACTATCCGGGAGTGCGAGATCCTTGTTAGCGTCATCACACGCAGCGACGTGCCTGACCAGCAAGCGGACAGCATCATGGAAGCAGCACATCCGCTGCTGATGGCGTACAGGGCCGACAACTTGCTACAAATATGGGAGGTTGGAACAAACGCTCCCATGTTCGCCAATACGGATGGGCAGGCTTGCATGCTGACCACTCGTTACCGTGCGCAATACCGAACCGATACGCTAAGCCTGAGTGCCTAGCGTGTCATCCATTTTTTCGGCCGCCTGATGGCGGCCTTTTTTTTGAGGAGTTACCTATGGCAACCGGCGGCATTTCGGCACAGGGCAGTGACCTGGCCATCAATACGGGCACCGCGCTGGCCCCGGCCTGGACCAAGATCAAGGGCGTTATTTCCTTCAACGGCCTGGATGGCTCGGCTTCGGATATTGACGTTACCGATCTCGATAGCACCGCGATGGAATACATCAATGGCCTGGTCGACAACGGCAAGTTCAGCATGGAAGCGAAGACCTTGCACACCGATCCAGGGCAAATGGCCCTGCGTGCGGCGCTGGTCAGCGGCGAACGCACCAGCCTGCAGCTGACCTTTCCCGACGAAGTGGTGGCAACCTTTGACATCCTGGTTAAATCCATGCCAGTCGCGGGCGGCGTAAACGCGGTGCTGAAGGGCACGATTGATACCAAGGTCACCGGCGCGGTGGTGTGGTCATGAGCAGCCTGTTGAGCAAGTCGGCCATCCTGGCCGCAAACGACTTGAAGTATGAAGACGTTGCCGTCCCCGCTTGGGGCGGTAAGGTGCGGGTTCGTGCCATGACGGGCATGGAGCGCGATGCCTTCCGCGCTTCCATCGCATCTGAAGCGGGCGTGCCAGTCGGGCGCTTCTCGGCGGCCTTGCTGGCGGCCACCATCGTCGATGAGGCAGGCGCTTGCCTGTTCACGTTGAGCGACATTGAAGCACTGCAGGCCAAGTCGGCGGCTTCACTGGATGGCCCGGCTGAGGTTGCCATGCGCTTGAATGGCCTGGGCGGTAAATCGGATACCGACGCGGCAAAAAACTCCGTGAGCGGCCAGAGCGGCGATTCTGGTTCCGTCTTGCCAAAGAGCTAGGCAAGTCGGTAAGACAGGCCCAGCTGGAGATTTCGTCGGCTGAGTTCACCGAGTGGATGGCCTATTACGCATTGGAGCCATTCGGTGAGCTGGTTGCCGATTATCGGCACGGCGTTGCCAGCTCCTTGTTGGCGAATATCAACCGTAGTTCCAAGGATCGTCCAGAGCCGTATAAAGCGGACGACTTTATTTACTGGCGCGATACCGGGCAACAGCAAGAAGAGGCTGAGCCAGTGCTATTGGATGATCCAGTGGCGCACGGACAGCTGCTGCGGGCGGCTTTGTTTGGCGTCCGACCTTCATCATAAAGAGGCACAACATGGCAAGTTTGGGTTCGCTCGTCGTCATTCTTGAGGCGAACATCGCACGCTATCAAGCAAACATGGAGCGTGCGGCGCAAGGCACCGAGGCGGCGATGCAGCGAATGCAGGGCGCCGCCAGTCTGGTGGCTACTGCCGTCGGCCTGATCGGCGTCAGCCTGTCGGTCGATGCCCTGGTTGGTATGGCAAACGACGCTATCGATGCCCTGGCCAGCCTTGATGATATGGCGCAAAAGACGGGGGCTTCGGTTGAAAATCTCTCGCGCTTGAGCCAGCTGGCTTCTGCCACAGGCGCTGATTTCGGTGCCGTGGATGCCAGTCTGGTGAAGTTGTCCAAAGGACTGGTGAGCGTCGACGACGAGGGCAGCAAAGTACGCAAAGCGTTGACGGCGCTGGGTATATCCACGCGGGACCTGAAGAATCAGGACCCGTCCGCCACCTTTATCGAAATAGCGAAGAAGCTGCAAAACTACAGCGACGGCACCGGCAAGGCCGCGCTGATGAATGACTTGCTTGGCAAGTCAGGGGCAAATCTTTTGCCCTACATGAACGACATAAATGATCACCTCCATCGTTTTCAGGGCGTTAGTGCCGATGCGGCAACGGCTGCAGCCAATTATCAAGACCAGGTTGGCTTCTTGAAGGTCAAGCACGAGGCCCTGGTCACGCAGATTGTCGTAGATGCACTGCCGGCAATGACGGACTTTGTGGAAGCCTTTGCTGATCTGAAGAAGGGGGCCGACGATCTTTATGGCGTGAATGTGGCGGAGTGGAGCGACAATCTGGCCGTCGGGCTGGCGAGGGTGGTGGACGTCGCTATTTTGATCCCCCGTATCCTGAATACTGTGGCCGGAAGTTTCAAGTCAGTGTATGCAGACGTCATGGTCATTGCTTCCGCTGCCAAACACTTGAATCTGAACGGCGTAATCATTAATGCAGCCGAAGGTAAATCTTCTTGGGATGAGTTCCAGAAAGATGTTGATGCTCGTAACAAGATTGTTGAGGAGGCAAATAAAGACCTTTCCGACTTGTGGGACAACCCGGCCAACATGATGGAGCAATCGGTTCTCGGCCGGATTGCAAAGCGTACTCCCGCAGGGGAGGTGCCAGCGGCTGATGCGCCAGACGAGCCTAAGAAAACACTGGCGTACGCAAGCGAGAATGAAGTCGAGGCAGCGGGGGCAAAAGCCAAGAAGCTGCTTGATATGCGTCTTAAAAGCCTGGAAGATGGCTTGTCCAAGCAGCAGAATGCTCTGGAATTCGGCAATAAGTACATGTCGGAACTGCGCAGCCAGGATATTGTGGACCAGGAGACATATAACGATTACCTGCAAAAAGCACTTGATTCGGGCCTGGCCATTGCTATCAAGGCCTATGACGCGGAAATTGCCCTTCTCAAGGCGCACCAGGCCAAGGCCGTCAAGGTATCCGACCGCGACGATGACCAGCAGGCGATTGTCAACCTGCAGGCGAAAAAGGCTAAGGCGCTGCAGGACGCAGACCAGGACAGCACCATGCTCAAGCTGGAACTGTCCAGGGCACAAAGCGACTTGAACAAGCTGGTGAAAGACTGGAACCTGCAACAGAGCCAGTCGATCAGCCAGATGCAGTTTGAAAACACCCTGTACGGCAAGTCGGCGCTGGAGGTGGCCAAGCTCACGGCCCAGCGCCGTATCGAGCTCGACATCGAGGAAAAGATCAGGCTCGCGCGTGAAAAAGGCAATATCAGCGACGAATCGGTTGAACAGTTCCGTCAGGACGGTAAGAAACAGGTGACGCAAGTCAATAAGGCCGCGACTCAGTCGGTGGCCCAGCAGATCGGCGAAACCCTGCGCACACCGGAGCAGGTGGAAAACGAGCAATACGCCAACCGCCTGAAGGATCTGCAGGCCTTCCGCGATGCCGAGTTGGAGAATACGGTGGAAGGCAATCGCTTGATCGAGGAGGAAAACCAGCGGCATACCCTGGCGATGATGGAGATGCAGTCGTCTTACCAGTTGCAGTCACTTGGGGCGGCCGGCAGTGCCGCCGACCAGTTGTATGGATTGATGCAGCAGTCTGGCAAGGAACAATCTGCTCTGGGTAAATCGGTATTTCTGGCCAGCAAGGCAATCGCCGTGGCCGAAATCCTCTTGAACACGGAGGTCGCCGCTGCCAAGGCAGGCGCCCAGCTGGGTATCTTCGGCATTCCCATGGCGACGATGATCCGTGTGACTGGCTATGCCAGTGCTGGCATGGTGGCAGGCATGGCCATTGCCGGCATGCGCGAGAAGGGCGGTCCGGTCTGGAGCGGTGGCGCCTTCATCGTTGGCGAAAAAGGACCGGAGATTTTCCAGCCGTCATCGCACGGCACCATCATCCCGAATAACAAGCTCGGCAGTGGCAGCGCAAGTGATGTGAAGTGGACGGTGGTCAACACCGGCTCACCTTTGCGCATCAAGGAGACGCAGCGCGTATCCGAGGATGAGTGGGCCTTGATCGTGGAGGATGCCGTCAGTTCCGTGGCGGCGCAGATGGCCGATCCCAACAGCAAGGTCAGCCGTGGGATGGGCCGCAACTTCAACACAACCAGGAGCCGAGGCTGATGCCGACACTGCCAACAGGATTGACGCCCACGGTCGCCGCATATTCGCACGGCGGACCGGGCGGCGTGATGCGCACCGAGGTCTCAGGCGGTGCGGCGCGCTACGGATTGGATTATGGCCGGGGCACTCAGCAATTTAATGTGACGCTGATATTGGACAAGCTAAAGTTTTCCGTCTGGACAGCGTTTTTTCATCACATTATTTTAAAGGGAGCTATTACCTTCGATATGCCGCTCGATAGCGGTTTTGGTACGGAAGCGCATGCCGTCAATATTCTGCCAGGGACGTACTCTGCCAGCCGCACGGGCGGTACCGCCATGGTGGTGGCCTTCGTCGTTGAGGCCGAGAGCAAGGTCTACGATATGACTGCAGCGGATGCTGCAGGGCTGATCGATGTCTACTCGACTTACGGTGACGACTCGAACAAGCTGCTCGATCGCTTGGCCCAGTTCGCCAACGTCGACACCAACGTATTGGATTTCTGATGAGTATAGACATAGGAAGCCGCTTGCGGCGCTTCTTGGCATCGGCGCCGCAGGCCGTCTGGCCTATCCAGACGATACAGATCAGTCACCCGGCCATGAGCCGGGATTTTTATTTGTGGCGCGAGCCTTACGTCGGGCAGGTGACCATCGAGGACGGCAGCATCGTCTCGATGTTGCCCTGCAATATAGAGACCAAGCTCGCCGGCAGCCAGGGCCACCTCGATCAGAAGTTCGATATTCGCCTGGGCCTGGTCGAAGCGTCCGAGCAGGACCAGTTCCAGGCCGAGATGGATCGCGTGCCGCTGGCCACCAAAGAAAAAGTGCGCATCGTGTACCGCGAATACCTGAGCGACGACCTGCGCGAGCCGCAGGCGGTCGCGGTGCTGCAGGCCGAGAGCATCACCTACATGTTGGGCGCTGCCGGCATCAGCGCCGTCTCGCCGCGGCTGAACGTTACCCGCACCGGCGAGCTATATGTGCCGCGCGAGATTCCCATGCTGAGAGGATTTTTATGAACGTCAATGATTACTTGGAGCGGCAGTACGAGACGCCGCCATGCTGGCAGCTGGTGGCTGATGTGTATGCCAGTGAGCTGCAGCAGACCGTGACTGATTACCGCACCATCAACAGCTCGATCAGGGCAATTGCCAGCGCATTTCGCATCGCCCTGCATAAATCCCCGGCAGGATTCGCCCAGATCGCCGCACCAGGCGATTTTTGCATCGTCCTGATGGGTAAGTCCCAGTCCATGGGGTTGCATCACTGTGGCGTGTTCTACGAGGGCAGGGTGCTGCATGGCCTTGCCGACGGCAACCGTTATGAGGAGCTGTCGGTGATCAGTGACGCCTATCCCCTGATCGAGTACTGGGCGAAAACACCATGACGCTCATTCGTTTGTTTGAATCGCCGTTCGCGCCGGTGGCGCCGCTGGTGTTCGAGGCTGAGAGCCTGGCGCACTGGCTGCTGGAGCATTACGGTGACGCGCCGCGCGTGACTGTACAAATATTTGCCGGTGAGCCATCTAGCTCTACCGAGATCAGCCATGATGCCGAGGCCATATTGGCGAACGACTGCGCCGAGTACGTGGTGCTGCAGTCGCCAGGTATTCCGGCCGCGTGGATACCGTACGTGATCGCTGCCGTGATGGCGGTAGCCGCCTACGTGCTGATGCCGAAGCCGGTAATGCCGGGCAACGTCAATCGCACGCAGCAAAGTCCGAACAACTCGCTGGGCCAGCGCGAGAACAAGGTGCGGCTGATGGAGCGTGTGGAGGATATCTATGGCACGGTGCTGTCAATCCCGTCGCTGATGATGCCGACGTACACCAAGTACATCGGCCACCGCAAATTCGAGTATGGCTATTACTGCGTGGGGCGCGGCTATTACGACATTGACGAGGTGCAGGATGGTGATACGCTGATTGCCGACATTCGTGGCGCCAGTGCGGCATTTTATGACCCGTTCACTTCGCCCAATAGTGGCTCCCCAGTGTTGCAGATCGGTGATGCCATCATCGATGGCATTGTCTCGGCGCGGCGTGCAATCGAGGTGGATGGCATTACGCTCAAGGCGTTGAACCAAGTGCAGCTTCCGGCCACAGGCATCTATACGTTTGACCATGGCAACCGACTGACGCAACTGAACAAGGAGCCTAACTTCAATGCGGTAGCGGCGCTGGGCGACGTACTGACGATCAGCGGTGCGGCCAAGGTCGTGACGACCTCGGGCAGTGCAAGTTTTACAGCCGCCACGAAAACGCTGCGCGATTCAGCCGGTGCGGCGCTGTTCGCTGCCATCGCTGTGGGCGACGTGGTGACGGTAGGTGGTACCGCCTCCAATAACGGCCCGCGCACCGTGACGGCAAAGCCTAACACGGGGACGCTGGTTGTGGCGGGGCCGGTGGTCGACGAAGAATCGATCACCGCCAGCTTTGCAGCGGCGCGCGACTATAGCGGCAGCTACGAGATCAGCGCCATTGACGATGGCTATGTCGAACTGCTGGGCGTAGCCTGGCCGGCCGACTACACTGCCAGCGGCGTGCGCGTGCAGCTGGCCGACGTCAGCGACTATACGGACTGGGTGACGCTGCCAGGCAAGGATCGCACCGAGGTCTGGTGCAATGTCGTGGCGCCGACTGGCATGTTCCGCGACGATGGCGGCAAGACGGCGACGACGGTGACGTTTGCCATCGAGATCGAGAAGCTGACAGCAGCTCTGGTACCCACCGGCACAGTGGAAGTTGTTTCGGGCAGCTTGACTGGCGCGGTTCAGGACGAGCGCGCCGAGACCATCGAGCGGCGTACGGCCTGGACCGGTCCAGCCAGGGTGCGCATGCGGCGCGTGAGCCAATACGACTATGCGTTCAAGGGCACCATCGTCGACGAAATCAAGTGGCAGGACGTGTATGCCGTTTCGCCGGTCGACAGGGCCGAGTTCGGTAATAAGACGACGGTGCACACGGTCACCCAGGCAACCGCGCGCGCTACCACGATGAAGACGCGGCAGCTGAACTGCTTGGCCTCGCGCCGCTTGCCGCTCTATGACGGCGTGGCGTTCTCCGGCGCCTTCGATGCGGACGGGCGCCACGTGGCCGGCAGCATCGCCGCCACCTCGCGCCTGGTCGACATCATCGCGGCGGTGGCGCTCGATCCCATGATCGGCCGGCGCGACCTGGCCAGCGAAGTGGACATGCGGCAGATCTGGTCGGTGCAGCAGCAGCTCGATACTTGGCGGCCGGATGTGGGGCAGTTTAATTTTACGCTGGACTCTGACAACACCAGTTTCGAGGAAACCGTGATCATGATCGCCAACGCAGGCTTTTGCATCGCTTACCGGCAGAACGGCAAAATCCGCCTGGCGCTCGATCGGGCCCAGCCGGTCAGCACGGCGCTGTTCACGCATCGCAATAAGAAGCCGCGCTCGGAGACGATCACCAGGGCGTTCGCCAACGATGCCGATTATGACGCCGTCGAATTCGTGTACGTCGACCCGGACTCGCTGCAGTCGGAAACGATTACCCTGCCGCTTGATGGCAGCCACACCAAGGCCAAGAAATTCGAGATCCCCGGCATCCGCAGCTTCGCGCAGGCCTGGCTGCGGGCCAATCGAGAGTACCAGAAACTGCTTGGCCAGCGTATCACCATCGAAACCAGCACCACCAGCGATGCGCGGGCCCTGCTGCCGAACGCCCGCGTTGATATTGTCGATAACACGCGTTTCAAATCGTATGACGGCGAGGTAGTGGGGCAGGCCGGGATGGAACTGACCTTGAGCCAGGACGTGACTTTCGCGCCGGGACTGCCGCACAGCATCGTGTTGATGCGTCGCGATGGCAGCCTGCAGAGCATTGTTTGCCACGCCGGCAGCGCGGCTAACCGGGTGGTGCTGCAGGCGCTGCCCAGTGAGGCCCTGGTGACTTCGTATGGACGAGAAGGGGTGCGCACCATCTACAGCTTCGCGGCTGACAGCGCGCGGGGGGCGATGGCGTACCTGGTGCAGGAAATTGATTTGTCGGATGCGCAGTATCCGATCATCAGGGCGATCAATTACAGCGCCGATTATTACCAGATGGATTACGCCGCCATCCCGGCAAAAGATTCGATCATCAATTAACCAGCATGCAAGCAACAGGGCGCTCTTCGGGGCGCTTTTTTTACGTCCCAATAGAAGGTAAAAAAATGTCATCAATTACGATCACAGACCTCAACAATGCGAAATCCGATGTCGATCATATTGCCGAGATCGCAACGTCAAGGGCGATAACTGCGACCGACCGGAAGGGGAATGTAAAGGACACCATCGCCGGAGCAGTCGCCAAGATCGCGGCATTCAACAGTCGTGGGGTATGGGGGGCCGCCACTGCGTATGCAGTGAAGGATCTTGTTTCGAATGCCGGCACCTGGTACGTGGCCGTGGTTGCGCACACGTCCAGCGCGGCGTTTGCAACTGATGCGGCGGGCAAGTGGCGCGTGTACCAGGGCGTGACATTGGGCGATCTTGCCGCAATCGGTGGCGCGTCATTGGTTGGTATTAGGAGTGGACAGACACTGGGGGACATATTCCAGAACTTTTATGTTGCTACAGAATACGATGACATTGAAAAGATACTCGCCGACACTAGCGGCCCGGTCTGCATTTACCTTGCTGCAAAGCGATTTAAAGCGCCGTTGAAATCGCTGACATATAAACGCGACGGTATAGCCCTAATCGGAATGATGAGTCCTAGAAATTCACAAGACAACACCCGAATGGAAAATGGCTCTATTGTTGAAGGTACTTTGTTTTTTCAAGGTTGCAATTCGGGAGTTCTTTGCGATATCGGGGTCGACCGGGGCTTATATGTAACTAATAACCTGTTTGCAGGTGTGCGTAGTGATGGATTGGTTGTGACTTCCATAGTTGATGGCGATACCTCACAGCCCCGAGAAATAAACGGATGGGTTATTTCCAATGTTAGTGGTTTGGTTCCAGTAAATACAGAACAAAACCCAAGTAAAGGCCACGCTATTCTAATAGAAGGTGTTAATGGAATAAATAGTAAAGTTGGCGATTTATCAGGAGACGGAGGTTCGTCGGCAGTTGCAATTAAATGCAAAAACATGAAAATAGGAAATGTAAAAGGTGTTCGCGGTTTTCCGTATAACATAGTCTTAAAGTCTAACACATACGCGAATTTCAATGATATACAAACCGGTGTACTAACAAGCCGCGACGGCGGGGGTATTGCTATTGTGGCGGATGATGTAACGGTTGGTTATGGATTAGCACGCCTTGAAATCGAAGGGTATTTTGCAACAAATTGCCAATGGGGGCTTAGGACTGATAGCGCTTCGGGCCAACCTATCAGCGATGTTCATATTGGATTCGCATTCGGCAGAGGTATAACCGGCACGGGCTTGCACATAAAAGGTGCGAATACAAGCCGTATAACTGTGGATAATCATTCGTTCGAAGGTTGTCAAACCGGCGTGATAGTGAATGAAGGCGCGACCGGCGTTGATATTGGCGCAGGTAATGTTGTTGGAAGTAAGGCAAACGGATACTTTATAGACTCAGACAGTGTTATCTCTGGCCATATTAAATCTACGTATAACACTGGTTGCGGCATTGTGACATATTCGCCTAATTTTTGCTGCGATTCGTTTAACGGCAATAATAATACAGGTGGGAATTACGGAGGCCCTTATGTGCCGTGTCCGATTGCTGCGTCTGAATTTTTCTTTGCTTATCTTTCAGCGGGTATGTTATCGCCATCACCGATAACACTTTCCATTGGAGCTAAGTTTATTTTTTCATTTGTAAACGGTGACATTTCAAGAAGTGGCGGCGGTTCTATAAATTCTGGAACCGAACTTTGTATAATACCTAGCGCAATACGACCAATATCCTCTAAATTTATTATGGTTGGGGTTTTGCTTGTTGGTGGCAGTTTTGATGTTCAACCTGCAACAATCAATAACGCAGACGGTGTTGTAACATATCGCGGACAACCCGCAGCCACTATTTACCTCGGCGGGAACTCATTCGACAGACGTTAAGTAAGTCCCCGGCCTAAAAAACCGGAGATTTTTCCACATCGAACTTAAATAAAAAAATTCAACTTCTTCAATCTCCCTAGCAACCGATTTGCCGAAGCGCCCGATATCCCGCAAACAGGCGTTAACCTCGTTTACTTACCAATCAAAATCTATATCATTTTGGAAACTATCAGGTAGTGTCATGCGCGGCTTTACACCTTCGGACTACCAGTTAATTTCCGCGCTGCCATTTATTGGCTTTGCATTTCTACTCGATTAAATCACTCGCTTGACGGCGGGAACCGAAAGGAATTCATGACTGAACCCGCAACAATTACCGCCGCCGGCGGCGCGCTCGCGCTCGGCACCGTGACACTGAGTGGCTCGATTCTCGGGCTGGAATACGGAGTGCTGCTCGCTGGAATGTTTGGCGGCCTCGTCGCGCTATCATTTATCGAGCCGACCACTCGCGCCAAAATGGTGACCTCTGTGATCACCAGCGCCCTCGTGGCCGGCTACGTCGGCCCCATCGCCCATGTCGGCGTGCTGGAGTATTTCCCTTGGACGGCAAAATCGGCGGAAATTGTGCGTTGGTTCTGCGCCTTCGCTGCCGGCGTCTCGGCGCAAACCATCGTGCCGCTCGGCCTGGGCTGGCTCAAAAAACGCGGAGGTGCACAGTGAGTGCCATGCTTGCCTTGAACTGGCTGGCGGGGATCATCCTGCTGGCCCATGCCCTGTGCGTACTCAACCGCATGCACCGCCGCAGCAATCACCTGTACCGCCTGTTCTACGTGCTGCTTGGCGTGGGCGCCATTGCCGTGGTCGCTGGCCCGCTATACGGCTACACGCAGCCGCCGCCGGGCGAAGTGCTGCTGAACGTGGGCATGACCGGTGTGGTCATGGTTGGATGGTTTGTTAAAAATAGAAGGGCGACACCATGAATTTGACCAAGAATTTCACCCTGAGGGAACTGACGGACTCAGCCTGGGCAACGGCCAACCGCGTAGATAACACGCCGCCGGCCACCGTGCGGGCCGAGCTTCAGCGCACGGCCGAGCTGCTGCAGCGCATCCGCAACTACCTGACAGCCTGCACTGGCGTTGATACGCCATTGAGCGGTATTAGCGGCTATCGCTCGATTCCGGTGAATCGCGGCGTCGGCAGCAGCGACGGCAGCGATCACGTGCGCGGCATGGCAGCCGACTTCAAGGCGCGCGGCATGACGCCGTACCAGGTGTGCCAGGCGCTGTTGCCCAAGTTGGATGAGTTCGGCATCGGCCAGATCATCAACGAACTGACCTGGGTGCATGTCAGCACGAAAATGGTGGCCAGGCCGATCAATCGCATCATCACCATCGACCGCTATGGTACGCGCGCAGGCATCCTGCAGGGGCGGCCTTGAGCGCGCTGGGCACGCTGGCGGCCAGCGCCGTCAGCGGGATATGGAAGATGGCGACCGTCGCATTGGCCGTCGTGCTACTGGTGGTGGCGAGCGCCACCGGTACCGGCTGGTGGCTGGCCGCCTGCGACCGCGACGTGGCGCGCGCGGCGTTGGTGAAAGAGCAGGGAGCCAGTGCCGCGCTGCGCGCCTCGATCAACGAGCAGAACCGGGCTATCGACGGCATGGCCAAGGCCACCCTGGTGGCGCAGGAGCGCGGCGCGGCGGCGCAAGTGGCAGCCGCTGCCCAGGGAAAGAAGTACGACGCGGCCCTGGCGCAGATTGTGGGCGCGCGTGCTACTACGTGCGACGAGGCGATGCCCGCCGTCAGGCTGCTGCTGGAGGGCATGCAATGAAAATCGTCAACTTGACCAAATTGGAAAGTTTGGCGGTAGCCGTGCTGCTGTCTGGCTGCGGCAGCACGCCACCAGCCCCGCAACGTGTCGAAATTCCAGTCTTTACACCATGTGTAAAGGCGGTGCCACAGCGGCCAGCCTACGAGTTCGACAAGCTGACGCCAGTTGCAACGGATGGCGAGATCGTCCTGGCGTTGGCGCGGGACTGGTCGCGCGGGCGGAAATATGATGTGGAGCTGGAAGCGGTAATTGCGGGCTGCGTTGCGCCAGAGGCAAAAACAGAGCGCTGATTGTCGTTGCATCAACAGCGGCAATCAGCCTCGGCGCTGGCCAGGCCAGTGAGCCAAGTAGGCTCGTGCTACCTCGGGGAGGTAATTCGACTCTAACATTTGGAGGTTCACATTTTGGCTTTTCCCATTATCCCCTGGATCGGCGGCAAACGACGCCTTGCTGACCGCATCATTCCGCAGTTCCCACCTCACACCTGCTACGTCGAAGTCTTCGCCGGCGGCGCCGCGCTTTACTTCATGCGGCCGCCGGCGGAAGTCGAGGTGCTGAACGACGTCAACGGCGAGCTGATCAACCTGTATCGTGTTGTGAAGTGCCACCTGGAGGAATTCGTACGCCAGTTCAAGTGGGCGCTGTCGAGTCGCGAGGTGTTCAAGTGGCTGCAGGACACGCCGCCGCATACCCTGACGGATCTGCAGCGCGCGGCCCGCTTCTTCTACCTTCAGCAACATGCCTTCGGCGGCAAGGTCGACGGCCAGACGTGGGGCACCGCCACGACCGCGCCTCCGCTCAACCTGCTTCGCATCGAGGAAAATCTGTCGGCAGCACACCTTCGCCTGTCCGGCGCCTATATCGAGAACCTGGACTGGTACAAATGCATGGAGCGCTACGACCGGCCGCACACGCTGTTTTACCTGGACCCGCCGTACTGGGAAACGGCCGGGTATGGCGTGGGATTTGAGTTCGAGCAATACGAGAAGATGGCTGAACTGATGGCGAGGTTGAAGGGTAAGGCCATTTTGAGCCTGAATGACCATCCGGACATCCGGCGAGTGTTCGCACGTTTTCAGATGGACACGACCGGCATCCAGTACAACGTAGGCGGCGGCGGGAAGGCGGTTGAGCGGAAGGAGCTGATTATTTATAGCTGGGATAGGGCGGCTGAGCCTGCCGGCCTGTTCTAGTAGTCTACCTTGCAGCATGCGGCTAGTGCAGACGTCTGCACTAGTCAGCTAGATGGTTGTTTTCTTCGCATTCTGTCTGATGTGGCATCATGACGTTTTGCCAGAAGGAAATTATGGAGATTTTGCTTTTTGTTTGGATCGGTAGCGCTGTGCTTTGCTGGATCGTAGCGAACAGCAAAGCTAGGTTCGCGGGAGTCTGGTTTTTGCTTGGGCTGATATTTGGGCCACTGAGCCTGATTGCTGTGGCGGTGATGCCATCCGTTGAAGCGGACAAGACGGCTCCGTCACCCAAAACTCATGTTAAGTGTCCGGATTGCCGAGAACTCGTCATCAAGGATGCTCGGAAATGCAAACATTGCGGCTGTACGCTTATCCCACAAACATAGAAATAAGGTGGTGTGGAGATCTGGTTGACTTTAGTAATGCAACTTAGTTTATGGGGGACGTTTCTTTGGAATCATTGAATGAATGGGTCACTCCTTTTGCAGCCATTATTGCCGCAATTACTTCCACAATTAGCTGGTGGAGAGGTTTGCACGAAAAAAGCGACAAGATCAAAGTGAACTTTGGAGCCCTTCAACCTCCGATTGCCCCAGGGTTGGGCATGCATGTCGTAAGTTGCGCAGATCATGCCATTACCATTCAAGACTACGGCTTCTTCGACAGTCAAGGCAGGCTTCTTTCGATTCCTGATATGTTGGCTAATCATGAGTGTGATGATGGGATTTGCTTCGGCGGGGCGACTCTTTTGGATAAGCGCGGGAGTATTTTTGAAATTTCCTATGTCCTTCTGAGGGATAGTCAAATTGGGGCATATGCGAAAACAGCAGGTCAGGACTCACCACAGTTGCGCTTTCGTCCCGGTGTTCGTTGGTATTTGCGATGGTGGTTAAGCACGAAAGCCAGATTCCAAATGTCGAAATTTCAATAAATATGGTGTAATGTGTTGTCATGTGTGCGGACTATACCCCCAGCCGTAAAGAGCAAATCGAAGACCACTTTGGTGTTCGTTCGTCTCAACTCGACCTTCCGCCGGAGGCATGGCCCGGTTATATGGCACCCGTACTCCGCAGCTCGCACGAAGCGCCTGGTGAGATGGAAGTCACCCCGGCCATGTTCGGAATGGTGCCGCACTGGGCAGACCACAAGCTGGCCCGCCAGACCTATAACGCGCGCACCGAGACGGTGGCCAGTAAGCCATCCTTCCGTAGTGCCTGGAAGCGCAAGCAGTTCTGCATCATTCCTGCGGAGAACTTCTTCGAGCCCAATTACGAAACCGGCAAGCCTGTTCGCTGGCGCATCGAGCGCGCGGACGACGGCCCGATGGCCATTGCGGGCATCTGGGAGTATCGCCCGGCCGACCAGCTGTTGTCGTTCTCGATGCTGACGATCAACGCCGACGGGCATCCGCTGATGCAGCGCTTCCACAAGCCAGACGACGAAAAGCGCATGGTGATGATCCTAGACCCGGACCAGTACCAAGGCTGGCTGGACGGCTCGCTGGTGTCGGAGGAGGACGTTTATCGACAGTATCCTGCCGACCTGCTCGTCGCGCAGCCCGATCCTTTGCAGCCCCGGTCAAAAGCGAAACCGGCGGCGAAGGCTGAAGCTGCGCCGCCAGACTCACTTTTCTAGAAACAATTTTATACTTCCTGTTTCTTGCTTCGGTCGATATACTGTATAAAAACACAGTATATTGGCCAGCCATGAATGCAACATTATTAATTCTTCAATCTAGCCAGCCTGGCGTATCGCAGGTTCCTTTGCCGCTTGCGCAATATCCAATCCCCAGTGCGCAGCCGGAAATTTCTCACCGCATATCCGCTGGGTTCCCATCGCCGGCTGCCGATTACACCGAGGACGGCCTGGACCTGAACGCGCTTCTGGTGCAGCACAAGGCCGCGTCGTTTTTTTTCACAGTTGAGGGCGACTCCATGCGCGACGCCGGCATACTGGATGGCGACAAGGTGGTGGTCGACCGCTCCGTCGCGCCATTGCACGGCCACATAGTCATTGCCGTCATCGATGCCGAATATACCCTTAAGCGCCTCTATTGCCAGCGGGGTAGGGTAGAGCTGCGCCCGGACAACCCGGCGTACAAGGCGATCTGCCTGGCCGAGGGTAGTGAACTGCAGATTTGGGGCGTGGTGACGGGCGTCGTGCGCAAGCTGCGGGTGTGACATGAGCGATCCGACGAAGCAGATATTTGCGCTTGTCGACGTCAACAATATGTACGTCAGCTGTGAGCGCGCCTTCAACCCCCGCTTGCGCGATCGCCCGGTGGTGGTGCTGTCCAACAACGACGGCTGCGCCGTGGCCAGGTCGAACGAGGTGAAGGCCTTGGGCGTGCCGATGGGAGCGCCCTGGTTTCAGATGCGCGACTTGGCGCGCCAGCATGGCATTGTGGGGCTGTCCTCCAATTACACACTGTACGCGGACATGAGCAATCGCATCATGGCCATCCTGCGGACCTACAGCCCTAACGTCGAGGTCTACTCGATCGATGAGTCTTTCCTCAGCCTGAACGGCCTGGGCGGCCTGTGGGCTTCGCCGACGGTCATGGGGCAGGATATCCGCGCCAAGGTGGCTCAATGGACCGGCCTTCCTGTCTGCGTGGGCGTAGGCCAATCGAAGACCCTGGCCAAGCTCGCCAACCACGTCGCAAAGAAATTTCCGCTGTTCGATAGCGTTGCCGACTTCACGACCATGTCGGATGCCCGCACCGCTTGGCTGCTGCAGCGCATCGATGTCGGGGAGGTGTGGGGCGTCGGCCGGCGCCTCAGCGCCAAGCTGCGCGCCATGGGCATCAACACAGTGCAGGATTTGAAGGATGCGCCGCCCAGCTCCATGCGTGCGCACTTCGGCGTTGTGCTCGAACGCACATGCAACGAGTTGCGCGGAATATCCTGTTTGGAACTGGAAGAGGTGGCGCCGCCGCGCAAAGAAATCGTGTCGTCGCGCTCTTTCGGCACTATGGTTCTGACGGCGGCCGAGCTGGGTGAATCGATATCTACTTACGCCGCGCGCGCCGGCGAGAAGTTGCGTGGCCAGCATTCCCTATGTGGTGCTGTCCATGTTTTTGTTCAGACAAACCGGTTCCGCGACCAGGACGAACAATACAGCAACGGAATTACCATCCCCTTGGTCGAGCCCAGCGCCGACAACCGCGTGTTGGCCGGCGCCGCGCTGAACGGCCTAGCAATGATCTATCGTGAAGGGTTCAAATACAAGAAGGCTGGGATTATGTTGATGAACCTGCAGCCGGATACCCAGCGCCAGGCGGTGCTGTTTGATGCTGTTCCGGATAGGGCACGGTCGGTCCGCGCAATGACTGCGCTCGATGCCATCAATGACCGCTATGGACGCGACACGGTGCACCTCGGCTCTGCCGGCGTCGTCCGGCGCTGGGCAATGCTGTCTGAAAATCGAACGCCGCGATACACCACCAACTGGAGCGAGCTGCCAACAGTGCTGGCGAACTAGGCATGAGTAAATTTCGAGCCCCTCTCAGCATCGAGCAGCTCAAGGAGATCCGACAGCGCAGCGATTCGGCCGACATGAGGGCTGTGTTGTGGGAGATCCGGCGCCTTCGTGCAATTGTGTCAACCGCTGATGAACTCGATCAGAGCCTTGGCGACCGTGTCGGCTTTATACGACGTCGAATCAATTAAATGCCAGCTTAGCGTAATATAAAATTTTCTCGATTTCTTCAAAGGCACTAGCAAGATGAAAGGTGGTTCCTTTCCTCTGGTCTCGTATCCAAGGAGTGTAAGACGCGTAGTCTGGATTTACGACCGCGATTACACCGGGCGCTGTAGCAAGAGGTTTGAACAGATGAGTGTCATGGGGCACATAATTTATGCCAATAAGCACAATGATTTTTGCCTCTAATAGGCACTCGCGCCAGTAAGCCTGTCCATGATCGATGAAGCTTTGGTTGTACGGCGACGTTTTCCCTGGACCGTAGACGGACAGTACGGGTGTGAGATTTCTGTATCTCGGCTCATTTATCCAAGCTTGGACTTCTTCATGGCTGGTAACGAGATCCATTGGCATGCCGTCAACATATTTTTCTGTCACGAAGAATTTATTGTCCCCAAAAATTGTATCCGGCGGAAGCTTTGACAGGAAGTTCGACGAGCCATGAAGTTTTAAAACACTGACCTCAGGCCGTGGAATTGCTCGCGGTGGATATTGATAACGGATGTTCCAACCAACGCTATTGAGAGCTTGTTCTAATAACAGGTCATAATTCAAAGTTCCAAATGTGACACCCATCCCTAGATTTGGCCTGAGTCCAGCCATGAGGCGAAGATAGTGATTCCCATGTTCAATCTTAAATTGGGAAAGGTAAAGTGCTGTGAGTCGCTGCACAGGTATGACAGCATCACTTCCAAGATGCGCGACAGCGGCCATGCCGGCCTCGAATCCCTGGCCTCTAAATATGTGTCCGTACTCGGTCACTAATTTTTTGGGAAGACCTCCCTTGTATTCAACTAGCTTTTCAAACAACCAGTTTCCAAGTGGAGGGCATTCTGGTGTGCATGGGCCGGAGAAGCTACTAGCTCCCGCCCCAAAGACAACCATCAATTTCGTCATATATGTTTTTTTAACAAAAACCCACGATACCGTAAACATAGTTATTTAGGAACACTTATCGGTAGCTTGCTAGCTTACCGAAGGACGAAAAAAGCAGCACTAGGCGGCTTCTTCAAGCTGTCATTTTGCTGTCATTCTGGTGCCTAAACAGCCCAAATCACCCAAAAATAATGCCAACGTTGAATAATAAGTACTTGATTCTAAAGTGTTTTTTTGTTGGGGCGGCGGGAGCCGAGCCCGCCTCCACGTCAAAGCTTTTTTGCAATCTCCGCTGCCGTCTCGTTGTAATACACCTGCAACTGGCGAATGTCCTTATGTCCTATCATCCTGGCCAGTTCTAGAATGCCTAATTTCTTAGACAGCCTTGTGACTGCTTCGTGCCGGGAGTCGTGAAAGGTAAGGTCTTCAATTCCAGCCCGGGTAACTGCCTTGCGAAACAGCGCATCGCGGCTTTCATCTGACACATTGAAATAAGCCGCACGTGCCGAGGGCGCTGGCAATTCGCTGAGAATTTCCAGCGCGCGCTTGGAAAGGGCGACATCCCGCTTGCTGTCGTTTTTGGTGCGTGGCAGGTGTGCTACCGAACCGGTAATGCGCTCGGGTGTCAGGCTGAGAATTTCTCCTGATCGCATGCCAGTTTCAATGGCGAACAAGAACGCTGCTGCGACCACGCTGGATGTGTTCGTGATCTCACCATCGTAGCCAAGGGCCAGGCAGATTCTGTCAATCTCTTCCTGGCTGATCAGGCGGTCCCTGGGCGGTGGGTCTTTAGGGCGGCGAACATCAGCAGTGGGGCTTTTTGCGGCCCACTTCCATTCGCGGCGGGCAGTGGTGAAAACATGCGAAATCAGATTAAGATCCCGATTGACCGTCGACCCCAATACTGTTTTGAGGCGCATGTCGCGCCACTGTCCCAAGATGTCTGGCGTAACTTCAGCGATGAGGTATTCGCCCAGCTTCTTGCCGGCGACCAAGTGACTTGCGATTGCCGCCAGTCGGATAGCCTCCCAATGTGCGCCTTTTTTGTGGACAGAAACCTCGTCACGGTACCGCTCGAATGCCTGCAGGCAGGTTTTCCCCAAGACTATGCCTGAAGCGTCGCTGCGGCGCAGTTGCGACTCGCGCTCGGCCGCCCAAGATGATGCCTCAGCTTTGGTTGAAAATACGCCGGACTCCCGAGTGCCTTGGACAAAAATTTCTACCCGCCATCCTGACTTATGTTTTCTAAATGATGCCATTGATCCCCCGTTCGTGCGTAATCATTGCGTAATTCGTGCGTAATGACTAGTAGTTTTTGTCGGGTTTAATCGGGATAAAGCCGGATGGTACAGACGTAAAAAAAGCCACTAAACCCTTGATAACATTGGATTTTATGGCTTTTTCGGTGCTTCTTGGTAATGTCTGGTGGTGCCGGGAGCCGGAATCGAACCGGCACGCTGTTTCCAGCGCGGGATTTTGAGTCCCGTGCGTCTACCTATTCCGCCATCCCGGCAACGCGAGACGCATTATCACTGATTTGTCACAATCTGGCAAGTTTTATGCTTGGCGTGCATTTGGCACATGCATGGAGCATCTGTGAAGACGCCGATTCCAGCGCAAGAAGCGGAGTGCCGCGCCTGGCTTGCCGGCCTATCTTTTCCCTTTCAACCACTGAAGGGGACGCAAATGTTGCAACTTGAAAATAAGGTCGCGATCATCACGGGCGCCAGCTCGGGCATCGGCCTTGCGGCGGCGCGGCTGTTTGCCCGCCATGGCGCGCGGCTGGTGCTGGTGGCGCGGCGGCGGAAGGAACTCGATGCGCTGGTGGCGCAGCTGGCGGACGGCGGCGCGCAAGCCGTGGCCTGCGCCGGCGACGTGGGCGACGCGGCATGCGCGCAAGCGGCCGTGGCGCTGGCGCTGCAACGCTTTGGCGGCCTCGATATCGCCTTCAATAATGCGGGCACCCTGGGGCCCATGGGACCCACGCCCGAGCTTGCCCTGGAAGACTGGCGGGCGGCGGTCGACACCAATCTGACCAGCGCCTTCCTGGCGGCCAAATATCAGCTGCCCGCCATGGCGGCGCGCGGCGGCGGCTCGCTGATTTTTACCTCGACCTTTGTCGGTCATACGCTGGGCATGTCCGGCATGGCCGCGTATGCGGCCAGCAAGGCGGGCGTGATCGGCTTGACCAAGGCCCTCGCGGCCGAGTATGGCGCGGCGGGCGTGCGCGTGAATGCCCTGCTGCCGGGCGGCACCGATACGCCGATGGGGCGGGTAGTGGCGAATACGCCCGAGGCGCTGGCCTTCGTGGCGGGATTGCATGCCCTGAAACGCCTGGCCACGCCGGACGAGATCGCCCGCTCGGCGCTGTACCTGGCGTCCGATGCCTCGAGCTTCACCACCGGCACGGCGCTGCTGGCCGATGGCGGCGTGTCGATCGTGCGAGCATAAAGCATGTGCAGAAACGCCGACGGCCCGGGGATGAGCCGGGCCGTCGGTGGTGTGTTGCTACATCAAGCTCAGTTTCAAACTCAGTTGTGAACCGAGTTCAGCTGGCGCGCGATGATGTCGTGGTTGAGCCAGATGACGGGCGCTTTCGGTTCCGACATTTCGTGGAACATCAGTGGGCCCGTGCCTTCCAGTACCAGCGAGCTCAGGTGGTCGGTGATCAGTTCCTTGCGGTCCTTGTGCAGCTTGGTGATGTCGTCCGAGGTGCCAATCATGACTTCGGCCAGCTCTGGCGTGTTGTCCATTGGCCAGGCGGCGAAGTTGCGGAACTGCACGCTGGTGGCGTCGCCATTGTAGGCGGCGATACGGTCGAGCAAGTCTTGCAGCGACACGCCGTCTTCCAGCAAGCCCTGGCAGATTTTCCACTGTTCTTCGGCCCAGGCAGCGCCGCCTTCTTTTTTCAGCGCGTCGAGCAGGGGGAACAAGGACAGTTCCACGCCGACGAAAATGTCGGACGAGTTCGTGCGGATTTCCGGGCAATTGAAGACGGTCGCCTTGATGCCTTTTTCCCACGCGGCCTTGGCCACGTTTTCCAGGCGCATCTTGGCCAGGCCTTGCGTGTAGTTGCTGTAGGTTTGCCACTGGTATTTGCCGTCGATCAAGATCTCGGTGCCGTGGTAGCCGTAGGCGCTGTAGCGTATCTGGCCGCCCGTTTGCTCGATGCGGGCGCGGATGGCGGCGCTGCCGTCGATCAGGTGCTGCAGGGTGTTGGCCGTGACTTCGTCGAAGTTCATCAGGATCAATTTACCCAGGTCGCTGTCGAGCAGGGCGCGCGAAGACATGAAGCGCTCGCCGCGGCCTTTGTAGATGCGGTTGGCGATTGCCAGGAAGACTTTGACCTTGGGAATGCCGCCGGCCATGGTGTGGGCGAAATACACATTGCTGCCGTCAGGAATCAGGCTGTCCAGCTCGGCCATGGCTTTGGCCACGGAAGCGCTGAAGCGGGCGATGCCGGCTTCGCGGCAGCGTTCGATCTGCGCCCAGTCCAGCTTGTCTTCCTGCCAGCTTTTCAGGGTCATGTCGGCCAGCAGGGCCGTCGGCGTCGGTTCGCCGGCTGGCGCGTCGAGGTCGAAACCGGCCATCAGCGGCACATTGATGATGCGGCCGCCCAGGTTGGCTTCGGCTTCGGCCAGCTCTTCCGCGTTCAGGGGGCGCAGCGCCATGTTTTCATCGCGGCGGCCGACCGTCATGCCGACGATATTCATGCCCGCCTTGCGCGCTTCGTCCAGCAAGCCATTCACATAGCCGCGGCCGAACAGCTCGCCGAACAGCACAAAGGTGTCGCCCTTGCGGAAGATATTTTTTTGCGGGATGTCTCTCAGGGACGTGATCTCGGTCATGGTGTCAATTCATTCAAAAATTAGCAGGGCAGACGGCTGGTGCTGCTGCCCGCTGGTTCAACATAGTGTGAAATTATGCGCCATTTCAGAGGGGAAAATCTTCTTGCGAACGATTCTCGTCTGGAATGGCATCTTCTTCTTCATGCAGCTCTTATTCTTTCGCCAAGGCGTATTTTACGCTGCCGCGGCGCACAGCGCCCGCGGACTGGCCCGGCAGGCGCCGATATTACCTCAGCTTGGCTGTGCCGGTCAGCAAAATTGATCTAAAACAAATCCTGCTGCCCGGATACGAGGCGCGAAAAATCGTCGCCCAGGAACGGCAAGATGGCGTCCGCCACCGGCTGCAGCTGGCGCGTCAGGTAATGCTGGTAGTCGATGGGCGAGCGCTGGGTTTCCAGCGGTTCCGGTCCCGCCACGGTGATGACATAGCTGATCCAGCCGCCGTTCTGGTATTGCAGCGGCCGGCCCTGCGCCAGGTTGTAGGCGTCGGCCGTGCGCGCCGCGCGCACGTGGGGCGGCACGTTGCGCTGGTAATCGTCGAGCGGGCGGCGCAATCGCTTGCGGTAGACCAATAAAGCATCGAATTCGCCGCGCACGGTGCGCGCCACGTAGTCGCGCACATAGTCCTGGTAGGCGGTGCGCTGGAAGATGCGCAGGTACAAGGCTTGCTGGAATTGCTGCGCCAGCGGCGTCCAGTCGCTGCGCACCGTTTCCAGTCCCTTGTAGACCATCTGTTCGCTGCCGTCCGGTTTGCCGACGAGGCCCGCGTAGCGCTTCTTGCTGCCTTCTTCCGAGCCGCGGATGGTGGGCATCAGGAAGCGCCGGTAATGCGTCTCGAATTCCAGTTCCAGCGCATTTTCCAGGCCGAATTCCTCGCGCAGATGGGCGTCCCACCAGGCGTTCACATGCGCCACCAGGGCGCGGCCGATCTTGCCCGCTTCTTCATCCGTATGCGCTGTTTTGAGCCACACAAACGTGGAATCCGTGTCGCCATAGATCACCTGATAACCCTGTTCGGTGATCAGCTCGCGCGTGCGGTGCATGATGTCGTGGCCGCGCAGGGTGATCGACGAGGCGAGGCGCGGATCGAAGAAGCGGCAGCCGCTGGAGCCCAGCACGCCGTAGAATGCGTTCATGATGATCTTTAACGCCTGCGACAAGGGCGCGTTGCACTCGCGCTTGGCCATCTCGCGCCCTTGCCAGACCTGTTTCACGATGGCGGGCAGGCAATGTTTTACGCGTGAAAACTGCGCGCCCCGGTAGCCGGGCACGGTATCGGCCTCGTCGCCGCTGGTGCCCACCACCAGGCCCACGGGGTCGATCAGGAAAGTGCGGATGATGGACGGGTACAGGCTTTTATAGTCGAGCACCAGCACGGAATCGTACAGGCCCGACTGGGAATCCATGACGAAGCCGCCGGGGCTGTTTTCGCCCGAGATATCGCCCAGGTTGGGCGCCACATAACCCTGCCGGTGCATCAGCGGCAAATACAAATGTTCGAAGGCGGCCACGGAGCCGCCGCTGCGGTCGGCCGCCAGGCCCGTCACGCTGGCCCGCTCCAGCAGGAAGGTCAGCAGCTCGGTCTTGGCGAAGATGCGCGTGACCAGCTCGCAATCCTTGAGGTTGTAGCGGGCCAGCGCGGGCTTGTCTTCGCGGAAACGCCGGTCGATCTCTGCCATGCGCTGGTAGGGATTGTCGATGGACTTGCCTTCGCCCAGCAAGGTCTGCGCCACGTTTTCCAGGCTGAACGAGGAAAAGTTCCACGTCGCCGAGCGCAAGGCTTCGATGCCGTCGATGATCAGGCGGCCGGCCGCGGCGGCAAAATAGTGTTCCTGCTTGCCGCCGTGTTCGCGCCATTCCATCACGGCGCCGCCGCGTCCCAGTTTCAAGGGCACTTGATAACGCTCAGCATGTTCCTTGAGCACGCGCAAGTCGAACTGCACCAGGTTCCAGCCGATGATGGCGTCCGGATCGTGCCGCTCCATCCACGTGTTCAGGCGCTCGAGGATCTGCGCGCGCGTGTCGCAGTATTCGAGGTCGAAATCGAGCGTCTCGTCGCCGCCGTTTTGCGGTCCCAGCATGTAGACCTGGCGCTGGCCGCAGCCTTCCAGGGCCAGCGAATACAGCTCGCCATGGGCCGTCGTCTCGATGTCGAGCGAGGCCAGTTTCAAGCTGGGCCGGTAGCCTGGGGCCGGTTTCAGCTGTACTTCCTGCGCCGTTTCCCCTTTGACGCTTACCGGCGCCGTAATGAAACGTTCCATCAGGTAGCGCTCGGGCGGGCGGATGTCCGCTTCGTACACGTCGACGCCGTGCGCGCGCAGCTGCTTTTCCAGCTTCAGCAAATGCCGGTATTGCTTGCAGTACAGCCCCAGCACGGGACGGTGGTGAAAATCGCACAGCGACAGGGGACGCAGCTCGGCATGGCGCTCGCCGCGCAGCAGCTGTTGCGCTTGCTCCTGCTGCTCCATGGGAAGGAAGGCGACGGCCGTCTGCACGGGCAGGCGCACGTGGCGGGGCCCGGCATCCGTTGCCAGCCAGAAATCGACCTCCGTGCCGGCGGGCGTGTCGCGCCAGTGGCGGGTCAAAATAAAGCCCTGTTCGGGCGGGTGCTGGGTGTTGCCTGTCATGGTGCCGTGAGTATCTGGTGTGCTGGCCTGCACATTACAGCAAGCTGACGCAGGGCGGGGGCGGTTGCGGCTATAATTTTCAGCATCGAAGACGATAACAAGAGCGCGCCGCGCCACACACCCTGGAGACAGCATGCAAGCAATGAGTTATGTACACGGCGCCCACGAGACGCCGTTGATCGGCGAAACGATAGGCGCCTACCTGGACGGCATCGCCGAGCGCTACGGCCAGCACGATGCCCTGATCGTGGCGCACCAGAACGTGCGCTGGACGTATCTTGAGTTCCAGCAGCGCGTGCACCGGCTGGCCTCCGGCCTGCTGAAACTGGGCTTGCAGCCGGGCGACCGGGTCGGCATCTGGTCGCAAAACTGCGCCGAATGGGTGCTGACCCAGTTTGCCACGGCGAAAGCCGGTTTGATCATGGTCAACATCAATCCCGCCTACCGGCGCTCGGAACTCGAATACGTGCTCGACAAGGTGCAGTGCAGCGCGCTGATCCTGTCGCCCAGCTTCAAGTCCAGCGACTACCTGGCCATCGTGCAGGACGTCGTGCCGGAAATTTCCCGTTCGCGCGCCGGCGCCCTGCAGTCGCCGCGCCTGCCGCAATTGCGCCACGTCATCCGCCTGGGCGCGGTCGCCACGCCGGGCATGCACAACTTCGACGCGGTGATGGATGGCATCACGGACGCCGACCTGGCGCGCCTGGAAGAAGTGAGCGCTGCCTTGCAGTTTGACGATGCCGTCAACATTCAGTTCACGTCCGGCACCACAGGCGCGCCGAAGGGCGCCACCCTGACGCACCACAATATCCTGAACAATGGCTTTTTCATCGGCGAAGCCATGCGCCTGACGGAACGGGACCGCCTGTGCATCCCCGTGCCCCTGTATCACTGTTTCGGTATGGTGCTGGGCAACCTGGCCTGCGTCACGCACGGCGCGGCCATGGTGTTTCCCGGCGAAGGCTTCGATCCGAAAGCCGTGCTGGAAACGGTGCAGGCCGAGCGCTGCACGGGCTTGCATGGCGTGCCGACCATGTTCATCGCCATCCTCGATCATCCTGACTTTAAACAATACGATCTGTCGAATTTGCGCACTGGCATCATGGCCGGCTCGCCATGCCCGATGGAAGTCATGACGAGGGTCATCGAATTGATGCACATGGCGGAAATCACGATTGCGTATGGCATGACGGAAACGTCACCCGTCAGCTTCCAGACGTCGATCGAAGACCCGCGCGAGATGCGCGTCTCGTCCATCGGCAGGGTTCACCCGCACCTGGAAGTGAAAATCATCGATGCGGAAGGGCGGATCGTGCCGCGCGGCGAAAAGGGCGAATTGCTCACGCGCGGCTATTCCGTGATGCAGGGCTACTGGGGCGACCCTGAAAAAACCAGCGAAGCCATCGACGCGGCGCGCTGGATGCACACGGGCGACCTGGCCGTCATCGACGACAACGGCTTTTGCAGCATCGTCGGCCGTTCGAAGGACATGGTGATACGCGGCGGCGAAAACATCTACCCGCGCGAAGTCGAGGAATTCCTGTACCGCCACCCGAGCGTGCTCGACGTGCAATGCGTGGGCGTGCCGGACGCCAAGTATGGCGAAGAACTGTGCGCCTGCATCATCCTGCGCCCGGGCACGCAGGCCACCAGCGAGGATATCCGCGCCTTTTGCGACGGGCAGATCGCCTATTACAAGATTCCCCGCTATGTGCGCTTCGTCGAGGAATTTCCCATGACGGTAACGGGCAAGATCCAGAAATATGTATTGCGCAAGCAGGTGGCGACGGATCTGGGCTTGAGTACGGAATAAGTTTTTCGCCAGCCCATAAAAAAACACCGGGACGCTCGCGCGGCCCGGTGTTTTTTATTGATGCGGCGTAAAGCTTAGGCCATCGCGGCTTGCGGTGCGCGCGCTGGCGTGCGGCGGCGCATGAAGGCCAGCAAGCCCAGGCCGGCCAGCAGCATGGCGTAGGTGCCCGGCTCAGGTACGGCCGACACGTTGACCGTGTTGAAGCCGGAGCCGTTCATCGCGACATGGCCATAATTGATCGAGCTGACCGAATTGGCGATCAGGGTGCCGTTCATGTCGCCCGAACCCGAGAACGCGCTGTGCGGCGCCAGGATGCTGCCGTTGATGCCGACGTTCTGCAGGCTGGTGGTGGTGGCGTTGGCGAAGTTGAACAGCGTGCGGTTGGCGAAACTGGCGAAATTGTCGAAGCCGCCGCTCATGGTGATGTTGGTGGCCGTGCCGTTGATGATGATGCTGGCCGTGCTTTTCAGCGAGGACAGGTCCAGGGTCAGGTTATGCAGGTTCGACGCATCGATGTTGAAAATATTCACGTCGGCGTTGACATTGCCCACCAGGGTCATGTTGCCGTACTGGGAGATCACGGTGCCGTTCGATTGCAGCTTGGCCACGTCGCCCGACAGGGTCGTCAGTTGCTGCTTGGCGCCCGAGAAGTCCAGGGTGGACGTATTGCCTTTGCTGATGTTGTTCGTTGGGAACCATTGTGGCGCCGTCAGGGTGGCGTTGGGGTTGCTGACGCCGTACACGGCCGAACCGCTGAGCGTGCCCCAGCCCGTGTTCAGGTTGCCGCCCGCAACGACCGAATTGACGGCGCTGCCTGGCTTTTTATTCGTGCCGACGTTGTAGTTGTCCAGGTAGATATTGCCGCCAGCGGCAATGCTGCCGCCGACGCTGGTAAAGCCGCTGGAGCCGCTGCTGCCGATGTTGCCGAAGATAAAGGCCGAATAGCCATTGGCAACGCCGAGGTCGACCACGGTCGCTTGCGCGGAAGCGCTGAAGGAGAAGGCGAACAGGGCGGCGCTGATGAGCGGCAAGGTGCGTGTAGCAAATAATTTCATGGACAATCTCATGGTGAATTGGGGGACGATTCGGGCGGGAAAGCAAGACACCGCCATCGCGCAGCCGGCTATTATAATCTAAAAAGCAATGTTAGTTCAATTTAGGTAATTCACTATATTTTAAGACAACACTTTTCCTGGCGGCAATGATTGTCTGGCGGACGTAAAAAAACCGGGGCTGGCCCGGTTTTTTGCTGCTTACCTGACGCGCTGGTACAGGCGGAAGCGTTCCACGTCATCCGTGGGGCGGCGTCCTTCCCACAGCTTGATCCAGTCCGCACCGTGGTGTTCCGGCAGCTTTTCCTTGCTGTCGGGAACTTTAATGCTGTCTTGCAACAAGAACACATCGCATTGCTGCTGCCCCACCGTGGCAAATGGCAGGTGGCCGTAGTAGGCGAACGAGGCGCGCTGGGCGGCGCCGACATTGCTGTTGATACAGGTAGTGCCCGGCGGCAGGTGGACGGAAATCTGGTGCGCGACGCTGGCGTAGCTCTTGCTGTAGTTCAGCGGCGGCAGGAATAGGGTCATGATCAGCACCCAGATCAGGATCAGGCCGCCGGATGACAGCACCACGGCGCGCCACAGCACGGCCGGCTGGCGCGAGATGCGCCAGTGCACCAGCGCCACCCAGCCCGCGCTGGCGCAGGCGGCGACGAAGAAGGCCAGCAAGTCCAGCTCGGGCTTGAAGCCGGGCATGAGTTTCAGGGCGTTATGCGACAGTTTCGGCGGCCAGCCGGTCAGGATGGCGAACCAGAACAGCCACAGCGCGAGGGCGCAGATGGTCAGCACCATCACGGAGAACCAGTCGATGGCGTTGATGGCGCCCCGTTTCATGGTCAGTAAGCCGAATGCGGCCATCACGGCCAGCGGCGGCAGCAGCGGCAGTAGCTGGCTCGGGTCGGGATCGGGATGGCACAGGCCCAGGATGGCCAGCATGGCGACAAAGGTCAGCGGCACGACGATGTGCAGCACGTGGTGCTGGCGGCGCCAGGCATACACGGCCCAGGCGGCGAACGGCCACGCGGGCCAGAAGAACCAGATGCCGACACGCCAGAAATACTGCAGGCTTTTCAGGCTGGGGGCGCTGAACTGGCGGCAATTCCATTCCATCCATGCTTGCAGCGGCGAATGGCCGTACGGATGCAGCCATTCGCCCGGCAGCAGCCAGACCAGGGTCAGCGCGATGCCGATCAGGATGGCCAGCGCCAGGTGGTGCACGCTGCGCAGCAATGGCAGGCGCAGGAAGACGGTGCATAGCAGCAGGGCGATGCTCAGTGCCGCCGGCGTGATCCAGCCGCGCGCGAGGGTCAGGCCGCCCAGCGCCAGGCCCAGCAGGGCCGCATTGCGCACGGACGGGCCTTCCATGTAGCGCACGGCGCGGTACAGCAAATACGCCATCAATGACACGTACAGCGCTTCGGCCGTGATGTCGTGGCTGTGCTGCAGCAGGCCCAGGCAGCCCAGGTAGATGAGCACGGCGGCATCGGCCAGGGTGCGGCCGAAGTCGTCCGGCTCGGGCTGGCCGCCGAAGGCCAGGCGCAGCGGCTGGGCGTCGCTGCGGCGGCCCAGGTTGAAGGCGGTGTACCAGACGGACAGGGTGCTGACGACGAAGATGCCGATGGTCGACATGCGCGCGCCGAAGACGTCGCCGTCGATCCAGCCGAACAGCTTGATGAAGATGGCGCCCAGCCAGAAGGCCAGCGGGCCTTCGTCGGGCAGCGACAGGCCGGCGATGTTGGGCCACAGCCAGTCGTTCAGGCCGCCATGCGCCATGGTCCACATGATGCCGAAACTGGCGGCATCATCGTTCTTCCACGGTTCGCGGCCGATCAGGCCAGGCAGGATGTACAGCAGGCCGAGCGCAAACAAGGCCCATCGTGGCAGCGCGAGTGTGGCAGCGGCGGGAAGGCGGACTGGCTTCATCGATAATCGGTATCAGAATGGTGGCAAGACGCGACGAATGGCGTCGGGTATGCGCGAGTATAAAGTAAAGCGGCCAAAGACAAAAAAGGCAGCCGTGGCTGCCTTTTCTCTGGCAGCCGGAGCTGCCCTGTTTTGCCGCAAAGCGGCAAAAATCAGCCTGCTGCGACTGCGGTTTTCGAACCAACCGAACCGAACTTCTGACGGAACTTCTCGACGCGACCGGCGGTATCGACGATTTTGTGCTTGCCCGTGAAGAATGGGTGCGATTCAGCCGAAACCTCGATCTTCACCAGTGGGTATTCTTTACCGTCATGGGTGATTTTTTCGCGGGTTTGGATGGTCGAGCGGGTAACGAATTTGAAATCGCACGACAGATCGTGGAAAACAACTTCGCGGTATTCTGGATGGGTATCGACTTTCATGGTCTTCTCTCTAGTTTGGTAGCCAAACAGCACTTCGTCGGTCGTCTTGCTTCTTGACCCGATTGCCGATCACTTGCCAGGGTTTAAAATAATGCAACCGTCGATTATATAGCGCTTTGGGGGCGCAGGCAATAAAAAAGCCGCTCAGAGAGCAGCTTTCGCGGGATGGTCAGCGGAGGGCTGGGGTCAGACCCGGCGGGTCTGACCCCAAAAATCAGCCGCCTCGGCGCATCATGTCGAAGAACTCCGCGTTGTTCTTCGTGGCCTTCATCTTGTCGAGAATGAACTCCATCGCCTCGATCTCGTCCATCGAGTACAGCAACTTGCGCAGGATCCAGATTTTTTGCAGCTCGTTCGGCTTGATCAGCAGTTCTTCGCGGCGGGTACCCGATTTGTTCAGGTTGATTGCCGGGTAGACGCGTTTTTCGGCCAAACGGCGTTCCAGATGCACTTCCATGTTGCCGGTACCCTTGAATTCTTCAAAGATCACGTCATCCATGCGCGAACCCGTTTCGATCAGCGCCGTGGCGATGATGGTCAGCGAGCCGCCTTCTTCGATATTGCGCGCGGCGCCGAAGAAGCGTTTTGGACGTTGCAGCGCGTTCGCATCGACACCGCCGGTCAGGACCTTGCCCGAGGCAGGGATGACGGTGTTGTAGGCGCGCGCCAGACGGGTGATCGAGTCGAGCAGGATGACCACGTCTTTTTTCATTTCGACCAGGCGCTTGGCTTTTTCCAGCACCATTTCGGCCACTTGCACGTGGCGCGTGGCCGGCTCGTCAAAGGTCGAGGCGACGACTTCGCCGCGCACCGAACGTTGCATTTCGGTCACTTCTTCCGGACGTTCGTCGATCAGCAGCACGATCAGGGTGATGTCCGGGTGATTTGCCGTGATCGCATGCGCGATGTGCTGCAGGATCACGGATTTGCCGGATTTCGGCGACGCCACCAGCAAGCCGCGCTGGCCTTTGCCGATCGGGGCGATCAGGTCGATGATGCGGCCGGTGATGTTTTCCTGGCCATTCATTTCACGTTCCAGGCGCAGCGGCTCGTTCGGGTGCAGCGGCGTCAGGTTTTCAAACAGGATGCGGTGTTTCGACATCTCCGGCGATTCGCCGTTGACCTTGTCGACTTTGACCAGTGCGAAATAGCGTTCGCCATCTTTCGGGGTCCGTACCTCGCCTTCGATCGAATCGCCGGTGTGCAGATTGAAGCGGCGGATTTGCGAAGGGGAGATGTAAATGTCGTCGGTGGACGCCATGTAGCTGGCGTCAGGCGAGCGCAGGAAGCCGAAGCCGTCAGGCAGCACTTCCAGGGCGCCATCGCCAAAAATCTGTTCGCCGGACTTGGCGCGTTTTTTCAGGATAGCGAACATCAGCTCCTGTTTGCGCAAGCGGGCTGCGTTGTCAATGTCAAGACCGATCGCCATCTCAAGCAGGGCGGATACGTGTAGGGCCTTTAGTTCGGATAAATGCATATGTGTTGAGTGTCCCGAGACGGGATGTAAAGGTAGGGGAGGGGACTGCGTGGCGTTGATTAATTATTGGGGAAGGCTGTGCACGAATGAGGCAAAGCCGCTTCCCGGTCTATCCAGTCAGGCGGCGCTGCGGGCGCAGCGCTGCCCATCATACATTAAATGTTGCTGTCGACGAAAGCGGTCAACTGGCCCTTGGCCATGGCGCCCACTTTTTGAGCAGCTGCAGCACCATCCTTGAACAGGATCAGGGTCGGGATGCCGCGGATGCCGAACTTGGCAGGCACCGCCTGGTTGGCGTCCACGTCCATCTTGGCGATCACGATGCGGCCGGCGTATTCCTTGGCCACTTCTTCCAGGATCGGGGCGATGGCCTTGCAGGGACCGCACCATTCTGCCCAGAAGTCGACCAGTACTGGCAACTCGGATTTCAGGACGTCTGCTTCAAAAGATGCATCGCTAATGTGTTTGATATTTTCGCTCATATTTTCCTCAAATGAGGGTGGGATCAATAATGCCTGGAATTAACCATACGCTGGTTCGCCATCCATGCTTCCTGGAATGCAGTGAGAAGATGGGGGCAATGGGCACAAATTCAATGTTCTTGGAAGGTGCGACCAGAGGTATGCAGGCGGGGATGGCTGAAATAATAACCCATTTTTTCAAAGCGTGGCGATTATTGCAGAAAAACTTGAGGCATATCGCCCCTGCGCCTGCCGCCAGGGCGGCAAAGCCGCATGCCTGCTGGCCTGCGGCGCCGTGTCTGCCCTCCCGGCCTGGCTCCGCGATCAGGCTTGCGCGCTGGCCTGACGCGCCGTGTGCTGCAGCTGCAAGTTCACCATGAGCTGCAATTCCGCGCTTTCCATCGGCTTGCGGAAGGTGCCTAATATATGCAGGCCGTTGGCCATGGCCAGGCGTTCGGCCGCCAGGCGCACGGCCGAATGCAGGCCCGACAGCAGGACCACGCCGCCGCGGAAGCCGTTTTCAGCCGCCATGCGCAAGAATTCGATGCCGTCGATGTCGGGCATGGACAGGTCGCAGATCAGCAGGTCGGGCTGGTGCTGCTTCAGGGTGGCCAGCGCCTGTTCGCTGTGCGATTCGCAGCGGATGTCGAACGGGCCCATCTGCTCGAGCATGTCGCTGAGCACGTCGAGCATGAACACGTCGTCGTCCAGCAGCAGTACGCGCAATGGCGCCAGGCCTGCTTCGCTGTGTTCCCGGCTTGCTTGGTTTGATACAGTAGTCATCGTCCTGTCTTTCTATTGATATGCGCATCGCTGTCGATGCCGATACCTTGCCTCAAAGGAATTTGGCGGTAGCTAATCGTCATTGGCAAAGCTGGTGTTATTCATGATTTGTTCGGTAATCTGTTCCAGCAGGGGCCACAGGCGCGCGACGATGTGCCGGGCCCGCTCCGCCTCGTCGGCCGCTTCGCCCGGCGCCAGGGTTTCCAGGTTGTGGCACAGCTCGGCCAGGCCCAGGGCGCCCACGGTGCGCGCCGACGACTTGATGCGGTGTCCCAGTTCCCGTACCTGGTGCACGTCGCCGCGCGCCAGGGCTGCATCGATGTCGCCAAAGCCATCCTGCGTCGTCTGCAGGAACTTGAAGGCGAATTTGCGCACCTTTTCCGGGTTGTAACCGAGCAGCTTGGCCAGGATCGACAGGTCGATCACCTGCGGGTCGCCCGCCAGCGTGGTCTTGAAGGCGGGCGCGGCGCGGCTGCGCGCCGGTGGCGGCGGCGTCTCGCGCGCCGGCAGCCAGCTGGCGATGGTCTGGTACATCATGGCCGGCTGGATGGGCTTGGAAATGAAATCGTCCATGCCCGCATCCAGGCAGCGCACGCGGTCTTCGCTGGTGGCCGTGGCCGTCATGGCCAGCACGCGCAGGTGCGCCAGCTGCGGGTCGGCGCGGATGTGGCGCGTCGCCTGCAAGCCATCCATCAGCGGCATCTGCACGTCCATCAGCACGCAGTCGAACTGGGTCTGGCGCAGCAGGTCGAGCGCTTCCTCGCCATTGTTGGCCAGGCAGACGGAGGCGCCCGCTTCCTCCAGCAATTCCAGCGCCACCTGTTGATTAAATGTGTTGTCCTCCACCAGCAGGATGCGCGCATGCTTGAGCGTGCGCATCACCAGGGCCGCGTCGGCGCTGGCGCGCATGGCGGCCGCCGTCTGCACCATGCTGTCGAGCATGGCGGGCGCCGCCTGGTCGGAAATGCCCAGGTTGGCCGTGAACCAGAAGGTGCTGCCGGCGCCGGGACGGCTGTCGACGCCCACGTCGCCGCCCATCAGCTGGGCCAGCTGCTTGCAGATGGCCAGGCCCAGGCCCGTGCCGCCATATTCGCGCGTGGTGGACGTGTCGGCCTGCTGGAAGGACTGGAACAGTTTGCTCATTTCATCCTGCGACAGGCCGATGCCGTGGTCGCACACTTCGAAGCGCACCAGGCAGTGCTTCGCGTCCGCCACCACCTTGCGTACTTTCACGGTAATGCTGCCCTGTTCGCTGAACTTGATGGCGTTATTGGCGTAGTTGATCAGCACTTGCCCCAGGCGCAGCGGGTCGCCCACGAGTACGGCCGGCAATTGCGGGTCGATCTCGAACAGCAGTTCCAGGTTCTTGCCGGCGGCGCGCGGCGCCACCACCGTCATCAGCGTTTGCACGACATGGTCGAAACTGAAGTTGACGCGCTCGATTTCCAGCTTGCCCGCCTCGATCTTCGAGATGTCGAGGATATCGTCGATGATGCCCAACAAGTGTTCGCCGGCAAAACGGATTTTTTCCAGGTAATCGCGCTGGCGCGGTTCCAGGTCCGTTTTCAGGGCCAGATACGCCATGCCGATCACGCCATTCATCGGCGTGCGGATTTCATGGCTCATGTTGGCCAGGAATTGTCCCTTCGCCAGGCTCGCCTCTTCGGCCACCTGCTTGGCCTGGTCCAGCTGCTCCGTGCGCTGCGCCACGCGCTCTTCCAAGTGTTCATTGAGTTCACGCAAGGCGCTCTCGCTGCGCTTGTGATAGGTGATGTCCGTCAGGCTGGCCACTACCATGCCCACCTTGCCGTATTCATCGCGGATGGCCTCGGTATTCACGGATAGCCACGACAGGCTGCCGTCGGGTTGCTGCACGCCCATCAGCACGTCGCGCATGGCTTCGCCCGTCGACAGGGTGATGTGCACGGGATGGCTGCGCTGGTCGAAGGCGGAGCCGTCTTCGCGGATGGCTTGCCACAGGCTGTTGCCGGCCGGACTGGCCGCCAGCATGCGCTCGGCCGCCGCATTGCTTTCCAAAATATGACCGTGGCTGTCCTGCACCACCAAGCCGTTCGTCACGGCGCCAAAGACGGACGCCATGCGCTGACTCGAGTTCGACAGGGCGATCGACGCCTGGCGCCGTTCCGTGATGTCGGTGATCATCGCCAGGGTGCCGCCCGGCTCGCCGTTGTCCGACTGGATGCTGGTGCTCGACAGCAAGCCCCACAGGCTGGACTGATCCTTGCGGAAGAAGCGGAAATCGACCTGGTCCGGCTGGCTGGCGGCACTGCCGTGGCTGGCCAGGCGGCGCTGCATCAGCAGCTGGCTGTCGCGGTCCATGAAGTCGAGCAGGGGCCGGCCCAGCATTTCCTGCACCGTGTAGCCCAGCATATGCGCCATCTTCGGGTTGACGAAGGTGGTCTTGCCGTCCGCATCCGTCATCCAGATGCCTTCGGCGGCCGTCTGCACGATCAGGCGGTAGCGTTCCGAACTGGCGTGCAAGGCTTCCTCGGCGCGTTGCCGCTGCGTCATGTCGCGCAGCGAGACGATGGAAAACAATTGCCCGGCCATGCGCAGCGGCGACAGGCTGACCTTGGCAGGGAAGTGCGTGCCGTCGCGGCGGCGCGCCATCATCACCCGGCCTGGCAGGCTGTGCCGCGCTTGCGGGTCGCCCACGGACTGGCTGGCCGTGCTTTCCGGTACCAATTGTTCCAGCGACATGCCCGTCAATTCGGCCAGCGGATAACCGAAGCAGCGCGCGCCGATCTGGTTGGCGTAATGCACCTTGCCCTCGACGTCGGCCACCAGCATGGCTTCGGGCGCCGCTTCCAGCATCGAGCGCATGCGCGATTGCTCGTCCTGCTTGCGCTCGCTGATATCGCAGATGATGCCGCTGGCCTGCGTGGCGGCGCCATCCGAGGCGCGTGTCAGCACGGCGCCGCGCGCCAGCAACCAGCGCCAGTGGCCGTCGCTGTGGCGCAAGCGGAATTCGCAATTGAAGGTGCCGGGCGCCTGGCCCTCCAGATGCTGGCGAAAGGCCAGACTCAGGCGTGCGCGGTCGTCCCGGTGCACTTCGGCCAGCCAGTCGCTCAGTGCATGATCGAGCCTGGCGCCCTTGTCGCCCAGCACGTCCTGGTACTGGGGCGCGAACTGCAGCCGGTCGGATTGTCGCCGCCAGGTCCAGCCAGCCATGGCCGCGCCGCGCAAGGCTTGCCCGGCATCCTGTTCGGCCAGGGCGTGCGCGGGCAGCAGCAGGCGGCGCAACTGCTGCCGCAGCCGCCAGGCTTGCCAGCAAGCCACTCCCGCCAGGGCGGTGGCGCTGGCGGCCGCGTACGGCCACAGCAGTGTTGGCGCCATGCCGTGTACCGCCGCCTGCACCGGCAGGGACACTGCCATGCCTGCCGCCAGCATCGTACGAGCGAGCCGGCGCAGCGCAGGGCGCCGTCGGCGTGGTGCGCTGAAACTCGTGTGGCTGCAATACGACAAATGCATCCCTTTCTGGGGCGTGATTGGACTGGGCTGGCAGTGCATGATGCGCGCTCAAATAAACGCCTGCGGCGCTTTCTGGCGGCAACTATAGCATCGAATATTTAGTCGGAGTAGTTAAGTTCTGAAACAGCCAGAACGGGATTTTTTTTGCCCCGGAATGGCTGTTTTTTTTGCGATTTGGTGAGAATCTGAGAGAAAGTTGGCGCGAAATCGTGCTACTCAATCGCGGCGATCGCCGCTAGGTAAAGCTTCCGGCAAACTGATAGCGGTGTCCGGGATGCCACATGGTGGCGATCGAGGCGATCTTGCCGCCCGAGCGCGTCTGGCGGCGCAGCACCAGGCATGCCTGTTTCGTGTCGATGGCCAGCATTTCGGCGATGTCGCGCGGCGCCGACAGCGCTTCGATGCTGTAGGTGGCGCCTTGCAGGGGTGCGGCGGCCATCAGGTATTCGTTCGGCGTGATGCTGGAAAAATCCTGCGTCATGTAGTCGGGCGCGCACTCGGGGTTGACCCAGCGGTCTTCCACCTGGATCGGCACGCCGTTTTCAAAATGCACGATCAGCGAATGGAACAGCGGATGCTCCGGCGGCAGGCCGAATTGCTTGGCCAGCAAGTCCGAGGCCTTGGTGCGTTCCAGCAATTGCAGGCTGCTGCGGTGGATATGCCCGCGCGCGCGCACTTCATCGGCGATACTCTTGATTTCCAACAGGGTCGCCTGGTATTTTTGCTGCGCCACATAGGTGCCCGATCCCTGGCGCCGCGTCAGCACCTGCTCGCTCGTCAGTTCGCGCACGGCGCGGTTGACCGTCATGCGCGAGACGCCGAACTGTTTCACCAGGGCTTGCTCGGACGGAATCACGTCGCCTTCCTTCCAGCGGCCGGCGGCAATGCCGGCCAGCAGAAAATCCTTGATGCGCTGGAAAATGGGCGTATTTTCCTGGGTATTGTGATCGTCCAATGCGGTTTCTCCGGGGCGCGGGCAGGGCGCGCCGCCGGCTGGAGGCGCGATGGCCGATTTTAGCACCGAGCAAGGCAGGCGCCGCCAGCCTTTTTGAATTCAAAAGCAAGCGCCGGAGTGTGGCGCGCGCGCGCGCTGGCTATGCTGGTGACTTACTATTGACCTGTACGGAGTTCGCCATGGAACACGCTTACCTGACTGACGATGAACGCTGGGATGCCCTGCAGCGGCGCGCGCCCGATGCCGACGGCGTCTTTTATTACTCGGTGCGCACGACGGGCGTGTATTGCCGGCCATCCTGCGCCGCGCGCCCCGCCTTGCGCCGCAACGTGGCTTTCCACGCCAGCTGCGAGGACGCGGAGGCGGCCGGCTTTCGCCCCTGCCTGCGCTGCAAACCCAACTTGCCGCCACTGGCCCAGCGCCAGGCGGCCATCGTGGCCGACATCTGCCGGCTGATCGACGCCAGCGACGAGCTGCCTGACCTCGACAGCCTTGCTACGGCCGCCGGCATGAGCCGCTTTCACTTCCACCGCGTCTTCAAGGCGCACACGGGCATCACGCCGAAAGCCTATGCGGCGGCGCGGCGCGGCGAGCGCCTGAAGGCCGGCTTGCAGGGCGCGGCGAACGTCACCGAGACCTTGTATGCGGCCGGTTTCAATTCCAGCGGCCGCCTGTACGCCGCCACGCCGGGCTTGCTGGGCATGACGCCGGGCGCATTCCGCGCCGGCGGCAGCGGCGCCGTGATCCGCTTTGCCATCGGCGCCTGCTCGCTGGGCGCCATCCTCGTGGCCAGCACGGACAAGGGCATCTGCGCGATTCTGATCGACGACGACCCGGAAGTGCTGCTGCGCGACTTGCAGGATCGCTTTCCGCAAGCCGAGCTGCGCGGCGCCGAGCCCGACTATGAGCGGACGGTGGCGCAGGTGGTGGGCCTGGTCGAGGCGCCCGCTATCGGCCTGGACTTGCCGCTCGACGTGCGCGGCACCGTGTTCCAGCAGCGCGTGTGGCAAGCCTTGCGCGAAATTCCCGCCGGCAGCACGGTCAGCTATGCGGAGCTGGCGCGGCGCATCGGCGCCCCGCAAGGCGCGCGCGCCGTGGCGGGTGCCTGCGCCGCGAACGCGCTGGCCGTCGCCATCCCCTGCCACCGGGTCGTGCGCAACGATGGCGCGCTGTCCGGCTACCGCTGGGGCGTGGAGCGCAAGCAGGCGCTGCTCGAGCGCGAGGGCGAGCGGTGAGGGCGCTGGACTGGCAGCAGATCGAGGATGAGCTGAATGCGCATGGCTATGCCGTCGTGCCGGGCTTGCTCAATCCTGCGCAATGCGCGGCGCTGGCGGCGCAATATGACGATGCGTCGCGCTTTCGCAGCAAGGTGGTGATGCAGCGCCACGGTTATGGACAGGGCGAGTACCAGTATTGGGCCTATCCGCTGCCGGAACCGGTGGCTGCCTTGCGCGAACAGTTGTACGGGCCGCTGGCGGCGATTGCCAACCGCTGGCACGCCAGCATGGGCCTGGAAACGCGCTTTCCGTCCAGCCACGCCGATTTCCTCGCGCGCTGCCATGCGGCGGGGCAGACGCGGCCCACGCCCTTGCTCTTGCGCTACCGCGAGGGCGATTACAACTGCCTGCACCAGGACCTGTATGGCGAGCACGTGTTTCCGCTGCAACTGGCTGTGCTGCTGTCGCGCCCGCAAGACGATTTCACGGGCGGCGAGTTCGTGCTCACGGAGCAGCGCCCGCGCATGCAGTCGCGCTTGGAGGTCGTGCCGCTGGCGCAGGGCGACGCCGTCATCTTTCCCGTGGCGCTGCGCCCCGTCAACGGCATGCGCGGCAGTTACCGCGTCAACATGCGCCATGGCGTGTCGCGCCTGCGTTCGGGCTTGCGCCATACCCTGGGCATCATTTTCCATGATGCGAGCTGAACGGTAGGTGCGGCGCTTGAGTTTCCGCAATTACATGGCATGATGGCTACTCCTTGTCACTCTTTCATTTCTGCCATGTCCGCGTTGCTCCGCCTGCTGTGCCTGTTGACGATCTTCCTGCTGCCCGCAGCCCACGCGGACGAGGGCGCATCCTCGCTCGTTGCGGAAGCCGCGACCGCCATCGCGCCGTCGCAGGCCGCGGCCGTCAAGACGGCGCCGCTGATGTTTGCCAACCGCAAGGTATTCGTCTTCCGCGCCGCGCTGGCCGGCTATCCGCCCGATGAACGGGCCATCGGCGCGCAGCGCCGCCTGGAAGGCGTGCTGGCGAAAAACGGTCCGCTGCAGGCGAGCACGCGCATGATTCCCGAAGGCACGCAAGTGCTGCTCGACGGCGTGCAACTGTTCGTCGTCGTGCCTGGCGACGTCAACCAGCTGGCCGGCGATACGACGGAAAGCGTGGCGAAAACGGCGGCCGGCGAGTTGAGCAAGGCCGTGCTCGACTATCGCGAGCAGAGCAGCTGGCGCTACCTGGCGATCGCCGCCGCCGTGTGCGCGGCCGCCACCCTCGTGTTCTGGCTCGTGTGGATGGGCTTGACGCGCTTGTACCGCTGGGCCAAGCGCCGCAGCGGCATCCTGCTGGCCTCGCGCCTGCGCGACGTGCGCCTGAAGAATGTGCGCGTGCTCGACGCCGAACACTACATCGCCTTCGCGTATCAACTGCTCAGCGCCGTGCTGTGGGGCTTGCGCCTGATGGCCACCTATCTGTGGGCCGCCTTCGTGCTGGGCCGCCTGCCGTACACGCGTTCCTGGGGCGAAAGCCTGAGCGGCTACCTGTTCGACGTGGCCGCCGACGTCTTCCACGCCATCATCGGCGCCTTGCCGGGGCTGGTGCTGGTCTGCGTGATCTTCGCCATCGCGCGCCTGATCGCCGCCACAGCCGCTTCGCTGTTCAAGCGCGTGGAAAGCGGCGAATTGCAGATCGGCTGGCTCGACAAGGACACGGCCCTGCCCACGCGCCGCATCGCCAGCGTGGTGATCTGGCTGTTCGCGCTGGCCATGGCGTATCCCTACCTGCCCGGCTCGCACACGGCCGCCTTCCAGGGACTCTCCGTGCTGGTGGGCCTGATGGTGTCGATCGGCGCGTCGAGCATCGTCGGTCAGGGCGCCAGCGGCCTGATCCTTATGTACACGCGCGCCCTGCGCAAGGGAGAATACGTGCGCGTGGGCGACAGCGAGGGCACGGTGGTCGAGTTGGGCATGTTCGAGACGCGCCTGCGCACGGGCCTGGGTGAAGAGGTGGCCTTGCCGAACGCCTGGGTGATGTCGCAAACGACGAAGAATTATTCGCGCGCCCAGCCGGGCGGCGGCTTCGTGCTCGACTCCACCGTCACCATCGGCTACGCCACGCCGTGGCGGCAAGTGCACGCGATGCTGGAACTGGCCGCCTCGCGCACGACGGAACTGTCGACCACGCCGAAACCGTACGTGATGCAGCTGGCCCTGCAGGATTACTACGTGCAATACCGCCTCGTCGCCTACGCCAGCGCCGAAGTCCCCCGCCAGCGTGCCGAAGTGCTGAACCGCTTGCACCAGAACATCATCGACGTCTTCAACGAATTCGACGTGCAGATCACTTCGCCGCACTACATCGACGACCCAAAAGAATCGCACGTGGTGCCGCCCGGTGAATGGTTCAGGGCGCCGGCGAAGCGGGGGGAGGAATCGATTGAGGTGGTTCCGCCCAAGTCTTGAGCGCCAGGCGTGGTCTGTGCGTGACGGATGCAATGGCACGCGCTATCTTGGTTTTTCTTCGGGAGCGCAGGTATTCTTGCCATTTGTCAGCTGAATCACCTGGAAACCCCCGGCGGGTGCCGTGAGCAGGCAAAAATCTGCCGAGTAGCGCGAAGTAGGATCGGATGCGGAAGGCGGCCGTCCCAGGAAGGATACGCCATACACTTTTCCCGCAAGCAGCGGCGCGGCATCGCTGCTCTCGGCCCCCTCGGGAGCCTTGCCATAGCGCACGCATCCCTTGCTTGGCAGACGGTAGCTGGGATCGCCAAACGAGGCATTGGGAAACATGACCGTCCATACATCTTTCCAGCCATTCGGCCCAGGTGTGCTGATCGTCAGCATCTTCAGGCTGACTGGTCCCCTTGAGCGTTCCTCTTCGCTGGCAATCTTGAAGCAGGGAAGGCCCGCCTCAGTCATGACGGCGGCAATGCCCATGCGCGACCACGCCGAGGCATCCATGCTCGTCAAGGTCGCCAGCAGACAAAGAATAAGGTGGCGATGATTCATGGCATGCCTTGCGCTATTGGGCAGAATTTCTGGCTGGGCACGTATCATCCATCCAGGCCTGTGTATCGCTTTTGATGACGACGAGGCGTGGCTTGGCAGAGACCTGTACGAGGCAGAACTTTGCCACATATCCATAGGTAGGATCGGCAGGATCGGCTGGCCTGCCATTCAGAAATACCTCGTACACTCTGCCGGTCTTCAATTCAGGCGCGGGCGCAGCGTCGGCATGTGCCGGAATATTCCCATAGGGAATGCAATTTATTGAAGACAGCGGAATTTTCTTACCGTCCGTCATGAGAAACCCCCATATTTCAGTCGTTGGCTTGACCGTCACGTCGGACACGCTCAAGGCGCCGAGGAAGGGCTGGCCGTTGCGCCTCTCTTCTTTTTTGGAAATGCTGAAGCAGGGCACGCCATTGATCGAGGTAACGTCGGCATCGGCCATGCGTGATCGCGCGTCGCTGTTCATGCTCGAGAATACGAGCAGTATGAGCAGTGTTTTATGGCACAAGGACATAATGTTAAGGAGGCGTCGGGCAGACTTCATCGATCCAGGCCTGCATGTCGCTGTTGATGGGGATGACTTGCTGGCCGCCATCCGCCGTAGCTCTCACGCAGAATTTTCCTTGGTAACCATAGGTTGGATCGGACGGATCTTTAGGGCGGCCATTCAGAAATACGCTATAGAAATGTCCTGGAACAAGAATTTTTGGTTTGATTCCTGTAGCAGTAGGGGGTAAATCTCCATAACGAATGCACGAATCTGCATGGATTGGAACAGGCCAATCTGGAGGTGCAGAGAAAGACCATACCTTCTTGACGGGTTGAACGGACAGATCGGAAACGATCAATGCCCCGAGCATTGGTGTGCCATTGCGCGCCTCTTCCTTTTTTGTAATTGAAAAGCACGGCATGCCGTTTGAAGTAGTGACGACGGCATATGCCATACGTGAAAAGGCGGATCCGTCAGGGGATATCGAATAAAGGCTCATGGTCGATATTGTTACCAGGAAGATTTTTTGGATTTTTTCGATTTTTAAAGAAATCACCGAGTACCTCTTCAAAAGTTTTTTGAGAGTTCTTATATTTCTGTTGGACCATTGCTTCAGTAGAATCTAAAAATTTCAGCACAAAGTAGTCTGCAATTAAATCTCCTTGAGCTTCCATATTGTGATCGGCCAGTTTTTGATTTGCTAGCAAAACGTATGTATAGTCCAGGCCGAGACGAATGGCACCACGTATCTTTACTGGATAGTTGAGTTGATACTGCCAAATATGAACCATTTCGTGGATGAACCAATGCTTCCGATGATCATCCTCCTTTGAGAAATCCTCCCGATACTCCGACTCATGAAAATACATCTCCCCATCCGGCGTCATGGCCACGTTCTTGGGCTGCCAGTTAAACCATAGATACGGCTCCCCATGCACCTTGACCTTGCCGTAGTCGATCGCATCCTGGAACAGCATCCACGCCATGTCGATCTCGCCCTTGGTCAGCGGGCGAACCTTGTCTTTCACTTTGACCTGTTTGACGGACGAACCGACGTCCTTGTCGGTCGTCTTGATGCCTTCCAGTTGGACGACCTTGATGGCTGGCGCAGCATGTTTTGGCGCGGCGGCGCAGCATGGCGATTTATCCGCGTGCGGCAGGAATTCGGCCTGGGTAATCAGCGCTTCCTGCTTGCTGGCCACGCGCCCCGTGCGTCCCTTCGCATCCGTCGTCCCCGTCCACGTTTCGCCATTGCTCAAGGTGAGCCGGTAGTCGGCGTGCGCCAGCGGCACCTTGTTATGCGAGACGAATTCCAGCTGCTCGTCGTAGCCGCAGCACCAGCATTCGTCGGGCTGGCCGGCCAGGCGGTGCAGTTCGCAGCCGCTTGTCGCGTTGCGCAGGGTCGCGCCCAGCACGGGCTGGCCGTCGGCGCTGAAGGTGACGATCATGCTGTCGAAGCGCGCCCCCAGGCTTTTTTTTTGGTGGGCCACGAGCTTGAAGAACACGTCGCACGCGGTGGTGCTGATGACATGGTGCCTGGCCATGGAACCTCCGCGATAAAACGCCAGCGTAGGCCAGCGGTGGCGGGGAGGTATTGACTGGGCGCAAGGCTTGGGCGCTTGCGTTAAGATGCCGGGCGTCGCAAGATACAACGAACAGAAAGAGAATCATGTCCTGTGCCTCACACACCGAAGCTTCCCGCACCGCCCGCAGCCTGGCCGCCGCCCTGATCGGCGACCCGTTTTACCGCGCCGTCACGGTGACCTGCGGCGACGATGAAGCGGCGCGGCTGGTCATGCTGGAAGCCTATTTCGCGCTGGCGCTGGCCGAGGGCGAGCAGGCGGGGCGCGTCGACCTGGCTGATGACGGGGGCAATGGCGCCGCCATCTGGACGACGGATACGCCGGCAGCCCAGCGCCAGGCCGCCTACGCGCAGCGCGAGGATGCCTTGCGCGTGCTGCTGGGTGAGCAGGGCTACGCGCATTTCACGGCCATCGTCGAGAACATGGAGCGCGCGCTGGCGCCGCATGCCCTGCAGGACGCGTGGTATTTGTCGATCGCCGGCATCGCCCCGGACGCACAGGGCAGGGGATTGGGGGCATCCATGCTGGCGCCTGGCCTGGCCGCCGTCGATGCGGCCGGTGCCGCGTGCTTCCTGGAGACCTACAATGAGCGCAGCCTGCCGTTTTATGCCCGCCTGGGCTTCGCGGTGGCGGGGCGTTACGCGGAAGCCGTCACGGGCTGCGATTACTGGCTGATGGTAAGGCCGCCGCACGCTGCCTGATTGACCATTTTGCCAATTTCTATACACTCGTCTTTTCACTCATTTATTAAAAGACCTGGAGATGGAAATGCCGACCCCGCACCTGCGCCGCACCCTGCTAGTTCTCGCCTGCCTGGGCACCTTGGGCCAGGCCCATGCCGACACGGTCATCGACAATGCCAATGGCTACACGCTCGACGCGAATGGCAAGGTGGTGCGTTTTACGGCGCTGGCCTTTGACGACGCTGGAAAGCTCCTCGCCGTCGGCAGCGCCGCGCAGGTGAAACGCAAGGTGACCAAGGGTGCCCTGCACGTCGACTTGAAGGGGAAAACCGTGCTGCCAGGGCTGATCGACGCGCACGGCCACGTGTTCGGCCTGGGGACGATCGCCAGCGGCGTGATGCTGTACGGTTCGTCGTCGCTGCCGGCCGCCGTGCAGACCGTGGGCGACTTCGCCCGCGCGCATCCCGAGCGCGGCTGGATCGTCGGCAGCGGCTGGAACCAGGAAATCTGGAAGCTGGGGCGCTTTCCCACGGCCGCGGAACTCGATGCGGCGGAAAGCGCACGGCCCGTGTGGCTGCGCCGGGTCGATGGCCACGCGGGCTGGGCCAACAGCCGCGCGCTGGCGCTGGCCGGCATCACGCCCGCCACGCAAGATCCGGCCGGCGGCAAGATCGTCCGCGATGCGGACGGCAATGCAACCGGCGTGCTGGTCGACAATGCCATGGACTTGATGGATGCCGTGCTGCCCAAGCCGGGCGACGTCGAAAACCGCGCCGCCCTCGATGGCGCGCTGGCGCAGCTGTCGCAGGCGGGCCTGACCAGCGTGCACGATGCGGGCATCGGCCAGATGCAGGACCGGCTGTTCCGCGACTACGCGGACCACGGCAAGCTGACGGTGCGCGTCTACGGCATGATTGCCGATACGACGGAAGACTTCGACGCATTGTCGAAAAGCGGTCCATTAAAAAGCTATGCGCGCGACATGTACGCCTTGCGCGCTGTCAAACTGCTGTCCGACGGGGCCCTGGGCAGCCGCGGCGCCGCCCTGCTGGCGCCGTACAGCGACGATCCTTCTACCAGCGGCCTGCTGTTCTACAAGGACGACGCCATGCGCGCGAAGATGGAAAAAGCCATGCGCGCCGGCTACCAGGTGAACGTGCACGCCATCGGCGACGCGGGCAACCATCAAATTCTCGACGGCTATGAAGCCTTGATCGCGCAATACCGTAGCGTGGGCCTGCGCCACCGCATGGAGCACGCGCAGGTGGTGCAGTTGTCCGACATCCCCCGTTTCAAGAGTCTGGGCATCGTGCCGTCGATGCAGCCCACGCACGCCACGTCCGACCAGAACATGGCGGAGCAGCGCGTGGGCCACGAACGCATCAAGGGCGCATATGCGTGGCGCACCTTCCTCAAGCAGGGTTCGCGCATCGCCTGCGGCTCCGACTTCCCCATCGAGTCGCCGAACCCGTTCGAGGGCATCCACGCGGCCGTCACGCGGCAAAACAGCGAAGGGTTCCCGGCCGGCGGCTGGTATCCGCAGCAAGCCATGACGGTCACCGAGGCGCTGCGCTGCTTCACCCTCGACGCGGCCTGGGCGGCGCACCAGGAAAAGGTCATCGGCACGCTGGAAGCGGGCAAATGGGCGGACTTCATCGTCGTCGACCAGGACCTGTTCAAGGTGGCACCGACCGCCATCGGCAAGACGCAGGTGCTGCAGACGTGGGTGGCGGGCAAGCGCGTGTTCGAGAAAAAATAGGCAGTTTGCGCTTGCAAAAACCTGTTGACTTGGTTGTATAGACAACCTATGCTGGGAGTACCAGAGCGGACCACGCATGTCCGCTCGCACCCTACGAGGAGACAGCATGAACAGCACAATGGACACCGATCCACGCTTTGATGCCAGCCGTACCATCCGCGCGCCGCGCGGCACGGCCATGGCTTGCAAGAGTTGGCAGGCCGAGGCGGCCTACCGCATGTTGCAAAACAACCTGGACCCGGAAGTGGCGGAAAATCCGCAGCACCTGGTCGTCTACGGCGGCATCGGCCGCGCCGCCCGCAACTGGGCTTGCTTCGACCAGATCCTCGCCTCGCTGCGCGAACTGGAAGACGACCAGACTCTCCTGATCCAGTCCGGCAAGCCGGTGGGCGTGTTCCGGACCCACGCGGATGCGCCGCGCGTGCTGATCGCCAACTCCAACCTGGTGCCGAAATGGGCGAACTGGGAACACTTCAACGAACTCGATCGCCAGGGCCTGTTCATGTACGGCCAGATGACGGCCGGCAGCTGGATCTACATCGGCACGCAGGGCATCGTGCAGGGCACCTATGAAACCTTCGCCGAAGCGGGCCGCCAGCATTTCGGCGGCGACTGGGGCGGGCGCTGGATCTTGACGGCGGGCCTGGGCGGCATGGGCGGCGCGCAGCCGCTGGCCGCCACCATGGCGGGCGCCGTCTCGCTCAATATCGAATGCCAGCAAAGCAGCATCGACTTCCGCCTGCGCACGCGCTACCTGGACAAGCAGGCGGCCAGCCTGGACGAAGCTTTGGCGCTGGTGAAATACCATACCGAACGCAAGGAAGCCATTTCCATTGGCCTCCTGGGCAATGCGGCCGAAGTGCTGCCGGAACTGGTGCGCCGCGCGAAAGCGGGCGGCCTGGTGCCCGACCTCGTGACGGACCAGACGTCCGCGCATGACCTGGTCAACGGCTACCTGCCGCGCGGCTGGAGCGTGTCGGACTGGAAGGCGGCGCAGCAGGACCCGCAGCGCCACGCGCGCCTGACGGTGGCCGCCGCCGATTCCTGCGCCGCCCACGTGCAGGCCATGCTCGATTTCCACGCCATGGGTGTGCATACGGTCGATTACGGCAACAACATCCGCCAGGTGGCGTTCGACCAGGGCGTGCAGAACGCCTTCGACTTCCCCGGCTTCGTGCCCGCCTACATCCGCCCGCAGTTCTGCGAAGGACGTGGCCCGTTCCGCTGGGTGGCCCTGTCGGGCGACCCGGAAGACATCTATAAAACGGATGCGAAGATCAAGGAGCTGTTCCCGCACCACAAGCAGGTGCACCACTGGCTGGACATGGCGCGCGAGCGCATCGCTTTCCAGGGTCTGCCGGCGCGCATCTGCTGGCTGGGACTGGGCGAGCGCCACATCGCCGGCCTGGCCTTCAACGAGATGGTGCGCACGGGCGAGCTGAAGGCGCCCATCGTCATCGGCCGCGACCACCTGGATACGGGTTCCGTCGCCAGCCCGAACCGCGAGACGGAAAGCATGAAGGACGGCACGGACGCCGTCTCCGACTGGCCGCTGCTGAACGCCATGCTGAACACGGCCGGCGGCGCCACCTGGGTCTCGCTGCACCATGGCGGCGGCGTGGGAATGGGGTATTCTCAGCATGCGGGCATGGTCATCGTGGCCGACGGCACGGAAGGGGCGGCGAAACGCCTGGCCCGGGTGCTGGTCAACGACAGCGGCTCGGGCGTCATGCGCCATGCCGATGCCGGCTATGAAACCGCAGCCGCCTGCGCCAAGCGCAACGGCCTGATTCTCCCCATGATGAAGTGAAAGCGAAGATGACACAGCACGCCAAAAGTTGGACCCTGAAACCGGGCGCGATGACCCTGGGCGACCTGCGCGCCGTCTGGGCCGCACCCGCAAAACTGATCCTCGCCGCCGAGGCCTATCCCGTCATCGAGGCGTCGGCCGCCGCCGTGCAAGCCATCGTCGCCAAGGGCGATGCGGCCTACGGCATCAACACGGGCTTCGGCCTGCTCGCCAAGACGCGCATCCCCGATGAAAAACTGGAGCAATTGCAGCGCAACCTGATCCTGTCGCATTCCGTCGGCACGGGAGAATTGCTGTCGGACGCCGTCGTGCGCCTGATCATGCTGATGAAGATCGGCAGCCTGGCGCGCGGCTTTTCCGGCGTGCGCCCGCTGATCGTCGACACCCTGATCGCCCTGTACAACGCGGGCATCATGCCGGCCATTCCCGCCAAGGGTTCCGTCGGCGCCTCGGGCGACCTGGCACCGCTGTCGCACATGACCCTTGCCATGCTGGGCGTGGGCGACGTGCGCGTCAACGGCGAATTGATGCCGGCGCCCGAGGCGCTGGCGCAGGCAGGCATCGCGCCCGTCGTGCTGGCGGCGAAAGAGGGCCTGGCCCTGATCAACGGCACGCAAGTGTCGAACGCGCTGGCGCTGCATGGCCTGTTCATGGCCGAGCGCCTGCTGGAAGCGGCCATGGTCACGGGCGCGCTGTCGCTCGACGCGGCCAAGGGCAGCGACTCGCCGTTCGACGCGCGCGTGCATGCCGTGCGGGGACAGCCGGGGCAAATCCTGGCCGCGCAGATGTACCGCCAGCTGGTGGCCAACAGCGCGATCCGCGCCTCGCACCTGGAAGGCGACGAGCGCGTACAAGACCCGTACAGCCTGCGCTGCCAGCCGCAAGTCATGGGTGCCTGCCTCGATCTGATCGGCAATGTGGGCCGCACCCTGCTGATCGAAGCCAATGCCGTCACGGACAATCCGCTGATCTTCCAGGATGGTCCCAACGGGCAGGCGGAGATCGTCTCGGGCGGGAACTTCCATGCCGAACCGGTGGCCTTTGCGGCCGACACGCTGGCGCTGGCGATCGCCGAAATCGGTGCGCTGGCAGAGCGCCGTATCGCGCTGCTGATCGACGCGACGCTGTCCGGCCTGCCGCCGTTTCTCGTGCGCGACCCGGGCGTCAATTCCGGCTTCATGATCGCCCACGTGACGGCCGCCGCGCTGGCGTCGGAAAACAAGTCGCTCGCCCATCCTGCCAGTGTCGACAGCCTGCCCACGTCCGCCAACCAGGAAGACCACGTGAGCATGGCCACGTTCGCCGGGCGCCGCCTGGACGACATGGCACATAACACGGCCGTCATCGTCGGCATCGAGCTGCTGGCCGCCGCGCAGGGCATCGATTTCCACCGCCCCCTGAAAACCTCTCCGCACCTGGAACACGTGCATCACCAGTTGCGCCAGAAAGTGCCGTTCTTCGACGCCGACCGTTTTTTTGCGCCCGACATCGAGGCGGCCAAGCAGATGGTGTTGCAGGGCGAATTGAGCAGCACCTGCAAGAATTTGTTCGCCCCGCTGTACGCTTAAGCGGGAGCAAGGAGACAAGCATGGATTTCCGCTTCAACGAAGGCAGCATCCCGCTGCTCGTGTCGATGCCCCATGTGGGCACCGACATACCGGACGATATCGCCGCGCGCATGACGCCGCAGGCCCTCATCAAGGCCGACACGGACTGGCATTTGCGCGAGCTGTACGGATTTTTGCAGGAGATGGACGCGTCCGTGCTGTCGGCGCGCTGGTCGCGCTACACCATCGACTTGAACCGCCCGCAGGAAGACACGAATCTGTATCCGGGCCAGGATACGACGGGCTTGCTGCCCAACGATACCTTCCACCGCGAGCCGCTGTACCTGGCCGGCAAGGAACCCGATGCGGCCGACGTGCAGCGCCGATTGCAGCGTTACTGGGCTCCGTATCATGCGCAGCTGCGCGCGGAACTGGACCGCCTGCTGCGCGTGCATGGCGCCGTGGTGCTGTGGGATGCCCATTCCATCGCCTCGCATGTGCCGCGCTTCTTTGACGGCAAGCTGCCCGACCTGAACTTCGGCACGGCCGATGGCGCCAGCTGCGACAGCGGCCTGACGTCCGCCGTGGTCGATATCGCGCGCGCGCAGGATGCATTTACCGTGGCCTTGAATGGCCGCTTCAAGGGCGGCCATATCACGCGCCATTACGGCCAGCCGGCAGGCCGCGTGCATGCGATCCAGCTGGAGATGTGCCAGTGCCTGTACATGGACGAGACGGCGCCTTTCGACTACCGGCCCGACCTGGCGGCCCGGGTGCAGCCGCTGCTGCGCGAGATGATGGAAGCGGCCGTGGCATGGGTGGCGCATTGAGTACCTGTCTGTTCGCGCGCCACGCGCTGCTGCCGCAAGGCTGGCGCCGCGACGTGCTGCTGGAATGGGATGCGGCCGGCGACTTGACGGTGGTGACGGAGGGCGCCACGCCGCCACCCGGCGTGGAAGTGGCCGAATATGTCTTGCCCGGCATGGTCAACCTGCATTCGCATGCCTTCCAGCGTGCGCTGGGCGGCATGACGGAGGTTGCGGGTGACGAGGTTAATCATGTCGCGGACAGTTTCTGGACGTGGCGCGAGCTGATGTACCGCTTCGCGCATCGCATCACGCCGGAGCAGATGGAGGCCATCGCCGCGCAGCTGTTTGCCGAATGCCTGCGCCATGGCTACACGTCCGTGTGCGAATTTCACTACCTGCAGCGCGATGCGGCTGGCGCCCTGTATGCGCGTCCCGCCGAAACGGCCGAACGGGTACTGGCCGCGGCGCGCATCAGCGGTATCGGCATGACCATGCTGCCCGTGCTGTACAGCCATGCGGGCTTCGGCGCACAGCCCCTCAAACCCGAGCAGGCGCGCTTCCGCACGGGTGCGGACGATGTCCTGCGCATCGTCGAGGCGCTGGCGCCGCAGCGAGGCGGGCAGGTGGAGGTGGGCTTTGCTCCCCATTCGCTGCGCGCCGCCGGCGTGGCGCAGATCCGCGAAGTGTCGCAAGCGCTGCCCGCGGACCGGCCCATCCACATCCATATCGCCGAGCAGCAGGGCGAGGTGCGCCAGTGCCTGGATTACAGCGGCCGGCGCCCGGTGCAGTATTTGTACGACCAGGTCGATGTCGATGCGCGCTGGTGCCTCGTGCACGCCACGCATGTGCAGCCCGACGAGGTGGCGCGGATGGCCGCCAGCGGCGCCGTGGCGGGCCTGTGCCCGACGACGGAAGCGAACCTGGGCGACGGCCTGTTTCCGCTGGCCGAATTCATCGCCGCCGGCGGGCGCTTCGGCGTCGGCAGCGACAGCCATGTGTCGCAGTCGCCGGTGGAGGAATTGCGCTGGCTCGAATATGGCCAGCGCTTGCAGCGCCAGCAGCGCAACGTGGCCGCCACGCCGGAGCAGCGCCATGTGGGCGACTATCTGTGGCAGGCGGCCTTGCGGGGGGGCGCGCAGGCGGCCGGACGCAAGCTCGGTGCCCTGGCCCCGGGTTGCCGCGCCGATGTGCTGGTGCTCGACGACGCGCATGTGAACCTGTGCGGCGTGGTCATCGCCGATGTACTGGGCAGTTTTATCTTCTGCGGCAACGACAAGCTGGTGCGCGACGTGCTGTGCGGCGGCCAGTGGCAGGTGCGCGATGGGCGCCACGTGGCGCAGGACGCCATCGCCACCGCCTACAAGCGCACCCTGGCGCAACTGAGGGCGCTCTGATGGCGACCTTCATCCCACAGGAATACCTGCGCGCCGCGCCGTGGAAAAACGGCGGCGGCAGCACGACGGAAATCGCCATTTCTCCGCCGGACGCCGGTTTCGACGATTTTGACTGGCGTATCAGCCTGGCGACGATCACGGCCAGCGGGCCGTTTTCCAGCTTTCCCGGCATCGACCGCAGCCTGATGCTGGTCGATGGCGACAGCGTGCAGCTGACGCTCGACGGCACGCGCAAGGTGACCTTGACTGCGGCGCAACCGATGCTGTGGTTTCCCGGCGAGGCTGCCGTGGAAGCGCAAGTCAGGGGACCGACGACGGACTTCAATGTGATGACGCGGCGCGACCGCTGCCGCCACCAGCTGGAAAAAATCACGGCGCCGGGCAAGCTGGTACGGCGTAGCACGGCGACCCTGCTGTTCGTCGCCGGCGAAGGCCACGTGCTGGCGCGCGCAAGCGACCAGCAGTTTGCGCTGGCCCGCCATGACGCGTTGCTGCTGGACGCCGGCGATGCGCAGGAATGGCGTCTCGACGCCTTGCAGCGCACGGCCGTGTTCCGCGTCGACCTGTTCATCTAGGAGAGAAAAACGATGCAAGACTGGGACATGGTCATCCACAACGTCCACCTGGCCACAATGGAGCACGGCTACGGCGAACTGCTCGACGCGGCCATTGCCGTCAAGGATGGCCGCATCGCCTGGTTCGGTCCCGGCGACGAGCTGCCGGCCAGCGGCGCGGTGCTGTTCGATGGCCAGGGCTGCTGGCTGACGCCTGGCCTGATCGACTGCCATACGCACATCGTCCACGCGGGCAACCGCAGCGACGAATTCGAGGCGCGCCTGAATGGCGCCAGCTATGAAGACATCAGCCGTGCCGGCGGCGGCATCATGTCTACCGTGCGCGCCACGCGTGCGGCCAGCGACGACGAATTGCTGCGGCAAAGCCTGCCCCGCGTGCTGGCGCTGCTGGCCGAAGGCGTGACCACGCTGGAAATCAAGTCCGGCTACGGTCTCGATGCGGGCAGCGAGGCGAAGATGCTGCGCGTGGCGCGCCGCATCGGGCAAGAACTGCCGGTCACCGTGCGCACCACCTTCCTCGGTGCCCACGCGCTGCCGCCCGAATACGCGGGCCAGCCCGACTCTTATATCGACCTGCTGTGCGCGCAGATGCTGCCCAAGCTGGCCGGCGATGGCCTGGTCGACGCCGTCGACGCGTTTTGCGAACGCATCGGCTTTACGCCGGCGCAAACCGAAAGGGTATTCGAGGCGGCGCAGGCGCTGGGCCTGCCCGTGAAACTGCATGCGGAGCAGCTGTCGGACCTGGGCGGCGCGGCGCTGGTCGCCCGCCATGGCGGCCTGTCGGCCGACCATTTGGAATTCCTGTCGCAGGAGGGCATCGCCGCCATGGCAAAACACGGCACGGTGGCCGTGCTGCTGCCGGGCGCGTATTACTTTTTGCGCGAGACGCAGCCGCCGCCCGTGGCGGCCTTGCGCACGGCCGGCGTGCCGATGGCCGTCTCCACCGATTGCAATCCGGGCACCTCGCCCATGACGTCATTGCTGCTGGCGATGAACATGGCGTGCACCCTGTGGCGTTTGACGCCGCAGGAAGCGCTGGCCGGTGTTACGTGCCACGCGGCGCGCGCGCTGGGCTTGCAGCAGGAAACGGGCAGCCTGACGGTGGGAAAACGCGCCGATTTCGCCCTGTGGCGCATCGCGCGCCCGGCCGACCTGGCGTATGCGCTGGGCCTGAACCCGTGCGCGGGCGTGGTGCATGGCGGTGTCTGGCGCGCGCCGGTGGTAAGCTTGCCGGATTGATCATCCGTCCTGGAGCGCCGCGTGCGTTGTGTTTACCTGTTGTTGCTGCTTGTTTTCGGCGTCGCCGCGCCCGCACACGCCCTGGACGGCGGCACCCTGAAGGTGGGCTCGAAGCGTTTCACGGAATCGTACATCCTCGGCGAGATCATCCAGCAGAGCGCCGCGCCGCACGTCAGGGCGCAGCACCGCCAGGGCCTGGGCAACACGGCCATCGTACTCGCTGCGCTGCAGGCGGGCAGCATCGACATGTATGCCGAATACATGGGCACGATCGCCAGCGAAATCCTCAAGCACGACAAACCGATTGAGCTGGATCAGATGCGGCGCGAGCTGGCGGCGCTGGGGCTGGGCGTGGCCGTGCCGCTGGGCTTTAACAATACCTATGCGCTGGCCATGCGCGGCGATGAAACATCCATCGCGAGCCTGGCGCAGCTGGCGCAGCACCCGGCCCTGAAGTTCGGCCTGTCGCATGAATTCATCGGCAGGATCGATGGCTGGCCGGGCCTGGCCGCACGCTATGGCTTGCCGCAGCGCCCGCGCGGGCTCGATCACGGCATTGCGTATGAAGCGCTGGCGCAGCGCCAGGTGGACGTGATCGACATCTATTCGACGGACGCGAAGATACGCCAGTACGGCTTGCGCGTGCTGGCCGACACGCAGCAGTATTTTCCCCGCTACGACGCCATGCTGTTGTACCGGCTCGACGTGCCGCAGCGCTTTCCCGCCGCCTGGCAAGCCTTGCAGGCGCTGCAGGGACGCATCAGCGAGGCCGACATGATCGCCATGAATGCGGCCGTGGAAATCGACGGCAAGAGCTTTGCCGGCGTGGCGCGGCAGTGGTTGGCGTCCGGCACTCGGGCGAACAAACCGGCGGCCGTGCGCAGCGGCTTGCTCGATAAAATCCTCGGCGACGATCTGTGGACCCTGACGCGCCAGCACCTGACGCTGGTGCTGCTGTCGGTGGCGCTGGCATGCCTGATCGGCATTCCGCTGGGCGTGCTGGCGGCGTTTTCGGCGCCGCTGCGGCAAACGGTGCTGGCCTTCGTCGGCGTGCTGCAGACGGTGCCGTCGCTGGCCCTGCTGGCGATATTGATTCCCGTGCTGGGCATGATCGGCTTGGCGCCGGCGCTGGTGGCGCTATTCGTGTACGCCTTGCTGCCCATCGTGCGCAACACGTGCACGGGCATCTTGCAGGTGCCGCAAGGCTTGCGCATGGCGGCGCTGGCGCTGGGCATGAGCCGGCGCGATCGCCTGCTGCACGTGGACTTGCCGCTGGCCTTGCCCGTCATGCTGGCGGGCGTGAAAACGGCGGCCGTGATGAGCGTGGGCACGGCCACCATCGCCGCCTTCATCGGCGCGGGAGGCTACGGCGAACGCATCACCATCGGCCTGGCGCTGAACGACAACGACATGCTGCTGGCCGGCGCGATCCCCGCAGCCGTGCTGGCCCTGCTGACGCAAGGCCTGTTCGAGCTGGTGGAACGCTGGGCCGTTGCCGGCCGGCAGCACTGACGGCATCACGGTTACAGCGAGTGCAGTTTGGAGCGCACCGAGACGACGGCCTGGTGCAGGATGCGTTCGGCCTGGAAGTCGTTTTCGCGCTGTTCGGCGATGGCTTGCAAGTCGCGCGTGTAGCGTTCCAGGCGGGAACGCAGGTAGGCGCGGTAGATTTTCATGACGAGCGGTTTGGCAGAGACATTCATGATGTGGCTCCCAGGTGCGGAATGATGCGTTCATTTTGTGTGAGCGGAATGCCGCCACTTTGCGTCAGATCAAACGCCATGACCCCGTCAAATTGGCGCGTTTGACATTGCGCAATGCCCCCAACGTCGAAGATGCCACACTGAATTTTCCCTGCTCGCCTGGACATCATCAGCCGCGAGCCCTGATTCCATCAAGCATACTCAAGGAGCGTCGCATGGTCATTTTTGCCGTGGTTGCTGGCTGCATCGCCTGCCTGACAGTGTACCAAATCTATAAAAATGCGCAGGGTGGCAGTGGGGTTGCGCAACAACATATCGGCCTGCACGGCACATTGATTGAACCACGGAAATAAACTGTGGCAAATGGTGGACAGTTAGGTATCAGCTTTAAGGAAAATGTAAGGCCCGGTAAGCAAATGTAAAGGTCGGCGCGGTGACCAGTCGTAACGTTTATATTGATAACCGTTGATTGCATTCTCCCCCTCCCACTTGACAATGGGTTCACCCCGCGGTGCCGCTAGCCCGCGGGGATTTTTTTTGGAACTTGCATTGTCATTTCCCTCGCTACAATTCCAATCAGGCCGCTTTCGGCGTTCCTGCTGACAATTGCGTCAAGGCATCGCCAGTCACGCGGCAGATGCGCCAGTCCGGCATCACGTCCGCGCCCATGCCCTTGTAGAAGTTGATCGCGTTGTCATTCCAGTCCAGCACCGACCATTCGAAGCGGCCGCAATCGCGTTCGACGGCCAGTTGCGCCAGTGCCACGAGCATCTGCTTGCCATAGCCCTTGCCGCGCACCGATTGCTTCACATACAGATCTTCCAGGTACAGCCCCTTGCGGCACAGGAAGGTGGAAAAGTTGTGGAAGAACAGGGCGAAGGTCACGACCGTGCCGTCTTCCTCGCCCACCAGCGCTTCGCACGCGGGATGCTTGCCGAACAGGCTGTCGTGCAGCATGGACTCCTTGGCGATCATCATGTGCTCGAGTTTTTCAAACACGGCCAGTTCGTGGATCATGCCAAAGATGGCAGCCACGTCGGATGCGGTCGCGGGACGGATGGCGAGGGAGGAAGAGGTGCTCATGTTGCCTTTGTTGATGGAGTGGTGGAAAGGGAAGCAATGCTACTCGTCTTGCGCGCGCCCGACGTCAGGGCCCAGGCCACGCTGGACAGGCATAGCACCATGCCTGCCCATTCGATGGGGGCGGGCCGGTAATGTTCGAACTGGACTGACAGCAGCACGGAAATGACGGGCGTGACGACGCCGATATACACGGTCTTTTGCGTGCCGATGCGCGCGATTAAAGTGAAATACGCGCTGAAGGCGATCACCGAGCCGAAGATGGCCAGATACAGCAATCCCATCCAGTAACTCGTGCGCGTGGGCAATTGCCAGGACTGGCCCGTGGCGATGGCCCAGGCGGCCACCATCAAGGTGCCCCACAGCATGGTCCAGGCCATGGTCAGCATCACGTTGCCGGACTGTTCGCGCACTTTCATGACGAGGGCATTGCCTACCGTGCTCGACACAGTGGCCACCAGGGCCAGCAAGAATCCGAGCAGAAAATGGCCATTGCCGCCGCCGAGCATATCGTGCAGCGCCGCGCCGATGGACTGGTAAAACAGCAGCACGATACCGCAGATGGCGACAAACGCCGCGCAGCAGGTGCTCCAGGTGATCGGTGTGCCGAAGGCGATGCGGTTGAGCAAGGGCGTCCAGAACACCATCAGCGCGAACAGCACGCTGACGAGGGCCGAGACCAGGTATTGCTCCGAACTATACGTGCACACATAGCTGAGGGCAAACGAGGCCAGGCCCTGCAGCAGCATCCATTTTTGCGCGCGCCAGGGCAGGCGCAGGCGGTCGCCGCGCAGCGCGCACCAGGCAAACAGGGTGGCGGAAGCGAGGCCGAAGCGGTAGACCACGGACACGGCGGGGGCGACATCGCCCAGCTGCAAGGTGATGGCCCAGAAGGTGGAGCCCCAGATCAGGCAGGCAATGATGAACAGGAGAGGAGAGGACATCGCGCAAGTATACGGGCATCGCGCGGGGATGGCGAGCCCTGGTCGGGCTTGCTCGACGAGCGGTCAGCAGACACACCGGCATTGAGCCAGCGCAGTGCTTCTGGAAAATGTTGAATTTATGAAAATATTTACTTTAATATCAAGTAAATGTTTTCTGAATTGCATCTTTGAAGGGAGACCGCCATGCCAGCCTCACTGCAGATCAAGATATGGAGCGTGCTTGTGTATGTCATCGTGGCAACATGGATTGCCGTCTGGCTGCATGAGGGCATGTCGCCCTCGACTTTGCTCATCGCTGCCGGCGCATTCGGCTGAGCGCATGCGCCGGCAAGCAGATCAGTGGGTGACGCGGGTCTTGCGGCCATCCGACAGCAGGCGCACGCGCTCGCCCGGACGGAACAGTTCGTCCGCGTCTTGCACGATGGCGCGCATGTCGCCATTGTCCAGGCGCACGGTGATTTCCAGGCCGGGTTTGTTCGAGGCATTCGCTTCGATGCTCTTGCCGGCCATGCCGCCGGCAACCGCGCCGAGGATGCTGGCCGCGATGGCGCCCTTGCCGCCGCCGACGGTCGAGCCGGCTACGCCGCCCAGCGCCGCGCCAGCCAGCACGCCCGTGCCCGTTTCGCCCTTGTCGATGGTTACCTGGCGCACGGATTCAACCGTGCCCATGCGAACCGATTGTTCATTCTGCGCCTGGCGCGCGTTGTACACATTCGCCGAGTTCGGTTGTACGGCGCAGCCGGCCAGGGTGGCCAGCAATGCCACTGCAATAATTGGTGCTTTCATGTAGGACTCCCTTGGACAAAAGTTGGTTGCCGATTGCGTCGACCGGCAGATGATGACTTATCATAAGGACACTTGTCGCAGATAACTAGTTGCGAATAGTAAAAATCTGTTACCGGTCCCGCGTGACCAAGGGACCACCTGCCGCTCAATACGCCAGCCGCAGGCGCCGGTACAAAAATCCCAGCACGAACAGCGGCCCCACCAGCAAAAAGCGCACATCGTCGAGAAACGACGGTTTCTTGCCTTCGATCTGGTGGCCGATGAACTGGCCTATCCAGGCCAGCACGAACAGCGCCAGCGACGCGGGCAGAATAGTCAGCGGCGGCATGAGCAGCAGCAGGCCCAGCATGACGGCCAGCATCGCCAGCATGCCCGCCGCAAACGGACGCGACAGCTTGTAGTAATAGTATAAGGCCAGAATACTGCCGAGCAGCGCCACGCTGGGATGCACGCTCCACAGCAGCCCCAGCAGACTGAAAACGATCAGCGGCACGCACACGATGTGCACCCATTCATTGATGTGGTTGCGGTGGCTTTCGCCATACTGGGCCAGCAGGGTGTCGATGGTGCGCATGGGCGTCTCTTGTAGAGGGAGGGGTGTGCGGGAATTTTACACCGTCGCGTGGCCGGGTAAAATGCTCCTTCGTCTTCCCTTCCGGATATCTGATTTGAACAGCCCAGCCCTCCTGCCAGACCATGCTGCCGATGCGCGCAAGCGCTGTTTCGATCCCGTCGTCGACGCCGGCACGCGCTTGCTGATACTGGGCAGCCTGCCCGGCGAAAAATCGCTGGCGCACAGCCAGTACTATGCGCATCCGCAAAACAAGTTCTGGATGCTGCTGGGCGAAGTGCTGGGCGTGGAGTTGACCAGCCTGCCCTATGAAGAGCGTCTGGCCAGCTTGCTGGCGCACGGCGTGGGCCTGTGGGATGTGGTGGCGCAGGCGCAGCGCACGGGCAGCCTGGACAGCAATATCCGCTGCCGCGACGACAACGACCTCGTCGCCCTGGCCGCCAGCCTGCCGCAGCTGCACACGATCGCCTTCAACGGCGGCACTGCCGCCAAGCTGGGCGTCAAGGTGCTGGGCGAGCACGCGCAGCGTTACCGCATCGTCAGCTTGCCATCGAGCAGCCCGGCCTACACCTTGGCCTATGCGCAGAAATTGCAGGCGTGGCTGTCGCTGCGCCGCTGATGTCAGGTGGCAAGCTTGAGCATGTGGCGCCGCGCCTGCTCCAGCCGGTACTGGCGCCGCCAGAACCACGCGATGCAGATCAAACCCAGCACGGATGGCGCCAGCTGCGTCCAGGGCTGGCCCATGCGCAGCAGGTTGCCCGCGGCGGCCGAGAGCATGGCGAACAGCGAGGCGAGCAGCTTGTAGATGTGTTCATAGCGCCACAGCACGCCATACCAGCGGCGGGGAAAGGCCCAGCGCGCGCCGTCGTAGATGAGGATGGCGGCCAGGCCGCCCAGCGATGACAGGACGACGATGGCTTGTTGTCCGGAAGCATCGTGCTGCAGGCGCAGCAGGATCAGCCCGCCCGCCATCAGCGCAAGCGCCGTCATGGCGCCATCAACGGCTTGCGGACCGGCATCGCGCGTGTAGACGGTGCGCCAGCCGCTCAGCAGCTGGTACAGCACCAGCACAGTCAGCACGGCAAAGACGGGGCGATAGTCAAACAGCAGGTTGCCGAGGGCGGCCGTGGCGCAGACCAGCAAGGTCAGCCAGGCGAACAGCCTGCCGCGGCGGCGGTGCTGCGGCGTGCCCTTGGCGGTCGCCAGCAGGAACAAGCCCAGGCCGATGGCGGCGCTGCCGGTCAGCACATGGGTGGCAATATTGATCAGTTGCGGCTGGGGCATGCGCATCTCCGGACGGTGCGCCTGGCTGGTCGCACGCTAATGGGAGATGGTATCTTGATAACTTCCGCCTGTCGAGATGGCGGGCGGCAGGGGCGAACTCAGGCAGGCGCGTAAGGCTGCGCTTCCACCGGCTGCCCTTTGGCATCGAATTTCAGCGCCACGGACAAGTGGGTGACGCCGATGGTGGCCAGCGCGTCGCAGATGTCGTCGACTTCGTCCTGCAGGTCGGCGGCCAGGTCCAGCGGCTTGTCGGCGCTGTGCAGCAGTGCGCCGCCCGCCGTGCTGACGTTGACGCGCAACAGCATTTCGCCATGTTCATCGGCCGGGCCGACGACCACCGAGACGTCGCCCGCATCCACGTTGTTTTCCGCCAAGGCATGGTTGATGCCGGACATCATTTGCAGCATCGCATATTCGCTCATGCCTTGTTCCTTGCCGCCATGGAACAGATCCTGGTACAGAAAACTTACTTCCAGGGCACTGCCGGCCGGCGCCAGGCAGCGTTTCACCAGGTCGCCCACTTCCGTCGTCCATTGCTGGTAGCGGGCCATGCGCGCATCGAACCAGGCGTCGAGCGCCGCTTCGTCCTTCGGTTCCGCATAGAACGGGTCGTCCACGCGTTTCAAGGCAAAGCCCAGCAGGAAGCGCAGTTCGACGGCCGTGTCCTGCGGGCCGAAGGCCGTCTCGCTCCAGCCGACGATGCTGCTTTCCAGGCCCGGCGTGGCGACGATCTTCTTGTCCGTCATCGACGAATAGGCATCGCGCACCATGTCATGCAGGTGGCTGTAGGTGATGCGGTCGATTTCATCGAGGTCGTAGGCATGGCTCATCAGGACCACCTTGGCCTTGGCGCTTTCCAGTTCTGCTTGCTGGAAACTTTTTACCAGCGCTTCGAACGCGTCCTGGTCCTGGAAACTGTCCGCTTCCTTCAGGCCGCCCGTGCTTTGCACCAGCAGGGGCACGACGAAGGCGTTGATTTCCATGGCCGGGGCGTTTTCGCGGCGGATCACGGAAATGGACGCCGCTTCCTCGATATGGCTGCGCAGGTACTGATAGGCACCCACGTCCTCGTACTTGGAACGCTCGATGGCGTCGTACAGGATTTCATCCTTCTTTTGATTCAGGGCCTTGCGGATCAGGCGGCCGAACTCGACGGCTTGCTCGGCCAGCACCGTGCCCTGCGATTCGCTGTCTTCCTGCTCCGCCAGGTTCAGGGCCATCGTGCACAGCATGCGTGTGACGGACTCATCCTTTTCTTCAGGCGTGTTGGCGGATTTACGGGGGACAGGGCGCTTATTTTTGGGCATGGCGATCAACAGGTTAAGAAATACGGGTCAGGCAAACGGAAACGGGCGCCAGGGCTTTGCCGGGCGCCGGGATGGATGATACAGGCGGACGCGGCCGCCTGATACCTCAATGGTCGGTATCGAACATCTCGTGCAGCTCGTCGAGCAGGTCGGCCGCTTCTTCCTGCGACAGGCCAAGATGCTGGCAGGCAAGTTCGCCGCCCTTGTCCCACTCCAGCGAGGTACTGTTGCCATGGTAGCGCTGAATGCCCTTTTCGGCCAGCAGCGACAGGGCGACGAGCGAGCGGATGGCGTCGTCCGTGGACGGGTCCGCCAGCACCGTGTAGTCGTGGTGGTGCAGAATCGCCCAGGAAACGTCGGAGGACAGGCCCCAGTTGCGCGCCAGCAAGCAGCCGATGGCCGCGTGGTTGGTCTGGTGGCGCGCGTCTTCCAGGGCTGTAAAACAGTTGTGCGCATCGTTGGCCGCCGCCGCATACGTGTTGACGTAGTCGGGGAAGCGGTTCATCAGCAGGGGCACGCCGATGTCGCAGAACAGGCCGAAGGTATGCGCGATATCGGGCGGGGCGATGCGCAGCTTGCGCGAGGTAAATACGAGGGCGCGCGCGCGCTTGGCCGACACATCCCAGAAGTGGGTCAGTTCCACGCCTTCCGCTTCCAGCGCCTGGCGCGCCAGCAAGCCCGTCATCATGGCGCTGCACTGGTTGATGCCGAGAAAGTTGATGCCTTGCTCGACGGATTTGGCCTTGCGCGCGGCGCCATAGAACGGCGAATTCGCCAGTTTCAGCAGGGCGCCGGACATGCCGACGTCGTCGGCGATGATGCGCGCGATGCGGCGCGGCGACGGGTCGTCTTCCGCCAGTTCGCGCTGCAGGTCGACCAGCAGGCTGGGACGCGGCGGGATACGGATGGAACGCATCAAGGCGTCAACCGGATCTTCCTGCACTACCTGCTTTTGCGCTGCCGCTCTCGTCATCATTGTCTTGCCTGGTTGTTATCTTGTTGCGCTGCCGCCATCCGCCTCGTGGGCGCCCGGCGCGGTGCCGACGATTATCGCTGTTTATGCGTGGCAATAGTTCATCTGTGTAAACTATTCTGGAAAAAATCCCCGCTTTGGCCCGCTCCATTCCCTATTTTTCGTATTTTACGACGCTGCCCATCCCGATATTCATGATAAAAATATCAAGTTTTATTTGTTTTCAAGGCGAGACCAGGCGTGCGCGGACAGCGTGGCATTACAATTGCCGGATGAAAAAAATCCTCGCGGGTATCGATTTTGCGGACGATTCCAGCAGCGTGGCGCGCCAGCTGATCGGCGTGACCGTGCTGGTCGACGGCGTGGGCGGGCGCATCGTGGAAACGGAAGCGTATGACCGGCTGGACCCGGCCTCGCACACGTATGGCGGCATGACGCCGCGCAATGCTGCCATGTTCGGCCCGCCCGCGCACGCTTATGTCTACCGCTCGTACGGCATCCACTGGTGCCTGAACTTTGTGTGCCGCGAAGCGGGGCATGGCGCAGGCGTGCTGATCCGTGCTATCGAACCGCTGGCGGGCATCGATACCATGCGCGAGCGGCGCGGCGTCGAGGATGCGCGGCTGCTGTGTTCGGGGCCGGGCAAGGTGTGCCAGGCGCTCGGTGTCACGCATAGGCAGAACCGCCTGGCGCTCGATGCGCCGCCGTTCCTGCTGCTGGCGCGAGAGGAAGAGGTTGCCGTACAGGCGGGGCCGCGCATCGGCATTTCCAGGGCAATGGACACGCCGTGGCGCTTCGTGCTGGCAGGCTCGCGCTACCTGAGCAAGCCTATCTAGAAACACCTAACCAAACCTACTGCGCGTCGCGCTTTGCGGCCTGTGATGCTCGCTGTGCTTCAGCACAGCTGCGCTTCTCGGCCACAAATCACTGCCGCTCGCTACGGTTTTGTTAGGCGTTCTTGAGTATGCCGGTATGTGCTTGCGGCTGGGTGCTGGCTCTAAGCACCATGCCGGCGCTGGGGTGCATCCTTGGCGCCATGCATGCCCGGCATGCCGCGTAGCGGACTGTGCAGTGCGCGCCGGTCCTGGGCCGGCATCCTGGCGGGGTCTTGAAAGGCGTCGTCGTCCAGGCCGGCCGGTGTCGCCGGCGCGGCTTGATCCAGGGTAAAGACGCTGACCGCCTCCGACAGTTTGACGGCCTGATCCTGCAGGCTGGCCGCCGCTGCCGCCGCCTGCTCCACCAGGGCCGCGTTTTGCTGGGTGACGTCATCCATTTGGGCGACGGCCTGGTTCACTTCCGTGATGCCTGACGCTTGCTCGGCGCTGGCCTCTTTCACGCGCTGGATGATCTCGTTGACTTGCTGCACCGAGGCCACGATGGCGCCCATGCTGTCGCCTGCTTGCTGCACGGCCACGCTGCCGCAATCGATGGTGGTGACGGAGGTGGCGATCAGGGTCTTGATTTCCTTGGCCGCCTGCGCCGAGCGCTGCGCCAGGGTGCGTACTTCCGACGCCACCACGGCAAAGCCGCGGCCCTGCTCGCCCGCGCGCGCCGCCTCCACCGCCGCGTTCAGCGCGAGGATATTGGTCTGGAAGGAAATGCCGTCGATCACACCGATAATGTCCACGATCTGGCGCGAATTGGCCCGTATCGTCGCCATCGTCGCCACCGCTTGCTGCATCGATTGTCCCCCTTGCACGGCCAGGGTGGAGGCTTGTCCCGCCAATTCGCAGGCCAGCTGGGCGTTGTCTGCATTGTTGTTGACGGCTTCCGTCAAGGTTTCCATGGCGCTCGATGTTTCTTCCAGCGAACTGGCTTGCATTTCCGTGCGCGCCGACAAATCCAGATTGCCGGTGGCAATTTCGCGCGAGGCCGTGTCGATCGATTGCACGGCGCCCATGATGGTGCGCAAGGTCTGGTTCAGGTGGGCGATGGTCTGGTCCAGCACGCGCGACGTGGCGGCGATTTCGTCATTGCCCTGCTTCGGCGCGCCGGCCATCAGCTTGCCGGCCGCCAGGTCTTGCACGGCGTCGGCAATGCCGCGGATTTCCGCCAGCATGGCGCGGCGCACCAGCATGGTCACGACGATGGAGACGAGGATCGACAGCAGGACCGTCAGCAGCAGGCTCCAGCCCAGGCTGCGAAACTCGGCGCTGGCCGTCGCATGGGCCTGGCTGCTGAGTTTTGTTTCCAGGGCAGACAGTTGCGCCAGCTGGGTATTGAACTGGACGAATTGGGTTTCCGCCTTGAGCATGGAATTGGTGGCGATCGACTGGTCCATCTGCGCCATTTCCATGGTTTCCAGCACGGCCTTGCGATAGCCGGCCAGGGCCGTGATGGCCGCATCGACCAGGGCGCGCTCGGCGCCCGTGGCCGTGGAGCGCAGCGTGGCCAGCTGGGTGCCGATGGCCGCGTGGCGCGCCTTGATCTGTTTCTCCAGCGCATCGAGGCGGGCCTTGGCGAAGCTGCCATTCGTCCACGACAGCAACTGATACATATTGCCATGCACATGCTTGGCCTCGCCGACGACGTCGGCGGCCGCCTTCAAATGCGCGATGCGCACCAGCACCATGTTTTCCAGCGAGGCATTTTGCCGCACCATGCCATACCAGGCACTGGTCGAGCTGAGTATCAGCAGCAGCAAGACCAGGGTGGGCGCCAGCAATAATTTTGGTCCGATGCGTAATTGATTGAGCATGCTTGACTCCTGGCTATGGCTGTTCAAACCGCAGGCGGCGCGCGATGTTCCTGCGCGCCGCCCTTGCCTTATTTTTTGTAGATACCCGCTTCCAGCACCACATCGTTGACGCGCAGAATGTACGTGGTCTTCGGTTCGATCTTGCCGCTGGTGGGATTCTTGTACTGGTAATCGACCCAGCCCTTGCCCTGCTTTTGCGCCAGCTCAATGATTTCACGCCGATATTTCTTGCCATTCGCATCCGGTACATCCGTCAAATCCTTGCCCACGATGGAAGGATTGATGGGGTGGGCCAGCACGATGCCCGTCTTGATGTCGCGCATGTCCACATACAGCGAGCCCTGCACGAAGTCCGGGTCTTTCGCCGTGATTTTCTTCATCATTTCTTCCTTGCCATGCGCCTTCATGAAGGCGGCACCCCGTTCGGCCATGGCGATGGCGTCTTTTTCCGTTGGTTCGACCGCGGCACTGACGCTGCCGCCGGCAAATGCCAGGCACAGCAGGCTACCCGTGAATAAGCGTTTCATGAAAGCTCCTTGTGATATCGAGGGATGTGTTGCCAAGTCGTAATTTACGTCGCCGAAGTCGCACTCAAGTTGCGATGGAACAAACTAAGGTGTTGCTTGTAGGCAGCATGCAACGTATCGGGAGGCTTGTTGATATGTAGCAATTTGATTCCGAACGGCAAGAACTATGATGACTTTCACAGCATGCCGAGGTGGCCTGGCATGGGGGAGAAAGAGGCTGGAATTGGCCGATATGGGCCGATTTCATGAAAGTTATCGCTATTTACAGGCAAGGAGCCGATCGTGTCCGCACTCATTACCGAGCCGTTTTCACCCAAGTTCAAGCCGTATACACGGCAAACCATTCAGCAAGCGCGGCAGTGGGAATGGCTGCCGCAAGAGCAGCGCGAAGCCGTGCAAGTGGTCTCGCACGTCTTGCCGTTTCGCACCAATGAATATGTGCTCGATCAGCTGATCGACTGGAACAACATCCCTGACGACCCCATCTACCGCCTCGTCTTTCCCCACCGCGACATGCTGCCGCCCGAGCAGTACGCGCATCTGCGCGACCTGGTGCTGGTCAAGCAGGACAAGGCCGCCATCGATGCCTATGTGCATGGTTTGCGCCTGGGAATGAATCCCCATCCGGCGGGGCAGATGACGCATAACGTGCCGCGGGTCAACGATGCGCCCGTGCGCGGCCTGCAGCATAAATATGCGCAGACGGTGCTGTTTTTCCCCAGCGCCGGCCAGACGTGCCACGCGTATTGCACTTTCTGTTTCCGCTGGCCCCAGTTCGTCGGCATGGACGACATGAAGTTCGATGCGCGCGAATCGAACGAGCTGGCCGCCTACCTGAAACTGCATCCGGAAGTGACGGACGTGCTGATCACGGGCGGCGATCCGATGATCATGAACACGCGGCAATTGGCCTCCTACCTGGAGCCGCTGCTGGCGCCAGGCCTGGAACACATCCAGAACATTCGCATCGGCACCAAGGCGGTGGCGTATTGGCCGCAGCGCTTTGTCTCGGACCGCGATGCGGATGACTTGATGCGGCTGTTCGAGCGCATCGTCAAGGCGGGCAAGAACCTGGCCGTGATGGGGCATTACAGCCATGCCGTCGAGTTGCGCCAGGACATCGCGCAGCAAGCCGTGAAACGCATCGTTTCCACAGGCGCCACCTTGCGCATGCAGGGGCCGCTGATCCGCCATATCAACGAAGACCCGGCAAGCTGGGCCGAGCTGTGGCAGACGGGCACGCGCCTGGGGGCGATTCCGTATTACATGTTTGTCGAACGGGACACGGGCCCGCGCGGCTATTTCGAGTTGCCCCTGGCGAAGGCGCACGAGATTTTCCAGGCCGCCTACCAGATGGTGTCGGGCCTGTCGCGCACGGTGCGGGGACCGTCCATGAGCGCCTTCCCCGGCAAGGTCGTCATCGACGGCATCGTCACCATCAATGGCGAAAAACTGTTTGCCCTGCAATTTTTGCAGGCGCGCAACCCGGACTGGGTGCGCCGGCCGTTTTATGCGAAGTTCGATGCAGAAGCGACGTGGATGGACGATTTGAAGCCCGCGTTCGGCCACGATAAATTCTTCTTCGAGACGGATGAGCCTGTGCCGCAGCTGCCGCACAAAATCATCCGCCTGGCGCAGGCTGCCTGAGCATGCATGCCGCCGGTGCGCCCGCCCGCTCCGGCGTGGCCGTGTTTTGCCTGGTGTTCCTGCCGTTCGCGCTCGGGCATTACCTGTCGTGCCTGCTACGCGGCGTCAATGCCGTGCTGACGGCCGAATTGCTGGGCGCCATCGCCCTGACGCCGGCCCAGCTGGGCCTGCTGACCAGCGCCTTTTTTCTCGCCTTTGCGCTGGTGCAATTGCCAGTCGGCATGGCGCTGGACCGCTACGGCCCCCGCACGGTGCAACTGTGGCTGCTGGCGCTGGCGGCCCTGGGCGTGTGGCTGTTCAGCCGGGGCCACAGCTTTGTCGAGCTGATGTGGGCGCGCGCCATCATGGGCGCCGGGCTGGGCGGCTGTTTCATGGCCGCCGTGAAAGCGATCTCGTGCGCCATCGCGCCGTCGCGCCTGCCCTCCGTGCACGGCTACCTGATCGCCGTGGGCGGTCTGGGCGCGGCCACGGCCACCATGCCCGTCAAGCTGGCCCTGCACTACACGGACTGGCGCGGCGTGTTCCTGGGGCTGGCGCTGGCGGCGCTGGCCATCGGCTTGCTGATCCGGCTGCTGTCGCCGGCCATGCCGGCGCCTGCCGCAGGCATGCACAAGGTGAGCAAGGTCAGCGTGTGGAGCGTGTACCGCGATCCCGGCTTTCGCCGCACCATCGCGCTGATCCTGCTGCCGCACACGGTGTTCTTTGGCGTGCAGGGCTTGTGGGTGGGGCGCTGGCTGGCCGACGTGGGCGGCTTGTCCGATGACAACGTGGCGTATTTGTTGTACCTGGGCATGGCGGCCGTCATCTTCGGCGCCATCGGCATGGGCATGCTGACGGAATGGGCTGGGCGGCGTGGCATTGCACCCATGCAAGTGGCGGGCGTCGGCATCGTCCTGTTTGTCGCCGTGCAAGTGGCGATGGCGTGCAATGTGGTGCCCAGCCTGCCTTTGCTGTCCGTGCTGTTTACCTTGCTGGGCACGGTGACGGGCCTCGAGTATGCGATCGTCGCGCAAAGCATGCCCGCCAGCCTGACGGGCAGGGCGGCCACCTGTTTGAATTTGCTCATTTTCACGGGCGCCTTCCTGGTGCAGGCGGGCTTTGGCCTGATCCTCGGCTGCTGGCCCCTGAACAGCCAGCAGCAGTACCCGCCGCAGGCGTACCAGGCGGCGTTTGGCGTGCTGGCGGCCTTGCAACTGCCGGGACTTGCGATGTTTTTCATCGACCGCTACAGGCGTGCCGGGCCATCCGGTAAAATGGCAGCCTGCACAGCGGCAATGATCAACTCCAAGGAAGACTATGAAACTCGTTCGTTATGGACGTCCAGGCAAGGAAAAACCGGGCCTGATCGATGAAGAAGGCAAACTGCGCGACCTGTCCGGCGTGATTGCCGATATTGACGGCGCGCAACTGTCCGACAAGGCCTTGCGCAAGCTGGCCAAGCTCGACGAAAAGACCTTGCCCCTGGTGCGCGGCAACCCGCGCTTCGGCGTGCCGGTGGCCAAGGTCGGCAAGTTCATCGGCATCGGTCTGAACTACGCGGACCACGCGGCCGAATCGGGCATGCCGATCCCGGCCGAACCGATCGTGTTCATGAAGGCCATCACTTGCCTGAACGGTCCGGACGACAATGTCGTGCTGCCGAAAGGCTCGAAAAAGACGGACTGGGAAGTGGAACTGGGCGTGATCATCGGCACGCGCGCGCAGTACGTGAGCGAAGAGGACGCGCTGAAATACGTGGCCGGCTATTGCGTCGTCAACGATATCTCCGAGCGCTCGTTCCAGCTGGAGCGGGGTGGCCAGTGGGACAAAGGCAAGGGCTGCGACACCTTCGGCCCTGTCGGCCCGTGGCTGGTGACGCGCGATGAAGTCATCGACGAACAAGACCTGGACCTGTACCTGGAAGTCAACGGCAAGCGCATGCAGACTGGCAATACGCAAACCATGATCTTCACGGTGGCGCAGATCGTCAGCTACCTGTCGCAATTCATGACCCTGGAACCGGGCGACGTGATCGCCACGGGCACGCCGCCGGGCGTGGGCCAGGGCCGCAAGCCGCAGCGCTTCCTCAAAAAAGGCGACAGCCTGCGCCTGGGTATCGCCGGCCTCGGCGAACAGCAGCAGGACGTCGTCGCCTGGACTGCCTGATGGCCGGTAGCGATATCGACCGTTTGCCGCCGCTGCTGCTGGACCGACTGGACCCGCAGCAGCGCGCCGCCGCGCAAGCCATCATCGATGGTCCGCGCGGGGCACTGTACGGCCCCTTCGTGCCGCTGATCCGCAGCCCCGAGCTGATGGAAACGGCGCAGCGCATGGGCGAATACTTGCGTTACCGCAGCGCCATCGGCACGCGGCTGTCGGAACTGGCGATCCTGGTGACGGCGCGCCAGTGGGATCAGCAAGTCGAGTGGGCCATCCACGCGCCGCTGGCCGTGCAGAACGGCATCGCGCAAGCGGCCGTGGATGCCATCGCGGCGCGGCGCCTGCCCCTTGCCCTGAAGGAAGATGAGCAAGCCGTGCATGACTTCTGTATCGAGCTGCAGCAGAACAAGCGCGTCAGCGACGCGACGTATGCACGGGCGCTGGCGCTGTTTGGCGAGCATGGCGTAGTCGACTTGATGGGCATCAATGGCTATTACACCTTCCTGGCCATGGTGATGAATGGCGCGCAGACGGCGGTGCCGGCCTTGGGCGTCACGCCTTTGCCCGATTAGAATAGTTCTTCGGGCAAAGATGGACAAAATGTAATGAAGTTGCAATTATTCAATATATAATTTTACTTCCCTTCCATTGCCCACTAGCTCAATGAAAACTCGTCCGTGCATCACCCTGATGGGCCGCGCCTTCCTGGCGTTGGCCCTTTCTTTTTCCCCCTTGATGACGCTGCGGGCGCTTGCCGCCGAGACCGCCGCTACGGCGAACGCCAGCGCTTCGGCACTGGAAAATTCCGTCGTCAAGGTGTTTTCCACCCTGCGCGGGCCGGACCCGTATAAACCCTGGAGCAAGGCCGCGCCGCAAGAGGTGACGGGCTCGGGCGTCGTCATCGAAGGCCGCCGCATCCTCACCAATGCGCACGTGGTTGGCTATGCCAGCCAGGTGCAGATCCAGGCGAATGGCGCGGGCGACAAGATACCGGCGACCGTGCTGGCCATTTCGCGCGGCATGGACCTGGCCTTGCTGAAGATCGACGACGACAGTTTTTTCGCCAGCCACAAGGCGGTGCCGCGCGCCAATGTCTTGCCGGACGTGCGCGATGCCGTGCTGGCGTATGGCTATCCGACGGGCGGCACCTCGTTGTCGATCACTAAGGGCATCGTGTCGCGCATCGAATTCGTGCGCTACAACTTCCCCGTCTCCGGCCTGCGCATCCAGATCGATGCGGCTATCAACCCGGGCAATAGCGGCGGCCCCGTGATTGCCGGCGAGAAGATGATCGGCCTGGCCTTTGCCGGCATGCTCAATGCGCAAAACATCGGCTACATCATCCCCAACGAGGAAATCGAGCTGTTCCTGCGCGACCAGGAAAGCGGCGCGCCCAAGGGCAAGCCGGCCATGCGCGACGTGACGCAAACGCTGGAAAACCCCGCGCTGCGCACATATTTGAAACTGGCCAAGGGAGTCGAGGGCGCCGTCGTGATGACGCCGGCCAGCAAGGATGCCGCCTATCCGCTCAAGGAGTGGGATGTCATCACGCATATCGGCGATTTTCCCATCGACAACCAGGGCATGGTCAAGCTGAATGCCAACAGCCGCGTACGCTTCCAGTACCGGGTGCAGCAACTGGCGAAAGACGGCGAATTGCCGTTGACGGTGGTGCGCCAGGGCGCGTCCCTGAAAATCAAGGTGCCCGTCTCGGCGGCGCACCCGATGCTCATTAGCGGTCTGCAGGGCAATTATCCGTCCTATTTCATCTTCGGCCCGATGGTGTTTTCGCGCGCCACCACGGAATTCATGGCGGCGCCGAGTGGCAACCCGGCAATGCTGGGCGGCATGGCGTTTGCCGGCAATCCGCTGGCCACGCGGCGCGGCGATGCGCCCGACAGCGAGCGCGAAGAGCTGGTGGTGATCGCCGCGCCATTCTTCCCGCACAAGCTGATGAATGGCTACAGTACCCGTTTCTTCTCGGTCGTCGATTCCGTCAATGGCGTGCGCGTGCGCAGCCTGGCGCACCTGGTGGCCTTGCTGCGTGACCAGACCGATGAATTGCTGACGTTCCGCTTCCAGCAGCGCGATGCGGAACTGGTCGTTGTGCCCCGCAAGGACATGCTGGCGGCGACGGAATCGGTGCTGACGGACAACGGCATCCGCTCGGAAGCATCGCCCGACATGCTGAAAATCTGGCATGAAAAAACGCCGGCGAACTGATCGTTCCCGGCGTTCCGTACAACAACAGGCGCGGCGCACACTGCGCCTGTTTTATTTTAAGCCAATACTTTTTTCAGCCACGCGCCGATGGCGTCGATCTCTTCCTGGCACAGCGAGTGCTGCATCATGTATTCGTGCCATTCCACCTTGTAACCCATGCCGGTGAGCAAGTCGCGCGACTGCTGCGCGCGGCCGATCGGCACCACGGGGTCGGCCGTGCCGTGCGCCATGAAGATCGGCGTCTGCAGGCTCGCCGGCGTGCGTTCAAGAGCCGTCTTGTCGGCCAGGGGCAGGTAGCCGGACAGGCACATCAGGCCAGCCAGCGGTTCCGCGTGGCGCAAGCCCGTTTGCAAGGTCATGGCGCAGCCTTGCGAGAAGCCGGCCAGGATGATGCGGCTGGCGGGGATGCCGCGCGCTTTTTCACGCGCGATCAGCGCTTCGATCTGTGCCTGCGAGGCGCGCAAGCCGCCCTCGTCTTCGCGGCGCACGAGGTCGTTCACGAGGATGTCGTACCAGGCGCGCATCACATAGCCGTTGTTGATGGTGACGGGCATGGTGCCGGCGCTGGGGAAGATGAAGCGGATGGCGGGGCAGCCGCGCAGGTCCAGCTCCTTCACCAGGGGCACGAAATCGTTGCCGTCGGCGCCCAGGCCGTGCATCCAGATGATGGAGACGGTGGGGTTCGGTGCGCTGTCGAGTTCTATGGTTTCCAGCAAGGTGCTCATGTATTTTCCTCTGGTAATGGTTGCGCCGGACGCAGCGCCGATTTGGGACGGAAGGCCTTGCAGATGGCCGGGTCGGTTTCCATGTAGGGGCCACCGATGAGGTCGATGCAATAGGGGACGGCGGCAAAGATACCGTTCACCAACTGATTTCCATCGACATCCTTCAAGCCTTCCAGGGTTTCCTTGATGGCTTTCGGTTGGCCCGGCAAGTTCATGATCAGGCAAGCGCGCTCGGGCGTCTCGCGGATCACGGCCACCTGGCGCGACAGGATCGCCGTCGGCACGAATTGCAGGCTGATCTGGCGCATCTGTTCGCCGAAACCGGGCATTTCCTTGGTCCCCACGCTGAGCGTGGCGTCCGGCGTGACGTCGCGCCGCGCGGGACCCGTGCCGCCCGTCGTCAGGATCAGATGGCAGTGGTTCAGGTCGACCATGTCGATCAGGGTGTTTTCAATTTGTGAGCGCTCGTCGGGGATCAGGCGTTTTTCCAGGCGGAACGGCGTGCGGATGGCGGCGGACAGCCAGCTTTCCAGGGCGGGGATGCCCAGGTCTTCATACACGCCGCCGCTGGCGCGGTCGGAGATCGACACGAGGCCGATAATCAATTCGTCTTCTATCGTGGTCATGGGCACCTCTCTATGTCGTAAAAAAACCGGGCTGATCCCGGTTTTTAGCTACTTTTGGGGTCAGACCCGCCGGGTCTGACCCCAGTTTTTTACTCGTCGTCTTCGCCTTCAACGTCATCTTCATCGGCATCTTTCTTGCCGCTGTTGTTCTTCTTGGCGATCTCTTTCAAGATCTGGAAGATTTCGCGGTAGGCTTTCGGCGGCTTGTTCTCGGCTTGCTCCTTGCGGGCATTGCGGATCAGGGTGCGCAGGTGCTGCACGTCCAGTTCCGGGTTTTCCGACAGCAAGACGGTCAATGCCTTGTCATCCGTCAAGAGCTTGTCGCGGCGGCGTTCCATCGCGTGCATATTGGCCGTGTCGGCTTTCGACAAGCCTTTCCAGCTATCGATGGTGCGTTGGATGGCGGCAACTTCTTCTTCATCCAGGGTACGCATTTTCTTGCCCACGTATTGCAGCTGGCGGCGGCGGCCTTCGTGATCCTTGATCTGCTGGCATTCAAGAATGGCGTCGCGCACGTCTTCCGGCATCGGAACGCGCTTGACGCGGTCACGTGCCTCATTGACGAGTTCTTCGCCCAGCTTTTGCAGGACGGTCATCTGGCGCTTGAGTTCCGACTTCGATGGACGTTCATATTCCTGTTCGAATTCGGTGGATTGGAAGCCGCAAGCTCCCCGGTTTGGATTTGGCATGATAAGGCGGGATTGGCCGCGTAGGCCGCACCTGTAAACTGTAAACGACTGCTATGATAACCTTTTTAGCGGCTTTCCGAAGAAAACAGCGCATGAACGACTCCGTATTTACCCATAGTCAAGAGCAATTGCAGCAACTAGCCCATGATGTGTTGTCTTTTGCGCGGGAAGCGGGCGGCACCGACGCTGCCGTCGAAGTCAGCGAAGGCGGCGGCCTGTCCGTTTCTGTACGAAAAGGCAAGATCGAGACGATCGAGCAAAACAAGGACAAGGGCATGGGCGTGACCGTGTTTGTCGGCAAGAAACGCGGCAATGCCAGCACCTCCGACTTTTCCCCTGCCGCCCTGCGCGCCACGGTGGACGCCGCCTACAATATCGCCCGCTTCACGGCCGAGGACGATTGCGCGGGGCTGGCCGACGCCGACATGCTGGAAATGTCTCCCCGCGATTTGCAACTGTTTTATCCCTGGCTCATTTCCGCCGAGGAAGCCGTCGCACTGGCCCAGCGGGCCGAGGCGGCCGCGTTTGCCGTCGATCCGCGCATCACGAACAGCGAGGGTGCCAGCGTGCACGTGCAGCAATCGCACTTTGTGTCCGCCAATTCGCGCGGCTTCATCGGCGGCTACCCGTTTTCGCGCCATACGCTGTCCGTGGCACCCATCGCCGGCAAGGGCGCGAAGATGCAGCGCGACGACTGGTATTCGTCCGTGCGCGACGCCGCCAAGATGTCGAGCCCGGAAGCCATCGGCCGCTATGCCGCCGAGCGCGCCCTGTCGCGCCTGAATGCGCGCAAGCTGGGCACGCGCACTTGCCCCGTGCTGTTCGAGGCGCCGCTGGCGGCCGGTTTGCTCGGTACCTATGTGCAAGCGACCTCGGGCGGCGCCCTGTACCGCAAATCCACGTTCCTGAACGATTCCCTGGGTACGCAGGTGCTGCCGTCGCACGTGCAGATCTTCGAAGACCCGCACGTGATCGGCGGCGTCGGTTCCGCGCCGTTCGACGAAGAGGGCGTCAAGACCGTCAGCCGCGACGTCGTCAAGGATGGCGTGGTGCAAGGCTATTTCCTGTCGACCTATACGGCCCGCAAGCTGGGCATGCAGACGACGGGCAATGCGGGCGGCTCGCACAATCTGTACCTGACCTCGAACCTGACGGCCGCCAGCGACGATTTCAGTGCCATGCTGAAAAAGCTGGGCACGGGCTTGCTGGTGACGGAACTGATGGGACAAGGAACCAATTACGTGACGGGCGACTATTCGCGCGGCGCCTCCGGTTTCTGGGTGGAAAACGGCGTGATCCAGTATCCGGTGGAAGAAATCACGATTGCCGGCAACATGAAGGACATGCTGCGCAACATCGTCGCCGTGGGCGCCGACGTCTTGCGTCGCGGCACCAAAGAGACGGGTTCCATTCTCATCGAGAGCATGGTGGTGGCTGGCGGCTGAGCGCCTGCATCCTTGTTTCAAAAGGCGCCGCTGGCGCCTTTTTTCTTGTCCCTGTGGTTTTTCGCGCAGCGGCCTGGTCGTCATACGGCGGAAATATTCGCTTCGTATGATGGCGCCATCTGACGTTATCTGCTCAATTTAGATGCTTTTAATGTAAGTAAGCCGAACTTCGTGATATTTCATGCAAGATGCGAATCTTGCCGTGACGCGTCGTTGTTGATCCAACCTGCATAGTGAACTCTCTCCATGACCTGTTCCCGTACCCGCATCGCCCGCGCGGTAGCCCTGTTGTGCGCCATGAGCGCCGTCTTCGCCAGCCAGGCGCATGCCCATGGCGATGCGCCCGCCGCGCCCGTTGCCGCCAGCGATACCCTTGATGCAACGCAAGCCGTGATCGTCACCGGCACGCGCGGCAGCAACCGCACGCAGTTCGATACCATGGCGCCCGTCGATGTGTTCAACCGCGAAGATATCGGCGCCGTCGAATCGTCGGACTTGAACGACGTGCTGGCGCAATTGGTGCCCTCGTATGTGGTGCAGCGCTTGCCGATGGCCGACGGGCAAGTCTTCGTGCGCCCGGCTACCCTGCGCGGCCTGTCGCCGGACCAGACGTTGGTGCTGATCAATGGCAAGCGTTTCCACCGCAGCGCCCTGCTGGGCGCGCGCGGTGCGCAGGCTCCGGACCTGGCGCAGATTCCCGTGTCCGCCATCAAGCGCATCGAGGTGCTGCGCGACGGCGCATCGGCCCAGTACGGCTCCGATGCGATCGCGGGCGTGATCAACATCATTCTCGACGACACGGTCGGCACGGAAATCTCCGTGCACCATTCGCAATACTCGGAAGGCGACGGCAAGGGCAATGAGCTCAACCTGAAGACGGGCTTTACATTTGGCGAGACGGGCAAGGCGACGATTTTCGGCGCGCTGGCCCAGTCCGACCCCACGTCGCGCACGCGCCAGCGGGCCGACGCCATTGCCTTCCAGAATGCCCATCCGGAATTGAAGGTACCGAATCCCGTGCAGCGCTGGGGTCAGCCTGAACTCGACAGCAAGCGCCTTGGCTTCAATGCCAGCATGGCCCTGTCCGACACGGCGGAACTGTACGGTTTCGGCCTGTTCAGCCGCAGCGACGGCACCTCGGATTTCAACTGGCGCAATCCCGACACTAGCACGGGCGCGTATAAGACCAGCAGCCTGTTCCCCGGCTGGGACTTGCGCAGCCTGTATCCGCTCGGTTTCAGCCCCAGCTATTCGAACGACCAGGATGATGTGCAGTTGGTGGCCGGTGTGCGCGGTCACTTCAACGACCGCTTCGGCTGGGATGTGAGCGCTTCCTATGGCCGCAACCGCATCGATTACAAGCTGGCCAATTCCATCAACGCCTCGATGGGGCCGGCCAGCCCGACGTCGTTCTACCTGGGCCAGCTGTCGCAGGCGGAAAAGATTCTCAACGCCAACTTCAATTATGAATTGCCCGTGGCATCGTTGCCGCAACCCGTCAATATCGCGTTTGGCGCGGAAGCGCGCAATGAAACGTATGGTGTGAAGGCGGGCGATGTAGCGTCCTGGACGGTGGGGCCGGGCGCGGCCATCGGCCTGGACGCGAACGCCAACGGCGCACCCGGTTTCAGCGACCGCCAGGCGGGCAGCTGGGGGCAGGACAGCTATGCGGCCTACCTGGACGTGGAAGTGCCCGTCAGCAAGGCCCTGAGCCTGGGCGGTGCGGCACGCTATGAACATTTCTCGGAATTCGGCAGCACCGTCAACGGCAAGCTGTCGGCCCGCTACGCCTTGAGCGAAGATCTGGCCCTGCGCGGTTCCTACTCGACGGGTTTCCGCGCACCAACACCGGGCCAGTCGAATACCAACAGCACCAACCAGGGCCTCGACACCAAGACCCTGCTGTTGTTTACCAGCGGCCGCCTGGCCAATAGCGATCCGCTGGCCATCCTGCTCGGTGCGCAGGCGCTGAAGCCGGAAAAATCGAAGAACCTGTCGCTGGGTTTTACCTGGAAGACGCCGGCCGGCTTTTCCGGTTCCGTCGACGTGTATGACATCAAGGTCAGCGACCGCTTCAGCACGTCCGCGGCGTTTGCCGTGCCCGCTGGCGTGGCCAACCCGCTGCGCTACACCTCCGTCAGCTATTTCACGAACGACTTCGACACCACCACGCGCGGCATCGATATCGTGGGCAGCCACCTGAGCCGTATCGGCGACGGCAAGCTGAACCTGACCCTGGCCTACAACTACAACACCACCAAGGTCGACGGCGGCAAGTCCAGCCTGGTGACCAATGCAGCCCAGCGCCAGGTGTTCGAAGAGCGCCTGCCGCGCCAGAAAGCCACCATCAGCGGCAACTATGACCTGGGCAACTGGAATACCCTGGCCCGCGTGCGCTATTACGGCGCGTGGACGGACAATTCCGGCAACGCCACGGGCGATATCTTCCAGCGCTTTGGCGCCATGCAATTTCTCGACCTGGCAGCCAGCTACAAGATCAGCGACAAGCAGTCCGTGCGCGTGGGTATCGACAACGTGCTGGACAAATATCCCGATGAGGCAACCTTCCAGGCCAGCCGCGGTCTGATCTATTCGCGCAACGCGCCGTACGACACGGACGGGCGCAACCTGTACGTCGAGTACAAAGTGAAATTTTAAGGGGGATGACGATGAATCCACAACGCCGCGCCTTGTTGCGCGCGGGTTCGCTGGCGGCGGCGCTGCCCTTGACGGCGGGCGCAGGATCGGCGGCGTCCGCCGCCTTGCCACCACCTTTGCCGGCAGTGCCCGCCGGCACCACGCCGGAGACGCTGGCCAGCAACCAGGCTTACTGGCAGGCCGTGGCCGCGCAGTACGACACCACCGATGCCATCGTGCAACTCGACAACGCCTACTGGGGTTCGATGGCCAGGCCTGTATTGCGTCATTACGAGCAGCAATTGACGATGGTCAACCGCGACAACGCCTGGTATGCGCGCATGCGCTTTCCCGCCGACTTCGAGGCGGCCCGCACGGCGGCGGCCAGGGCGCTGGGCGTGGGTGTCGATGAAATCGTGCTGACACGGGGCGCCACGGAAGCGCTGCAAGTCTTGATCGCCGGCTACAACCGCCTGCAGCCGGGCGATACGGTGCTGTACGCGGACATCGATTACGACAATATGATCACCGTCACGCGCTGGCTGCAGCAGCGGCGCGGCGCCCAGGTGGTGTCCATTGCGATCCCGGAACCATTTACGTATGACAATGTTGTTGCTGCCTATGTTGCCGCCATGGACCGTCATCCGAAGCTGAAATTGATGCTGCTCACGCACGTCAACCACCGCAACGGCATGGTCTTGCCCGTGGCCGAGATCAGCCGCCTGGCGCGCGCGCGGGGTATCGATGTGATCGTCGACACGGCGCACGGCTTTGGCCAGCTGGACATGACGATCCCCGACCTGCAGGCGGATTTTGCCGGCATCAACCTGCACAAATGGATAGGCGCGCCTGTGGGCGTGGGCGCCGCCTACATCAAGCGGGGCAGGGCGGCCGATATCGACCCTTACATGGGAGAAGCGGCGGGCGACGATATCCGCACCCGCGTGCACACGGGCACGGTGAATTTCGCCGCCTACCTGAGCTTGCCGGCGGCGCTGGACTTGCATGCGCACATCGGCGTGGCCAACAAGCAGGCGCGGCTGCGGCTGCTGCGCAACCGCTGGGTGGAAGCGGCGCGCGGCATCGATGGCATCGAGGTGCTGGCGTCCGGCGATCCACGCCTGACGAGCGCCATCGCTTCGTTCCGTCTGAAAGGCAAGACCAGCGTGGCAGACAGTTATGCCCTGTCGAAAAAGCTGGTGCAGGAACACGGCATCTTTGCCGTGCCGCGCGACGGGCTGGCCAGCGGCGCGTGCGTGCGCGTCACGCCGGGCATCTTTACGCCCGAGTCGCATCTGGACCGGCTGGTCGATGCCCTGCGCAAGGTGGCGCGCGGGTAGTTGCCAGGGGCGTTCCGGCGCTGGAACGCCCCACCCTTTACTGCTGGACTTGATAGCCATCCGTCAAGGTGGCCAAGAACTTCACCATATCCTCGATCTCGCCCGCCGTCAGCGCGGGCGCCATGCCCCGCTTGCGGTCGAACGGCCCCTCCTTGACGTTGACGTTGGCGCGGTACCTGGCGGGTAGGTCATTGAATTTCTGCACTTTTCCCCGCTTGTCGCGCGGATACCATTCTTGCGGATGCGTATCGCGCCGCACATAGAAACGCAGGGCATCCGTCAGGTTGTCGAACACGCCGTTATGGAAAAATACCTGGCGCGTGGCGACATTACGCAGGCTGGGCACCTTGAAGGCGCCGCATAACGCTGCTTTTTTTGCCAGGTCCGTGCGGTCGGGGCCGCACAAGCCCAGGTCGAAATAGGCGGGGTCGGCCGTGGCGGGAATGCGCGTATTGCGCGGCACGCCCAGATTGTCGAAACTGAAGTCCGTAAACAACGGCGGCGCGCCATGTTCGCCCCGCACGCTGGGGTGGCAAGCGGCGCAATTGCCCTTGCGTTCATCGTTGAACAGGGCCAGGCCCCGCAATTCGGCCAGCTCCAGCGGAACCTTGTTGGCCAGGTAGAGGTCATATTTGGAATCGTAGCGGTGAAAATCCGGCTCTTCCTGCTGGAATTGCTGCAAGGCATAGGTGATGCGGCGAAAGGCCTGTTGCGGTTGCGCAAAGATGGCAGCGCCAAAGACCTGCTGGAATGCTTCCGCGTAACTGCCGTTGCGCAGCCGTTCCACCACTTCATCCGTGCTGGCATTGGCCATTTCGTGCGCTGCCAGGAAAGGCCGTTCCGCCTGCTCCGCCAGGCTGGCGGCGCGGCCGTCCCAGTTGATGCCGCCGTTGGGCGCGCCTTCCTCATCAAAGCGGAAGGGCGGAGTGTGTTCCAGGTAGCGCAGCGATGGCGTGGCGCGGTAGCCGTGCGCCCGACCATCGGCGCCTCCCAGTTGCACGGCCAGTTTGTTGCCGGGCGCGTAAGCGTGGGCCGGGTCATGGCAGCTGGCGCACGACTGCTTGCCCGAGGCGGACAGGCTGGCATCGTGGAAGATGCGCCGCCCCAGCTGGGCGGCAGGGCTGAGTTCGGCCGCCGTGCCTGGCATGCCGTGCAAGCCAAGAAACAAGAATATGCACACGTGTGCAAATCGGGTCGGTGAAAATCGCGCCTCAGCGCGTGGCTGGTCTTTGATGGTCATAGGTGGGTGCTTATCGGCAAGGGGAGGGACAGGCAATGCTACGCCCAGTATAGGCAGCAATGGCCGGCGTGGCAACGATTAGCGATGCTGCGCTGCGCCATGCACAGTGCCGCTGCCGCTGCCGCTGCCGTCGTGCCAGACGGCGGCAGCGGCGGCTGGCTGCTGCCCGGTCAGGTCAGTATTGTTCCCACTCGCCTTCCTCCACCATGGCCGGCGCGGTACTCTTGCGGCTGGCGGGGGCGTTGGCGACGAGCCGGGGCTGGGCCGCCGTGGCGGCTGCGGACCGTGGCGCCGGCGTTGGCGCCGGCCGCGATGCAGGTGCGGCTGGCGCCAGCGCCTGTGTGCCATCGAGCTTGAACACGCTGACGGCTTCGGCCAGGATGCCCGCCTGATCCTGCAGCGCTTCGGATGCGGCGGCCGCCTCTTCCACGAGGGCTGCATTTTGCTGGGTCACGGCGTCCATCTCCGTGATGGCCTGGTTGATCTGTTCGATCCCCGCTTCCTGCTCGTTGCTGGCGGACGTGATCTCGGCCATGATGTCCGTGACGCGCCGCACGCTATTGACGATTTCTTCCATGGTGCTGCCCGCCTGGTTCACGAGGGTGCTGCCAAGACTGACCTGGTGTACGGAATCGTCGATGAGTATCTTGATTTCCTTGGCGGCGGAGGCGGAGCGGTGGGCCAGGTTGCGCACTTCCGTGGCGACCACGGCAAAGCCCCGTCCCTGTTCGCCTGCCCTGGCTGCTTCCACGGCCGCATTCAGGGCCAGGATATTGGTCTGGAAGGCAATGCCGTCGATAACGCTGATGATGTCGACGATTTTCTTCGACGAGGCATTGATGGAATCCATGGTCGTGATCACTTCCGCCACCACCTGGCCGCCCTTGCTGGCCACGCTGGAGGCCGATTGCGCCATCTGGTTGGCCTGGCGCGCATTTTCGCCATTCTGCTTGACGGTGGACGTCAGTTCCTCCATCGACGAGGCCGTTTCTTCCAGCGAGCTGGCTTGCTGTTCCGTGCGCGAAGACAGGTCCATATTGCCGGAGGCGATTTCACGCGAACCGTGGGCGATGGCGTCCGTGCCATGGCGCACGCGGGCCACGATGCCTTGCAGATTGTCGTTCATCTCTTTCAAGGCGCGCAGCAACTGGCCCGTCTCATCATTGCCGCGCGCGTCGATGCTGACCGACAAGTCGCCGGCCGCCACCCGTTGCGCTACCTTGACGGCTTCGGCGATGGGCCGGCTGATGGAGCGGCTGATCAGGATGGCCAACGCCATGGCAATGGCCGTCGCGGCGATCGAGAGGGACAGTGTCAGGATGATGGCCATGCGCCCGTCGGCGGCGGCTTGCTTGCCTTCGCTTTCCATCAGCGATTCCTGGAAGCTGGCCATGGCCGCCAGTGCCGTCAGGAATTTTTCTTGGGGATAACGCAGCTGCGTCAGCAGGAAGATGCCCGCCGTTTCGGATTTGCCTTCTTGTAATAGCTTGATGTTCGCGTCGCGCGTCCTGGCATAGCTTTCGCGGCTGCTCATCACGGCCTGCAGAAGCTCCTGGCCCTTGGGCGTGTTGATCATGGTTTTCAGGCGCGCCAGCAGCTCCGTGTTCTTTTTGATCGAGGCCTGAATCTTGGTCACGGAACTGCTGACTTCGTCGGCATCGTTGGCGCCGATGATGGCGATGCTCAGCAGGCGGGCCTGGATATTGACCTCGGACTGCATCGTATTCGATAACATGACCTTGACATAGCGGTCGTTGAGAATTTTTTCCGTCGAGGCATTGATGTTGCGGATGCGGTTGATGGAAACAAATGCCACCATGGCAAGCAGGACAATGATCAAGCCGAAACTGACGGACAGGCGGGTACTGATTTTAAGCTTAGACATAGGGAATTCATCCTCGGCGAAAAGCGGAAAGCGTGCGCTTGACATCGTCCTGCGGCCAAGCGGCGTCCGTGCATGACGATGCTGATGCGGTCAGTTTGCGTTACAGAAAGCTAATTCGGCAGGGACAGGGCCGTGGATGCGTATTGCCGGTGGCCGGGAAGTCATGGCGACCTATCCGGCGGTGTATTTTGCGGGGCCGTGCAGCGTGGCACGGTCCGATTCTGTTGCCTAGTGTAGGACGATAATTTCCGACAGGCAAGATGTTAGGAAAAAAAACCGCTCTGCCAGCAACGCTTATCGTGCGGTCAAAAAAAAATGCCCCGGCGAACGGGGCATGGGATTAATCAGGCCGCCTCGGCCCTGGCGCTCAGGCGCGCAAGGTGGACAGGATAGGTTGCAGCACGGCCGCGCCCAGGGCGGCGCTGCGGGCGCCGCTCCAGCCCGTTTGCGGGTCGGGATCGTTGGCGTTGTCCTTGAACGGCAGTTCCAGGGTCAGCGACAGGCAGCCGAAGGCGTGCGTGATGTGGGGCGAACCCATGGTCAGCACTTCCGGCGTGAACGGGCCGTCTTCATAGCCGTGCTCATCCTGGAAATCGGGGCTGGCCACCTTGAAGTCGGCGATGAAGCGGTCTTGCGCGGCCTTCTGTGCTGGCGTAAAGTTTTCCAGCGCATCGCTGCCGGCCACGAAGACGTAAGGCAAGCCTTCGTCGCCATGCACGTCGAGGAACAGGTCGCAACCGATTTCATGCATTTTCTGTTTCACCAGGAACACTTCCGGGCTGCGCTCCATGGTCGGCGTCATCCATTCGCGGTTCAGGTTGGCGCCGGCCGCATTGGTGCGCAGGTTGCCATGCACGGAACCGTCCGGGTTCATGTTCGGCACCACGTAGAAGACGGCGTCTTGCAGGCACTGGCGGGCAAACGGGTTGGCCTGGTCCAGCAGCGCTTCGAGCATGCCTTCGACAAACCATTCGGCCATCGTCTCGCCCGGATGCTGGCGCGCGATGACCCAGACTTTTTTCTCGGCATCGGCGTCGCCGACGACCAGCAGGTTCATGTCGCGGCCTTCCACGGTGCTGCCCAGGTCGATCAAGCGCACGAGCGGCGACGCTTGCGCGCTGTCGATCAGGGCCAGGTGGCGGTCCCATGGATACGGCTCGAAATAGGCGTAGTAGACGCTTTCTTCTTCCGGCGTGTGCTCGATGGTCATCACCGTGCCGTCAAAGCTGGTGGGCACGCGGAACCACGTTTCGCGGTCGTAGCTGGCCACGGCCTGATAATCTTTCCAGCCGTCCGGGTAAGCCGACTTGCCTGCGTTCATGAAGCGCATTGTGCACTCCTCGCCCTGCGCGCCTTGCAGGCGGAAGTAAAACCACTGCGTGATGTCGGCGTGGGAATCCTTGCGGATGTTCAGCTCGATGGATTGGGCATCGTCGGCGCGCAGCACCTCGATCGCGCCGGCGTCGAATTGCTGGCTGATTTTAATGGTCATGAGTGTTCCTGATAAAAACGTATGGGTTTTGCATCGTGTGCAATGGCGCGATGATACCCGTTTTAGCCACGCCTTTGTGCTGGCGCAAACGAGGCGGGACATGCTTTGCTAACGTGGAAGCTCCGACACGGGGAGAGCATCATGGACGACCATAGCAACCACATACGCGAACTGGAAAAGAAAATCAGCGCCCTCAGCGACGCCCTGGCGCACCTGGGCAAGGGCACGACCTTGCAGGAATTGCTGCGCATCATACGTTTCCCCGGCTATACGACGCCGGCCGAATTCACCTTCAACGTCGCCATCCTCGACACCATGCTGGTGCAGGCCAATGCGCTGGAAAAGCTGGGGCAGGATTTGCTGGCAGGGGCCAAGCAAGTGGTGGTGAAACAGTAGCTTGAGGTGGGTTTAGTCTCTTACCCTAAACGCAAAGGCTGGGGTCGGACCCTCAAGGGTCCGACCCCGGTACTACGCCGTTGGGTTCAGGTATTAAGTCCGCCAAAACGCTCGTAGAACCACGGCTCCACGTCCGGCGCGTGCTCGTCCTCGCGCCGCAGGGTGGCCAGGATATGTTCCTCGGCCGCCGCATACGTGATGCGGTACAGGTCGCGCGCCAGCGCATAGGCTTGCGTGCCGGGCCACGGTTCGGGCAGCAGCTCGACGGGCAGTTGCGGGTCGTGCAACTGCACGCGGCGGTAGGCGTGCGTCAGCAGCGAGCGGATGACGAACGCTTGCTCGGGATCGAAGGCAGGCGCTTCTTGCAGCAGGGTCAGCAGGGGCTGGAAACTGGCGATGAATTTTTCGTAGCCAGCCATCACTTCCGACAAGTCCCAGCATTCGCCCACCATGTCGCGCAGGGGGCGCGTACTGACACCCGGCAACTCTGTTGTGTGGCAGACATACAGCTTGCCCTGCACCTCGTTGCGCACGAGGATATCTTCCAGCGCCTCCGTATTGCTGGCCGGGTGGCCAAAGATGCCAGGGGAAATCAAGCCGTAGCCCGCCCACAATAATTCCTTGCGCAGCGCGCCCCGTTCGGCGGCGCCGATGCTGCCGGCCGGCCCGATCACCAGGGTCCAGCTGCCATCCCAATGCACGACCAGCGGCGCATAGATGCGGCGGTAGGCGCGTTCGAAGCGGGCCAGCGCTTCCGGGCGTATCGCATAGGCGCTGCGGCGGCCGTCGCGTTGCGAGCTGAGCCAGCCTTCCTGTGCCAGGCGGAACACGCTGGTGCGCAATAGCCGGTCATTGACACCGAATGGCGCCAGCAGTTCGATCAGGCTGCCCAGCCAGATGGCGCCGCCGCGCGGCACGATGGCGTCGCCGAAAATCGTCATCACCAGGGACTTCGAGCGCGGTGGGTCGCTTTCCAGGAAATCGGCTATCCATGCCGTGCAGCGGGTATTCTTCATGTGGTTCCGGTCTGGCCGTGTTGCGGTCGGTTCAATAAAAGCAGCAGTTTACTTGGCTGCGCGGGTAGCGCGGCAATAATTTGCCGGAAGCGCGGGTAGCGCCCCATGGTGTTTTCTCATAAGCAATATCATACGCACAAAAAAGCTGCACAAGATACGATTTTTTAAAATGATTCACATCAAGTGTATGCAAATCGTTTTTTGTATCGTATTATCTGTTCATCGCACCGCGTTGCTGCGCAAATCAAAGACATGGGAGACACATCATGTACGCACAAATGGTTGAAACCGGCCTCAAGAACGTCCGCTCCATCGACGACATGGGCCAGGAAGAGCGCGCTTTCCAGGCGCGCATCGACGAAGGCATCAAGATTGAGGCCAAGGACTGGATGCCGGACGCCTACCGCAAGACCCTGATCCGCCAGATTTCGCAGCACGCCCACTCGGAAATCGTCGGCCAATTGCCCGAAGGTAACTGGGTCACGCGCGCACCGACCCTGAAACGCAAATCGATCCTGCTGGCGAAGATCCAGGACGAAGCGGGCCACGGCCTGTACCTGTATAGCGCCGCGGAAACCCTGGGCGTCTCGCGCGACGATTTGCTCGCCGCCTTGCACTCGGGCAAAGCCAAATATTCCAGCATCTTCAACTATCCCACCCTGTCGTGGGCCGACATGGGCGCCATCGGCTGGCTGGTCGACGGCTCCGCCATCATCAACCAGATTCCCCTGTGCCGCTGCTCCTACGGTCCGTATGCGCGCGCCATGATCCGCGTCTGCAAGGAAGAATCGTTCCATGCGCGCCAGGGCTACGACATCATGATGTCGCTGTGCAAGGGTACGCCCGCACAGAAAGCCATGGCGCAAGATGCCTTGAACCGCTGGTGGTGGCCATCGCTGATGATGTTCGGCCCGTCCGACGCCGCCTCCGTCAACAGCGCCCAGTCGGCGCAATGGCGCATCAAGCTGTTTTCGAACGATGAATTGCGCCAGCGCATGGTCGACCAGACCGTGCCGCAAATCGAATACCTGGGCTTGACCGTGCCCGATCCCGACCTGAAGTTCAACGCGGAGACGGGCCACTATGAATTCGGCGAGATCGACTGGTCCGAGTTCAACAATGTCCTGAAGGGCAATGGCCCGTGCAACCGCGAGCGTTTGCAAACGCGCGTGAAAGCGTATGAAGACGGTGCATGGTTCCGCGATGCCTTGGTCGCCTATGCCGACAAGCAAGCCGCTAACAAAGCAGCAGCGTAATTACATAAGACAGATAGGGGATAGCAACATGAGCAAAGAATGGCCTTTGTGGGAAGTTTTCATCCGCAGCCAGCACGGCCTGGCGCACAAGCATGTGGGCAGCCTGCACGCTTCCGACGCCACCATGGCGGTCAACCATGCGCGCGACGTCTACACGCGCCGCAATGAAGGCGTGAGCATCTGGGTGGTGCGCGCGGCCGATATCGTCGCCAGCAGCCCCGGCGACAAGGGCGCCCTGTTCGAGCCGTCGAACAGCAAGGTATACCGCCATCCCACCTTCTTCCCGATGCCGGAAGAAGTCAAGAACCTGTGATGGGAGCGCCTGCAATGGATGACAAGGTCAATTACCTCCTGCGCCTGGGCGACAATGCCCTGATCCTCAGCCAGCAGCTGTCGCAGCTGTGCGGCAAGGGACCGGCGCTGGAAGAAGACATGGCGCTGACCAACGTGGCGCTCGACCTGCTGGGTCAGACGCGTTTGTGGTTCAGCTATGCGGCGGAACTGGAAAACGCGGGCCGCGACGAGGACGACATCGCCTTCTTGCGCGACGCCCACGATTTCAAGAATTGCCTGCTGGTCGAACAGCCGAACGGCAATTACGCCGACACCATGATGCGCCAGTTCTTCTTCGACAGCTGGCACTACTTCCAGCTGCTGGAACTGACGAAATCGACGGATGCGCGCATCGTCGACGTGGCGCAAAAGTCGATCAAGGAAGTCACGTATCACCTGCGCCGCAGCGGCGACCTGATCGTGCGCCTCGGCGACGGAACGGCGGACAGCCATGCGAAAACGCAGGCCGCGGCCGACAAGCTGTGGATGTACACGGGCGAGATGTTCAAGTACGACGCCGTCGACCAGGCCATGGTCGCCGCCGGCATCGCGCCGCCATCGGACGTGCTGCGCCGGGCCTTCCTCGAACACGTGGCCGAGATCTTCGCCGAAGCCACCTTGACCATGCCGGCGCCCGACGCGTGGATGCAAAAGGGCGGCAAGCAGGGCACGCACACGGAACACCTGGGTTTTATTTTGGCCGAGATGCAGTTCCTGCAGCGCGCCTACCCCGGGGCGGAGTGGTAATGAACACGGCTACGGCAGCGCTGGACGCGGCCCAGGTCTGGGCCTGGCTGGGCGAGGTGCCTGACCCGGAAATTCCCGTCATTTCGGTGGTGGACCTGGGCATCGTGCGCGCCGTCGAAGTCACGGATAGCGATGCGTGCATCGTGACGATCACGCCCACGTATTCGGGCTGCCCGGCCATGCAGGTGATCGCCGACGCCGTCACCGATGCCTTGCGCAGCCATGGCGTGGCCAGGGTAACCCTGGTGAACCAGCTGGCGCCCGCCTGGACCACGGACTGGATGAGCGAGGCGGGCAAGGCCAAGCTGAAAGGCTATGGCATCGCCCCGCCGCAGCAGCAGGTGATCGACATCAGCGGCTTGCGTGGTGGCGTGAAACGGCAACCGATGCCCAAGCTGGACGTGATCTGCCCGAACTGCGGTTCCACGCATACGCAGCTGACCAGCCAGTTCGGCTCCACGCCGTGCAAGGCCCTGTACAAATGCCTGGATTGCCGCGAACCGTTTGACTACTTCAAGTGCCACTAAAAAAATCAGGCACACGTTCCGAAGAAACTGGAGATGAAGCATGAGTAAATTTTATCCGCTGCGCGTAGCGAACGTGCGCAACGAAACGCGCGATACCATCGCCGTCACGTTCGACGTGCCAGCGGAACTGCAGCAGCAGTTCCGCTTCCAGCAGGGCCAGCACCTGACCCTGCGTGCCAACATCAACGCGGAAGACGTGCGCCGTTCGTACTCGATCTGTTCGGCGGTGCAGGACGGCAGCCTGCGCGTGGCCATCAAGCGCACGCCGGGCGGCGCCTTTTCCACCTGGGCCAACGACACATTGAAAGCCGGCGCCACCATCGAGGTGATGCCGCCCATGGGACACTTCAACGTGCCGCTCGACTGCGTCAACCGCAAGCACTACCTGGCATTCGCGGCCGGCAGCGGCATCACGCCCATCCTCTCCATCATCAAGACGACCCTGCTGACGGAACCCTTGAGCCGTTTTACCCTGTTCTACGGCAACCGCGCCTCGTCGTCCGTCATCTTCAAGGAAGAATTGACGGATTTGAAGGATGTGTACCTGGAGCGCCTGAATCTCGTCTACGTGATGAGCCGCGAGCAGCAGGACATCGAATTGTTCAACGGCCGCATCACGCAGGAAAAATGCGAACAGTTCCTGCAGCACTGGATCAAAGTCGAAGACTACGACAACGCGTTTATTTGCGGCCCGGAAGACATGATGCTCGGTGTCTCCGCTGCCCTGCAGGCGGCCGGCATGCCCAAGCAGAATATCAAGATCGAACTGTTCGCCGCCAGCATCCCGAAAAATGCCCACAAGCCGCGCGCCCAGCTGGCTGCGGATGCCGTGCAGGAAACGGAAGTGACCGTCATCATGGATGGCAACCACACCACCTTCATGATGGACAAGGACAAGGAATCCATCCTCGACGCGGGACTGCGTCAGGGCATCGACATGCGCTACTCGTGCAAGGGCGGCGTATGCTCGACCTGCCGCTGCAAGATCCTCGACGGCAAAGTCGAGATGGACGTCAACTACGCGCTGGAAGACTATGAAGTGGCGCGCGGTTTCGTCCTCAGCTGCCAGAGTTTCCCGCTGACCGACAAGGTGATTGTCGATTTCGATCAGGCAGAATAAAAGCCGGGGTCAGACCCGCCGGGTCTGACCCCAGATTTCCGCTGCGGGCCAATAAATAAAAATAGCGAGACGCCATGACCTACCAAAACATCCTCTTTACCATCGAGCAGGGTATCGCGACGCTCACCCTGAACCGTCCCGACAAGCTCAATAGCTTTACGCAAGCCATGCACGAGGAAGTGCGCGACGCGATTGCGCAAGTGAACGCCGACAGCACCGTGCGCGTCTTCGTGCTGACGGGCGCGGGCCGCGGCTTTTGCGCAGGCCAGGATTTGTCCGACCGCGCCGTGGAACCAGGTTCAAAAGGCGTGGACCTGGGCGAATCGGTGGAAAAGAACTATGCGCCGCTGGTGCTGGCCTTGAAAGCCCTGGCTATGCCCGTGATCTGCGCCGTCAACGGCGTGGCCGCCGGCGCGGGCGCCAACCTGGCGCTGGCCTGCGACATCGTCATCGCCGGCAAGTCGGCCAGTTTCGTCGAAGTGTTCTGCAAGCTGGGCCTGATCCCGGACACGGGCGGCACCTTCTTCCTGCCACGGCTGATCGGTTCGGCGCGCGCCATGGGCCTGGCCATGCTCGGCGAAAAACTGACGGCGGAAAAGGCCGAGGACTGGGGCCTGATCTGGAAATGCGTGGACGATGCCCAGCTGGCGGAAGAAACGCGCAAGCTGGCCGTGCACTTTTCCACGGCGCCGACCAAGGGCCTGGCGTACACCAAGCAGGCGCTGGCTCTCAGTGGCGCCAATACCCTGCCGCAGCAGCTGGCGCTGGAAGCGCGCATGATGAGCGATCTCGGTAACAGCGACGATTACCGCGAAGGCGTGGCCGCCTTCATGGAAAAGCGCACACCGCAATTCAAGGGACATTGATATGGCAGCTTTGGACAACAACAGTATCGTCGCCGTCATCGGCAGCGGCGCCATGGGCGCCGGCATCGCGCAGGTGGCAGCTGCCGCAGGCTACACGGTCAAACTGTACGACACGCGCGCGGAGGCGGTGAGCAAGGCTTTACTTGATATCGGCAAGATGTATGCGAAGCTGGCCGAGAAGGGTCGCATGACGTTGGACGAAGCCACGGCCGCCACGGCGCGTCTGCAGGCGGCCGGCAGCCTGGCCGACATGAGCGACGCCGCATTGGTGGTGGAAGCGATCGTGGAAAACCTCGACGTCAAGCGCGGCCTGTTCGCCGAACTGGAAGCGCTGGTGGCCGACGACTGCATCCTGGCGACGAATACCTCGTCGATCTCCGTCACGGCGATCGCCGCCAAGCTGCGCCGGCCGGAACGCCTGGTCGGCATGCACTTCTTTAATCCCGTGCCCCTGATGGCGCTGGTCGAAGTGATCAGTGGCCTGGCCACAAGCGAGCAGGTCGCCGCCACCGTCTACGATACCTCGATCGCCTGGGGCAAGAACCCCGTGCATGCGAAATCGACACCGGGCTTCATCGTCAACCGCGTCGCCCGTCCGTTTTATGCGGAAGGCTGGCGCCTGTTGAACGAGCAGGCGGGCGACCCCGCCACCATCGATGCCGTGCTGCGCGAAGCGGGCGGTTTCCGCATGGGGCCATTCGAATTGATGGACTTGATCGGCCACGACGTGAATTTCTCCGTCACGCAATCCGTGTTCGGCGCCTACTTCAACGACCCGCGCTTTACGCCGTCCGTGCTGCAGCAGGAAATGGTCAACGCCGGTTTCCTGGGCCGCAAATCGGGCCGCGGCTTCTACCTGTATGGCGAAGGCGCAGCTGCCCCTGTGGCGCAGGCGGAAAGCGTGCAAGCGACCCCGGAATTCGTCGCCCTGTCGGCGGCCATCGGCGGCGATGGCCGTGGCCACAGCGGCATCATCCGCAGCCTGGTGCAGCGACTGGAGCAGGCTGGCGTCACCGTCAGCCGCCGCGTGACGCAGGAAGGCCAGGCGCATGACGAGGCACCGGCCCTGCATTGCCATGGCGCCGCGATTTATCTGACCGATGGGCGCAGCGCCACCCAGCGCGCGCACGACAACCAGCATCCGGACACGGTGCTGTTCGACCTGGCGCTCGATTACGCCAGTGCAAAGCGCATCGCCGTGGCCCGTGCCGACCAGTGCAGCGACGACGCCTATGCGGCCGTCGTCGGCCTGTTCCAGGCGGCCGGTTTCATCGTCACGCGCCTGGACGACGTGCCTGGCCTGGCCGTCATGCGCACGGTCGCCATGCTGGCCAACGAAGCGGCCGACGCCGTCAACCAAGGCGTGTGCACGGCGGATGCGGTCGATATCGCCATGCAGAAGGGCGTCAATTATCCGCGCGGACCGCTGGCCTGGGCCGATGCGGTAGGCGTTCAACAGATCGTGGCCGTGCTGCACCACCTGGCGCAAGGCTATGGCGAAGACCGCTACCGGGTCTCGCCGCTGCTGCGCCGCAAACTCGCCAATGGAGCACCGTTTCATGCATAAGGAAGACCATATTCACGCCGCCCAGGCTTTGGCCGAAGCGGCCGCCGCCTCCATGCTGTCGCGCGATAACGCCACCGCCGCCATGGGCATCGCCTTGGCCGACGTGGGGCCAGGCCATGCGCGCATGACGATGACGGTGCGCGCCGACATGCTCAACGGCCACCAGACCTGCCATGGCGGTTTCATTTTTGCCCTGGCCGACAGCGCCTTCGCCTTTGCCTGCAACAGCTACAACATGAATACCGTGGGCGCCGGCTGCACCATCGATTACCTGGCGCCGGGCCGCGAAGGCGACGTGCTGACGGCGCACGCCGTCGAGCAGGCGCTGGCGGGCAAGAGCGGCGTCTACGACGTCAAGGTCAGCAACCAGGAAGGCCGCGCCGTCGCGCTCTTCCGGGGCAAGTCGATCCGCGTGGCGGGCGAAGTCATACAAGAGCAGGCTTGAACTGCCGGAACCGATTGAATAGTTAAAGAATTAAACAGGAGACAATGATGGTCCAACGTACGCCTTCCCCGAATGACCTCGAGCCGATCGAGCGCGCCAGCAAGGATGAACTGCAGGCGCTGCAGCTCGAACGCATGAAATGGACGCTCAAGCACGCGTATGACAACGTGCCCCATTACCGTGCCGCTTTTGACGAAGCGGGCGTGCATCCGGACGATCTCAAATCCCTGTCCGATTTGTCGAAATTTCCGTTCACCGATAAAAAAGTCTTGCGCGACAATTACCCGTTCGGCCTGTTCGCCGTGCCGCGCGAGCAGGTGGTGCGCATCCACGCATCGAGCGGCACCACGGGCAAGGCCACGGTGGTCGGCTACACGCAGAACGACATCGACACCTGGGCCAACGTGGTGGCGCGTTCGATCCGCGCCGGCGGCGGCCGCGCGGGCGACATGGTGCATATCTCGTATGGCTACGGCCTGTTCACGGGCGGCCTGGGCGCGCACTACGGCGCCGAGCGCCTGGGCTGCACGGTCATCCCCATGTCCGGCGGCCAGACGGAAAAGCAGGTGCAGCTGATCCAGGATTTCAAGCCGTCCATCATCATGGTCACGCCGTCGTACATGCTCAACATCATCGAGGAATTCACGCGCCAGGGCCTGGACCCGGCCGAATCGTCGCTGAAGGTGGGTATCTTCGGTGCCGAACCGTGGACTGACGCCATGCGTTCGGAAATCGAAGCGCGCGCCGGCATCGACGCCGTCGACATCTACGGCCTGTCCGAAGTGATGGGGCCTGGCGTGGCGTCCGAATGCATCGAGAGCAAGGACGGTCCCGTCATCTGGGAAGACCATTTTTATCCCGAGATTATCGATCCGGAAACGGGCGAAGTGCTGCCGGATGGCGAAGAGGGCGAACTGGTGTTTACCTCCTTGTCGAAAGAGGCGCTGCCCATCATCCGCTACCGCACGCGCGACCTGACCCGCTTGCTGCCGCCGACCTCGCGAGCCATGCGCCGCATCGGCAAGATCACGGGCCGCTCCGACGACATGCTGATCATCCGCGGCGTGAACGTCTTCCCCACGCAGATCGAAGAGCTGATCCTCAAAATGCCGAAGCTGGCGCCGCAGTACCAGCTGGTGGTCACGCGCGACGGCCACCTCGACAAGCTCGAAGTGATCGCCGAGCTGCGCATCGACCTCACGGCCACCATCTCGGCGAGCGAAACGGATGCCCTGGCGCGCGAGCTGGAACACCGCATCAAGACGCACGTGGGCGTGAGCACGCGCGTGCGCCTGGTGGCCGCCGCCGGCATCGAACGCACGCTGACGGGCAAGGCCCGCCGCGTGGTCGACCAGCGCCCGAAGATTTTCTCCTGATAGCCCGAACAAGGAAGCAAACATGAACGAAGCCTTTATCTGTGACGCCGTGCGCACACCTTTCGGCCGCTACGGCGGTGCCTTGTCCAGCGTGCGCGCCGATGACCTGGGCGCGCTGCCGATCGCCGCGCTGATCGCCCGCAACCCGTCCGTCGACTGGTCCGCCATCGACGACGTGTTCTACGGCTGCGCCAACCAGGCGGGCGAGGACAACCGCAACGTGGGCCGCATGGCCGCGCTGCTGGCGGGCTTGCCCGCGGCAGTGCCGGCCAATACCATCAACCGCCTGTGCGGCTCCAGCCTGGATGCCGTGGGCATGGCCGCCCGCTCGATCAAGGCGGGCGAGGCGGAGCTGATCATCGCCGGCGGCGTGGAAAGCATGACGCGTGCGCCTTTCGTGATGGGCAAGGCCGACAGCGCGTTTTCGCGCGCGGCGAAAATCGAAGACACGACCCTGGGCTGGCGCTTCGTCAACGGCAAAATGAAGGCGCAGTACGGCATCGATACCATGCCTGAAACGGCGGAAAACGTGGCCGTGGAATTTGGCATCAGCCGCGCCGACCAGGACGCGCTGGCCTTGCGCAGCCAGCAGCGCTGGGCCGCCGCCAACGCGGCCGGCGTGTTCGATCGCGAAATCGTGCCCGTCGCCGTGCCGCAAAAAAAGGGCGAGCCGAAGATGGTGACGATGGATGAACATCCGCGTCCGGACACCTCGCTGGAAATGCTGGCGAAACTGAAAGGCGTGGTGAAAGCGGATGGCACGGTCACGGCCGGCAATGCCTCGGGCTTGAACGACGGCGCCTGCGCGATCTTGCTGGCGTCCGCCGCCGCCGTGGATAAATACAAACTGACGCCGCGCGCAAAGGTGCTGGGCATGGCCACGGCCGGTCTGGCTCCGCGCATCATGGGCTTCGGTCCCTCGCCGGCATCGCGCAAGGTGCTGGCGCAGACCGGCCTCACCATCGAGCAGATGGACGTGATCGAACTCAATGAAGCGTTTGCCGCGCAGGCCCTGGCCGTCACGCGCGACCTGGGCCTGGCCGACGATGCGGCCCACGTGAACCCGAATGGCGGGGCGATTGCCATCGGCCATCCGCTGGGCGCATCGGGCGCGCGCCTGGTGATGGCGGCGCTGAACCAGCTGGAGCGCACGGGCGGGCGCTACGCGCTGTGCACCATGTGCATCGGCGTAGGGCAGGGTATTGCTGTCGTCATTGAACGCGTATAAAAAAGTAAAACAACAAAAAAGGCGCAGGCTTGCAAAAAAAGCGCCAACCATAATTGACCGTAGTGCCAACCTGGTGGAGACCATAATGATTGCCAATATCTTCAAGAAAACCCTGATCGCCGGCGTGCTGGCCATGACTGCCGCGGGTGCGTACGCGGCCGACAACATCAAGATCGGTTCCGTGCTGTCCGTCACGGGCCCTGCCGCCTTCCTGGGCGACCCGGAACTGAAAACCCTGCAGCTGTATATCGAGAAAATCAATGCGGCGGGCGGCGTCCTGGGACGCAAGCTGGAACTGGTGCACTACGACGACGGCAGCGATGCGGCCAAGGCCAACGGCTTTACCAAGCGTTTGATCGAGTCCGACAAAGTCGATGTGCTGATCGGCGGCACCACCACCGGCGCGACGATGGCGATGGCGCCGCTGGTGGACCGCGCCAGCATGCCGTTCATCTCGCTGGCGGGCGCCGTGGTCATCATCGATCCGGTCAAGAAGTGGGTATTCAAGACGCCGCATACGGACCGCATGGCGGCCGAGAAGGTGTTCGAGGACATGAAGAAGCGCGGCATCAGCAAGGTGGGCCTGCTGTCGGAAACGAGCGGCTTCGGCGCCTCGGGCCGCAAGGAGTCGCAGATCGTCGCTTCCAAATATGGCATCACCCTGGTGGCCGATGAAACCTACGGCCCGAAAGACACGGACATTACGGCGCAGCTCACGCGCATCAAGAATACGGCTGGCGTGCAGGCCGTCTTCGTCTTCGGCCTGGGCCAGGGCCCGGCGGTCGTGACCAAGAACTACGGCCAGCTGGGCATGGCCGCGCTGCCGCTGTACCAGTCGCATGGCGTGGCGTCGGACGAATACTTGAAGCTGTCGGGCAAGGCTGCCGAAGGCGTGCGCCTGCCGACGCCGGCCCTCTTGATCGGCGCCATGCTGCCCGATAGCGACGCGCAAAAGGCCGTCGTCGTCGGCTACGACAAGACGTATAAAGAGCGCTACAAGATCGATCCGTCGACCTTTGGCGGCTATGCGCTCGATGCCCTGAACCTGTCGGTGGACGCCATCAAGCGCGCCGGCGGCACGGACCGCGAAAAAGTGCGCACGGCACTGGAACAGACCAAGGGTTTTGTGGGTACGACCGGCGTGTTCAACATGTCGGCCAAGGACCACATGGGCCTGGACCTGTCGGCTTTCCGCATGGTGGAAGTGAAGAACGGCGAATGGCAATTGTCGAAGTGATGTAAGCCAGAGTACCTGCGCGAGGCCGCCCCCGAAGGCGGCCCGCGCATAGCCGAACATAATGGAGACACCATGGAAGTCGCTCAATTTCTACAATTTCTGTATTCCGGGATGACGGTCGGTTCCGCCTACGCGCTGGCGGCGCTGGGCTTTACCATCATCTACAACACCAGCGGCGTGATCAATTTCGCCCAGGGTGAATTCATCATGCTGGGCGGGATGCTGGCCGCCGTGATGTCGGCCGCCGGCGTGCCGCTGCCGCTGGCCATCATCCTGGCCGTCATCGCCACCGGTATCGTTGGCCTGTTGATGGAAAAAACCGTGATCGAGCCGGCGCAGAACGCGCAGGTCATCACGCTGTTGATCATTACCATCGGCGCTTCGCTCGTGCTGCGCGGCCTCGTGCAAATCTGGCTGGGCAAGGATACGCACTCGCTGCCGGCGTTTTCCGGCGACGCGCCGATCGAATTTCTGGGTGCCAGCCTGCTGCCGCAAAGCCTGTGGGTGCTGGGCGTGACCGTCGTCATCGTGCTGGTGCTGGGCTGGTTCTTCGGCCGCACGTTGATGGGCAAGGCCATGCTGGCCACCTCGCACAACAAGCTGGCCGCGCAACTAGTGGGCATCAACACGCGCAAGGTCCTGCTGTTCTCGTTCGGCCTGTCGGCCCTGCTGGGCGCGGCGGGCGGCATCCTCGTCGCACCGATCACCTATACATCGTATGACGCGGGCATCATGCTGGGCCTGAAAGGCTTTGTCGCCGCCGTATTGGGTGGCCTCGGTGGCGGCGCAGGCGCGATTGCCGGCGGCCTGATCCTCGGCATCGCCGAAGCCATGACGGCAGGTTACATCTCGTCGGCCTACAAGGATGCGGTGCCTTTCGTGCTGATTCTATTGATCCTGTTCTTCCTGCCGCAAGGCTTGTTTGGCGCTAAAAATTCGGAGCGTGTATGAAGAATTTCCTTACCCGCTCGCGCCATGGCGGCTTGCTGGTGCTGGCCCTGGTGCTGGCCATCCTGCCCCTGTTCCTCAGCAACGCGTTTTACTATGACGTGGCGATCCGCATCGCCCTCAACGCCATCGTCGTCATCGGCCTGAACCTCTTGATGGGCTATACGGGCCAGATCAGCCTCGGTCACGCGGGCTTCTATGGCCTGGGCGCGTATGCGTCGGCCGTGCTGACCACGCACTATGGCTGGCCGCCGCTGGCCGCCTTGGCCGCCGGCGCCGTCGCCACGGGCCTGCTGGCGCTGCTGCTGGCCCGTCCTGTACTGAAACTCAAGGGCCATACGCTGGCCATGGCGACGCTGGGACTGGGCATCATCATTTCCATCGTCATCAACAACGAGACGCAATGGACGGGCGGCCCGGATGGCATCGGCGTCTCCGCCTTCAGTGTCGCCGGGCTGGAAATCGCCGGCGAAAAATCGTGGTACCTGGTGTGCGCCGTGCTGCTGTTGCTGGTCACGTGGCTGGCCCTGAACCTGATCGATTCGCCCGTCGGCCGCGCGCTGCAGGCCATCCACGGTTCGGAAGTGGCGGCCCGCGTGGTCGGCGTCGATACGACGCGCTTCAAGGTGCGCGTGTTCGTGCTGTCGGCGGTGATTGCCAGCATCGCGGGCAGCATCAGCGCCCATTACATCGGTTTCATCACGCCCAACCTGGCCGGCTTCTTCCACTCGATCGAGCTGGTGACGATGGTGGTGGTGGGCGGCATGGCGTCGATCTTCGGTTCCATCATCGGCGCCGCGCTGCTGACGATCCTGCCGCAACTGCTGTCCAGTTTTGAAGGCTGGGAAACGGTGGTGTTCGGCGTAATCCTGATGGCGACCATGATCTTCATGCCCAAGGGCCTGGTGCCGAGCCTGGCCAGCCGTTCGCGCAAGCGTTCTGCTACGCCGAAAGCACCGCCTCAATCTGCACGGGAGGTGTGAGATGCTGACGATTAACAACCTGAGCAAGAGCTTCGGCGGCGTGCATGCCGTGCAGGATGTCAGTTTCACCGTCAAGGAAGGCAATATCCACTCCGTGATCGGGCCGAACGGCGCCGGCAAGACGACCCTGTTCAACCTGATCACCGGTGTCTATACGCCGACCAAAGGCGAGATCCTGCTCAATGGCGAGAACGTGGCCGCCATGTCGCCCGATGCATTGGCGCGGCGCGGCATGAGCCGCACTTTCCAGAACCTGCAGGTGTGCATGAACATGACGGCCATCGACAATGTAATGGTGGGCGCGCATTTGCGCCTGAACCAGAACCTGTTCGCTTCCATGCTGCGCCTGCCGTCCGTGCGCCGCGCGGATGCGGCCTGCCGCGACGAGGCCGCGGGGCTGATGGAGTTTGTCGGCGTGGGCCGGCATATCGATGACGAGGCGGGGCAGATGTCGTATGGCGCCTTGAAGCGCCTGGAAATCGCCCGCGCGCTGGCGGCCAAGCCGAAAGTGCTGCTGCTCGACGAACCTGCCGCGGGCCTGAACCACACGGAGACGGGCGAGATCGAAGCCCTGATCCGCAAGGTGGCGCAATCGGGCGTGACGGTGGTGCTCGTCGAGCATGACATGAAACTGGTGATGAATTTGTCGGACCATATCCTGGTGCTCGACTATGGCAAGAAGCTGGCCGAAGGGACCGCCGCCGAAGTGCGCGCGAACCCCGACGTGGTGGCGGCATACCTGGGAGTGGCGGCATGATGAAGATGGAAAAACCTCAGACACCGCTGGTGCTCGACATCGCCGGCCTGACCAGCCATTACGGCCGCATCCAGGCCCTGCACGGCATCGACCTGCAAGTACGCCAGGGCCAGCTGGTGGCGCTGGTGGGCGCCAATGGCGCCGGCAAGACGACCTTGCTGCGGGCGATCTCCGGCGTGCAGCCGATCAGCGCCGGCAGCATCGCCTTCGCCGGCCAGGACGTCAGCCGCATGAGCGCCGACAAGCGCGTGCGCGCCGGCATCTGCCAGGTGCCGGAAGGGCGGCAAGTGTTCGGCCCCATGACGGTGGAAGACAATCTGCGCCTGGGCGCGTTTACACGTCCCGCACAGGACGTGGCAGGCGACATGGAGCGCATGTACGGCCTGTTTCCGATCCTGAAGGAAAAGCGCTTGCTGCTGGCCGGGACGCTCTCCGGCGGGCAGCAGCAGATGCTGGCCATGGCGCGCGCGCTGATGGGCCGCCCGCAACTGCTGCTGCTCGACGAGCCGAGCATGGGCCTGGCGCCGCTCCTGATCGCGGAAATCTTCCGCATCGTGGCCGAGCTGCGCGACCAGGGCATCACCATCTTCCTCGTCGAGCAGAACGCGCACGCTGCCCTGTCGATCGCCGACGTGGGCTATGTGATCGAGACGGGCGCGATTACCCTGTCAGGTCCCGGCCCCGAGTTACTGCATAACGAGCAGGTACAAAGCGCGTACCTGGGTATGTGAAGACAGCAGCGGAGGGCCGGGGTCAGACCCGCCGGGACTCGGCGTCCCCGTCTGACCCCAGTTTTCCGCTGCGTCTAGTAATAGCGTGCATGGCGCGCAGATGAATAGGAGTTTGTATGGTCAAAGTCTACGAAATCAATGGCGTCACCCCCGTCGTCCACCCCAGCGCCTATGTGCATCCGTCGGCCGTGCTGATCGGCGACGTGATCGTCGGTCCGCGCTGCTATATCGGTCCGCTGGCCTCGATCCGCGGCGACTTCGGCCGCTTGATCCTGGAAGAAGGGGCGAACCTGCAGGACACGTGCGTCATGCACGGCTTCCCCGGCTGCGACACAGTGGTCGAAGTCGACGGCCATATCGGCCATGGCGCCGTGCTGCACGGCTGCCGCATCGGCCGCAACGCGCTCGTCGGCATGAACGCCGTGGTGATGGATAACGCCGTCATCGGCGAGGAATCCATCGTCGCCGCCATGAGTTTCGTCAAGGCGGGCATGGTCGTCGCGCCGCGCAGCATGGTCGTGGGCACGCCCGCCAAGATCATCCGCGCGCTGACCGACGATGAAATCAAATGGAAAAGCTCGGGCACGGGCCAGTACCACGAACTGGCCGTGCGCTCTATGCAAACGATGCGCGAAGTGGAAGCCCTGACGCAAGTCGAGGCGAACCGCCAGCGCCTGAATTTCGAATCGGCCTTGCCGCTGCACTTGCACAAGAACGCCGCCGCGCAATAAACCATATGAGCGTAGGTCGGATCAGCGGGGCTGCGCCTCGCGTCATCCGACACCACCAACGTCACCAACACCCTCGTTTTACGGAGAAACCACATGGCTCACATATCCACCCTGCAAAGCCTGATCGCCGGCCGCTGGCTGGGCGAAAGCGCCGCCGTGCCCCTGCACAGCGCCTTGAACAACCGCGTCATCTATCATACGCACGCGGAAAAGATCGACTTCGACGAAGCCGTCACGTATGCGCGCAAGACGGGCGTGCCTGGCCTGATGGCGCTCGATTTCCAGCAGCGCGCCGCGCGCCTGAAGGCGCTGGCCCTTTACCTGGTCGAGCGCAAGGAAGAACTGTATGCGATCTCGCACCTGTCGGGCGCCACGCGCGCCGACAGCTGGGTCGACATCGAAGGCGGCACGGGCACCCTGTTCGCCTACGCCAGCATGGGCAGCAACGAGCTGCCGTCGTCGAACGTGCTGCATGAAGGCCCGGCCATCGCGCTCGGCAAAAAAGGCGGCTTCGCCGGCACGCATATCCTGGTGCCGCGCGGCGGCCTGGCCGTACACATCAACGCCTTCAATTTCCCCATCTGGGGCTTGCTGGAAAAATTCGCACCAAGTTTTCTCGCCGCCATGCCCTGCATCGCCAAGCCAGCCACGGCGACCAGCTATCTGACGCAGGCTGTCGTGCGCATGATGCATGAATCGGGCTTGCTGCCGGCCGGCAGCCTGCAGCTGGTGATCGGTTCCACGGGCGACTTGCTGGACCGCCTGAATGGCCAGGATTTCGTCACCTTCACGGGATCGGCCGCCACGGCCGCCAAGCTGCGCACGAACCCGAATCTGATCGCCCAATCCGTGCCGTTCAACGGCGAAGCCGATTCGCTCAATTGCGCCATCCTGGCGCCGGACGTCACGCCAGACGACGTGGAATTCGACCTGTTCGTCAAGGAAGTCGTGCGCGAGATGACGGGCAAGTCGGGCCAGAAGTGCACGGCGATCCGCCGCATCATCGTGCCAGAGCACCTGATGGACGCCGTCGGCACGCGTTTGCGCGAGCGCCTGGCCAAGGTGGTGGTGGGCGACCCGTCCATCGAAGGCGTGCGCATGGGCGCGCTGGCGTCGAAAGAGCAGCAGAACGACGTGGCCGAACGGGTCGCCACGCTGTCGCAGGGGAACGAAGTGGTGTTCGGTGCGGCCGACGGATTCAATCCGCTCGGCGATGGCGCGCAGGACGGCAGCTTCTTCTCGCCGACGCTGCTGCTGTGCCGCGACGCCTTCGGCAACGATGCCGTGCATGACGTGGAAGCGTTCGGCCCCGTCAGCACCATGATGGGCTACCACGATATCGACGAAGCGCTGGCCCTGGCTGCGCGCGGCAAGGGCAGTCTGGTGAGCACTCTGGTGACGCGCGATCCGAAGATCGCCGCGCGTGTGGTGCCGCAAGTGGCGGCCACGCATGGCCGCGTACATGTGCTCGAGCGCGTGGCCTCCGTCGATTCGACGGGCCATGGCTCGCCCCTGCCGCAGCTGAAGCACGGCGGCCCTGGCCGCGCGGGCGGCGGCGAGGAGCTGGGCGGCGTGCGCGCCGTGCGCCACTACCTGCAACGGGCGGCCGTGCAAGGCTCGCCGACCATGCTGGCGGCGATCACCGGTGAATACGTGCGCGGCGCGGACGTCAATGAAAGCCCGATCCACCCGTTCCGCAAGCACTTCGAGGACTTGAAGACGGGCGACTCGCTGCTGACGCACCGCCGCACAGTCAGCGAAGCGGACATCGTCGCCTTCGGCGGTATCTCGGGCGATTTCTTCTACATGCACTTCGATGAAATCGCGGCCAAGGAATCGCAGTTCGGCAAGCGCATCGCTCACGGCTACTTCGTGCTGTCGGCCGCCGCCGGCCTGTTCGTCTCGCCCGGCGTCGGTCCTGTGCTGGCCAACTACGGCCTGGACAACCTGCGCTTCGTCGCGCCGGTGGCCATCGGCGACACCATCCGCGCGCGCCTGACGTGCAAGCGCAAGGTCGACCGCAACCGCAAGGACGTGTTTGGTGTGGGCCAGGGCGTGGTCGCGTGGGACGTGCAGGTGACGAACCAGAACGAGGAACTGGTGGCCAGCTACGACATCCTGACCCTGGTCTCCAAGCGCGAGTAAGCCACGTTGGCAGGACAGGGTGGACCGGCGCCGCCTGCGATGTACGCGTGGGCGGCGCATTTTTTTTGGAGAGACATCATGAGCAAGGCAGACGATCAACCTTCCATCGCCGTGCAGGCGCAATTGGCCCTGAGCGCCAGCGATGCCGTTGCCGCCATCGCCAATGGCAGCCTGGGCGCCGTCGACTACATGCATGCGCTGCTGGCGCAGGCCCGCGCGCAAGCCGGCTTGAACAGCCTGATCACGGTCAATGCGGCTGCCGCGGTGGACGCCGCCGCGCAGGTCGATGCGGCGCGTGCGGCGGGCCACGCCTTGCCGCCGCTGGCCGGCTTGCCCATCGTTGTCAAAGACAATATCGACGCGCGCGGCATGCCGACGACCGCCGGCACGCCGGCCTTGAGCGACTGGCATCCGGCCGTGAACGCGCCCAGCGTGCAGCGCCTGCTGGACGCGGGCGCCATTATCCTGGGCAAGGCGAACATGCATGAACTGGCGTTTGGCGCCACCAGCACGAATTTTTCCAGTTTCGCCGGCCACGTGAAAAACCCGTATGACAGCGCGCGCATCCCCGGTGGTTCTTCCGGCGGCACGGCGGCGGCGATCGCCGCGCGCATCGCGCCGGCAGGCCTGGGCACGGATACGGGCGGCTCCACGCGGGTACCGGCCGCCCTGTGCGGCATCGTTGGCTTGCGCCCGTCCGTGGGCGATGGCGGCATACAGCGCCGCTACGATTCCGGCGGCACGGTCCCCATCAGCCACACGCGCGACACGGTGGGCCCGATGGCGCGCACGGTGGCCGACGTGGCCCTGCTCGACAGCGTGCTGTCCGGCCTTCCCGTGCCGTCGCCGGAGCCGCTGGCCGGTTTGCGTTTCGGCGTGCCGGCCGCCTTCTGGCAGCCGCTGGACGCCGACGTGGCGGCCGTGATGGCGCAAGCCAGGGAGACGCTGGCGCAGGCGGGCGTGGTGCTGGTCGATATCGGCATGGAAGACGTGATGACGCTGAACGGCAAGGTGTCGTTTCCGCTGGCGCTGCATGAGCCGCGCCAGGCGATTCCCGCCTACCTGGCCGCCAGCGGCGCGCAAATCACGCTGGACGATATCGCCGCGCAAGTGGCCAGTCCCGATGTGCGGCACGCGTTTGGCGCCATCCTGGGCGACGCGTTTGGTGCCGCGTATCCCGATGCCCTGCAGGTGCAGCGGCCCCGTTTGCAGGCGCTGTACCGCGACTATTTTGCGCGGCACCGCCTGGATGCCATTTTTTTTCCGACGACGCCCGTGTGCGCCGTGGCCATTGATGGCGTGCAGGGTTCGTCGGTCATCGCGGTGGCGGACGGTGCGCCTGGCGACGCGTTTACCACCCTGATCCGCAATACGGACCCGGCCAGCAACGCGGGCCTTCCCGGTTTGTCCCTGCCTGCGGGCATGACGGCTGCAGGTTTGCCGGTGGGGATGGAGATCGACGGACCGCTGGCCAGCGACAGCCGTTTGCTGGCCATCGGCCTGTCATTGGAGGCGCTGTTCGGTCCCTTGCCGGCGCCGCCGGCGTGCGCCTGAAGGACTAAGCAGCTCACTGGCGCGCTTGGCAGGGCGCCAGGACCTTGTACCGGCTGAACTATCCATAAGTGTATGAAAAGTATGGTGAAAGTGTGGTTTTGCACGGCGTGCTATTTAGATAAACCCCTCTAGAAGGCGTGCTTTTTTCATGAAAATGGGCGAATTCGCTCATTGCTGCAAGAAAACTTTCCAACGTAAAACCTTTTCTATGTAGCATGGTTTTACTCACTGGTCACGCCGCCATGCACGCCCAAGGCGATGGCGGCGCGAAAAAAAATGGACCCGGCCTTTTGCGGCCGGTGAGCCCTCGACCGCGAGTCCATTCCACGTTCACCGCTACGGGTATTTAATTACTATGAATAAACACGTCCTGATTTTCCTGCTGGCCATGCCCCTGGCCATCAGCCATGCCTATGCCGAAGAGGCCGTTGGCCCCGCGGTCAAGCTCAGCGGTTACGGCACGGCCGCCCTGACCATGGCCGATACCGACAACGCGCAGTTCGCGCGCCCGAACCAGGCTGCCGGCGCCGGCCGCACTGCCCGCACGGGCGTCGATTCCAACCTGGGATTGCAGGCCAATGTCACCGTCAACCCGTGGCTGTCGGCCACCGTGCAGGGTCTGGCGCGCAAGGACGGCGAGGACGATTTCGGCGCCGAACTGGCGTGGGCCTTCGCCAAGGCCAAGGTGTCGGACAGCTTCAGCGTGCGCGTCGGCCGCATGGGCCTGCCTGTCTTCATGATTTCCGATTATCGCAACGTGGGCTATGCCAATACCATGCTGCGCCCGCCCGGCGAAATGTATTCGCAGGTACCGCTGAACAGCATCGATGGCATCGACGGCACCTACCAGTTCAACGCGGGCGATACCAGCATCACCACGCAGCTGGCGCTGGGCCGCACCAAGGCCACCCTGGCCACGGGTCCCGATTCGACCGTGCAGGTGGAAGGCAAGTCCATCGTCGCCCTGAACGTGGTGGCCGAACATGGCCCCGTCACCGTGCGCTTCGGCCGTGCAGAGACCAGGCTGACGATCAACGATTCACCGAGCCTGAACACCTTGATGGGCAGCTTGCGCGCGGCCGGCAGCGGCTACCGGATCGCCCAGCTGGGCGCTCTGGCCGATGCGCTGGAAGTCAAGGACAAGAAGGCGTCGTTCACCTCCGTGGGCCTGGGCCTGGACTGGAACAATGTGCTGCTGCAATCCGAATATGCGAAGCGCAAGACGGACAGCTATGTCAGCGACAGCACCTCGTGGTACGTGATGGGCGGTTATCGCATCGGCGCCTTCCTGCCCTACTACAGCCACGCCAGCCTGAAGGCCGATGGCCGCGTGAACAACACCGTGCCCGTATCCTGCCCTGCCGGCTATCCGGCCGCCTGCACGCCGACCCTGCGCGCCCTGTCGGCCGGCGTCGAGACCCTGGCCACCATGCGCAACCAGCTCGAGCAATCGACGGACAGCATCGGCGTGCGCTGGGACTTCCACCGTTCGGCCGCCCTGAAGGTGCAGATCGACCGCATCAAGCCGAAGAATGGCCCTGGCCTGTTCGTGCAAGTCAAGCCGGGCTTCCATGGCCCCGTCACGGTGGCTGCCGCCGCCATCGATTTCGTTTTCTGAGGAGCGCCGCATGAAACCCATTATTTTTGCGGCTGCCTTGCTGGCGCTGTCGACTGCCGTTCCCGCCATGGCCGAAGTGGTCGTGGTGGTCAATCCGAAAAGCGCCGCCGGCGCCATGACGAATGAACAGGTGGCGCAATTCTTCCTCGGTAAATCGACGGCCATGACGCCGATCGACCAGCCGGAAAGCGCCCCCGTGCGCGCCGAGTTCTACAAGAAGGTGACGGACAAGGAACCGTCGCAAGCGAAGGCCCTGTGGTCCAAGCTGGTCTTCACGGGCAAGGCGACCTTGCCGAAGGAAGTGGCCAATAGCGCCGACGTGAAGAAGGCCGTGGCCGCCGATCCGAAAGCCATCGGCTATATCGACAAGAGTGCCGTCGACGCCAGCGTCAAAGTGGTGCTGACGGCGCCATAAAGCCGGCCCGGGCCGCGCGCCATGCGGCGGCCCGGTACACATACCATCAGGAGACAGCAATGAGCATCAAACGCAAGATATGGGCGCTGCCTGTCGTCTCGGCCGTGATTTTCGGGCTGGGGCTGGCCGTCAGCGCCTATCTGTCCACGGCCACGCTCAATTCCATCCACGCCACGGAAAGCGCCGACTATCCCGTGCTCGATATGGCCAAGTCGCTGACCCTGGACGTGGCCGCCGTCGGCGACGCCCTGCGCGATGCCGTCAGCGAAGGCGACAAGGAACGCATCGGACAAGTCGGCGGCCAGGCCACCAAGCTGCGCGCCAGGCTCGGCGACTTTGCGGCGATTCCCGGCCAGCGCGAGCACGGTGCGCGGCTGGCCAGGGAATTCGATGCCTACTATGCGCCGGCCCTGAGCGCGGCGCGCATCATGCTGGAAATGGAAGAGGGCGACCCGCAGGCGACCGTGGCGCGCATGCAGGGCGCGCTGGCGGTACTCAATGCCGACCTGGCAAAGACCAACGAACAGGCGCAAGCGCAGTTCAAGCAGGGCATAGAACGCAGCGCGGCCAATGTGCGCAATGCGCTCAATACCAGCATTGCCGTGGCGCTGGCCGTCATCGTCTGCCTGGTGGCCGTGTCGCACTTCGTCGTGCGCGCCATCTGGCAGCAGCTGGGCGGCGAACCCGAATATGCGCGCCAGATCGCGCGCGCCGTGGCCGATGGCGACCTCTCGATGCACATCGTGACCGAGGGGGGCGACCAGGCCAGCCTGCTGGCGGCGCTGAAGGACATGCGCGCCAAGCTCGGCGGCATGGTCTCCGATATCAAGGCGTCGGCCGAAACCATCCAGGTGGCCAGCGCGGAAATCGCCCAGGGCAATGCGGACCTGGCCGCGCGCACGGAATCGCAGGCGGGCAGCCTGGATCAGACGGCGCGCAGCATGGACAGCCTGACTTCCACCGTGCGCGACAATGCCGCCAACGCGGGGCAGGCGCATGCGCTGGTGGTGTCGGCATCGTCGGTTGCCGTGAAGGGCGGGCAGGTGGTCAGCCAGGTGGTGGCCACCATGGGCGAGATCAACGATGCATCGAAACGCATCGTCGACATCATCGGCGTCATCGACGGCATCGCCTTCCAGACGAACATCCTGGCCTTGAACGCGGCCGTTGAAGCGGCGCGCGCCGGCGAACAGGGGCGGGGCTTTGCCGTGGTGGCGTCCGAAGTGCGCAACCTGGCGCAGCGCAGCGCGGCAGCGGCGCGCGAGATCAAGCAATTGATCGGCGATTCGGTCGCCAGGGTGAATGTCGGCTCGAAGCTGGTCGACGAGGCGGGGCTGACCATGGGCCAGATCGTCGATTCCGTGAAAAAGGTGGCCGACATCATGGCCGAGATCAGCGCCGCGAGCCAGGCGCAGAGTGCCGGCATCGGCGACATCGGCGTGGCCATCGGCAGCATGGACCAGATGACGCAGCAAAACTCCGCGCTGGTGGAAGAAGCGTCGGCGGCCGCCGAATCGCTGCAGGAACAGGCCGTGCAGCTGGGTACGGCGCTGGCCGTGTTCAAGCTGGCGCAGGGTGCTGTGTCGGATTACGCGCTGCGCGCCAATCCGACCTACCTGGCGTTGCGGTGATGTCGGATGACGCGCCATGCGCCTCGGCGGCCCCGCTAATCCGACCTGCCAGGTATTGGCGCATGCGTAGGTTGGATTAGCGCAGCGTAATCCAACACAGGAGCACCGGCTTACGCGCGCAAACCGAACGGATCGTCGATGCTGTGCGCCGGCTGCGTGAACCAGCGCGGACCGTTTTCCGTCATGTAAAAATGGTCTTCGTGGCGGATGCCGAATTCGCCGGGGATGCAGATCATCGGCTCGTTCGAGAAGCACATCCCCACGTCGAGCGGCGTCGTGTCGTTGCCCACCAGGTAAGGCCATTCGTGGATATCGAGGCCGATGCCGTGGCCCGTGCGGTGCGGCAGGCCGGGCAGCTTGTAGCCGGGGCCGTAGCCGTCCGCTTCCAGCGAGACGCGCGCGGCGCGGTCCACGTCGCCGCACGGCACGCCCAGTTGGGCGGCCCCGAATGCGGCGGCTTGCGCGGCCTTTTCGCTGTTCCATACGCTGCGCTGGCGCTCGCTGATCTGTCCGAAAACATAGGTGCGCGTGATGTCGGAGATGTAGTTCATCACCTGGCAGCCCGTGTCGATCAGCACCGTGTCGCCCGCCTTCAGGGTCTGCACGTAGTTGACGCCATGCGGGTAGGCGGTCGCCTCGCCGAACAGCACGATGCAGAAGTACGAGCGGGGCGCGCCTACCTTGCGGTGCGCGCGCTGGATGAATTCCTCCACTTCCACCGTCGTGATGCCTTCGTACAGCATGCTGGCCGTGGCCACGTGCACGGCCAGGGTCATGTCCATCACGCGCTGCATCAGGGCGATTTCCGCCTGTGATTTTCTGCTGCGGCAGTACGCGGTGACGGTGCGCGCGTTTTCCAGCGCGTAACCGGGGGCCAGCGGCTTGATGCCGTCATAGATGAAGAAGGCGGCGCTTTCGCAGATGCCCACGCGCGGCGGTTGATTCGCGTCCTGGGCGATTCCCATGCGCGCCAGCACGTCGACGAACAGCTGGTACGGGCTTTCATGCTCTTCCCAGCAATTGACACGGCCTGCGACGAGCATGAAGCCTTGCAGGGTGCTTTCCTCGAAGGCGGGGGCGATGTATTCGATGTCGCCGCTGGCCGGCAGGATGGCGCCCACCATGCGTTCGCTGGCATACCATTTGGTGCCCGTGAAATAGGTGAGGTTGGCGCCCGCGTTCAGGTAGATGGCGGCGATGCCCTGTTCGCGCATGAACGCTTGCGCCTTGGCGATGCGTTGCGCATGCTCGTCCTTGCCGATGGCGACCATGCCGCCCGTCATGTCCGACAGCGACGCCAATGCCTGTTCGATGGAAGTGCCACCTATGCTCATGCCTGCTCCTTTGCTCGATGCTGAATATGGAATGCGGGCATGATATCAGTTCGCGCCTTTCGGCTTGAGGCCGGGCGCGCCGCCGGCCGCGTCGGGCGTGGCCAGCACCAGGTCGTGCGGATACGTGAATTGCCAGTCCGCGTAGCGCTGCTTGCGGCGCAGGCTGGCGTCTTCGTCGAGGAAGTTGTCCTGCTTGATGGGCAGCTGCGGCGACAGCGAATGGATGCCGACGATTCGTCCCTCCTGCCGCAGCACGCCCCATTCCGCCTTGCCCGTGACGGGGTCCGCATACAGGCGGCGCAAGTGCCGCCGGGCGTTGGCAAAGCGCGGGTCGCGCAGCAGTTCCTGCAGGGTCAAGGGATAGCGGGGCCGCCCGTCGGCCGGCGTGCTGTCGTAGTAGCGGCCCAGCGCGTTGCGGAATTCATGGCCGATGAACAGCAGCTCGCGTTCCTTCTCGCGCCGCGCGGCCGTGGCAAACAGTTCGCTGGCCAGCACCAGGCCCACGCCCATGAATGCCACCAGCATCAGGGTCCAGATATACGCGAAGCCCCGTGCGCGGCGCCGGAAACTAGAGCTGTTCAAAAGGAATGCCCTCGCGCGTCTTGCCCTTGGCGCCGCTGCGCACGTCGGCCACGCCGCCGATCTCGCCATTCGGCGAAGGGATCAGCTGCCAGGTGGCGGCCGACTCCGTGACAGGGTCCAGCGGCACGCTGCGGAAGTAATGGTGGGTCACCAGGTCGGCCAGCGCGGCCGGGTATTCACCCTTGTCGGCATAGTATTTATCGAGGCCGCTCCTGAGCACCTGCAGGTTTTCCTTCAGCGCGACTTCCTTCGATTTTTCCACGGAGCCGAAATAGCGGGGGATGGCGATCGTCAGCAGCAGCGAGATGATCGCCAGCACCACCAGCAGTTCGACCAGGGTAAAGCCGCGGCGTATGGTCGGGGTATGCATGGCGGTCACCATTGATTGAGCGGCACGCCGTTCAGGCCCACCTTGGTCGAGCGCGAGGCGACGTCGAACACGTCTTCGCCTTCGCTGGGATTGTCGGGCGGCGAGGCATAGGCGCGCTTGCTCCAGCTGTCGGACGCGCTGCCGGCTTCCCTGGGCTGGAACGGGTCGCGCGGCAGGCGGCGCAGGAAATAGATGTTCTGTTTTGATGGACTGCGCTGGTCGGGCACGCCCTCGACCAGTTCCTCGAGTTTTTTCGGATAGCCCGAGGCGCCCAGTGACAGCTTGATGCGGCCATTGTCCGAAGCGCGCTTGTAGGCGTCGATCGCTTCGCGCATCTCGATCAGGGCGCTGCGCAATTCCTGCTCCTTCGCCCGTTGCAAGGCCACCTGCGCCATCGGCACGGCCACCGTGGCCAGGGTCGCCATGATGGCCAGGGTGATCATCAGTTCGATGAAGGTAAAGCCTTTATGCTTCACTGGCCACCTTTGCTTGTCTTGTCGGCGGCGGGCGCTTCGTCGCCGCCCGTCATGGGCGAGCCGGCGCGCGGCGGGGCCTGCTCTGGCGCGGCGACGGCTTCCTGTGTGCCGCCCACGCTCGCGCGCCCGCCCACGGACGCCTCGGTGCCGGAATTGAACTCGGTCGTCATCAGGTCCGGGCGGCGGATGCTGCGCAGCAGGCGCGGCGTGATCGACAGCACGATCTCGCTGCGCATGGCGTCGTCCTTCTGGCTGCCGAACAGGCGGTTCAGCACGGGCAGTTCGCCCACGCCCGGCACCTTGTTGGCCGTTCCCCGGTCCTCGTCGCTGATCAGGCCCGCCAGCACCTGCGTCTCGCCATCTTTCAAACGCAGCACGGTCGAGGCGCTGCGCGTGCCGATCTGGTAAGCCTGCGTGCCCGTCTTGCTGATCACTTCCTTGACGACGTTCGATACTTCCAGGTTGATCTTGATGGCCACTTCATCGTCCAGGTAGACGTTCGGCTCCACGTCGAGTTTCAGGCCCACGTCGATGTAATTGACGCTGTCGGAACTGACGCCATTATTCGTCGTGACGGTAATGACGGGCACGCGGTCGCCGATGAGGATCTTCGCCTTTTCCTTGTTGCGCACGCGGATGCGCGGGTTGGCCAGGATATTGCTGTCGCTGTCCGTCTTGTTGGCGTTGAGAGTGACGCCGCCGATGCCCAGGTTGATATTCTCGCCATTGATGCGGTGCAGGTCGGCCACCTTCAGGCCGCCCAAGCCGCTGCCGACGCCCGCCAGGGTCAGGCTGGCCTGGTCGGGCCAGCGCACGCCCAGTTCCATCAGGCGCGTGCGCTTGACTTCCAGCACCTCGACTTCCAGCATCACTTCCGGGTCGGCCAGGTCCTGCACGTTGATGATGCGCTCGGCCATGCGCACCATTTCCGGCGTATCGCGCAGCATGATGATGCCCAGGCGCTCGTCGGTGACGACGTCCTTGGCCTTGAGCAGGGTCTTGATGGAAAACGCCACCGTCTTGACGTCCGCGTTGGCGAGAAAGAAGGTGCGTACCACCAGCTGCTGGTAATCCTTCACCTTTTGCGGCGTGTTCGGGTAGATCGTGATCGACTTGTCGCTGGTGACGCTTTGCTCCAGCTGGTTCGCGCCCAGCAGCATGGCAATGGCCTCTTCGATGCTGGTGTCGCGCACGGAGATGGTGGCGCGCAGGGCGGGATCGACCTCCTTGTCGAAGACGAAGTTCAGGCCCGACACCTTGCTGATGAAGTCGAATACGGAGCGCAGGGGCGCATCGCGAAATTCCAGGGTCACGGGTTTGCGGTAGGCGGCCGCCAGCTTTCCGCCGGCCGGCCGGCTTTTGGCCTGCTCGTCGCCGATGCGGCCTTTCAGGGCCAGCGCCTCGCGCTGCGCGGGACGCTCCTGCAGCACCTGGCGCAAGGCTTCCTGCGCCTGCGCGACATTCGCTTCGCCGCCGCGCTGGTAGCTGGACTGCGCCTCCTGCACCAGTTTGCGGTGCCGTTCATCCTGCGCCACGCCGGCCAGGCCCCGCTGCGCCACGTCGTTGCTGGCGTCCAGCGCCAGCGCCTGCTGGTACAGCGCTTGCGCTTCGGGCAGCTTGCCTTGCTGGCGCAGCGCCTCGGCGCGGCCATTGAGGTTGTTCAGCGCGCGCATCCTGCCGTTGGTGACGGCGATGCGGTACTTGGCGTTGGTCGGTTCGGCCTGCGCCGCCTGTTCCAGCAGGGCCAGGCCCTGTTCCGTGCGGCCGGCGCCCAGCATGGCCTGGCCGTCGGTATAGGCCTGGTTGCCGGCGCAGGCGGCCAGCAGGGACAGCATCGGCAGCAGGGTAATGCCAGTACGTGGAGTGCGTCGTTTCAATTGATATCCCCTACGGCGAGTGTCTGTTTCAGGTTGAGCGGCAGATAGGTAAATTGCAGGGCGCCCTGCACCACGCCGTCGAAGCGGTAGCGCTCTTCGAGCGTGTCGCCGGGGCGCGCCACCACATTGCGTTCGCCCGCCTGCAGGAAGTAGGCGGCCTTGCCTTCGTCGACGAAACGGCCGAGGAACTGGAAGGGCAAAGGCGGCGGCGCGTTCGCGTCGACGGCGGCGACAGTGCGCGTGGCCTGCGCCGCCTGCTGGTCGAGCATGATCTTTTTCGGTGTCTCCGGCTGCCAGCTTTGCTTGGCGAACAGGGTGGCCGCTTCCTCGTCGTCGAGGCCCCGGCGCGGTTCGATGGCCAGCGCCCGATTGGCTGGCGCAGCGCCAGTGGCGACGACGAGGGGCGCGACCGCCACCCGTTCCACCTGGCGTGGCGTGGCCGTGGCCGGCCCCACGATGCTGCCTTCGTCCTCCGGGGCAAAGAGGGCGGCCAGCAAGGTCGCCACGGCGGCGGCTCCCAGTACGGCTTTTTTCATCGGTGCGCCTCCGCCTTCTTGACCAGCAGGATGAACTGGATGCGCGCATCGATCTCGCCCGCTTCGATCTGCTCGCGCTTGAACAGCACGGAGTCGAGCGTCAGCGTGGGCAACGCCTGCAGGGCGTCGACGATAAAGGTCTGCAGCTGCGCGTATTCGGCCTTCACGGGCAAGGTGATCTGGTAGCGCAAAAAGGCCGTGTTGCCGTCTTCCTGCGGCTTGTAGTCGGCCTTGGCCAGGGTGACGCCGCTCTTTTGCGCCACTTCCAGCAAGGCCTTCAACTGCTCGGGAATGCTGTCGTGCGCGGGCAGGTAGGCGTGAAAGGCGGCCAGGCTGTCCGCATCGGCGTCGAGCGTGACGGGCGCCGGCGGCAGCGCCGCCTGTTTCGCCATCACGGCCAGCTGCGCGCGCAATGGCTGCTGGCGTCCGGCCAGCGCCTCGCCCTGCTGCATGGCGACGGCGGCCAGCGCCAGGCTTGCCGCGCCGATGGCGCTGGGCCAGCCCAGGGCACGCCACAGACGCGCCGTTTCCCACGCCAAGCGCGGGGGCAGGCGCAGTTGCAGGCGCGGCCGGGCCACGGGCGTGCCGGCTTTTAACAGGGGTTTTATTGCCGCCATTGCGCCTCCAGCTGAAAACGGTAAGGGTGTTCGGGGGCGTTCGCATTCATCTCGTGCTTGAGCAGATACACGGAGCTGAACATGGGCTGCTGGTTCAGGAAGGCCAGGTAGTTGAGCATGTCTTGCGGGGTTTCCGCCTCGGCGGCGATTTTCAGCACGCTGGCGCCATCCTGTCCCTGCTGCGCGTTCAGGTCCAGTCCCAGGAGGGCCACGCGCACGTCGCGCGGCGCCTGCACCGTCCTGACCAGGCGCGTGACGGGCAGGTTGAGCTGGCGCACGGCGGCGGCCACCTGTTTCAGTTCGATGTCGCGCTCGCGCTGCTGGCTTGCCGAGAGCGGAGCACGCACGGGACGCGCGGGCTGCAGCTGCGCCAGCTGCGCTTCCAGGCGCCGCGTTTCCTGCGCCTGCACCAGCCAGTACACGGCGGCCGGCAGCAGCATCAAGGCGCCCGCCAGGCACAGGGCCAGGCGCCAGCCCTTGAACGTCTGCGCGGCGCCGGGCGGCAGGAATTCCAGGCGGCTCAGGCCCATGCGGCCTCCCGCATCAGGTGGGCGGCGCCGGCCACGGCGATGGGCACGAAGCGTTCTGGCACGTTCGCCTGCGGCACGCCGCTCAAGTCGATCAGGGCCACGTGTTCGATGGCGTCGAGCTGCGGCGCGCGCAAGTTCCAGCGCCGCCATGCCCGGTCCAGTTCATCGCCCCAGGCCGCGGCGCAGGACTGGCTGTGCAGAGCCGTGATGCGCCCGCCGCTCGTCGTTGCCAGCAGCAGCCGTCCCGCTTCCACCAGGGCGAAGGCGGCGGGTTTTTCCCCGGCGATGCTGCGCCAGGCCGGTCCGGCGATCGGTTCGATGGACAGGCAGCGCCGGCCATGCGCGGCCGCCGCGTCCTGCACGCCTTGCAGCAGGGCCGCATCGATGCCGCAGGCCAGGCGCGGCATGCCATAGGGAGCGTCGTCGGCGGCCAGGCGCCAGGTCCGCGCGCCTTCGCCATACACGGCGCCGAACTGGCTGTGCAGGAAGCGCTGTGCGCTGCTCCGGTCGAGCAAGGCGCCGCTCCACGGCACCATCAGCATGGCGCACCAGCGGCTGGCCAGGCTGACGGCCAGCGGCAGTTTTTTGCCGCCATCGTGTTCGAGCCAGCCGCGCAGGGCGGCCAGCGCCACTTCCCAGCTGGCGTCGGGATTCGCAATGGGCAGGTGGAAGGCGCTGTCGGGCAAGGGGCGGCCAGCGCGGCGCAGCACGCCGTGCAGCCCGTGCGGGGCCAGGTGCAGGCACACGGTGGCGCGGGTAAGGCGTTCAATAAGTGACACGATTGAGCTCCGCTAAAGTGGTTTCGCCGCGCCGCACCAGGTCCAGGCCCGCTTCGCGCGCCAGGCGGAAACCGTTGCGCGCCGCCTCTTCCTTCATCTGGCTCAGGGGCGCGCGCGTGCAGATCATTTCGCGCATCGTATCGCTGAGCATCAAGACCTCGGCGACGGCCTTGCGGCCCTTGTAGCCGGTGCCGCGGCAGTGGCCGCAGCCTTTGCCGGCCATGAATTGCCAGTCCTGCACCTGGTGCAGGGCCAGGCCGCTGTCGCGCAGCTGCTGCGCGTCGGCCAGCACCTCGGCGCTGGCGTCGACGGCGCAATGGGCGCAATTGAGGCGCAGCAGGCGCTGCGCCACGATGCCGTTCAGGGCCGCCGCAAAGCTGTAGGCGTCGACACCCATGTGCAGGAAGCGGCCGACCACATCAAAGACGTTGTTCGCGTGCACGGTGGTAAATACCAGGTGGCCCGTGAGCGCGGCCTGCACGGCGATCTGCGCCGTTTCGTCGTCGCGGATTTCGCCGATCATGATCTTGTCGGGATCGTGGCGCAGGATGGAACGCAGGCCGCGCGCGAACGTCAGTCCCTTTTTTTCGTTGACGGGAATCTGCAGCACGCGCGGCAAGCGGTATTCGACGGGGTCTTCGATGGTGACGATCTTGTCGCGCCCCGTGTTGATTTCCGTGATGGCCGCGTACAGGGTGGTGGTCTTGCCGGAACCGGTGGGTCCCGTCACCAGCAGCATGCCGTGCGGCTTGGCGGCCAGGCGGCGGATCTGTTCGATGGCGTCCTCGTTCAGGCCCAGGCTTTCCAGGCGCAGCGCCTGCGCCGCCTCCGTCAGCGCGCGCCGGTCCAGCAGGCGCAGCACGGCATCCTCGCCAAAGATATTGGGCATGATGGAAACGCGGAAGTCGATCTCCGCCCCCTTCACGCGCACCTTGAAGCGGCCGTCCTGCGGGATGCGGCGCTCGGCGATGTCGAGGTCGGCCATGACCTTGATGCGCGAGATGATCTGTTCGGCCATCTGCAGCCCCTGCACCTGGCCCGCCTGCACCAGCACGCCGTCGACGCGGTATTTGATGACCAGGCTGGCCACGTCGCATTCGAGGTGGATGTCGCTGGCCTGGAATTTCAGGGCATCGTAGATGGTGGAGTTCACCAGTTTCACGACCGGGCTGCTGTCTTCGCTGATGCGGATGAGCGAGATGTCTTCGATGCTCTGGTCGAGGCCCGGCACATCATCCCCGTGCTGCATTTCCTGCATCGCCTGCTGCACGCTTTCCTGCTGCTGCAGGTAGGCGGCCAGGTCGTCCGGATGCGCCAGCGCCACCGTGAAGGGCGTGGACAGGGCGAAGTCGGCCCATTGCAGCAGGTCCTCGCTGAAGGGATTGCCGATGACGAGCACGGGCGGCGCGCCCGGCGCATCGGGCTGCAGCAGCACGCAGTCGCGCTGGGCGCAATCGGTGTAGGGCAGCAGGGCAAAGGCGGGCAGGGCGGCCTGCAGTTCGGCCATCGTCCAGGCCGGATAGCGGAACAGGGCGGCCAGCTGGCGCAAAAAGACCTCGGGCGGCAGGGCCGCCGTTTCCTGCAGCACGGCCATCTGCGGACGGCCCTGTTCCAGCGCGCTCGCGTGGGCGCGGCGCAGCATGGCCGCATCGAGCACGGCCCGTTCTTCGTCGCGTGCGTTCATGACATGACCTTCAAGATAAGCTCCCCGCCAGTTCAAAGATCGGCATGTACATCAGCACCACCACGCCGCCGATCACGACGCCGATGATGGTCATCAAGAGCGGCTCGAGCAGGCGCGAAGCCCAGTCCACCCAGCGGGCGAATTCCTCGTCGTGGAATTTTGCCGAACGTTCCAGCATGTCGCCCAGACGGCCCGTGTTCTCGCCCACCTTCAGCAGCGATTGCGCCACCGGCGTGGCCATGCCGGCCTGTTCCAGCGCGGTGGAAAACGGCATGCCTTCCTGTACCGCGCGGCGCGCCTGCGCCAGCTGCTCCTGCTGCGCCGGCAGCAGCATGGGGCCGACCATGGCCAGCGCCTTGTGCAGCGGGATGCCCGCGTGCAGCAGCAGGCTCAGGGCGCGGTAGAAGCGGGCCAGGCGGAATTCGGCCGCCTTCTCCGCCAGCACGGGCAGGCGCAAGAGGCGCAGCACCAGCGCCATGCGCATGGCGCGGTTGGCGATGCCGAAGACCACGGCGCCGACGGCCGCGGCCAGCGCGCCGGCGCACAGCAGCGGATGGGCGGCCAGGGTCTGGCCAAAACCGAGCAGCATTTGCGACATCCAGGGAATTTCGCGGCCCGAGCTTTCGTAGACGACGCTGAATTTGGGCACCACGTAGCCGAGCAGGAACAGGGTCACCAGGCCGCCGACGACGAGCAGCATGCACGGGTAGATGGCGGCGGAAATGAGTTTTTTGCGGATGGCGTCGAACTGCAGCTGGTAGGCGACGAAGCGGGCCAGCGCCTCGGGCAGGTTGCCCGAGCGTTCGGCCGCGTGCACGGTGGCGATGTAAATGTCGGGGAAGATGTCGGGGAAATCGGCCAGGGTGTCGGAGAAGCTTTGTCCCTGCTGCAGGGTGAGCACGATGGCGGCCAGGGTGCTCCTCGCGCCCGGGCGCGTTTCCTTGTTGTGCAGGGTGGCCATGGCCTCGCCCAGGTTCAGGCCCGCTTCGAGCAGGGCCAGCAGCTCCTGGCTGAATTGCAGCAGGGGCAGTCCCTGTTTGCCGGGGCGCAGCGCGACACCCGCGTCCTGCGCGGCGCCGTCGTCGACGGCCAGCACGCGCCAGCCGCCGCGCACGGCCGCGCGGATCGCCTCGGCCTCGCTGGCGGCGTCGATGGCCAGCGCCTGGCTGCCCGCCGGGCCCTGCACCTGGAGGTGGAACTGCATGGCCGGCTCAGGCGAGCATCGTGGCAGGCGTAAAAATGGACAGGCTGGAATGGGGGAAAGCGCGTGCGGACAAGGTCGAAGTAGGCATCGGTCAGGAACCATCCAAAAAAAGTTCAATTCGTCGCGGGTACCGGCAGCAGGCAAGAGGCAATCACTGCCTCAGGGTAGACTGGAATTGCCAGGAAATCAATCGTGCCGTGCGGTCGATGCGGGCGACTGGCGGCAAACCGGCCTGCCGCCCGCATGTTCAGCCGCTTACTGGGTAACCAGGCTGACCTTGTCGATCACGAACGAGGTTTGCAGCGACGCATCCTCGGTGGCGGCGAACGAGATCTGCACGGTCTGGCCCTTGTAGGCGATCAGGTCGAAGGTGCGGATCTGGTAGCCGGCCGCCTTGTTCACGTTCGAGTACGAAGCCAGGGTGCCCAGCACCGTGCCGGCGCTGTTCTTCACGGTGACGACCAGCTTGTCGTACACGGTATTGCCCGTTTCAGCCGTGTCGATATGCAGCGCGAAGCTCAGGCTGGCGGACGTGGCGGCGGCCGGAATGGCGACGCTTTGCGTCAGCGATTCGCTGGCCGTGACGCCATTGCCGCCCAGCCAGGCGTACTGCGTGCCTTCGTACGCGGTTTGCCCTGTAAACGTGCCGATGGCGCCCGTGGTGCCGCTCCAGCCCGTGGCGCCGGCCTCGAAGCCGCCGTTCGTCACGCGTTCGGTGGCGCTGCTGGTGCCCACCGTCAGCGTGGCGTTGTTCGACGTGGCCGTCACGGCGGGCGACGAGGAATCCGTCACCGTGGCCTTGAAGACGGCGCCGCTGTCGGTCGCCGCGGCCGTGAAGCTGTAGGCCGGCGATGTGGCGCCGCTGATCACGGCACCATTGCGGTACCACTTGTAGGTGTACGGCGCCGTGCCGCCGCCCGCGCCCACGGCGAACGAGGCGGTGGCGCCCGGTGCGACGGTGATGCTGGCCGGCTGGCTGGTGATGGTCACCGCGCCGCCCGTCGTCGATTCATCGACGTCGGTGCCCACGTTGATGGCCGCATACGCGCGCTTGACGGCGATCGATTCCGCGCTGCCCACGCCATACAGTTCCTCGGCTGCCTGCAGTACCTTGTTGCGCGCGTCGGCGTAGTTGGTCGACGAGGTGAACTTGGTGGTGGCGGCCTTGAACCAGATGCGGTAAGCCTTGTCGCTGCCGATACCGGTCATGGCCAGCGGGCTTTTGTTCAGGTAGGAGCTGTAGTAATCGCTGCTGGACGTGGCGTTCGAGCCTTGCGACAGGAAGTAGAACATGCGGTTGTTCGGACCGCTGCTGTAGTGGACGTCGAGGTTCTTGATGGTGCTGCTCCACGCATTCGGGCTGCTGCCATCCTTGCTCGGCTTGTACAGCCAGCGCAGCGGCTGGCCATTCTTGGCGATCTCCTTGCCCGTCATCCAATCGTTGCCCGTGTTAGGAATCGTGGTGCCCGTGCCGCCGGCGCGCGCATACGCTTCCACCATCTCGCCGGCGATGTCCGAGCTCGATTCGTTCAAGCCGCCCGACTCCTGCGAGTAGATCAGGCCCGAGGTGGCGTCCGTGATGCCGTGGCCCATTTCATGGCCGATCACGTCGATGGAACCGAGGTTGTTGAACGAGCTGCCGCCGTCGCCGATGTACATGCATTTGCAGTTGCTGTCGTAATAGGCGTTGTCGTAGGCCGTGTTGACGTGGGCGGCGATGTGGGTGGCCGTGTTGTTGCCGTCCAGGCTGGACCAGCCCAGCACATTCTTGTGCGTGTCGTAGGTGTTCATCAAGCCCCACATCGCGTTGACGGCCGCCGTCTGGCCGTTGGCGTTGGTGGTGCTGCCGCCGCTGATGTACTGCTGGCCGTCGCCCCAGGTATTGCTGGTGCTGCTGTACACGCTGCCCGAGGTGGTGCCGTGGTTGGCATTCGTGATGGCCATGCCGCCGAAGCTGCCGCCCGTGCCGCGGCTGGGGTCCTTCATGGTGTAGGTGCTGCCGGTGAGCGTGGTATTGAGCGGCACCTGGCCGTTGTACTGGCTGTTGCCGATGCCGGCGACGGTTTTCAAGGCTTTCCATTGACGCAGGATGCGGCCATCCTTGGCGCTGACGACGGTGTCGTAGTAGACGGGCTTGCTGCCGCTGATCATGCGCGTCTGCACCAGATAGGCCAGCTCGTAGTGGTCGACCACGTCCTGCACGTCGAGGGCGTTCAGCGCGGCTTCCGATTTGTTCTCGGCGCCGGCCACGCGCACGGTTTTCATGACGGGGTAGATCAGCAGCTGTGCATGCGGCGGCACATGGTCGACGGCCGGTACGCCGATGCTTTTCACGGCGGCGGCGATGGCGGCGGCGGCGCTGACGGCCGGCGTGGTGTCGATATCGGTGGTGGCGCTGCGGGTGACGGAATTGACGCCGCCGCTACCGAGGCCGGACGCGCGGTCCGACACGGATTCGCTGACGATGTCGCCGGCGCTGTTGCTGACCACTACCGTCTCGGAACCGAAGACAGGCAAGCCCTTGTAGGTGTGCTGTACGCGGCTCACGCGGGTGCCGCTGACGCCCGGATGCTGGGCGCCGACGGCAAAGCCATGCTCGGTATTCAGGCCGCGGCTGCGTGCCTGCGCGGCCAGCTTGTTGACCAGGCTGGCGGTCTCTTGTGGAGACGCCAGGGCGACCGGGGCTGCCATCAGGGTCTGTGGCAGCGGCGTGGCGGCGTCGGCCGTGGTGGCCATCAGCGGCAGGGCGGCGATGGATGCGGCAACTATCGTCAAACGTAAATTCATTTCTGCTCCATGGTATCGGTTAAGGAAATGGTGAATGAACTGGCCGCGATGCCTGATGGCCACCCCGGCGCGCCTGGCGGCGGGCGGATAGCCTGCCGTTTTGTGGTGGCATGACGCCGGGTAGGGCGACACTAAACTTGTCGATATCGCCATGTCAAAAAATTCAAGAAATGGGTCACTACGCGAATTTTTGTTAAGAATTGAACATTTATCTGCGTCGCATCTCTGGAAAGTTTGATCTACCACAAGCTGCAACTTTTGTTTTGGACTACTTCCCCTAATGGCGCGCTCTGTTGGAAAAACACTGTTGCCTTTTCTAAATGTTGCGATCTACACTAGCTCTTCGCATTGCCCCCAGTGGCGCACGCGAAGACAAAAAAAGCGCACGCGGCAATGACCGCGTCCAGATACAGCGCATCGGGAAAAAAATCGGGAGTTTCACATGACGTCAGTTCTACTTTCTGCTGTTAATTTCAGCCATTTCCCCTCTGGAGCGGCACTCATGCTGCATCCGCCTTCCTAGCCGCCGCTAGCCGGCTCTTCCCCCGCGAGGGGGTTCTTTTCAGCGAGTCCGACCGCGCCATCCGGCGCGGCCGCTGGCGCAGTGCATCTTTTTTTCAGGAAGGGTTGCCGGCTCCTGGTGCGTGCACCGGAATCACCGGCCCGAAGAACTATGCTTTCGATAGCGACCAAAGTGGAACAGATCGTGATGGAATCGGCCTTTCTCAGCGAGGGATTGGGTCGGGGCTTGCTCAACCTGTCGGAACTGGCGCGCCAGCTGCAGCCGCAATTGCAGACCGACCTATGGAAACCGGTGGGGCAGGCCGCCGTGGTGATGGCGTTGCGCCGCCTGGCCGAGCGGATGCCGCAGCAGAAAAGCGGCGAGATCGTGCTGGCGCACCGCGCGGGAGAACTGTCCACGCGCAGCGAATTGATGGTTTTTACCTACCGCTATTCCGACCAGACGTATGCCTGCCAGCGCCAGTTGCTGGCGCTGGCAGCACCTCAGCGGGGCACGTTCATCACCATTACGCGCGGCGTCAACGAGGTGATGGTGATCTGCAGCCGTTCGCTGCACGCGCTGGTGGAAGAGGTGTTCGGCGAAGAGCAGGAACTGGCGCGCCTGGAAAGGGTGACAGCCGTGACCCTGCACCTGGCGGCCGAAACCTGCTATACGCCGGGCGTGTATCACGCCATCCTCAAGCGCCTGGCCTGGGAACGCATCAACCTGATCAACATCATTTGCACGTATACGGAACTGACCTTGCTGCTGGAAGCGTCGCAGACGGGCGCCGCGTTTTCCGTCTTGTCGAAAATCGTCGCGCAATGAAAAAGGCTCTGTCCCCGCTAAGTAGGGGAAGTCCGGGAATCTTCCTGTATCCCTGCTGTCTGACTGTACATCGCAGACAAACGGGAGCCTTCCATGCAGACCGGTCAATGGAACACCTTCATCGCCCAGTTCGCCGCACTGAACCGTCGCCAGCGCCTGGCGGGCATTGCTCTGCTGCGAGGAAGCGTACCGCAGGACGCTGCCGCGGCACTGGTCGAAAGCGTGGCCCGGCAGCGATTGCACTGTCCTGCCTGCAATAGCAATCATGCTCACCGGCATGGCCATGCGCACGGACTGCAGCGCTACCGTTGCGTGCCGTG